>Ga0308157_10000080_pt1 | contig 416377 bp, 359 predicted proteins | sample PhyBR1_FD_201035 | JGI IMG/M metagenome (GOLD analysis project Ga0308157, IMG submission 201035) | Phyllosphere microbial communities from UC Gill Tract Community Farm, Albany, California, United States - DLSLB.R1 | ecosystem: Host-associated > Plants > Phyllosphere > Unclassified | place...
GCCCGCCGCGATCCTGGTCAGGGGCTTCATCGCCCTCTCCTTTCTTCGCGTCGCCGGCGCTCGCCGTGCGACGGGTTCAGCTGCGCGGTTCGCGCGGGGGAGTGGTGCCCAGGTCGGGCACCGGGGCCGTTCCTAGGTGCACCTCCATGTCGGAAGCAGCAGGCGCCTTCGGGCGGCGGGCCGTCGGGCGGTCCAGGTAGAACATCGCGGTGGAGGCGATGTCGTCGCGGAGAGGGAGATAGCGCCAGCCGCTGCGCCACCCGAGCGCCTGGATGTCGACCTTCGGCAGCCCGGTGGAGAAGTGGATCGGATCCGCGAGGTGCCAGCGGTACATGCCGAAGCGCTGCTGCGAGACGTAGAGCCCGTCCGGGCGGATCACCTGCGGCATGCCCAGGTAGGGCGTCGAGAACGCCGTGTACCCCTGGCCGGGGATGTCGAAGTTCCACGCCCCGCCGAAGTAGTCCTCGGTGCCGGTGCCGCAGATCGTGGGGTGGTCGGTGTCGTCGTCGAGGTAGAACTTGATCTCGCCCTCGCCCCACCAGCCGTTGGAGTTCACGCCCCAGGCGATGTAGGTGCCGACGTACTGGCCCTGGCCCTCGATCCCCTCCAGGATCGTGTGCGGCACGAGCTCCTCGAGCGGGTTCGAGCGGCGCCACTGCGCATGGAAGTAGCCGTCCGCGGAGTAGTCGCCGCCGATCTCGTAGGTCACCTGGTAGTAGACGCGCACATCGACTGCCGAGGTGTTCTCGATCGTGAGGCGAGCCCCGTCGCGGAACGGCATCGGCCAGTACGAGTTGAAGCCGCCGTGCGGGTTCGCGGCGATCACCTGCGAGTTCACCTGCGCGAACACGCCCCAGCCGTTGCAGAAGAAGTCGCCGTAGGGCACCTCGACGGCGGGCTCGGCCGCGCCGTCCCAGTACGCGCGCAGGATGAGGGTGCGCCAGTTGTCGGTGTGCGTGGTGATCCAGATGTGCGTGATCCTGCCTGCGCCGTCGATCGCGGCGAGGTCGAACGTCTCGCCCGCTGCGATGTCGACGCTCGGCGAGATCTTCCATCCGGGCCCCAGGTCGCGGGCGCAGTCGGCCCCCGTCCCCTCGGTCGCCCTGGCGCCGCCTCCGACCGAGCCGTCGAAGTTCTCCGGGGAGATGGACCGGGTCTGCACGGTGCGCAAGGCGGACAGGGACGACAGGTCCGAAAAGGTCATGGCGGGGCACATCCTCGTGTCGAGTGGGCGGAGTCGCGTGCGGGGCGTGGCAGCGCGTGCGGCCACCCTATCGATTCCCTGCCACTGTTGCAATCGATTTCATCACGATAGTGTGTCCTGACGGACAACAGAAGGCAGGGCGGGATGGCGACCATCTACGACGTGGCGCGTCTCGCGGGCGTGTCCCCGGCGACGGTTTCCCGCGTCTTCAACGGCGTCGGCGTCTCCGAGGAGAAGGTCACGGCCGTGCGTCAGGCCGCCGCGCAGCTGAAGTTCTTCCCGAACCGCACCGCGCGCACTCTTCGGCGGCAGAGCTCCGAGGTGATCGCGCTCGTGATCCCCGACATCGAGAACCCGTACTTCACCGAGATGGCGCGCGGAGTCGAGGACGTCGCCTCCGAGGCGGGGTTCTCCGTGGTGCTGTGCAACTCCGACGCGCAGGTCGAGAAGGAACAGACGTATCTGCGGATCGCGATCGCCGAGCACATGTCCGGGGTGATCCTCGCCGCAGCCTCCGATCACACCAGCCTCGAGGAGATCATGGCCGCCGGGCGGCCGGTGGTCGCCGTCGACCGCAGCACCGGGTACGACATCGACGGCGTGGTCATGGCGAACCGCGATGCCGGGCGCAGCGCGACCGAGCAGCTGATCGAAGCCGGATACACCCGCATCGCGCACATCGCCGGGCCCGAGCACATCGAGACAGCGGTCGAACGCGTGGACGGATGGCGGATGGCTCTCGCCTCCCACGGTCTTCCCGTCATCCCCGACCTGCTGCGGTTCTCGTCTTTCCGGGTGGACGGCGGCCGTGAGGCCATGGAGCAGCTGCTGGCGCTCCCCGAACCGCCGGATGCCGTGGTCGCGGGCAACAACCTCATCGGCGTCGGCGCCATCCAGGTGCTCACCGAACACGGCCTCACGCCGCCCGCGATGGGCGTCGCGGTCGTGGGTTCGCTGCCGTTCACGACGCTGTCGCCGAGCGTGGTCACGGTGGTGCGCCTTCCTGCGCGCCACATGGGCGTGACGGCCGCGCGCATGCTGCTGGACCGGATCGGCGGCGATGACCAGCCCGCGCGCACGATCGTGCTCCGCAACGAGATCCAGGCCGCGACCGTCTCACGCTGAGCTCGTCCGAGCCGAGCCGAGCCGAGCCGAGCCGAGCCGATCGCGGGGGCGGAGGCGGCCCGTCCCGCTGGGACTCGTTTCACCCTCGGGCATGTGGATCGGTTTCACGAAATCAGCGGAAAGATCGTGCGGATGCCGATCCGCGCAGAGTGTTTACAGGCCGATTGCGCGTGAAATCGATTTCGCGTAGTGTGATCGCCGTCCGGTCAGGACGAGCGATCGAGGAGGATGCGCGTGCGGTGCACCATCGGTGTCGACATCGGCACCTCCAGCAGCAAGGGCGTCCTCGTCGACGCCGACGGTGCGATCCTCGCCCAGGCCACTCGGGCGCATGACGTGAGTCGTCCGCGCAGCGGATGGGTCGAGATGGACGGCGGGATCTGGTGGGACGAGTTCGTCTCCCTGTCCCGCGAGCTGCTGGCCGGGGTACCGGACGCCGAGGTCGCCGGCGTCGGCGTGAGCGGGATGGGACCGTGCATCCTCTTGGCCGACGATGCGGGCCAGCCCGTCCGCCCTGCCATCCTCTACGGCGTCGACACCCGGGCCGGCGAGCAGATCGACCGGATGACGGCGGACCTCGGTGTCGCCGAGATCACGCGGGTGGGCGGATCCGAACTCACCTCTCAGGCGGGCGGTCCGAAGATCCTCTGGATCCATGACGAGGATCCGGTGGCGTGGAGCCGTGCGCATCGGCTCTTCATGCCCGCCTCATGGCTCGCGCACCGCCTCACCGGCGCCTACGTGCTGGACCACCAGTCTGCGAGCCAGGTCTCTCCGCTCTACGACATCGAACGGGAGCGCTGGCACGACGAGTGGTGGCAGCGGTACGCAGCGCCCATCGAGCAGCCCGCCCTGTGCTGGGCGGGTGACGTCGCCGGCGTCGTGTCAGCGGAGGCGGCAGCGCTCACCGGCATCCCCGAAGGCACGCCGGTCATCGCCGGCACCATCGACGCGTGGACCGAGGCGGTCAGCGTCGGGGCCCACGGCGTCGGAGATCTCATGCTCATGTACGGGACGACCATGTTCCTCATCGCGACCGGGGAGGAGACCCTGCGCACCCCCTCGATGTGGACGACCACCGGCGCCTTCGCAGGCACCCGCAATCTCGCCGGCGGGCTGTCGACGTCCGGCGCGCTCACCGCGTGGCTGAAGGACCTCACCGGATCCGATTACCCCGAGCTGCTCGCCGAGGCGGACACATCCGGCGTCGGAGCGCGCGGGCTCGTGGTGCTGCCCTACTTCGCGGGCGAACGCACGCCGATTCAGGATCCCGACGCGCGCGGGGTGATCGCCGGCCTCACCCTCGCGCACGGCCGCGGCGACCTGTACCGGGCCGCGCTCGAGGCCACAGCGCTCGGCGTGCGGCACAACGTGCAGACCATGCGCGACGCGGGCGCCGACATCCAGCGCGTGGTCGCGGTGGGCGGGGGCACGCAGGGCCGGCTCTGGCTGCAGATCGTCTCCGACGTCACCGGGCTCGTGCAGGAGGTGCCCGAAGTGGCGATCGGTGCGAGCTACGGCGCCGCCTTCCTCGCGGCGGGTGCGGTCGCCGATCCGGCTCCGAGGATCGAGGAGTGGAACCTGGTCGTGACGACGATCGTCCCGGACCCGACTCTCGCGCCGGCGTACGACGCGCTCTACGACCGCTACCTGCGGCTCTACGCGGGTACGGCCGAGGTCGTGCACGAGCTCGCGGTGCAGCAGCGGGCCGACGACACGAGGGAGGCGTCCGCATGACGCGTCGCGCCCGCCCCATCCCGCACACGGCGGAGCGCGCGGCGTTCCTGCTCGGCGGCATCGGCACCGGCAACGTGTCGCTCGGGGCCCGCGGCGAGCTGCGGGACTGGGAGCTGGAGAACCACCCCGACAAGGACCGGCGCAATCCGCGCACGTTCTTCGCGATCCATGCAGCGCCGGAAGGTGCGGATCCGGTCACCCGCGTGCTCGAGGCGCGCGTGACCGGCCGGCGCGACCTCGATGCCGGGTTCTCGTTCGACGACCTCGCGGGCCTGCCGAGGCTCGACGGCGCCACGATGCACGGCGAGTACCCCGTGGTCGACATCGACTTCGCCGACCGCATGCTGCCCGTCGAGGTATCGCTGCATGCGTTCACCCCGCTCGTGCCGCTCGACGCCGACGCGTCCGGCATCCCCGCGGCCGTGCTGCGCTATCGGGTCGTCAACCCCGCAGCAGTGCCGGTCACGGTCACGATCGTCGGCAGCGTGTCGCACACGGCTGGCCGCGGTGAGCCCGGGCCGGACGCGCCCTGGGGCATGCGCGGCACGCAGATGGTGGGCTGGCGCGACGAGGGTGAGGTGCGGGGGCTCGACTTCGGCGTCGATCTGCCCGAGGACGATCCGGGCTACGGCACCCTCAGCCTCACCACGAGCGACGCGTCGACCACGGTCAAGCCGCAGTGGGTCACGAGCTACTGGCCCGACGGCGCCCGCATGTTCTGGAGCGACCTCACGGCCGACGGACGGCTCGACCCGGAATCGCGCCTCACGCTCGAGGACCGCCCGCGCGGCCTGTTCGCCGAGCGCGACGCGGATCCCGAGGCGCCGCCGCTCGCCGAGGAGGAGATGCTCGCGAAGCTGCCACGGCTGCGCACCGGGTCGCTCGGGATCGTGCACACGCTCGCGCCCGGCGAGGCTCGCGACTTCGAGTTCGTGCTGAGCTGGTCGTTCCCGAACCGGCGGCGCGGCTGGCACGGGCACATCGTCCTGGACGACCAGCCGGTGGATCGCTCGCTGCCTCCGATCGTGCGCAACCACTACGCGTCGCTCTGGCCCGACGCCTGGGCGGCCGCGGCTCACCTGCACCGCGAGCTGCCGGCACTCGAGGCCGCCACCGACGCCTTCGTCGAGGCCCTCTACGGCGGCACCCTGGATCCCGTGCTCGCCGACGCCGCCGGGGCGAACATCGCCGCGGTGCGCTCCACCACCTGCTTCGTACTGGAGTCGCCGAACCCGGCCCTGGGGGAGGGGCCGGTGTTCGCCTCGTGGGAGGGATCCTTCGACCACGGCGGCTCCTGCGAGGGCACCTGCACCCACGTGTGGTCGTTTGCGCAGACCGTCGCATGGCTGTTCCCCTCCCTCGAGCGCAGCGCCCGCCGCCCCGAGTTCCTGCTCGAGACCGACGAGGACGGCGCGCAGAAGTTCCGCGGCAACCGGATCTTCGGATCGCCGTCGTGGTTCATGGGTCCGGCGGTCGACGGACAGCTCGGCACGTTCCTGCGGCTGCATCGCGAATGGCGCTTCTCCGCAGACGACGCGTTCCTGCGCGAGCTCTGGCCGGCGGCGGTGCGCACCCTGGAGCACGCCATCCGCGAATGGGACCGCGACGGCGACGGGCTGCTGGACGGCGAGCTGCACAACACCTACGACATCGAGTTCCACGGGATCGATCCGCTCGCCAACGGCGTCTATCTGGCGGCGCTCCGTGCCGGATCCCGGATGGCGGCGCACTTCGGCGAAGCCGAGCGCGCCCGCGACTGGGCGGCCCGTGCCGACCACGTGGCCGGGGCGATGGACGACGTGCTGTTCAACGGCGAGTACTACCGGCAGGTGATCGGCGACGTCGACGCGCACCGCTACCAGTACGGGGAGGGCGTGCTCTCGGATCAGCTCCTCGGACAGTTCCACGCCTGGGTGAACGGGCTCGGAGCGCTGCTGCCGGCGGAGCATCTCGACTCCGCGCTCGCCGCGATCGTGGCGCACAATCACCGGGCAGACCTGTCGGCGCACGAGAGCACGCAGCGCGTGTACGCCCTGAACGATGAAGGCGGGCTGCTGCTCGCGTCCTGGCCGCACGGCGGCCGTCCGGCGATCCCGTTCGTCTACTCCGACGAGGTATGGACCGGCATCGAGCATCAGGTCGCGGCGTCGCTGCTCTATGCGGGCCGGGTCGAGGACGCCCTGCTCGTCGAACGCACCCTGCGCGCCCGCTATGACGGCGTCTACCGCAATCCGTGGAACGAGATCGAGTGCGGCAACCACTACGCCCGCTCCCTCGCCTCCTGGGCGCTGCTGCTGGCGGCGAGCGGCGCCCAGTGGGACGCGCCGGCGCGCACCCTGTCCTTCGCGCCGGCCCTGGGTGCCTTCGTCGCGGACGCACCGGCGCGGTTCCTGTTCACGACCGGAACCGGGTGGGGTCGCGCCGAGGCCGACCGGGACGGCCTGACCCTCCACCTCGACGGCGGAGTGCTCGAGCTCGCCGAGCTCCGCCTGCACGACGCCGTCGTCGCACGCGACCTGCGGATGGCCGCCGGGGAGACCCGCACCTTCCCGCCGCCCGCAGGCACCCCTGGCATCACCGGCATCCACCCACGAGACCCCCATCCAGCAACGGAGAATCCCATGAGCTACGCCATCCCCGCGCCGATCGAGCGCCCCGCGTCCGCGCCGAAGACCGCCTATCTGATCACCTCCGGCGACCTCCGCGAATCGGCGAACGTCGCCGGGTGGCCGGTGCAGGCCGCGACCGAGGCTGCCGTCTCCGCCGCCTTCGCGGACCTCGGATGGACCGTCATCCGGCCCTTCGGTGTGGATCCGGTCACCGGCCACGGCTACATCTCGAGCCAGCGGATGGGCATGGAGGTGTTCACGAGGATCCCCGAGGACGCGCCGCTCATCGTGGCGACCGCGAACTGGCAGTACTCGCACCACGTGCTGGCAGGGCTGCGCACGCACCGCGGCCCGATCCTCACCACCGCGAACTTCGCCCCGGACTGGCCGGGGCTCGTGGGTCTGCTTGGCCTCAACGCCGGCCTCACGAAGATGGGCAAGCCCTACTCGACCATCTGGTCGGTCGACTTCACGGACGACTGGTTCCGCGAGGGGCTGAAGGAGTGGACCGAGACCGGTCGCATCCCGCACGACGCCTCGCACGTGCGCGCCCTGCCGGAGCTCCCGGACAGCCCGGAGAAGCAGCTCGGCGAGGCCCTCGCCGCGCAGCTGCGCGCCGACAAAGCCATCATCGGCGTGTTCGACGAGGGCTGCATGGGCATGTACAACGCCATCTTCGACGACGAGCTGCTCAACAAGACGGGCATCTACAAGGAGCGCCTGTCGCAGTCCGCGCTGTACGCCGAGATGCTGACCGTGACCGACGCCCAGGCCGACGCCGCCTACGACTGGCTCGTCGAGCACGGCATGACCTTCGTCTATGGCGAGGATGCCGCCACCGAGCTCACTCGCGAGCAGGTGCAGTGGCAGCTGAAGATGTACATCGCCGCCCTCCGGATCGCCGACGACTTCGGGCTCGACGCGGTCGGGATCCAGTATCAGCAGGGTCTCAAGGACCTCGTGCCGGCGTCGGATCTGGCCGAAGGGATGCTGAACTCCACTGAGCGTCCCCCGGTGACCTCGCGCGACGGATCCCGGATCCTGCACGAGGGCCTGGCGTTCCCGCACTTCAACGAGGCCGACGAGGGCGTCGCGGTCGACGCCCTCGTGACCGACCGGGTGTGGCGGGCGATGGGGCTCGTGCCCGACAACACCCTGCATGACGTGCGCTGGGGCGAGGACTACGACGGCGAGTTCGTCTGGGTCTACGAGATCTCCGGATCCGTCCCCGCCTCGCACCTCGGCGGCTGGGACAAGGCCGAAGGATGGCGGCAGGGTCACGTCTTCTTCCCCGCCGGCGGCGCCACGATCAACGGCGTCTCGAAGCCCGGCGAGGTCGTGCTCTCGCGCATCTTCATCGCCGACGGTGTGCTGCAGGCCGACGTCTTCCGCGGCACGGTGGTCGAGCTGCCCGCCGAGGAGACGCAACGCCGCAAGGACGCCACGAACCCGGAGTGGCCGATCGCGCACGTCGTGCTGCACGGCCAGAGCCGCGACCAGTTCATGGCCCGGCACAAGGCAAACCACGCGCAGCTGGTCTACGCGCCCGACGCCGAGACCGCCGACAAGGCGCTCGTCGCCAAGGTTGCGATGCTGGACGGCATGGGGATCCGCGTCAACCTCGTGGGAGACGTGAACGTCTGACTCGCTCTGGGCCATCCATCGTGTCGCGACAAGCGCGGCGTCGCCGCCGCCGCCGGCGTTTCAGCGCGGCAGCAGTCCCGCCACGAGTGCATCCACGACGTGATCGCCGGATCCGTCCTGCATCCCGTCGCGACGTCCTGTCACCGCCCATCCCTTGATCCGCTTCCCGGACGGGACGAGGATCGGAACCATGGCGACGATCGACGATGTCCGTGCGCTGGCCCTCGCGTTGCCCGGCGTCGAGGAGCGGATCGGCGGACACACCGGGGAACCGGCCTGGCGCTGCAACGGCGGCCAGATCGCGTGGATGCGGGGGCCGCGCAAGACGGATCTGGCGCAGCTGGCCGAGCTCGGCCGCACCTGGCCGGAGGGGCCGGTGGTCGCCGTGCACACGGAGACCGCCGCCCTCGCCGAGGAGCTGATCGCAGCGGATCCGGATGTGTTCTTCACCATCCCGCACTTCGCGGACTACCCCGCCGTGCTGCTGCGCCTCGACGCGATCGCGCCCGATCATCTCGGCGAGGTGATCGCGGACGCGTGGCTGCTCCGCGCACCGAAGGCGGTGGGACGCGCGTGGCTTGCGGAGCGCGGGCTGGGCTGAGGACGATCTGGGTGCGCGCGGCGCGGGCGGAATCATCGCCGTCGGTCTGCGTTTCCCTGAAGGCCACCCCGAGACCCGCCGACGAACCGGAGACGACATGACGGCCCATCCCGCATCCCGCGACGACGTCGCCGCGAGGCCGACCCCCGCCGCCCTCGACGTACGTCACGACGCCTTCACGATCGAGCGTCGCTTCGACGCGGCGCCCTCGTCGGTGTTCGCCGCGTTCGCCGAGGAGACGACGCGTCGACGATGGTTCCGGCTGCCGGGCAAGCGGACGACGGAACGTCACGAGTTCCGGGTGGGTGGCGGTGTGGATGCCACCGGTACGTTCCAGGTCGCCGGCGCCGCGCCGGAGCAGCTCGCCTACCACTCCCACTATCTCGACATCGTCCCGGACCGTCGGATCGTGTTGTCCTACACCTCGACGGTGAACGAGGTGCCGCGGTGGTCCTCGTTGGTGACCGTCCTGTTCGCGGACGCCGACGACGACGGCTGCCTGCTGACGTGGACTGAGCAGGTTGCATTCCTCGCCCGCACCGGGGACGGAAGCGATGACCTCCCGCACCTGCACGGCGGCACCGCCCTGCGCCTGAACGGCCTCGCCGCTGCCCTTCAGGCCGGCCACTGACGATCAGAGCCGCAAACTGACTCCGAGGACAGGACGGACTGCTGCGCCGCCGCCCTGCAGTCAGGCCGGTGGCAGCCGCAGCACCGGACCCGCCTCGCCCACGGCGAGGTCATCCGCGGTGCGCAGCGTGCGCGCGATCTCGTCGACCGCGGAGATCACCGTGCCGAACCGCTCGCGGTCGCCGCACACCGCCTGCAGCGTGATGAGGTGCGTGCCCGTGTCCCAGGTGTACGTCGCGAACGGCGGTGCCGACTGCCCCGTGGGGCCGGGCTGCGGCAGTGGCACGACGAGCTTCTCCCCGGCGCCGAGGTAGGGGTTGCGGAACTCCTCGGTGTCGTCGTACTCCATCGGCATCATGGCGCGGGCGGTGCGCAGCTGCGGGGTGAGCTCCTGCGCGCTCGCCATGGCCACGATGAGCTCGGGCTCCGCCTTCCAGGTCCACACCAGCACGCGTCCGTCGGCCTTGCGCATGAGGAAGGGCGCGGCCTGGCTGAGCGCCCACGCACCGAAGCCGGATCCGCCCCTGGTTCCTGAGGTGGTCGGAGGGGCGCCGACCGCGGCGCCGGCCTGGCCGAGCAGCATCCGGATCGCCGCCTTGCGGTGCCGCCGGCCGCGCAGACCGAGGGATCCGGTCACGGGGATCCAGCGTGCGGGGTCGGCGTCGGCGAGCAGGCGCATGCTCAGAGCGTATGGGGCGAAGGTGGGGGCCAGCCGTGCGTCCACCTCGCCGTGAAATATGTACACCGCCTCTACTATTTGGGCGGGAAAGCGCATACCATGGTGCGCGAATCCTTCCCCGAATCACCCGGAGGCCGATGATGTCCCCTCTTGAGATGAACCGCCGCACCCTACTCGGACTGCTCGGCGCCGGCGCCCTCGTCGCCGTCGCCGGCGAATCCGCGACCGCTCGGACGCTCCCCGGACGCGTCCCGGCCGCCGCCGACGATCCGCTCGCGGTGCTCATCGAGCGCCGTCGCGTGATGCTGGCCGGTGACGGCAGCGCGGCGTCCATCCCCGAGCTCGCCGAGGTGCTGAACGGCATGAGCGCTGCGGCGACCGCGTCGTGGAACGCGATGGTGCGGCCTGCGGCGTCCCCCGGAATCTGGGCCGATCTGCCTCTCGCCGGGGTCAGCGGTACCGTCCTGTCCGGCAACATGGGCGTGACGTTCAACCGCATCTTCGACCTCGCCCTCGCGTACTCGACCGCGGGGTGCGCGCAGCACGGCGACGCGGCGCTCGCGGCCGACCTCGTGGACGCGCTGACGTGGCTCAGCGCGAACGTCTACAAGGCAGGCAAGTCCGCGGTCGGCAACTGGTGGTTCTGGGAGATCGGCGTGCCCCGCAAGGCGGCCGACATCTGCATCCTGCTGCACGACGCGGTCCCGGCCGACGTGCGCACCGCGCTCATGGCGGCGGCCCGCTACTTCACGCCCGACCCGAACTGGCGCGGTCGCGGCACCAGCTTCGCCGAGACCGGCGCCAATCGCACCGACAAGGCCCTGTCCTGCGCGCTGCGCGGGATCCTCGACGGGCGTCCTGACGAGATCGCGCTCGCCCGCGACGCCCTCAGCGACACGGTGCGGGCGGGGAAGAACAGCGTGTTCGGCTATGTCACGAGCGGTGACGGCTTCTACGCCGACGGATCCTTCGTGCAGCACACCTACCTGCCCTACGTCGGAACCTACGGCGTGGTCACGCTCGGAGGCATCGCCGAGATCCTGGGCCTGCTCGGCGGCAGCGACTGGGCGGTGACGGATCCGAAGAAGTCGGTGGTCCTGGACGCGGTCGAGGCCTCCTACGCGCCCTTCATCTGGAACGGACGGATGATGGAGACCGTCCGCGGCCGGGCGGTGTCGCGACAGGCCGAGCCCGACTACGTCGACGGCGCCGCCGCGATCACCGCGATCCTGCTGCTCGCCCCCGGCGCCGGGGAGCCGTACCGTAGCCGCTACCTCTCGCTCGTGAAGGGCTGGCTGCAGCGCTGCACCGACGAGAAGCTGTACGGCCTGCCCACGCAGACGGTGGCCAAGTCGCTGCTGGTGACCTCGATCCTCGGCGACGACAGCGTGACGCCGGCCGACGCCCCGGTCTACACGAGGGCGTTCGGCGACCAGGACCGCCTCGTGCACCACCGCCCCGCCTTCAGCGCCGTGGTCAACGTCTCCTCGAAGCGGATCGGCCGCTACGAATGGGGCAACCGCGAGAACAACCTCGGCTGGTACCAGGGCGACGGGCTGACCTTCTTCTACAGCGCTGCGGATCCGGCGCAGTACAGTGCGGACTTCTGGCCCACGGTCGACCCGTACCGGCTGCCCGGCACGACCGTCACTGCCGCGACGCGGGCCAACGGTGCGGCGGACGGCACCGGCATCCCGCGCGCGTTCCAGGCGTTCGGCGGCGGCCTCGCGCTCGACGAGCGCTGGGGGATCCAGGGCATGGACCATCTGAACTTCGACAAATCGCTGAGCGCCCGCAAGTCGTGGTTCTTCCTCGACGACAAGGTGGTGTGCCTGGGCGCGGCGATCGCCTCGACCTCCGGCAACGACGTGTTCACCACGATCGACAACCGTTCGTTCGCGTCCGGCACCGTGCCGAACGTGCGCACCGACAACCGCAACCGCGTGCTCACCGCGGCCGATGGGGCGGTGACCGTGAAGCGCAACGTGCACATCATGGGTCACGGCGGATACGTCTTCCTCACGGGGGAGAACGTCTCCGGCGCGATCGATGTGCAGGTCGTACCCCGATCCGGCGACTGGCAGACGATCAACTCCGGAACGGACACGGGCGGTACGACCGAGGTCAAGAGCCGCGACTACGTCACGGTGACGCACCACCACGGCACGGATCCCTCGGGCGGGGGCTATGCGTACATGGTGCTGCCGAACGTGGACCACTCGGTCACGTTCACGGAGTCCGACGCGCCGACCGTGGAGGTCGTCGCGAACAACGGGCAGGCGCAGGTGGTCCGCGTGGCGGGACAGGGCCTCACCCTCGGGAACTTCTTCCAGGCCACGCCGTCGGGCCCGGCGCCCGCGTACGGGGTGACGGTGAGCGGTCCGTGCTCGCTCGCGGTGCACACCGAGGGCGGGCGCACCACGGTCGCCCTCTCCGACCCGAGCCGCACGCAGGCGATCGCGCAGGTCGTGCTCGCCGGGGTTGCGGAGTCGACCGTGGTCGAGACCGATGACGGGGTGCGCATCGTCGCCACCTCACCGCTCACCCTCGAGTTCGACCTCGACGGGCACGGGCACGCCAAGCGCGTCGTGCTCGGAGCCTGAATCGCGCCACGGCCGGCCCGCCGATCAGCGGGCCGGCCGTGGAGTCGTGCGCGGCGGTGCCGGATCCGCCTCCCCGGGATCCTCAGTCCGCTCGGGTAGAGTGGCGAGCGCCCGATCCAGGCCATCTCCGCGGGGTTCGAGCGGCCGATGAGGCGCTCGCCGGCGCCGCGGCCCAGCAAAAGGCAGCAATCACGTGACTTCCCCCGGCGATCATCGCTCGCAGGCCACCCCCGACACCGCCGCGTCCGCCCCGGCTGAGCCCGCGGCCGGGCCGCGCCCGCTCACGATCCTCATCGGCGCCGACACGTTCTCTCCCGACGTGAACGGCGCCGCCCGGTTCACCGAGCGCCTCGCCGCCGGCTTGGTGCAGCGCGGCCACGACGTGCATGTGGTGGCCCCCAACCAGGCGTACCGCACGGCGAAGCCCCGCATCGAGGTGATCGAGGGCGAGGCGATGACGCTGCACCGGCTGCCGTCGGTGCGCTGGGCTCCGCACGACTGGCTGCGCTTCGTCTGGCCGTGGCGCGCGAAGCACTACGCCCGCGTCGTTCTCGACGAGGTGAAGCCGGACGTGGTTCACATCCAGTCGCACATCGTGATCGGGCGCGGTCTGTCGCGGATCGCGCACCAGCGCGGCATCCCCGTGATCGCCACGAACCACGTCATGGCCGAGAACATCCTCGACCACACAACGATGCCCAAATTCGTCGACGACATCGTGCTGCGGTTCGCCTGGGCCGATGCCGCGCGCACGTTCGCGCTCACCCGTGCGGTGACCACGCCGACGCAGCGCGCGGCGGACTTCCTCGAGCGCACGATCGATGTCGAGGGCGTCATCCCGATCAGCTGCGGCATCGACCGCACCCAGTACACGCCGGTCATCGGCCCGCGTGAGAAGAACCGCATCGTCTTCGTCGGTCGGCTCACCGCCGAGAAGCAGGTCGAGGTCATCCTCAGGGCGATGACCAAGCTGGATGCGGCGCTCGACGTGACGTTCGACATCGTGGGCGGCGGGGATCAGCGCAAGCAGCTCGAGGCGCTCGCGCAGCAGCTCGGCCTGGGTGACCGCGTGGTCTTCCACGGGCGCACGACCGACGAGGAGCTGCGCGCGCTGCTCAGTCGCGCCTCGCTGTTCGTGATCGCGTCGATCGCCGAGCTGCAGTCCATCGCGACGATGGAGGCGATGGCCTCGGCGCTGCCGATCGTCGCGGCCGACGCCGTCGCGCTGCCGCACCTGGTGCACGACGGGGAGAACGGCTACCTGTTCGAGCCCGGCAATGTCAACGAGCTGGCCGCGCGTCTGACCGACGTGCTCACCGCCGACCCTGCCGAGTACGAGCGCATGCAGCGCGCCTCGCTCGACGGTGTGCTCGTGCACGACATCAACCGCACGCTGGACACCTTCGAGGCGCTGTACCGCGACGAGCCGCTGCCCGAGTAGCCCCGGATGCACATCGTCTTCTTCGGCGACCAGCACGCCGAGTCGCTGGGCGGGGCGCAGGTCTCGATGCGGCTGCAGCGCAAGTACCTCGAGCGGGCGGGGCACACGGTCACGATCGTCGCGCCGCGCATGCACGCCGCACCGGGATCGGCCCGGCTCGCCGCGGCCGAGGATGACCCGGGCTACATCGACCTCCCGTCGGTCCCGATCACGGCCGACCGCGAGTACTCCCTGACCTGGCCGGGCCGACGCACCGACCGCTTCCTCGACCGTGCGCTCACGCGCCGTCCTCCCGTGGATCTCGTGCACGTGCAGGCCGACTTCTGGGGCGCCTACATCGGGCACCGTTTCGCGCACCGGCACGGCATCCCTGCCGTGCACACGATGCACAACCGGGTGGACGTGGGCATTGCCGCGGTGACCCCGCTGCACCGGCCGGTGCTCGGCGCGCTGAACCTGTGGCGCCGTGCGGCGCTGCGCGGGATCGGGGCGCAGCCGCATGGCGCCGACGGCTGGGCGTATCTCGCCGGAATCGCCGCCGAGTCGCGCGCCGTGACCGCACCGTCGGGACACTTCGCCCGCCGGCTCGAGCAGCACGACGTCTTCGGATCCGTGGATGTGATCTGGAACGGGATCGACGACGAGGTGCGCGAGCAGGTGCTCGCCGCAGCACCCGCGCAGCGGAGCCCGGGGCGACCGCGGTTCATCTGGCTCGGCCGGATGAGCCCAGAGAAGCGTCTGCTGTCGTTCCTGGAGGCCGTCGTCGCGAGCGACGTGGACGCGGACATCGAGATCGTCGGCGGCGGAGGTGAGCGGCGCGCCGCCGAGCGCCTCGCCGCACGCGCGGGACGCCCCGACATCCGCTTCGCCGGCCGGATCGGCTACGCCGACGTGCTCGCCAGGATCGCCGCGGCCGACGCCGTGGTGCAGACCTCGATCGGCTTCGAGACCCAGGGGATGACGCCGTTCGAGGCCGCGACCCTCGGCACCCCGACGGTCGTGAGCGACCCTGACATCGCGGCGGAGCTGCGCGGCGGGCTGTGGGCGGTGCCCGATGCCGCGGCGGACGAGCCCCGCCGGATCGCCGCCCTGGCCGACACGCTGCGCATCGCGGCCGCGGACATCGCGGCCGGCCGGGCGCCGGAGCCGGATCCGCAGGTGGCTGCGGACTTCCGGCAGTCGTCGCGCACGGCGGCGATGCTCGAGGTCTACGGGCGCGCGATCGCGGGCTGAGTAGGGCGGAACGAGTACCTGCGCTCAGCCGTAGAGCAGCGGCGTCAGCGTCGACAGCAGGAAGCCGACGACGAGGTTCACCACGCCCACGCCGCCGACGCCGATCGCGATTCCCGCCATCAGCTTGCGCTCTCCGCGCGCGGCGACGATTCCCAGAGCGAGCGCCGCGGCGCAGCAGAGGAAGAGAATGATGTTGGATCCGATGTTGAACCCTTCGACGACGTGCATCGACAGGTGGAACCGATTCATCTGGGAGTACATGACAACCCGGACGATCGATGTCACGGCTGAAAGCGCGACACTGACGATCGCCAGGATGAACGCGACGCGAGCGAGACCGCCGGGGCCGCGGGTCGCCGGCGCTGCGGGGTAACCGGCTTGCGCGGTGCCCGCGGGGTCGGAGGGCCAGCTCTGTGCCTCGGCGGGATAGCCGTTCTGCGCCGTGGTCCCGGGGTACGCCGGCTGATAGGCGGGCGCGGATCCGTAGGGCGGCTGCGGGGGAGTCGACGCGGTCGCGGGCGGCTGCGCGCCGGATGCGGGCGGGAACTGCTGCTGGGGATCGCTCATGCCGCTGACGCTACCGGCACCGACGCATTCGCGACATGGGCAGTGCTGCCCATGTCGGTCAGGCGATCAGCGCCGCCGCCAGCGCGTCCTCGACCTCTTCGCGCGAGACCGCAGGTGCCTCGGTGCGCAGGGTCCCGAAGGTCCGCGGATCCCATTCGAGCCCCAGCGCGGCATTGGCCTCCGTGAGCACCGCGACGAAACGGTCGACGGGACCGAACGCGAGCATCCCACTGAGCAGGCGCGCGCCGCGCACACCGCGCTGCGAGGTGCCGACGAGCTTCACGGCGCCGCGGGCGTTGATGCTGTACTCGCCGGGGCAGTACTCGCCGGGCACCTCGCCCAGCCGGGCGTCGACACCGAGCCCGCGCAGCACGTCGACGATCGTCCCGCCCGCCTGCGCGAACAGCGCGGTGGGGTCGGCATGCGACTCCTCGCGCTCGACGAGGTCGAAGACGAGACAGGTCTCGTCGTAGGCGGCGGCGCGGCCGCCGGTCGGACGGATCGCCGGCGTGAACCCGAGGCGCTCGGCCGCGGACACGGCGACGTCGTAGCCGGGCATGAGGCTCTCCCGCCGCGTCAGCGCGAGCGTCGGCGCCGGCGTGTACAGGCGCAGCAGCCGCTCAGGTCCGTCCCCGGAGGCGACCTGACGCAGCAGCTCGAGTGAGTGCTCGAGGTCATCGCCTGAAGTCGACGCCGACGGCTGCCGGATCACCCGGCCGGGGACCAAGGGGAGCCGGGGAGAGGAGGTCACCATACGCGTTAGGGGATGAAGGTGAACACGAACTGCAGCACCAGATACACCGCGCCGGAAATGCCGAGGCCCAGGGCGATCCCCGAGCGGAGCCGCCCCGGGCGGCGCGGAAGCCCGATCAGGGCGAGCACGACGGCGCCCGCGTACAGCAGGAAGAGGACGACGTCGATCGCCATCGACACCGGCTGCGGCAGGGTCGCATCGCTGGACACGGCGTACGCTACCGAGATGCCGATGTAGCGGAGCACCTCCAGGGCGAACGCTACCGAGGCCAGCACGACCGCGGTGGTCGCGATCCCGGCGCTCTTCGCCCGATTCTGCGGAGCGGCCGCGCCGGGTTCGCCGTTCGCCGGGTATCCGTATCCCGGGTACGTCGGCGTGAGCGGCTGAGTCGGCGCGGGTCTCACGTCCCCGAAGGGCGGCACGTATCCGGGAGTCGGAGGTTGGCGAGGCGTGCCGCCGGGCGCGGCTCCTGGGCGCAGGTTCGCGACCGGCGGCTGAGGCGCGGAGAAGGGCTGCTGCGGATCCGTCATGCTGAGAACGTACCGCTCCCACGTGGCGGCGACGCGACAGGACGGGGCGACGCTCCGGCCGGGTTCGCCGGGGGTTGCGCCGGGCGTGCTCAGCCCCAGTGTGCGGGCGAGGGGAGCCCGTGGTCGCGCGCCTCGACGCCGTCCGGTCCGACCGATGCGGTGCAGTAGAGCAGCGACTGGGTGGGGTAGCCGTGCGGGCGGTTGTCGCGGATGATCGCGCGGTCGTCGGCCGGATCCAGCTCCGCGGTCGTCGCGAGCAGGCGGATCCAGGATTCCGGCCAGTCCTCCTCGTGCGTCGGGTGCGCGCGGAACTCGGGCAGCCAGCGTGCGATGCGCGCGGTCTCGGGATCGTCCAGGTCCGAGTGCGCGATCATGTGCACGCCCGCCGGCACCGGGGTCTCGCGCAGCGCGGTGCCGTCCCACGACAGCACACGGGCGCCGGCGGGGGAGACCTCGAGCAGATTGAAGCCGTGCATGCGCTCCGAGCCGCTCGGCGAGACGCCGGCCACCGACGCCAGCGCGAGAGTGCCGCGGGAGACGGCCAGATCGTCGGGCAGGTCGAGCACGTCGGCGCGGTTCAGCAGCACGGCCAACCGGCGCGACCCCGGGTCGACGGCGAGCCAGGCTCCGCCGGCGCGACGGTCGCGGATCCCCATGACACCCGGGTGCTCGGGCCACCACTCGCCGAGCGCATCCCACTCGCGCAGCGGATCCTCATCGCGCACGGCCAGCAGCCGCGCCCCTGGTCCCTGAGCCTGTCGAAGGGCGTCGACCTCGATCACGACCGTGCACACGGGTTCAGTCTAGGGAGGGCGCAGGCCATCGGATCCGGGTGGGCCGGGCCCTCCGCAACCTCCCGCCCGCGCGGCCGTCATGTCAGGCAGAATCGAGGGATGGACATCGTGGTGGGGGTCTCCGGCGGCATCGCGGCCTACAAGTCGGTGCAGCTGGTGCGGCTCCTGGTGAAGGCCGGGCATGCCGTCACCGTCGTCCCCACCGAGGATGCGCTGCGCTTCGTGGGCGCCCCGACGTGGGAGGCGATCAGCCGCAACCCGGTCACGACGAGCGTGCACGACGACGTGGCGAAGGTGCGCCATGTCGCCCTGGGGCAGGGCGCGGACCTGGTCGTGGTCGCCCCCGCCACCGCGAACACGATCGCGCGCATGGCCGCGGGCATCGCCGACAACCTGCTCGGCACGACGCTGCTGGCCACCACCGCGCCCGTGCTCATCGCCCCCGCCATGCACGCCGAGATGTGGGCGCACCCCGCGACCCAGGCGAACATCCGCACGCTCGCCGACCGCGGTGTGCACCTGATCGGGCCCGACGACGGCGAACTCGCCGGCGGCGACAGCGGCCCCGGCCGGATGAGCGAGCCCGAGGCGATCGCCGAGGCCGCGCTGCGCCTGCTGGCCCCCCAGGACCTCGCCGGCCTCACCGTCGTGGTCTCCGCGGGCGGCACGCGCGAGCCGATCGACCCCGTGCGCTACCTCGGCAACCGCTCCAGTGGACGCCAGGGTGCGACCCTCGCCGTCGAGGCGGCGACCCGCGGCGCCGAGGTCGAGCTCGTCGCGGCCAACCTGGCGCGAGACGTCCTCGCCGCGGCGGGCCATCCGCGGATCCGGATCCGTCCCGTCGCCACAGCGGCAGAGCTCGCGTCCGCCGTGAAGGATGCCGCGACCCGTGCGGACGCCGTGGTCATGGCCGCCGCCGTCGCCGACTACCGGCCCGCGCAGGCCGCCGCGCACAAGCTCACCAAGGAGGACGGGATCCTCGAGCGGATCGAGCTCGTCGAGAACGAGGACGTGCTGGCGGCCCTCGGCGCCGCCCGTCGCGCGGGTGGGGCGCCCGAGGGGCAGGTCCTCGTCGGCTTCGCCGCGGAGACCGCGACGGATCCCGAGGCCCGGCGCGAACGCGCCCGGCGCAAGCGCGAGCGCAAGGGCGCCGACCTTCTCGCCGTGAACCTCGCCGACGCCGAGCACGGGTTCGAGAAGCACGACAACGCCGTGGAGATCATCGGCCCCGATGGAGCGGTCGTCGCGGCGGTTGCCGGGTCGAAGCGCATCGTCGCTGCGGCGCTGTGGGATGCCGTGGTCGCCCTGCGCAACTGACGCCCGCGCCGGGCACAAGGCTGGCGCACGCTTGCACGCAGGAGTAGAGTTTTCGTATTGTAAAAGTCAAGTCTCATAGAATGGAATAGCATGAACGCTCCGCTGCCCACCCCTGGCCCGCGCGAGATCGCGCCGGAGCTGGCGCGCTCGTGGCTCCTGGTCGCAGCGACGAGGCCGGAGACGTTCGACGACGCGGCCCGCTCGCATGCCGACGCCGTCGTGCTCGACGTCGAGGACGCTGTCGACGCGAGCCACAAGGACTCCGCGCGCGACGACGTCGTGCGCTGGCTGCACGGCGCCGATGAGAACGGCAATCCCCACCGCGCCTGGGTGCGCATCAACGACGCGACCAGCGAGCACTGGTCCCCGGATCTGGACGGACTGCGCGACGCCCCCGGCCTCGCCGGCGTGATGCTGGCCAAGACCGAGTTCGGCGGCCAGGTCATGGACACGTTCAACCGCCTGGGCGCGCGGGTGTCGGTGGTGGCGCTGGTGGAGTCGGCGATCGGCATCGAGAACGCCACGGAGATCGCCCGCGCCAAGGGAGTGTTCCGGCTCGCCTTCGGCAGCGGCGACTTCCGCCGCGACACCGGCATGTCCGCCGATCGCGAGGCCATGGCCTACCCGCGGGCGCGCCTGGTCATCTCCAGCCGCGCGGGCGGGCTCCCCGGCCCGATCGACGGTCCGACGGTCGGATCCAGCCACCCGATCCTGCGCGAGCAGTCCGCCATCACCGTGTCGATGGGCATGACCGGCAAGCTCTGCCTGCAGGCCGATCAGACCCCCGTCGTCAACGAGGTCATCAGCCCCACCCGCACCGATGTCGAGTGGGCCTACGAGTTCCTCGAGGACTTCGACGCGCGCGGTCGCATCGTCCGCGACGGCAGCGACCTGCCCCGCCTCGGCCGCGCCCGCAAGATCATGCATCTCGCCGAGGCCTTCGGCGTGCTGCCCACCCGCTGACCCCCGGCCGCTGAGCCTGTCGAAGCGTCCCGCTCGCGGATCCGGCCCTTCGACAGGCTCAGGGACCGGACCCGCTGACCCCATCCGAACGGAGACATCATGACCACTCGCCTCGCCCCCGGCGACACCGCACCCGCCTTCGCCCTCGATGACGCCGACGGCGCTCGCGTCTCGCTCGAGGACTACCGCGGACGCAACGTCGTCGTGTACTTCTACCCGAAGGCCGCGACCCCCGGCTGCACCACCGAGGCCTGCGACTTCCGCGACAACCTGTCCTCGCTCGACGCGGCCGGCTACTCCGTGATCGGCGTCTCGCCCGACGAGGTCGCCGACATCCGCGCCTTCTCCGAGGCCGAAGGCCTGACCTTCCCGCTGCTCGCCGACACCGACGCCGCCGTGGCGCGGGCGTGGGGCGTCTGGGGGGAGAAGACCGTGGGCGACCGCACCTTCGACGGCGTCATCCGCTCCACGTTCGTGCTGGACGGCGACGGCGTCGTACAGCGCGCCGAGTACGGCGTCGACGCCACCGGCCACGTGGCGCGTCTGCGCACCGAGCTCGGCGTCTGAGGCGGACTCGAGAACGGAATCGCGTCGTGCAGAGCGCATCCCCGGGGCCTCCGAGGATGCGCTCTTCGCGTTCTCGTGTGACGATCCGCACATGGTGCGACGATCGGCACACGGATCCACGTCAACACCTGTGCTGATCGTCGCAGGGTGTGCAGATCGTCACGCCGCCGGTCGGGATCCGGTCGGGATCCGATCGGGGAACTTTCCCGGATCCGCTTGACATCCCCGGATCCGCTCTGCACACTAGTTACACATGCTGAAACAACAGTTCCGGCATACGGAAACTCCCCTTTTGGATGAGATCGGATCCTGTCGATAGGATCCGTCCGTATAGCCCTTACACGCCGGATGCCAGCATGGTCTGAGGATCGAAGATGTTGCTCGAGGAGTTCAACTCCGTCGGTCGCGACGACGCCATCGCCGTCGTGAAGCCCGCACTGGACATCACCCGCTGGATCGATGCGATCGTCGACAGCCGCCCGTACGCCTCGGTCGACGCGCTCTCCGCTGCAGCCCTCGAGGCCGCGGCGCCGCTCACCGAGGCCGAGCTGGACGGGGCGCTCGCGCACCACCCGCGCATCGGCGCGAAGGTCGACGGCACCAGCGCCGAGGCCGCGCACTCGCGTCGCGAGCAGCCGAGCGTCGACGACGTCACCGCCGCCGCCCTCGCCGAGGGGAACCGCGCCTACGAGGAGCGGTTCGACCGCGTCTTCCTCATCCGCGCCGCCGGCCGCAGCGCCCAGGACATCCTGGCCCTGCTGCGCGAGCGGCTCGACAGCACCGACGAGCAGGAGCTCGCCGTCGTGGACCAGCAGCTGCGCGAGATCGCGGCTCTGCGCCTCGCGGCGGCCATCGAGACCGAAGGAGCGAGCGCATGAGCGTCTCCCACGTAACCACCCACATCCTGGACACCACACTCGGGCGCCCCGCGCCCGGCGTCGCCGTCGTACTCGAGGCCCGAGTCGGCGACGGGTGGTCGGGGATCGGTACGGGCCTCACCGATGCTGACGGGCGGGTGAAAGCGCTCGGCCCGGAGCGGCTGGAGAGCGGTGCCTACCGCCTCCGGTTCGACACCGCGGCCTACTTCGCCGGCATCAAGACGGACGCCTTCTTCCCGGAGGTGGTGCTGACCTTCCAGGTCGACGCCGAGCAGGCGCACTATCACGTGCCGCTGCTGCTCAGTCCGTTCGCCTATTCCACCTACCGAGGAAGCTAAGAGGGATCCGAAATGACGAACATCATCCTGGGCAAGAACCAGTACGGCAAGGCCGAGAACCGGGTCGTCCGCATCACCCGCGACACCGACCGCCATGAGATCGAGGACCTGAACGTCACCTCCCAGCTGCGCGGCGACTTCGCCTCCGCGCACTTCGACGGCAACAACGAGAACGTCGTCGCCACCGATACCCAGAAGAACACGGTCTACGCCTTCGCCAAGGACGGCATCGGCAGCCCGGAGGAGTTCCTCGTGCGTCTCGGCCGGCACTTCACCGGCGAGTTCGACTGGGTGACCGGCGGACGCTGGGCCGCCGAGCAGTACACCTGGCTGCGCATCGAGGGCGACAATGGCGAGCACGACCACGCGTTCGTGCGCGGCGGCACCGAGACCCGCACCGCGGTCGTGCAGATCGACGGCGACGACACCACGATCATCGCCGGCCTGCAGGACCTCACGGTCCTCAAGTCGACCGCGAGCGGCTTCGTCGGCTACCCGCGCGACAAGTACACGACCCTCCCCGAGACCGAGGACCGCATCCTCGCCACCTCGGTGACGGCCAAATGGCGCTACAACCGCAACGACATCGACTTCAACGAGGTCTATGCGGACGTGCGTCGCCTGCTCCTCGCCGGCTTCTCGCGCAACTACTCCTACGCCCTGCAGCACACGCTGAAGGAGATGGCCGAGGCCGTGCTCGAGGCGCACCCTGAGATCGACGAGATCCGCTTCTCGACCCCGAACAAGCACCACTTCGTCGTGGACCTGTCGCCGTTCGGCCTGGAGAACCCGAACGAGGTGTTCTTCGCCGCCGACCGCCCCTACGGCCTCATCGAGGCGTCGTTCCTGCGTGACGGCGCCGACGCCGACCACTGGTCGTGGGACGGCATCGCCGGCTTCTGCTGAGCGCTGCACCACTGCCGACACGAGAATGCGGGGCCCGGTTCGCCGGGCCCCGCATTCGTCGTCTCCGGGCGAGAGCGATGCCTCGGAGCCTTGACAAGGCAGCCTTCGCGGGAGGACAATAGTTACGCAATCTGAAAGAAACCTTCCACGATCTGAAATCAATCGGATCCGGAATCGAGCACGAACCCGCGGCCACGACACGAGGGCGCAGGGACGAGGAGGTCCGCCGATGATCGCGAACCCCCGCGATCCCTCAGCCGCGCCCGCCGAACGGCATCCCGCTCGCGGTGATCGTGAGCGCGCCGATGTTGGCCTCCGCGGGCAGATCCGCCATGAGCAGCACGGTGCGCGCCGCGGCCTCGACGTCGAAGGTCGGCTCGACTCTGCGGCTGCCGTCGGCCTGCAGCGCCCCGGATCCGACGCCGAGCTCGTCCATGATCTCGGTGCGGGTGTTGCCGATGTCGATCTGGCCGCAGGAGATCCGGAACGGCCGGCCGTCGAGATCGACGGACTTCGTCAGGCCCGTGAGCGCGTGTTTGCTCACGGCGTACGCGACGGAGAGCGGCCGAGGCGCCTGGGCGGAGATGGATCCGTTGTTGATGATCCTGCCGCCCTGCGGACTCTGCGCGCGCATCACGCGCATCGCACCGCGCGCGCAGAGCAGCGCGCCGGTGAGGTTGACCGCGAGCGTCTGCTCCCAGTCGGCGAGCTCGATATCCGCCGCCGAGACCGCAGGGCCGAACGCGCCGGCGTTGTTGAACAGCACGTCCACGCGGCCCCACTCCCGCACCACGCAGTCGAACAGGGCGTCCACCTCGGCCTCGACCGTCACGTCGGTCGGAACCACGAGCGCGTTCGGATGGATGGCTCCGCCCTCGGCGGCGTTCGGATGGAGCGCTCCGCCCTCCGGGGCGCCCGGAAGCCCGCCCGCCGTCTCGGTCAGTGCGGACTCGCGCCGCCCGGCCAGCGCCACGCGGTAGCCGGCCGCCAGCATCGTGCGCGCCACGGCACGCCCGATCCCCGATCCCGCACCCGTCACCACGGCGATGCGTCCGCTCATCGTCACTCCTCGAACCTCAACCCCGCTGCGCAACCCGCAGCCACCTACATCTAGCAGATCAGCCCCGCCGCCCGACCGGCAGCCCCACAACATCTCACAGAAAGGCCGAAGATGCACGAACAGAGCGACTCCGCCGCCCTCGGATCCGAGACCCTGGATCACGACCCCGAAGAGACCGCCGAATGGCTCGAGTCGCTGGACGCGCTCGTCGCCCAGCGCGGCGCCGAGCGCGGCGAGCACATCGTGCGCTCGCTGGCCGCGCACGCCGGCTACGCCCCGGAGCCGACGGCGACGACGGACTACGTCAACACGATCTCCGCATCGGACGAGCCCGCCTATCCCGGCGACGAGGAGCTCGAGCGCCGCTACCGGGCCTGGATGCGCTGGAACGCCGCGATCCTGGTGCACCGCGCGCAGCGCCCCGGCATCGGCGTCGGCGGCCACATCTCCACCTACGCGGGCGCGGCGACCCTGTACGAGGTCGGCTTCAACCACTTCTTCCGGGGCAAGGATCACCCCGGCGGCGGCGACCAGGTCTACTTCCAGGGCCACGCCTCGCCCGGCATGTACGCCCGCGCCTTCATGGAGGGGCGCCTCAGCGAGGAGGACCTCGACGGCTTCCGTCAGGAGAAGTCCCGCGAGGGCCACGCGCTGAGCTCTTACCCGCACCCCCGGCTGATGCCGGAGTTCTGGGAGTTCCCGACCGTGTCGATGGGCATCGGCCCGATGAACGCGATCTACCAGGCGCAGTCCAACCGCTACCTGCACAACCGCGGCCTGAAGGACACCAGCGACCAGCACGTGTGGGCGTTCCTCGGCGACGGCGAGATGGACGAGCCGGAGAGTCGCGGCCTGCTGCAGCTGGCCGCCAACGACAACCTGGACAACCTGACCTTCGTCGTGAACTGCAACCTGCAGCGCCTCGACGGCCCTGTCCGCGGCAACGGCAAGATCATCCAGGAGCTCGAGGGCTTCTTCCGCGGCGCGGGCTGGAACGTCATCAAGGTCGTCTGGGGTCGGGAGTGGGACGACCTGCTCGCCCGCGACACCGACGGCGCCCTGCTCGACATCATGAACACCACCCGCGACGGCGACTACCAGACGTACAAGGCAGAGTCGGGCGGGTTCATCCGGGAGAACTTCTTCGGCAAGGATCCGCGTGCGCTCGCGCTCGTCGAGAACCTCACCGATGAGCAGATCTGGGGCCTCAAGCGCGGCGGCCACGACTACAAGAAGGTGTTCGCGGCGTACCAGGAGTCGCTCGCGCACAACGGCAAGCCCACGGTGATCTTGGTCAAGACGGTCAAGGGCTACGGCCTCGGCCCGCGCTTCGAGGCCCGCAACGCGACGCACCAGATGAAGAAGCTCACGCTGCAGGATCTCAAGGACTTCCGCGACCACCTGCGCGTGCCGATCACCGACGAGCAGCTCGAGGCAAACCCGTATGAGCCGCCGTACTACCACCCCGGCGTCGACGCCCCGGAGATCCGGTACATGCAGGAGCGCCGCCAGGCGCTCGGCGGCTACCTGCCCGAGCGGCGCCCGAACGCCTCCGGCGAGATCGCCCTGCCCGACGCCAAGGCGTACGAGGTGGCGGCGCGCGGATCCGGCAAGCAGCAGGCCGCCACCACCATGGCGTTCGTGCGGGTGCTCAAGGACCTCATGCGCGACCCCGAGTTCGGCAAGCGCATCGTCCCGATCATCCCGGACGAGGCGCGCACGTTCGGCATGGACGCGTTCTTCCCGACCGCGAAGATCTACAACCCGAACGGGCAGAACTACCTCGCCGTCGACCGCGACATCGTGCTCTCGTACAAGGAGTCGACGGCGGGCCAGATCCTGCACGTCGGCATCAACGAGGCCGGATCCATCGCCGCCTTCACCGCGGCGGGCACCGCGTACGCGACGCACGGCGTGCCGCTCGTGCCGGTGTACGTGTTCTACTCGATGTTCGGCTTCCAGCGCACCGGCGACTCGCTGTGGGCGGCCGCGGACCAGATGACCCGCGGCTTCCTGATCTCGGCGACCGCGGGCCGCACCACGCTGACCGGTGAGGGCCTGCAGCACGCCGACGGACACTCGCCGCTGCTCGCCGCGACGAACGCCGCCGTGGTCACCTACGACCCGGCGTTCGGCTACGAGATCGGCCACATCGTGCGCGCCGGCATCGAGCGCATGTACGGACCGGACTCGACCGACCGCAACCACATCTACAACCTCATGGTCTACAACGAGCCGATCGTGCAGCCGGCCGAGCCCGAGGGCGTCGACGTCGCGGGGATCCTCGGCGGCATCCACCGGATCGCCCCGGTCGACGCGCCCCAGGCGCACCTGCTCGCGTCGGGCATCGGCGTGACCTGGGCCCAGGAGGCGCAGCAGCTGCTGCGCGACGACTGGGGTGTGGACGCCGACGTGTGGTCGGTGACGTCGTGGACGGAGCTGCGCCGCGACGCCGTCGCCGCCGAGGAGGACGAATTCCTCGGGCGCGGCTCGCGGCAGCCGTTCCTCGCTTCGCAGCTCGCGGACGCGCACGGCCCGATCGTGGCCGTCAGCGACTACGCGAAGGACCTGCCGGACCAGATCCGCCAGTTCGTCCCGAACGACTGGGCCACCCTGGGCGCCGACGGCTTCGGCTTCTCGGACACCCGTGCCGCTGCCCGCCGGTACTTCAAGATCGACGGCCCCTCGGTCGTGGTGCGCACGTTGCAGCTGCTCGCCAAGCGCGGCGAGATCGACGCGTCGATCCCCGCGCAGGCCGCCGAGAAGTACCGACTGCTCGACGTCAACGCCGGCACGAGCGGTACCGACGCGGAGTAGTCGGCTCCGGCCGCGCCATCGCACGGCGTCCGCGGTTCGGCCCGCCTGGGCGGGGCGGGGCGGTGCGGTGCGACTCAGCTCGCGCTAGATGGAAAACGTCGCTCCTGACTAGGCGGGAGCGACGTTTTCCATCTCGTCGGTCGAGCCGCCGGGCGTTCGAGATGGAAAGTGTTGCTCTGCGGATCCGAGAAGCGACGTTTTCCATCCCGTAAGGCGTCTTGGGGTTGCCACCGGGCTTGCCCCACCGTCCGGCGTTCGGCCTCCACAGGGCGCTCCGACCGGCGGGTCTCCACGGATTGCGGGCCTCGTGTCCCGTGGCTGCCGGCGCTCGGCGAGCATCAGGAGATGCATCACCGGATCCCACTGCCTCCGTCCTTCGGAGCCGCGTTCACTTTGCGCGAGGCGCAGGCCGCTGGCCTCGGACGCGCGCGTGCCGATGCGCGCGATCTGCATCGCCCGTTCCGCGGTGTGCGCTCGAGCGAGATGCCGGCGACGTTCGCCGCGGTCGTCGCGTGCGGTGCGCGCCGGCTGAAGCCGCGGCAGCGATTCGTCGGGGTGACGGCGGCGCGGCTCTGGGGGCTGCCCCATCCGCGGCGATGGGAGCCGGGAGAACCGCTCGAGGTCGTCGTGTCGCCCGACGCGACTCCGCCGCGGAGTCGAGGCATCCATGGTCGTCGCCTCAGCGACGATCGGGCGTCCACGTGGCGTATCGGATCCATACCGGTGGTCGACCCGATCGCGGCGGTGCTCAGCTGCGCCGCCGGAATGAGCGTCGTCCAGGCGGTGACGCTGCTCGATGCCCTGCTCACGCACGCCGAGAACTATCCCGGGCTCCACCCGGGGCGTCCGTTGTCGACGCCCGACGGGGTCGGCGACCGGATGCGACAGTGGGGACGGTTTCCCGGGAGGGGGACGATGCTGGCGGCGTTGCCGCGCGCCCGGGTCGGTGTCGAGTCGCCGAAGGAGACGGAGACACGGCTACGCATCGTCGATGCCGGACTGCCCGAGCCGATCGTCCAGCATGAGGTCCGAGATCGACAGCGCCTCGTCGCACGGATCGACCTGGCCTATCCGCAGTGGAAGATCGCGATCGAGTACGAAGGCGACGGGCACCGCATCGACGCGGCGCAGTGGCGCCGTGACATCCAGCGTCAGCGCGAGCTCGAAGACCGCGGTTGGATCGTCATCCGCCTCACCCAACTCGACCTGGCCGACGGATCCGGAGCGTTCCTCACCCGGATCCGGCGCGCCATCGCGATGAGGCAGGTGTGACGGATCGGGTCGACGGGGTCTCGTACGCCCGTCGGCGTCGCCGCGAGATGGATTTCGTCGCTCCCGAGACTCCCAGGACGACGTTTTCCATCTCGCCGCGCCGGCGACCGGGTGCGGAAGATGGATTTCGTCGCTCCCGAGGGCGCCGGGGCGACGTTTTCCATCTCGCGGGATGTGCGGCGCCGCGTGCGGGCGCCACCCACCGCGTGCGGGCGCCCGACACGCTGTGCCGCACCTCTGGCGGGGTCCAGGGGCGCTGGCCTCCGCGGCCGAGCACCTCTGCCCCGGGGTCTACGCCTGCAGGTCGGCCGCGATCGCGGCGGCGGCCTCGCGCAGCCGTGGCACGGCGCGCTGGGCGAACTCCTCGGTGACGCGCGCGATCGGACCGGACACCGACACCGCGGTCGGCGTGGGGGCGCCGGGCACGGCCATCGCGTAGCAGCGCACGCCGATCTCCTGCTCCTGCTCGTCGATCGAGTATCCGCGCTCGCGGATCAGATCCAGCTCCTTCAGCAGCGCGTCCACGGTGCCGATGCTGTACTCGGTGGGGGTGGTCATGCCGGTGCGGCCCACGATGCCGCGCACGACGTCGTCATCGAGCTGGGCGAGGATCGCCTTGCCGACGCCGGTGTCGTGCACATTGGCGCGGCGGCCGACCTCGGTGAACATGCGCATGGAGTGCTGCGAGGGCACCTGGGCGACGTACACGACCATGTCGCCGTCGAGCACAGCCATGTTCGCGCTCTCGCCGAGGGCGTCCACCAGGCTCTTCAGCTGCGGGCGGGCGAGCGCGCCGAACTGGCGGGACGCGCCCTCTCCGATGCGGATCAGGCGCGGCCCGAGCGCGTAGCGCCGGTTCGGCAGTTGACGCGCATAGCCGAGCGAGACCAGAGTCCGCAGCAGCCGGTGGATGGTCGGAAGAGGGAGGTCCGTCGACGCGGACAGCTCGCTGAGCGTCACATCGCCGCCGGCGTCGGTCACGAGCTCGAGCAGCTCGAACACACGCTCGACCGACTGCACGCCCGACCCCGCGCTTCTGCCGGTCTTCGGCTCCGTGACCTTCACGCCTGTGGTGCTCGGATTCTCTGCCATGTCAGCTCCCGTCCTTGGGTAATTCCATCATGCGAGAGTCCCGAGCCGGAAATCCAAGCGGATCCGAATCTCATCTTGCGCGAAACTTCCACGATAGAGATAATAGTGTCCACAATACGAAACTTGTAAACAGTTCATCACCGCAACAGCGCCCGAGGCCTCCGCCCGGGACGCCTCGATGAGGAGGAATCATGGCGAACCCGGGTCCCGGAAATTCGATCACGCTGCGCATCGACGCGCCGTCCAACTTCACCGTCACGAGCGAGCTCGCCGCGGCGGCCGCGGCCGCCGGCGCCGTCGTGACCGCGCTCGACGTCGTCGAGTCGCACCCGTCGACGATCGTCGTCGACCTGACCTGCAACACCACCGGCGAGGAGCACGCCGATCAGGTGCGCGACGCGATCGACGCCCTCGAGGGCGTCACGGTCCGCCTGGTCAGCGACCGCACGTTCCTCATGCACCTGGGCGGCAAGCTCGAGGTCGTGCCGCGCGTGCCGCTGCGCAACCGCGACGACCTCTCCCGCGCGTACACCCCGGGTGTCGCCCGCGTCTGCATGGCTATCGCCGAGGACAAGAGCAAGGCCCGCCAGCTCACCGTCAAGCGCAACACGATCGCCGTCGTCACCGACGGCACGGCCGTGCTGGGTCTGGGCGACATCGGTCCCGAGGCCGCGCTGCCCGTGATGGAGGGCAAGGCCGCGCTGTTCAAGCAGTTCGCGAATGTCGACGCCTGGCCGGTCTGCCTCGACACCAAGGACACCGAGGAGATCATCCAGATCGTCAAGGCGATCGCCCCGGTCTACGGCGGCGTGAACCTCGAGGACATCGCCGCCCCGCGCTGCTTCGAGATCGAGGCACGGCTGCGCGACGAGCTCGACATCCCGGTCTTCCACGACGACCAGCACGGCACCGCGATCGTCACGCTCGCCGCCCTGCGCAACGCGCTCAAGGTCGTCGACAAGACGATCGGCGAGGTGCGCATCGTCGTCTCCGGCGTCGGCGCCGCCGGCAACGCGATCGTGCAGCTGCTGCTCGCCGAGGGGGCGGTCGACATCGTGGCCTGCGGCCGCAACGGCGCGATCAACCGCGACGAGGAGTACACCGACGCGCACCGCATCGAGCTCGCCGCCACCACCAACCCCCGTAACGCCAAGGGCACCCTCAAGGAGGTGCTCGTCGGCGCGGACGTGTTCATCGGCGTGAGTGCTCCGAACGTGCTCGACGAGAACGACATCGCCGGCATGGCCGACGACGCGATCGTGTTCGCGATGGCGAACCCGACGCCCGAGGTCGACCCGATCGTGGCGTCGAAGCACGCGGCCGTCGTCGCCACCGGGCGCAGCGACTTCCCGAACCAGATCAACAACGTGCTGGCGTTCCCCGGGTTCTTCCGCGGCCTCCTCGACGCGGGCGTGTCGGACATCACGCCGCCTATGCTGGTCGCAGCCGCGCAGGCGATCGCCGAGCGGGTGGGAGAAGACGAGCTCAACGCGAGCTTCATCATCCCCAGCGTGTTCGACCCGCTCGTGGCCGGCGCCGTCGCCGAGGCGATCGTGCGCGTCGTCGAGTCGTCGAAGGAGTGAGCCTTTTGTCCGCAGGCACCCTGGGCGAGGCCGACCTCGCCGACATCGACGCCCGCCTCTCCGGCACCGACACGCTGCTCGCGACCGAGTATCCCGGCGACGACGGATCCCGTCAGCCCGTGCACACGCTGTACGTGCCCGCCGACCGGTTCCGGCTCGACCTGCCGGCGCAGTTCGGCCAGACGGCCGCACAGGCCGTGGCGGAGTTCGGCGGCACCGTGGCGCTCGCCCAGGCCGTCGGTCTCGGTGCGCTCGCCGACCAGCTCGCACCTCTCGTCGACGCCAAGCTCGTCGCCGAGCCGATCGAGGACCTGCGCCTCGACTTCGAGGACGGCTATGGCGCGCGCGGTGACGACGAGGAGGACGCGGATGCGGTCCTCGCCGCCGAGCGGGTGGCCCAGGCCGTCGCCGCGGGCGTCGCGCCCCCGTTCATCGGGATCCGGTTCAAGTGCTTCGAGGCGCCCACGCGCCGGCGCGGGATCCGCACGCTCGACCTCTTCCTGTCGACGCTGGTCGCGAACGGCCCGTTGCCCGACGGGCTCGTGCTGACGCTGCCGAAGGTCACCACGGTCGAGCAGGTCGAGGCCATGGTCTCGCTCTGCGAGCGGTTCGAGGAGCGCCTCGGGCTGCCTGCGGGCCGGCTGCGCTTCGAGGTGCAGATGGAGACGCCGCAGCTCATCGTCGCCGCGGACGGATCCGTCCCGGTCGCGACGCTCCTGCACCGTGCCGACGGTCGGGTGAGCGCGCTGCACTACGGCACCTACGACTACAGCGCCTCGCTGCAGATCGCCGCGGCCTACCAGTCCATGGAGCACCCCGCCGCCGACTTCGCCAAGCAGGTCATGCAGGTCGCCGTCGCCGAGACCGGCGTGCGGATCTCGGACGGATCCACGAACGTGATCCCCGTCGGCGATCCCGACCACGTCATCGAGGCGTGGAAGCTGCACGCCCGCCTGGTGCGGCGCTCGCTCGAGCGCGGCTACTACCAGGGCTGGGACCTGCACGCCGCGCAGCTGCCCACTCGGTACCTCGCGACCTACGCGTTTTACCGCGAGGGGTTCGCCGCGGCCGCCAAGCGCCTGGACAACTACCTGCACGGCAGCGACGCCACGATCATGGACGAGCCGGCCACGGCCCGTGCCCTGGCGCGGTTCGTCGTGCGCGGCCTGGAGTGCGGCGCGCTCACGGCCGACGAGGTCCGCTCCGCGACCGGATCCGAGCCCGTGGAGCTGGTCCGCCTCGCACACCCGAAACTCGCAACCAAGGAGGCCGTCTCTTGAGCACCCGCACCTACTACACCCCCGCCGGCGGGCTGCCCCCGCAGACCGACCTGCTCACCGACCGCGCGGTCGTCAAGCTCGCCTACACCTTCATCCCGAAGGGCGTGATGCGCGACATCGTCACGAGCAGCCTGCCCGGGTTCTCGAACACGCGGGCGTGGATCATCGCGCGTCCCACGCCGAGCTCCGCGCAGACGTTCTCGCAGCTCATCGTCGAGATCGCGCCCGGGGGAGAGGCCGCCAAGCCCGAGCCCGAGGCCGGAGTGGAGAGCGTGCTCTTCGTGACGACCGGTGAGCTCACCCTCACGCTCGAGGGCGAGCGGAACGTGCTCGAGGCGGGCGGCTACGCCTTCATCACGCCGGGCGCGCAGTGGTCGCTCGCGAACGAGGGATCCGAGATCACCAGCTTCCACTGGATCCGCAAGGCCTACGAGTACCTCGAGGGCGTCGACGCCCCGGCGTCCTTCGTCACGAGCGACAACGACATCGAGCCCGTCTCGATGCCGGACACCGACGATGTCTGGGCCACCACCCGTTTCTCCGACGCGAGCGACATGGCGCACGACATGCAGGTCAACATCGTGACCTTCAAGCCGGGCGGATCCATCCCGTTCGCCGAGACGCACATCATGGAGCACGGCCTGTTCGTGCTGCAGGGCAAGGCCGTCTACCGGCTCAACGACGACTGGGTGGAGTGCGAGGCCGGCGATTACATGCTGCTGCGCGCGTTCTGCCCGCAGGCCTGCTACGCCGGCGGCCCGGAGGACTTCCGCTATCTGCTGTACAAGGACATGAACCGTCAGATCAAGCTCACCTGACGCTCTGGATACAGAGCCCGTCGAAGGGCCCCTCGAACGCCGCTCGCCCTCGGGGCGGGCGGCGTTCGCCGTCTCCGTGAGTGCGGCGCCCAAAGCACCCCTCGGATCCACTGTGGAGATGGAAAACGTCTCTCCCAGCGGGCGTGGAGCGGCGAAATCCATCTCTCTTCGGACGCCCGCCGGCTGGAGAGATGGAAAACGTCTCTCCCAGCGCTCAGGGAGCGACGAAATCCATCTTCACGGCGAGGGGGAGCCGAGGGGGAGCCGAAGAGGTCGCGGATCCGGGTCCCGCGACCCGTTGACAACCGCGACCCTCCCAGCCTAAACTTTCATCAATCAAGATTTTATTTCCATAATTCGGAAATGGCCCGAAATCCGAGACAGACATCAAGGACGATCTCATGAGCTACACCGTCAACGCCTCGATCCTGCTGACCGAGCTGCCGATCCTGGAGCGCCCGGCCGCCGCGAAGGCCGCCGGCTTCGACGCCGTGGAGTACTGGTGGCCGTTCTCCGTCGCCGTTCCCGCGCAGGACGAGGTCGACGCGTTCGTCGCCGCGATCCAGGACGCCGGCGTGCAGCTGACGGGTCTGAACTTCTTCGCGGGCGACATGCCCGGCGGCGACCGCGGCCTGGTGTCGTGGGTCGGCCGTGAGGACGAGTTCGCCGCGAATATCGACGTCGTGGTCGAGATCGGCCGCCGCCTCGGCACCCAGGCCTTCAACGCCCTGTACGGCAACCGCATCGAGGGCGTCGACCCGCAGGCGCAGGACGATCTCGCCGTGAAGAACCTCGCCGCGGCGGGCCGCGCGGTCGCCGAGCTCGGTGGCATCGTCCTGCTCGAGCCGGTCTCCGGCATGGAGACCTACCCGCTGAAGACCGCCGCCGACGCGCTCGCGATCATCGCGCGCGTGAAGGACGAGGAGGGCGTGGACAACATCCGCCTCCTCGCCGACTTCTACCACCTCGCCGTCAACGGCGACGACGTCGCGGCCGTGATCGCCGGGCACGCCGCCGAGTTCGGTCACATCCAGATCGCCGACGCCCCCGGCCGCGGCGAGCCCGGCACCGGCGAGCTGCCGCTCGCACAGTGGATCGCCGATGCTCAGGCCGGCGGCTACGACGGCGTCATCGGCCTCGAGTACAAGGCCACCCAGGCGGATCCCTTCGCCTGGATCACCACCGCGGCCGCCCAGGCCTGACCCACCAGATTTCCCGCGAAGGAGCGAAGACATGACCCGCATCGCATTCATCGGCCTCGGCATCATGGGCCTGCCCATGGCCAAGAACCTCGTCACCGCCGGCTACGACGTCACGGGCTACAACCGCAGCCAGGAGGCGATCGACAAGCTCGTCGCCGCCGGCGGCGCGGGTGCCACGGGCATCGCCGACGCGGTGAAGGACGCCGACGTCATCATCACGATGGTTCCGGACTCCCCGGACGTGGCCGGAGTCGTGCAGGGCCCGGACGGGGTCTTCGCGAACGCGAAGGCCGGCGCGCTCTGGATCGACAACTCCTCGATCCGCCCCGACGTGGCCAAGGAGCTCGCCGAGGAAGCGGTCGCCGCCGGCCTCGGCGTCGTCGACGCCCCGGTCTCCGGTGGCGAGCAGGGCGCGATCGATGCCGTCCTCTCGATCATGGTCGGCGGATCCCCGGATGACTTCGCCAAGGCCGAGCCGGTCCTGAACGCGATCGGCAAGACCATCGTGCACGTCGGTCCCGCCGGCGCCGGCCAGACCGTGAAGGCCGCCAACCAGCTCATCGTCGCCGTCAACATCCAGGCGCTCGCCGAGGCGGTCACGTTCCTCGAGGCGTTCGGCGTCGACACGGACGCCGCACTCAAGGTCCTCGGCGGAGGACTCGCCGGATCCAAGGTCCTCGACCAGAAGGGCCAGAAGATGCTGAACCGCGACTTCGCGCCCGGCTTCCGCCTCGCCCTCCACAACAAGGATCTGGGCATCGTCACGTCGGCTGCGCGCTCGGTCGGGGTCACCGTCCCGCTCGGCGCCGCGGTCGCACAGCTCGTGAACGCCCTCGTCGCCCGCGGCGACGGAGGCCTCGACCACTCGGGCCTGTTCAAGCTCACCACCGAGCTCTCCGGCCGCGACTGACGCGCCGCCCCTCACACACGAACTTTCTCTCAAGGAGCACTCCCATGACCCGCATGCGTGCAGTCGACGCGATCGTCCAGATCCTGATCAAGGAAGGCGCGGACGAGGCGTTCGGCCTCCCCGGCGCCGCCATCAACCCCCTCTACTCCGCGATCCGCGCCAACGGCGGCATCCGGCACACCCTCGCCCGCCACGTCGAGGGCGCGAGCCACATGGCCGACGGCTACAGCCGCACCGGCGACGGCCGCATCGGCGTGTGCCTGGGCACCTCGGGCCCCGCCGGCACCGACATGATCACGGGCCTCTACGCCGCGATCGCCGACTCCATCCCGATGCTCTGCATCACCGGCCAGGCGCCGGTGGCGAAGCTCGACAAGGAGGACTTCCAGGCGGTCGACATCGCCTCGATCGCAAAGCCGGTCACGAAGTTCGCCAAGACCGTCCTCGAGGGTGCGCAGGTGCCCGGCGTCTTCCAGTCGGCGTTCCAGATCATGCGCTCCGGCCGCCCCGGCCCGGTGCTCATCGACCTGCCGTTCGACGTGCAGATGACCGAGATCGAGTTCGACATCGACACCTACGAGCCGCTGCCCGTGGCGAAGCCCGTCGCGACCCGCGCGCAGGCCGAGAAGGTGCTCGACCTGCTCGTCGCAGCGAAGCACCCGGCGATCATCGCCGGCGGCGGCGTCGTGAACTCTGGTGCCTCGGAGAAGCTCGTCGAGCTCGCCGAGACCCTGGGCGTGCCCGTGTTCCCGACCCTGATGGGCTGGGGCGTGCTCCCCGACGACCACCCGCTCGCCGCGGGCCTGGTCGGCATCCAGACCTCGCAGCGCTACGGCAACGCGAGCTTCCTGGAGAGCGACTTCGTGCTGGGCATCGGCAACCGCTGGGCCAACCGTCACACCGGTGGTCTGGACACCTACCGCAAGGGTCGCACGTTCGTCCACGTCGACATCGAGCCCACCCAGATCGGCCGCGTGTTCGCGCCCGACTACGGCGTGGTCTCCGACGCCGGCGCGTTCATCGACGCACTGCTCGAGGTCGCCCGCGAGCGCGTCGCCGAGCTGCCCGACTACAACGGCTGGGCCGAGGAGTGCCGCGACCGCAAGGCACGCCTGCAGCGCAAGACCAACTTCGACAACGTGCCGATGAAGCCGCACCGCGTCTACCAGGAGATGCTGACCGCTTTCGACCGCGACACCACCTTCGTCACCACGATCGGCCTCTCGCAGATCGCCGGCGCGCAGCTGCTGCACGTCTACGGCCCGCGCAAGTGGATCAACGCCGGCCAGGCCGGCCCGCTGGGCTGGACCGGTCCTGCGGCCCTCGGCGTGGTGCGCGGCAAGCCGGGCGAGCAGGTCGTCGCGCTCTCGGGCGACTACGACTTCCAGTTCATGATCGAGGAGCTCGCGGTGGGCGCGCAGCACAAGCTGCCGTACATCCACGTCGTGGTCAACAACAGCTACCTGGGCCTGATCCGTCAGTCGCAGCGCGGCTTCGAGATGGACTACGAGGTGTCGCTCGCGTTCGACAACGTGAACACCCCGCAGGACTCGTCCTCGATCGCCACCGGCTACGGCGTGGACCACGTCAAGGTCGCCGAGGGCCTGGGCGCCAAGGCGCTGCGCGTCGAGCGCCCCGAGGACCTCGCCGCGGGCTTCGCCGAGGCGCAGCGTCTGCGCGACGAGTTCCAGGTGCCGGTGGTGGTCGAGGTCATCCTCGAGCGCGTCACCAACATCGCCATGGGTGCCGACCTCGACACCATGAACGAGTTCGAGGATCTCGCGACGTCGCCCGCTGACGCCCCCGAGGCCATCTACGCGCTGCTCGACTGAGCAGCCGTCCGCCGACCCGTAGCCTGTAGGCGAAGCCGACGAGCCGGAAGTAGAAAGGCCACCATGCGCATCCTGATCGCCTCGGACAAGTTCAAGGGCTCCGCCACGGGACCCGAGGTCGCGGCCGCACTCGCGGCCGGGATCATCACGACGGCGCCGGGGACCGCCATCGACGCGGTCCCCGTCGCAGACGGCGGAGAGGGCACGGTCGACGCCGCCCTCGCCGCCGGGTTCGAGGCGGTCACCGCGACGGTGACGGGGCCCACAGGTCAGCCCGTCGAGGCGCGGTTCGGCGTGCGAGGGGAGCAGGCCATCATCGAGATGGCCGCCGCGAGCGGACTGGACCAGCTGCCCGGCGGTGTCAAGGACGCGCTCGGCGCCACCAGCCGCGGGACCGGAGAGCTGATCGCGGCGGCGCTGGACCACGGCGCGACCAGCATCGTGCTCGGCATCGGCGGCAGTGCCAACACCGACGGCGGTGCAGGGATGCTGCAGGCCCTCGGCGTCTCGCTGCGGGACGCCGAGGGGCAGGAGCTGCCGGGGGGCGGCGGGGCGCTCGCTCGCATCGCCGCGGTGGACGTGACGGATCTGGATCCGCGTCTCGCAGCCACCGAGATCGTGCTCGCGAGCGACGTGGACAACCCGCTCCTCGGGGAGCGCGGCGCGCCGGCCGTGTTCGGCCCGCAGAAGGGGGCGAGCCCCCAGAACGTGGCGGAGCTGGATGCGGCCCTGGCCCGCTACGCCGCGCTGCTCGAGCAGCAGCCCGGCATCCGCGCCGCCACCGCACTGCCCGGAGCGGGCGGCGCCGGCGGCGTGGGCTATGCGGCGCTCGCCGCACTCGGTGCCCGGCGCGAGCCCGGCGTCGAGGTCGTGCAGCGCCTGACCGGCCTCGCCGAGGCGCTGGGCGCCGGCGAATCCAGGGCCGACCTCGTCATCACCGGCGAGGGCAGCCTGGACGACCAGAGCCTGGGCGGCAAGACTCCGCTCGGCGTGGCCGCGGCCGCGCGTGCGGCGGGCATCCCCGTCATCGCCGTCTGCGGGCGCTCCACGCTGAGCGCCGAGGCGGCCAGGTCGGCGGGATTCGAGCGCGTGTACGCGCTCAGCGAGCTCGAGCCGGATCCGGCTCGCAGCATGGCCGAGGCCGTGGCGCTGCTCACCGAGGTGGGCCGCCGCATCGGCGCCGAGGTGGGCGAGCTCGTGCCGCAGCATTGAGCGCCCGCCCGTCATCGCCGGGATCGGCCGTCGTCACAGCGGCCGCCGCCGTCACCGCCGCGTAGGATCGGAGGTCGGTGAACGATACCGAGGATGTGGTGAACGGTCTCGCAGACGAGGTGGACACATGACGGAGCGCCCGCGTCTGCGTGACGTGGCCACCCTCGCCGGTGTCTCGCCGACGACGGCCTCGCACGCGTTCAGCGGACATCGCCCCGTATCGGCCGCGACGAAGGCCGCGGTGCTGAAGGCCGCGTTCGACCTCGGCTTCGTGATGGAGCGCGATGCGGCACAGCGCACCGTCGGCCTGCTGCTGCGCCCGCCCGAGGCCATCCGCGGGTTCGCGTCCGGCTCCGACGCCTTCACCTCCGTCGCCGGCGCGGTGCTGGTCGCCTTGCTGAGCGCCGGGTTCTCCGTCTCCTCGTTCCTCACGCTCGAGGACATCGGCGCCCAGGTCGGCCGGCTCGACGCCTTCGTGCTGCTGCATCCCCGCCGTGGGGACGAGGTGCTCCGTGCGCTCATCGAGCGGGACATCCCGACCGTGACGCTGGATCGGGATCCGGACGACGACGACTTCCCGTGGTGGATCAGCGCCGACCACGTCGCCAACGCGCGTAGTCTCCTCGGCCATCTGCTGGAACGAGGGGCGCGGCGCCCGGCGCTGATCGTCGGGTCGACGCAGAACACGTACCTGGAGTCGATCGCCGGCGTCTACGTCCAGGAGATGCGCGCGCGGGGGCTGCCCGTGCTCGTGAGGGAGCTGGAACCGGTGCGCGGACAGCAGGGCGGCGCGGCGGCGGCCGAGTCGCTGCTGCGCACGCCGACACCGCCCGACGCGTTCCTCACCTCATCGGACGTGTTCGCGGTGGGAGCGATCGAGGCGGTTCAGGCGCGAGGGCTTCGCGTGCCCGACGACGTGCTCGTCGCGAACATGATGGACAGCGTCATCGCCGAGCGTGCCGCGGTGCCGATCACGGCGATGAAGGCGAACATGCAGGTGTGGGCGTCGCAGCTGACGCGGCTGCTGGAGCGCCGGCTGAACAGCTCCGCTCCGCTCACGTCGCATCTGCGCCTGGAGTTCGACCTGGTGGAACGTGCGTCGACCAGGCGACCGGGGTCAGGCGGCGAGTCGGCCCCGTGATCCCGCGCCGATGGGGCGCCGACGGCGCCGCATGCGGAGGGCCCGTCCAAATTATGCAAACGGTGTTGTCACCGCCCTGTCCGAGCGCGACGATATCTGCATCCGAAACGTTTATTCCGGATTGTGAAATCGAGTGTCGACGGCACTGTCGCCGTCGAGAGGGGTTCAAATCACAATGACGTCCAATGATTACGTCCACGTCCCGAGTCGGAGCTCCGAGGGGCTCGATGAGGCGCCTTCCGGCGTGTTCGCGGTGCAGGCGGGCATCAGCCCGCGCCTGTACAACCGGGACCTCGCTCCCACCAACCGCCAGAGCCGGCACTGGAGCGCGTACAGCATCTTCACCCTCTGGGCGAACGACGTGCACAGCCTGGGCAACTACGCATTCGCGATCGGATTGTTCACCCTCGGCCTCTCCGGCGGGCAGATCCTGGGCGCGCTCGGCTTCGGCGCGTTGTTCCTCTTCCTGCTGCTGACCTTCTCCGGATTCATGGGGGAGAAGACCGGCGTGCCTTTCCCGGTGATGAGCCGGGTCGCCTTCGGCATCCACGGCGCGCAGATCCCCGGACTGCTCCGCGGCGGCGTCGCGATCGCCTGGTTCGGCATCCAGACCTACCTCGCCTCCCAGGTCCTGCAGGTCGTGCTGATCGCGATCGCCCCTGGCCTCACGAGCCTGCAGAGCGGGTCCTTCCTCGGACTGTCGGCGCTCGGCTGGATCACGTTCGTCGCGCTGTGGATCATCCAGGTGATCATCGTCAGCTACGGCATGGAGATGATCCGCAAGTACGAGGCCTTCGCAGGCCCGATCATCCTCGCCACCTTCGTGATCCTCGCGATCTGGGTTCTCGTGCAGTCCGGATTCCAGGTCGACTGGGCGCCCACGAAGTCCGCCGGAGGCGCCGACAGCTGGCTGCACATGCTGGGCGCGGCGTCGCTGTGGGTCTCGATCTACGGCACGTTCGTGCTCAACTTCTGCGACTTCACCCGCGGCGCCAAGTCGCGCAAGGCGATCGTGAAGGGCAACTTCTGGGGCATCCCGATCAACATGCTGTTCTTCGGCGTCATCGTCGTGATCCTCACCGGCGGCAGCTTCAAGATCAACGGCACGCTCATCACCTCGCCGTCCGAGATCGTCTCCGCCATCCCGAATACGTTCCTGCTGGTGCTCGCCTCGCTCGCGCTCATCGCCCTGACCATCGCGGTCAACCTGATGGCGAACTTCGTGGCGCCCACCTACGCATTGAACAACCTGTTCCCGCGGCACCTGAACTTCCGCCGCGCCGCGCTGATCTCCGCCGTGATCGGGATCGTGATCACCCCGTGGAACATGTACAACTCCCCGGTCGTGATCGGCGTCTTCCTCGGTGGACTCGGCGCCCTGCTCGGCCCGCTGTTCGGCATCATCATGGTCGACTACTGGCTGATCAAGAAGCAGCGGGTCAACGTGCCCCAGCTCTACTCGGACTCCCCGATGGGCGAGTACGCGTACACCAAGGGCTTCAACCCGCGCGCCGTGATCGCCCTGATCATCTCCGGCACGCTGTCGCTGCTGTTCACATTCCTGCCGGTTTTCCACGCCATCAGCGACTTCTCCTGGTTCGTCGCCGCCGGATCCGCCGCGATCATCTACGCGATCATCGCCGACCGCCGTGGTCCGTTCCATGACATCGACGGCGCCGCGATCGCGGTGGACGTCACCCACTGAGCGCCGGAGAGGATTACCATGCGCATTCTCATCGCGAACGTCAACACCACCGAGGCGATGACCGATGCCATCGCCGAGGCGGCACGGTCCGCCGCGTCACCGGGTACGGAGATCATCGGCCTGACCCCCGACTTCGGCGCCGAGAGCTGCGAGGGCAACTTCGAGAGCTACCTCGCCGCGATCGCGGTCATGGACAAGATCGTCCGCTATGAGGGCGAGTACGACGCCGTCATCCAGGCCGGCTACGGCGAGCACGGCCGCGAAGGCCTGCAGGAGCTGCTCACCGTGCCCGTCGTCGACATCACCGAGGCTGCCGCGTCCACCGCGATGTACCTCGGGCGGTCGTACTCCGTGGTGACGACCCTCGACCGGACGGTGCCGCTCATCGAGGACCGGCTGATCCTCGCCGGACTGCACGACCGGTGCGCCTCGGTGCGCTCCTCGGGTCTCGGTGTCCTGGAGCTGGAGTCGGATCCGGACCGCGCGGTCGAGGCGATCGCCGCAGAGGCGCAGAAGGCGGTCGAGGTCGACCGCGCCGAGGTCATCGTCCTCGGCTGCGGCGGCATGGCCGAGCTCAAGGACCGCGTCGTCGAGTTGTGCGGCGTGCCGGTCGTGGACGGCGTGCAGGCCGCAGTCCAGGTCGCCGAGAGCCTGGTGCGCCTGGAGCTCACCACTTCCAAGGTCCGCACCTATGCCCCGCCCCGGCCCAAGCGCGTCACCGGTTTCCCGGCGACGGCGCGCTGAATCCAGAGCACAATCGAATCACCCCGCAACCACTCGTCAACCACCTCACAACGCCGGCGACGTCGCCGGCAGAAGGGAATCCGCGGACATGTCCCAGGAGACCGAAGAACACGCCTCGCTCGACCCGACCGGTGAGCACTACGATCTGGTGATCCGCGGCGAGCGGGTGCTCACCAGCTCCGGGATCCGCCCCCGTGAGGTCGGCGTCCGCGGCGGCGTCATCATCGCGATGCAGCCGCTCGGCAACGACCTCCAGGGCGACGAGATCATCGACCTCGCCGCTGACGAGACCCTGATCCCGGGTCTGGTCGACACGCATGTGCACGTGAACGAGCCCGGCCGCACCGAATGGGAGGGCTTCTCCTCGGCCACCAAGGCCGCCGCGGCCGGCGGCGTGACCACGATCCTCGACATGCCGCTGAACAGCATCCCGCCGACGATCGACGTGGAGGCGCTGGACATCAAGCGCGACGTCGCCCGCGACCAGGTGCACGTCGACGTGGGCTTCTGGGGCGGCGCCGTGCCGGGCAACGTCGACAAGCTGCGCGGCCTGCACGACGCGGGCGCATTCGGGTTCAAGTGCTTCCTGCTGCACAGCGGCGTGGACGAGTTCCCGCCGCTGGACCCCGACCAGCTCGAGGAGGACATGCGCGAGCTCGCCACGTTCGACTCCGTGATGATCGTGCACGCCGAGGACTCCCGCGCGATCGACCGTGCGCCCAAGCCCGACGGCGACGACTACGCCAAGTTCCTCGCCTCGCGCCCCCGCGGTGCGGAGAACCTCGCGATCGCCGAGGTCATCGAGCGCGCCCGCTGGACCGGCGCCCGCGCGCACATCCTGCACCTGTCCTCCTCGGACGCGCTGCCGATGCTGCGCTCGGCCAAGCACGACGGCATCAAGCTCACCGTCGAGACCTGCCCGCACTACCTCACGCTGACCGCGGAGGAGATCCCGCTCGGCGCGACCGCGTTCAAGTGCTGCCCGCCGATCCGCGAGGCCGGCAACCGCGAACTGCTCTGGCAGGGGCTCGAGGACGGCACGATCGACTTCATCGTGTCGGACCACTCGCCCTCCACCCTCGACCTCAAGGATCTCGAGAACGGCGACTTCGCGGTGGCCTGGGGCGGCGTCGCGTCGCTGCAGCTCGGCCTGTCCCTGATCTGGACCGAGGCGCGCCAGCGCGGCCTGTCGCTGGAGACCGTCGTGGGCTGGATGAGCGAGAAGCCGGCGCAGTTCGCCGGTCTCACGGGCAAGGGGCGCATCGCTCCGGGCTACGACGCGGACTTCTCGATCTTCGCGGCGGACGACGCCTACGTGGTGGATGTGACCAAGCTGCACCACAAGAACCCGCTCACCCCGTACAACGGCAAGGCGCTCGCCGGACGCGTGCGCAAGACCTACCTGCACGGCGAGCAGATCGACTTCACCACGCCGCGCGGCCGCCTGCTGCGCCGCGGCATGGCCGAGGTCGGCTGACGCCCGCTATCTCGGAGCCCCCTGAGCGCGACCTATAGGCCGCGCTCAGGGGACGACTCGGGAGTGTGAGGCGCTGTGAAGCTCGTCGACGGTGCGCGGACAACGGCGTCCCTCATCGTCGGCGGATCCTGGTGATCCCGGACCGAGAATGCCGGCCCGACTCCCTGTCGGGCCGGCATTCTCGTGTGCCGCGGGGTGGCGCGCAATGCGGCTCAGACGAGCGCCGTCTTCACAGCTTCTCCTGCAGAACCGGGATCTCCTGCGAGATCGCGGCCGGTTCCGACGCGGACGTCGCGGCCGCGCCATCGATCGTGCCGTCCGAGATGCCCTCGTCCTCGCCCTCGAACACGGGCACCTGCGGGTCGCGCTTCTCGAGCAGCACGAAGGAGAAGTACCCGAGCGCGCAGCCGATGAACCAGGTGTAGTTCCCGATCCACGCCACGTCGAAGGCGCCGAGGTCGGCGAACAGCTTGGGGAACACGCCCAGGATCACGGTGGGGATACCGGCGATCAGGATCGCCTTCACGCCGTTGGGGTTGTAGCCGTTGCGGTACCAGTACGGCCCCTTCGTGTCCATGGTGTACATCGCATCCACCTTGATCCGCTGGTGAGCGGCCACGTAGTAGCCGGCGATGAGGATGCCGAACAGGGGCCCGATCAATGCGCCGAGCACGCCGAGCGTGTAGTGGATCGCGGTGTCGTTGGAGTACCAGTTCCACGGGGTCAGGATCACCGATCCGACGGCGGCGATCATGCCGCCCATCCGCCAGGAGATGCGGTGCGGAGCGACATTGGAGAAGTCGAAGGCGGGGGAGATGAAGTTCGCGACGATGTTGATGCCCACCGTGGCGATCACGAAGGTGAGCCCGCCGAGCAGGATCGCGAAGACACTGTCGATCTTCTCGACGGTCTTGATCGGATCCGTGATGAGTTCGCCGAACACCGGCACGGTGGCCGAGGCGGTGATGACGACCAGTAGCGAGAAGAACAGGAAGTTGATCGGAAGACCGAGGAAGTTGCCGCGCTTGACGGCGGCGAACGAGCGGCCGTACCGCGCGAAGTCGCCGAAGTTCAGCATCGGGCCGGAGAAGTACGACACCACGATCGCGATCGCGGTCGCCATGACCGGCAGCGAAGACCAGAAGTCCAGCGGCTTGCCGGCCGAGAGGTCGAAGCTGATGTGGTTCCATCCCGCCTGCGAGACCAGGTAGATCGCGAGGACGATCATCACGACGTACACCGCGGGGCCGGCGTAGTCGATGAAGCGCCGGATGACTTCCATGCCGCGCCAGAACAGCGCCGCTTGAGCAACCCAGAGGATCGCGTACGAGATCCAGCCGAGTGCCGACAGGCCGAGGAACGAGTGGTCCACCAGGTCGTGACTGCCCGGCACGAACTTCAGCAGCACGATGTTCAACGACTCGGCAGCGAGGAAGGTCTGCACCCCGTACCAGGCGATCGCGATGAGACCGCGGATGATGGCGGGGATGTTCGCGCCCCGGATGCCGAAGATGGCGCGGTTGATCACGGGGTAGGGCACGCCGGTCTTCTGGCTGGGCTTGGCGACGAGGTTGGCGAACACCTGGACGATGACGATGCCCGCGACGAGCGCGACCAGCACCTGCCAGCTGGCGAGGCCGAGCGCGAACAGCGAGCCGGCCGTGAGGTAGCCGCCCACCGAGTGCACGTCGGACATCCAGAACGCGAAGATGTTGTACGCGCTCCAGCCCTGCTTGCGCAGAGGCGCGAGATCCTCGTTCGCGAGACGGAGGTCGTACTCGGGCTTCATGTTGCCTGCGCCGATCGGAAGGCCGGCCGCCTCGACGATGTCGTGCGGTTTGGTCTCGGGGGCGGGAGAGCTCGCGGAAAGGGGAGGGGGAGGAGTCATCTCGGGGTGCCTTTCGGGAAGGTCCGCCGAGTCCGTCGGCGCCGCGGTTGATGCAGGGATCGCGCCTTCGAGACCTTGAGATGAAGCTATTGATGCGCTCTCCGTCACGGGTTTCCTCCGTGTAACGGCGACGTTAAGTTCGCCTGTCCGGGCTCTTGCCCGGGAACGTCCGATCCGGTAAAGTTGAGTCTTATCAACTCAACTTTCAAGAGACGGATCCGATCCGACTCTTGCGCCTCACATGCAAGGAGAACCCAGGAGGACGAATGGCCACCCCTCAGACGGCACAGCAGGACGAGCAGCAGTCGGCGCTCGAGCAGTTCGGCATCAACCTCACGGATCGCGCCCGGCAGGGCAAGCTCGATCCGGTGATCGGACGCGACGCGGAGATCCGCCGGGTGAGCCAGGTGCTCACCCGCCGCACCAAGAACAACCCGGTGCTGATCGGCGAGCCCGGCGTCGGCAAGACCGCCGTCGTCGAGGGCCTCGCGCAGCGCATCGTCGCCGGCGACGTGGCCGAGTCGCTCAAGGACAAGGAGCTGGTGTCGCTGGACATCTCGGCGCTCGTCGCCGGCGCCATGTACCGCGGCCAGTTCGAGGAGCGCCTGAAGAGCGTGCTCAAGGAGATCACCGAGTCCGACGGGCGCGTCATCACCTTCATCGACGAGCTGCACGTGCTCATGGGCGCGGGCGGGGGAGAGGGATCCGTCGCGGCCTCCAACATGCTCAAGCCCATGCTCGCCCGCGGTGAGCTGCGCCTCATCGGCGCCACCACGCTCAACGAGTACCGCGAGTTCATCGAGAAGGATGCGGCGCTCGAGCGGCGCTTCCAGCAGGTCTACGTCGGCGAGCCCTCGGTCGAGGACTCGATCGCGATCCTGCGCGGGCTCAAGGGCCGCTATGAGGCGCACCACGGGGTGACCATCAGCGACTCCGCGCTGGTCGCCGCGGCATCGCTGTCGAACCGCTACCTGCCGAGCCGGCAACTGCCGGACAAGGCCATCGACCTCATCGACGAGGCCATGAGCCGACTCAAGATGGAGATCGACTCGAGCCCCGTCGAGATCGACCAGCTCAAGAGGTCGGTCGACCGGATGCGTCTCGAAGAGCTCGCGCTGAAGAAGGAGAAGGACGCGGCCTCGAAGGAGCGCCTCGCGAAGCTCCGGGAGCAGATGGGCGAGGCCGAGGCCGAGCTCGCCGGCCTCGAGGCCCGCTGGGAGCGCGAGCGCGGCGGCCTGAACCGGGTGGGCGAGCTCAAGAAGCGCCTCGACGAGGCGTTCACCGAGCGCGACCGCGCCCTGCGCGACGCCGACTACGTGAGGGCGTCGAAGCTCGAGTACGAGACGATCAAGCAGCTGCAGGCCGAGCTCGCCGAGGCCGAGCGCCAGGCGGACGCCGTGAGCGACGAGCCGCGCATGGTCAACGAGCAGGTCACCGACGAGGACATCGCCGCGGTGATCGCAGCCTGGACGGGGATCCCCGTGGGCCGGCTGCTGCAGGGCGAGAGCGAGAAGCTCCTGCACCTGGAGCGCGAGCTCGGCCGGCGTCTGATCGGTCAGAAGGAGGCGGTGACCGCCGTCTCCGACGCCGTGCGCCGCTCCCGCGCCGGGATCAGCGACCCCGGTCGTCCCACCGGATCCTTCCTGTTCGTGGGCCCCACCGGCGTCGGCAAGACCGAGCTGGCCAAGGCGCTCGCCGAGTTCCTCTTCGACGACGAGCACGCCATGGTGCGCATCGACATGTCGGAGTACGGCGAGAAGCACTCGGTCTCGCGGCTCGTCGGCGCCCCTCCGGGGTACGTCGGCTACGAGCAGGGCGGTCAGCTCACCGAGGCCGTGCGGCGGCGCCCCTACAGCGTCGTGCTGCTGGACGAGGTCGAGAAGGCCCACCCCGAGGTCTTCGACGTGCTGCTGCAGGTCATGGACGACGGCCGTCTCACCGACGGACAGGGCCGCACGGTCGACTTCTCGAACGTCATCCTGATCCTCACGAGCAACATCGGATCCCCGATCCTGATCGACCCGACCCTCTCGCCCGACGAGAAGCGCGAGGCCGTGATGGCGCTGGTGCGGCAGGCGTTCAAGCCCGAGTTCATCAACCGTCTCGACGACATGGTGATGTTCTCCGCGCTCACCGAGGACGACCTCGCCCAGATCGTGGAGCTCACGATCGACCAGCTGCAGCGCCGCCTCGCCGACCGCCGGCTGACGCTCGCCGTCACCCCGGATGCGCGCGCCTGGCTCGCCGAGCGCGGCTACGATCCGGTGTTCGGAGCGCGGCCGCTGCGGCGGCTCATCCAGAACGAGGTGCAGAACCGGCTGGCGTCGGCGCTGCTCTCCGGTCGCGTGCACGACGGCGACATCGTGCGGGTGGATGTCGCCGCCGACGGATCCTCGCTGGTCCTCACCAGCGATGGCCCCACCGCGCCGCGGGAGTCTGACGCGGGGTCGGATGACGAGACGATCGAGGCCGAGCTGCTCGACGACTGACGCGCGGCGGTTCCTGAGCGAGCGCAGCGAGACGAAGGACGCAAGGGGCCCGGATCTTCCTGATCCGGGCCCCTTTTCCGTGCGTGCGTCATCGTCATCGGGACGCGGTACTATCCGCAATACGGAAAGTACCATCCGAGATTCGGAAAAAAGTCTTGACTCTCGACGAGTGCTCCCCTTAGCCTGAGGGGGTCTCCAGAGCTGGAGATGCACCTGGACCAACAGCATCCGCCCCGCTCGCGAGGCGGACGGAGCGCCCGCACCGCGTCGCCACACCGGCGATGCATGCCGGCCGGCGCTCGGCTCACCCGGTGCCTGCACCCGACGAAGAGGTCGAATTGACTACCAAGCAGAAGAAGGAGTTCGTCCGCCCCGAGGACGAGCGACTGCCGATCGGCGCGACCATCGGCTACGGCATCCAGCACGTGCTCACGATGTACGGCGGCATCATCGCCCCGCCGCTCATCATCGGGCAGATCGCGGGCCTCAAGCCGGCTGACATCGGCGTGCTCATCGCCGCGTGCCTGTTCATGGGCGGACTCGCCACGATCCTGCAGACGGTCGGCGTGCCGTTCTTCGGATCGCAGCTCCCGCTCGTGCAGGGCGTCTCGTTCGCGGGCGTCGCCACGATGGGGGCGATCGTCACGAGCGGCGGCGGGCTGCCGGCGGTGTTCGGATCCGTCATCGCCGCGTCGGTGATCGGTCTCCTGATCGCCCCGGTCTTCGCCACCATCATCCGGTTCTTCCCGCCCGTCGTGACCGGAACCGTGATCACGACGATCGGACTCAGCCTCCTGCCCGTGGCGGCAGGCTGGATCGTCGGCACCGGCGAAGGCTCCAATGCGGCGAAGGGCGCCCTGCCCGGCAACCTCATGCTCGCCGGCATCACCCTCGTCATCGTGCTGATCCTCAGCAAGATCCCGGTGGGCGCCATCTCGCGTCTGGCGATCCTGCTGTCGATCGTGCTCGGCACCATCGTCGCCGTCTTCCTCGGCAAGGCCGACTTCAGCAAGGTCGGGCAGGGCGACATCTTCGCCCTTCCGCGGATCTTCGGTTTCGGCATGCCGACGTTCGAGCTCGCCGGCATCATCTCGATGTTCATCGTGATCCTGGTGACGCTGACCGAGACCACCGCCGACATCCTCGCCGTGAGCGAGATCGTGGGCACCAAGGTCGACTCCAAGCGCATCGCCGCCGGCCTGCGCGCCGACATGCTCTCCAGCGCCGTCTCCCCGATCTTCGGCACGTTCACGCAGTCCGCCTTCGCGCAGAACGTCGGCCTGGTCGCGATCACCGGCGTGAAGAGCCGCTTCGTGGTCACCGCCGGCGGTGGCGTACTCGTCATCCTGGGTCTGCTGCCGGTGCTCGGTCGCGTCGTCGGCGCCATCCCCTCGCCGGTCCTCGGCGGTGCCGGCCTGGTGCTGTTCGGATCCGTGGCCGCATCGGGCATCCGCACGCTCGCCAAGGTCGAGTACAAGGACAACATGAACCTGGTGATCGTCGCCACCTCGCTCGCGGTGGGCATGCTCCCGATCGCCGTGCCGTCGATCTACGCGCAGATGCCGGCCTGGTTCGTGACGATCTTCCACTCCGGCATCAGCTCCGCCGCCGTGACGGCCATCCTGCTCAACCTGCTGTTCAACCATCTCGGCAGCGCCCAGCGCAAGAACGCCTTCGTGTCGGCTCCCACCCGGAGCATCCCGGTCGCGTACCTGGATGCCTTCGAGGACGGCGACTCGATCGTCGACGGCAAGATCGTCGACCGGGACGGCAACGAGGTCGCGGTGGAGCGTCCGTCGCACTGACCCGGATCCTCTCCGGGGTCGTCGAGCGAGCCGAAAGCGCGACGAAACGCGGTGCCCTCATGAGGGTGCCGCGTTTCGTCTCGCTCGGCCTTCGGCCGTGCTCGCTCAACGACCTCCGCTACAGAGATCCGCATGACGGAAATCAGGATCCGGAATTCGGAAGAAATCATTGACCCGCACGCCCGGGTCGTGATAGTTCTGAACTGTCTCCGCCCACGGGGACGCACCTGGATCAGCAGACAGGTCAACACTGAGCTGGCCCCCCACGGGGCCGGGTCCCGGCTCCGCCTCACCCACAGGGAGTCCGCTCAATGTCCGAATCCACTCGCACCGTCTGGCTGAAGAATCCGCTCGCGATCCACACCGGCGACACCGCCGACGCCCGCGGCGGCCTGGTCGTCGCCGGTTCCACGATCCTCGAGGCGGTGCCCGCCGGCGGATCCCCGTCGCGGCCGGTCGACGAGGTCTACGACGCCTCCCGGCACGTGATCATCCCGGGCCTGATCAACACGCACCACCACTTCTACCAGACCCTCACCCGTGCCTGGACGCCCGTGGTCAGCGCCGAGCTGTTCCCCTGGCTGAAGGGGCTGTACGGCGTCTGGGCGGGGCTCACCCCGCGCGACCTCGAGCTCGCGACGACCGCGGCGCTCGCGGAGCTGCTGCTCTCGGGCTGCACCACCGCCGCGGACCACCACTACCTCTTCCCGAACGGGCTGGAGGAGGGCATCGACGTCCAGGTCGACGTCGTCCGCCGCCTGGGCATGCGCGCCACGCTGACCCGCGGATCCATGTCGCTGGGCGAGAAGGACGGAGGGCTGCCGCCGCAGAGCACCGTGCAGGACGCCGACGTCATCCTCGCCGACAGCGAGCGCCTCGTCGGCGCGTATCACGAGCGCGGCGAGGGCGCCTTCGTGCAGATCGGTCTCGCACCGTGCTCCCCGTTCTCGGTCACCACTGGCGTGATGCGCGACACCGCAGCCCTCGCCGAGCGCCTCGACGTCCGCCTGCACACCCACCTCGCCGAGACCATCGACGAGGAGGACTTCTGCCGCGAGACCTTCGGGCTGCGCACGGTCGATTACCTCGACAGCGTCGGCTGGCTCTCCGATCGCACCTGGCTGGCCCACGGCATCCACTTCGACGACGCCGAGATCGCGCGCCTGGGCGCGGCCGGCACCGCCGTCTCGCACTGCGCCACCTCGAACATGCGGCTCGCCTCGGGTATTGCGCGGGCGGTCGAGCTCGAGGCGGCGGGTGTGCCGGTCGGTCTGGGCGTGGACGGATCCGCGTCGAACGACGGCTCCAACATGATGATGGAGGTGCGCCAGGCCCTGTACCTGCAGCGCCTGCGCTACGGCGCCGCAGCCGTCACGCCCGAGCACGCCCTGAACTGGGCGACGCAGGGCTCGGCGCGCGCCCTCGGCCGCAGCGACATCGGCATCCTGGCACCGGGCAAGCAGGCGGATCTGGCGATGTTCACCCTCGACGAGCTGCGCTTCTCGGGCAGCCACGACCCGCTCGCCGCCCTGCTGCTGTGCGGCGCCGAGCGCGCCGACCGCGTCATGGTAGGCGGCGCCTGGCGCGTGCTCGACGGGCAGATCGTCGGCCTGGACGTACCGCAGCTCATCGCCGAGCACAGCGCCGCAGCCCGCCAGCTGCTCGGCCGGCACGGCTGAGGCCCACTGAGCATCGCGCGTGCGCGAGGTGCCCAGTGCGGCGCCGCCCCCCTTGCTCACTGGCGGCTTCGCGAGCTCGACTACCGCAATTCGCGACCAGTGAGCAGGGCCGGAGGCCGGATCCGAGGCGGGATCCGGATCCGGGGCCGCGCGGCTCAGCGCCGCGTGGTCGCCCAGTCCTGGGGGCCCGTGGACCCAGCCGGGTACTCCTGCATCGACACCGCGTCCGAGCGCCAGGCGTCGAGGGCGGGCTGGATGATCCGCCAGCACTGCTCCGCCGCGTCGCCCCGGACGGACAGCGCCACATCGCCGTCGAGGATTTCGCTGAGCACTTCGGTGTAGGCCAGCAGCGTGCCCTTGCCGAGTTCGGTGGACAGCACGTCGCGGCGCAGGGCGAACGGATCGTCGCCGCCGTTCACGTTCAGCTCGAGCTCGATCCGGTCGGGGCCGAGGGAGAAGCGCAGCACGCCGCCGTCCGTGGGCACCCCGGTGAGCCCGCCGGGGATGTGCCGCACCGGCCGGAAGGTGACGACGATCTCGGCGCAGCGCTCGCCGAGGGCCTTGCCGCTGCGCAGCGTGAAGGGCACGCCCGCCCACCGCGCCGTGTCGACCTCGCAGGTGATCTCGGCGAGGGTCTCGGTGTTGCGCGCCGGATCCACGCCCTCTTCGTCCGCGTAGGACGGCACGGCGCGGTCGCCGCTCGTGCCGGCGGTGTAGCGGGCGCGGCGGGTCGAGGCGACCGGGTCGTCGCCGAGGATCCGGGTCGCGCGCAGGGCGGCGGCCATGGCGTCGCGCAGGTCGATCTCGTCCAGATCCGCCGGCTGCTCCATCGCGAGGATCGCGAGCACCTGCAGCAGGTGGCTCTGGATCATGTCGACCAGCGCCCCGGCCTTGTCGTAGTACCGGGCGCGATTCTCCAGGGCCAGCGACTCGTCGTAGCGCACCAGCACCGACTGCACGTGATCGGCCGACCAGACCGGCTCGACCAGGCGGTTCGCGAAGCGCACGCCCATCACGTTGAGGATCGTGGAGCGGCCCAGGAAGTGGTCGACGCGGAAGACCTGGTTCTCCGGCACGATCCGGGTGACCAGGGCGTTGAGCGCGGCGGCGCTCTGCTCGTCGTGACCGAACGGCTTCTCCAGCGCCAGGATCGTGCCCGCGGGCAGGGGGATGTCGACGAGCTTCTCGCACGCGGCCTCGGCCACGGCGGGCGGGAGCGCGAAGTAGATCACGAGCGACCCCTCGGTGCCCGCGATGAGCCTCGCCAGCGAATCGCGGTCGGTGACGTCGGCCTTCACGTAGGTGGTCCCGGCGATCCGCGGGAGCTGATCCGTGCCGTCGACCGTGGCGAATGCGGTGCGCACGGCCTCCTGCCAGCGCTCGTCGGACCAGTCGTCGGATCCGGCGCCGCGCAGCACCAGAGCGCGGTCGGGCTGGCGTTTCAGCAGCTGCGCGATCGCGGGCAGCAGCAGGCGGGAGGTGAGGTCGCCGGAAGCGCCGAGTATGAGCAGCGTCGTCGGGGAGGTCATAGCCCCCACGATACGGTCCGCGTCAGTGATCTGTCTCAGGAAGGCGACTCGGATCGGGAGGCGGAGAAACGCATGTGCGAGACTGCGGCCATGGGTGAGGGTGACGTGCCGGCGGTGCCGATCGAGGACTACGCGCTGCTCAGCGACGGCCGCACGGCCGCGCTCGTGTCGCGGGCCGGCAGCATCGACTGGCTCTGCGCGCCGCGCCTCGATTCCGCATCGCTGTTCGCCGCACTGCTCGGCGGGGTGGAGCAGGGGCACTGGAGTCTGCGCCCGGCGGATCCTGACGCGACCGCGACGCGGCGCTACGACGGCGACACGTTCTGTCTCGTGACCCGGTGGTCCAGCGCCGACGGCGTCGCCGAGGTGACCGAGTGGATGCCGATCGTGGTTCCCAAGGATGCGGGGTCGCTCGAGGGAGCGCGGGCGACGCTGGGTGCAGATCGCACCGACATCGTCCGCTGGGTCACGGGCATCACCGGGCAGGTGAGGTTCGTGCAGGAGCTGCGCCTGCGGTTCGACTACGCCAGGGCGCTGCCGTGGGTGCGTCAGACCGGCAGCTCGGAATCCCCGGAGCTGACCGCGACCGCCGGCCCCGATGCCGTCGTGGTGCGGGGCGCCGCACTGCAGCCGCACGGGCACAGCCATGTCGGCACGGTGGATGCCGTCGCGGGTGAGGGCGTGGATCTGACCCTCACATGGTTCCCGTCATACCGCCCGGCTCCCGCGCCGCTCGACACCGAGGCCGCGGAGCAGGATACCCGGGCGTGGTGGCAGGATTGGGCTGATGGGATCGCCCACGAGGGTCCGCACGAGGACGATGTGCGACGCTCGCTGCTCATCCTGAGGGCGCTCACCAACCGCGAGACCGGCGGCATCGCGGCCGCGGCGACGACCTCGCTGCCCGAGGACTTCGGTGGGGCGCGCAACTGGGACTACCGCTACGTCTGGCTGCGCGACGCGGCGCTCACGCTCGAGGCGCTGCTCGCGCACGGTCTCGCGGACGAAGCGCGCGCGTGGCGCGACTGGCTGCTGCGGGCGGTTGCAGGAGATCCGGCCGACCTGCAGATCATGTACGGACTGGCGGGGGAGCGGGATCTGCTCGAGCGCGAGATGCGCTCCCTGCCGGGCTATGCCGGATCCGCGCCGGTGCGCGTGGGCAACGCCGCCGCCGAGCAGTTCCAGGCCGACGTCTTCGGCGAGGTGATGGTGACGCTCGCCGCCGCGCGTCGTGCGGGACTGGCCGAGTCCGCGCGCTCCTGGTCGCTGCAGCGGGTGCTGCTGCGGCATGCCGAGAAGCGATTGGACCGGCCGGACAACGGCATGTGGGAGATCCGCGGGGATCCGCAGTTCTTCACCCACTCCCGGGTGATGCTGTGGGCGGCGTTCGACCGCGGGGTGCGCGCGGTCGAGGAGGACGGCGAGCACGGCGATGTGGAGCGCTGGCGTGAGGTGCGCGACCGGCTGCGCGCCGAGATCGATGCGCACGGCGTGCGCCGGGGCCGCTTCGTGCAGCACCGCGACACGGACGAGGTCGACGCATCGTTGCTGCTCATCCCGCGCACGGGCTACTGCGCGCCCGACGACCCTCGGATGCTGGCGACCGTGGAGCGGATCGAGCAGACCCTGATCCACGGCGGGCTGGTGAACCGATACCGCACCGGATCCGGCGTGGACGGGCTTCCCGGCGGTGAGCACACGTTCCTCGCGTGCTCGTTCTGGCTCGTCGAGCAGTACGCGGTGACGGGGCGCGAGGCGGAGGCGAGGCGCCTGATGGACCGGCTCTGCGGTCTGCGCAACGACGTCGGCATGCTGAGCGAGGAGTACGACCCGGTGGGGCATCGGCACGTCGGCAACACGCCGCAGGCGTTCTCGCACCTGTCGCTGGTGCGCGCGGCCGACGCGCTCGCCGCGGGACTGCACAGCGAGCGCTGATGTGAGAACGCCCCCTCCGGCGAGCGGAGAGGGCGTTCGGATCCGGTGCGATCCGGTCGATCAGTCGTTGACGAGCAGCGTCTCGGCGATCGGACGGCGGGTGCGCGGTGCGTTCTCGCGCTGCTGCAGCTCCTCCGACGCGGTGCGGATGTCGCCCAGCTCGCCGACGGCCATGACCGAGATCGGGGTGAAGTCGTTGCTCAGGTCGAACGCGGCCGCGATGGCGTCGCGGTCGAAGCCGCCCATCTGGTGGGTGGACAGGCCGTTGGCGTGCGCCTGCACCGTGAAGTGCGCGGCCGCCTGGCCGGTGTCGTACAGGGCCCAGGTCATGGGCTCGCCGTCGCGGGTGGTCTCGGCGACGAACACCACGAGTGCCGCAGCGTCGGGGGCCCAGCCGCTGTTGAAGCCGGCCAGGGTGGCCACGATCTTCGCGTGCGCCTCGGAACCGCGGCGCGCCACGATCACGCGCCACGGCTGGAAGTTCACGGCGGTCGGCGCCCAGCGGGCGGCCTCGAGCGCGCTGGCCAGTGCGGCCTCGTCGATGGCGGAGGTGGCGTCGAAGATACGGGTGCTCCAGCGCTCGGCGAGGACGTCGAGGATCGGGGCGTCGGTGACCGCGGTGCGGTCGATGGCGGGCGTGCTCATGGCGATGAGGCCTTTCGGATCGGGTGTCTACTGCCGGACCTCATCGTCCGTACAGCAGAGGTTAACGATCCATGCGTGTGAATATTCCGAGCGGTTCGGATCCGCATGATCCGCATCAGTAGTCCGCCGGTCCGCTGACGTCCTGGCCTCCGGAGATGGAAAACGCCGCTGCGCGCGCGGCGAGAGCGGCGAAATCCATCTCCACGTCCCGGATCCGGATCCGTGGAGATGGAAAACGCCGCTCCCAGACGGACGGGAGCAGCGTTCTCCATCTCTGACTGCCGGCGCGAGGCTCCCGGACTCGCCGAAGCGAGACGCGGATCCAGTCAGCCCTTCAGCGCCTCCGACAGCTTGACCCTGCCGCCCATGCGCAGCAGCGAGTTCTCGTAGATCTTCGCGGCGACGAGGATCGCAGCTACGCAGGCGACGAGCAGGATCACGAGCGACAGGAGCGGCTCCCACCACTGCGCATCGCCGACGAACAGCCGCACGGGCATCGCGACCGGGGCGGAGAACGGGATGTAGGACAGGATCGTCATCACGAGGGGGTTGTCGTTGAAGATGATCGTGAGGATGTACGGCGCCATCACCAGCATCGTGATCGGCATCGTGGTGGATCCGATGTCCTCCTGACGCGACACCAGGGCGGCGGCGGCGGCGAACAACGAAGCCAGCAGCACGAAGCCGAACAGGAAGAACACGGCGAACCACACGAGCGGCGCTCCGAGCCCTTCCAAGACGGTGTTCTGCCCGGTGACGATGAGCCCGACCATCGCGATCGCGGCGAGCGCGAGGATTTGCGCCATCGCCAGCACCGTGTTGCCGAGGACCTTGCCGGCCAGCAGCACCCGCGCGGGGATCGCCGCGAGCAGCAGCTCGACCACGCGGGTGGACTTCTCCTCGACGACGCTCTGCGCCATGGTCATTCCGAATGTGGACGCCGCCATGAGGAACACGACGCCGAAGCCGATCGCGACGAGGTAGCGCAACAGCGGATTGGTCGTGTCCGGTTCGAGGATCGTGACCTTGGGCGTCTTCGCGAGCAAGCCCTGCAGGCTGTTCGGCGCGCTCTTGAGGGCCACGATCTCGTAGCCGAAGGCGGTGTCGCCGGGGGCCGGGATCAGGGCGGCCTCGACCTTCCCTTCACGGACCAGCTTCTCCGCGGCGGTGGGGTCGGCGACCTCCGTCGGGGCCAGACCGGCCACGCCGTGCACCGCCTGCGCGGTCTCGGCGGTCACCGCGATCTTGGTCTCCGACGAGTTGGTGCTCATGAACCCGCCGATGAGCACGCCGGCGAGAGCGATGAGCAGCAGGATCCCCGTGGAGATGAGGAACGCCTTGCTGCGCAGCTTGGATCCGATCTCGCGCTCGGCGACGAGGAAGATGCCGCTCGAGACGGAGAGCGCGCCGTTCTGCGGAGTCGCGGTGCTCACTGGATGACCTCCTTGAAGATCTGGGCGAGGGTGGGGTGTTGCGGGGAGAAGGAATGCACGACGCCGTGGCCGAGCGCGGTGCGCAGCACGCGCTGGGCGTCGTCCGGGGTGTCGGCGTCGAAGACGGCGGTGCCGCGTTCGAAGTCGACGACGGTGATGCCGGGTTCGGAACGGATCCAGCCCGCGTCGGCGTCGGAGACCAGTTCGTAGCGCGGGGCGGAGTGCTGCGCGCGCAGCTGCTCGCGAGAGCCGGCGGCCCGGATCGTACCGCCCGCGATGATGACCAGGTCGTCGCACAGGCGCTCGACGACGTCGAGCTGGTGCGAGGAGAACAGGATCGAGGCGCCCTGCGCGGCCCGGGCCTGCAGCACCCCGGCCACGACGTCGACGGCGAGCGGATCCAGTCCCGAGAACGGCTCGTCGAGGATGAGCACCTCGGGGTCGTGCACCAGGGCGGCGGCGATCTGGGCGCGCTGCTGGTTGCCGAGCGAGAGCGACTCGATGGTGTCGTGCAGCCGCTCGCCGAGCCCCAGCTCAGTCAGCAGCGCCTCGCCGCGGGAGGTCGCCTCGGACTTGCCGAACCCGTGCAGCCGCGCGAGGTAGGCGACCTGCTCGAGCACCTTCATCTTCGGGTACAGGCCGCGCTCCTCCGGCATGTATCCGAAGTGGCGGCGGTCGGCGGCCGCGACGTCGTGGCCGCCCAGGCGCACTGTGCCGCCGTCGGAGCCGAGCACACCCAGCACGATCCGCATCGTGGTGGTCTTGCCGGCGCCGTTGCCGCCGACGAAGCCCGTGAGCCGGCCGGGTTCGACGCGGAACGAGACGTCGTCGAGCACGCGCCGGGCGCCGTAGCTCTTGGTGAGGCCCTCGAGTTCGAGCAGCCCCGTGGTCGTGGTGCGGGTGAGCACTGTGGTCATGAGAGCAACGCTATTCACCGCGGAGACGCGGGGCATCCCCCCTGCGGCGGATCCGGTGTCGTCCTTCGTGCGAAGGATCGATGGCGGTATCTTCTTCGCATGCCTGACGACGTGCGCCGCGCGGACTCGATGCCCGGCGGGCCCCTCGAGGGCGTGACCACGTGGTACTTTGTGCCCGGTTCCCGGGTGGTGATCTGGGTGCGAGGCACTGGGGCGGTAGTCGCCATGACGTTGATGGCGATGTGCATCGTCGTCGGAACGCTGAGGCTCTCATCGCCGCCGTCCCTGGCGCCGAGCTATCTCGTCCTAGGCCTCAGCGGGGGCGTTCTGATCCTCTGCGGATGGCTCGGGCTCTGGACACCGCTCGTCGCATCCGCGCGGCGTGCGGCTCACGCGCATCCCGGCGCTGAATGGGGCGCCTTCGGGCAGATAGTGCTCAACACCCCTTCGGGAGGAAGGCGCATCGGGCCGGGGTGGGCCATCGCGAACACTGACGCGCTGGCGATCACCGCGGCCCGCAATTGGTTCTCCCCTCGCGCCGGGGGGACATCGGTCGCCGTCATCCCGTGGGGGGAGATCATGGAGATCCGAAGTTTCCAGGCCGCCCGATTCATGGCTCCCGTGCTGCGTGTGCGCACGCGCGGCGGTGACGTCCTCGATCTCGACCTCGTCCCGCGTTCTGGATACTCCGGGCGGTGCATCACTCCGCGAGAGGTCGAGGACGCCGTCGTGCTGCTCGACGCCCGGCGGAATCCTCCGGGCTGAGGCGCTCGGCCTATGGCGGATCCGGTGTCGTCCTTCGTGCGGGGGAGTGGGCGATCAGCCCTCGAGAAGACGCCAGCCGAGGCGATGAGCGGCGCGGCGGTCGAAGGTGACGGTCTCGGTGACGCCGAACTGCACTTGGGTGCTGTCGATCAGCGCATCAGGGAAATCGGCGCCGCCGCCGGCGGCTTCGAGCGCCAGCACGACACCCTCGCCGTCATCGAACTCGATCACGTCGGATTCGACGAGGCGCCGGATGAGAGCGAGAGCGGTGGTCTTGTCGAAGCCCTCCCGTCTGCGGACGATCCAGAAGAGCTCGGCGAGGGTGACCATGGTCACGAACCCCGGCGCCTCGGGTGTCAGTGACTCGAGCAGCTCTTGCGCGCGGCGGGACTGCACCGGATCGTCATCAAGTGCAGCTCGCAGGATGACGTTGGTGTCGATGCCGGTCATCGCATTCGGGTTGAGCATGGTCAACTGCTCCGGGTCCGCGCGTCGTCTTCTGCGACGGCCTCCGCGATGGCGTCGTCCATATCCGCGATCGTCAGTACCGGCGCGCCCTCGCGGTGCAGCATTCCGAAGATGTCAGAGATGCTCCCGGTCTTGGGCACCACCGAGTACTGCCCGTTGGGCAGCCGCACGAACATGACTTTGGAGCCGGCCACGAGCTTCAGCTCGTCGCGCATCTCCTTCGGCAGGGTGATCTGCCCCTTGCTCGTCATCGTCGCGATCGGCATGATTCCTCCTCGGGCATGCTCTCCTTCCCAGGATCCATCTGAAAGGAGAGAGACGCAAGAGTAAGGAGACCCGGGAGAAGCGCGGTGGATCCGCTCAGCGCCTCCCGAGGTGCAGCACACCCCGGACGAGGAGGCCCGCGAGCAGAGCCCAGAATGCCGCGCTGACGCCCCAGAAGGCCATGCCGCTGGCGGCGACGAGGAACGTCACCACCGCGGGGGTGCGCTCGCCCGGGTCGTCGATCGCCTGCTGCACGGCGGATCCGAACGCGCCGAAGAGAGCAAGCCCGGCGACGGCCGGGATCACGGCGACCGGGGCGAGAACCACGAGGGCCGCGAACGCGGCCGAGCATCCGCCCAGCACCAGGTACGACACCCCGGTCGAGACGCCGGCGATCCAGCGGCGCTTCGGATCCGGCTCCGCATCGGGTGCGGCGGCGAGGGCAGCGCTGATGGCGGCGAGGTTGATCGCGTGCCCGCCCGCGGGGGCACCGAGCGCGCTGCCGATGCCGGTCACCAGCATCGCGGGGCGCCATGGCACGGCATAGCCGAAGCTGCGCATCACCGCGACGCCGGGCACGTTCTGCGACGCCATCGTCACGATGAACAGCGGCAGCGCGATGCCGACCAGGGCCCCGACGGTGAAGGTCGGCATCGTCAGTTCGACGTGCGGCAGCAGGACGATCGGATCCAGCGCGGCACCGGATCCTGAACCGGATCCTGAGCCGGTCGACGGGCCGCCCGTCACGATTCCCACGACGATCACGACCGTCGCCGTGAGGAACGCCAGCGGCACCGCCCAGCGCGGCGCCAGCCGGGCGAACACGAGCCAGGTCAGGACCACGGGGATCACGCCCCACGGATTCTTCCCGAGGCCGACGATCGGGGCCAGGCACAGCGGCAGCAGCACGCCGGCGAGCATCGCCTGCGCGATCGACGGCGGGATCGCGGCGATGAGGGATCCGAGTTGCGGGACGAGCGCCGTGAGCAGGATCAGACCGGCCACGATGAGGAAGGCGCCGACCGCCGCCGGCCACCCTCCCTCGATCGAGCCGGAGGCGGCGAGCAGCGCCGCGCCCGGGGTCGACCACGCCGCGGTGATCGGCATGCGATAGCGCCAGGCCAGCACGATGCAGGCGATGCCCATGGTGAGACAGAGGGCGAGCAGCCCGCTCGCGGCCTGGGCGTGGGTCGCTCCGACGGCGGCGAGGCCGGTGAGCACGACCGCGAACGAACTCGTGAATCCGACGAGCGCCGTGACGACCCCGGCCATGATCGGCCGGGACGAGGACGGGCGGGGGATCGGCGGGCTCGCGGTTTCGGGCATGGGGAGAGGCTAGCGGGGCGCGCCCGCCTGAAGCGCCCTACGCCAGCCCGAGCCGGTGCGCCAGCACCACGGCCTGCACCCGGTCGCGGGCGCCCAGCTTCTGCAGGATCCGCGACACGTGCGTCTTCACGGTCGCCTCGCCGATGAACAGCTCCGCGGCGATCTCGGCGTTGCTCCAGGCCTCGGCGACGAGGCGCAGCACCTCGGCCTCGCGCTCGGTGAGCGGCTCGGGCAGTTCGGCGCTGGGCAGGGCGGCGGATCCGGTCATCGTGATCGCGGGCGTCTCGAGGGCGGGCCGGACCGCCGCCGGCTGCGCCGCGAACCGCTGCAGCACCCGGCGGGTGACCTCGGGCGCGAGCATGCCGTCCCCGGCGGCGAGTGCGCGCACGGCGGCGACGAGCTCCTCCGGCCCGGCGTTCTTGAGCAGGAACCCGCTGGCTCCGGCATCCAGCGCGTCGAAGAGGTAGTCGTCGCGGTCGAAGGTCGTCACGATCGCGATCGACGCGCAGACCCGCCCGTCCGCCGTGATCCGCCTGGTCGCTTCGAGCCCGTCCATGTCGGGCATCTGCACATCCATCGTGATCACGTCGGGAAGCAGGGATCCGGCGAGGTCGACCGCCTCGGATCCGGTGCCGGCCTCTCCGACGACCTCGATGTCGGGTTGCAGGTCGAGGATCGTGCGGAACCCGGCCCGCAGCATGGCGTGGTCGTCGACGATCAGCACGCGGATCGGAGCGCTCACGAGGACTCCCCGCCGCGGCTCGGCGCACCGGATGCCGACTCCGTCAGGGTGCCATCGGGCGCGGGCGCGGGCGCGGGCGCGGGGTCGGGTGCAGGCACGGGTACGGGGCCGGAGTCGGGCGCGCCCACGGGCAGCGTCGCCCGCACCCGGAATCCGCCCGTCGGCCGCGCCACGAGCTCGATCGATCCGCCGGATGCCGTCGCGCGCTCCCGCATGCCGAGCTGGCCGAGGCCAGGACGCAATCCGGTGACGATCCGCCCCGTGTTCACGACCTCGAGCTCGACGAATCCGTGCTCGTACCGGATCCGCACCTCCGCCTCGGCGTCGGGCCCGGCATGACGGCGGGCGTTCGTGAGCGACTCCTGGGCGATCCGGTAGAGGTTCACCGAAGTCAGGCGCGGCACCGGGGCGGGCTCGCCGATCACCTGCAGCCGTGTGGGCAGGCCCGCCGCCGTCGATGCCGCCGCGAGCTCGGCGATGTCGTCGACACCGACCGTCGACGAGGCGTCGTCGCTGTCGCCGGGCGCGCGCAGCGTGTCGAGCAGCTGGTGGAAGTCGCGGATCGCGTCGCGCGCGGCGGTCTCGATGCCGGCGACGATCGCGGTCGCCGCCTGCGGATCCTGCGGGATCATCATGCGCGCGGCTCCCGCCTGCACGCCCATGACCGAGACGTGGTGCGCCACCACGTCATGCAGCTCCCGGGCGATGCGCACCCGGTCCAGCGCCACCGCCTGGGCCGCGCTGAGTGCGCGCTCGCGCTCGAGCTCGGCGGTGCGCTGCTCGAGGGCGGCTCTCTGCCGGGCGGCGCTCCAGCTGCGCTCGCCGAAGTAGTAGGCGCCGCCGAAGTACAGCACGTTCAGCAGCACCTGCAACATGAGGAACGCCACGAGCGGGGAGAACATCCCGGCCACGACATCCGCCTTGTGCGCCTGATCGATGGCCTGCCGGTACATCTCGATCACGAGCCACACGGCCATCACGACGATGATCCCGGTGCGCACCAGGAACGCGGTCCGGCGCGAGTTCATCCAGGCGCCCACCGTGTAGAGGCTGATGAACATCGCGATGTTGCCGGCGTAGATCTCGGGGACCTTCAGCGAGGTCGCCACCACGAAGGCGAGCGACACGACGATCGCGACTGCGGCCGGCCACCGGCGCCGCACCGCGAGCGCCGCGGAGATGACGACGACGTACGGCATGGCCGTCCACAGCTCGGCCTGGTCCGTGCCGTAGACCTTCGCGATCGACGACAGCCCGGCGCTGAGGATCCCGCCCACGAGCACCACGCCGGCCAGGAGCACGTCCTGCCGCAGCTCGCGCGGAGTCGGGGAGCGGGTGAACGGCGGCATCCCTCCACCGTAGGGCGGGCCCCGGCCGAAGAGCATCCCCCGTACGGCGGATCCGCGGATGCGAGACTGGAGCGTGACCTCGCCACGCCCGCGCCTCGCCCCGCTGTATCTCGCAGGATTCACCACTGCCTTCGGTGCGCACGGGATCGCCGCGGCCCTGGGCGCGGAGACCGAGGACATCGGCTGGACCCTGCTCGCGTTCGGCTTCACGCTCGCGCTGTACGACCTCGCCGAGGTGCTGCTCAAGCCGGTGTTCGGCGCGCTCAGCGACAGGATCGGCGTGCGCCCGGTCATCGTCGCGGGGCTGCTCGCGTTCGCCGTGTTCTCCGTGGTCGGCGCGCTGGTGCCCGGAACGGTCGGGCTCATCGTGGCGAGGTTCGGGCAGGGTGCGGCGGCCTCGGCGTTCTCCCCGGCGTCGTCGGCCGCGGTCGCGCGGCTCGCAGACGACGCCTCCCGCGGTCGCTACTTCGGTCGCTACGGATCCTGGAAGAGTCTCGGCTATGCGCTCGGCCCGCTGCTCGGTGCGGGGCTCGTCGTCTGGGCCGGCCTGCCCGCGCTGTTCTGGGCGCTCGCCGCGGTCGCCCTCGTCGCGGCCGCGTGGGTGCGGTTCGGCGTGCCGGCGGTGCCGGTGCTGCCCCGAAAGCGGGTGACTCTCGCGGATCTCGCGCGCGAGCTCACCGCACGCGGGTTCCTGGTGCCGACCCTCGTGCTCGCGGCGACGACCGGGGGCCTCGCGGTCGCGGTCGGCTTCCTCCCGCTGCTCGGCCGCGCGACCGGCATCGGCACGGTCGGCAGCATGGCGCTCGTCACCGTGCTCGCCGTCGTCAGCAGCGTCGTGCAGCCGCTGGCCGGATCCCTGCACGACCGTGGACGGCTTCCCGTGCGTTCCGGCGCGGTCGGCGGGCTCGCGCTGCTGGCGGTCGGGATCCTGGTCGCCGGACTGTGGCCGCTGCTGCCGACGCTCGTCGTCGCGGCCGTGCTCATCGGCGCGGGCGTGGGCCTGGCGACGCCGCTCGCCTTCTCGCACCTGGCCGCCACCACGCCGTCGGAGCGGATGGGGCGCACGATGGGCTCCGCGGAGCTCGGCCGCGAACTCGGCGACGCGGGCGGGCCGCTCGTCGCCGGCGCCGTGGCGACCGCGACGCTGCCCGGCGTGGGTCTCGTCGTCGTGGCCGGACTCACCGCAGGCGCGGGGATCCTCGCCGCCCTCGGGTTCCGCCGCCCGCCCGCCGGGGGCTGACCGCCGTCCCGATCCACGAGGATCCACGTCCGGATCCGCCGAAGATGCTTTTCGTCGCTCCGCGGGCCCTCAGGACGACGTTTTCCATCTCTGACGGTGGCGCAACGTCCGTCGAAGATGCTTTTCGCCGCTGGGAGCGTCACCGGGGCGACGTTTTCCATCTCGCCCCTCGGATCCCCGCCTCTCACTTGCTCTTGACAAGAAAACTTGCAAAAAGCAAGCTAATCACATCGGACCCGATCCGGGATCCGCCGACAGAGGAGTCATCGTGACGAACGTCTTCATCAGCCTGCCCACATCCGACCTCGAGCGCGCGAAGGCCTTCTACGGCGCGCTCGGCTGCGAGTTCCGCCCGGACTTCTCGGATGAGAACGGCACGTGCTTCGCGTGGGATGACAACGTCTTCCTCATGCTCATCACGCGCGAGTTCTTCGCGACCTTCACGGACAAGCCGATCGTGGATCCGCACACCGCGGTGCAGGTCTCGATCAACTTCTCCCGTGACTCGCGGGAGGACGTGGATGCGATGGTCGCGAAGGGCGTCGCCGCGGGCGGCACCGAGCCGCAGCCCGCGCAGGACTACGGCTTCATGTACATGCGCGATCTGAACGACCCCGACGGCAATGCCCTCGGCTTCCTGTACTCGGTGCCGGAGGACGCCCGGCAGGATGCCGACGCGCAGCCGGCGACCCAGAACGCCGGGGTCTGATGCGGGCTGGGCGCTGACATGGCCGCACGCAGCTACGGCCAGTACTGCGGCGTCACGACCGCCGTCGAGCTGATCGGCGAGCGGTGGGCGCTGCTCATCGTGCGCGATCTGCTGGTCGGCCCGCGCCGCTACACCGATCTCAAGCAGGGGCTGCCGCGGATTCCGACGAACATCCTGTCCACCAGGCTCAAGGAGCTGCAGGAGGGTGGAGTCGTGCGCCGGGTGCCGCTGCACGGCTGCGGGCTCGTGTACGAGCTCACGTCATACGGGCGGGCGCTCGAACCGGTGGTGCTCGCGCTCGGGCGCTGGGGCTTCCAGGCGATGGGCGATCCCGGCGAGGGCGACATCGTCACGGCTGACTCGCTCACCATGGCGCTGCGCACCGCGTTCCGCACGGACCGGGCACAGGACCTCGACGTCGAGCTGCACGTCGGAGATGTCGCGCTGCGGGCGGTGGTCCGCGGAGCGGAGCTCTCGGTCGCCCAGATCGCGCCGTCCGCCCCGCCCGTGGGCGGCGTGCTGCCGCCGGGCGACCCCGAGGCCGTGCTCGTCGCGGGGCCGGGCATCCGGCGTCTCATCGGGGGCGAGGTCACGCCGGCCGAGGCGATCGCGCAGGATCTGGTCTCCGTCGTCCGCGGCGAGGAGCGGATCCTGAGCGCTTTCGCGCAGACCTTCCACATCGACCCGCTCGCGGCGTAGCGTCGCCGTGGGACGCCACCACGAACCGTCGGCCCTGTTGCTTCGACAGGCTCAGTGACCCGTCGAAGGGCCCGACCCCCGAAGGAGAGAGCACATCATGACCGGACGCATCATCATCGACCTGTTCACGACCGTCGACGGCGTCGCCCAGGCGCCGGGCGGCCCCGAGGAGGACACCAGCGACGGCTTCCGGTTCGGGGGCTGGCAGGCCTCGCTGCCCAGCGAGGCCGTCATGCGCAGCGTGACCCAGGGCATGGAGACACTCGACGCGCTGCTGCTCGGGCGCCGTACGTACGACATCTTCGCCGGCTACTGGCCGGAGCACACCACGGGCCCCGAGGGCTTCATCGGGCAGCTCTTCAATCGCGTGCCCAAGTACGTGGCGTCGCGCGACGCCGACATCGAGCTCGACTGGGAGGGCAGCAGCCGGGTCGGCGCCGATCTTCCGGCCGAGATCGCGGCGCTGCGCGAGAAGCACCAGGACGTGCACGTCATCGGCAGCGTCGACTTCGTGCAGACCCTGCTCGCCGAGCAGCTCTACGACGAGCTGCAGCTGTGGGTGTATCCCATCGTGCTCGGCCAGGGCAAGAAGGTGTTCTCCGACGGCGCGACTCCGCACAACCTGCGCCTCGTGCACGCCGAGTCGGGCGACGGCGGCACGCTGCTGCTGCGCTACGCGCCGCTGCCCGGGGAGCCCACCACCGGAACGATGTGAGCCGGCGAGACCGCGTGTCGGATTCGTGACCGGAATATCGCGGATCCGTCTATCCGGGAGTCGGTCGCGAAACTACAGTCATCCGTAACGCGTGGGGACGTTGACCCGAACACCCGCACTCTGGGGAGTGCGGGTGTTCCCATGTGCCGATCCGGCCGCGCTGGGCGCGGCCGGATCCATCGTGACGTGACGTGGTCAAAGGCGTTCACACGGTTAGTAAGGGGTCCGCATTTCTTCTTCCTGGGTATTCCCTTGGAGTTTGCCTGTGCGCTAGCTTGATGCCTGGCCGGTGTTGCGTCGGTCGATTCTGCGGTTCCGCCTCGGCGGAAATGAGGGGGACGCGTGCGCGCACTACCGATGTTTGTTGTGTCCGCGGTCATCTGTGCGGTGGCTGTCAGCTCGGCACCGGGGGCATCCGCATCCGCGCCGCCCACAGCGAAATCGGCGACGGTGTCACCGGCGACATCGCTAACAACTGGGGGAGTTGTTTCGGCATCCGCCCGCGCGGCAGCATCGGGGACACCCGTCGTTGTAGATGAACTGACGACCCCGACATCGCTCACGCGCGCGATGCCGGATGGCTCGATGCAACTCGAGCAGTCGAGCCGGCCCGTTCGGGCGAAGCAGGGCGAAGCATGGGTTGCGGTCGACACCGATCTTGTCGCATCGGACGGGTGGTGGGCGCCGGCGGTGTCGGCGGTGCCGGTGCGGTTCGGCAAGGGTGGGTCGGACGCGCTCGCGGAGGTGCAAGCGCCCGACGGCACCTGGGTCACCGAGACCTGGCCCTACGGGACCCTGCCGGCTCCGAAGATCGAAGGCGACACGGCGACCTACGCGAACGTTCTGCCGGACGTGGATCTGAAGCTTGTGGCGACGAAGACCGGAAAGGCGTCGATCTACGTCGTGAAGTCGGCCAAGGCTGCGCATTCGAAGCAACTCGCCGACCTGCACGTGAAGGTCGGCGGAGCCGACCTGGTTGAGGCGGACAACGGGGCCGTCGTCGCGGACGTAAACGGGGAAGGTGCGTCGGCGTCCCGTTCGTTGGGTGATGCGGCGTCGAAGGGGAAGGCGCTCGTCGCCGGTGCCCCGCTGTGGTGGGACTCCTCGAAGGGCGGCGGCTATCGCGAGCCCGGTGGCGATGAGCCGATGATCCCGGTGCAGAAGACAGTGGCCCCCGATGCCGTGTCGATGGACGTGGGTGCGTCGGTCACCAAAGAAGAGACGCGCTCAGCGGGCGACACGGTCTACCCCATCTACGTGGACCCCGATTGGAGCTCTGGAACCACAGCGGCCTGGTACACCGACGCGGCATACCCGGATGCCTCGTATCTGAGCGCGGGGGCGTCGGACGTGCTGCGTGTGGGGATCTACGGGGCGTACAACTCGGACATGTTCTTCCAGTTCCCGCTGGGAGCGCTGGGCGGTAAGCAGATCCTGAATGCCGCCCTCAACACAACGCAACTGTCGGTGGACGCGTGTCCGGCGGGTCCGATCAGCAGCCACTTCGTGAGCGTGTTCAACCCCGGGTACACCTGGAACGGCGAGCAGTACTTGCGTAGCAGCGGACAGCAGTGGTGGTCGGGTTCGTACCAGCAGTGGTGGGGGCAGTCCGGATGCGGGGACGTCTGGCAGCCGATCGGCTGGAACATGACGGGTCCTGTCACTTCTCAGGCCGGACAGGCCAACATCCACTTCGCCTTCACGGGTGACAACGACATGTCCCGCAAGCACTTCAGCCGCGACGCGACGCTGATCGTGTCTTACAACACGCCGCCGGACACTCCGACGACTCCCACGTTCGTGTCGCCTTCAGCTCCATGCGGTACCGCATCGGTTCCCACCGTGATCGGGGCGTCTGATGTGACGGTGAGTGTGAACCAGACGGATCCCGATCCGGGCAACGTCGATGACAACTTCAATCTGTTCACGGCGTCCGATCTTGTGAACCGGGTGCAGTGGCAGCATCCGGGCATGCTCGCGCAGGGGCCGAGGAGCGTGACCTTTACGGGTCTTTCGGATGGGGTGACGTACGCGTGGTACGCGCGTGGCAGTGATTGGCAGGCCGACAGTGCGGGCTCCACGCCGTTGTGTTATTTCACGGTGCGGACGACGGGCCCGGCGCATCTCCCGACGGCAGCGCTGGCGGCGGGGCCGTACGAGGTGGGTAAGGCGACGACGGCGACGTTCACAGTGGATCCGACGGACAGTGTCGCGTTCATCGCGTACACGGTGGCTCCGGGGCCCGTGTCTGATGGATTCGTGTTCGATGTGTTTTCGACGCGGCCATCGTGCGGCGCCTCGTATGGCGAGGTGAAGATCGCCTGTCCTGGTGCGAACAATACGGCGTCGGTGACCCTCGCACCGACGGCGAAGAACTCGACGATCTGGGCTGTGTCATACGACACGGCGGGGAACCCGGCGCGAGTGCAGGGGTATCCGGTGTCAGAGGCAGGCAAGCACGGCACGAGTCTCGCGCTGACGGCGGCGAACAGCCCGGCCGCTTCGTTCGCCGGTGGGCATGTCTGGCGGACGCTGACCTCCACGTCCCCGCTCGGCGGGACGGTGGCGGATTCGAAGACCACCGGCGCTGTGGCCTTGACACTCGGGAAGGACACGTTGCGAACGACCACGTCGAATCCGCTGTCGACGGTCGGGCCGCAGAACAAGCCGGTGCTGGCGTTCGCCGACCCGTCGACGACGGGCCTTACCGGGCCGGATCGCACCTCGACGGTGACGAACGCGGCGAACGTGGACGGGTCGTTCACGGTTGCGGCCTGGTTGAAGCCTGGGAGCGGGGGCGGCTCGGTGGCGATGAGTGCCGGTGCGACGGATGCGGTGACACTGGGCGCGACGGCATCGGCATGGCAGTTCTGCGTACGCAACGGCGCGGGTGCGCAGTCCTGCGTGACCGCTCCCAACACCACGGGCGCAGTCTGGAAGCATATTGCGGGCGTCTCGGACGCGGTGAACCAGCGATTGAGGCTTTATGTCGACGGTGGGCTCGTCGCGTCGATCGACCGGCCGGCGAGTATGCCGGCCGCGGCGGGCGTCGTCCCGGTGTCCGTCGGTGCAACGGTGTCGGGCGGGGCGGTCACCAGCCGATGGGCGGGGCAGATCGCGGATCCCGCGCTGTTCGAAGGTGTGGCGACCCTTTCCCAACTGAAAACGCTGCGTCTGGGCAGCGATCCGGCGAGCAGCTGAACTGACGGGGCAGAGATGATGTCTGAGGTGCGGCGGAGCGGGCGTGTCCAAACCTGGCGTCGGGGCGCACTCGCCCTCGCCACCACGGTGGCTTTGATTGCCACGGTGCTGACGGTGCCGCCCGCAGCGGATGCCGCTGCGCGCAGCGGCTTCCCGGATCCGCAGAAGGATCCCACGGTTGCAGGGTCAGTCCTCGACGACCGCAAGGGTCAGGGCAAGCCCAAGCGGGATACGTCCCCTGAGGCGAAGGCGCCGAAGGCGACGACGTTCACCGTGCCGCTGACGAAGAAGGGCGAGGTCACGACCGAGTCGAAGGCGGCGGGCATCACAGTGCGCCTGTTGGACGATCTGGCACCGGTATCCGAAGAACCTGAACAGACTCCCGCTCCCGTCGCCCCCGAACCCATTCCCAGTCCCGAACCAGCGCCGAGCCCCGAGCCGAGTCCGACTTCGGAGCCGACGCCAAGTCCGGATGCGTCTCCGACGCCGAAGGACTCTCCGACCCCCGGGTCGCAGTCGGAGCCCGATCCGACGGCGGCGCCCGCACCATCACCGACGGTCGATCCAAGCCCGACCGTCGTGCCGTCGCCCTCCCCGTCCGAGACGTCATCGGATCCGACGCCGACCCCCGCTCCCGAAACGACGCCTTTGCCGGTGGCGCCCGAATCGGCGACGGCCAAAGTGACGGTGTGGGACAGCAAGAAGCGCAGCAAGCTGGGCGACGCGCGGTTCGCCGTCAGTGTCGACCCCTCTACTCATGCGCACCAGAAGGTCTCCGTGACCATCGCGGACTCCACCGTGGAGGCACTCTTCGGCGGTGACTACGCGTCCCGGCTGCGGTGGGGGAGCGTGCCCGAGACCGAGGCGGACTCGTCCGCGCTGACACCGATCACCGCGACCCGCACGGCAGATGCGACGACGTTCGAGCTGGCTGCAACCCAGTCGATGGTGCTTGCAGCGACGTCGACAGCATCGAGCTCCAACGGTTCCGGTACCTACGCGGCATCGTCGTTGAAGCCGGCGAGCAGCTGGGACGTGTCCGCGCAGACGGGCGCGTTCTCGTGGTCGTATCCGATCGCCGCGCCGCCCGCGCCGGCAGGTGCGACGCCGCAGGTATCGCTGGCGTACAACTCGCAGCTCGTGGACGGGGCGACCTCGTCGACGAACAACCAGCCGTCGGCGGTCGGCGAGGGGTGGACGCTCACCGGCGGGGGCTTCATCGAGCGCCGCTACGTGACGTGCTCGGCCGAGCAGGCGCCCGGTGTCGCGGTGGCGGGATCCGAGGACCTGTGCTGGGCGACGGACAACGCCACGATCTCCTTCGGCAGCCGCTCGGGCACGATCGTGCGCGACAGCACGACCGGTGGGTGGAAGCTGCAAGGCGACGACAACTCTCGGATTGAGAAGCTCGCGGGCACGGCGCAGGGTTGCCAGGCGAACGGCACGTACAACACGGAGTGCTGGCGGCTGACGACAACAGACGGCACCCAGTACTACTTCGGTCTCAACCAACTGCCCGGGTGGTCGAGCGGCAAGAGCACCACGAACTCGGTGTTCACGACCCCGGTGTTCGGCAATGATGCCGGCGACCCGTGCCACGCGGCGACGTTCGCGGCGTCGTCGTGCATGCAGGGCTGGCGGTGGAACCTCGACTACGTCGTCGACGTGCACGGCAACGCGCAGGCCTACTACTACGCGGCAGAAACCAACAAGTACCGGGCGAACGACGCCACGGTCACAAGCTACGTCCGTGGTGGTCAGCTGACCCGCATCGACTACGGCCTGACCGCATCGACCGTTTATGCAGCGAACGCTGCGACGAGCAGAATCGTGTTCGGCTACGACGCGAAGGGCCGCTGCAACCCCGCGAACCAGGCGTCTTGCTCGAACATCACCCTCGGCGGTGACGCGACCACTCCGACGACGCCCAGCGTCTATCCGGACGTTCCCTTCGACCTGAATTGCACGGGCGGCACCTGCACCTCGATGACGTCGCCGTCCTTCTGGACGACCGCACGCCTGGCGACCATCACGACGCAATCTTTCACCGGCGGCTCCTACCAGACCGCCGACGCCTACACCCTGTCGCACTCTTTCCCCGACCCAGGGGACGGAGAATCGGCGGCGCTGTGGCTGGACACTGTCACCCGCGCGGCCACAGCCGGGCCGACGGCGATCACGGAGGCTCCGACGACCTTCCAGCGCACCCCGATGCAGAACCGGGTGTGGGTGGTCGACGGTCTTGCACCGCTGGACAAATTCCGCATCTCGAGCGTGCTGCTCCCGACCGGTGGTCGGGTGTCGGTGAACTACTCCGCACAGGAGTGCACACCGGCGATGGCGCCGACGATCCTCGCCTCGCCGTGGTCGAACGACAAACGCTGCTTCCCGATGTGGTGGACACCGGACGTGAACTACCCCACACAGGCGCGGCAGGACCTGTTCCACAAATACATCGTCACGTCGATGATCCAGGACCCGTATACGGGCGGTGCCGGATCCCCGGCCATCACCACGAGCTACGTGTACACGGGAACTCCGGGGTGGCGGTACGTCGACGATCGACTGGTCGCTCCGGACAAGCGCACCTGGTCGGACTACGCGGGGTACGACCGCGTCGAAGTTCGCGTCGGCAACCCGGCCACACCCTCGGCCCAGCAGACCACGCAGTACCTGTTCTACCGGGGGCTCAACGGCGACCGCGCGGACGCATCCGGGGGCACGAAGACCGTCAACGTGACGGGAACGACGATCCCGGATGATCGCTGGTTCGGCGGACAGACACGATCGGCGAAGACGTTGAACGGCGTCGGCGGCGCCAGCGTCTCCGAGACGGTGACCACCCCATGGGCCTCAGCCATCACCGCCAACGACGGCGTCCGGCAAGCTCGGGTCCTCGGCCTGTCGCGCACGGATACCATCACTCCGACCTCTACGGGCGGCACTCGCACCGCGAGCACCATCCACACGATGAATGCCCGCGGCTTCGTCACCCAGACCGAACAGTCCGCCGGCACCGGCGAACGAGTCACCTGCACGGCGACGTCCTACGCAGCGGACAACCCCACCGCATGGGTCATCGGCCTGCCCAGCATCGTCACCGAATACGCGGTGCCCTGCGCGCAGATCGGCACTGCGACCACGGCGCAAGTCCTCTCGCACAAGCAGATGGCATACGACGCCGCGGCCGTCGGCGCCGCGGCGACCAAGGGTCTCGTGACGACCAGCTCTGAGGCCTCAGGGTTCACCGGTACGACTCTCAGCACCGCCCAATGGGTGACGACCGGCCAGTTCACCTACGACACCGCCGGACGGATCCTCACCAGCAAGGACGCCGGCAATCGCACCGTCACGACCGCGTACAGCCCGGCGGCGGGAGCCGCGGCCGGATCCGGACCTCTCAATAAGACCACCGTCACCAACCCCGCAGGGTGGGTGTCCTCCACCACGGTCGAGCCTTACCGTGGTCTGCCATTGACCGTCGTCGACGACAACGGCAAGACCGCGACCACCGAATACGACGCGATGGGCCGGCTCGTGAAAGCCTGGGCCACCGACCATCCCAAGGCGACATATCCGACACAGCCGACGGTCACCTACGAATACACGATCTCAACGACAAAGCCGTCGACGATCAAAGAGACGACCTACAACACGATCACGGTCGTCGACAAATACCGGTTCATCGACGGCCTCGGCCACGATGTGCAATTGCAGGCGCCGGCCGCCGGCGGCAGTGGTGCGGTCATCACGGACACCGCATACGACGACCAGGGCCGCCAGGTTGCGACCAACGACCAGTACCTTGCACCGACGGTCACCCCGGGCGCGGGACTGTTCGTGCCCTCCGCGACCAGTTCGATCCCCACCCGGTCTGAGAATGTCTACGACGCGGCCGGCCGCATCACAGCCCAGGTGCTGCGCTCATTCGGGACCGAAGTGCGACGCACGACGACCGCGTACCGCGGGTCGGACCGCGTCGACAGCACCCCGCCTGCAGGGGCCGTGCCGACGTCGACCTGGATGGACGCCTGGGGCCGCAAGACCAAGCAGCAGGAATGGCGTGGCACCATCGACGGCACAGGTGTCGGGTCGACGTCGTTGCGGTACGAATACAACGCGCGCGACCAGATGACGAAGATGACCGATGACGCCGGCAATGTCTGGACATGGACGTTCGATCAGCGAGGCCGGCAGACCGCGGCGACCGATCCGGATGCGGGGGCGTCGTCGTCGACGTTCGATGATCTCAGCCGGCTCGTCACGCGCACGGACGCCCGCAACACGACACTCGCGTACACGTATGACGCGATGAACCGCAAGACGACGGAGCGCTCCGGCTCGGTGACAGGCACGGTGCTCGCCTCGTGGACGTACGACACGCTCGCGAAGGGTCTGCTGACGTCGTCGTCGAGGTTCGACGGCGGCCTCGAGTACAAGACCGCGGTCACGGGGTACGACGACGGGTATCGGCCCGCCGGATCCACGGTGACAATCCCGTCCGGTGCTCCTGCATTCGGAGGCACGACCTATTCGACGCAGGAGTACTACAACACGGACGGCACCGTGGCTACGACGGTGCTCCCGGCGATCGCGGGACTGCCCTATGAGGAGTTGTACCCGACCTACGACAGCATCGGCCGACAGGACAGCGTCGGGACCCCCGGCGGGTTGATCGCGACGGTGTCGTACTCTGCGGCGAACCAGGTGACCCAGGTGCAGCGCGGGGGTACCGACGTGGGGTCGGCGTTGACGTTCGCTTACAACGCGGGGACGAGGGATCTGCAGTCGTTGGATGAGACGACGCAGCGCGGGACCGCGTTCACGCGGGAGGCGTTCCGGGAGTACACGCGGAATGCGGCGGGGATCATCACGAAGGCGGTGACGACGTCGCCGTCGGGTACGGCGGTGGATACGCAGTGCTTCACCTACGGGGCTTTGCAGGAATTGACGGGGGTGTGGACGCCCGCGAATGGTGATTGTGCGGGTGGGATCGGTTCGACGTTGGGTGGTCCTGCGCCGTATTCGGAGTCGTTCACGGTGGATCCGGTGACGGGCAACCGGACGGCGGGGTCATTCAAGCCGGGTGCGACGGCGTCGGTGCAGTCTTCGACGTTGTCGTATCCGGTGGCCGGTCAGCCGCGTCCGCATGGGGTGACGCAGGTGCAGACGGTGACGGGGTCGCAGGTGACCACAGCGTCTTATGGGTATGACGCGTCGGGTTCGACGACGACGTATGCGGGCACGACGGTCGCCTACGACGAGTCGGGCCGCCTCAAGCAGGTCGGCACCGGAACCACGGCCGAGAAGAGCATCTACACCGCGGACGGACAGTTGCTGCTGCGATACGGGGGCGCGGATGGGGCGTCTCTGTTCCTGGGCGACACGATCCTGCGCAACAAGGCAGGCGCGACGACCGGGGTGCGCTCCTACATGGTCGCCGGAATCGGATTCGCGGAACGCGTCTCTGGTGCGGGCGGTGGTTTGTGGTGGTCGTCGCCGGACATGGTCGGCACGGTCGGGATGCAGATCAACACGGCCGGCGCGGGGACGGTGACCAGACGGTGGATGGACCCGTTCGGTCAGGCGCGCGGTGCGGGCGGGGCGTGGTCGTCTCTGCTCGGGTATCTGAACAAGCCCGCGTCGTCGACGGGGATAACCCAGTTGGGTGCGCGTGCGTATGACCCGGCCCTGGGCAGGTTCCTGACAGTTGACCCGGTGTTGGATACGGGTGAGCCACGGCATGGGAACGGGTACGTTTACTCGTTCAACAGCCCCGTGTCGTACTCCGACGCGGACGGGCTGCGACCTTTGGGCGCGGGGGACTATGGCGATCCGACGGTGAGCGGTCCGCCGAAGTACACGGGTGTTGCACCGTCATCGAATGGTGGCGGGGGTGGCTCGACGCCCCCGGCAGCAGGCAACGGTGGTGGCGACGGCGGCGGCGGTGGCGGCGTTTCCCCGGAACCGGAGCAGACGCGGTCCTGGCTATCCGGCACAGAACATAGATCTGACGGTTCCTGGTGCACCACTAACGCCCGGATCGGGAAGCGATGCACGACGGCGACAGACCCTGACTGGGGACAGGTCGGTGGCTGGACTGCGCTGATCGCTGGTGGGGTGATCCTCACTTTCGGGATCGTGTGCACGGTGGTGAGCGCGGGAATCTGCGCACCGGTCGCAGGCCTCGGCGGTGTCATCCTGGAGTTCGGTGGCGGAGTGGTTCTGGCGGACGGCGCAGTCACGGCTGCAACGACCGTGACCATCTCGACTGGGTCAGCTGCGATCGGTGCAGGAGGGTTCGCTCTCGGTGCCGGAGGTGCAAACATCCTCAACAACACCTCTCACGGGGGTGACGTCGAGTCAGCGTCTTCCGCTTCAGGCGGAGGTGACGACTGGGCGGAAGTGAGCGGCATAGTTCGTGATGCGGCAAACGGCAAGGGCAACTTCGGCCTAGGGCCGGGAACAGCTTCTCAGGCTGAGCGTGCCGGGCAAGCTTGGGTCGGGGACGGGTATACGATCGCGAGCGACGGAAAGACTTGGGTCAGCTCTAACGGTCTGCGGCAGTGGCGCCCACCGAGCTACAAGCCGAACCTCGACATGTGGCAGTCAAACTTCGAGTCGCGTCTTGTGCCTCGCGGGCAGTGGCAGAGCAACGGCCACCTGGATATTACGGATTTGCCATGAGAGCTATCGTTCGTTCGGTCTACAGTCCGGATGTGGACGTCGACTCATACATCCCAGTTGAACCAGAAGTCGACGGAATTTGGATCCGTTTCATCGTCGGTCCAGACGATGGGCCGGGGGAAGAGTCGTTCGATGTCCTCGTGTGCACACCGTTGTGGTTGCGTAATGTAATCGAGAATGAAGGTCCTCAGATCGGGCGCCATCGCCTGATCGTGAACGCTCTAAACCTTGCTGACGCGGTTCGCTTCTTGACGCCCCGATTTGAGGCGATTGAGGCCACAGATTGGTCATCACTTTGTGAGAAGCTTGGACGCCTCGGCTTTTGGGAATTCGAGGACTATCGACCATGACCAAATGGAGACATCAACTTGAGGTTTATCCCATGACGGGTCGTGGAAGGCATTCTGATGCGATCAGCGCGACGGAGCTGATGACGCAGCTTCAAAATGATCCCGAGTGTCAGAAGAAGATTCGCGCCGCTGAAGAGAAGCGGCGAGAGAGAGTGTCCGAGAACTCCGTCGGACCGAATTACCGATCGTTGAGGGTCTTCGTGCTGCTGGGGTAAGGGTCGATTCCGTTTGGGATCTTGTCAACACGTCCGAGCCCTACCCGACTGCATTGCCGGTGCTTCTTCATCACCTGGAACGTGGCAGCTGCCATCCGCGCGTGATGGAGGGGGTCGGGCGGGCTCTTGCCGCGACCCCTCCGAGGTCTACTGGGATCGCCTCAAGACTCGCTGGCTCGAGGCCAGGGACGCGGGGGAAGAGGGCGGTGTGGCTGTTGCGTTGGCAGCCTGCGCGACAGAGCAGCACCTGGATGACCTGATCGGGTTTCTCATCGGTTGATGAGCGAGGAGAGTCCCGAATCTATTTCCTTCGTCCGATTCTCAAGGTCGGCGGCGCGCGGGGGCGGAAGGTCGTTGACGCGCTCCGCGGAGATCCGGGCTTCGGTAAGAAAGCGACGGCGTTGCTGAAGCGACGTAGCAAGGCCGATAGCTGAGTGCTGCCTTCCAAATCGGTCACCGCCATTCGGACCCGTGATGACGAATCGGTGAACTTCGCGAGCTGGGTCACGATTCGTCCGAAGGGTCAAAGCGTGTGGAGACGCTCTGCGGAGACTCGGATCGGCTTCTGGCGCCGTCGATGACGCCGACACGCGCTCTGACCGGATCCGTCAGTTGGATCAGCTCCACAATTCAACAGAGGAGTCATTAGGCGGGGTTTGTCTTCCGGTAACGACCGAGCGCGGCGGCAGTGGCACCGTGACGGGCGTGGTGCTCGCGTAGTGGACCTATGACACGCTCGCGAAGAGGTTGTTGACGTCGTCGTCGAGGTTCGATGGCGGCCAGGAGTACAAGACTGAGATCACCGGGTACGACGACGGATACCGGCCTGCGGGGTCGACCGTGACGATCCCAGTGGGGGCGCTCGCTTTCGGGGGAACCAATACTCCACCAAGGAGTACTACAACCAAGACGGCACCGTCGCGACAACGGTCCTCCCGGCTGTGGCCGGATTGCCATATGAGGAGCTGTACCCGACCTACGACCACCTCAGTCGGCAGAACAGCGTCGGCATCCAAGGCGGATTCCTCGCCTCGGCGTCGTATTCCGCCGCAGGTCAGGTGACCCAGATCCAGCGCGGGGGTACCGACGTGGGGTCGGCCCTGACCTTCACGTATAACGCGGGGACAAGGGATCTGTTGTCGTTGGATGAGACGACGCAGCGCGGGACCGCGTTCACGCGGGAGGCGTTCCGGGAGTACACCCGGAACGCGGCGGGGATCATCACGAAGGCGGTGACGACGTCGCCGTCGGGTACGGCGGTGGATACGCAGTGCTTCACCTACGGGGCCTTGCAGGAATTGACGGGAGTGCGGAATGGCCAAGATGCGGGTGGCGGACTCTGGTGGTCGTCGCCGGACATGGTGGGTACGGTCGGGATGCAGATCAACAACGACGCCGGACCCATCGCCGGCACCATGGGGAGTTCTCCCCGTCGCGTCGATCCGGAAGGGTCAGTAGCCTCGAGAGCACAGGAGCTTCCGGGGGGAATATGAGTGCGGAGAAAGTCGTCATCGACTACGACATGCTGGACGGTGTGCGCACGTCGATCACGGCGATCATCGCCGAACTGGAGGACGCGCCGGAGCGCAGCCACGACGCGGCAGGGGCGATCGACCAGCCGTTCGAGCAGGCGCAGCTGCAGGCGCTCGCGTCAGCATTTCGCGGATCCTGGGAGCCGAAGCGCGAGGACCTGATCGCGTCAATGCGGGACGTCTCGCAGCACATCGGGGATGTCATCGACTCGTACGTCGGACTGGACCGGTGGTTCTGATGGGCGGGAAGGTCGAAGCGGGGACCGCGGGCTTCGCGGATGGCGTCGGGCAGGCGATCCGGTCGATGGTCGGTGAACCCGGCGTCGTGCAGAAGACCGGTGCGAAGATGGGCGACTACGGGTACCTGATGATGCGGGTCAGCGCACAGCTGCTCACTCTCAAGGACACCGAGATATCGGACTGGCATTTCAGCGGCAAGGCGGCGGACACGCTGCGCGCGAATGTCGCCGACGCCGCGCAGATGCTCGCGATCGCCAGCGCGCTCTACTCGCCGATCGGGCAGGCGCTGTTCGACTACGGCTCGAAGACGAGCGACTATCAGACGGAGCTCGACAGGCTGGCGTCCGCCTGCCAGGAGCAATGGGCGACGTACCAGCAGCTGCGCGCCGCCTTCGAGGCGTCCACGGAGCCATCCGCCGGCGATCCGGACTTCGAACAGAAGGAGCGGGAGTACCAGAAGGCCGGAACGGCCGTGATGGAAGCACACGATGCGTGGTCCCGCAACGCGACACTCTGGAACAACCACTACGTCGGCTGGTTCAAGAAGTACACCCACGCGGTGCAGAGCCTGTCGGATCCGCAGCTCGAGTCCATCCGCAAGGGAGAGCTGCCGGCCGGCAAGGGGCTCACGCTCTTCCCGAGCGGTGACCCTGACCCGACGGACGTGCACCAGAACGGCGCCGGCGACTGCTACCTGCTGTCTGTGCTCGCAGGAATCGCGAAGGGCGATCCGAAGAAGCTCAAGGATCTGATCACCGCCAACCCGGACGGGACGTACACGGTCCATTTCAAGGACGGGGACATCACGGTGCGCGCCGATCAGCTGCCGGACAACGGTCAAGCCGACTGGGTGCGTGTCATCGAGCGCGCGTACCAGGCCCACGAGGGCAGCTTCGAGGAGTTCGACAACGGAGGCGATCCCGCGGCCGTGATGAAGGCCATCTACGGCGGGGACGTCGACGTCAAGGACAACGAGGGCGGCCTGTTCGACTGGCTGACAGGCGGCAACGACATCGGTGACAGCGGCGGCCAGATCAAGGACGCGCTCTCGCACGGTCGTCCGGTCGTGGCGATCGCGTCGCACGGAGCCCTTGGATTCGAAGACGGCGGTCACGCTCTCACCGTGACGCGGACGTACGACAAGGACGGCGTGGCCACCGTCGAGATCCGCAATCCGTGGGGTCAGAACGGGGGGCACGAGGATGCCATCCGCAACGCCGGCGGCACCCTGCACGAACCCGACGACGGGTACTTCACGATGAGCATGACGGACTTCGCCAAGGCCTTCACCCAGGTGGAGATCCCGAAGTGACATCGACACGCGTCATTCGCGCCGTCGTGGCCGCTGCCGCGGTGACGCTCGTGCTGACTGCTTGCAGCACCCAATCTCAGGAGGATGCCATGCGCACGCCCACCTCTCCGTCGACGTCGGCGGCGGTCTCGGACCAGAACCCGCAGGAGCCCGTCGCAGAGCTGCTCGCGAGCGCCGACCTCGTCATCGTCGGGACGGTCGAATCCCTCGACCGCGCGGCCGGCGCGGGTGAGCAGCGCCCGCATCCGGCGCAGACCGCGACCGTAGCCGTCGAGCAGGTGTTGAAGGGGCAGGCCGGCGCGAGCATCACCGTCACCAAGCCCGACGACACCTGGTACTTCCTCGCCGATGCCGCGCAGCAGTCGCACGACGCCAAGTGGACCGGGGTCTTCACGCTCAAGCGTGAGGGCGACGGGTACGTGCTGTTCGGCTACTCGGGCGTGCAGGACGACGCGGGAGCGCTGCCCGCCTTCCAGCGCGTGCTCGCCGGGCAGCGCGAGCGCGTACCAGCGGCGACCGAGGCGCAGCTGAAGGACTGGACCGCCCGGGCAGACATCATCGTGTTCGCGACCGCCCGCGGCGCGTCCGACCACGTCACGCTGCGCACGCCGCGGACCGACTTCTCGGCATCGGCCACCCTTACTCCGATCGAGGTGCTGAAGGGGACCATGACAGCACCGATGCAGGTCGTGCAGGGCCCGCAGCCGGAGACGGTCGGAGGCACGTGGGCGTTCCCGGTGACCGAGCACGGTCAGGAGGGCGTCTTCTTCATCGACACCTCGAGCGGCACGCCGACGGTGCTCAACACCACCGATCCCAGCGCGATCAACGAGAACCGGATCCCGCGGGGCTGACGCCTTCAGCCCGCGAGCACTCGCTCCAGCACGACTGCGACGCCGTCTTCGGCGTTCGACGTCGTGATCTCGTCGGCCGCGGCGAGTGCCTCGGGCTCGGCGCCGGCCATGGCGATGCCGCGGCCGGCCCAGCCCAGCATCTCCACGTCGTTCAGCGCGTCGCCGAAGGCCATCACCTCGGTGCGGTCGATGCCGAGCCGGCCGCACAGCTGCGCGAGCCCGGCGGCCTTGGTGACGCCTTCCGCCATGACCTCCACGAACGGCGCACCGGACAGGGTCGCGGCGAAGCCGGTCTGGTCCAGAGCGCCCAGCACAGCGAAGATCTCCGCCGGGGAGATCGAGGCGTGCCGGATCACGAGCTTCAGGCTGGGCGCCGCCAGCACCTCGGCGAGCGGCACGGCACCCATCGTCCGCGGATCCCGCTTGTGATCGCTGAGGGTCGCGACGGCGGCGTAGCCCTCCTGTGCGACGAAAACCTCGCCGGCCTCGCGCACGCTCGCGAACAGCAGCCCGTCGATCCGCGCACCCAGCTCGCGCGCGATCCGCTGCTGCACCGGCACGGCGATCTCCGTGGCGAACAGCTGCTCGTGCGTGCTCAAGTGGATGCCGTACGCGCCGTTGCCGCACAGTGCCCACCCGTCGAAACCGGCCTCCGCGGCGATGGCGCGCAGCCCGATCGGCTGCCGAGCGGTCACGGGAACCACGACGATCCCCGCGGCCCGCGCCGCGTCCAGGGCGTCCCGGGTGCGCGCCGTGACGTGCCCCGACGGATCGAGCAGTGTCCCGTCGAGGTCCGTCGCGATCAGGCGGATCCGGTATCCGCCGGTGTGCTCGCGAGCGTACGGCGTTCCGTTTCTGCGTTTCGTCTGGCCTTCGGCGCGCTCGACGACCGGTGCGGGGCCGGCCTCGGGGGCGTCAGCCGGATCCGCGACGGTGCTCATCAGGCGAAGATCATCGGCATGTCGTCGTCGTCCTCGGCAGCCCCCGCCAATTCGAGGTCGACGACCACGGGCACGTGGTCGCTGGGCTGCTCGCCCTTGCGCTCGTTGCGGTGGATCGAGGCGCCCTTCACCGCGTCGCCGAAGGCCTCGGAACCGAGCACGAAGTCGATCCGGATGCCCTCGTTGCGCGGGAACTTGAGGCGCTGGTAGTCCCAGTAGGTGTACCCCTCGGGCAGCAGCGGCCGCACCACGTCGTGCACGCCCGCCGACTCCAGGGCGAAGAACGCCGCACGCTCCTCGGGGGAGACGTGCGTGGACTTGCCGACGACGATGTCCGGATCCCCGTTGTCGTGGTCGAACGGGATGATGTTGAAGTCGCCGACGAGGGCGAGCGGGAGGCCGGGCGAGGCCGCGAGCTCGGCCGCGGTCGCGGTGCGCAGCGCCTCCATCCAGTGCAGCTTGTAGGCGAGGTGCGGGTCGTCGAGCGAGCGGCCGTTGGGCACGTACAGGCTCCACACGCGGACACCGTTGACGATCGCGCCGATCGCCCTCGCCTCCTGGGGCGCATCGGGGCCCTCGTGGCCCTTGGCAAAGCCTGGCATCCCGTCGAACGCGGTGCGCACGTCGGTCATCGGCTCGCGGCTGGCGATCGCGACGCCGTTCCACTGGTTCAGACCGTGCACCTCCACGTGGTAGCCCGCCTCCTCGAAGGGGGCATACGGGAACTGCTCCGGCTTGCACTTGATCTCCTGCATCGCGAGCACGTCGATGTCCTCGCGCACGGCGAACTCGACGGTGCGGGCGACGCGGGTGCGGATGGAGTTGACGTTCCAGGTGGCCAGGCGCATGGATCCAGCCTACGGGCGGCCGCGGACACCGACGGCCCCGGGAGCTCCCCCCCACGGAGCTGACCGACGGCCGCCCGCGGAGGCGTTCGGGAACCGCAGGGATCCGGGCCGCGCCCGTTTGCATTCCGTAGGGAACCGCTCTGCCCGGCGACGGGCGGCGCAGGGTGGAGCCATGGTCATGGAACAGCGGTTCACGCCCTCGCAGCACGGGCATCCGGCCGGCACGGCCCGACGGGCCCGTCCGTCCTGGGGCTACCTGTCGCGTTCGGTCAGCCGGTACGGAGTGGTGTCGAGCGAGCTGGTCATCTACTCGCCGGACGTCTCGGAGAGTGACCGGCGCTGGGCCGAGGCCTCCCGGTCCTATGGCGCTGTCGCGGCCGGTGTCGCGCTGCTCGCGTGGATCGGCTTCGCGGCGGCCGGCATCTCGCCGTTGGTCGCCATCCTGGTGATCGCAGGGGTCGCGGTGCTGGTGGGCCTGCTGCTCGCGCGCCGCACCCGTGCCGTCCGCCGGGGCGCGGCGCGGGTCTCCGCCTGCGGTTCCCTCCTGCTCGCCTACGGGCCCGACCATGACGCGCAACGCCGGCTCGACGCTCTGGCCGAGACGATGCAGCACGCGAGCGCGTCCTACCGCGCGGGGGAACTGGATCAGCAGGGGTTCGAGCGGATCTGGCGCGCGACGTACGCACACGCCCAGGCCTGACGCCCTCCACGTGCCCCTCCATCACGGAGTCGTCCCTCTGAGCACGGGCCATAGGCCGCGCTCAGAGGGACGAGTCGGAAGGAGAAGAAGGGTCAGGCCCTGGCGGCCTGCTCGGCCTTCTTCTCGCGGCGCAGGCCGTGCAGCAGCGGCTCGGTGTAGCCGCTCGGCTGGGCGGCGCCCTCGGTGATCAGGCGGCGGGCCGCGGTGAACGCGATGCCGGGCTGCTCACCCTCCGCGAACGCGAGCGGCTCGTAGTTCTCATCGCCCGCGTTCTGCGCGTCCACGACGAGGGCGAGGCGGCGCAGGCTGTCGTCGACCTGCTCCTCGGTGATCACGCCGTGCTGCAGCCAGTTCGCCAGCAGCTGGCTCGAGATGCGCAGGGTGGCGCGGTCCTCCATGAGGCCCACGTCGTGGATGTCCGGCACCTTCGAGACGCCGATGCCCTGGTCGATCCAGCGCACCACGTAGCCGAGGATCGACTGCACGTTGTTGTCGACCTCGGTCGCGACGACCTCGGGCGTGAGTGCAGAGGGATCCGCGAGCGGCGGCACCAGCAGCCGGTCGAGCGCCTCGGCGGAGACCGCGGGCAGCGCCGCGCGCGCGGCGAACGCATCGACCTGGTGGTAGTGCAGGGCGTGCAGCGTGGCGGCCGTGGGCGACGGCACCCACGCCGTCGACGCCCCCGCGAGCGGGTGTGCGATCTTCTTCTGCAGCATGTCGTGCATGAGGTCGGGCTCGGCCCACATGCCCTTGCCGATCTGGGCGTGGCCGGTCAGGCCGCTCGCGACACCGATCGCGACGTTGCGGTCCTCGTAGGCCTGCATGAACGGTTGCGCCTTGATCCCGGCCTTCGGTAGGAAGGGGCCCGCGTGCAGCGAGGTGTGGATCTCGTCGCCGGTGCGGTCCAGGAACCCAGTGTTGATGAACACGACGCGGTCGCTCGCGGCGGCGATCGAGGCGGCGAGGTTCGCCGAGGTGCGGCGCTCCTCGTCCATGATGCCGATCTTCATCGTGTTCGCGGGCAGGCCCAGCAGATCCTCGACGCGGCCGAACAGCTCCGCCGCGAACGCGACCTCCTCGGGGCCGTGCATCTTCGGCTTCACGATGTACATGGATCCGGTGCGGGAGTTCGTACCCTTGTTCGCACCCTCGAGCTCGGGAAGGGATCCGAGCGCGGTCATGATCGCATCGAGGATGCCCTCGAAGACCTCGTCGCCGTTGCGGTCGAGCACGGCGGGGGTGCGCATGAGGTGGCCCACGTTGCGGACGAACAGCACGGCCCGGCCGGGCAGGGTCACCTCGCCGCCGTCCGCGGTGCGGTACACGCGGTCCGCGGCGAGGGAACGGGTGAAGGTCTTGCCGCCCTTGGTCACCGTCTCGGTGAGCGTGCCGTCCATGAAGCCGCGCCAGTTGCGGTAGCCGAGCGCCTTGTCGTCTCCGTCGACGGCGGCGACGGAGTCCTCCAGGTCGAGGATCGCGGTGAGCGCCGACTCCAGGATGATGTCCTGCACACCCGCGGCGTCGGTGCGGCCGATGGGGCCGGTGCGGTCGACGAGGATCTCCGCGTGCAGGCCGTTCTGCACCAGCAGCACGGTGTCGGGGGCGTCGGCGTCGCCGGTGTAGCCGACGAAGCGGGTCGGATCCGCCAGGCGGCGGTCGCCCGTCGCGGTCGCCACGACGAGTCCGTCGGCGTCCACGCGGTAGCCCGTCGCATCGCGGTGCGAGCCCTCGCCCAGCGGGGCGATCTCGTCGAGCAGCTCGCGGCCGAAGGAGACCACGGCCGCGGCACGGGCGGGATTGAACTCCTTGCCCGGGGCGAGCTCGCCAGTGCGCTCGATCGCATCGGTGCCGTAGAGCGCGTCGTACAGCGAGCCCCAGCGGGCGTTGGCAGCGTTCAGGGCGAAGCGGGCGTTCAGCAGCGGTACGACGAGCTGCGGCCCGGCCATCGTGGCGATCTCCGGGTCGACGTTCTCCGTGGTGACGGTGACCTGCTCCGGGACCGGGACGAGGTAGCCGATGTCGGTGAGGAACGCGCGGTACGCGGCCGGATCCGGTTGTCCCGGATTCTGGCGGTGGAACTCGTCGATCTGCTGCTGCAGCTCGTCGCGCCGGGCGAGCAGCGCGGCGTTGCGCGGCACCAGGTCATGGACGATCTCGTTCACGCCTGCCCAGAACGCCGTGGCGTCGCGGCCGGAATCGGCAAGCGACGCTTCAGCGAACTCGACGATCGGCGCGGCGACCGACAGGTCTGCGCGGGTGAGGTACGAGGTCATAGTTCCATTCCTTCTGTGCGGGCGCCGAGGCGCTTCAGGGTTTCCAGGGCGATCTCCGCGTCGAGCGCGGGCGGACCTCCGGCGATGCCGAGGCCCCCGACGTGGAGCTCGCCGAAGAAGATCGGCATGCCCCCGTCGATCGTGGTCATGGTGCCGCCCGTGCCGAGCGGCAGGGTCGCGGAGAGCGCCTCGGCGATCTGTCCGGTACGGCGGCGGATCGAAGCGCTGCTCTTCGCCTTGCGCTGCGAGGTGTCGGCGCTGTGCGGGGTCGAGCCGTCGGCCATGCCGTAGGCGATGAGCGTCATCGACGGATCGGCGACGGCCGCCACCGTGGGCAGACCGCGCTCGGCGCCGATCTCGAGGGCGAGCGCCACGGCGCGCGCTGCCGTCTCGTACGTGATCGTGACGGTCTGTCGGTGTGTGGACATCGGCGTCTCCTCGGCGTGATTTATCTCGATGTCGAGATTACCTTCGACGCGAGATTACCACAATGTGAAGCTTAAGTTCCACATCTTGAAAGAAGCAGATGGAAATTGGTATCCCATCTGGGTCGTTCAGCGCTCTGCGGGGTCCGCCGTCCCGACGAGGATCCCACGCGCCAGCACGTGGAAGTGCCGGTTGAAGCCGAGGTAGGCGGGCGTCTCGTCGCCGACGAGGTCGATCTGCTCGATGTCCAGCGCATCGACCGTGATGACGTAGCGATGCACGCCGGTGCCGGCGGGCGGGGCGGCGCCGATGTAGCGCTGCAGGCGGGCCTCGTTCGGCACGGTGATCGCCGGTGAGGGAAGGGATCCGGGCTCGCCGTCGCCGGCGCCCGCGGGCAGCGAGCGCACGTCGGCGGGGAGGTTCGCGACCGCCCAGTGCCAGAAGCCGGATCCGGTCGGCGCGTCGGGGTCGTAGATCGAGAGGGCGAAGCTCTTCGTACCTGCCGGTGGCGCGCCCCAGACCAGGCCGGGGGACCGGTCGTCACCACCGCGGGAGGCGGACCACGCCCAGACCGGCAACGGGCCGTCCGCGTCGAAGTCCGGGCTGGAGAGCTCCAGCGGAGGCACGGGCTTGAGCCGGGCGAGGGCGGCGTAGGTGTCGACGTCGAGCATGCGGAACCTCCAGTCACGGGCGCCGTCGCGTCGTTCGCGGCGCCGTGGCGGCCACGGCCCATCCTCGCATCGTCTTGCCGGACGCGACCAGCGCGGATCCGGATCCACCTGACCTCCTGCAGCCGGGGAGCGCCGCCCTAGACTTGTGCCGTGACGCTCAGCACCCCCGAACTCGAAGCCGACCGCCAGGCCCTCATCGCCCTGATCAAGGACGAGGCGGTGTTCCACGGAGACTTCACGCTGGCCAGCGGCAAGCAGGCGACCTACTACGTCGACATGCGTCGGCTCACGCTCGACCACCGTGCCGCGCCTGCGATCGGGCGCATCGTGCTCGATCTGATGAAGGGGATCGACGGCATCGCGGCCGTCGGCGGCCTGACCCTCGGCGCCGACCCGATCGCCAACGCCGTGATGCACGAGTCGGTGCGCGCGGGGTCCCCGGTCGACGCCTTCGTAGTGCGCAAGGAGCCCAAGGACCACGGCCGCGGTCGCCAGATCGAGGGCGCCGATGTCACGGGCAAGCGCGTCGTGGTGGTCGAGGACACGTCGACCACGGGCGGATCCCCGCTCAAGGCCGTCGAGGTCCTGCGCGCCGCGGGCGCCGAGCCGGTCGCCGTGATCTCGATCGTGGACCGCAAGACCGGCGCGCAGGCCGCGATCGAGGCCGCCGGCCTGCAGTGGCTCGCCGCGATCGACCTCGACGACCTCGGGCTCGACCCGCAGTGACGAGCGCAGCGACCAACGACATGACCGGATCCGCCGACCCCCGGGTCGCCCTCGCCGTCGACGTGGGCGGGACCAAGCTCGAAGCGGCCCTGGTGCGTGCCGACGGCACCGTCGTCGACGGCACGCGCAGCCGCCGCGCGACCGGCCCCGACGCGACTTTCGAGTCGCTGCGTGCCGCGATCGGCGAGGTCGTCGCCTTCGCCCTGGCCGGGCTGCGCGCGGAAGACGAGATGGTCGGCGCCGGCATCGGCAGCGCAGGCCCTGTGGACCGCGTGCAGGGCACGATCGTGCCGGTGAACATGCCGGGCGCGCACGGTTTCGGATTGCGCGACGCCGTCCGCTCCGCCGCCGAGGAGGTGCACGGGGCTGGGGTCGAGACCGTGCTCGCGCACGACGGCGGCTGCCTCGCGCTCGCCGAGTCGCGGTACGGCGCCACGCGCGGCGCCGCGGCCTCGCTGTCGATCGTGGTGTCGACCGGCGTCGGCGGCGGGTTCGTCGTCGACGGCCGCTATCTGCCCGGATCCTCGGGCAACGCCGGCCACCTCGGCCAGGTGCACGCGACGCCGGAGCTCACCGTGGAGCAGGTCGCCTCCGGCCCCGCAAGCGTGGCCTGGGCGCGCACGCAGGGCTGGACGGGGCAGCAGGGCGAGGATCTGGCGCGCGACGCGAAGGCGGGCGACGCGATCGCCCGCGCCGCGATCGAGCGCTCCGCTCGCACTGTGGGCGCGGCGCTCGCCGACGCCTCGACGCTCGTGGATCTGGAGGTCGTCGCGATCGGCGGCGGCTTCTCCCGCGTCGCCGAGGATTACATCGACCTCGTCCAGGCGGCGCTCACCGAGAGCGCGCAGCACGACTACTCCCGCCACACGCGCGTCGTGCGCTCCGGGCTCGGCGACGAGGGGCCGCTCATCGGCGCCGCGGCGCTCGTGCTGCGATAGCGGATCCGGCCCGCCCGTTCGGGGGCGTCGCTCACCGGTCCCGGGGGCGGTCGTCCTCGTCCCAGGGACCTTCCCACCATGCGCCGCGGTCGCGGGCGGAGCCGCCACGGCGATTGCGCACGAACTGCACGATCCACGCGGCGAGTGAACTGATCGCGATGACGGCCGCGACCCAGATGATCGGATTCGACGTCATGGCCGTTTCCCTTCCGCCGCATCTGCGACGATCTTCGCGATGCGCGCGGCCCGGGTCTCGGCCCGCTTCGCCATCGCGATCTGCGTCAGCCCGACCTTCTTCGCCGACGGCGGGAATGCGTCCCACCCCGCGCGGCCCGCAGGTGATGCGTCGAGCGCGGCGATGAGGTCGTCCGGCTCGATCCCGGCCTCGGGGCCGTCCAGCACGCTCCAGGCGCCGTTGGCCTTGGCGACCTCGATGGCGCGGATCCCCGCGGCCTCGAGCAGGCCGGCCTCCTCGAGCAGCGCGATCCGGGCCTTGTTCGTCGCGGCCCAGCCGCTGGACGCGCGGCGCGGCGCGAACCAGAGCCCGCCGATCCGCTCGTCGAAGCTGCGCACCGGACCGTCGATCCATCCGAAGCAGAGCGCCTGCAGGATGGCCTCTTCGTAGCCGACGTGCACATCGTCGTTCCCCGGGCGCGGCCGCACCAACCACGCGCCGGTCGCGGTCGCATGGTTCTCGGCGAGCCACGAACGCCAGGCGGCGGCGTCCGCGGCGACGACCCGCTCGCCCTCGTCGAGTGCGCCCATGGATCAGCCCTTCGTCTTCGGCGCCTTCTGCGGGATCGTGCGGATCGTCTCGGTGATGCGGGGGAGCAGGTCGGCGACGGACTGCACGACCTCGTCCGGGCGGAACGGGTACTTCTCGATCTCCGCGGTGTCGCTGATCCCGGTGAGTACGAGAATCGTGTGCAGGCCCGCCTCGATGCCCGCGACGACGTCGGTGTCCATGCGGTCGCCGATCATGCCGGTGCGCTTGGAATGCGCGCCGATCTTGTTGAGCGCCGAGCGGAACATCATCGGATTGGGCTTGCCGACGACGTACGGATCCTTGCCGGTCGCCTTCGTGATGAGTGCGGCGATCGCGCCGGTGGCGGGCAGCGGCCCGTCCGCGCTGGGTCCCGTGGCATCCGGGTTGGTGACGATGAACCGGGCGCCGTCGTTGATCAGGCGGATCGCCTTCGTGATCGCCTCGAACGAGTAGTTGCGGGTCTCGCCGACCACGACGAAGTCCGGGTTCGTCTCGGTCATGATGAAGCCCGCGTCGTGCAGGGCGGTGAGGATTCCGGCTTCGCCGATCACGAACGCGGATCCGCCGGGGAGCTGCTGCTGCAGGAAGTCGGCGGTCGCGAGTGCGGACGTCCAGATGCGCTCCTCCGGCACGTTCAGCCCGCTGGTGCGCAGCCGAGCGGACAGATCCCGCGCAGTGAAGATCGAGTTGTTCGTCAGCACGAGGTACGGGATGCCGCTGCTCTCCCAGTTGGAGAGCAGCTCGGACGCTCCGGGGATGGCGTCGTTCTCGTGCACGAGCACACCATCCATGTCGGTGAGCCAGCATTCGATGTCGTCGCGTTGTGCCATGCGCCCAGCCTAGGACTCCCGGATTACGGAGGGATGACAGCGTCGCGACCGATCCGGCGTCTGCGGTCAGGCCGACAGCCACACCGCGTCGGCGCCATCGGAGGGGAGGGGAACGTCCGTGCCCTCGATCCGCAGCCCGTCGCCGGTGACGACGACCTCGCCGCCGATCACCAGGCCTGCGGATTCCAGAGCGCGCAGCAGCTCGGGGTCGCGGTCGTCCACGCGCAGCACCCGGCCCGCGTGGCCGGTGGCGGCGTCGGCGAGCAGCACGAACGGCTCGCGCTCGATGTGGCCGTCGGCGTCGGGGATCGCGTCGCCGTGCGGGTCGAATCGCGGCCGTCCCAGGCGTGCGTCGATGCCCTCCAGCAGGCGGTCGCTGATGGTGTGCTCGAGCACTTCCGCCTCGTCGTGCACCTCGTCCCACGCGTAGCCGAACTCGCGCACGAGCCAGGTCTCGATCAGGCGGTGTCGGCGGATGATCGCGAGTGCGCGCTGCTCGCCGTCCTCGGTCAGCCGCACGGCGCCGTACGGCACATGCGAGACGAGGCCGGCCGCCGCGAGCTTCTTCACCATCTCGGTGACGCTGGACGGGGCGATGCCGAGCTTCGCGGCGAGCTGCGACGGCGTGATCGGCGCCGGCTGCCATTCGGTGTGCGCGAACACCGTCTTCAGGTAGTCGTCGGCCGCGGGGGATGCCACGGGTCCAGCCTAACCGGCACGGCTTTCGGTGCGAGCCGGCCTGTGAACGCGACGGGCGTTCGGCGCGCGGCCCGTTCGCGGCGGAAGCCCGAGAAGAACGAGGTCAGTGACCGATCGCGGAGAGCACCGCGAACGCGGCCTGGCCGGCGAAGAACATGATCCCGAAGCCCGCGAACGCGCCGAGCAGCGAGAGCCGCCCGTCGAAGCCCTCGACGCCGCGCATGCCGATCGCGCGGGCGCGGAACGACAGGATCAGGGTCAGGGCGCCCAATGCGAGCTGTACCCAGGGACCGCCCACCGGCAGCAGCTTCGGCACGGCGAGGAGCAGGATCCCGAGTGCGCCTGTGACGAGCGATGCCCACGTGCAGATGCGTACGGCCCGGCGTGCGGACGCCTGCGCCTCGGCCTTCTCTGCGGCGCGCTGCGCGGCGGACGGGCGGCGGGATCTGGCCATCCCCCGAGCCTACCGGCGGAGGCTGTGCGTCCTGCCCGCGCGGTATCGTCCGTCCGATGGATCCCTGACGTGGATCCGATTCCAGGATCCCGCGGGCAGCGCGTCGTCCGGGCGCCGCGGAGCGACGCGGCAGACTGATGATGGGCTCGACGACGGCGCGAGCGCCCGAGGGAGCAGACCATGTCGAGGGACCAGCCCATATCGATCGAGAACCTCAACGCTTTCCTGAAGCGGCTGCCGGCGAGCAGCGCGCGGCCGTTGCCCAAGAGCAACTGGCACGAACAGGCGAAGGGGCAGCTGACGCTGGGCGAGCGGGCCGCCGACCACCTCCGCAACGCGATGGGCAGCTGGGGCTTCGTCGGCGGGTTCGTGCTGTTCATGGCGGTGTGGTGGATCCTCAACACGATCAAGGGCACGGCGTGGGATCCCTATCCGTTCATCCTGCTGAATCTGTTCCTCAGCATGCTCGCCGGATTGCAGGGTGCGATCCTGCTCATCGCCGCGAAGCGGCAGGATGCGATCTCGGCCGCCCTCGCGCAGCACGACTTCGACACGAACGTCGCGGCCAGGGTCGACATCGAGGCGCTGCTGGAGATCAATCGCCGTCAGCTCGAGATGATCGCCGAGCTGCAGGGCATCGCCCGCGCCCTGGTGCCGACGCAGAGCGGCGGGGCGGTCGCGGCGGACGTCGACGCGCACGACGTCGCGACCGAGGTGGCCGCCGCGAAGGCGACGGCGAAAGCGGCGGAGACACAGGCCGAAGTCCGCGCGGAGGCGCAGATCGAGGAGAACGGGAGCGCTGCGCCCGCGGCGCCCGAGGATGGATCCGACCCCGATCCCGCAGCCGGGAGGTAGCGTTCCGGGGCTCAGGACCCGCTCAGCAGCAGCCAGAGCAGCACGGCGTTGAGGGCGATGAGCAGGGCGGCGGCGATGATGCCCGCGATCGTGGTCCACGGACGGTTGGCGTAGCGCCCGAGCGTGCGCTGCCGGGCCGTGAGCGCGACGAGGGGGATGAGCGCGAACGGGATCCCGAACGACAGCGCCACCTGGCTGAGCACGAGGGCGAAGGTGGGGTCGACGCCGAGCCCGAGGATCAGCAGGGCCGGGATCAGCGTGATGAGCCGCCGCACGGGCATCGCGATGCGCACCCGCAGCAGGCCGTGCATGATCTCGGCGCCCGCGTAGGCGCCCACGGCGGTCGAGGCCAGGCCGGACGCGAGCAGGCCGACCGCGAACAGGGTTCCGATGAGCGGCCCGAGCTGCGCGCTGATCGCGGCATGCGCCCCTTCGAGCGAGTCGGTGCCGTCCACTCCCGGCAGCGTGGTGGCGGCCAGCAGCAGCATGCCCAGGTTCACCGCGCCCGCGACGACCATCGCCAGGGTGACGTCCCATCGGGTGGCGCGGAGCAGCCGCGCGATCGGGGTTCGTGACGGCGACTCGGGGTCACCGCCGGGGTGCACCGGGGCGGATCCGAATCGGTCCCTGGCGAGGGCGGAGTGCGCGTAGATCGCGTGCGGCATGATCGTCGCGCCCAGGATCGAGGCGGCGAGCAGCACGGATCCGGAATCCGTGAAGCGCGGCATCAGCCCGCCGAGGGCGGCGGACGGATCCGGCGGGGCGACGAGCAGACCCGCGAGGAAGCCGACGGTGACCACGGCGAGCAGGCCGATCACGACGAACTCGAACGGTCGCGCGCCGCGCCGGCCCTGCACGGCGAGCAGCGCCATCGAGACCGCGCCAGTGATGAGGCCGCCGAGCAGCAGGGGGATCCCGAACAGCAGCTGCAGCGCGACTGCGCCGCCGATGACCTCGGCGATGTCGGTCGCCATCGCGACGAGTTCGGCCTGCACCCAATATGCGCGCCGCGCGAACCGGTGCTGCAGCCGGTCGCCGATCAGTTCGGGGAGGCTGCGCCCGGTGACGACGCCGAGCTTCGCGGAGAGGTACTGCACGAGCCACGCGATCACGTTCGCCACGATGACCACCCAGACCAGCAGATAGCCATAGCCGGCGCCCGCCGTCATGTTGCTGGCGACGTTGCCCGGGTCCACATAGGCGACTCCGGCCACCAGCGCAGGGCCGAGCAGCGCCGCACCGCGGGCGGATGCCGCGGTATCGGGGCGCGAGGGCGCGAAGGTCACCGTGGATTTAGGCACACCGAAAACCTACCCCACTTTTAGGTACACCGAAATAGTCCCGTCGCGTTCGTATCGAGCGGGGGAGCGTGCTCGACAACGCCAGGGGATCCGCCCGGATACGCTGGCGGGATGCAGGATCCAGAGGCCCTCGCCGAGCCCACTCCCGAGGCCGAGCCCAGGCTCGAACGTGAGGCCGAGGCCGAACCCACGCACGGCGTCGGTCCGTGGGAGGGGGAGTGGTCCACCGAGGACCATCTCGATCCCGAGCTGCTCGCACACGGCGACCGCCGCAACGTCGTGGACCGCTACCGGTACTGGCGGATGGAGGCGATCGTCGCCGACCTCGACACCCGGCGGCACGGCTTCCACGTCGCGATCGAGAACTGGCAGCACGACATGAACATCGGCTCGATCGTGCGCAGCGCCAACGCGTTCCTCGCCGACACCGTGCACATCATCGGACGGCGGCGCTGGAACCGACGCGGGGCCATGGTCACCGATCGCTACCAGCACGTGATGCACCACGACACCGTGCAGGCGTTCACCGCGTGGGCGGCGGCCGAGCGCATCCCGATCATCGCCGTGGACAACCTCGACGGCGCCGTTCCCGTGGACCGGGCGGATCTGCCGGAGCGCTGCGTGCTGCTGTTCGGCGCGGAGGGTCCCGGTCTGTCGGACGAGGCGCTCGCCGCGGCGGCAGGGCACGTCGAGATCACGCAGTACGGATCCACCCGCTCGATCAACGCCGGGGCGGCCGCGGCCGTGATCATGTACGAGTGGTGCCGGAGGCACGCGCGCTGACGTCGCGATCTCGAGTGCGGATCCCCCGGCGCCGGAGCCGGATCCGCCTCGATCCGGGCGGGCGATCCTTGCTTCAGACCTCGATCGTGAGCCAGCGGCCGGTCCGCACGCGCAGGCCGAGGGTCGCCAGCCTCGCGCACAGGTAGACGCCGAAGAAGGCGATGGCGAGCCAGATCAGACCCGCGATGCCGCTCACACCGGTCGCGGCGATGATCGCGAGTGCAGGCAGGAACGGCACGAGGTTCAGGCCGCCGGCGAGGGCGAGATAGCGTGCGTCGCCCGCGCCCATGAGCACGCCGTCGAGCACGAACACGACGCCGGCGACGGGCTGGGCGATGGCGAGCACGATCAGGGCGGGCTGGATCAGAGCCGCGAGGCCCGGGTCGCCCGTGAAGGCGAGTCCGATGACGGTGGACAGCGCCGCGATAAGTACTCCGACGATCACCCCGAACCAGGCGCCCCATGCAACGGTGCGGGCGAGCACATGTCGAGCTCCGTTCGGATCCGCCGCTCCCAGACTCTTGCCGATGAGCGCCTGTGCGGCGATCGCGAGGGCGTCGAGCGCAAAGGCCGCGGCGGAAAAGATGGTGAAGACGACCTGCCAGCCGGCGAGCTCGCGCGTGCCGATACCGGTCGCGACTCCCACCGTCGCGAGCAGTGCCACCCGCAGGCTCACGGTGCGCAGGAACAGCCAGCCGCCGGAGCGTGCGGATCCGCGGATCCCGGCGAGCTCCGGTGCGACCGAGGCCTCGTGCCGGCGCGCCAGGCGCCCGATCACGAGCACGTACGCCCCGACCATGCCCCACTGGGCGACGACCGTGCCGAACGCGGATCCGGCGATGCCCCAGCCGAAGCCGTAGATGAAGAGCCAGTTCAGCAGCGCGTTCGCGGCGAAGCCGATGCCCGCGATCCACAGCGGGGTGACCGTGTCCTGCATGCCGCGCAGCAGGCCCGTCGCCGCGTAGACGACGAGCATCGCGGGCAGCCCCCACATGGAGGGAGCGAGGTAGGCGGCCGCCTGCGCTGCGACTGCGGGGTGGGCGCCGAACAGCGGGATCACCGCGGGGGTGAGCAGGGACCCGATCACCGCGAGCACCGCGCCGAGACCGAGCGCGAGCCACATGCCGTCGATGCCGACCGACACAGCGTCGCCGTGCTCGCCGGCGCCGAACCGTCGTGCGACGGCGGGCGTGGTCGAGTACGCCAGGAAGATCATCAGCCCGACGATGGTCTGCAGGATCGCCGACGCGATGCCGAGCCCCGCGAGAGGCGTGGTGCCGAGGTGTCCGACGAGCGCCGCGTCGACCATGAGGAACGCCGGCTCCGCCACGAGCGCGCCGAGAGCGGGAACCGCAAGGCGGACGATCTCGCGGTTCAGGGTCGGCGCCGCGTCCGGGTGCGGCACACCACGCGGGGTGTCGCCCGGCTGCGGGTTCGGCGTCGGGGAGGGCACTGTACGAGCCTAGGGGCGAGCGGGGACAGGGCGTCGGCGGTGCTGGTCCGCTGTCGACCGAGGACTCGTCCTGGGGGCGACGGCCGGCGTTGGTCGGCCGCCCCGCCCCGCGTCGCTAACCGGGAGGGCCGAGGGCGTCGGCGAGGACACGGTGGACGTGCTTCCGGTCCTCGCTGCGGGTGCGCGGGCGGTGCCAGGCCCGGTGCGGGTCCCACCAGTGCGGCCCGCGGATCTCGGGGGTGCCGTGGCGCATGCGGATCTGCCATCCGGAGACCTCGAGGGTGCGGTGGTGGTGCCAGCAGAGCGCGACGCCGTTGCTGGTGTGGGTCGGGCCGCCGATGGCGTGTTCCTGGACATGGTGGATCTCGCACCAGGTCGCGGGGACGTGGCAGCCGGGGATGACGCACTCCTGGTCCCGCAGCTGAATGGCGCGGCGCTGGATCGTAGTGAAGATGCGGGCGGTCGTTCCGATCGATACGATCTGCCCGCGCTCGTCGAACAGGACCCGTTGGACGCCTCCGGCGCAGGCGGTGTGCCGGGCGACGGAGAGGGGGACGTCGTCGCCGATGCCTTCGATGAACGCCCGTCCGTGTCCGGCGGCGTAGTCCTGGGCGGTGACGGACACGACCAGCGTCGGGGCGGCCCCGCCGAGGTCGGGGATCGCCCCGGACGCGGCCGCGGCGTGCAGGACCGCGGCAAGGTTGTCGTGGTTCCGCTGCGCGGGGGTGCGCGGATCCGACGGGGCGGGGAGCCCGTCGATGAGATCCGGATCCGCTGGGGCGGGAAGGCTGTCGAGGGAATCCGGATCCGCCGCCGAAGGGTTCCCCCCGTCGGCAGCGTCAGTGTCGTCGGCGGGCTGGAAGCGCACCCCGCCGAGGTTCGGGGAGCTGTCCGCGGCGGGGTTGTTGAACGCGTCCATCAGTCGCTGGAGCAGCCCGGCGACTTCGGGCAGGGCTCGCCCGCCGAACGGGTGCGTGCCGTCGCGGAGCTTCCCGATCCAGAAGCTGCGGGATCGGTCGGCTTTTGCGTCGTCGGGTTCGGCGCCGTCCGGGTCCAGGGCGAGCATCAACGCCCGCGCATAATCGGCGAGCTCGTCCGTCGACGGTGCAGGCCCCGGCCGGCCGTGCTCATCGGCCAGGTCCAGGCCGCGCGCGGTGTTCGCCAGAAGCGCGTCCACCGCTTCCCGCTGATCCGCGCCGATCCTGGTTCCGGCACGTTCCACCGGGCTTATCGCCGCGAGCAGGCCTGTGACGGAGAGCTCGCCATCCCGCAGCGCCTGCCCGAGTTGCTCGTAGCGGGCTGCCGTGTGCTCGCCCGAGGAGAGCAGGAAGTCCTTGCCCACCGCGTCGGCGGCTCGCACATACCCGCGAGCGGTTCCGGCGTCGACCCGCAGTGCGCGCCGGATCAGCTCCGTCACGTCGCGGCACCCGGCCAGCGTGGTGATCTTCTCCGACGGCAACCCCGTGTCGCGGTGGCGTGCTCGGGCCACGACCGTGGTGACCGCCGCGTCCAGCAGGCGCTGCACCTGCCCGCACTCGCGCAGGATCCGGATCGTCTCCGCATCGTCCGCCCCCTCGAACTGGGCGTCGAGCTCACCCCGCACGTCAGCGTGCTGGAGCAGGTGCTGAACCTGCTTCAGAGCCTCGCGCAACGGGGATGTCATGCCCTCATTCAACTCCGGACCACCGACATTCGAACCCCAGATCAGGCCGCAGAACCCAATCTGTGGACAACTCGTCAGAATCCGCCCCTGTGGAGGACGTTCCGGACGTGTTCGGTGGTCGCAGATTGCCGTTGTCCAGCCCCACAAGCGGCAATTCGCGACCGCTGAGCGGAGGAATGAACGCGCGGAACAAGCGGACGGACGACGGGACGAAGGAGCGACGGACGAAGGAACAAGGGAGCGAAGGAACAAGGGAGCGAAGGAACAAGGGAGCGAAGGAACAAGGGAGCGAAGGAACAAGGGAACGAAGGAACAAGGGAACGAAGGAACAAGGGAACGAAGGAACAAGGGAACCCGACGCCGCGCTACCGGCGCCCCGTAGTCTGGAGGGACCCGAGGTCCGACCCAGAACCGGAGGAGCGTCATGACGGATGAAGAGCACAGGCGCCGCTCGCATGCCGAGCGCCTGCTGGGCCGCATGTCCCCGGAGCCCACCGCGGCCACCGCCCCACCCGCGGTCCTGAACGCCGAGACGATGCCGGCGATTGTCGAGACCGCGATCCAGGTGGCCATCCGCCAGGGCCAGTTCGACGACCTTCCTGGCGCGGGCAAGCCCATCCCCGGACTCGGCGACCATCACGATCCGGACTGGTGGATCCGGCGCAAGATCGAGCGGGAGAACCTCACCGGGCTCGGTCCGCCCGCGCTGATGCTGCGCGTCGAGGATCGCGAGCTCGACACGCAGCTCGACGCCCTGCGGCGCGAGAGCGATGTGCGCGCCGTGGTGGAGGACTTCAACCGCCGCGTGATCGAGGCCCGGCGTCAACTGCTCGGAGGGCCGCCCGTGGTGACGAAGCCACGCGACGTGGAGGCTGAAATCGAGGCCTGGCGCGAGCGGCGCGATCGCCGGGAGGCAGCCAGGGCGGTCGAGTCCACCCCCGTCGCCGAGCGGAAGAAGCGCTGGTTCCGGAAGGCCTGACGGAACCGGAACCGGAACCGGATCCGGATCCGGTTCGGTCCGGGGCACGCGCTCGGAGAGCGCTGATTCCGGACCCCACGGGAACGAGGCACTCACCTGACGCCAGATGCCCCTTCGCCCCTCACGAAAGGGCATCCGGCGACAGGCGAACTCCTCGCCGATCCGACCCAGCCGAATGCGGCTCCCAGCCCCACCTTCCCCCAGTCGAGTGCGGCGCCCTATCACCGCCCGGATGAAGCCGGCGTCGATGAGCCCCGCCCGCGACGCCGCTCCCACCACCACGCGACGCCGACGCGCCCCGACCACGGCAGCGCCAGCACGACGGCCGACAGCAGCACCATCGTCGGGTACTGGGCGATGAGCTGGTCCGACGACCAGTAGAGCATCAGCGTGGCGACGGATCCGAGCGCCAGGAGCGTCGTGAGCACCCGCCCGAGGCCGAGCACGAGCAGCACGCCCAGCCCCACCTCGAGTACGGGGATCGCGATCCCGAACAGCCATGGCGCAGATTGCATGAGCGCCCCCAGCGGGCGGAAGAAGAACGGCACCCGGGTGTTGCCCGCGGCGCTCTGCGCGACGAGCAGGATATCGGCGGATCCGAACCCGGCGCGGTACTTCAGGATCCCCTCGTTCAGCCACAGCACGCCCGCGGCGATCCGAGCCGCCGCGCCGAGGAACGCTCCGGCGGTGAGCCAGGGCGCGGTGCGGGCCGGCGTCCCCGTGCCGGCCCGCACCGCCGTCGCGGTCATGACAGTGCAGCGGCCCCGAAGACCGCCTTGGCCTTGTCGCAATGGATCACGACGTCGGTATACATCGATGCGTCGACGCCGTTCAGCATGAACGTCTGCGCGTCCTTGTCGAAGGCGACCGGGTCGATCTGCTTGCCGGCGGAGACCGCGGCCTCATCGGTGCCGTTGGTCAGGTAGACGTGCAGGTCGGGCCCCTCATCGGAGGAGAAGCCGGAGAGCGTCAGCTCGGATCCGGAGATCGTCACGGTGCCCTTCACGTTCTTGCCGTTCAGCCCCATGAACGTGCCGGTCTTCGACATGTCATGCATGTCCGACGCCATCGGCGAGGAGGACGGCATCGGGGTGGACGACGACATGGTGTCGGCCGACGTCGGCGATGCGGCCGGTGTCGCGCTGCAGCCCGCGAGGGACAGGCCCAGGGCGAGGACGGCGACGCCGAGCGAGGCGGGGACGAGTGCGGTCTTGCGCATGATTGCTCCGTTCCGTGGCGGGATCCGCCACATGGTTTCGAGGACAACGGCGACGCTAGGTCGGCCGGAATCGCCGCGGGGGAGTTCTTTCAGGGCCGTAAGGAACTCGGATCCGCCTCGGTCGCCGGGGCTAGCCTCTGAGCATGGAGATGCCCGGATCCGTTCTGCCCCGCGTGGTGGTCGTCGAAGACGATCCCACCGTGCGGGCCGCGGTCGAGCGCTATCTCGGTGCGAACGGCTACCGGGTCGACGGGTTCGGCGATGGCGTCTCGGCGCAGCGTGCGGTGCAGGCGGATCCGCCCGACGTGCTCATCGTCGACCGCATGCTGCCGGGCATCAGCGGGGACGAGCTGGCGCGCGACGCGAGGGCGCGCTCGGCCGTGCCGATCATCATGCTCACCGCGCTCGGCGAGGTGGAGCAGCGCATCGAAGGGCTGGAGACCGGCGCCGACGACTACCTCGTGAAGCCCTTCGCGCTGCGCGAGCTGCTGCTGCGGGTGGGCGCGCTGCTGCGCCGGTCCCTGGCGGCGTCCGCGCCGACGCGGGAGATCGTGCGTGGCGACTTCCGGCTGGATCCGGCCCGGCGCCGGGTGCACGTGCGTGGGGAGGAGGTACCGCTCGCCGCCCGCGAGTACGAGCTGCTCGCGCACCTCGTGCAGCACGACGGAGAGGTGCTCTCCCGCGACGACATCCTGCGCGAGGTCTGGGGCTGGTCGTTCGGCGAGGCCAGCACCGTGACCGTGCACGTGCGCCGGCTGCGGGAGAAGATCGAGCACGATCCGCGCCACCCCCTGCACCTGCTCACGGAATGGGGCGCCGGCTACCGGTTCTCGGCGGACGGATCCGGCTCATGATGGTGCGCTTGCGCCCGCACTCGCGCCCGGTTGCGGGGCGGACCCAGCGCCTGTCCGGGCGGGCTGTGCGCGGTCAGCAGCGGAGCGGGGCCGGCTCATGATGCCCCTCGGCGTCGCGGATGTGCTGCTTATCCTGCTTACGGCACTCGTCTGCGCCGCGGTGGTCACGTGCGCGGCCGTGCTGGTGCTGCGCCGTGCGCGTCGGGCCGGGCTGACCCTGCGCCTCGTGGTGGTCGGCGTGGCGTCGGTGCTCGCGCTGGCGACGGGCGTGCTCGCGATCTCGGCCGAGATGTACCTGTCGGCGCACGACTTCACGGTGCTGGTGTGGGTTCTCGGGGCGGCGCTGCTGTGCGCGCTCGCGACGGCGTGGATCACCGCGCGCGCGGCCCGCAGCTCGGTGCGGGGTCTGTCGGCGGCGGTGCGCCGCGTCGGCGAGGGCGATGTCGTCGACCGCGGATCCAGCGGCTGGCGCGAGTTCGACGACCTGTCCGCCGAGCTCGCCGAGGTGTCGGCGAAGCTCAGCGACGCGCGGGCCGAGCTGGAGCGACTGGACTCCGACCGCCGGCGCTTCCTCGCGTGGATCTCGCACGACCTGCGCACCCCGCTCACGGCGATCCGCGCGCTCGCCGAGTCCGCCGAGGAGGGGCTCGCGGATCCGGAGGCGTTCCCCAGTCAGGTCCGCGCGCAAGTCGAGACGATGGGCCGGATGGTGGACGACCTGTTCGAGCTGTCCCGCATCACGTCGGGCTCGCTGCGGCTGCGCACCGAGCAGGTCGAACTGCTTGACGTGGTCTCGGACGCGGTCGCCGACGTGCGCGCGGCGGCGGGGGATCACCGCGTGCGCATCGTGCAGCAGGGCATCGACGGCCACGTGCTGTGGGCGGATCCGCATCAGCTCACGCGCGTGATCGTGAACCTGCTCACCAACGCGGTGCGGCATGCGCCGGAGGGATCCGAGATCCTCGTGTTCGCGGAGTCGCCGTCGCCGCACCGGCTGGTGCTGGCCGTCCTCGACCACGGCAGCGGCGTGGCCGTGGAGGATCTGGACCGCATGTTCGAGGTGGGATGGCGCTCGGATCCGTCCCGCACCAGCGGCACCGCACCGGATGCGGTGGCGTCAGGGGCCGGTCTCGGCCTCGCGATCGCACGGGGTCTCGCCAGGGCCCATGGCGGCGACGTGTTCGCCGAGCACACCGACGACGGCTTCTGCTTGAAGGTGCTGCTGCCGGTGGGCGAGCCCGGATCCTGAGGCATGGGGAGGGTCTATTGCGTGGGAGGGTGATCCTCGCGCGAAGGCATGGGATCGGTATCCCGAAATAGCGGTTTTGACATTTTGCTTGCGCGAGGGGCGGGATGGGTCCATCCTGATCCCAGGATGTGAGCTATGGGACAGCTCTCGTCCGGATCTGGGGACCGGAACCATCCGGAGCTTGTTGGTTTGGCGCAGGGGACGCGCCGGTTCACAGAGTGCGTTTTACCTGAAAACGACTCTCTGAAATGGGGACATGCAATGCTCAATATTCGTCGCGCCCTCGAGGCAAAGAAAGCGGCACGAGAGAACGGCGAAGAAGCCGGCTTCTCTCTCATCGAGTTGATCATCGTCGTGGTGATCATCGGAATTCTCGTGGCTATTGCACTGCCGTTGTTTGGATTCATCCAGAAGACCTCGGTGGATGGTGCAACTCAGTCGAACACCAAGAACGCGTCCACCACGGCCGTCGCTCAGGTCGCCTCCGGAGCCACCGTCGATGTGTCAGCGCAAGCCGTGAACGGCACAGTTCTGGCAGTTTCTGGAACCACAGCATCGACCATCTGCGTCAGCGGCTACAACACGAACGGCCAGAACTACATCAGCGTCGCAACGGCGTTCAAGTCCGGACCCGGCTGCTAACTGTCCGCGAACCTCGGCCGGGATCGGCTCTCGGTCCCGGCCGAGTCTGCTCTTGGGGTGATCAGGGTGTTCATGGATCCTCGAACTGATAACGAAGGCTTCGGCCTCGTCGAACTGGTCATAGCGATGTTCTTGCTTGCGATCATCACGATCGCTCTCATCCCTGCGCTCTACAACGGTCTTATCTACTCGGCACGCCAGTCCACCACGGCGACCGCGACTCGGCAGTTGAACACCCTCGTCGAGCAGGCTCGTCAGACACATACCTGCAATTCTCTGAGTTCTGCGGCGGCGGCTCAGAGTTTCACGGACGGTGCGAAGCAGGCGTTCACCACGACGGGAACGTTCAACTGCGCAACGAGCCCGGCTCGGCTGTCGCTCACAGCCAAGAGCGTGAACGGCACGACGCTCGCGACTGTCGATGCATTGGTTTACCTGCAATGAACACGCGCGGATCGGGAAACGATGACGACGGGCTCTCGCTCGTCGAACTCATCTTTTACGTTGTGATCCTCGGTCTCATCACGACCGGAATCGCCGTGGTGTTCTTCAACACCTGGAAGGCCCAGGCCAGCGTCAGTGATCAGGTGGATGCAACCGAGCGCGGTCAACTCGTCTCATCGCAGATAGAGAAGGCGATGCGCAATGCCGTCGCCTACGAGATCACCGACCCTGCGCTGTCCTCCACATTGACCTCTGGTTCGACCCTTGTCGTGGCGACGGCGATGTCGGGATCCAACGCCTGCATGGCGTTCAACCTCGCTGGCGGCACTGCGCAGTTGACCACGACCTCGGGTGCCCGAGTCACGGCGGCGCCCTGGCCCACCTGGCAGTCCGGCATCACTCAGCACAAGAACGCGGGAGGTGTACTCGTGCCTTTCTTCACGCAGGTCGGCAGTGATGTCGCCTATTCGTTCGATGCGACGAGCGCGAACGGGCCGACCGTCCATTTCGAGGGCACCGCCTACCTCCGCAATCCGAGCTGGGGCACGTTGCCCGGGGGAGGAACGCAGACATGCTTCTGACCCATGAGCTGGCCGAGCGCTGGCGTAAGAGCCAGCAGAACGATGAGGGTGTCGCTCTCGTGCTCGTCGTCTTCGTGATGCTGATTGGACTCATCGCGACTGCGACCATCGCTGCGGCGATTTTCTTCGTGACGAACGGCAACATCGCCAATCGGAGCAACACTCAGGCCTTCGTCGCCGCCGAGTCCGGCCGCGATTCAATCGTTGCGGCCTTGGTCGCGGCCAATGCCGCGGGCACCTGTTCGGCATCGACGCTCACCGCGAACACGGTCGGGCAGCCCTCGGGGCCGTACTTCAATGCCAAGGCACAATCCATCACAGGGGCCGCTCCTACAGCGTGGAACAGCGCGGTCTCGCCAGCTTGCCCGACGCAGAGTACGAACTACGTCGTCATCCAGTCCACGGGATACGGCACGAGCAGCACCTCGGGACCGAAGTCGACGATCGTCTCGGTATATCAGTGGCAAGTGGTGTCTCATACTTCGCAGAGCGGCACGATGGCCGGAACGAACGGGTCGTTCCACGGCGTCGGCGGTGGCGCATCGAGCAACACCCTCAAGGGCGACCTCGTGGTGCGCACAAGCAATTACACATGCAGCGGATCGAGCGTCATCGACGGGGACCTCTGGGTGCTCGGCGGATCTGATGGCACGAATGGCGGCAACGTCACGGTCACTGGCGGGTGCAACATCACGGGCAACATCTTCGCGAACGGTTCCGTGACGTCCAACGGCGGTAACGCCGCGAACCCGATCAAAGTTGGCAAGAGCATCATCGCAGGCGGTCTCGTCTCGATGGACTCGAACGGCGTGACCGTCGGTGGGAACTGCGTTGCCGCCGACGGGGCCACATGCGGGCAGATCGCTTCGGGCGGCACGGTAACTCTGGGTGGAACGGGATCGAACGTCGGCACCGTTCTCACGACCGTGACCGGCAGGCCGACGGCGCCTGTGATCTCCGCGTCCAACTGGAAGCACCCTGACGGTACCGCTCTCAATGGAAGTGTCGGCGCCGCGCCGACGTTCTCGCCGCCGCTGAACTCCTCTCAGAATGGCGGCTCGACGGCGGGCACGGTCTACGCGATGACCAGCTGGATCGAGTTCGGCACCGGGACAGCGTGGCAGGGCACACCCGCAGTGGCGACGAAATTGATATGCCCAGCCAACCCCAACACCGCCCTCGGCGCGGCGACCGGGCCCGTGATCCTGGACTACTCGGGCTCGGGCTGCTCAGCCACCTCCGGAAACACCACGACCATCACATTGACCGGCGGGAATGTGCCGAACGATGCCGTCTTCCTCGTCGCCCCCGGGAAATCGATGAAGGTGCAGATCAACGGCAATCTGGGCGGACCATCCAGTCCGACGTCGCAGATCTTCTTCGTGCATCAGAGTCTGAACACCGGCAATGTCGCCACGGACTGCGGGCGGCCATCCGGAGACAGCTTCACGACCGGATCGGTGACGATCGCGCCAAGGATCATGGTCTACACCCCGTGCGGTTTGGACGGCACCTGGACCGGAACGCTGACAGGTCAGTTCTACGTCGGAGGATCCATGACCTACAACGGCGACTTCACCTGCACACCGATGTCATGGACCCCCACCCCGTCGCCGATGCCGAACATGGACTGCAAGATCTTGGGGTCCGGGGGAGCAGCCGGCAGCACCACCTACACGCTGTCGCTCGGCGGCATGGTGTCACAGGGGGAGGTTCCATGACCGCCTTCCTGCTCACCGTTGCCGGCGTGTTCGGTCTTCTCATCGGATCGTTCCTCAACGTCGTCGCATACCGCGTGCCCGCCGGGATCTCCCTCATGCGGGAGAGTCGGTGCCCGGAATGCGATGCACCTATCCGGTGGTGGCAGAACGTGCCCGTGCTCTCGTGGGTGATGCTGCGGGGCAAGTGCGCGAACTGCACTGCTCCGATCAGCGGGCGGTATGCGATCGTCGAGGCGCTCACGGGTGTGGTGTTCGTTGCGGTGACGTGGTGGGCCCTTCGTCTCGCTGCGCTCGCTCAGGGCTCGGGGGTGGGCGGGTCCACGACGGGGGCTTTCACGGATCCGGTCTTTTGGCTCGTGCTCGTCGCCTTTCTCTACCTCGCGGCCGTGTCGATCGCACTGACGCTGATCGACCTCGACACGAAGCGACTGCCGAACGTGATCGTGCTGCCGAGCATCACCGTCGGGATCGCGTTGCTCGGCATGGCTGCGGCGGTGGGCGCTTCGACAGGCTCAGCGACCAGCTGGGGGCCGTTCCTCCGGGCGCTGGCCGGCGGGGCGATCCTCTACGCCTTCTACTTCATCGTGCGGGTGATCAGTCCGCGCGGGATGGGTGGCGGTGACGTCAAGCTCGCGGCCCTCGTCGGCCTGTATCTCGGCTGGTGTGGCTGGGCGAGCCTCGCCGTGGGCGCGTTCGCTGCGTTCGTATTCGGCGGGCTGTACAGCCTCGCGCTGATGCTGCTCCGCCGAGCGAAACGCAAGACGGCGATCCCGTTCGGGCCGTGGATGATCGCGGGTGCCTGGGCTGGGATCGCAGTGGGTGAGCCTGTCGGGCGCTGGTATGTCGGAATGCTGGGACTGAGCTGAATCTGCCTTGGGGGCAGGAGCGGCACTGGGGACTTGGGGAGAGAACATGGCGAGATCGCATGTCGGTGTGGAGATCACCGAAGAGAGCGTGCGCGCGGTAGAAGTGTCCGTCGAGCGTCAACCGCAGGTGGTCGCATACGGCGAGGTTGCGTTGCCGCCCGACGCCGCACACGATTCCGAGGTGCTCGACCAGGGCGCCGTTGCTACCGCGATCCACGAGCTGTGGAGCATCGCGAGAATCCGAGCCAAGTCAGCGACGTTGGGCATCGCCAATCGACGTGTGCTCGTGCGTGAGCACACTACGACAGTGATGGCACCCGAACTGCTGCGGCAGGCGCTGCCGTTCCAGGTGCAGGATCTGCTGCCGGTGCCGGTAGCGCAGGCGGTGCTCGACTACTACCCGATCTCGCAGCAGGGCGACCAGCTGCACGGCCTCCTCGTGGCGGCTGTCTCCTCGACGGTCGAAGACATGATCGCCGCGTTCTCGCGGGCCAAGATCCGCATCGACGGTGTCGACCTCGCCGCGTTCGGTCTGGCCCGCGCAGCCTCGCGCGTTGCACCGGAAGGCACTGTTGCGGCGATTCATGTCGGCGACCACACCACGCAGATCGTGATCCTGCGAAACGGCATCCCTGATTTCGTGCGGATCACGCCCGTCGACCTGGATACGCTCGCGGTGCGCCGTCGCAACGCCCGGATCGCTCCCGAAGACGGCACATTCGTCGCAGCCCGAGTGGATCCCACCCGTATCGCCGCCGAGGAGCTGGTTGGCGCTGCGGGCATTGTCCCGATGGGGGCGCTGCGCTCCGACGCCGTCAACAGACCCGCCGCGGAGGTGATCGGACGCATCCGCAGCACGCTTGCCTTCTATCTGAACAGGGAAAGCGCCCCACAGATTGATCAGGTCCTGATGACCGGTGCCGGGATCGCCGTCGACGGTGTTGCTCAGGGGGTCGCCGGTGCGATCGACGCCCCAGTGCGCACCGTCGTATTGCACGATGTCCTGCCGCTTCAAGGGGCTGACCCGACTGGCGATCTGGCACTGGACCTCGTTGGCACTGTCGGGATCGCCCTCGGAAAGGACCGCTGATGGCTCGTATCATCGCCGCGACCCCCGGGGGTCCGCCCCGGGTCGATCTCCTCCCGCGCTCGGAGGTCGAGCGCCGCGAACGCGACGCTCTCAGCCGCACGTGGGTGCGCGTGGGCGTACTCGCGATTCTGCTCGCCGTCGTACTCATCGCCGCGGCTTTCGCCGTGAATCTGTTCGCGCAACAGAGACTCGCCGCCGAGCAAGATCGATCGAATCAACTGGTCGGGCAGATCGCCGGTCTTTCCGACGTCAGCAATGCCCTGAAGACCGAGGCGGATCTCACCAAGTTCCGAGCTGATGCACTGGGCGCAGACCTGTCGTGGACCGCGATCTTGGACCGTATCCGCGGCACTTTGCCCGCGGATACGAACCTCGTCGGCTTCGAACTCACTGCCGGTGCCGCCCCGGCGGCAGGTGGCGACGGGAAGGTCGATGAGAAGTCCGCGAAGACCGCGGTCGGACTTACCGGTACCCTCACGCTGGACAGCGGTACCGCGCTCGACCTCGGCGCCTATGTGCGGAGTCTGCGGAACGTCGAGGGCGTGCTCACCGCCGACGCCAACTCCACCACCTCAGGTTCGACGGCGGCCGGTCGATTCACCTACAAGGTGGACATCACCTTCGATCAGACCGTCTACTCCGGCAGCTACACCAAGGCGGTGGAGAAGTGACCAAATCGCTCATCAACCTCATCGGTGCTCTCATCACTGCCGTGATCGTCGTGCTCGCAGTGGTCTTCGGGGTCCTACCGCTGCTCGGCCAGGCGTTCACCGCCTTTGGTGACACTGCTCAGGCAGGCGCCACCAACACGGCCTACGAGGCACAGATCGCGGCTCTGCAGAAGCAGAAGGCGCGCAAGGGCGAGATCGACGCGGCGGTACAAGATCTGCGCGCTCAGATCCCGGCGGTGCCCGATCTCGATCGCGCGTTCGACGTCATCGCCGGATCGGCCCAGACCTCCGGCGTCGTGATCACGACCATCGCTCGGGAGGACCTCGCGCCGTACACACCGCGCACCGCGCCTGTGCCCGCGGGGCCCGCCTCGGCTGCGGCGGCCAAAGCGCAGACGGCTCCGAAGCCAACGCCCCAGCCCACGAGCTCGTCGGATCCGGTGGCGCAAGCGAACAACACCGCCGCGCAAGCGGGGGGCGCCGCCGATCAGACGTCGCAAGCGGCAGGCGCGAACGGCGCCGGCTCTGCCGGTGCCAACGGCGCGGCGAGCGTCGCAGGTGATGTGCGGCAGCAGATACCGCTCACCGTCACGGCCACCGCTGCCGACATGACCGCCGTGCAGACGTTCCTGGACGGGCTGCGCGGATCCGGACGACTTCTGGGCGTCGACAAGGTGACGGTTCAGGGCGGCAACGGCAATCTCACCGTCAACCTCGCCCTGTTCGCGTTCGTTGCGCCCGCCAGCGGCGGGACGGGAGCATCGAAGTGAGCGCCGCAGAGCTCACCGCCATCCTCGCGATCGGCGCCCGCGCCGGAGCCAGCGATGTGCACGTGACCGCCGGTCATCCACCGCTCATGCGCGTCGACGGCGACTTGATCGCCGTGCCGAGGCATGAAGGGGCCCTCAGCCACGACTGGGTCGAGCAGGCCGCATACGACCTGATGAACGACGCGCAGCGCGAGGAGTTCGCCACCCGTCACGAAGTCGACCTTGCACACGCCGCGGAATCCATCGGGCGCTTCCGCGTGAACGTTTTCCGCCAGTTGGGCGACATCGCGATGGCACTGCGGTACATCCCCGACCGCGTATTCAGCCTCGAGGAGCTGGGCGCGCCGGCGATCGCACGCGACCTCGCTCTGCGCCCTCGGGGTCTCGTGCTCCTCACCGGCCCGACCGGATCCGGAAAGTCCACGACCCTCACCGCGATGGTCGACATCGTCAACAACACCCGGCCTGTGCACGTCGTGACCATCGAGGATCCGATCGAGTTCCATCACACCAGCAACAAGGCGCTCATCCATCAGCGCGAAGTCGGATCCGACACCGAGTCGTTCGCCGAGGCGCTGCGCCGGGTGCTGCGGCAGGACCCTGACGTGATCCTCGTCGGCGAGCTGCGCGATCCCGAGTCGATCTCCACCGCCCTGTCCGCCGCGGAGACCGGCCACCTCGTGCTCTCCACCCTGCACACCCAGGGCGCGGCGAAGTCGGTGAACCGCATCGTCGACGTGTTCCCCGCCGATCAGCAGCACCAGATCCGCACCCAGCTCGGCGACACGCTTCAGGGCATCATCAGCCAGACGCTGCTGCCGCGCGCGCAGACCGCGGGCCGCACGATCGCGACCGAGGTGCTCATCAACACCCCCGCGGTCGCGAACCTGATCCGGGAAGGGCAGGTGTCGCAGCTCTACTCGACGATGCAGGCAGGGCAGGCGTTCGGTATGCACACCCTGGACCAGGATCTGCGTCGCCTCGTCGCCGACGGACTCATCGCCCAGCATGTGGCGCGGTCCTTCGCGGTCGACCCACGTTCTCTCGACGGTGTCCACATCAAGCCCGCCGAGATCGACGCCGAATCGTGGTCCGCCTACGCAGGCGGTTCGCAGCTCGAGGAATGGGGATCCTGATGGCCGGCGTGCAGGAGTACGAATATCAGGCAATCGATGTGGCGACCGCCCGCACCGTCAAAGGATCGATGGACGCGTCCAGCGACGGTGCGGTCGCCGCCAAGTTGCGGGCGCAGGGGCTCACCCCGCTGCATGTGGCACCGGTCGCGAAGACCGGGCTGCATCGAGAGATCGCGCTGCCATCGCTGCGTCGAGGCGTCTCTGCGAAGACCCTCGCGATCTTCTCCCGGCAGATGGCGGCCCTGATCAACGCCGGACTGCCACTGTTGCGCACCCTCACCGTGCTCGCCGAGCAGGCCGATGACAAGAAGCTGCAGCAAGTGCTCGTCGTCGTGCAGACCGACGTGGAGTCGGGATCCTCGCTCTCCGCGTCGATGGCGCGTCACCCGCAGGTGTTTCCGCCGCTCATGGTGTCGATCATCCGCGTGGGGGAGACGGGCGGTTTCTTGGGCAAGGCGCTGACGTCAATCGCCGAGACTTACCAGAAGCAAGCCGACCTGCACTCGAAGATCCGGGCCGCCACGACGTATCCGCTCGTCGTGCTCATCATTGCGATTCTTGGTGTCACGGCAATGCTGATCTTCGTCGTGCCCGTGTTCAAGAACATGTTCGAGGGCCTCGGCAAGGGCCTGCCTCTGCCGACGCAGATCCTGGTCAACGTCTCGGAGAACATGAAGTGGATCGCGCCCGCAGTCGCGGTGCTCGCGATCATCGTGTGGATCTGGTGGGCCCGCAACCGCTATACCGACGCGTACCGCAAGGTCGTGGATCCGTTCCTGCTGAAGCTGCCGATCTTCGGCAAGCTGCTGACGAAGATGGCCGTGGCGCGCTTCACCCGCAACCTGTCGATGATGCTCGACGCGGGCGTGCCGATCATCCAGGCGCTGTCGATCGTCGGACAGGCGTCAAACAACTGGAAGATCGAGCAGACCGTGCGCGACATCCAGGAGTCGATCCGCGGCGGGCGCTCGTTCGCCGCACCGCTGGCCGCGGCCGAGGTGTTCCCGCCCATGGTGTCGCAGATGGTCGCGGTCGGCGAGGAATCGGGCACGCTCGCCGAGATGCTCGCCAGCATCGCCGACTTCTACGAGGACGAGGTCGAGACCGCGACCGAGCAGCTGTCGTCGCTCATCGAGCCCGTGCTGATCGTCGGTCTCGGCGTCGTCATCGGCGGCATGGTGATCTCGCTCTACCTGCCGATCTTCACGCTCTACGGAGACCTGGCCAAGCAGCACTGATCGGCGGCGAGGCTTCCCGTGTTCGGGAGGAGAGCTCAGGGATCGGAGGACCCCTGATCCGGGATCCTCCTCCTGAACCCGAGATCTCCTCCCGAGCGTGTGGCCTTCAGCGACCAGACCTTCAGCGACCTGGCCAAGCAGCACTGAAGCCGGCGGGTCGGAGACGTCATCACGGTTTCACACCGAGACGCGCAGCACCTCTTCGATCGTCGTGATGCCCTGGGCGACCTTGGCCCAGCCGTCGTCGCGCAGCGGGATCATGCCCTGCTCCAGGGCGATCTCGCGCAGTTCACCGCCGGTCGCGCGGCCCACCAGCGCCTGCTCGATGCGGTCGGTGACCTCCATCGCCTCGTGCAGCGCGACCCGGCCGCGATAGCCGGTGCTGGAGCACGCCGTGCACCCCACCGCCCGGAACACGGTGGCGCCGTCGACGAGGTCGAGCGGCATGCCGACGGCCTCGAGCATCGCCCGGTCGTCGTCGATCGGCTGGCGGCACTTGGTGCACAGCCGGCGGGCGAGCCGCTGGGCGATCACCGCGCTCAGCGCCGTCGCCACGAGGAACGGCTCGGTGCCGATCTCCACCAGCCGGGTGAGCGCGCTCGGGGCGTCGTTGGTGTGCAGCGTCGATAGCACGAGGTGGCCGGTCAGCGCCGCCTCGATCGAGATGGCCGCGGTCTCGCGGTCGCGGATCTCGCCGACCAGCACCACATCCGGGTCGGCGCGCAGGATCGACCGCAGCGCGGTCGCGAAGGTGAGCCCGGCCCTCGGATTGACCTGGATCTGATTGATGTCCGGGATCCGGTACTCGACAGGATCCTCGACCGTGATCACGTTCACGCGCGGATTCGCCACCGCCCGCAGCGCCGTGTACAGCGTCGTGGACTTGCCGGATCCGGTCGGGCCCGTCACCAGCACCATGCCGTGCGGTCGGGAGATCGCCTGCGTGAAGCGCTCGGCATTGGTGTCGGAGAACAGCAGATCCGACATCAGCATCACCTGGCCGCTGTTGTCGAGGATGCGCATCACGATCTTCTCGCCCCACACCGTCGGCAGGGTCGCCACGCGCAGGTCGACGCTGCGGCCCTCGTGCAGCACCGAGATGCGCCCGTCCTGCGGCACCCGCTTCTCGGCGATGTCGATCGACGACATGATCTTGAGCCGCGAGATGACGCCGTCCTGGATGCTGCGGTCGGCGCGCTGCATCTCGTGCAGCACACCGTCGATGCGGAACCGCACCGTGAGCCGATGCTCGCCCGGCTCGATGTGGATGTCACTCGCACGGTCGTTGATGGCCTGGGTGATGAGCAGGTTCACGAACCGCACGACGGGCGCGTCCGCGTCCTGGTCGTCGAGCTGCTCCGTGAAGACGATGTGCGAGGAGGATCCGGACGCCTCACCGATCTGCTCGGACAGGTCGGTGAGTTCCTCGTCCGAGCGCAGGAACCGCTCGAACGCCTGGTTCAGAGCCTCGCCGGTGACCACGACCGGGCTCACCCGCAGATCTGTGATGCTGGCGACGTCGTCGAGGGCGATGATGTCGGTCGGATCCAGCATCGCCACCGTCAGCTGGTCGCGGTAATGCCGCAGCGGCAGCAGCCGGTAGCGCCGGCACATCACACCGGGCACGAGAGCGATGACCTCGGGGTCCAGCGGGTACGAGCCGAGATCGACATACGGCGTGCTCGTCGCCACCGAGACGGCCTCGGCGAGCTGCACCTCGTTCACCAGGCCGTGCCGCAGCAGATAGTCGGGCAGGGCGTCTCCGTCGCCCACCGCCGACATCGCGGAGTTCACGTCTTCGGCGCGCGCAGCGCCGGTCAGCACGAGCATCTGCCCCAGACCACGCATGGGATCCCCATCCCGCGGCGCCCCAGACGCCGCTCTTGTGCTCATCCTAGGGCCGCGCGGGCTCGAGCGGGAGGGCGATATTCCGGTCGGCAGTCCGACACGGCCTCCGCATGCGACCGCGCGCCCGCAATCGTTCGTTCCGGTCCTGTACCGCCGGCCGCCGGAGCACGATACTGGGCACATGCCTTCCGCCTCCCGGACGATCGAGATCGCCGCACCTGTCGAGACCGTGTTCGCGTTCTTCGCCGACCCGAGCAACGACCCGACCTGGCGCACAGCCGTCAAGGAGATGCGGGCGGAGGGCGCGCCCGGCGTGGGCGCGACCGTGCATCAGGTGATCGCGGGCCCGGGCGGACGATCGATCGACGCCGATCTCCGGATCACCGAATACACCGTGCCGAGCCGCTACGCGTTCGCCACGATCGCGGGGCCGGTGCACCCCGTCGGCAGCTACACCTTCGCCGAGGTGCCGAGCGGCACGCTCGTCACGTTCGAACTGTCGGTCGAGCTGCGCGGCCTCAAGAAGCTGCTCATGGGCGGTCCCGTGCAGAAGAGCATGGACGGCGAGATGGCCGCCTTCGACAAGGCGAAGGCCCTCCTGGAGTCCTGACGCGGATACCGGATCCGGCAGCGCTCCCCGCAGTCCGCGACCAGCGAACAGTCGGAGCGCGGATCCGCTCTCCTCTTGTCGGGGCGTCCGCATAGGCTGGGCCTCATGACCGACGTTCTTCCCTCCGGGCTCGCCATCGGCGACTTCGACCCCGCGATCCGCCCTCAGGACGACCTCTACCGGCACGTGAACCACACGTTCCTCTCCACCACCGAGATCCCCGCCGACAAGGCGCGCTGGGGATCCTTCCACCTCCTCGCCGATCAGTCCGAGAAGGACGTGCGCGCGATCATCGAGGAGTCCCAGGGCGCAGAGCCCGGCACCGAGGCGCGCAAGATCGGCGACCTGTACGCGAGCTTCATGGACACCGAGCGCATCGCCGCGCTCGGCACCGCTCCGCTGGCCGAGCCGCTCGCCGCCGTCGACGCGATCACCACGATCGACGAGTTCCTCGCGACGGTCGGATCCTTCGACCGCCAGGGCATCGCCGCACTGATCGGCGTGTTCGTGGAGCCGGACCCGGGCAACCCCGAGCGCTACGTGCCGTTCGTGGTGCAGGCCGGCATCTCGCTGCCCGACGAGAGCTACTACCGTCTGGACAGCTTCGAGGCCACGCGTGCCGCCTACCGGGCGCACCTCGAGCGGATCCTGGCCCTCGCCGGTGTCGCGGATGCCGCAGGGCAGGCCGACCGCGCCTTCGCGCTCGAGCACGACATCGCCGGCCACCACTGGGACAACGTGGAGAGCCGCGACGCGGTCAAGACGTACAACCTGAAGAGCTGGGACGAGTTCCAGACGCTCGTGGGCGTGGACCTCGCGTCCTGGCGCGACGCCGTCGCGGGCCCGGCCGGATCCGACGCGTTCGCCGAGGCCGTCGTCTACCAGCCGAGCTTCTTCTCCGGGCTCGGATCCCTGCTCACCGCAGAGCGCTTGGACGACTGGAAGGCCTGGCTGCGCGCCAAGGTCGTGCACGGCCTCGCCGCCTACCTCACCGACGACATCGTGCAGGAGAACTTCTCGTTCTACGGCACCGAGCTCACCGGCGTCCCCACGATCCGCGAGCGCTGGAAGCGCGGCGTCTCGCTCGTCGAGGGCGCGCTCGGCGACGCGGTCGGCAAGGTCTACGTCGAGCGGCACTACCCGCCGGCGGCCGAGGCTGCCATGAACGAACTCATCGGCAACCTGCTCGAGGCGTACCGCCAGTCGATCACGACGCTCGAGTGGATGAGCCCGGAGACCCGCGAGAAGGCGCTCGCCAAGCTCGACACGTTCACGCCCAAGATCGGGCACCCCAAGGTGTGGCGCGACTACTCGAGCGTGACGGTCGACGCCGGCGACCTGATCGGCAACGCCGGCCGCGCCGCGCAGTTCGAGCACGACCGCACGATCGGCAAGGTGGGCAAGCCCATCGACCGTGACGAGTGGTTCATGCCGCCGCAGATGGTGAACGCGTACTACAACCCGCTGATGAACGAGATCGTGTTCCCCGCGGCGATCCTGCAGTACCCCTTCTTCGACGCAGGGCGTGACGCGGCGGCCAACTACGGCGGCATCGGATCCGTCATCGGCCACGAGATCGGGCACGGCTTCGACGACCAGGGCAGCCGCTACGACGGCGACGGCAAGCTGCAGGACTGGTGGACGGACGAGGACCGCGCCGCGTTCGAGGAGCGCACGAAGTCGCTCATCGCGCAGTACGACGCGCTCGTGCCGGAGGGGCTGAGCGCCGATCACCACGTGAACGGCGCCCTCACGATCGGCGAGAACATCGGCGACCTCGGCGGCCTCGGCATCGCGCTGAAGGCGTACGAGATCGCCCTGGGTGGCGCCGAGGCGCCCGTCATCGACGGCCTGACCGGCGTGCAGCGCCTGCTGTTGTCGTGGGCCCAGGTGTGGCAGCAGAAGAGCCGCGAGGCCGAGACGATCCGCCTGCTGACCATCGACCCGCACTCGCCCAACGAGTTCCGCTGCAACCAGATCCTGCGCAACATCGACGCCTTCTACGAGGCGTTCGACGTGACCGAGTCGGACAAGCTGTGGCTCGCCCCCCAGGAGCGCGTCACGATCTGGTGATCCAGCGTCTCCGACGCGAACGCCCGTCCCGACTGTGGGGCGGGCGTTCGCGCGTCGGGGCGAGGTCGGAGCGACAGCCCCGCGGAGATGGATTTCGCTGTTCCGGGGACCGGGGGAGCGACGTTTTCCATCTTTCGGGGGAGGGAAGCCGGGCGGGAAGATGGATTTCGCTGTTCCGGGGACCCGGGGAGCGACGTTTCCCATCTCGCGGGGATCGGGCGGCAGGACCCGCCCGGCTAGGCTCGCCCCATGATCCCCGCAGACTGGACCCCGCATCGCCGCGAGGACGGCGAGCTCCTGGGCTGGATCCGCCCCGAGGGCGACGACTGGCTCGCCGTCGACGTGCTCGGCCGCGAGGTCACCGGCGAGATCGACTGGCTTGACGCCGAGGCCGCGCTCGAGGAGCACGGGATCCGATGGCTCGCGGATCCGTGGATCCTGGAGGGCGAGGCCGAGGGGCCGTTGCGCGTGCAGATCGTCGAGGTCGTGCCCGAGGGTGAAGGCCGGATCACGGTCAAGGTCGACGACTTCGGCGACATGCAGCGCCCGCCGACGCAGCGCTACACCCTGGGCTGGCCGCTTCCCGCGCGGTTGCGCCCGCTCGGCCCGGGCGATCCAGACGGCCGCACGATCACCCGCTGACGGGCGCGCCATTCCGCACGGCAACGGATCCGACGCGCCGCGGACGGGAATACGCCCCTGCATGCGGCGCGTTCGCGAAAGGCATGAAGGTTCTTCTCACCGGTGCGACCGGATACATCGGCACTTCCGTCCTCGACCGTCTGCTCGCGGATGGGCACGCCGTCACCGCCCTGGTCCGCGACGCGGCGAAGGCACGCGCGGTCGAAGAGGCAGGGGCGACAGCGTTGGTCGGCGACGTCACCGACGCGACACTCATCGCGGAAGCGGCGCACGCGGTCGACGGCGTCATCCACACGGCCTCCACGCCCGAGGGCGATGCGGCGTTCATCGACGCCGTGCTCGGCGCACTCGAGGGCACCGGCAAGCCGTTCGTGCACACCGGCGGCATCTGGAGCTACGGCACGGCGAGTGACATCACCGAGGCGACGGCGCTCGATCGGCCGGCCCTCACCGCCTGGCGTGGAGCGGGCGAGGCCCGGGTCCTGGGCGCGGCCGGCGTCCGCGGGACCGTCGTCGCGCCTGCCACGGTCTACGGCCGCGGCGGCGGACTGGTGCGGCTCCTCACCGACGAGACCGACGGCGGTGTCCGCCTGATCGGCGACGGCAGCCAGCACTGGACCACGGTCGACGTCGACGACCTGGCTGCGCTGTACGTGCTCGCGCTCGAGAAGGGCGGCCGGGGTGAGACGTACATCGGTGCGTCCGGGCAGAACCCGACCGTGCGCGAGCTCGGCGAAGCCGTCGCCGCCGGATGCGACGTCGCGGAGGGAGTCCGCGTGGAGAGCGCGGCGGACACCCGCGCGCGCCTGGGCGAGGCCTTCGCCGATGCGCTGCTGCTCGATGAGCAGGCCACGGGCGCGAAGGCGCGGACCGAGCTCGGATGGGCGCCGACCGCGCGCCCGCTCGTCGAGCAGCTCGCCGCGGGCGAGTATCTCGGCGAGAGCGTCTCCGCCCGCTGAGCATGAGGGCGGGGCCGGGCGCTGATCGCCCGGCCCCGCCCTTCGTCTCGCTGTGCCCGCTCAGAGCCGGGGCTTCTGCGTCAGCGCACGCCCTTCATGAGCGCGAGCACGGGCTTGACCGACACCAGCAGGCCGATCCCGACGATGATCGCGATCGCGCCGAGGATCGAGAAGTACGGCACCTCGTTGTGCGGGTCGTAGAACTGCACGAGCCAGCCCGAGATCGCGGTGCCCAGCGAAACCGACAGGAAGAACAGCGCGACCATCTGCGTGTGGAACGCGGCCGGCGCCAGCTTCGTGGCCGCGGACAGGCCGATCGGCGACAGCAGCAGCTCGGCGACGGTGAACACGAACAGGATCCCGATGATCGCCAGCAGCGGGGTCGAGTTCGCAGCGCCGCCGGCGAACGGCAGGAACAGCAGGAACGCGGCACCCATGATGATCGCGCCCAGCGCGAACTTCACCGGCGTGGACGGCTGACGGGCGCCGAGCTTCGTCCAGATCGCGGCGAACACCCCCGACAGCACGATGATGAACACCGGGTTGATCGACTGCACCCACGAGACCGGCATCTGGAAGCCGAACAGATCGCGGTTCAGACGCTCGTCGGAGTACACCGTCAGCACCGTGAACTGCTGCTGGTACAGCGACCAGAACGCCACGCTCGTGATGAACAGCGGCAGGAACCCCCACACCCGCGAGCGCTCGGTCGTGTCGATGCGGCGGCTCGTGAGGATCACTGCGAAGTAGGCGATCGCGGCGACGGTGGCCGCGATGATCACCATGGTCGACAGGTTGTCCGCGCGGATCACGCCCACGAGCACGAGCACGACGATGAGCAGGATCGCGGCGATCGCGACGATCACAGCCGTCAGATACCGATTCCGCGGCAGCGGGTTCGCGATGCGGCTGGCCTCGGCAGGCAGCCCGCGGCGTCCGAACGAGTACTGCACGAGGCCGGCGGCCATGCCGATCGCGGCGAGGCCGAAGCCGAAGTGGAAGCCCAGCGTCGACTGCAGCAGACCGGTGAGGATCGGGCCGAAGAATCCGCCGAGGTTGATGCCGAGGTAGAAGAGCGAGAAGCCGGCGTCGCGCCGCGGGTCGTCGGCCGCGTAGAGGGTGCCGACCACGGAGGTGGCGTTGGCCTTGAGGCCTCCGGATCCGATCGCGACGAGCACCAGACCCACGCCCACGCCGACGACGCCCGGCAGCAGCGCCAGGGCGATGTGCCCCGCCATGATCACGATCGCGCTGAAGAACAGCGTGCGCTCGGATCCGAGGATCCGGTCCGCGACCCACGCGCCGAGGATCGTGGCCAGATAGACGGATCCGCCGTACGCGCCGACGATGCCGCCGGCGATGCCCTTGTCGAGGCCCAGCCCTCCGTCGGTCACGGAGTAGTACAGGTAGATGAGCAGGATCCCCTGCATGCCGTAGAAGCTGAACCGCTCCCACATCTCCACCCCGAACAGGTGGGCGAGGGCCCACGGCTGCCCGAAGAACCGGGTGTCGTGGTCGCCGTGCTTCTCGGTCTCCTGTGCGGTGCTCATCATTCCAGCGTAAGCCGCGCCGGCGCGGGCCGCGGAAAGGGCCGGGCTCAGCCCACCGCCCCGAGCACGAACGCTCCCGTGTCGCCGGGGTTCATCGCGATCTCCCAGCGGAACCCGTCAGGGTCGGCGAAGTAGCCGGAGTACCCACCCCAGTCGCGCCGCACGGCAGGCGTGATCGGCGCACCCAGCGCAGCGGCCTCGGCGAGGACGGCGTCGACCTCGGCGTCGGTCGACACGTTGTGCGCCAGGGTGAGCGGGGCGATGCCGGGGGCCGGCGGTGCGCCGATCTCCGCGGTGAAGCCGTCGACGCTCCACAGCGACAGGATCAGCCGATCCGCGACCGGGAGCATGAGCACCTCGTCCGCCTCGAAGATCGGCTGCCAGCCCAGGCCGTCCACATAGAAGGCCCTGCTGCGGGCGACGTCGGCGACGGCCAGGGTGATGAAGCTGACTCGCTGTTCCATGCGGGTCAGTGTGTCACCGGCCTCAGACGTTCGCGTCCGCGCGCGCGTCCGGTCCGGCCGACGACTGCGGGTCTCCGTTGCCGCGTCGCGCAGAAGCGGTCCCCGATAGGATTGAGTCGCGCCTCTTCGTGCGCATTCCCCGCATCATCGCGACCATTGGAGCCACCGTGGCCGAACAGTCCCGTCTTGACAAGGTCATCGCCCTCGCCCGCCACCGCGGGTTCGTCTTCCAAGCGGGTGAGATCTACGGCGGTTCCCGCTCGGCCTGGGACTACGGCCCTCTCGGCACCGAGCTGAAGGAGAACATCCGCCGGCAGTGGTGGCAGACGTTCGTGCGCGGCCGCGGCGACATGGTGGGCCTGGACTCCTCGATCATCCTGCCCAAGCGCGTGTGGGAGGCATCGGGCCACGTCGCGACGTTCACGGATCCGCTCGTCGAGTGCCTGCAGTGCCACAAGCGGTTCCGTGCCGACACCCTCATCGAGGACTTCGAGGCCCGCAAGGGCCGCACCGCCGAGAACGGCCTGGCCGACGTGCCCTGCCCCAACTGCGGCACCAAGGGCCAGTACACCGAGCCCAAGGCGTTCTCGGGTCTGGTGAAGACGTACCTCGGCGTCGTCGACGACGAGTCGGGCGTGTACTTCCTGCGTCCCGAGACCGCGCAGGGCATCTTCGTGAACTTCTCGAACGTGCTCACGTCCTCGCGCAAGAAGCCGCCGTTCGGCATCGGCCAGGTGGGCAAGGCGTTCCGCAACGAGATCACGCCCGGCAACTTCATCTTCCGTACGCGCGAGTTCGAGCAGATGGAGATCGAGTACTTCGTGCCGCCCGCCGAGGCGCAGGAGTGGTTCGAGCACTGGGTGCAGGAGTGCTGGGACTGGTTCATCGACCTCGGGATCAACCCCGAGAACATGCGACAGTTCGACGTGCCCGAGGACGACCGCGCGCACTACTCCGCCGGCACCATCGACGTCGAGTACCGTTTCGGCTTCGCGGGCAAGGAGTGGGGCGAGCTCATGGGCGTCGCCAACCGCACCGACTTCGACCTCACCAACCACAGCGAGGCCTCCGGATCCTCGCTCACCTACTTCGACCAGGCCTCGGGCGAGAAGTACACCCCCTACGTGATCGAGCCCTCGTTCGGCCTGACCCGCTCGATGATGGCGTTCCTGGTGGACGCCTACGTCGAGGAGGAGGTGCCGAACGCCAAGGGCGGCTCCGACGTGCGCACCGTGCTGAAGCTCGACCCGCGCCTCGCACCGGTCAAGGTCGCGGTGCTGCCGCTCAGCCGCAACGAGCGCCTTTCGCCGCTGGCCCGCGAGGTCGCCGACAAGCTGCGCGGTCACTGGGCGATCGACTTCGACGACGCCGGTGCGATCGGCCGCCGCTACCGCCGTCAGGACGAGATCGGCACCCCGTTCTGCGTCACGATCGACTTCGACTCCCTCGAGGACGACGCGGTGACCGTCCGTGACCGCGACACGATGGCGCAGGAGCGGGTGCCGCTCGCCGAGCTCGATGCCTACCTGACGGAGCGTCTCAAGGGCGCCTGACCGGGCAGACGAAGGGCCGCAATTCACCGGGGTGAATCGCGGCCCTTTCGCCGTCTCGACGTCGAGCGCTCAGAAGTCCTCGCCCTCGGCCTGCGAGGGGTGCTTCTCGAACCAGACGGGGCGGCCGATGTGCAGCAGCGCGTCGGAGTCGAAGAGTTCGGGGTCGCGTTCCATGGAAGTGCTCCTTGTAGACAGGGTGGCTTGGATCCAGTTTCCGGTGTATTCAGCCGCGCTTCTTGGCGATCTGTCGTGAAAGAACCTCGGATCCTTCGCATTGTGCAAGGAATCGGGTGAGCCGGACCGCCGCAGGCGGCTGAGCTCGCCCTGCGGCCGGTCAGGGGACCACGACGGGATCAGCGGGCGAGCGGCGCCTCGGCGTCCAGCCCGGAGAGCTTGCCCGGGTTGGCGACCGAGAAGACCTGGGTGATCCGGCCGTCCTCGACCGTGAAGCTCACCGCGGCGAGCAGCGCGCCGCCGACCTGGATCCCCGCGGCGAGCATGCCGTTCACCCGCAGCGGGATCACCGCGAAGGCCATGTCGAGCTTGGTGATGCTGCCCTGCAGGAACGCCACGACGCGGTCGGCGCCGTGCAGCGGGCGCCGTGCCGCGTGCCGCACGAGCCCGCCGCTGTCCGTGACCGACACCACGTCGGGCGCGAGCACATCCATGAGTCCCTGCACGTCGCCGGAGTTCATCACCGCGATGAAGCGCTGCACGGCGAGATCGTGCTCGGAGGCGTCGACCGCGACGCGCGGGCGCCGGGCGGCCACGTGGTCGCGGGCGCGATGCGCGATCTGCCGCACCGCGGCCGGGGTCTTGCCCACGGCGTCGGCGATCTCGTCGAACGGCACGTCGAACACCTCGCGCAGCACGAACACCGCGCGCTCGGTCGGGCCCAGCGTCTCGAGCACCGTGAGCATCGCGACCGACACGCTCTCCGCGAGCACCACGTCGTCCGCCACATCCGGCGTCGTCAGCAGCGGTTCCGGCAGCCACGGACCCACGTACTCCTCGCGCCGGCGGGACGCCGTCCGGAGCAGGTTCAGGGACTGCCGGGTCACCGTGCGCACGAGATAGGCGCGCGGATCGCGCACGTCGTCGCGATCGACCGACGACCAGCGCAGCCACGACTCCTGCAGCACATCCTCGGCATCGGCGGCGGATCCGAGGATCTCGTATGCGACCGTGAACAGCAGGCCGCGGTGCGCGACGAACGCATCCTTCGGCTGCGGTCCGGCGACATCCCTCATGACGTCGACGCTACGCGGGTCTGCGCCGTGGTGGCCAGCGGTGCGAGTCCGCAGGCGTCCGCGAAGCCGTCGGAGTGGATCCCGAGCGCGATGTTGGACCGGGCCGTCGCGTTGAGGTAGCCGACCTTCGCGGCCAGCTCGAGCAGCGCCGGGGCGCCCAACTCGGCGAGCAGCTCGTCGGAGAGCTCATCGGTGACGGCCGGCGGGGTCTGGCTCATCGCCTCGGCGTACTCCATCACGAGCCGTTCCAGGTGCGTGAACCGGGAGGACTCGCGCCAGATCGGGACCTCGCGGGCCTTATCCTCGTCGAGCCCGTGGTCGTGCGCCATGAAATAGTGCAGGTCGAGGCAGAAACTGCAGCCGACGGTCGCGGCCGTCGCCATGGTCGCCAGCGTCGACAGGCTCTTGTCGAGCTCGTGCCACTTCTCGGTCTTGCGCCCGAAGTTCATCATGTCGGTGAACACCGGGCGGTGATGCCAGAGCACCCCGATCGAGTCGGGCACCCGGCCGAACATCTTCTTCGTGGCGAACTTCACCACGGCGCCGTACAGGCCGGTCACCTCGGTCGCGGGGACGCGGGTCTGGGTCGTCATGATCTGCTCCTTCTGCGGCGCGTTTCTCGCGCCTTCGACATGGAGACACCGCTCGGGTTCGATGTGTGACATCCGGATCCGATTTTCGCTTCGTGCCACGATGGATCCGTGGATACGACGACCTTCGCAGCGACCGACGGCTTCCCGCACACCGCCCTGGTCGGCGTCACCGGCCCGGAGCAGACGCTCGCCGTGCAGGGGGATCCGCAGGCCGTCCTGCCACTGGCCTCCGTGACCAAGCCGCTGACCGCGTGGGGTGTCTTCGTCGCGATCGAGCGCGGGCTGGTCGATCTGGACGAGCCGGCGGGGCCGGCAGGAGCGACGGTGCTGAACCTGCTCGACCACACCAGCGGGCTGCCGATGGAGGGGGAGGGGCCGTTGAAGGCGCCTGGCGAGCGCCGCATCTACTCGAATGCCGGGTTCGACGCGCTCGCCGCGCACGTCGCCGACGCCGTCGGCATGGACTTCGCGGACTGGATGCTGCGCGAGGTCATCCTCCCGCTCGGCATAGAGCGGACCGATGTGACCGGCCGTCCGTCGGCCGGCGCCCTCGCATCGATCGAGGACCTGCTGATCTTCGGCCGCGAGGTGCTGCGCCCCACGCTCATCCCGGCCGCGCTGCGGGATCTCGCACTCACGGTCTCGCACCCGGGGCTGCGCGGGATCGTGCCGGGCTACGGCGCGTACCCCGACAACCAGTGGGGGCTCGGCTTCGAGCTCAAGGACTCCAAGTCGCCGCACTGGATGAGCGACACGCTGCCGCCCGAGACCGCCGGCCACTTCGGCGCGCTGGGCAGCTTCCTGCTCATCGACCGGTCCCGCGATGTCGCCGCGGCCTTCCTCTCCGGCGTTCCCTTTGGCGAGGAGCACAAGCGGATCTGGCCCGCGCTCACCGAGGAGATCGTCGCGCGTTACGGCCGCTGATCCGGCTCGGGACCGGGACCGGATCCGGATCCGGCTCAGGGCCGGATCGGTGACGTCAGGACTCGGCAGAGATGCTTTTCGCTGCCGCACCGAGCATGTCAGCGGCGAAATCCATCTCCGAGCGCCGTTAGATCGTGCTGAGAGATGGAAAACGCTGCTCCGTCCGTCGCCGTAGCGGCGAAATCCATCTCCGCGCTGAACCGCGGGAGCCGTTGGCGACGGGGCGGGGCATCGGATCCGGCCCAGACCCTCGCCGGATCCGTCAGGATCCCGCGACGGCGCGCGCGTATCTCTCCGACAGCACCTGGAGCCGCGGGATCAGCTCCGGCGGGGACTCGACGGTGAAGTCCATCATCAGCATCCCGATGTAGGCGGCGACGGTGTCGAGGCTGTCGGCGCCGGTGACCAGCACGCAGTGGTCGGCGTCGATCGGTTCCACCACACCGACGGTGGGGTTGATCCGGTCGAGCACGGCCTGCGCCGGCGCATCGATCCGCAGCCGGGCGTGCACGGCCCATCCGCTCGCGGCGATCGTGCGCATCGCGAACGCGGTGTAGTCGCCGCCGGGGAGCGGCTGCGGTTCGAACCGGCGGCGGGTCGGCATGCGCAGCGACATCCAGTCCACCCGATAGGTGTGCCACTCTCCGGTGACGGGATCGCGGGCGACGAGGTGCCAGCGCCGCTGCCAACTGAGCAGGCGGTACGGCTCGACGAGCACGGGTGCGTCCTGGTAGTCGAAGCGCAGCCACTCGACGTCGCGGATCGCGGCGGCTGCCGCAGCCAGCACGGCCGGATCCACTTCGGGATCGGGCGCGTCGGTGCCCACGTTCTCCTGGCCGCGGTCGATCGTCGAACCGAGGGCGTCGACGAGCGGGCGCAGGTGCGAGGGCAGGACCTGCTCGATCTTGGCGAGCGCCCTGGCGCCGGACTCCTCGATCCCGGTCACCCCCGCCGCCATCTGCAGGCCCACGGTCACCGCGACCGCCTCCTCGTCATCCAGCAGCAGGGGCGGCAGCTGCCCGCCGGATCCGAGACGGTATCCGCCCACGGATCCGCGCACCGCGTCCACCGGGTAGCCGAGGTCTCGGAGGCGCTCGATGTCGGCGCGTACCGTCCGCGCACTCACGTCGAGCCGGGCCGCGAGCTCGGCACCGGTGCGGCCCGAGCCTGTCTGCAGCAACGAGAGAAGCGCGAGCAGGCGGGCGGAAGGGCTGGTCATCGGATCCTCGAAGAAGTTCTGTTCATTAGGAACAAATACAGCCTAATGGGCTTCTACCGTGGAACACATGAACACCACCGCACCCCTCGCCCTCCGCCCGTTCACCGTCTCCGTCACCGACGCCGAGGTCGCCGATCTGCAGGATCGTCTGGCGCGCACCCGCCTGCCGCAGCCCGCGCCCGCCGACGACTGGAGCACCGGCACTCCGAACGACTACCTCCGGGAGGCGCTCGCCGCCTGGCGCGACTTCGACTGGCGTGCCGCCGAGGCCCGCATCAACGCGTTCCCGCACTTCGTCGCCGAGATCGACGGTCAGGACATCCACTTCATCCACGTCCGTTCCGCTCACGAGGGCGCGACGCCCCTGCTGTTGGCGCACACCTACCCCGGATCCTCCGTCGACTACCTCGACGTGATCGACCGCCTCGTCGACCCGGTGGCGTACGGCGGCCGCGCGGAGGATGCCTTCGACGTCGTCGTCCCGGATGCGCCGGGATACGGCTTCTCGCAGCCCGTGGCGGAGTCCGGATGGACGGTCGGGCGCGTGGCCCGGGCGTACGACGCGCTCATGCGCGGACTCGGGTACGAGAGCTACGGCGTGCACGGATCCGACAACGGCGCGATGGTCGCGCGCGAGTTCGGTCTGCTGAACCCCGAGGGCTTCCTCGGTCTGCACGTGCTGCAGCTGTTCTCGTTCCCCTCGGGCGACCCGTCCGAGTTCGAGCGCCTGGAGCCCGCCGACTACGCGGGCCTCGAGCACATGCAGTGGTTCCAGTCGGTGGGCGGCTACAACACGATGAACGCCTCACGCCCGCAGACGGTCGCGGTCGGGCTCAGCGACTCCCCGATCGGCCTGCTGGCCTACAGCGAGCTGTTCAACAGCTTCGGCAACGGCACCTCGCTCGTGCCGCTGGAGAAGATCCTGCTCGAGGTCAGCGTGAACTGGTTCGCGAACGCGGCGGCGGGCATGAGCCGCAGTTACCTCGAGAACGCGCAGGCGCAGGCCGAGCCGCAGGTGAACCATGCGCGCACCGGCGTCGCCGTCTTCAAGGACGACTTCCAGACGATCCGTGTCTTCGCCGAGCGCGACAACGACAACATCGTGCACTGGAGCCGCTTCGACGAGGGCGGACACTTCGCCGCCCTGGAACGCCCCGACCTCCTCGCCGGCGACATCCGCGCCTTCTTCGTGTCGGCGAGCGAACGCTGAGGATCCTGGCCGCCGCCCGCATCCGTCATCGTGTTGCGGGCGGTGGCCCTCGTCCGAGGTGAGCGGGGTAGCCTCGGATCCGGGCCGGATCCGGCCCGTCGTCTGCTCGCCACCCGAAGGAGATCCGTCATGGCCGAGGTCGAGAGCTTCACGCTGGACCACACCGCCGTCAAGGCGCCCTACATCCGCCTGATCGGCGTCGAGCAAGGGCCGCGTGGCGATGAGATCTCCAACTTCGACGTGCGCTTCGTGCAGCCGAACGAGGGCGAGATCCCGACGGCGGCGCTGCACACCATCGAGCACACCCTCGCCTCGTTGCTGCGCGACCGCGTGGACGGCGTCATCGACATCTCGCCGTTCGGCTGCCGCACCGGCTTCCACCTGATCACCTGGGGCCGCCCCGAGGTGCCGGCGCTCGTCGAGGCCATCACCGACAGCCTGCGCTTCATCGCGGAGAAGGCTGAGTGGAGCGACGTCCCCGGCGTCAGCGCGATCGAGTGCGGCAACTACCGCGACCACAGCCTGCACGGCGCGCGCGAATGGTCAGCCCGGATCCTGGAGCAGGGGATCAGCCGCGACGCGTTTACCCGCGTTCTGGCCTGAGCCCCCGGCCCCGCCTTCCGTCTCTTTGCGTCAAACCGTGGGCCGGGGGCGAAAGCCACGGTTCGGCACGAAGAGACGGAAGACGAGGGGTCGGCCTCAGGCCCGGGCGATGCGGAGCGTGCGCACCTCGAAGGGGCGCAGGGACAGCGCCTCGCCGGTGCGCGGCGACTCCAGCTCGTCCTCGATGAGCGAGACCTCGCGGATCCCGCCGTGGTCGAAGCCGATTGACAGGGATCCGGACGCGCGTCGGCCGAGCGACTCGTAGACGCGCACGATCACGTCGCCCGAGCGGTCATCGGCGAGCTTCACGCTCGACACGACGATGCCCTCGCCGGACACGGCGACCAGCGGCTCGACCTCGTTCGCGCCGCGCACGACGGTCGACGGCGCGTTCAGCGCGATGCCCTCCGCGGTCGCGATCGCGGCGTCCGCGCCGATCACGAGGCCCACCTGGATCTCGTGTGTGCCGTGGTCGGTGTCGGGATCGGGGAAGCGCGGGGCGCGCAGCAGCGACAGGCGCACCGTGGTGGTGACGTCGTCGCCGTCCACGTCGCGCGCGGTGTCGAAGCCGTAGATCGAGTCGTTCACGAGCGCAGCGCCGAAGCCGCCGTCCTCCTGCACCAGCACGAAGCGGTGCATCGAGGTCTCGAACTTCGCCGCCTCCCAGCTCGTGTTCACGTGCGTGACCCGGCGCTGGAAGCCGAACTGCGTCTCCGCCGCGGTCTCGCGGGCGAACACGTCCAGCGGGAAGGCGAGCTTGAGCAGCTTCTCGGTCTCGTGCCAGTCGATCTCGTTGCGCAGCAGCACCGTGCGCGATCCGGGACGCAGCGTGATCGTCTGCCGCAGCGAGGACACCGAGAACGGCCGCTCCACGACGATCGTCGCGACGCCGTCGTCGACGGACGCGGAGATCGACGACACCGCGGTGAGGTCCTCCACGTGGTTGCGGTAGTACTTGTCGATGTCCCACGCGTCCCACATGTTCGGGAAGTCCTGGTGCAGCTGGAACAGGTTCGCGGACTTGCCGGCGGGGATGGTCTCCCGGCCCGAGGCCTTGTCGATCGCGGAGGTGATCAGGCCCTCGGGGGAGATCGCGACCGTGACGAGGTCGTTCTCGAGGCGGAAGCCGGATCCGGTCTCCGTGAGGGAGACGGATCCGGTCGCGGTGCCCGGATCGGGTGCCGCGCCGAGCGCGCGGGCGCCGGGTGCGACACCGGTCGACGTCGGCGTGAACACGAGCTCCACGTCCCCGTCTCCGGCGAGAGCGGCACGCGAAGCCGAGGACAGCGCACGGGCATCGTCGAGCACGCCGGAGAGCACGGAGACCGCCTCGCGGTGCACCCATGCGATCGAGGTGCCGGGCAGGATGTCGTGGAACTCGTGCAGCAGCACCGTCTCCCACAGCCGGTCCAGCTCGTCGTGCGGATACGCCGCGCCGAGGCGCACGGCCGCGGTCGACGCCCACAGCTCGGCCTCGATGAGGGCCTGCTCGGCCCAGCGGTGCAGCGCCTTCGTGGCGTGCTGGCTGGTGAGCGTGCCGCGGTGCAGCTCGAGGTAGAGCTCGCCGACCCAGACCGCGGGGTCCGGCAGCTCGGCCTTCGCGGCGTCGAAGAACTCGTCGGGGTGGATCCATTCCACCCGGGCGGATCCCTCGAGGTCGGCGAGGCGGGTGGCCTTGCCGGTCATCTCGCGGGTCGTGCCGCCGCCGCCGTCGCCCCAGCCCACTGGGGCGATCGAGCGCGTCGCGACGCGGTTCTCCTTGAACTGGCGCGAGGCCTTGGCCACCTCCATGCCGCTCAACTGGGAGTTGTAGGTGTCCATCGGCGGGAAGTGCGTGAAGATCCGCGACCCGTCGATGCCTTCCCAATCGAAGCTGTGGTGCGGGAACACGTTGCGCTGGTTCCACGAGATCTTCTGCGTGAAGAACCACTCGAAGCCGGCCCGCCGCATGAGCTGCGGCAGGGCGGGGGAGTAGCCGAAGCTGTCGGGCAACCACACGCCCTTCGAGCGGATCCCGAACTCGCGCTCGAAGAAGCGCTGCCCGTGCGAGAACTGCCTCACGAGCGACTCGCCGGTGGGCATCACCGTGTCGGACTCGACCCACATGCCGCCCAGCGGCAGGAACCGCCCCTCGGCGACGGCGGCCTTGATCCGGGCGTAGACCTCGGGGCGGTGCTCCTTCATCCACGCGTACTGCTGCGCGCTGGACATGCCGTAGCGGAACTGCGGCTGCTCCTCGAGCAGCGTCGTCATCGACGACGTGGTGCGGGCGACCTTGCGCACGGTCTCGCGCAGCGGCCACAGCCACGCGGAGTCGATGTGCGCGTGCCCGACCGCGGCGATGCGGTGCGCGCTCGCGTCGGCGGGCGCGGCCAGCACGTCGGCCAGCTGGGCCCTGGCGTCGCCGGCGGTCTGCACGATGCGCTGCAGGTCGAGCACGTCGAGCGCGTCGTCGAGCGCCTGCAGGATCCGCATCCGGCGCGGGCTGGTCTCGGGGAGCTCGGCCTGCAGCTCGAGCAGCACCTCGAGGTCGAGGGACAGCTCGAACACCTCGGGCTCGAACACCGCGAGATCCATGTGCCGGACACGGTAGAGCGGATCCGGCGAGGAGGTGAGGATGTCGCCCTCCTGTGTCGGCAGGAAGGGGTGGTAGTCCAGCAGCACCGGGTTGGAGGCGCCCTCGAGGAACAGCTCGACGGCCTCCTCGCCCTCGGCCCGCTCGGTGACGGGCAGCCACTGGTTGCGCGGGTTCAGGCTCTTCACCGGGACCGGCTCGCCGTGGGCGCCGACCCTGTAGGCGAGCGCCTCGCACTGGAAGCCGGTCATGTTGATGTCGAACCCGAGGTCGACGAGCGCCTCGACGCGCTTGCCCGCCCACTCGGCCGGAACGGTGCCGCGGATCCGGAACCACGTGGTGCCCCACGCAGGGCCCCACTGCTGGCCGGCGGCGAACGGCGAGTATTCGAGCGCCAGGCCCTCGGCGGCCGGGATCGGATCGCCGGGCAGCGCGTGCGCGGCGATCTCCAGCGGGATGCGGGCGGAGTGGACGGCAGGGCGCACACGCTCGCCGAGCACACGGATGACGCGGCCGACGGTGAGCGAGGTCTCTTCGTGCACGGGGTGCTCCTTCGCGGTGCGAGAATGTGAGGACGCCTGGGGAATCCCGTTCCACAGGGTCTACTAAAACGATCTAGTACGGTGAGTCTATGTCACAGGCGAAGCGCATCACCATCGCCGATATCGCCCGGCTCGCGGGAGTGTCCCCCGGCGCGGTCTCCTTCGCGCTGAACGGGCGCCCGGGTGTCAGCGAGCAGACCCGCCAGCGCATCCTCGCCGTCGCCGAGGAGCACCAGTGGCAGCCGAGTTCGGCCGCCCGCGCCCTGGTCGGATCCCGGGCCGGCGTGGTCGGCTTCGCGGTGAATCGCCCGGCGCGCACCCTGGGCACGGAGGCGTTCTTCACCGACCTCATCGCCGGGGTCCAGTCGGCACTGGCGCAGCACGGCGTCGCGCTGCAGCTGGTCGTGGTCTCCTCGATCGAGGAGGAGATGGCGACCTATCGACGGTGGCGCAGCGCCAACCAGGTCGACGGCGTGATCGTGATCGATCCGCGCGACGACGACCCGCGCCTCGCGCTGCTTCCCTCGCTGCCGTTGCCGGCCGTCGTGATCGGCAGCAGTGACAGCGCCGGGGATCCGCCCGCCATCTGGTTGGATGACGAGGCCGCCGCGCATGCGCTGTTCGACTATCTCGCGGCCCTCGGCCATCGTGAGATCGCCTATGTGTCGGGGCCCGCCGAGTTCCAGCACACCCGCATCCGCGCCGATGTGCTCTCGGCGCTGGCCGCCCGCGGCGCGGCGGGCGAGACGCTCGTGACCGACTTCTCCCCGGCGGCAGCGACCGCGGCCACGCGCACGCTGCTCAGCCGCGCCGCCCGCCCCTCGGCGATCGTCTACGACAACGACGTGATGGCGATCGCGGGCCTCCGCGTCGCGCAGGAGATGGGCGTGGCGGTCCCGCAGGCGCTGTCGGTGGCGTCGTTCGACGACTCCGTGGTCACCGGGCTCGTGCATCCCTCGATCACCTGCCTCACCCGCGACACCTTCGCTCTCGGCGAGCAGGCCGCGGCCTTCCTGCTGGAGCGGATCGGATCCGCGGACCCGCTGCCGTCCCGCCGCGGAACGGCCCCCGCACTCACGATCCGGGAGAGCACGGCGGCGCCGTCGCGCTGAGCGCGGTCGCAGAGGGCGTGTCCGGGTGCGTTCGATAGAGTGCTCTGGGCCGACGAGAGGAATCGCAGATGACGCCGGAGACCGTGAAGAAGCACCAGGACTACAACCCCGGGCCGCGGGTGGGGATCACCTTCTCCACCTTCGACCTGTTGCACGCGGGGCACATCATGATGCTCGCCGAGGCCAAGCGCCAGTGCGACTACCTCATCTGCGGCCTGCAGATGGACCCCACCCTGGACCGCCCCGAGAAGAACGCTCCCACGCAGACGGTGGTCGAGCGCTACATCCAGCTGCGCGGGTGCGAGTACGTCGACGAGATCGTGCCGTACTCCACCGAGCAGGACCTCGAGGACATCCTCCGCTCCTTCAAGCTCGACGTGCGCATCGTCGGCGACGAGTACGAGGATCGCGATTTCACCGGCCGCGCCTACTGCGAGGAGGCGGGCATCGAGCTGTACTTCAACAGCCGCGACCACCGCTTCTCGAGCTCCGGCCTGCGCAAGATCGTGGCGGCCAAGGAGGCCGAGCGCGAAGCGCGCGCCTGAGGCGACCTCCGGATCCGGTCCGGATCCGCGTCCTTGTGCCGGAGATGGCCCGGAGCTTCGGCGTCACGCTCGCGCGCCAGAGGCCTCAGGCGCGTCAGAGGCGTCAGAGATGGAAAACGCTGCTCCCGCCGTTGCCGGAGCGACGAAATCCATCTTCGGCGGGGTGCGGCAGCGTGTCAGAGATGGAAAACGCTGCGCTCGCAGGCTCCGGAACGGCCGAATCCATCTTCGGTGTGGCGGGTCAGGCGGGCACCTCCGAGGCGGGGGCCGTGTGGTCGACGACGGTGTTGTTCGAGGAGTAGATCCCGGATCCGGTGCTGAGGTCGGGGCGGATCAGATCGGTGATGCCGCGGGCAGCGAGGGCGGCCGGATCCGCCGCGGTGAGCGAGGTGACGAACGTCACGTCGTGGCCGGCCTCGCATGCATCGACCCAGGCCTGGAAGATCGCGCCGCCGGGGCTCATCGCCGCGCGGCTGACCGGGATCTCGTGCGCGTCGACCTCGATCACGATCGCCGTCGTGCGGGCCGGTGTCGGCCGCCGTTCCCGCAGGGACGGGATGATCTCTGCGAACCGGCGCCCGATGGGCTTTGCCTCACCCGCCTGGTCGATCAGGCCCAGGGAGTACTCCAGCTCGGGGTAATCGGCGAGCTCGCGCCCCACGTCATGCGAGCACCACCAGGTGACGCCCCAGAGGTTCTCGGTGCGTACCGCGGCGCGCACCGTCGCCTCGAGGAAGCCGGGGGTCTGCTCGGGCGTGAGGCAGTTCGACGGGGCGCCGACCTCCTGCAGCCAGACCGGGCGCTGCGGATCCGTCGCGAAGGCGCGGGAGAGCTCGATCATGTACTCGGCATGCCGATCGCTCGCGGCGCTGCGTCCGCCGTAGCGCTGGGCGGTGCCGTTGAAGATCCAGGAGTGCACGGTCGTCATGGCGCCGATCCTGCTCGCATGCGTCGGCACGAAGCCGTGCCCGTCCATGTACCAGGCGGCGTCGTACTCGCTGTGCACATGCGGCAGGCCGGGCGCGGAGCGGTCCGCCGCGTCCAGCAGTGCGGTGAGCCAGCCCGCGGCCTCCTCGGGCGTGACGGGCCACGGATGCGGATGCACGGCCGCCGAGAACTGGTTCACCTCGTTGCCGAGCGTGAAGCCGAGGAAGTTCGGGGCGTCGCGCAATGCTGTGCCGAGGCGCTCCACGAGCGCGATCTGACCGCTCAGCGCGATGGGGTGCGTGAACATGTTCTTGTCGTGCCAGGTGAACAGCCACGACGGGATGAAGTCGAAGCTCGAGAGGTGGCCCTGGATCACGTCGACACTCGCGTCCATCCCGAACTCGGCGGCGACGTCGACCACGGCGCGGACATCGGCGATCGCCTTGTCGCGGATCAGGGTGCGGTTGGGCTGCAGCACCGGCCAGAGCGGGAAGATCCGCACGTGGTCGAGGCCGAGCGCGGCGAGACCCGCGAAGTCGCGGCGCACGGCGTCGAGGTCGAGGTCGAGCCAGGCGTGCATCCACTCCTTCGACGGGGTGTAGTTCGCACCGAACCGCAGCGGGGAGAGCCCGCCCTGGGCCGGGGAGAGTGCGGCGTCGGTGCCGAGGGTCATCGAGTACGTCCTTCCGGGACGGGCTGGCGCGGGTGGGGCGAGTCGCCGAGGTCCTGCTGGAGATCCCACAGCTTCAGGGTCAGTTCGCGACGGATGTCGGCGTACGCGGGATCGAGGTGCACGCTGGTGAGCTCGTGCGGATCCTTCTCGAGATCGAAGAGCTCCCACTCCGGAGGATAGGACGTGTCGCCCGCGTTGGGCAGGCCCATTCCGTCGGCGTAGAAGTAGATGAGCTTGTACCGCTCGGTGCGCACGCCGTAGTGCGCCCAGACGTGGTGCGATCGGTCGTCGTGCTCGTAGAACCGGTAGTAGTGGGCGTCGCGCACTGGCGCCGGATCCTCCGTGGTCACCAGCTCGACGAGACTGCGGCCCTGCATGCCCTCAGGGGCCGCGACCCCCGCGAAGTCGAGCAGCGTCTGTGCGATGTCGACGTTCGAGACGAGCGCCGAGGTCGCGCCGCCCGCCGCGACCCGGGCGGGGTAACGGAGCACGAGCGGCATCCGCAGGGACTCCTCGTACATGAACCGCTTGTCGAACCAGCCGTGCTCGCCGAGGTAGAAGCCCTGGTCCGAGGCGTAGATCGTGACCGTGTCGTCGAACTGGCCGTGTTCGTGCAGGAAGTCGGTGAGCGCCTGCACGCCCTCATCGACCGCGGCCACGCAGCGCAGGTAGTCCTGCATGTAGCGCTGGTACTTCCACACCGCGCGGTCGGCGTATCCGAGCTCGGCGGGCGGATCCTCCTTGAGGTCGATGTCGGTGAGGTAGTCGGCGATCCGCATCGTGGCGCGGTGGGCGGGCGTGCCGCGGCCGTCGTAGTCGTCGTCGAAGGTGGGCGGCAGCGGGATCGGATCCGTGAACAGGTGCGCGTGCCGGGGGTGCGGCAGCCAGGGGCGGTGCGGCGCCTTGTGCCAGACCAGCACGCAGTACGGCTCGTCGCCCTGGGCGTCCATCCACTCGAGCGCGTGCTCGGTGATGATGTCGGTCACGTAGCCCTCGGAGCGCACCGGGCCGTCGGGCGTGTAGAACTCCGGGTCGAAGTACTCGCCCTGATCCGGCAGCACCTCCCAGTGGTCGAAGCCCACCGGGTCGTGGTCGGGGCCGTGGCCGAGATGCCACTTGCCGAACATCGCGGTGCGGTAGCCCGCTGCCTGGAGGGCCGTGACGAACGTCTCGCGGTCGTGGGCCAAGTGCGTGGCGAGCGTGGTGACGGAGCTCGTGTGGCTGTAGGTGCCGGTGAGGAACGCGGCGCGGCTCGGCGTGCACAGTGCGTTCTCCACCAGGGCGCGGTCGAAGCGCATCCCGGCCGCCGCGATCGCGTCGATGCCGGGCGTCGTGTTCACGACCGATCCGTAGCAGCCGATCGCATTCGAGGCGTGGTCGTCGGTCAGCACGAACACGATGTTCGGGCGATGGGGACTGCTCATCGCGTTCCTCCTTGCGTCGCTGAAGGGATTTTGTTCCCGGATCGGTGCACCGCCAGCCGTGCTGGACGGAGTCCATCATTCTGTGGCATAGTGAGCACACTATATCGCTTTAGTGATGGGATGTCAGCGCCAAAGGGCGATGCATCCCTGGACCACTTCGAAGGAGAACGTCCATGAAATTCCGAGCAACTCTGGTCGTCGGGATCGCCGCGGCCACCGCCCTCGCCCTGACCGCATGCACGGGAGGCGGGGGAGGAAGCGCTTCCGGCGGCGGCGCGATCGACACCTCGGGCGAGCTCAGCGGCACGATCAAGTTCCAGACCTGGTCGCTGAAGAACGAGAAGTTCTCGCCGTACTTCGAGAGCCTGATCAAGGACTTCGAGAAGGAGCACCCGAAGGTGAAGGTCGAATGGCTCGACCAGCCCGGCGACGGCTACCAGGACAAGATCCTCAGCCAGGCCAACTCCAACACCCTGCCGGACGTGCTGAACCTGCCGCCGGACATCGGCTACCCGCTGGTCGCCGCCCACAAGCTGCTGAACCTCGCCGAGGCCGACCCCCAGCTCGAGGCGCAGTACAACAAGGGCGGCTGGGAGGCGTACAGCAGCTACACCGGGATCAAGGGCACCTATGGTCTGCCCTGGTACACGGGCAGCGACCTGTCCTGGTGGAACCTCGATCAGCTGAAGGCGTACGGCGTCACCAAGGAGAACCTCCCGACGACGACGGATGCCTGGCTCGACCTCTCCAAGAAGGTCGCGACCGACTCCCAGGGCAAGGTCATGCTGGTCAGCTCGATGCCGGGCCTGGACACCTTCGTCTCGGCCGGGATCAAGGTCATGGACGACAAGGGCGACTTCACGTTCAACACGCCCGAGGCGGAGAAGATCGTGCAGAAGTACGCCGACGCGTACAAGGCGGGCGCGATGCCGCCGGAGGCGCTGAGCGGTACGTATTCCGGCAATGCGGAGATGTATCTGCAGGGCAAGGTCGCGTACTCGACCGGTGGATCCGGGTTCGCGGGCGACCTGCGCACCAAGGCCCCGACCCTGGTCGACGTGACGGCCGCCACGGCTCGCCCGGGCGTCCCGCCCCTGTTCGTGCAGGGCCTGAACGTCTCGGCCGACTCGAAGAACAAGGCCGCGGCGCTCGCCTTCGCCGAGTTCGCCACCAACGAGAAGAACCAGGTCGCGTTCGTCAAGCTCGCCGTGGGCTTCGCGCCGGGCACCGCGAACGGCGCCGACGAGGTCGTCAAGGCGGTCGAGAGCGACTCGAACGTGCCGCCGGCGCAGGCCGAGGCCATGAAGATCATGTTCGAGGCGCTGCCGCAGGCCAAGGCCACGCCGTACCAGTGGACCGGCGCCGACACCACGTTCCTCAACCAGCAGATGGCGCTCGCCGTGCGCGGCGACATCACGCCCAAGGAGGCGCTGGACAAGATCGTGAAGAACGCCAATGACAACCGCATCGACAAGTGAGCGAGCGCTGAAGACGCAGGGGGCCGGTGCATTCCGCGCCGGCCCCCGCCGGCGCGGCCCGGTCCAGTCGCACCGCTGGTACACGCCGTGGCTGCTGATCGGTCCGGCGGTGGTCTGGGTGGCGGTGTTCTCGCTCTGGCCGTTCCTGAACACCGTGGTGCTGAGCTTCACGAACGCCAAGCCGCTGCGCACCCCGCAGTTCGTGGGGCTCGAGCAGTACGCGAAGCTGCTCGGGGACGACCAGTTCCGGTATGCGCTGCTCACCTGCGCGATCTACGTCGTGGTCTGCGTGCCGCTGCTGACGATCCTGCCGCTGCTGCTCGCCCTGCTCGTGGAGAAGACAATTCCCGGTATCGCGTTCTTCCGCACGACCTTCTACTTCCCGGTGATCGCCTCGGTCGTGGTCGTCGCGCTGATCTGGAGCTGGCTCTTCGACAGCAAGGGCATCATCAACCAGGCGCTGCAGTTCATGGGCATCGCCGACAAGCCCGTCGCCTTCCTCGTGGACCGCTGGTGGCTGCTGGCCTGTGCGATCCTGCTGACCGTCTGGAAGGGCGTCGGCTACTACATGGTCGTGTACCTCGCCGCACTGGGCAACGTCGGCAAGGATCTGCACGAAGCGGCCATGCTCGACGGGGCAGGCGCATTCCGCCGCTTCCTGAGCGTGACGATCCCGAGCGTGCGCGGGGCGATGCTGCTGATCGCCGTCCTCATCGCCGTCTCTGCGATGAGGATCTTCACGGAGCTCGACGTGCTCTCGCATCACACCGGGGGGCCCGGCGGATACGACATGTCGATCGTCATGATGATCCGTCAGGCGGGATCCGGCCTGAACGGCAACCTCGGCTACGCGGCGGCGATCTCCGTCGTCCTGTTCCTGCTCACCCTGATCCCGCTCGTCGCGATCGCCCTGCTCAACCGCGAGAAGAAGGCGACCTCATGACCGCCACCGAGGCCATCGTCCGGCAGGAGGGCAGAGAGCGGCGGGGCACGGGGAAGCCGGCGAAGGAGAAGCTGTTCCGCACGGGCGGGGCCGGTGACATCAGCAAGCCGACGGTTGGCGGGCTGGTCTTCCGGTACGTGCTGCTCGTGATCGTGCTGGTCCTCGTGATCGGGCCGTTCCTGTGGCAGCTGTCGACCTCGTTCAAGGGACCCGGGGAGAACCTCTACACGTTCCCGCCGAACCTCATCCCCACGCAGCCGACACTGGAGAACTACACCAAGGTCACGGACTTCATCCCGGTCTACCAGTACGCGTGGCACTCGCTGTTCGTCGCCCTGGTGCAGGTGGTCTCCAACGTCGTGTTCGCGGTCTTCGGCGGCTACGCGCTGGCGTGCATGAAGTTCCGCGGCAAGGGGATCGCCCTGGGCATCCTGTTCTCCACGATGCTGCTGCCGGGCGAGGTCACCGTCACGTCCAACCTGCTCACGATCAACGGGCTGGGGCTCGCCAACACGCTCTGGGGAGTGATCCTGCCCGGCGCGATCGGCGCGATGAACGTGCTGCTGGTGGCCACCGCCTGCCGGATGATCCCGGCGGAGGTGCTCGACGCGGCGACCGTGGACGGCGCGACCACCTGGCAGCGGATTCGGCACATCGTGTGGCCGAACGTGCGGGGCATGGTCAGCGTGGTCGCGATCTTCACGTTCATCGGCGCCTGGGACGACTATCTCTGGCCGCTCATGGTGATCACGGATCCGAACAACTACACGCTGACGGTGGGCATGGCCTATCTGAACAGCAACTTCTCTCCGGATCCGAGGCTCATCGCAGCCGGAACGATCATCGCGCTGGTGCCGATCATCGTCCTGTTCTCGGTGACGCAGCGGTTCTTCTTCTCCGGCGTGCAGGAGGGCGCGGTCAAGGGATGACGGATCCTGTGCTGCGGGCGTCGGACGGCCCGGCGGATCCTCCGTCCTCCCGGCCTCGAGCGGGCGTGCTCGGGGGTGAGGTCTTCGCCTACCGGTTCGAGGTGGGGAAGGGGGAGCAGCGGATCTCGCTGGCCCACCTCGGCGATCTCACCATCGAGCACGACACGGTGGTGCACTGGGCGTTCTACGCCGACGGCCCGGACGCGGTCGGCGCGCCCTTCGCCGCGCTCGCCGTCACGATCGACGCGGTCTTCGACGACGGATCCCGGCTGACCGAGGAGCCGCGCGTGCGGGACCGGTACGGTTTCGCACTCGGCGCCGCGGCGCAGTTCGCGGCGGCATGGTCGATGCCCGAGCAATGGAACGCCGACTCCGCCTCGCTCGCGCCGTGGGCGGGGCGGACCGCCGCCCTGGAGGTCGTGCTCGGGGCGCCGTCGCTGCGCGGGGCGCAGGGCGTGGCCTCGGGCTTCGTGGAGGTCGTCGTCGCCGGCGCCTCCGCGGGCGTGTCGACCACGGGCGGGATCGAGCCGGATGACGGTTCGCGGGCTGCGGCGCGGGGCGTCGACCGGAGCCCCGTCGCGCCGACCGTGCTGCCCACGCCGGCGGATCGTGTCGACACGCGGCGCGGAAGCCACTCCGGATCCCGCTTCTCGCGCGGCAACACGATCCCCATCGTGGCGGTCCCGCACGGGTTCTGCTTCCTCACCCCGGCCACGGACGCCTCGGACTCCCGCTGGCCGTACCGCTGGTCGGTGCACGACGACGAGAGCGGCCGGGCTCTGGAGGCCCTGCAGTTCTCGCACCAGCCGAGTCCGTGGATCGGGGATCGCGGGGTGCTGCAGGTGATGCCGTTCCGCGGCGCCTCGGCATCGGACCGCGCGACGCGGCGGATGCGCATCGTCCCGGGCGGTGAGAGCGCACGTCCGTTCGCGTACGCCGCACGGCTGCAGGGTGGTCTGAGCGTGGAGATGACAGCGACCTCGCACGGTGGCGCGTTCCGGGTGACCGCCGACGACGAGGCCGCCGCGGTCGGTTTCGTGATCGACCAGCTCGCCGACGACGGCCTGCTGCGGATCGGATCCGACGGCGGGTTCGACGGCTGGATCCCGGAGGGGCCCGCCCAGGGCGGCGATCAGCGGTGGGGGAACGGGCCGCGCACGTTCTTCGCCGGACGAGTGCAGGGCACGGTATCGGCGACCGGTGCGCTCGCCGATGCCGGGCGGGTGCGGGTCGCCGGGCACGTCACGGGCCGGGGACGGCTCGAGGTGCGCATCGCGCAGTCCTTCCTCTCCATCGCGCAGGCCCGGCAGAACCTGGACCGCGAGCTCCCGACCGATCTCGCCTTCGACGAGATCCGCGACGCGCTGCGCGACGAGTGGAACGGCCTGCTGGGCGCCGTGCGGATCCCGCCGATCCCCGAAGAGGATCGCCCGTTCCTGGGGCTTGCCGACGACGAGGCGCGGGCGCGGATCGCGAGTGCCCTGTACCGCCTGCACCTGTACCCGAACACGATGGCCGAGGAAGTGACGGCCGGCGGGGCGGATCCGATGACCGAGCGCCGGTTCGCGGATCCGATGACTCCTGCGGGCCCGCATGCGCAGGATCGCACCGGTGCCCCCGTCGCCGACGGCGAGTTGTTCGTGAACAACGGCTACTGGGACACCTACCGCACCTCGTGGTCCGCCTTCGCGCTGTTCGAGCCCGCGCTCGCCGAGCGCATGCTCGACGGCCTGCTCCTGCAGGCGCGCCGGGGCGGGTGGATGGCGCGTTGGAGCGCACCCGGATACGTCGACTCCATGGTCGGCACCTCGAGCGATCAGATCTTCGCCGACGCCGAGCGCTGGGGGCTCCGCTTCGCCGACGCCGAGGCGTTCGAGACCGCGTGGCGGAACGCGTGCGAGCCGAGCGGGGATCCGCGCGCGGGGCGGAAGGGCATCGCGCGGGGACGATTCGCGGGCTTCGTGTCGCGCGAGACGCACGAGGGGATGAGCTGGAGCCTGGAGAACGCGATCTCCGACGGGGGGATCGCACGGCTGGCGGAGAGGCTCGGCGCGCGCGCGGCCCTCCGGGGCGATGTGGCGGCGGAGGCCCGGTTCCGGGCGTTCGCCCGATACTTCCGAAACCGGTCGCTGTCCTACCGTGTGCTCTTCGACGCCGAGTCCGGCTTCTTCCGCGGGCAGGACCGCCACGGATCCTTCGGGGCCGGCGCGTTCGACCCCCGGGTCTGGGGCGGCGACTACGTCGAGACCAACGCCTGGGGGATGTCCGTCAGCCCCGTGCACGACGGCGCGGGTCTCGCCGCGCTGCACGGCGGGCCTGCCGGCCTCGGTGCACACCTGGACCGCCTGTTCCTCGAGCCGGAGACCGCCGACGACGCCTTCGGCGGCGCCTACGGAACGGTGATCCACGAGCAGCGGGAGGCCCGTGCGCTGCGCAGCGGCATGTGCGCGATCTCCAACCAGCCCGCCCACCACATCCCGTGGATGCACGTGCACGGCGATCGCCCGTGGCAGGCCGGCGCGATCGCGCACGGCCTCGCGGAGCGCCTGTTCGCCGGAGCCATGATCGGGCAGGGCTTCCCCGGCGACGAGGACAACGGCGAGATGAGCATGTGGTGGCTGTGGGCGGCGCTCGGCCTCTACCCGCTCGAACTGGCCTCGGGCGAGCTGCGGATCGGATCGCCCCTGTACGACGACCTGACCGTGCATCGGGCGGGCGGATCCGTGCTGCGGTTCCGGTCGACGCGCACCGAGCCCGGTGCCCGGTTCCTCGTGCGCGCCCGCCTGAACGGCGCCGAGCTCGAGCGGCCGGTGCTGTCCGTGGACGCGCTGGAGCACGACGTCGAGCTGGAGCTGGAGTTCACCGCTGACGTCGCAGCGGCCTCACGCAGCCGGATCTGGGCCGGAGGGCGACCGGATCCCGGATCGTGGCGGCCTGAGCTGACCGGGGCGGGCGGCGATGCCCGCTACGGCGGCGTCCGGTACGGCGATGTGCTGCACGGCAGACCTGCCGGGACGGCCCGCCTCTTCGACGACGGGACGTCCGGCGACCCCGTCGCGCTCGCCGTGGGGGAATGGGCCGGATGGCGGTTCCCCACGCCGCGCGCCGTCACCGACGTGACCGTCACGGCCGCGGAGCACACGCCCGTCGGCGCGTGGATCTGGGAGGCGAGCGACGACGGATCCGCGTGGCATCCGGTGCCGACGACGCACCGCGAGGCGCTGTTGCCGAACCGCACGACGCCCTTCGCGTTCTCGTCACCGCCGATCGCGCGGATGCTGCGGGTGCGGGCCCTCGGCCCGCTCGTGCTCGGGCAGCTGGAGCTGTTCGACCTCGCCGGATCCGATGACGTCACAGGCCTCGGCGACGCTCCGTCGCCGAGCGGGGATGCCGGCAGGCGTCCCCAGGGATCGCACGACACGGAGGAAAGATGACGAAGCACACGCACCATCTGAAACGCCGCACCGGCGCGGCGCTCGCCGCGCTCGGGCTGGCGCTGGCCGGATCGCTCGCCGTGGGCGGGGCGGCGCACGCCGCGACCGATCAGCCGGATCCGAAGCGGATCGTCTACGTCGAGGTGAACGGCAACGACCTGTCGAACGTCGCCGACTACACCCTCGCCGGCACCGACCGTCCCGCGTTCGACGCCGCGATGATCTTCGCCGCGAACATCGACTACGACACGGAGAAGAAGCAGGCCTATCTGTCTCTGAACGATCGGGTCACCTGGACGCTCGAGAACGCGGCGACGCAGATCCGCCCGCTGCAGCAGCGCGGCACCAAGGTGCTGCTCTCCGTGCTCGGCAACCACCAGGGCGCGGGGCTGGCGAACTTCGCATCACGCAAGGACGCGGGGGCGTTCGCGCAGCAGCTCGCCGACACCGTGCAGAAGTACGGGCTCGACGGCATCGACTTCGACGACGAGTGGTCGGAGTACGGCAAGAACGGAACGGGCCAGCCCAACGCCAGTTCGTTCCCGTACCTCGTCAAGGAGCTGCGCACCAAGCTCGGTCCGCGCAAGCTCATCACGTTCTACAACATCGGCCCCGCGGCGGAGTCGACCGAGTACCGGGGGATCAGCGTGGGCGCGCTCGTCGACTACGCGCTCAACCCCTGGTACGGCTCGTGGGACGTGCCGCAGCTGGCCCGCGCCGACGCGTCGAAGCTCGCGCCCGGTGCGGTCGATCTGAACCGCACGCCGATCGGCACCGCGGCGCAGTTCGCCGCGCAGACCAAGACCGAGGGGTACGGCGCGATCGTGACGTACGACCTCCGCGCCGGTGACCACTCGGAGTACGTCTCCGCGATCACCGAGCCGCTCACCGGCCTCGCGACCGAGTACGCACCGACTCCGTGACGGAGCGCGAGAGGGCGGGCCGGATCCGCTGGCTCGCCCTCCCGCAGCCCACGGCCTTCGAGCCGGCGGGCGGGATGTGGGAGCCGGATCGGGTGCGGGTGATCGCGGCGAGCCGGGGGCTGCGCCGCGAGGCAGAGCGGCTCGAGCCGGAGCTGCGCGCGTGCGGGATCGCGGCGGCCGGCGGCGCCTCGGACCCGGTGATCCGGCTGCGGTTGAGCGCGCTCGCGGACCGGGTCGACGGCGACGAGTCCTTCACGATCGAGGTCGCCGATGACGTCGTGGTGACCGCGGCGTCCGCGGCGGGGGCGTTCCGCGCCACCCGGCAGCTACTGCACAACCTGCGTGCGCAGGGGGCTGTGCCGCGGGGGCGGGTGCGCTCCGTGCCGGCCGTCGCCGAGCGCGGGCTGCACCTCGACGCGGGGCGTGCGCACTACCCGGCCGCGTGGATCATCGAGCAGCTGCACGCCGCGGCCGATGTCGCGATCAACGTCTTCCAGTGGCACTTCTCCGAGAACGAGGGTTACCGACTCGAGTCGAAGGCCTTCCCGGAGATCGTCTCCGCCGAGCGGATCACCCGTGCCGAGGCCGCGGAGATCGTCGCGACCGCCCGAGACCTGCACATCGACCTGGTCCCCTCGCTCGACATGCCGGGGCATCTGCGGCACGCGCTCTCCGCGCACCCCGAGCTGCGGCTGCCGGAGGCGCCGGGGCTCGACACCGATCACGCCCTCGACATCACGCGTGAGGATCCGGTCCGCTTCGCGTTCGCCCTGATCGACGACATGATCCCGGTGTTCCCGCACAGCACGCGCTGGAACCTCGGCGGCGACGAGTTCGTTGACTTCGACCGCATCGCCGAGTTCCCGGCCCTCGCCGCGGCGGCCCTGGAACGCTACGGCGCGGACGGCACCGGATTCGACCTGCTCACTGCGTTCGTGAACCGCGTCGCCGCGCACCTGCGGGAGCGCGGCCTCGAGGCGCGCGCGTGGAACGACGGCCTGCTGCGCAGCGCGCGGGAACGGCTGGATCCTGAGATCGTGCTGACCTGGTGGACGAACTGGAATGCGCACATGCGCCCGGCTGCCGATGCCGTCGCCGCCGGGCATCGGCTCGTCAACGTCAACGATGCGCTGTTCTACTACGTGCTCGGCGAGAACGCCGGCTACACCTATCCGAACGCGGCGCGGATCTGGGAGGCGGACTGGCACCCGGGGCTCTTCCCCGCGCTGTGGGGGCCCGAGGGGCAGAGCACGGTCCGGCAGGAGCTGACTCGTCCGTACCCTGCGCTACTGCTCGGCGCCATGTTCGCCGTGTGGTCGGACCGGCCCGATGCGCAGACCCCGGCCGACGTCGCCGACGGGATCCGCAGACCGCTGCGGGCGATGGCGGAGCGGGCGTGGAACGCCGGATCCGCGCTGTCGCTTTCGGAGTTCGAGGAACTGGACGCCGCAATCGGGCGACGCCGCGGGCGTTAGGCCTTGCCCTTGGGCTGGGTTTCGACTCGCTGCGCTCGCTCAACCTTGCTCCGGCTCACATCAACGCGCCTTCGGCGCATTGCTCTGAGCCGCAGCAACCTTCATCGCGCGCTTGTGCTCGCGGACCTTGGTCAGCGACTCCGCGGAGACGATATCGGCGACCGAGCGGAACGATCCGTCCTCGCCGTAGGGTGCGGAGGCCTCGCGCCAGCCCGCGCCGGTGAAGCCGTACTGCTTGCCGAGCAGGGCGAGGAAGATCTTCGCCTTCTGCTCGCCGAATCCGGGAAGGGCCTTCAGGCGGCGCAGCACCTCGGCGCCGTCGGGAGCGTTCCCCGCCGCGTCGGGCGCCGTCCACAGGTTTGCGGCTTCTCCGCCCCAGTCATCGACGAGCTTCTGGCAGAGCGTCTGCACGCGCGCGGCCATGGACCCCGGGAAGCGGTGCACCGACGGCGTCTGCTTGAACGCCGCGAGGAACTCGTCCGGGTCGTAGCCGGCGATCGTCGTGGCGTCGGTCGCGCCGGTGCGCTGCTCGATCTTGAGCGGGCCGGCGAACGCGGTCTCCATGGCGACCTGCTGGTCCAGCAGCATGCCCACGAGCAGCGCGAGCGGATTGTCCGACAGCAGAGAGTCGGCGGCGGTGTCTCCGGTGATGTGAAGGGCCATGGATCCAGTCTGGCAGGAGGTGTCCGCTCTGCTGTCGTCGGTGCGCCAACTTCGGAGATGTGCACCAACCCCGGAGCCGATTCGGGAATCTCTCCGAGCGAAGCGCACATCTCCGAGCAAAGCGCTCGCCGCGTGCGTTCCGCCAGTTCGACGCGCTCGTCCGAAGTTCGCGTCGGGGAAGTGCTTGACATATTCGTCTAGACGAATGCATCATGGGTCCATGAACGAGATCATCGAACGCACCGTCTCTGCCACTCCGCAGCGCGTCTGGGAACTCTGGACCACACCCGAGGGCATCTCGCGCTGGTGGGCGCCGGATGGGTTCCGCACCGACGTGACCGCACTCGACCTGCGCCCCGGCGGCGCGCTCGAATACACGATGACGGCGGTCGGACCGGAGCAGGTGGCCTTCATGGAGCAGAACGGAATGCCGCTCTCGACGGCGTCGCGCAAGCGCTTCACCGAGATCGAGGAGCCGACGCGGCTCGCCTACGCCTCGATCATCGACTTCGTGCCCGGGCACGACGAGTACGAGCAGCTCACCGAGATCGAGCTGCACCCGGCCGAGGACGACGGCACGCGCATCGTCATGCACGTGGAGCCCCTGCACGACGAGGTGTGGACGCAGCGCCTGCTTGCCGGTCGGGCGAACGAGCTGGACAACCTGGCCGCGCTCGTCGCCGCGGTATGACCGGCGGATCCGGGGGGTCGGCCACGCCGCTCGACCCGCACGCAGCTCCTGATCGCGGTCCTGGCGGCGGGTCCGATCCCCAGCGCGCCTTCGCCGCGATGGGCGAGCCGACCCGCTACCGCATCCTGGAAGCCCTCGCCGCGAGCCCCGCCACGGTCGGCGGCGTCGCCGAGGCCATCGGCGCGCTCCAGCCGCAGACCACGAAGCACCTCCAGGCGCTCGAGGCGGCCGGCCTGATCACGATCCACCGACTCGGCCGCCGCCGGGTGGCGAGCCTGAACCGGAGCTCCTTCGCGATGCTCGCCGCACATCTCGGGGGATGGGCGCAGACCGGCCCCGACGATGACGCGCTGCAGGCCTACGAGCAGGCGATCGTGCAGACGCAGGCGGATCCTGGACAGGACCGGAGCGTGACGTTGCGCGCCGCGATTCCTGGGCCTGTCGACGCGGTGTGGCGCGCTTGGACCGACCCGCAGATCGCCGCACGGTGGTGGGCGCCGCCGCATTTCGACGTCCGTGAGCTCGCGATCGCTCCGGAACCGGGCGCGCCGATCCGCTTCACGCTCGGCGAGCCGGGAGGCGCGATCTATCGCTCGGAAGGAAGCGTGCTCGAGACGGATCCGGGAGGATCGCTCGTCTTCGCGCTCGCGCCGGTCGACGAGACGGGCGCGCCGATGTTCGACGCTGTGCACACGGTCTCCTTCAGCGGCGACGACGCCGCGACGACGGTTGAGCTGCGCATCGAGGCGACCGCAGTCCAGCCCGGTGCGGTCGCCGCGGTCGCGGGGCTCGAGCCCGGCTGGACCCAGCTGCTCGCCGCGCTCGCCGCGCACTTCGGCGCCGGATCCGTGGACTGAGCGGGTGGCGACGCGTCCTCGGATCCGGCAGTAGCGTGAAGGCATGCAGACGATCGGCGTCCTCGGAGGCATGAGCTGGGAATCATCGCTGGACTGGTATCGGCTCGCCAATGAAAAGGTCCGCGCAGAGCTCGGCGGCTTCCACTCCGCTCCCATCCTGCTCGACTCGCTCGACTTCGCAGAGATCGAAGCGATGCAGGCAACCGGAGACTGGGAGGCGGCGGGCGACGTTCTGGCCGCCCATGCGAAAGGTCTCGAGGCCGCCGGTGCGGGGCTCGTCGTCCTATGCACGAACACGATGCACCTGGTCGCCGATCGGATCACCGACGCGATCAGCGTTCCTTTCCTGCACATCGCGGACACGACGGCGGAAGCGATCCGCGACGCGCAGTTGCGGACGGTCGGCTTGCTCGGAACCGCCTTCACGATGGAGCAGGCCTTCTATCGCGACCGCCTCGCCGTGCACGGGATCACCACGTTGATCCCGGACACGGAGGATCGGGCGATCGTGCACGGCGTCATCTACGACGAACTCGTGCAAGGCATCGTCACCGAGGAGTCACGGCAGAAGTATCGCGACGTCATCGCGAAGCTGGTCGCCGCGCGGGCCGAGGGCATCGTCCTCGGCTGCACCGAGATCGAGCTCCTCATCAGGCAGGAGGACGCACCGGTGCCGGTGTTCCCGACGACGGCGCTGCACGTCGCAGCCGCCCTGAAAGCCGCCGGTCTCTGAGCACCCGTCATCGCGACGCTCCGACGGAGAGCGCCTGTCGCGTGTGCTGATCGTTTCGGCTAGTTGATGATCTCGCCGCGCTCGTCGGCGAGGACGGCGGCGAGGCGGTCGCGCCAGTCCTGCAGCGCCTCGGGCGTCAGCCGCGTCCAGTCTTCGACCTCGGCCACCACGCGCAGCGGATCCGTGCTGCGGTAGGAGCGGGTGGGATTGCCGGGGAACTTCTTGTCGGTGACGTTGGGGTCGTCCTCGAAGTCCCCGGTCGGCTCGACCTGGTACACCCGAGGTGCGCCGTCGCCGGCGGCGAGCTCTGCGGCGAGGCCTGCTCCATCGCGCAGCGCGGTGAAGTAGATGTGGTTCATCACGATCTCGGGCCGGTAGTTCGACCGGAACCCCGCGGTGAGGAGTTCGCCGGGCTGCAGATCCGCCTTGGTGCCGTGGAAGAAGGGACCCTCGTCTGTCACGTCGCTCACCCTCTCAGGCTAACCACGTCGGCCGCTCCTGTGGCTCCGAGAAGCAGAACGTCGCGCAGAAAGAAGACGCTGTTCCGAGAAGGCCGGGAGCGACGGAATCCGTCTTCGACGACCGGGCGCTCGCTGCGGCGAGGGCGAGAGACGACGTGCTGGTCGGTTCAGGCCGTGGCGGCGTCGTCCGGCGCGTCACGCTCGGCGACCGGCTCGGCGCTCAGCCCGTACAGCGTCTCGACGGCGGCGATGAACTCGGATCCGCGACCCTGCGCGGCGAGCTCATGCGCGCGGCTGGTGGGGGTGTGCAGCAGCACTCCGGCGAGGTGGCGCATGGCCTGCTCGACCTGTCCGCCGTCGTCGCCGCGGCGCCGGGCGCGCTGGATCTCCGCCTCGAGCAGCTCGAAGATGTGTCCGCGCAGGGCGACGACGGCCGGGGTGACGCTCTCTCGGGCCCCGACCTCGTGGAACGTCGCGGCGGCCGCGCGCACGATCGACCGTGCCGCGTCGGTGGCCTGCAGCTCCTCGAGCGGCGCGTGCAGGCGGATGGTCTCGAGATCGAGCAGGGCGATGCCCTCGACCTCGGCGACATCGGCGGCGACATTGCGCGGCATGCCCAGGTCGACGATCAACTGCGTCGGTGCGGCACCGGTCGAGGATCCGCGTCCCGGGATCGGGCAGTCGAACGCGGCGTCGTCGGGCGAAGGCAGCGCCGTCAAGGCCGGGCCGCGCCCCGCGCGCAGGATCGCGGCGTCGAGCACGGGAAGCTCGGCGCTGGTGCAGGTGATCACGATGGTGGCGTGCGCGGCGGCGCGGGCGTACTCGGCCTTGGGCAAGGCGCGGATGCCGTGCTTCGCGGCGAACGCGGCCCCGCGGCCGGAGGGCGAATGCACGCTGATGTCCTGAGCGCCGCGTTCGCGCAGCGTCGCCAGGGTCACGGCGGCGTATGCGCCGGTGCCGACGAGCAGCACTCGGGCGGCGCTCCAGTCGGCGATGCGGCTGTCGGCCAGCTCGAGGGCGAGACGCACGAGCGAGCGGCCGGCGCGCCCCAGGGCGGTGTCGTTCTTGACCTTGCGCTGCGCTTCGCTGGCGCGTTGGAACAGTCGCTCCAGCTCGGGGGAGGTGGTGCCGTGCTTGCGGGCCGAGGTCAGCGCACGGCGCACCTGGCCGGCGATCTCGCCCTCGCCCGAGACCACGGATTCGAGTCCGGAGGCGACGGAGAAGAGGTGCTCCACGACGCGGGCGCCGGAGTGCACCGACGAGGACGCGGTGAGGGTGTCGGCGGGGACCCCGCTGCGGTCCGCGACGGTGTTCAGGATCCGCGCGACGTCGCTCTCGTCCGCCGCGCCGTCGACGTCGACATAGGCCTCGAAACGGTTGCAGGTCGCGAGCACGACGGCGCCCTTGGATCCTTCGGAGAGGGATCCGGCCAGGTCATCCGGGGTGCGACTGAGTCGTTCGAGGAGGTCGAAGGGGGCCGTCTTGTGATTGGCCGTGACGCAGAGCAGCACGCTGAGAGTTTACGCTTCATGCCCTTTGCGGATCCTGGACGTCATCGCCGGGCGATGCAGACCCGAAACGGATCCGGCCGCCGTCGCCGCTACTGCTCGGCCATCCAGGCCTGCCAGTCCGCGATGCGGAGCCCCGGTGGCATGACCGCGTCGACCTCCTTGACGAACGGCGTCGTGCCGTCTGCGGTCAGGAGGGCGCGGTAGTCGGCGTGCTGCTGGTCGAGGAAGTAGAAGTACGACCCGGCCGTGAGATAGGCCGTGTCGACCCGGGCGGAGTCGTCGAACGCCGCGGCGGAGACCGCGTCGGCCACGTCACCGTCGAGCACCGTGCGCCGCACGTCGCGGGTGGTGAACAGCTCGGCGGAGGCGTCGGCGTAGTCGGCCGCGACGGCCTCGGCGTAGCCCTCGGAGAAGGCGCGGTCGTCGCCCTTCGCGCCGTCGGCGGTGAAGGGGGCCGGCGCGTACGTGTTCTGCATGTAGTGCGCGAACTCGTGCGCGAAGACGTACCCGTCCTCATCGATCAGACCGCCCGGGCCGACAGTCGCGAGCCCGCCGCCGGGGTAGGGCCCGCTGGCGAGGCCGGGCACGTTCTCCGCCGTCCACCGGCTCGGCCGGTAGTCGAACTGGCAGAAGCCCGCGACCCCATCGGCCATGTCCGGACCGTACGCCGCCCGGAAGTCGTCGTCGTTCTCGGTCACGTAGCTCACGAAGCCGTCGAGACGCGCCGTGGATCCGGTCCACTCGGGACGGGCGAGCACGTCCTCCGCCGCGGCCTCGGCCTCGGGGATGCGGTCATCGGCGAGGGCGGCCTCGTCGGCGTCGGCGAACAGCGCGACGTGCTCCCCGCGTGCGACCGCGATCTGCTCGCCGCGATCCCAGGGCATGTCCGCCACCGCGTTCAGCACCGTGAGCTTCGAGTGCGGACCCGTGCCCGCGATCGTCGCGTCGTACACGAAGGTCGCCAGCAGCTCCCCGCCGAAGCCGGTGCCGTTGTCGGCGGCGACCGCGTGGAAGCCGCCGAGCTGCATGTTGAACGCGAGCTGCACGGATCCGGTCGCGTCCGTCGACTCGGCCACCCCGAGGGTCCAGCCCAGCTTCTTCGTCTCGTCCCAGATCGCCGCCAGATGCTTCGCGACGCGCCCGTCGCCCGCCGCGACGAACGCCGCGCGGTCGTTCTCCTGCATCGCGGTGCTCAACCGCGTTGTCACGTCGTCGTCCCAGGCGTCGGCGCTCGTCGACGAACCGTCCCCGGTGGCGGTCGAACTGTACGAGGAGTCCTGCGGGATCGCTGCGAGGACGGCGACTCCGGTGACCGTCGCGCCCCCGACCGTGACCGCGATCGCCGCGACGATGGCGACGGCCCACAGCCAGCCGCGCCGTCGATCGGGCATCGGCGGGCGCGCGACGGGGCCGGCCGGCCAGCGGGGCGCCGTCGCGGCCCTTCCGCCGAGGTGCGGGCCGGGGAAGCCATGGCCGCCCGACTGCGATCCGGGAGCGCCGAAACGAGGGCCGGGGAAGCCGTGGCCGCCGGGAGCCGACGTCACGGGCGGGGTCGCTGCGTCCAATGGTCTGCTCTCTCGCGTAGCGCGCGGTGCGCATCGTCGCGACCGGGGACGGCGGATCCCTGTCCAGCATTCTGCTGCCTGAACCTGCGGCGCGCCAAGCGCCGTGATGGCATCGATGCGCCCGCCGATCGATGCCGCATCCGCCGCACGGTCGCGATCCGCACGGGCGACGTCCGGATCCCCATGAGTCGCAAAGCAGCGGCGGGGGAGAATGGATCCATGCCCCTCAACGACGCCCCCCTGCTGCGCGCCCTCGCCGGAGACCGCCCCGAGACCACCCCGGTGTGGTTCATGCGCCAGGCAGGCCGTTCGCTGCCTGAGTACCGCGACCTGCGGGTCGGCACACGCATGCTCGATGCCTGCCTCACGCCCGACCTCGCCGCGGAGATCACGCTGCAGCCGGTGCGCCGGCACAAGGTCGACGCCGGCATCTTCTTCAGCGACATCGTGGTGCCGCTGCGGCTCGCGGGCGTCGAGGTCGAGATCGAGCCCGGCCGGGGTCCTGTGTTCGCGGCGCCAGTGCGCACCGCGGCCGACGTCGATCGGATCACGGCGATCGATCCCGCGTCGCTCGACACGACGCAGATCGCCGAGGCGGTGCGGCTCGTGGTGGCCGAACTCGGCGACACCACGCCGCTGATCGGCTTCGCCGGAGCGCCCTTCACCCTCGCCGCCTACCTCGTCGAGGGCGGGCCGTCGAAGGAGCACCTGCGCGCACGGGCGATGATGCACACGGATCCGGACTCGTGGAACCGGCTCGCGGGCTGGCTCGCGCGGATCTCGCGGACCTTCCTCGACGCGCAGCACGCGGCCGGAGCGAGCGCGGTGCAGCTCTTCGACTCCTGGGCAGGCTCCCTCAGCCCCGCCGACTACCGTGCCTTCGTCGCGCCGCACTCGGCCGCCGCGGTCGACGGCATCGACGCCCCGGTCATCCACTTCGGCGTCGGCACGGGGCCGTTCCTCGCCGACATGCGCTTGGGCGGGCGCGCCGACGCGGTCGGGGTCGACTGGCGTCTGCCGCTGGACGAGGCCGTGGCCGTGCTCGGCGACGACGTGACCGTGCAGGGCAACATCGACCCGGCGCTGCTCACCGCGCCGTGGCCCGTGCTCGAGGCGCACGTCCGCGACGTGCTGCGCCGTGGCACCGCCGCCCGCGCGCACATCCTCAACCTCGGCCACGGGGTGCCGCCGGAGACGGACCCCTCCGTGCTCACCCGCATCGTCGAGCTGGTGCACGAGGTGCGGGCGGAGGCGGTCGCCTCCGGAGCAGGGCGATGAGCACACCGGACCCGGCACCCTCGGTCGGGCCGGCCTCGCCTGTGCCGGAGCGGGACATGCCCGCGTCCGGCGCCGAACCGCACACGCCTGAACTCGCCGAGAAGGCCGCCCGCCTGCGGGTCGCCGTGATCGGCGGTGGAGTGGCGGGCCTGATCGCGGCGGAGTCGATCGCCGCGATCGGCGCGCACGCCACGGTGTTCGAGGCGCAGGAGCGGGCCGGCGGCGCCGTGCAGGCCGGTACGGCCGACGGGCTCGCCTTCGACGCCGGCGCCGAGAGCTTCGCCGTGCGCGGCGGTCACGTGCGCGCGCTGCTCGCCGAACTCGGCCTCGACGCCCAGGTCGTGTCGCCCGAACCCGGCGGCGCCTGGGTCGCGGGCATCCCCGGCGGCGCCGCGCCGCTGCCCCGAGGCGGGCTGCTCGGGATCCCCGCGAATCCCTTCGCCGAGGACGTACGCCGGGTGATCGGGTGGAGCGGCACCTGGCGGGCCTGGCTCGACCGTCTGCTGCCGCCGCTCACGATCGGCCACGACCACAGCTTGGGTCGCCTCGTGCGCAAGCGCATGGGTGCCCGGGTGCTCGACCGTCTCGTGGCCCCGGTCAGCACCGGCGTGTACTCCGCGCACCCCGACGACATCGACGTGGATGTGGCGGCCCCGACTCTGAACGCGGCCCTCACCCGCGCCGGCTCGCTCTCCGGCGCGGTCGCCGAGATCACCGGCGGATCGGGCAAGGCTCCCGGGGCGGCAGTGCAGGGCCTCGCGGGCGGAATGTCGGGTCTCGTCGACGCGCTCGTCGCACGTATCGAAATGCTCGGATCCGAGGTGCGTACGAGCGCTCAGGTCGAGGCGCTCGAGCGCGATGACGCCGGCTGGACGGTGCGCCTCGCGGAGCAGGAGCAAGAACAGGAGCACGACGTCGTCGCTGAGGACGACCTCAGCGCAGAGCCCGCTGAGGTCCTTGCCGGCTTCGATGCGGTGATCGTCGCCGCTGACGAGCCCACGGCCCGCCGGCTCCTCGCGCCACATGTGCCGGAGCTGGCCGCGGTCGCCGTCGGAGACTCTCCGCGGATCGAGATCGTCACGCTGGTCCTCGACGCCCCCGAGCTCGCCGTCGCGCCGCGCGGATCCGGAGTGCTCACCGTTCCCGGATCGCACACGGCGAAGGCCCTGACGCACAGCACCGCGAAGTGGGCCTGGTTGCGGGAGCGCGCCGGCAACCGGCAGGTCGTCCGGGTGTCGTTCGGCTCCGCGGGCGAAGAGCCGGCGACCGCCGCCCTCGACGACGAGGCCTCCGCGTCCCTTGCGCTCGCCGAGGCGTCGGCACTCCTCGGTGTCGAGCTGAGCGCCGCCCAGCTGCGGGGCAGTCACCGAGCGCGTTTCGTGCAGGCGCAGCCCTCCGCCGTGCGGGGAGCGGCCGAGCGCCGCACCGCCGCGGCGACCGCGATCTGCGCCGTTCCGGGCATCGGCGCGACCGGGGCCTGGCTCAGCGGCACCGGTCTTGCGCAGGTCGTCCCGCACGCGAAGGACGAGGCGGAGCGGATCCGACACGCCCTGCTCTGGGGCTGACCTCGGCGGAAGCGGTGGCGGTCCGCAAGGCCGGCCGTGGGGGCACGCCGCACGCGGGCGGACCGAAGTCAACCCCTCCGACTGATAGATGCCGAAAACGGAATACAGGGTTACGCTGGAGATCCGCAGAGACCGCAATCGTGAGGAGACCCCATGAAGGGGAAGATCGGACTTGTCGTCGGACTCGGCGTCGGATACGTGCTGGGCACCCGTGCAGGGCGCGAGCGCTACGAGCAGATCAAGAAGCAGTGGCTCAAGGTCTGGCACCTCGACCCCGTGCAGGCGCAGGTGCACAAGGTGCAGGACTTCGCGAAGACGCAGGCGGCCGCCGTGCCGCAGGCGTTGTGGACCGGCGCCGTGAAGATCGTCAAGGCCGCCACGTCCGACGGAACCCCGGGTCAGCGCGTGGACTCGACCATCGCGAGCGGCAAGACCGTCGCCGCAGAGGTCAAGCAGGCCGCGGAGGAGACCGTGGCCGCTGCGGAGCAGAGCGCCGCTGCGGCAGAGAGCAAGACGAACTCCCGCACCTCTTCGGGCGCGAAGAGCGCCCCGAAGAAGCCGACCACGGGCGCCTGACATGGCCGGCAACTTCCGGGATCGCGCCGACGACAGCCTGCTGACGCTGCTCGGCGACCTTCCCGACCTCGTCAGCAACCTCGTCAAAGCCGAGATCGACGCGGCCAAGACCTGGATCTCCCGCACCGCGAAGGACGCGGGCATCGGCAGCGTCTGGTTCCTGGTCGCCCTGTTCTTCCTGTTCTGGACGGTGCCGGTCATCCTCGTGTTCGCGATCGCCGGCCTCTCGTCGTGGTTCCCGGTCTGGCTCTCCGCGATCATCACGTTCGGGATCCTGCTGCTCGCCGTGGTCGCGTTCGCGCTGCTCGGAATCGTGAAGTTCCGCAAGGTCCTGAGCCGGGAGAACCCGGCGCAGGCCGTCGCCACCGACGTCCGCATCGTGAAGGAGGCCGGCAATGGCCGTTGACCCGGTGAACATCCCGCGCACCGCCGTGCCCGCTGGGATCGTCGATCCCGTCGCCTCGGCCCGTGCCGAACTGAAGGCGGCCCTGCTCGCGATCGAGGAGAAGGGCAATGTGCCCCGTCGTCTCGAGAAGGCGACCGTCGAGGGCAAGGTCAAGCTGCGCGCATTCGCGCGACGCAACCCGGTCGGTGCCGTGGCCGCAGCCGTCGGGGCCGCCGCGGTCGTCGGCGGCATCGTCTGGGCCGTCGCCCGCAGCATCGCGCGCTGACTATCTCCGAGTCGTCGCCCTGAGAGCGGTCTCGTCGCCCTGAGAGCGGTCTCTAGGTCGCGCCCAGGGGGACGACTCGGATTCTCCGCCTCATAGCCGGAGGGGGCAGACTGGATCCCATGGCTGAAGCTGCAGAAACGCCCGTGCTCGCCGCCGACTCCGACGCCTCGCCCCAGGGCTCCACGCCCGGCGCTGGTTCTCCTCAGGGTTTCACCCTGTGGGCCGTGTGGCGCCGCGACCCCTCCGCTCCCGTGGCCGAGTCCGACGCCACCGAGCTCGAGGACATCGTCCGGCACATCGAGGACGGCGGGATCTCCGTCCGCGGCTTCTACGACGTCTCCGGCCTGAAGGCCGATGCCGACCTCATGGTGTGGCTGCACGGACCGAACCCCGAGGAACTGCAGAAGGCCCTGCGGCGTCTCCGCCGCACCGAACTGCTGCGCACCCTGCTGCCGACCTGGAACGTGATGGGCGTGCACCGCGACGCGGAGTTCAACCGTGCGCACGTCCCCGGCTTCCTGCGTGGCGTCGAGGCGAAGGGCTGGCTCTGCCTGTACCCGTTCGTGCGCACGCCAGAGTGGTACCTGATCGAGGAGGACGAGCGCCGGCGCATGCTCGCCGAGCACGGGCGCAAGGGCGCGGCCTTCCGCGGGGTCATCGCCAACACCGTCGCGGCCTTCGCGCTCGGCGACTACGAGTGGCTGCTCCCGCTCGAGGCCGACGACCCGACGGAGCTCGTCGACCTCATGCGCGATCTGCGTTACACCGATGCGCGCCGCTACGTGAAGGAGGAGATCCCCTTCTACACCGGGCGCCGCCTGCGCCTCGAGGAGATCCCCGAGGTGCTGCAGTGACCGCTGCCGACGACGTCATCCGACTCGGAACGCGCCGGAGCGCCCTCGCGCAGGCCCAGTCGGGTCACGTCGCGAAGGCGCTGGAGGCGGTCTCCGGCCGTCGGGTCGAGCTCGTCCCGATCACGAGCGAGGGCGACACCAACCGTGCGTCTCTCAGCGAGATCGGCGGGCAGGGCGTGTTCGCCACGGCCCTGCGCGATGCGCTGCTGCGCGGCGAGTGCGACATCCTCGTGCACTCCCTGAAGGACCTGCCCACGCAGGTACCGGACGGACTCGTCATCGCCGCGATCCCGGCTCGCGCCGACGCCCGCGACGTGGCGGTCACCCGCGACGGCACGCCCCTTCACGAGCTGAAGGGCGGATCCACGATCGGGACCGGATCCCCGCGCCGGATCGCGCAGGTGCACGTGCGCAACCCGCGCCTGCACACGGCTGATCTGCGGGGCAACGTCGACTCCCGGCTGCAGCGCGTGGCGTCGGGCGAACTCGACGCCGTGATCCTCGCCGCCGCGGGACTCGGCAGGCTGGACGGGGATCCCCTCGGAGAGCTGAGGGCAGAGCCGCTCGGTCTCGCCGAGTGGCCGACGGCACCCGGCCAGGGAGCGCTCGCCGTGGAGACCACCGTGGACGCCCCGGCCGAACTGCTGGCCGCGCTCGCCGCCCTCGACGACGAGGCCACCCGCATCGCCGTGACGGCTGAGCGGGCGGTGCTGGAAGGGCTGGACTCCGGCTGCCAGGCGCCGATGGCCGCGCACGCGGAGATCGTGGACGGCGACCTGCGTGTGCGCGCCGTGGTCTACGCGCCGCATGACGGCTGGCGGATCGGGATCGACGTCACGGAGCCGCTGCATCCAGACTCCGTGAAGGCCGCGGCACCGGGCGAGGAGTATATTCGTCCCAACGGCAGTGGCAACGGTGCGGACTCTGCCGATGGTGCGGACCCGATCAGCGCATCACGCGCGATCGGGTTGTCTGTTGCCCGTCGGCTGCTCGAACGTGGAGCGGCTGACCTCCTTCCGCGCCCCTGAATCCGATGATGATGACTGAATCGAAGCAAGAGGCCAAGCCGTTGACGGGTTGGCGTGTGCTCGTGCCGCGCGGAGGCCCGTGGGGCGACGGCGTCGCCGCCACTCTGCGTGCGCAGGGAGCGGTCCCCGTCGTGGCGCCCCTGATCAACTTCGCGCCGACGAACGACCAGGCTGCCCTCGACGACGCCCTCGCGAAGCTCGCGAACGGCGAGTTCGACTGGCTCACCATCACGAGCGCGACCACCGTCGACGTGCTCTTCGCGCACCGTGCCGAGATCCCCGTCTCCACGAAGATCGCCGCCGTGGGAGAGACCACGGCCGCGGCGCTCGCCGCCGTCGGCTATCACGTGGACCTCGTGCCGGAGGACGACAACTCCGCCGAGGGCATGGCGGCCCAGCTCATCGCACTCGAGCCGGAGCCGAAGCGGATCCTGACCCTGCGCAGCGAGATCGCCAAGCCCCTGCTCACCAAGTCGCTGATCAACGCCGGTCATCACGTGTCCAGCGTCGTCGCCTATCGTACGGTCGGCGTGCCGGTCACAGAGCGCATCATGCGCGACGTGCAGAACGGCCGGATCAACGCGATCCTCGTCACGAGCGGATCCGTCGCCGAGCAGGTGCGCGAGCAGTTCCCGGACATCCCTGATTCCACGCTGCTCGCGGCGATCGGCCCTCGTACCGCGAAGGACGCCAAGAAGGCGGGCCTTCCGATCACCGTGGTCGCCGACACGCAGACGGTCGACGCGCTCATCGATGCGGTCGCCCAGTTCACCCTTCCGCACGCGGCCGACGAGTTCGCCCCGTGACCGGCGGACTTCGCTCTGGCGCCGCCGGGCTGGGCGCATCGGCCGGCTTCCCCGACGTCCGTCCGCGCCGGCTCCGCCAGTCCGCGGCGGTGCGCTCCCTGGCCCGCGAGACGGATCTTCTTCCGCGCCACCTGGTGCTGCCGGCCTTCGTGCGTGAAGGCCTGACGGATCCGTCCCCGATCGGATCCATGCCCGGCGTCGTGCAGCACTCGCTCGACTCCCTCCGCCGCGCCGCCGTCGAGGCGGCCGAGGCGGGCGTGACCGGGATCATGCTCTTCGGCGTGCCCGCCGTGCGCGATGCCATCGGATCCGGCGCCGATGATCCGGACGGGATCCTCAACGTCGCGACCGCCGCACTCGCCGCGGAGGTCGGCGACGCGCTCGTCGTGCAGACCGACCTGTGCCTGGACGAGTTCACCGACCACGGTCACTGCGGCGTGCTCGCCGCCGACGGCTCCGTCGACAACGACGCGACACTGGAGCGGTACGTGTCGATGGCGCTCGCCCAGGCGCGCGCCGGATCGCAGTTGCTCGGGCTCAGCGGAATGATGGACGGCCAGGTGGCCGCGGTGCGCCACGCGCTGGACGCCGAGGGCTTCCAGGACGTGCTGCTGCTCGGCTACGCGGCGAAGTACGCGAGTGCGTTCTACGGCCCGTTCCGTGAGGCCGTCGACTCGCAGCTGCAGGGCGATCGCCGCACGTATCAGCTGGATCCGGGCAACCGCCGCGAGGGCGTGCGCGAGGCGCTGCTGGACGAGGCCGAGGGCGCGGACATCGTCATGGTGAAGCCGGCGATGGCGTTCCTCGACGTGATGCGCGAGGTGCGCGATGCTGTGCGCGTGCCGGTGTGGGCGTACCAGGTGTCGGGCGAGTACGCGATGATCGAGGCCGCCGCGCAGAACGGCTGGCTCGATCGCGAGCGCACGATCCTGGAATCCCTGCTGTCGATCCGCCGTGCCGGTGCCGACGTCGTGCTGACGTACTGGGCGACCGAAGCCGCCCGCTGGCTCGCCCGCGACTGACCTGCCTTTCCTGGTCGTTGAGCGAGGACGGCGAAGCCGACCCACCCCCTGGTCGTTGAGCGAGGACGGCGGAGCCGACCGAGATGAAACGAGGCACCCTCCCAAGCCCGCGCGGATACCTCGCGAGCCCGCCGAGCAGGAACGGCACAGCGACCTCCGGAAGAATGGATCCATGACCGACCGCAATGACGACCTGTTCGATGCCGCCCGTGCCGTGATCCCCGGCGGGGTGAACTCACCGGTGCGCGCCTACGGGTCGGTCGGCGGCACGCCGCGGTTCCTCGCCAGCGCCTCCGGCGCCACGGTCACCGACGCGGCCGGCACGACCTACCTCGACCTCGTCGCATCCTGGGGTCCCGCGCTGCTCGGGCACGCGCACCCGGAGATCGTCGCGGCCGTGCAGGAGGCGGCGACGCGCGGCCTGTCGTTCGGCGCCCCGACCGAGGGGGAGGTCGAGCTGGCCGCGCTCATCGCCGACCGGGTGCGGCACGGCGACGTGCGCCCCGTCGAGCGCGTCCGCCTGGTGTCCACGGGCACCGAGGCGACCATGACCGCGATCCGGCTCGCGCGCGGGGCGACCGGCCGCGACCTGCTGGTCAAGTTCGCCGGGCACTACCACGGGCACTCGGATGGGCTGCTGGCTGCAGCCGGATCCGGCGTCGCCACCCTGGCGCTGCCCGGATCCGCGGGCGTTCCCGCCCCGATCGCCGCGCAGACGCTCGTCATCGACTACAACTCCCCGGAGGCGCTCGCCGCCGTGTTCGCCGAGCATGGCGACCGGATCGCGGCTGTCATCGTGGAGGCCTCCGCGGCGAACATGGGCGTGGTGGCGCCGGAGCCCGGGTTCAACCGACTCATCGCCGAGACCGCACACGCGCACGGCGCCCTCATGATCCTGGACGAGGTGCTCACCGGGTTCCGCGTGCACGCGGCCGGCTTCTGGGGGCTGCAGCAGGCGGCGGGCGAGGAGTTCCTGCCCGACATCATCACGTTCGGCAAGGTCGTGGGCGGGGGCATGCCGCTCGCCGCGCTCGGTGGGCGTGCCGAGGTCATGGACCGGCTGGCGCCGACCGGGCCGGTGTACCAGGCCGGCACGCTGAGCGGGAACCCGCTCTCGGTCGCCGCGGGCCTGGCAACCCTGCGCCTCGCGACGCCGGACGTGTACGCGCGGATCGACGCCGCCGCAGCCCGGCTGTCCGCCGCGCTCGACAATGCGCTCACCGACGCGGGCGTGGAGCACGCCGTACCGCGCGCAGGCAACCTGTTCGGCGTGGCCTTCGCGGCCGAGGCGCCGCGCGACTACACCGAGGCGCAGGCGCAGCAGGTGTTCCGTTACGCCCCGTTCTTCCACGCCATGCGCGAGCAGGGCGTGGCGCTGCCGCCCAGCGTGTTCGAGGCCTGGTTCCTCACGGCGGCGCACGGCGAGGCAGAGCTGGCAGCGATCGAGGCGGCGCTTCCCGCGGCCGCTCAGGCGGCGGCCGGCGCCACGGCCTGACGCTCCGGGCCACGGCCCGGGATCCCCACCTTCGCTCATTGGTCGCGAATTGCCCTTTGGAGCCCGGGAGAAGGGCGTTTCGCGACCAGCGAGTGGGAGTGTGGGCCGTTACCCACGAGCAACGTCGTTACCCACGAGCACCGTCGTTTCCACGAGCGGTCCGGAGAGCGCCGACGCTCGCCGGACTCCAGATTGTGGATCACCGCCAGCGTGATCGTTGCCGTCCTGTGAGGTGCCTCGCGGGCGGATCCGGGTCGGCGCTGGCAGACTGGAGGAATGGTGACGCTGCTGCTGGATCGGACCCGCCTCGAGGTGGAGCTCTCTCCGCTTGAGCGCGCCGTCTCGTTCCGCCGCGACAACCTGCACATCGCCCGTGAGGCGATCGTCAAGGTGCAGCTCACGGATGACGCCTGGACGTGGCTGCGCGGCGTCGGCAGCCCCGGCACGCATGTGCCGCTCGTGCTCGCCGCCGGCACCTGGAAGTCGGCGAGCGGCGACGATTTCGTGCTCATCCGGCGGCACAAGCCCAGCGTCGTGATCGACCTCGAGGGCGCCGAGTTCCAACGCCTCGTCCTCACCACTCGGCACGGCCTGGCGCTCGCACAGGCGCTGCGGCTCGATGCGACCTCCGAACTCGCGGAGGTCACGGACATCGCCGCGACCGGGGCGATCCCGGTCGTGGAGCCCGCAGGCAAGCCCGGGCGCAAGCGCAAGCCCGCGATCCGCCCCGTCTGACCCGGCCCGGGCGTCTGCCGGGGCCGGCGACCGAGCGGAGCGCCACGCTCGCAACGCGGGAGCGGCGACCGTCCTCTCAGACGATCGCCGCTCCGTTCCTGCTTCGGCCGGGGTCAGTGCCCGTGGCGGTCGCCGTCGTGGTTCTGCTCGTCGTGGTTCTGCTCGTGCTGTGACTCGTCGCGCTGCTCGTCGTCGTGCGATGCCGGCTCGTCATGCGCAGCGGGCTTCTCCGCCGACTCCTCATCGCCGGAAGGACCGGGCGTGTAGGAGGGAGCGTCGTCCGTGAAGAACGCGCGGGCGGCGGCGGCGAGCGACGCGCTGACGGCCGCGGCGCGCGGATCCTCGTGCTGGTCGATCTCGCCCTGCGTCACGTCCTCGAGGTCGTCGTCATCGTCGGGCGACTCGTCGAGGATGACCTGGATCTCCTGCGTGCGTCCCTCGGCGAGAGCGGCGAAGATCTCGATCCCGGCGATCTCCGTGGTCTCCGTGCTGGGCTCCGGCGTAGCGAACTCGTCGTCGGCGGAGGGCGTCGTGATCACGGTCGTCGCCGCCGTGGGGGCGTCGTCGATGTGGTCTTCGCGATCGACAGCGTCGGCGTCGGCGTCAGTGTCCTCGCCCTCAGAGTGATCCTTGCCCTCGGCGGTGTCGGTGTCGGGGGTCTGCGGGGCCGACGGCACGCCGGTGATCAGGTCGTCGAAGGACACAGGTGCGGAGTTCGGGATGGTCAGGGCGGCGGTCTCGAAGGATCCGAGCGCCGCGTCGCCGTCCTCGCCCGCGTCGGCATCACGCGTGAGCGGAGCCTCGTGCTCGTCGGCGTCCTCGTTCTGCGCGTCATCCGCACTGTCCAGGGCCGCGTCGCCCGGCGTGTAGTCGGCGTCGATCGGTGCGGTCAGCGCGACGCCCGCCGCGATGGCGGTGTCGACGTCGTTGCCCTGGGACGGCTCGGCATCCTCGTCGGTGGACTCTGCCTGGGCGTCGGCATGGGTCTCCGATTCCGCATCCCCGGTCGACTCCGAGTCGGACTCGGACGGCTCCGACTCGGGCGCCGACTCCGAGTCGGGCTCCTCCGACTCGGGCTCCGCGTCGGAATGCTCCGACTCGCCGTCCTCTGCCTGGGCGTCGGTGTCGTCCTCGGCGGAGCCGTCGTGACCGGAGGCGTCGTCGCCGGAGCCGGTGGTGGAGCCATCGGACTCCTCGCCGCCCAGCTCGGAAGCGCCTTCGTCAGACCCGTCCTGCACGGAAGTGCCGTCGTCGGACGTGCTCTGGTCGGATCCCTCCTGGTCGGAAGCGCCCTCGTCGGAACCGTGCTCCGGGGAATTCTCCTCCTCGGATCCGTTCTCCTCGGAGTCAGAAGCCTCGGCCTCGTTCTCCGCGCCGCTCTCGTCAGCTGCGGGAGCCTCTTCCTCGGTCGCGGTCGCGGTCGCGTCGCCGTCGGTCGCGGTCTCGCCACCGTCGGTGTCCGTGCCGTCCGCCTCGAATCCTTCGTCCTCGGATCCTCCGGCGTTCTCGTTCTCCTCGGATGCAGACTGCGCGGCGGCGAACTCGGCGGCCTCGCGACGCGTGGTCGGAACCGCGGCACCGCCCTCCGCCGGAGCGGCTGCGCCCGCGGGGTCGAACAGACCGGCGACACCGGCGCTCGCGGCCGCCACGACGGGCACGGCTGCGGCGGCGCCGAACAGCCCCGCGGTCGGGGCGCCGCCGTTCGCAGCGGGCGCTTCGGCGTTCTCGTCGGAGGCCTCCGCCGACGAATCGGATTCGGCCGTGACGGGCGCCTCGGTCGCCACCTCGGGTGCACCGACGATCGGCATCGCACCGGTCGCGGAGTCGCGACGGCCGTGCACGAGGTCGAGGAAGACCTCCTCGAGGCTCGGCCCGCGCTGCAGCAGCGTGGTGAGCGCGAGACCGGCGGACGCGGCGACCGCGCCGACGGCGGCGGCGTCGGTGTTGTGCACGGTCAGGCCCGAACGCAGCACGTCGAAGCTCAGCCCGGCGTTCTGCAGGGAGGCGGCGAGTGCCGCGCGGTCATCGGCGTCGACGACGACGGATCCCGTGGTCGGATCCGAGAGCTTGCCGATGCTGTCGGCGTAGACCAGACGGCCCTTCGACAGCACCAGCACGTTGTCGGCGATCTGCTCGATCTCGCTCAGCACGTGCGAGGAGACGAGGACCGTACGACCCTCGTCGGCGAGCTGGCGCATGAGCAGGCGCATCCAGCGGATGCCCTCGGGGTCCAGGCCGTTCGCAGGCTCGTCGAGCACGAGGGCACCGGGGTCGCCGAGAAGCGCCCCGGCCACGCTCAGCCGCTGGCGCATCCCCAGCGAATAGGCGCCGATGCGGGTTTCGGTCTCGTTCTGCAGGCCCACCAGCTCGAGCACTTCCTGCACACGGGAGAGGGGGATGCCGTTCGCCTTCGCCGCGATCGTCAGCTGGCGCGGCGCGGTGCGGCGGGGGCGGTAGACCGCCTCTTCGAGCACCGATCCGATCGTGCGCAGCGGGTGGCGCAGCTCGGAGTGGGCGACGCCGCCGATGGTGGCGGTGCCCGAGGTCGGACGGATCTGCCCGATCATCATCCGCAGTGAGGTCGTCTTGCCGGCGCCGTTGGGCCCGAGGAACGCCGTCACCGCGCCGGGCTCGATACGGGCGGAGAGGTCGTCGACAGCGGTGAGAACGCCGAAGCGCTTCGTCGCATGCGAGAACTCGAGCAGTTGTCCGTCGGTCATCCGCGGCCTCTCATAGATACAGCAGTACCCCTCTATCCTGCCGGATGGGGAGGGAAAACGCAGGTTGATCCGGGGCATTCCGCCCAATGCGGGGGCTGTCGCGCTTGCGATGCGGAGGCGCGCTCGTGCTCGGTCCACCCGGTCGTCGGCACCTCGGACGGAGCGTCGTGCGCGGTAACGTGGCATCCGTGAGCACCGTCGAAGACGCCCAGGAATCCGCCGCTGCAGACGCCGAGGTGCTCGTGCGCACCGAGGGAGCGCTGGGCTGGATCACGCTGAACAGGCCGCGCGCGCTCAACGCGCTCAACGTCGGGATGATCCGCGCGGTGCACGCGGCGCTCGATGCCTGGCGCGACGACAGCGACATCGAGATCGTCTACATCGACGGGGCGGGGGAGCGCGGCCTGTGCGCGGGCGGCGACGTGCGCGAGCTGCACCGCCAGATCACCGCGGGACGCAGCGCCGACACCGTGGAGTTCTTCCGCGAGGAGTACGCGATGAACGCCGCGATCGCCGAGTACCCGAAGCCCGTCGTCGCGATCGCCGACGGCATCACGATGGGCGGCGGCATCGGCGTCGCGGGGCACGCGGCCATCCGGGTCGTCACCGAGCGCTCGCAGCTCGCGATGCCGGAGGTCAAGATCGGCTTCACGCCCGATGTCGGCGGCACCTGGCTGCTCGGTCGCGCCCCGGGTCGGCTGGGCGAGTTCCTGGCGCTCACGGCGGGGACGATGAACGGATCCGATGCGCTCTACGCCGGGTTCGCCGACTTCTGGGTCCCGTCCGAGCGGCTGGATGCGCTGCGCGATGCGCTCGCGCACCGGGCGGATCCGACCGGGCCGAGCGAGATCGTGATGCTGTTCGACGAGACGCCGGATCCGTCGCCGCTGTCCGCGCAGCAGGCGTGGATCGACGAGGCGTTCTCCGCCGACACGGTGCCGGAGATCATCGCGCGCCTCCGGGCGCTCCCGGCCGGGCGGGCCGACGGGGTCGTCCCGGGCGAAGGTCCTACCCCCGCCTCCTCCGCCGACCTGGTCGAGTCCCTCGCACCGACCGCACTCGTCGTGACGCTCGACGCCGTGCGCGAAGCCCGCGCGATGGACTCCGTGCGCGATGCGCTGGCGGGGGAGTACCGACGGGTGCTGTGGTTCGTGCACCACCACCCCGACCTCGTCGAGGGGATCCGCGCGCAGCTGGTCGACAAGGACCGCAATCCGCACTGGGATCCGCAGACGCTCGCCGACCTCGCCCCCGATGCCGGCGCCGAGGCGCGGGGCTACGTTCCGCCGGTCCCGCTCTGGAGCTGACGCGCGTTCCTCCGGGCGGCGGGTTTCTTAACCGGATCCGGAAATCTCCGCGCGAGCAGGGATTCGTTTCGCCCTCAGCGAAGATCTGAGTCGATCCTCCTCAAGGGGGATGTGAATGTCCGTGCCGCGTGGCAGGGTGTTTCGTGGTCGGTTCTCGACTCATTCCGCTTCCCCTGGGGAAGTCCGCTCCCACAAGGAAAGTCCGCCCGTGCTCGGAAAGATCCTCTTCCGCTATCTCAAGCGCTACAAGTGGCTGCTGCTCGGTGTACTGGTGTTCCAGTTCGCGAGTGCGTATGCCTCGCTGTCCCTGCCGCGCCTCAACGCCGACATCATCGACAAGGGCGTCGCCAACGCCGACACCGCCTACATCTGGTCGCACGGCGGGTTCATGCTCGCCGTCTCGCTCGGGCAGATCATCGCCTCCGTGATCGCGACCTATTTCGCCGCGCGCGCGGCGATGAGCATGGGCCGCGACCTCCGCGCCGACGTGTTCGCCCGCGTCAGCGGCTTCTCCGAGCGCGAGGTCTCGCAGTTCGGCGCCGGATCGCTGATCACCCGCAACACGAACGACGTGCAGCAGGTGCAGATGCTGGCGATGATGGGCTCGACGATGTTCGTGACCGCGCCGCTGCTCGCGATCGGCGGCATCATCTACGCCCTGCAGACCAGCCTCGAGCTGAGCTGGGTCATCGCCGTCTCGGTGCCCGCGCTGCTGATCGTGGCCGGCATCATCATCGGCCGCATGGTCCCGCTGTTCCGCAGCTACCAGGGCAAGCTCGACAACGTCAACCGGATCATGCGTGAGCAGCTCACCGGCGTGCGGGTCGTTCGCGCGTTCGTGCGCGAGCGCATCGAGGAGGAGCGCTTCCGCGGCGCCAACACCGACATCATGGTCGTCGGCCGCAACGTCGGCTCACTGTTCGTGCTGCTCTTCCCGCTGTTCATGCTGATCATGAACGTGACGATCGTGGGAGTGATCTGGTTCGGCGGCGTCGAGGTGAACAACGGCACGGTCGAGGTCGGCACGCTGTTCGCCTTCATGCAGTACGTCGGTCAGATCATGTTCGGCATCATCATGTCCAGCTTCATGGCGATGATGATCCCGCGCGCCGCGGTGTCCGCCGAGCGTGTCGGCGAGGTGCTGGACGCCGAGCAGAGCATGACGCGACCGGAGAACGGCGTGAAGTCGTTCCCGGTGCCGGGATCCGTGGCCTTCGACGACGTCTCCTTCACGTACCCCGGCGCCGAGTCGCCGGTGCTGCACGGGATCAGCTTCGCAGCGGAGCCCGGCGAGACCGTCGCGATCGTCGGATCCACCGGCGCGGGCAAGACCACGCTGATCTCGCTCATCCCGCGACTGTTCGACGTCACCGGAGGCGCCGCCTTCGTCGGCGGCACGGACGTGCGCGAGGCCGACGTCGACACGTTGTGGAAGAGCATCGGACTCGTGCCGCAGCGCCCGTTCCTGTTCAGCGGGACGATCGCAGCCAACCTGCGCTACGGCCGTGAGGAGGCGACCGACGAGGAGCTGTGGGCCGCGCTCGAGATCGCACAGGCGAAGGACTTCGTCTCTGAGATGCCCGACGGGCTGGACTCGAACATCGCCCAGGGCGGAACGAACGTGTCCGGTGGTCAGCGCCAGCGGCTCGCGATCGCCCGCGCGATCGTCCACCAGCCCGAGATCCTCGTCTTCGACGACTCGTTCTCGGCGCTCGACCTGACCACCGACGCCCGGCTCCGCCAGGCGCTGTGGCGGGAGCTGCCGCACGTGACCAAGATCGTGGTCGCGCAGCGCGTCTCGACCATCACCGACGCCGACCGCATCGTCGTGCTGGAGGGCGGGACCATGGTGGCCGTGGGCACGCACGAGCAGTTGCTCGAGACGAGCGACACCTACAGAGAGATCGTCGAGTCGCAGCTGGGGGTGGACGCATGAGCGACAACGTGGACAAGAAGGCCGCACGCGCCGAGCGCATGGCGCAACGACGGGCGAAGTACGCGGGGGGAACGACGGCGATCGTCGAGATGACCGACGCCGAAAAGCTGGAAGCCGAGCAGGCCGAGAAGGCGCGCCAGCAGGGCGGCGGCATGTTCGACGGGCCCGCTCCGGGCAAGGCGAATCAGTTCGGTCCGAGCTTCAAGCGGATGATCGGACTGCTCAAGCCCAGCGCCGTGTGGTTCGTGCTGGTCTCTATCTTCGGAGCGCTCGGCGTCGTACTGTCGGTGGCCGCGCCGAAGGTTCTCGGCAACGCGACCAACATCATCTACGAGGGCTTCACCTCTCTGCAGCTCGCCAAACCGCAGAACGGCTTCCCCGGCTTCCCGAAGGGGATGGACCAGGCGCAGGTCGTCGAGCAGCTGCGCGCTGCGAAGCAGAACCAGTTCGCCGACATGGTGGCCGCGTTCGGGCCGTTCAAGGTCGGCGATGGGATCGACTTCGAGCAGCTGCGCTGGGTGATCACCGCGGTGCTCGCGATCTACGTCGGATCCGCCCTGCTGAGCTGGATCCAGGGCTACGTGATCAACGTCATCATGGTGCGCACGATGTGGCGGCTCCGGGAGGACGTGGAGGCGAAGATCAACCGCCTGCCGCTGTCCTACTTCGACAAGGTGCAGCGTGGAGAGCTGATCTCCCGCGTCACGAACGACATCGACAACATCACGCAGACGATGCAGCAATCCCTGTCGGGCGCGCTCACCTCGGTGCTCACCGTGGTCGGCGTGCTGATCATGATGTTCTCGATCTCGTGGCAGCTGGCCCTCGTCGCGCTCGTGGCGCTGCCGCTCATGGCCGTGATCTTCGGCGTCATCGGACCGCGTTCGCAGAAGGCGTTCGGGATCCAGTGGAAGAAGGTCGGCCGTCTGAACGCACGCGTCGAGGAGGCCTTCTCCGGCCACGCGCTGGTCAAGGTCTTCGGCCGTGAGCAGGATGCGCTGGACAAGTTCCAGGTCGAGAACGAGGAGCTCTACCAGGCCGCGTTCAAGGCACAGTTCCTGTCCGGGCTGATGATGCCCGCCATGACCTTCATCGGCAGCCTGACCTACGTCGGCCTCGCCGTACTGGGCGGTCTCATGGTCGCCAGCGGTCAGCTGCGGCTTGGCGACGTGCAGGCGTTCATCCAGTACTCGCAGCAGTTCACCCAGCCGCTCAGCGAGCTGGGCGGCATGGCAGCGGTCGTGCAGTCGGGAACCGCCTCCGCCGAGCGCGTGTTCGAGCTGCTGGACGCGGAGGAGCAGGATCCCGACGCCGAGGACGCACCCACCGTCACCGACGGCAAGGGCGTCATCGAGTTCGAGCACGTCGCGTTCTCGTACACCGAGGACCGACCGCTCATCACGGATCTGTCCTTCCAGGTGGAGCCCGGCCAGACGGTCGCGATCGTCGGCCCGACCGGTGCGGGCAAGACCACGCTGGTGAACCTCATCATGCGGTTCTATGAGCTGAGCGGCGGCCGGATCCTGCTCGACGGGCAGGACATCGCCGAGATGGAGCGGTCGGACCTGCGCTCCCGCACCGGCATGGTGCTGCAGGATCCGTGGCTGTTCGCGGGCACGATCCGGGAGAACATCCGCTACGGCCGATCCACGGCGACCGATGACGAGGTCATCGACGCCGCCAAGGCGACCTACGTCGACCGCTTCGTGCACGCCCTCCCCGAGGGCTATGAGACGAAGCTCGACGAGGATGCTTCGAACGTGTCGGCCGGTGAGCGTCAGCTGATCACGATCGCACGCGCGTTCGTCGCACAGCCGTCGATCCTCATCCTGGACGAGGCCACGTCGGCCGTCGACACCCGCACCGAGCTGCTGCTGCAGCACGCCATGGCGGCGCTACGCCACGGACGCACGTCGTTCGTGATCGCACACCGTCTGTCCACGATCCGCGACGCCGACCTCATCCTGGTGATGGAGCACGGCGACATCGTGGAGAAGGGCACGCACGAGGAGCTGATCGCTGCCGAGGGCGCGTACTGGCGGCTCTACCAGTCGCAGTTCGAGCAGGCCGCGAGCGACACCGATGCCGACGCGGCTCTCGTCACCGGGACCGTCACGGTGCCGACGGACGGATCCGTCGCGTCGGTCTCTGAGCTTGTCGAGGGGATCGAGGCCGGCGGGGCCGCGGTCGCCGGGGTGGGGACCGCTCCGGTCGCCGTGGCGGAGCGGGTCATCGAATCGGCCGAGCGACCGGACGGCCCGTCGATCGAGTTCGGCGACGACAGGGTCTGACCCGCCCCTCCGATGCGAGCGCCGTCGTCCTGTTCGCAGGGCGGCGGCGCTTTCGCTGTGCGGGGGTGAACGGTGTAGTTGTGCGCGGTGCACCGGGATCCGGATCGGGATCGGGGATCGGGTTCGGGGATCGGGTTCGGGATCCGCGTGAGGTCGGGGTCGGGGTCGGGGTCGTGGCCTCAGCCGCCGCAACGGCGGGTCCGTGCCCTCGTGCGTTCACGTCGCGATTTCTGCTCTTTAAAGGCCGTTCTTGGAGCAGAAAGTGCGACCTGAACGGATCCAGTGCGACTTGAACGGATCCAATGCGACCTGAACGGATCCAGTGCGACCCGGACGGACGGCAGCGGCAGGGGCGTGCTCGCCCAACGGCCGCCGCGGGCCGGATCCGGGATCCCTACTTCGTCAGGCCGAACAGCTCGAGCGGATGGGTGAGACGCCACCAGAAGCTCGGGCCGTGCAGGGCGGTGCGCAGTTCCAGCGGCACCGAGGCGGAATCCAGCGGACCCTTCAGGCTGAGCGTTCCCGCCTTCTCGCCGGCCTTCCACTCGTCACCGAGTGAGAACTTGGTGGTCGCCGTGGCAGAGGCGCCGTTCCACAGCACGACCCGGCCGTCTTCGGCCGCGACGACCTGTGTGGTCTCGCCCCACGCCGTGTCGACCGTTCCCAGCGTCGTCCCCTTGTCCACCGTCTGCGGCTGGTCCTTCAACGCCGCCTCGATGCCGGCGTACAGCGCTCGGGAGGCATCGACCCGGCCCTGATCGCTGTCCTGGCCGAGGGCGGCGACGTAGATCCGCACGACGGTGTCGCTGTCGGAGACGTCCTTGGCCGAGAGCAGGTTGTAGCGGGTGTCGTCGCCATCCCCGATCGTGCCGGTCTTGATGCCGATGATGCCGGCGTCGTCGATGAGTCCGTTGGTGTTCTTCACGACGCCGGCGCCGGGCAGCTCGACGCTCTTCTGCTTCACGATGCCGGCGATCACCGGGTTCTTCTCAGCGATCTGACCGAGCTGGACGAGCGCTCGTGGGGTGGCGACGTTGCCGAAGTCGAAGCCCGAGGGCGTGACGACCGAGATGTCACCGAGATCATGCTGGCTCAGCCATTGGTTGGCAGCGGCGGCGTAGTTCTCATCCGTGCCCCAGACCTCGCGGGCCAGCCGGTCGGCGTAGTTGTTCGCCGAACCGAGCAGGATCCCCTCGTACAACTGGTACTGGGTGAGGGATCCGTCCACCGGGACATCGAGCGCGGACTGATCCTGTCGCAGGTAGCTCAGGTAGTCGTCGCTGTCGGCCTGGGTGAATGCGAACGAGGGGCCCTGCTCGCCGGGCTTGAGCGGGAGCTTGTCGAGCGAGGCGAGCACGGTCACCAGCTTCGTGATGCTGGCCATCGGCACCTGCTGCTCGGCCGAGGCGATCGTGCCGATGCCCTCGACGCCCACGGCGGCGCTGCCCGTGGCAGGCCAGGCTGCCGCCGCCACAGGGGCCGCGGCCGACTGGAACTTGACCGCGGAGGCGACGGGCTGCACGGCGTTCAGCGGCCATAGGGCGGTCGTGGCCCCGTACGCCACGATCACGGCGAGCACTCCGACGAACGGCAGCAGCACGCCGGGCCGGACGAGGGTTCGGTGCGGGGCATCGTCGAGCAGCGACCGGGAGGGAGTCGCCGTGACGGCCGCACCGGCGCCCACACGGGCCACGTCGACCCAGGCGAGGGCGGCGGTCGGGGTGCGGTCGGGGCCGCGGACGAGCCCCGCCGAGGGCAGAGGACGTACGGGAGCGGCCGGGGTCCGGTCGGCATCGGTGCCCGCCGCTGCCTGCGGTAGGGAGGCTGGTTCGGTAACGGCAGGCCGATCTGCGCTGATGACGGGGACGACGGGCGTCGGCTCGACGATCGGATCCTCCGACGATGCGGCCGGCGCCGACGATCCCGACGGTGCCGACGGAGCGGCCGGTGCCGACGATGCCGACGATGCCGACGGAGCGGCTGGTGTCGACGATACGTCCGGCACCGAAAGTGCGAGAGGTGTCGACAGGGTGGGCGGCGCGGTCTCGATCGCCGGATCCTTCTCGGCGACTGCCGACTCGGAGCTCGCCGCCGACCCGGAGGGGATCGCATCCGCCGCCGCTCCGAACAGCGGCGTGGAGGCGGGAGAGCCCGCCGCGGGGAACAGGGGTGCGGCGGGAGGGCCGTCCTGCGCGGGGAACAGCGACACGGATTCGCGTCGCTCCGGCGTCGTCGAGAACAGTCCAGCGGGCTCGACCGCGGTCTCGTCGATCTCCGTTCCGCTGCCCTCGGTCTCGAGTGCAGCGGCGTCGACGATCTCCGGATCGACCTGGGCGGCCCCCGGACCGTCGTCATTGTTCACCCCCCTACCGTATCGGGCACCCCTCTGAACAGTGGGTATCCTGCGCGTGCGGTCGGTCCGGGAGGTGGGGGAGAGCACGCGGTCGGGGTGCTTGACCCGCTCCCGCCCATCCCAGACGCCCCTCGCAGGCGACCCCAGAGCATCGGGCAGGTGAAGGCGCGGGCGGGTGCGTCACAGGCGGACGACGCGGCAGTCGTCACCGCTTCCGTACGGGGCTAGAATGGGCGGATCACCACGGGAGTCCGGCGAGCCGGGCTGAGAGGGAGCGAATCGCGCTTCGACCGTCGAACCTGATCCGGATCATGCCGGCGCAGGGAGGAGTATCCATGATGCACACATCCGTCCGCGCGTCCGAGACGAACGCAGACAGCACGCGGAGCCGGGGCCTCGGCCGTCCGGGACTCTGGCGCTGGCGAGTCGTCGACATCGTCGTCGCCAGCGTGATCGCCGTCGCGTGCGCCGGTGTCTTCCTGCTGTGGGACATCGTCCACGTCGGACCGAGCGCCCTGCTCACCCCGCTGCTGCCCGGCCTGCAGGAGCTGCTCGCCGGTCCGTGGCTGCTCGCCGGAGTGCTCGGCGGCCTCATCATCCGCAAGCCCGGTGCAGCGCTGTACACCGAGCTCGTCGCCGCGGTGATCGAGTCGCTCGTCGGCAACCAGTGGGGGCCGCTGACCATCGTGTCGGGGCTCGTGCAGGGCCTCGGCGCCGAACTCGTCTTCCTTGCCTTCCTATACGCCTCGTGGCGGCTGCCCGTCGCGCTGCTCGCGGGAGCCGCCGCCGGTCTCGCCTGCGGCATCAACGACCTGATCCTGTGGTACCCCGGATCCGGGACCCTGTTCATCACGATCGCGCTGATCTCCGCCACCGTGTCGGGCCTGATCGTCGCGGGCCTCGGCGGGTGGCTCATCACGCGGGGCCTCGCCGCGACGGGTGCTCTCAGTCGCTTCGCTTCCGGGCGTTCCGCGGCTGCGCGGGTGTGAGCGCGGCACAGCCAGGAACGCCCGCGCGGCTCGAAGCGCACGGCTGGGGCTGGCGATACGCCACCCGGCGTCGCTGGGCGATCCGTCACGCCTCCGTCCAGATCGAGCCGGGGGAGCGCGTGCTGCTGCTCGGCGCCTCCGGATCGGGCAAGTCGACCCTCCTACAGGGCCTCGGCGGCGTGCTCGGCGGCGCCGACGAGGGTGAGGCCGAGGGAGAGCTGCTCGTCGACGGCGTCCCGGCGGACCGCGCCCGCGGCAGGGTGGGGATGGTGTTGCAGGATCCGGACACCCAGACGATCCTGGCCCGAGTCGGCGACGACGTCGCGTTCGGGTGCGAGAACCTCGGAGTTCCGAGGGCGGAGATCTGGCCGCGTGTGAACGCCGCGCTCGCCGCCGTCGGGCTGGACCTGCCCCTCGAACGGCCGACCTCGGCGCTGTCCGGCGGCCAGAAGCAGCGGCTCGCGTTGGCCGGCGTGCTCGCGATGCGCCCGGGGGCGATCCTGCTCGATGAGCCGACGGCGAATCTCGATCCCGCCGGCGTCGCCGAGGTGCGTCGCGCGGTCGGCTCGGCGCTGGACGCCACCGGGGCCACGCTGGTGGTGATCGAGCACCGTATCGACGTGTGGATCGACCTCGTCGATCGCGTGATCGTGCTCGGCACGACCGACGACACGACGGTCGTGATCGCCGACGGCGACCCGCGCACCGTGCTGGCGGAGCGTGCCGAAGAGCTCGCCGCGATGGGCGTGTGGGTGCCGGGCATCGATGTCGCGGCTCGGGCCAGAGCGCTGGTCCGGGCGCCGTCCCCGTCGCCGGAGGCGCCCGCCGCACGCGTCTCCGCGCTGCCGGCCGATGGGGCGCGCGGCGGGGTCGGCGAGGAGCTGCTCCTCGCCGACGGTCTCGTGGTCGGCCGTGCGAAGGGGATCCCGGTCGCCGGACCGTTCGACCTCGTGGTCTGCGCCGGCGAGGCGCTCGGGATCACCGGTCCGAACGGCGCGGGCAAGTCCACGCTCGGGCTCACCCTCGCCGGCCTCATCCCGCCCCAGCGCGGACGGGTGCGCGCCACTGCGGCCCTGCACGCGGACGCATCGGGGACGGATCCGATTTCGTGGTCGTCGCGGGAACTGCTCACGCGCATCGGCACCGTGCTGCAGAGCCCCGAGCACCAGCTGCTGGCGAGCACCGTGCGCGACGAGCTCTCGATCGGGCCCCGCGCGCTGCGCCTGCCGGAGTCGGAGATCGAGGCTCGCGTGACGGACCTGCTGGCGAGGCTTCGCCTGGACGCGCTCGCGGCGGCGAACCCGTACACGCTCTCCGGCGGCGAGAAGCGCCGGCTGACCGTCGCGGCGGCCCTCGCGACCCGGCCCCGCGTGCTGGTGCTCGACGAGCCGACGTTCGGGCAGGATGCCCGCACGTGGGCGGAGCTGGTCGCCATCATCGCCGAGGTCCGCGACGCGGGCACCGCGGTGATCGCGATCTCGCACGACGAGGACGTGCTCCGGGCTCTCGGCGCGCGGCGGCTGGAGGTCGGCGCATGACCCTGGCCCTGCCCGACACCCGTGCGGTCCGCCCCGGACCGATCGCGCCGCGCAGCGCGCTGGCGAAGCTCGCCGCCGCGCTGCTGATCACGTTGCCGCTGATCCTCTCGGTCGATGCCCTCTCCGCGCTCACCGCTCTGGTGCTCTCGACCCCGCTGCTGCTCTGGTGCGGTCTCAGCGCACGCGAGTTCTGGCTGCGCACCGCGGTGCTGTGGATCGCGGCTCCACTGAGCGCCGTGACCATCGCGCTGTACGGCCAGGCGAGCGGAGCCGTGCTGTTCGAGTGGTTCGTGGTGCACGTCACGGAGGGGTCGCTCACACTCGCCCTGGCGACGGGACTGCGGGTGCTCGCGATCGGGCTCCCGGCGGTGGCCTTGTTCGCGACGGTGGATCCGACCGACCTGGCGGACGGCCTCGCGCAACGCCTGCGGCTGCCGGCCCGCTTCGTGATCGGCGCGCTCGCCGGCATGCGCATGCTCGGCCTGCTCGCCGAGGACTGGCGTTCGCTCGCGCTGGCCCGGCGCGCACGCGGCGTCGCGGATCAGGGCCGGATCCGGCGGGGGATCGGCATGGCGTTCGCGCTGTTCGTGCTGGCGGTGCGGCGCGGATCCTCACTCGCCACGGCGATGGAGGCGCGGGGTTTCGGCGCACACGACCTGCCGCCGCGCTCGTGGGCGCGTCCGGCGCCGTGGTCCGGTGCCGACACCGCCCTGGTCGTGCTGGGTGCCCTCATCCCGGCGATCGCGATCACGGTCGCCGTCGCCGGCGGGACGTGGCACCTGATCCTCGGACCGTCCTGAGTCAGGGCCTCCGCGGACCGGCCTCGTCCCCGAGGGGAACGACGAGCAGCTCTTCGATGCGGCGGCGCAGGGCCTCGGCCATGTCGACCGAACCGGGGTCGAGCAGCCACTGCAGCTGCAGGCCGTCCATGAGGGCGGTGAGTTCCGCCGCGGCGCGGTCCTCGTCGACGTGCGGGGCGAGGTGGCCGGCTGCGCGCGCATCGCGCAGGGCCTTCGCCGTGCCGGACCTGATTCGCTGGTAGCGCTGCACGAAGTAGTCGTGCGCGGGGTGTGCCGGGTCGGCGGCCTCGGCGGAGAGCACGGCGTACAGGGCGATGATCCCACCCACCTCGGTGTTGTGCCGGGCGAGGGCGACCATGCCGCGCAGGATCCCGATGCCGTCCTGGCCCTGCGAGCCGTTGCGCCGGAATCGCTCCCTGTCCTCCCGGTCCCTGGTTTCCAGCACCGCCTCCATGAGCGATTCCTTGGTGGGGAAGTGATGGGCCAGGCCCGCGCGGGAGATCTCGCAGACCTGCGCGATCTCGAGCATCGTGGCGCTGTTGAAGCCGACGCGTCCGAACAGCGCGGTCGCGGCCGCGATGATCCGCTCCCGCCGGGCGCGGCCCGTCGTGTATCCGCGTTCGGTCGTCATCGGTGTCCCATCGTATGCGTCGGCGGGCATCTGCGGGGGTCGTGCTGATGCCGGATTCCGCAGTCGGATCCGCAGCCGGAGGTGCCGGAGATGCCTGCAGAGCAAAAACCTACACTTGTGCCGGTATTCGTGCTAGCTTTCGATCAACCGGCTCCGAGGATGCGTCGAACACCCTCATCCGGTCGACCCGATCCCACCGCCACTGCAAGGACTGACAATGTCGTCGACTTCTTCTGATGCATCCGAGCTGCGCCCGCCGATCACCGAGACCACGTTCGTGGCGACCGCCTCCGGCGAGGACGACCCGCCCGCGCCGATCAAGGGCGTGCGGCGACTGCTCGCCTGGATCATCCCCGCGAACTTCGCGATCTTCGTGATCTGGGGAGCAGTGCCGGGGATCCTGCTGCAGGCTCAGATCATCGCGATGTTCCCCGATGAGAAGGCCCAGGTCGCGAACATCGCGATCGTGTCGACGATCGGCGCCCTCGGCGCGATGATCGCCCAGCCGGCCGCCGGACAGCTCTCCGACCGCACCCGTTCCCGGTTCGGCCGCCGCGCGCCCTGGATCATCGCAGGCGCGATCGTGGGCGGTATCGCCCTCATCGCACTCGGGTTCATGAACAACCTCGTGGGCATCATCGTCGCGTGGACGCTGATCCAGGTCGCCTACAACTTCGCGCAGGGCCCGCTGTCGGCGATCCTGCCGGACCGCGTCCCCGTCGCCCGCCGCGGCACGTTCGCCGCTCTCTCCGGCATCGGCCTGATGCTCGGCGCGCTCGGCGGTCAGATCATCGGATCCCAGCTCGCGCACTCGATCACGCTCGGCTACATCATCTTCGCCGTCTTCGCCGTCGTCGTGCTGCTCGGGTTCGTCGTTGCGAACCCCGACCACCCCAGCCTGAACTTCCGGAACGAGCCGTTCAGCTTCGGCGAGTTCCTGCGCACGTTCTGGGTCAGCCCGATCAAGCACCCGGACTTCTTCTGGGCGTTCACGGGCCGCCTGCTGCTCTACACCGGATACTTCGCCGTCACCGGGTTCCAGCTGCTGATCCTGAAGAACTACCTCGGGGTGAAGGATCCCTTCTCGGTCATCCCGCTGCTCGGCATCCTCAGCCTCGTCGGGATCCTCATCGCGACGGTGGTGTCGGGTCCCCTCTCCGACCGGGTCGGCCGGCGCAAGCCGTTCGTCTTCGGATCCTCCCTGCTCATGGCGATCGCGCTGGTGTTCCCGATGATCGCCCCGTCCTACGCGTCGTGGATGATCATGACCGTGATCAGCGGCTTCGGATTCGGCATGTTCCAGGCCGTCGACACCGCCCTGATGAGCCAGGTCCTGCCGTCCGCGAAGAACTTCGCCAAGGACCTGGGCGTGGTGAACATCGCGGCGACGCTGCCGCAGACGTTCGCCCCCGGCGTCGCCGGCGCGATCGTGCTGGCGTTCGGATACGGAGCGCTCTTCCCGATCGCGATCGTGCTGAGCGTGCTCGGCGCGGTCAGCGTCTGGTTCATCAAGTCGGTCAAGTAACCCGAGGAGAACATGAAAATGACGGACACCGTGAACGAGACCGTGCTGCCCTACCGCGACGCCTCTCTGCCGATCGACGAGCGCGTCGAGGATCTGCTGGGCCGGATGGAGCTCGCCGACAAGGTCGGCATGCTGTTCCACACGATGGCGGCCTTCGCCGAGCTCGACGAGAGCAACCCGACCTTCGGACTCCCCTCGATCTCGTCCATGGTGCACAAGCGCCGGATGAGCCACTTCAACCTGCTCGGCGCCGCTCCCGGCGGCCGCGAGTTCGCCGCCTGGCACAACGCCCTGCAGCGGATGGCCCTGGACACCCCGCTCGGCATTCCGATCACGCTCTCCACCGACCCGAGGCACTCGTTCAGCGACAACCCGCTCACCTCGCTCATGGCAGGGCCCTTCTCGCAATGGCCGGAGACGCTGGGCTTCGCGGCCCTCGGATCCCCGGAGCGGCTCGAGCGCTTCGCCGACATCGCGCGGCAGGAGTACCTCGCGGTGGGCCTCCGTGTCGCGCTGCACCCGCAGATCGATCTGGCCACCGAGCCGCGCTGGTCGCGGATCGCGGGCACGTTCGGCGAGGACGCGGATCTCACCTCGCGCCTCGTGGTCGGCTACATCCGCGGCTTCCAGGGCACCGAGCTCGGACCGGATTCGGTCGCGACGATGGTCAAGCACTTCCCGGGCGGCGGTCCGCAGCTCGACGGCGAGGACCCGCACTTCGCGTGGGGCAAGGAGCAGGTCTACCCGGGTGACGCCCGGGACTACCACCTGCGCCCGTTCATCGCGGCGATCGGCGCCGGCGCCACCCAGATGATGCCGTACTACGGCCAGCCCGTCGGCACCGATTGGGAAGAGGTCGGATTCGGCTTCAACAAGGGCGTGCTCACGGATCTGCTGCGCGACGAGCTGGGCTTCGAGGGCATCGTCTGCACCGACTGGGGCCTGCTCACCGACGTCGTCGTGTTCGGCGCCGACATGCCCGCGCGCGCCTGGGGCGTCGAGCACCTCACCCGGCCGCAGCGCATGGTCAAGGCGCTCGACGCGGGTATCGACCAGTTCGGCGGCGAGCTGTGCACCGAGGAGCTGCTCGGGCTCGTCGAGCGCGGCGAGGTCTCCGAGGATCGTCTGGACGTCTCCGTGCGGCGACTGCTGCGCGAGAAGTTCCGGCTCGGCCTGTTCGAGAACCCCTTCGTCGATGAGGAGACGGCGGCCTCGATCGTCGGCCGTCCCGACTTCGTCGCCGAGGGCCTGGACGCGCAGAGCGACTCGCTCACGCTGCTCACGAACACCGCCGTCGCCGGGGGATCCCCGATCCTGCCGCTCTCGCGCGGCGTGAAGGTGTACGCCGAGGGCGTGGCCGCCGACGCGCTCGCCACCTACGCGACCGTCGTGGGGAGCCCGGAGGAGGCCGATGTCGCGATCCTGCGCATCAAGGCTCCGTTCGAGGATCGCGACCGCGGCGGGTTCAGCGACCTGTTCCACTCCGGATCCCTCGAGTTCCCGGCCGAGGAGCATGCACGGCTCACAGCGATCGCCGAGTCGGTGCCCACGGTCATCGACATCTACTTGGACCGGCCGGCCGTGCTCGGCGGGCTCGAGGAGTCGGCGCACGCGGTGCTCGCGGACTACGGCGCCTCGGACGAGGCCGTGCTGCGGGTGCTGTTCGGCGAGCGCGGACCGCGGGGCGCGCTGCCCTTCGACCTGCCCCGTTCGGACGCCGCCGTTGCGGCGAGCCGCACCGATGTGGCGTTCGACACCGAGAACCCGACCTTCCGGTTCGGGCACGGCCTGCGGTACTGACCTGCCGCGCCCCGCCCTTGGCCGTCCGGCTCAGCGGCGAGAGGGTGCGGTGACGGTGCAACGACGAGGGCCCCGACTGATCATCGGGGCCCTCGTGCCGGCTCGGTGCTAGTTCGCGGGTTTCGTGGGCGCCGAGCTCCCGTTGTAGGCGGGCAGGTCGGCGACGAGCTTGGTGAGGTCGGCGTTGCCCGCGTATCGGCGGCGGTGCAGCTCGGCGATCTTCTCGCCCATGCGCGGGTCGGGGTCGTCGGTGATGTCGAAGGAGTCGAATCGTGCGAGGAGCGGCAGCCCGATGGTGTCGGTGTTCGCGTGGGCGGGGTGCATCAGGTACTCCCAGTAGCCGTCGAGGTCTTCGATGACGAACATCGCACCCCATTCGAACTCGCCGCCGAAGTCGGGGCCGACGAGGAAGGACTTCACCGACGGGATGACGCGACCCTGGTTCCGGAGGCTCTCCAGTGCCGCCTCGAGGGCTTCGGGAGCGACGCCGTCTTTGATGGTGAAGCGGTTGCCGTGGTAGATCATGATGATTTCCTTTCAATGGTGGTGGGGGAAGTGAGAAGGGAGGAGTCGGTGCGGGTGCGGCGAATCCCGATGCGGACGAGCGCCGCGATCGCTCCGGCGACCAGCACGGCTCCCGTGACGATGAAGGCGTCGGGGATGCCGATCGCACCGATGAGCGGCTGCAGGGTGACGGGTGAGAGGAACTGGCCGAGGAAGATCGAGGAGACGAGCGTGCTGAGGATCCGCCCCCGATGCGCGGGCGGTGCGAGCGCCGCGAGGCGGTGGTTGAGGTCGGGGACGGCGAGACCGACTCCGACACCGCCGAGAAGGACTCCTGCGATCACCTGGGGCAGGCCGGTCGCAGTGCCGATGAGCGCCCACCCGAGGCCGAGAGCCAGCACACTGACCGCGGTGATCGCGGCCGACGGAACACGACCGTTCAGCCGAGGGAAGAGCAGTGCGCCGAGGACGCCGGTCGCGGTGCTCGCCGCGATCACGATGCCCACGATCACGGAAGAAGCGCCGAAGGCGCGCAGCGAGAACGGGAGCTGGGTCGGTGCCATGAAGAAGACGGTCGTGACCACGAGGGCGATGACATCGAGCCCGGCGATCCGCCACGCGACACCCCCTTTCGACGCGCGAGACGCGGACGCTGCGGCGCCCGAGTGCGTGCGGGGTTCGCGCAGGGTGAGCAGGACGAGAGCCAGCGCAGGAAGGCCGGCGGCGTAGAGCAGGAACGGGGCGTGCCAGGAGATCTCGGCGAGGGCTCCCGCGAGGGGAAGGAAGATGACGCCGCCGAGACTTGCCGATGCTTGCTGCAGGGCGAGGAACGATGCGCGCCGGGCTCCTTCGAACCAGTCGGTGATGATCGTGCCGACTGCGGTCATGATGCCGCCGACGGCTACTCCGAGGAGGGCTCGTGACGCGAGCAGCGGTCCGAGGTCGGTGATGAAGAAGCCCGACACTCCCGCGACCGCGTACAGGGCGAGGGAGGCCAGCAGCAGAGGGCGACGGCCGATCCGGTCGGCCAGGGCACCGGCGACAGGTGCAGTGATCGCGATCGCCAGGGACGTGATCGTGAGCGCCAGCTTGACGAGGACCGCTGCGTTCGGCGCGCCTGCGAAGGCTGCGGCCATGGCGGGCAGGCTCGGCGCGATGATCGCCGCGGCCATGATCGTGAGCGCCGAGGCGGCGAGGATGCTGGTCCTCGCCGCCGCGGAGGGCGGGGGAGTCATCGCTTCCGCCTCGTGTGGAGCTTGAGGATCACGATGACCGAAACGAGCGTGATGAGCACGAGGAACACCGGATGCATGTCCTTGGACAGGCTCGGTGCGCGTTCGGACCTGAGCAGCCAGATCGTCACCGGGGTGGCGTAGGCGACGGCAAGGGCGCCGACCCGCCAGCGCATCGCCCGAAGCCGCGCGCTGCGGATCGAGGCCACCAGCACGACGGCGATCGGAACGCCGGCGAGCAATGCGAACTGACCGAGGACGAGGGTCGGAACCGCCCACGCGGCGGTGAAGATGTACCAGGGTGCACGGCGCAGCGTCGGGGCTGCGCTGACGGCTGACTGAGTCATTGTCGATGCCTCGGGCCCGATCAGCCGAGCGCCGGGACGCGGTCGACGCCGAGCTGCTGGATCAGCCACAGGCTGTCGGCGTTGGCCCAGTACTCGATGAGCATGCCGTCCTGCACGCGCAGCGTGTCCGTGCCGTAGAACGTCATCCGTCGGCCCACCGCGTCGGCGGCGGCGGTCGGAAATCCGCCCGCATACGTGCCCTGCGCCTTCCACCGGACCACGAGGAACGTGCCGTCGGTGATCGGGCCGACGTCGAAGCTGAAGTCCAGATCCGGGAACAAGGTGTTGATGCCGGTGACCCAGGTGTCGAGCGTGCGGCGGCCGCGCATGTCGCCGGCGGCACCACCGGTGATCGGGGCGGCGTGAGCGACCCAGTCGGGGTGGATGATCTGGTCAGTGAGGGTGATGTCGCCATTCCAGAGCTGACGCCAGGGCTCGGCGAGGGCGGTGATCGCGGTGAAGTCGGTGGTGCTCATGACAGTTCCTTTCGCTAATCCCTGTAACGACTGTTAGAGGGTGTAACGAAAGTATGAACATGTTACGATGGGTGTGTCAAGTCGGATTTCCACACAGTCTCCGGAGGGCAGGATGGCCGAAGCGGGAACCCCTCGCGCCCGGTACCGCAACGAGGTGGTGGCTCAGATCAAGCGGCTCGCCGACGCGCAGCTCGAGCAGATCGGAGCATCGGGTCTGTCTCTGTCCGCGATCGCGAGAGAGCTGGGCATGTCCGGTCCGGCGCTCTATCGCTACTTCCCGAGCCGCGACGCTCTGCTGAGTGCTCTCATCACGGATGCGTACAACGATCTCGCCGACCGACTGACTGAGGTGACGTCGGCAGCGGGCGATCGCGAACCTCTGCGGGAGTTCCTTGTGGCATACAGGCAGTGGGCGCTCGCCAATCCACATCGGTACCGCCTTCTGTATCAGCCGCCCATTCCGGGATTCGATCCCAACGAGCAGGAACTCGTCGCGTCCGCGCTGCGCTCGATGGCGGTGCTGCTCGGACTGATCTCTCGGACCCTGCCGCCGTCGAGCGAGCTCCTGACCGCCGATCTCGTGTCGTCGTTCACGGTGTGGACCCAGGACGTCGGCATCGACGCGACACCTCTCGACGTCCTCACGGCGCTGCGTATCTGGAGCAGACTGCACGGGTTCGTCAGTCTCGAGATCGCCGGCAACTTCGCCATCATGGCGCCGGCAACAGACGCGCTGTTCGACCTCGAGCTCGCGTCGATGCTTGGTCCGCGCGCCGAAGGAACGTAGGAACCCGCCACGCCGCGCGGTGCGGATCCGGTCTCGTCCCTTCGATCGATCTTTCGATCAACCTTGTGCACGATGGCGTGCGGAGTCCGCGCCGGTGGACTGGAGGCATGGCAGATTCCGTCGCGCGCTCGCGCCTCTCCGATGCTCTGACCTCGCGCCGTGGTGCGTGGGTCTCGCTCGGACTCGTCCTCGTCCTCATGGTGCTGCTGTTCGGCGCCTTCGGCTCGGCCAAGGCGCCGGGCGGCAATGCGCAGGCTCCGTCCGCATCGGAGTCGGCCCGGGTCTCCGAGCTCCTGAAGACGTTCCCGAACGCGGACCGGCAGTCGGTGCTCGTCGTGGCCTCTCGGGCCGATGGTGCCACGCTGTCCGACGCGGACCTGGCGGGACTGAAGGATCTGGTCCCGGTGCTGGGCGCCCGCGCGGCGAAGGATCCGTCTGGTCCGGTGCTCAGCGATGACAGCAAGGCCGCGGTGATCATCACTCCGTTCTCGGCGTCGGAGGCCAACGCCGAGAACGCGCGGGAGATCGCGGCGCTGCGCTCCGACGTCGCCGCACACGCACCGGGCGGGCTGACGCTGCAGGTGACCGGAGGTCCCGCATTCGGCGCCGACATCGCCTCCTCGTTCGAGGGCGCCGACTTCACGCTGCTGATCGTGACGGTCCTCATCGTCGCGATCCTGCTCATCGCGACCTACCGCTCGCCGATCCTGTGGCTGATCCCGCTCGTGGTCGTGGCGCTCGCGGACGGGCTCGCCGGGCGGGTGACCGCGGCGGCCGGATCCGCGTGGGGTCTGCAGTTCGATGCGGGCATCATCAGCGTGCTGGTCTTCGGCGCGGGCACGAACTACGCGCTGCTGCTGATCTCGCGTTATCGCGAGGAACTGCAGGCGACCGCGGACCATCGAGCGGCCCTCAGCACGGCCTGGCGTAAGACCGCGCCCGCGATCATCGCATCGAACGTGACCGTGGTGCTGGCGCTGTTGACGCTCGTGTTCGCGGTCATCCCGGGCACGCACGGGCTCGGGATCTCCTCGGCGATCGGGGTGCTGATCGCACTCGCATCGGTGCTGTTCCTACTGCCGCCACTGCTCGCGGTGTGCGGGCCGAAGGTGTTCTGGCCGTTCGTTCCGCGTCCGGGCGCCGACCGCCGGCGGGGACGGGTCTGGCGCGGAATCGCCGGCCGCGTCGTGAAGCGCCCTGTCGTGGCCCTGCTCGCGGGCGGCGCCCTGCTGGCGGTGATGGCCGCGGGCCTGTTCGGCACCTCGGTCGGGCTCGATCAGGTGGAGAAGTTCCGGGTGCCCTCGGAGTCGGCGGCGGGGCTCGAGGTGTTCTCGGCGCACTTCCCGGCGGGGGAGGCGCAGCCGATCCTCGTGGTCGCCGATACGGCCCAGGCCCGGCACGTCGTCGCGGCGGCGAAGGACGTCGAGGGCGTCGTGCGCGCGCAGCCGGTCGGCACCACTGAGGACGGCGACCTCACGAAGATCATGGTGACCGGCGAATACGGCCCCAGCACCGAGAAGAGCCTGGACCAGATCTCCGCGCTGCGCGACGCCGTGCATGCCGTGCCGGACGCGCACGCCCTCGTCGGCGGGGCGGTCGCGACCGACCTCGACGCCCGCACCGGCAACCAGCAGGATCTGCTGCTCATCGCGCCCCTCGTGCTGCTGGTCAGCTTGCTCGTGCTGCTGATCCTGCTGCGATCGGTCGTGGCACCGGTGCTGCTGCTGATCGTGAACTTCGCCAGCGCGCTCGCGGCGATCGGCGCCGGGGCGTGGCTGAGCCGGGTACTGTTCGGCCAGCACGCGCTCGATCTGCAGGTGCCGCTGCTCGCGTTCCTGTTCCTCGTCGCCCTGGGCATCGACTACACGATCTTCCTCGTGCATCGCGCGCGGTCGGAGGCCGCAGAGCGGGGCACCCGGCAGGGCATGGTCGAGGCGATCGCGCACACCGGCGGCGTCATCACGAGCGCGGGCATCGTGCTGGCCGCGGTGTTCGCCGCACTCGGGGTGCTGCCGCTCGTCACCCTCGGCCAGCTCGGCCTGATCGTCGGCGTCGGCGTGATCGTGGACACGCTCGTGGTGCGCACGGCGATCGTGCCCGCGATCTTCGCCCTCGTCGGCGACCGGATCTGGTGGCCGGGGCGGCTGCGCCGCGCGTCGCAGGCAACGGCACCCGCGGATCCGGGCGTCTCGGATCCGGTGCTCTTCCGGGGTCGTTGAGCGAGGACGCCGAAGGCGACTGAGACGAAACGCGGTGCCCTTGCAGCGCAGTCCGCGAGCGCGGCGTTTCGTCTCACTTCGCTCGCTCAACGACCCCGGGCGCGGATGGCATCAGAGGGCGGGGAGCCAGAGCGTCATCCGCATCCCGTCCTCGGGCAGGTGCAGCACTTCGTAGCGGCGCGCGGCGACGGTGCCGTCCGCGGAACGGACATGCGTGATGTCGCCCCGCCGGCGCTGCACGAGGTGGCCGCCCCACCAGGTCCGGAACAGCGGGCTGGACGCGCTCAGCTCTTCGACGAGTGCGACGAGCTGCGGATCCTGCAGGTTGTCGACGTTCGCGGCGCGCAGATGCGCGACCGCGCCGCGGGCGAGTTCCTCCCACTCGACGAACGTCGCGCGGGCGCGCGGATCGAGCAGGAGCGAGCGGCATGTATTTCGCTGAGCGGGTGGGAGATCGGCGAGCCCTTCGTGGAGTGCGAGCCCCTCGGGGTTGGCGGCCACGACCGCGCTGAGCCGGTCCAGCACGTACGCCGGATTGGGGCGCACGGCGTCGACGAGCATCGTCATCCGAGCGACCAGCGCGTCGTCGACGGCGGTCGCGTCCACGGGCTCGGGGCGAGGCGTGCCGGGGTGGGCGTCGCGCAGCCGGTGCAGGTGATCGGCGGCGTCCGGATCCAGCTGCAGCGCCCGGGCGAGTGCATCGAGCACGGCGTCGCTCGGGTGGGTCTCGCGTCCCTGCTCGAGCCGCGTGTAGTAGTCGGCGCTGATGCCGGCCGAGGTTGCCACCTCTTCGCGGCGCAGTCCCGTGGTGCGACGGCGTGCCCCCGACCGTGACGCCTCGGTCTGCAGCCGCGCGTCGGTGCGCCGGGCACGGAGGAAATCGCCGAGAGGGTTCGACATCCGCGGCCTCCGCACAGCTCAGAAAGACAGGATCCTCGGCGCCGCAGGGTGCTCCGAAGGGGCAGCGAGGGTGCGGCGCTCCTAGGAACACTACGGTCTTCCGCGTCGTGAGCCGAACCGGAACGCTGGGTGATGAGTCGTCCCATGAGGGCGAGCCAGAGACCGCGCTCAGGGGGACGACTCGGAACAGTGAGGAGACACCATGGCCGCCTATACACACGGACACCACGATTCGGTGCTGCGATCGCATCGCTGGCGCACGGCGGAGAATTCGGCGGCATACCTGCTGCCGCACCTGCGCCCGACCGACCGGCTGCTCGACGTCGGAGCGGGACCCGGGACGATCACCGCGGATCTCGCAGGCCGGGTCGCCGAGGTCGTGGCCACGGAGATCGGCACGGCGGAGCTCCAGCTCAGCCGCACCACGGCGGCCGAACGCGGCGTGACCAACATCGACTTCCGCGTCGCCGATGTGCACGCCCTCGACTTCCCTGACGACAGTTTCGACGTGACGCACGCGCACCAGGTGCTGCAGCACGTGGCGGATCCGGTGCAGGCCCTGCGGGAACTCGCCCGGGTGACGAAGCCGGGCGGCATCGTCGCCGTGCGCGACAGCGACTACGGCGGGTTCAACTGGTGGCCCGCCCTGCCGGCGCTGGACGCCTGGCTCGATCTGTATCGGACTGCGGCGCAGGCGAACGGGGGAGAGCCGGATGCCGGCCGTCGACTGCTGGCGTGGGCGCACGCCGCGGGGATCACCGATGTCGCGGCCACCTCGAGCACCTGGTGCTACGCGACGCCGGAGGATCGCGCCTGGTGGGGCGGGATGTGGGCCGACCGGATCCTCGACTCCGCGATCGCACCCCAGCTCCTGGATTCGGGAGCAGCCACGCCGGACGACCTGCGCAGCGTCAGCGACGGCTGGCGGGAGTGGGCGGCGAGCGAGGACGGCTGGCTGTCGGTGCTGCACGGCGAGATCCTCTGCCGCGTGTGACCCACCCGCACGACGCGGATGGGCGAGGTCACCCCTCCGCGTCGGCGGTGGCCGCGGGGTGCTCCGCGTCGTGCGTGGCCGCCCAGGAGGCGAGCAGGGCGAGCCGCTCGGCCGACGGTGACGCGGGCTCGGCCGTGTAGACGAGGAGCACATTGCCCGGCTCCGCGGTGACCGCCAGCTCCTCGTACGCGAGGGTCAGCTCGCCGACCACCGGGTGGCGGAAGCGCTTGGTGCCGGCCCCGTGGCGACGCACGTCGTGCTCGGCCCAGAGCCGGCGGAAGACCTCGCTCCTCGTCGACAGCTCGCCGACGAGCTCCTGCAGCGCGGTATCGTGCGGATCCCGCCCGGCCTCCGCGCGCATCACTCCGACGCACATGTGCGCGAACAGGTCCCAATCGGGATAGAAGTCCCGTGCGGCGGGATCCAGGAACTGGAAGCGGGCGAGGTTCGGCGTGCGCCCGCCGTCGCCGATCACGGGTGAATAGAAGGCCCGCCCCAGGGCATTGGTGGCGAGCAGGTTCTGCCGCGGATCGCGGACGAACGCCACCCCGTCGGTGATCGAGGACAGCGCCCACTGCAGGCTCGGCCGCAGCGGCACCGCGCGACCGCTCCCACGGCGCCGTGCGCGGCCGCTCGTGGGGATGCCGTCCGCAGCACGCGCGAGGTCGAGAAGGTGGGCGCGTTCGGCGTCGTCGAGTTGCAGCGCGTCGGCGAGGGCGTCGAGCACGGCGGCCGAGGCTCCGGCGATCGCACCGCGTTCGAGCTTCGCGTAGTACTCCACGCTGACCCCGGCGAGCGCGGCCACCTCACTGCGGCGCAGACCCTCCACGCGGCGGTTCGCGCCCGCGGGCAGCCCGGCCGCCTCCGGGGAGACACGGGCACGGCGGGTCATCAGGAACTCGCGCACCTCGGCTCTGTTGTCCATGCACAGCAGAGTAGGCCGATCAGCGTTCGCGAGGGATGCCCTGCCGGTACACCCCTCGACAGGGACTCCCGCAGGCGGAGGACCAGGCGCAGGGTGGTCACCATGAACCGCACCGCTACAGGATCCGCCGCGCGGCCCGCGGCCTCGAGGCTGCTGCCGTCGCTCCTGCTCCTGCTGACCGTGTTCGGCCCCATCTCGATGGACCTCTACCTGCCGGCGCTGCCCGCACTCACCCGCGAGCTCCGGGCGGACACCTCGGTCGCCCAGCTGACCGTGACGGCATGCCTCATCGGGCTCGCTCTCGGGCAGCTCATCGCCGGTCCCCTCTCGGATCGGTTCGGACGACGGGGGATCCTGCTGATCGGGATCGTCGCGTACATCGCGACTTCGGCCCTGTGCGCCGCCTCGCCGACGATCGGCCTGCTGATCGCGGCCCGGCTGGTCCAGGGTCTCACGGGTGGCGTCGGGATCGTGATCGCGCAGGCCGCGGGCCGCGACGTGTACTCCGGGGGCGCCCTCATCCGCTTCTATGGTCGGCTCACCGTGATCGGCGGATTCGCCGCGATCGTCGGTCCGCTGCTGGGCGGCGCGCTGAACACCGTCGCCGACTGGCGCGGGCTGTTCCTGTTCCTCGCCGTGATCGGATCCGCGATCCTGCTGATCACGCTGCTCGTGTTCACGGAGACCCTCCCCGCCGCGGAACGGACTGTCGGCGGACTGAAGCGCACGCTGCACGACTTCCGCACGCTGCTCGCCGATCGGATCTTCCTCGGGGCCGTGCTGAATCAGGGCTTCCTGTACGCGGCGCTGTTCGCCTACCTCGCCGGTGCGACCTTCGTGCTGCAGGACATCTACGGCCTGTCTCCGCAGGGCTACGCCCTGGCGTTCGGAGCGAACTCGGCCGGGTTCATGGTGTTCGGCCATCTCGCCGGCCGCGCCGCCGAGCGATGGAGTGTGCGCGGCACGTTGACCGTGGGCGTCGGCATCGCCGGGCTCGGCGCGCTGGGGCTGCTCGCCTCGGGGCTCGCGTCCATGCCGCTCTGGGTCGTGCTCGTCTCGCTGTTCGCCCTCGCCAGCGGTGTCGCCACCGCCTCTCCGCCTGCCACGACGCTCGCGCTCGTCGAGTATCCGCAGATCGCAGGCACCGCCTCGTCGCTGCTCGGCATGGTCCGCTTCGGCTTCGGCGGCGTCGCCGCGCCACTCGTGGGCGTCGCGGGTGCCGCCAGCATCCTGCCGCTCGGCGTGGTCACCGTGACTGCGACCATCCTCGCCGCCATCGCGTTCGCGGTGCTCATCCGCCCTGGCCGAGGCGCCGCCACAGGCGGGCCGTCCACCACCACTGCCCCTGTCATCACCGCACACTGAGGAGAGATCACCATGCGTGGAGTCGTCATGTACGCCCCGGGCGATGTCCGGACCGAAGAGCTCGAGATGCCCGTCATCCTCGAGCCGACCGACGCGATCATCCGCGTCACCGCGACCTGCATCTGCGGATCCGACCTATGGCCCTACCGCGGCGCCGAGACGATCCGCGCGGGCGGGCAGCGGATGGGCCACGAGTACATCGGGGTCGTCGAGTCCGTCGGCGGGGAGGTCACCCGTATCCGGCCCGGTGACTACGTCGTCGGTTCCTTCGTCGCCAGCGACAACACCTGCGAGATCTGCGCGGCCGGCTACCAGTCCCGCTGCGTGCACCAGGTGATGATGGGCTCGGTCGGCACCCAGGCTCAGTACGCCCGCATCCCGCTCGCCGACGGCACGCTGGTCGTGACGCCCGGGGAGCCCTCCGCCGACCTCATCCCGTCACTGCTCGCCGCCTCGGACGTACTCGGCACGGGCTGGTTCGCCGCGGTCGCCGCCGAGGCAGGACCGGGCAAGACGGTCGCCGTGGTCGGCGACGGCGCCGTCGGACTTCTCGGCGTGCTCGCCGCGAAGCAGCTCGGCGCGGAACGGGTCATCGCGATGTCCCGCCACGCCGATCGGCAGGCGCTCGCCCGCAGCTTCGGCGCGACGGACATCGTCGAGGAGCGCGGCGACGCGGGCGTCGCCCGGATCAAGGAGCTCACGGACGGCCTCGGCGCGCACTCCACGATCGAGGCCGTCGGCACCCAGGAGTCGATGGAGCAGGCGATCCGCGCCACGCGCCCCGGCGGGAACATCGGGTTCGTAGGGGTGTCCCACGACGTCGCACTGGATGGTGCAGAGCTCTTCTTCTCCAGCGTGCACCTGCACGGCGGGCCGGCGCCGGTGCGCCGCTTCCTGCCGGAGCTCGTCGATCTGATCTTCCAGCGGCGCATCGATCCCGGAGCGGTCTTCGATCTGACCCTGTCGATCGAAGACGCCGCCGAGGGCTACCGTGCGATGGACGAGCGCCGCGCCACCAAGGTGCTGCTCACGACGGCCTGAGCGACTCGAAGGACAAGGAGAACGAGATGAACATCGAACCTGCCGTCCCCACGGCCAAGAACCCTGCGGAGCAGTTCCACGGCGACGTGTGGCTGGACCGCATCGCCGCGCCCCACGAAGCGGACCAGCGCATGACGGTCGCCCTGGTGCGCTTCGCCCCTGGCGCCCGCACGGCCTGGCACTCGCATGCCCGTGGACAGTATCTCCGGGTGACCAGCGGCGTCGCCCTCGTCGGCGATCGCGAAGGGAACATCGTCGAGCTGCGTCCGGGGCAGACGCTCTATACGCCGCCGGGCCAGGACCACTGGCACGGCGCCGCCGCGGACTGCTTCATGGAGCACCTCGCGATGCTCGAGGCCGGGGATGATCCCGCCACGACCACGGTCTGGAAGGAGCACGTCACAGACGCGGAGTACGCGGGGCGCAGGGCGGGCTGACGTCCCGCAGGTCACCGCTTCGCCGGCACCTGCAGCAGGCGGTCGTCGCCGGCCCGCGGTGAGCCACGCCCGTCGGTGTTGTTCGTGAGCACCCAGAGCGTGCCGTTCGGGGCGGCGGCGACGTCCCTCAGCCGGCCGAAGTCGCCGGCGTACAGGGCCTGCGGCTGCGGATCCGGCGAGGTCGTGTCGAGCGTCCAGAGCCGCTCCCCGCGCAGGCCCGCGACGTAGACCACGTCGTCGACGATGGCGATGCCGCTCGGGCTCGCCTCCGACGGCCGCCAGGTCACGACCGGATCGATCGCATCGGGGGCGCCGGCGCGGCCCTCGTGGTCGGGCCAGCCGTAGTCTCCGCCGGGCTGGATCCGGTTCAGCTCGTCCCAGGTGTCCTGGCCGAACTCGCTCGCCCACAGCGTGCCCGCGCTGTCCCATGCCAGCCCCTGCACGTTGCGATGACCGAGGCTGTACACCGCGGTGCCGAAGGGATTGCCGGGCGCGGGACGGCCCTCGGGCGTGAGCCGCAGGATCTTGCCCCCGAGGTAGTCCCGGTCGCGGGCGCGATTGCGCTGTCCGGCGTCGCCCGTGCCCACGTAGAGCATCCCGTCCGGCCCGAACGCGATCCGCCCGCCGTCGTGGTTCCCGGCGCGGGGGATGCCGGCGAACACGACTTCGGCCGTCGCGGGATCGAACCGAAGCGTCCCCGCGTCTCCGGTGAGCCGCAGCCGCACCACGCGGTTGTCGTCGGCCGTCGCGTGATACGCGTAGAGCCACCGCGTGCTGCCGTCCTCGTGGATCGCGAGCCCGTTCAGACCCGCCTCGCCGCCGGAGACCACGCCGGGAACCGTGCCGACCTCGTGCATGCCTGCAGCCGGGGTCCACTGCAGCACGCGTCCGTCGCCCCGCTGCGAGATGAGCGCTCCGGATCCGATCGGAACGATGGACCACGGCGCCGCCAGCCCTGTCATGAGAACGGAGGGCGCGGGTGGCGAGGAGGACGTCGGGGCCGCCGCGGCGGCCGGTTCGGCCGGGGCGGTCGTCGGCGTACAGGCCGTCAACGCGATCGTGAGCACGGCGAGGACGCCGGCGGAGCGCATCCGGCCCCGCATCCTGGTCCCGTCCATGGTCGCCTCCCCGATGTCCGTGCGTCTCTCAGGATCCCCGCGGCCCGGGATTCCCGCCAGGGGCTTTCACTGCGGATGGCTCAGGTCGCGTCCCAGAGGTCGCGGTAGTACGCGAGCCGTTCGCGATCCGGATCCACGCCGTACGCCTCGATGAGCAGGTCCTCGTAACCCGGGCCGTAGTTCCACCCCGTGCTCATCGAGGCGACCGCGATGTCGGCCCAGCGGTCGGCGGTGCCGAGTGCCGCGAGGTCGACGTGCGCGATGCCCTGACCGGCGTCGTCGAGCAGCGTGTTGGGCACGCACGCGTCGCCGTGGCAGACGACGAGCCGGTCGATCGGCGGGCCCACGTGCAGGTGCTCCGGCACGAGGATCCCGCGTTCTGCGGCGTTCGCGATGCGGTCTTCGATGCTCCAGCTCCACGGGCATTCGGCGACGGGCAGTGCGTCGTGCAACCGCCGCAGCGCCGATCCCACCGCGCGCACGGCGATCTCCGGACGCTCGACCCAGTGCGGATCCACGGCGCTTCGGCCGGGGATCGCCGACGTCACGAGCCATTCGTGCGTGCCGTCCTCGCCCTGGTCCCGGACGTGCGGCACGAGCGCCCACGCACTCGCCCAGCGCAACCGCTCCGCTTCGGCGCGCATCGACGCCTCCAGATGCCGTGGGCCCCACTTGATGAACCGTCCGTCGTCGGTGCGGAACGTGAGCCCGCCGATCCCGTTCTCCCATACCGGGGTGAGGGCGGCGGATCCGGCCAGTTCGCGCACCCGATCCGGAACTGCGACGTCGTCGACGGGGATGCTCATGCCACCATCCTGCCCGCCTGAGGAGGGGAGAGCCGGTGTGACGGCTCTCCCCTCCTGGTCCTTCTGCTCCGGATCCTCGTCGATCAGGCCGAGCAGGTGCGTCAGCGCGTTCTTGTCGAGTGCGGCGTCCGTGGCGGCTCACCGCGCGTCCGGGCTCGCCGGATCAGGGCGCGCGGCGACCTGTGACGGACCGGAGCAGCCAGGCGATCACGGCGAGCACGAGCAGTACCAGCCCGACCCAGAGCAGGAAGTTCAGGGACTGCACGAGACCACCCGTGATGGCCAGGATGATGGCCACGACGATGATGATGACGAAGAGGATGTTCATGACGGACTCCTTCCACGCGTGCCGCAGGTGCGACCGCTGAACCACGGTAGGCAGTGAGGTGAGCTGCTGCACAGGGGCTTGACGGCGAGGGGTTCGGGGTGGCAGGAGCGCCTTTCACACGGGCCCGCCCGCGTGCGGCCGTTGCGAGGGGGCATTCCGCACGGCATCCAGCACGTCGGCCACGGAGCCGTAACGGGTCCTCGTGGTCACAGGCCGCAGCCAGACCACCTCGACCTGGTCGACCGAGACGCGGCTCACGCAGGCGATCGTGTGCCGCGCATCGGTCCGGTCGAAGCTGTCGTCCAGGATCAGCCATTCGTTCTCCGTGAGTCGGCGCATCTCGAAGCGCGTCGGTGTCATCATCGACATCTCACTCCCCTTCGTCCACGGTCGAGGATGAGCCCTGTCTCGGTCGACGTCACGGCTCTTGACAGTCCGCCCGGCGGAGGTCTATCAGCGGGGCGCGCACCGCACCCCGCGCACCGTGCCCCGCGCCCTGGCGGACGTGCAGGATCCGTCCGGAGGGCGGGAACGGGTGACCTCTAGACACCGCAGGCGCGAACGTCAACCCCCTCGGTGGATCGCGGCGCCCTGTCTACCGTTCCGGGTATGAGCTACAGCATGAGGGACCCACGCACCAAGTACCCTCCCCTGTCGGATCCGCCGGATCCGCGCAACGACCAGCCCGGTCTGCTGGGGGAGACGGAACCCCGTCCCGATCACGGCGAGGAGAGCTATCGCGGCTCGGGGCGTCTGCCCGGACGGCATGCTCTGATCACCGGCGGCGACTCGGGGATCGGCCGCGCCGTCGCGATCGCCTTCGCACGCGAAGGCGCGGATGTCGCGCTCAGCTATCTGCCCGAGGAGCAGGCGGATGCCGAGGAGACCGCGGAGTGGATCCGCAAGGCCGGCCGAGAGGCAGCGCTCCTTCCCGGGGATCTGACCGACGAGCAGGTGTGCGCGGATCTGGTCGCGGATGCGGCGGAGAGTCTCGACGGCCTCGACATCCTCGTGCTCAACGCCGGATACCAGCGCAGCAGGGGAGAGATCGACGAGATCCCGACCGAGGAGTTCGACAAGGTCATGCACACCAACCTGTACGCGCCGTTCTGGCTCGCACAGGCGGCGCTCCCGCATCTCCGACCGGGATCTTCGATCATCGCGACCACCTCGATCCAGGGCTACGATCCGTCGCCGGGGCTGTTCGACTACGCGCTCACGAAGGCGGCGCTGGTCGCCTTCGTGCAGATGCTCGCCGAGGAGCAGGGGCCGCACGGCATCAGGGTCAACGGCGTGGCGCCGGGACCCATCTGGACACCCCTCATCCCCGCGACGGGCTGGCCGAAGAAGCTGCCGACCTTCGGGGAGGACACTCCGCTGGGTCGGGCGGGGCAACCGGCGGAACTCGCCGGTGCATACGTCTTCCTCGCCTCCGAGGATGCGTCCTACGTCTCCGGCGGCATCATCCCCGTCACGGGCGGACGCCACCTCTGAGCGGCAGTGCTCGCGAGACGCAACCGACGAAAGGAGCGACGTCATGAACGAGACGGAACAACACTCCGAGACCACGACTCACGCGAACTGGGGCGCCGGGCGTCCTCGGCTGCTGGTCGCCTCGGCGACGAACAGGTTCGTGTTCGACATCCCGGATGAGGGCGTCACCATCGGCTCGGCTCAGGACGCCGGACTGCGGCTTCCGGACACGGATCCGGTGCACGCCGTCATCCGGCACGACTCCCACGACGAGTACGCGCTGGAGATGCGGGGGCCCGGGGAGACGAGCGCGAACGTCGAGAAGGCGGCCGACGAGGAACGCAGGGGCGTCGAGGTCCTCCGCACCGGCGCGCGCTTCACTCTCGGCCCGTGGCGACTCGTTTTCACCCGCGAAGAGTTCGCCGACCACGGGCGGCCGTTCGGCGGTCGAGAGGGAGGGGAGTTCTCCGATCAGCAGGAGCAACCCGAACGGCCCGACTACCCGCGACGATCGTCGCAGGCGCGTGACGCCGCGCGGAACGAAGCCATGGCCGAGCAGCGAGACGTCGAGGAGCAGCGCGAGGCCGAGCGTTAATCGACCATTTCCTGCTGCGTGCGGATGAACGTGCGGTCGCCGTCGCTGAGCCGAGCCGACGGATCCACGGTCGCGCCGACGATCCGCTCGATCTCCTCGCGGACGTCATCGGGCACGACCCCGTCGTCCTCCTCCTCCAGCCTCTTCTTCGACCGAGCCGACAGGTGAGGCCACCACTGGTGCACCTCGGGCAGTAGGTGGATCTCGGGAACCATGATCTCCTCCTTCTTCAGCAGCGGAAGTCGGAGACCACCGCGTCCACGACACGGATCGTGCGACTCCGCATGCCGCCACGTTATGGGCGATGTGCGGTGGGCGCGCGGGGGTTCCGGTCGGGGCGTCGGAGACGTATCATCCTCGGCCGGCGCGTGTCGAGGGCCTCCCCGCCGTCCACCGCACCGGCCATGATGGGATGTGCAGAGCGGAAACGCGCGGAAACGCGGAAAGAAGCAAGGAGGCTGTGAAAGAGATGGGCAGATTCAGTTACGAGGGCCAGACGCACGCGGATCTCGACGACCGCGCGCTCGCCCACGTGCAGATGGTGATCGCCAACAAGCTCCGCCGCGGAGAGCCGTTCTACTTCACCTGGAAGGACGACCCGAGCATCGGACACGGTCGCACCTCGGTGTGGATCCACCCCTCGTGCAACATGGTCTTCACCTACCACGGCGGCCGCCGCCCGCCGTTGAACAGGCTGTGGATCGAAGCGCTCAGCCAGCTGGCGAACACTCCCGGAGGGCTCCGGATGATCCCAGAGCCGACGCAGGTCGACGAGATGCAGATCGACGACAGCGGCCAGATCCAGTGACGGCAGGCTGAACCGCCGAAGCCGTCAGTCGGCCAGTTCGCCATCGGCCCGCCCGGGGGCGTCGTCGCTCTCCGGGCGGTCGGTCGTCGCTACGGCGTCCTTTCCGTACGGATCCTCACCGGGCTTCGCGTACGGGTCGTCCGATTCCTCCGGCCCGCGACGCCTCGCGCTCGCCGCATGAGGGTGCCGCCTCGCATCCTCGTTCGGATCCGCCTCGCGCCGGATCCCGTCCTCCTCGGCACCCTCTGCGGCGCGTTCACGATCGGCGTCCTCGTCGGACTGCTCGGGCTTCTCGGGCCGCGCATGATGCACGTTGGGGGGCAGCAGGCCCTCGTCGTCGATCTCGCTCATCGGTCTCTCCTTCTGCTGATCTCTGCGTCTCTCTGTCTCGGCCCAGGGGCGGTGATCGCCGGCGTCACGGCGAGGGCCTTGACAATGGCGTCGCGGCCTCGTCCTCCCTGGTCTCCCTGCGCGGACCACCTCCGGCGCGCCGATGCACGGGGAGCGCCCAGATCACGATGGCGGCCGCCAGGGCGACGCCGCCCGCGATGACCGCTGCACCGGCGCCGAGCACCACATCGAAGACGAAGACCGCGACGCCGACGGCGAGCAGCGTGACGAGCACCAGCAGGGCGATGAGGATCCGCGTACCGGTCGCGACCAGCCGCCGATCCGGGTCGCGCTCCGGGCGCTTGCGATGCTGCACGACGGGCAGAAGCCCCAGCAGCGTCGCGACGCAGGCGAGGACGACGAGAACGAGGTAGACGACACGTGCGTGCCCGGGGAGCTTCGCGAAGGTCGGCTGAAAGGCGACGGAGAGCAGGAACCCGGAGATGATCTGGGTGCCGGTCTGCGTGACCCGAACCTCCTGCAGGATCTGTTCCCACCGCCCCGAGACGTCGTGCTGAGAAGTTTCCGCGACCGTCGACGCGCGCGAGCGCCTCATGATCCCGTGACCAGGGCGAAGATACCGAACGCGCCGGCGACGCACATGATCCCGGCCGTCGCCCAGCCGAGGATGCGGGCGATCGCGCCGTTGCGATGCTCGCCCATCAGGCGCCTGCTTCCCGTCACGAGCATGAGCACGATGACGAACGGGCCTGCGGCGATGGCGTTGATCACCGCGGCGATGACGAGAAGGCCGATCGGGTCGACGCCGACCAGCGCCAGCACGATCGCCGTGACCAGGCTCACGAGCAGCAGCGCATAGAACGTCTTCGCCCGGTGCGGCGGCTTGTCCAGGCTCCATGGCTTGTCCATGAGCGCCGCGAACCCGGCGGCGCCGGATGCGGCGAGCACCGGAACCGCCAGCATTCCGGAGCCGATGAAACCGAGCGCGAACAGGATGGACGCATAGTCGCCGGCGATCGGTTTGAGCGCCTGCGCGGCCGCAGCGGCGGAGGAGACCGCCTTGTGATGCGCCCCCAATGTGGCGGCCGAGCCGACGATGATCGCGAACATGATCGCCACCGAGAACACCATTCCGGTGATGACGTCGAGACGACCGAGCAGCAGCATGCGCCGGGCCTTGGCCGGCGCGCGCTCGTCGAGCCGGGGCGGGTCGTCGCGCTGGGCGCCTTTGCGCAGCATCTCCTCCCGTTCCTCGGTCTGCCAGAAGAACATGTAGGGACTGATGGTGGTGCCCAGCACGGCTGCCACGAGCGCGAGGTAGCCGGTGTCCCATCGGAACCCGACCCCGAGAAGGCCCGCTCCGACCGCGCCCCAATCGACGTGCGCGACCACGAGCACGGCCACGTAGGCGAAGAGCACCAGGCAGAGCCACTTGAAGATGCGGGAGATCCATTCGAACGATCCCCGAACCACGATGAAGCCGATCACCACGCCCACGATGAGCGACCACAGCGGCGCCGGTCCCGCATGCAGCAGCTGCATCCCCTGTCCGATCGCGACCAGGTCGGCGGCGGCGTTCACGCTGTTCGAGACGAGCAGGGCCGCCAAGAGGACGGTGACCCACGCGCGCGTGCCGCGGCGGAAGCGCTTGCGGATCAGCGCTCCGAACGAGTCGCCGGTGGCGAGAGTCATCCGCTCGCAGGCCTCCTGCACCACGATCATCAGCGGCAGGGTCAGCGGCACGGTCCACAGCAGCGCGGTGCCGTACCGAGCGCCCGCCTGTGCATAGGTCGCGATCCCGGACGGGTCATCGTCGGCGGCGCCCGTGACGATGCCGGGCCCGATCGTGCGCAGCACCCGCGAGACCCGTCCCGGCTCCTTCTTCGCGCCGCTGTCCGCTGTGGTGTCCGGATCCGTCGCGGAACCGGCGTCCGCGTCGTGCTGGTCAGCGGCGTCGGCGCCTGCATCGGTGTGTTCTCCCATGACCGCAGAGTCGCTGCACGAGCACCGCTGCACCAGTGGCTTGACGGGAGGTGCGCGACGTGGCAACGCGCGGGCGCCGTTTGTCAACCCCGTGGCCCCGGCGTCGGGCCGGTTCGTAGCGTGGGCGCCACGACCGACCGCATCATGACCGAAGGAGGACGACATGCCCCGTCAACCCGAGCTCAAGGATCCGGAGCTCTACGAGAAGCTGCGCGACGAGGGGAACTCGAAGCAGAAGGCCGCCCGGATCTCGAACGCGGCGGCGAAGGAGGGGCGCAGCGCCGTCGGCCGTCGCGGCGGCGAATCGGGCTCCTACGACGACTGGACCGTGGATGACCTGCGCCACCGTGCCAAGGAACTCGGCCTGCACGGCTACTCCGGCAAGAAGAAGCAGGAGCTCATCCACATGCTGCGCGACCACTGACCTCCGCATCCCGGGACCCTCGGATCCCCGGATGCGGTCGCTGAGACCGCGTCGGACCCCGTCATACAGGCGGGGTCCACTGCTGTGACGGTGCCGGCGCGCGCCGTAGGCTCGCTTCGACGACGATCCCGCCCGCGGGCGCCGCCGGATCCCGGATCCGCGGTGCGTGCATGACGTGCAGGGTGAGACTCAGACTCACGTAAGCTGGCACTCAGTTGCAGGTTCGAAGGAGAACACTCATGCAGATCGCAGGATCCGGAGCTCTTGTCACCGGCGGTGCGTCGGGGCTCGGCCTCGCCACCGCGCGCCGCCTCGCCGCGGCCGGCGCGACCGTCACGATCATCGACCTGCCGAGCTCGAAGGGCGCCGAGATCGCCCAGGAGCTGGGCGGCGTCTTCGCCCCGGCCGACGTGACGAACCCCGACGAGGTCGCCGCGGCCGTCGCTGCTGCGCAGGCCGCCGCGCCGCTGCGCATCGTGGTGAACTGCGCCGGCATCGCCCCGCCCGCCAAGGTGCTCGACCGCGACGGCAACCCTGCCGACCTCGCCGCGTTCGAGCGGATCATCCGGATCAACCTGGTCGGCACGTTCAACGTCATCTCGCAGGCTTCGGCCGTCATCGCGAAGAACGAGCCCGCCGCCGACGGGGACCGCGGCGTCATCGTCAATACGGCGAGCGTCGCCGCATTCGACGGGCAGATCGGTCAGCCCGCGTACTCGGCGTCGAAGGGCGGCGTGCATGCGATGACCCTGCCGATCGCGCGCGAGCTCGCCCGCTACGGGATCCGCGTGTGCACGATCGCCCCCGGGATCATGGAGACTCCGATGCTCGCGGGCCTGCCGCAGGCCGCGCAGGACTCGCTCGGCGAGCAGGTGCCCTACCCCGCCCGCCTCGGCCGCCCCGACGAGTACGCCTCGCTCGTGCAGCAGATCGTCGAGAACGGCTACCTGAACGGCGAGACCATCCGCCTCGACGGCGCCATCCGGATGGCGCCGAAGTAAGCGGATCCGGATCCCGCCCCACGCTCAGGTCGCGATTTCGGCTCTTCCGGGAGGGCCTTTCGCGCAGATAGTGCGACCTGAGCGACGAAGTTCCATCGCTCCCCACGAACCGAGGACCCCATGACCGAGAACAAGCCCCTGGCCGGCAAGACCATCCTGATGTCCGGCGGCAGCCGCGGCATCGGCCTCGCGATCGCCCTGCGCGCGGCGGCCGACGGCGCCAACATCGCGCTGCTCGCGAAGACCGACACCCCGCACCCGAAGCTGGAGGGCACCGTGCACTCCGCGGCGGAGCAGATCCGCGCCGCCGGCGGGCAGGCGCTCCCGATCGTCGGCGACGTGCGCGACGACGAGAGCGTGATCGACGCGGTCATGAAGACGCAGGGCGAGTTCGGCGGCATCGACATCGTCGTCAACAACGCGAGCGTGATCGACCTGTCCGGATCCCTCGACCTCGCCGCGAAGAAGTACGACCTCATGCAGGACGTCAACGTGCGCGGCACGTTCATGCTGTCGCGCGCCGCGGTCCCCGTGCTGAAGGACGCCCCGAACCCGCACATCCTGTCGCTCTCGCCGCCCCTGAACATCACCCCGCGCTGGCTCGGTGCGCACACCGGCTACACGCTCGCGAAGTACGGCATGACGATGGCGACGCTCGGGCTCGCGGCCGAGTTCGCGAAGGACGGCATCGCCGCCAACACGCTCTGGCCCCGCACCACGATCGCGACCGCCGCGGTGCAGTTCGCGCTCGGCGGCGACCGCATGATGAAGGTCAGCCGCACGCCCGAGGTGTACGCCGACGCCGCCTACGCCGTGCTCGTCCAGCCGGCCCGCGAGTACACCGGGCAGACGCTCATCGTCGAGGACGTGCTCGAGGCCGCCGGGGTCACCGACTTCTCCGGGTACGCGGCCGTGCCCGGCACCCCCGACGACCAGCTGTTCCCGGACATCTTCCTGGACTGATCCGGAGCCCGGGTCGGGGCTGGTCCCGGCCGGGCCCGGTCCCGGCTTGGTCCCGTCCCTGAGCCCGTCGAAGGGCCAGGATCCGGCGGGGCCGCGCTCAGGCCTTGTCGATCGCGGCCACGATGTCGCGGTAACCGCGCGCGGCGGCCAGTTCGCGCGGCAGCACGCCGTCGCCGTCGCGGATCGTGATGTCGGCACCGCCCGCGATGAGGGTGCGCACGATGTCGACGTAGGTCTTCGAGCCGTCGCCGAGCACGATCGCCTCGTGCAGCGCGGTCCAGTGCAGGTTGTTGATGTGGTTCGGGTCCACGCCCGCGGCGAGCAGGATCTTCACAGCGCCGAGGTGCCCGCGCTCGGATGCGGGGATCAGGGCCGTGCCGCCGTAGCGGTTGGTGCTGCGCAGGTCGGCGCCGTGCGCGAGCGTCGCCCGGAGGATCTCGTCCTGGCCGCGCGCTCCCGCGTAGAGGTAACTCGAGTCGACGATGTCGTCCTTGGCGTTCACGTCGGCGCCGGCGTCGAGGAGCGCGAGGGCCGCGTCGATCCGGTTGCCCTTCGTGGCGGCGATCAGCGCGGTCATGCCGCCGGATCCACGGGCCTCGAGGTCGGCGCCCTCGGCGATCGCGGCGCGCACGGCGTCGGCGTCGCCGGCAGACGCGGCCTCGAACAGGCGGGAGTTCAGAGTGGTCATCTCGGCCTCGGTTCTCGGTGCAGGGGAGGAGGGGGCGGCGGCTGGCGGGGTCGTGGTGACGGTGGGTATGCCGGCCGCATCCGTCGTGCTCGCCGTGCAGCCCGTCAGCAGCACCGCCACGCCGAGCCCGACGAGCGCGCCGATGACGCGCGTCCGGCGGGAGGCTGCGCACCGAGGACGAGCGGCGTCCGGAGTGCGGGTGGTGGAAGGCATGGAAATGGTATACCACGTGAGAATGGGTGCCTTCTGAGGGCCATCCCCGCGTGGCGCGCGGGCCACGCGTCATCGAAAACGAAAGACCGGTGAGCGGACGAGAGCCGCGTTGTGGTGAGATCAGGGCATGAGCACGATCGATCCCGATGTCGCGCGGCGAGAGCGCTCGCTGCGCCGAACCACCGCGGCGAGCCTTCTCGTGCCGGGGCTGTTCCTGTTGGGCGCGAGCGGCGTCCTGGCCTGGGGCCTGACGCGAGGCGCGGCCACCGGCTTCTCCGACGATGCGGCGGATCAGGACGTCCCCGCGATCATCGCGGCGATCTGCTCGTCCTTCGTGATCCTCATCGCGCTCGGGATGTGGGCTGGTGCAGCGTCGCGCAATCCACGTCTGCCGGGATGGCTGAGTGCGGTCAGCGTTGCGGTGTTCGGCGCGGCCGGAGGTCACGCCGTCGTCGCGCTGCCGCCGCGGTGGCTGCAAGAGCCGGTCCTCGACATCGTGACCCTCGGTCTCGTCGCCATCGCCGTCGTGCTCCTGGTGCTGGCGATGAGGGCACGCGCGCGCAGGGTTCGTCTGCTCGATGCCGCTGAGGAGTTGGTGCGCACCACGTCGCCTGTCACCGGCTCGGTGACGAATCAGGGATACGCGGACTTCGATGACGCGAGCCAGGTCCTCACCGCCGTGACCTACACGTTCCGCGATGGATCCGGTGTGCAGCGCTGGGTCACGAAGCCCGCGACGATCCATGTGCGCGATCCGCTGGTGAACGGGGAGGAGGTCGACGTATGGTTCGACCGTCAGAACCCGTCGGACCAGAACAGGATCGTGATCCGACGCCGGGCGTGAGGATGCCCAGCGCGCGCTGCGGAAGTGTGATTCGATGCATTCTGACAGCGTGCGCGAACGCTACGCGCACGGGATCCGGGGTTCCGCGACGGCGCGCATCCCCGGGCTGACGGAGGAGGAGCAGCATGGCCGCCGCGGCCCCGCCGATCAACGGCAACGTCTCGCACTGGTGGCAGCAGCTCGGTGCCCCCGCGCCGCGGCCCGAGCTGCCCGGCGACCTCAGTGTCGACGTCGCCATCGTCGGCGCCGGATACACGGGGCTGTGGACGGCCTACTACTTGAAGAGAACGCGACCCGCACTGCGGATCGCGGTCATCGAGCAGCGACATGCGGGCTACGGAGCATCCGGCCGGAACGGAGGCTGGCTCACCAATTCGGTGACCGGCGGGCGCGAGCAGTACGTGCGCACGCACGGACGCGACGCCGCCACGCGCTTCCAGCGGGCGATGAACAACACCGTCGACGAGGTCATCGCGGTCGCTGCGGCCGAGGGTGTCGACGCCGACATCAAGAAGGGCGGCGAGTTCGGCGTCGCGTACACCGCCGCGCAGGAGGGGCGCCTCAGGGCTTTCGCCGCTGCCGAGCAGACCTGGGCGCACACTGACCTCGCCCTGCTCGAGGCGGCCGAGGCGACTGCCAGGATCAATGTGCGCGGCACGAGGGCCGCGGTCTGGCATCCGCATGCGGCACGGATCCAGCCTGCCAAGCTCGTCGCGGGGCTGGCAGCGGCGGTCGAACGACTCGGCGTCGAGATCTACGAGCGCACCACGGTCGCCGAGATCGCCCCGCACCGGCTGCACACCGATCACGGCACGGTCTCCGCCGAATACATCGTGCGCGCGACCGAGGGGTTCACCGCGAACCTGAAGGGACTGCACCGGCTGTGGCTGCCGATGAACTCGTCGCTCATCGCCACGGAACCGCTGCCACGCGAGGTGTGGGACGAACTGCACTGGAGCGGGCGCGAGGTGCTGGGTGATTTCGCGCATGTCTACATGTACGCGCAGCGCACGGCGGACGACCGGATCGCGATCGGCGGGCGCGGCGTGCCCTACAAGTACGGGTCGAGGACCGACACCGACGGGCGCACCCCGATGTCGACCGTGCGCACGCTCACCGAGATCCTGCACCGGTTCTTCCCCGCGACGGCCCACGCCGGGATCGATCATGCGTGGTCCGGCGTGCTGGGCGTGCCCCGCGACTGGTCGGCGACGGTCGGTCTCGATCGGAGCACCGGGATCGCTTGGGGCGGCGGCTATGTCGGCACCGGCGTGACCTCGACGAACCTTGCGGGGCGCACGATCACCGACCTCATCCTCGGGAACGAGACCGAGATCACCGGTCTGCCGTGGGTGAACCACCGGGTGCGGCGCTGGGAGCCCGAGCCGCTGCGATGGATCGCGACGAAGGGTCTCTACGCGGCGTACGGCGTGGCCGATCGGGCCGAGCTGGCCGGGCGTGGAACCACCTCGCCCGTCGCGCACCTCGCCGACGTGATCACCGGGCGGCACTGACCCGCGGTCGCCGCCGCCGCCGCGGGTGCCGCAGCCTGCCCCGCTCGGGTTGCGGAGGCTCGCGAGGATTCCGCGATACCCGAGACCGGATCCTCTCGGGCCCTCAGTGCCAGGACTCGACGGCATCCTTCGAGTCCTTGAGGCCGAGCCCGGTCGCCTCGCGGAGCAGCTTGATCGCCGCGATCTTCTGATCTGCGGCGATGAGGCGGCCGATCTCCGCCCGTACCTCGGGGGAGAGGTGCGCGACGGCGTCGGCGACGGACAGCCCGCCGGCATAGGACGGCGCTCCCGCGGGACGCGGGCCGGAATGTGCGAGGGAGACGGGCGTCGCGTCCCTCGTGCCGGGCGTCGAGGGCACCCAGGCATCGATCTGATCCTTCGCCTCGCGCAGCGAGAGGCCGGAATGCTCGCGCAGCACCTTGATCGCCGAGATCTTCTGCTCGGCGGCGACCAGCCGGTCGATCTCGGCGATGACGGCGGGGGTCAGCGGATCCGATACCGCAGGCCGCGGTCCGCGGGACGTCGGGACCGCGGCAGGTGCGGCGGGTGACGGTGCCGCGAAGGCTGTGCCGAGCGGCTCCGGGGCCTTCGGCCGGATCGCCCGCAGCGTCACCGTGATGGCGACGACCAGGATGACGATCGCGACGGAGAGGAGGATCCAGATCCAGAGGTCCATGCCGTCAGCGTACGGGCGGATCCGCCGGACCGCGCCCAGCGCCTTCGCACCTTGCAGGCCCTACCCTTGAAGTCATGTCCGAGACTCCTGCGTCCGCCCGCTCCGGCGCGCCCGCGAAGCGCACCGCCCAGGTGCGCCCCGCCACCGAAGGCTGGACGCAGAAGAAGGACGCCGAGGGGCGCCCGCTGCTGCAGTTCGCCAGCCCCAAGCGAGGCAAGCCGCCGGTGCACCTCGCCGACCTCACGCCCACCGAGCGCGTCGAGAAGGTGAAGGAGCTGGGGTTGCCCGGCTTCCGCGCCAAGCAGCTCGCCACGCACTACTTCACGCACTACACCTCGGACCCGGCGCACATGACGGACCTGCCCGCCGGGCAGCGCGACGAGCTCGTGGCCGGGATGCTGCCCCCGCTGCTCACGGAGGTGCGACGGCTCGAGACCGACCGCGGCGACACGATCAAGTTCCTCTGGCGGCTGCACGACGGTGCGCTCGTCGAGTCGGTGCTCATGCGGTACCCGGGCCGCATCACGCTGTGCGTGTCGAGCCAGGCCGGCTGCGGCATGAACTGCCCGTTCTGCGCCACCGGTCAGGCCGGGCTCACCCGCAACATGTCGACGGCCGAGATCGTCGAGCAGATCGTGCGCGCCAACCGCCTCATCGCGGAGGGCGGCCTCGGCGGCAAGAAGGCCGACGACCACTCCATGGAACGCGTCTCGAACATCGTGTTCATGGGGATGGGCGAGCCGCTCGCCAACTACAAGCGCGTGATGGATGCGGTGCGCGTCATGGTCGCCCCGCAGCCGGAGGGCCTCGGCATGAGCGCGCGCGGCATCACGGTGTCGACGGTCGGGCTGGTTCCCGCGATCAAGAAGCTCGCCGACGAGCACATCCCCGTCACGTTCGCGCTCTCGCTGCACGCGCCGGACGACAAGCTGCGCGACGAGCTGATCCCGGTCAACTCGCGGTGGAAGGTCGATGAGGCTCTCGACGCCGCGTACGACTATTACGCGAAGACCGGTCGCCGCGTGTCGATCGAGTACGCGCTGATCAAGGACATGAACGATCACGCCTGGCGCGCCGACCTGCTCGCGGAGAAGCTCAACGCCCGTGGGCGCGGCTGGGTGCACGTCAACCCGATCCCGCTGAACCCGACCCCCGGATCCATCTGGACCGCCTCGGAGAAGGACGTGCAGGACGAGTTCGTCCGCCGCCTCAACGACGCCGGCATCCCGACGACCCTCCGCGACACCCGCGGCAAGGAGATCGACGGGGCCTGCGGCCAGCTCGTCGCCACGACCGAGGACGAGGCGGCCGCCGCCGCGATGGCCTGACGTCGAGCCTGCTCCGCCAGGCGGCTGCTGCGTCCGGGCGGGCGCTGCTGCGTCCAGGGGCGCGGCCGCGAGCCCTGGATCCGACCCGTTCACCTCCCCTGGGCGCCTTTACCTCCCCGTGCGTACGCCGGTGAGAGGGGGGAAAGGCGCTGCGGGGAGGTAGACGCGCGACGCGGGGTCGCGATCGACGGCGCGAGGACGTGACTCCACGGAGCGGTGGGGTCAGCCGCGGGGGGTGCGCAGCCGGAGCAGTCGTCCGGATCCTTCGATCAGCTCCGACCAGGATCCGACGTCGACGGCGCACTCGGCGACCGCGCAGGTCGGGAACTCGACGTATGAACCGGTGAGCTCCGCCACCGCATCCGCCATCCCGGGGTTGTGCCCCACCAGCATCGCCACATCGACGTCGTCGGGAAGGGCGGCCGCGACCCCCAGGATCGCGCGGGCCGAGGCCGCGTAGAGGGCAGGATCCTCGGCCACGGAGAGCCCGAACGCCGCCGCGTACGCGTCGGCGGTGCTGCGCGCGCGGACCGCGGTGCTCGACACGATCCGCTGCAGGCCCACCCCATCGTCGCGCAGTCGCCGGGCCATCGCCGGGGCGTCCCTGTGGCCGCGTGCGTTCAACGGCCGGTCGTGATCGCGCAGGCCCGCCACGTCCCAGTCGGACTTCGCATGGCGCGCCAGCAGCAGGGTCTTCATGGTCACCAGCGTGCCACCGAGGGGGCGCCGATGCACGCCCCGATCCCTGCTTCGGCTCGAAGCAGGGATCGCACTACGGGCCTTCGCCGAGGAGCCGCGGGCGCACCTCGGCGAGGCGTGCCTGCAGCATCTCCAGGAACGCCGCGATCGCGGGCTGGTTCAGTGCTTCCGGACGCGCGATGAGCCAGTACGGCAGCCGTTCGTCGATCTCCTCGGGCAGCACGCGCACCAGGTCCTCGTGCTGATCGGCGAGGAACGCCGGAAGCAGGCCGAATCCGGCACCGCCGCGGGTGGCGTCGACGTGCACGTAGACGTTGGTGCTCGCGACCGCGTCGAGCATGCCCGGCACCGCCCGTCGAGCATCGTCGAGGGAGTCGACGTGCAGCATCGACTCGATGAAGTAGACGAGCGGCTGCCCGGCGAGCTCGTCCGGATCCTTCGGCTCCGGATGCTCGCGCAGCCAGTCGCGGCTCGCGTACAGGCCGAGTGCGTAGTCGGCCAGGTGGATCGCGCGCGCCCGCCGCACCTGCGGGCGACCGACCACGACCTCCAGGTCGGCGCCGGTGCGCTGGTGCGAGGCCTGCCGGGTGCCGGTGATGAGCTCCAGCTGCACGTCCGGGTGCGCCCGGCGCAGCGCGGCCATGGCGGGAGCGGCCACGAATCCGCTGAAACCGTCCGTCGCGGAGAGGCGGATCAGGCCGCCGATCCGCGTGCCGTCTCCGCCGTCCAGCCGGCCGAGAGCCCGCTCCACGCCCTCGGCCGCGGCCAGGGCGCGGGAACCGAGCGGCGTCAGCTCCCACCCTGCGCCCTCACGCGAGAGCACGCGTCCGCCCAGCTGCGCCTCGAGCGCGGCGATGCGGCGCGCCACGGTGGTGTGGTTCAGCCCGAGCTGCTGACCGGCGGCGGTGAAGCGGCCGCTGCGCGCCACGGCGAGCAGCACCAGCAGGTCGTCCGCGCTGAGCGGCGGTGCGGGGAAGTGCGCGTCCATCTGTGCAGTTTTGCATAGCCGGGGCGCCTTCCGCCGTGCGCGACAGTGAACTACCGTGCAAGCATGGCAGCGCAGCGACCCCCGGGCCCCGACATCGACCTCCGGGGGCGCACCGCCCTCGTCACCGGCGCGGGGAGCGGCATCGGCGCGGCGTGCGCCCGGGCGCTCGCACGCGACGGCGCGCACGTGCTCGTGCTCGACCGCGACGCCGAGGCGGCCGCCGCCGTGGCCGCCGAGGTCGCCGGCGAGGCTCTTGCGATCGACCTCGGCGACCTCGATGCGCTCGCGGCCCGCAGCTTCGATGCGGACATCCTCGTGAACAACGCGGGGCTGCAGACGGTCGCGCCGATCGTCGACTTCGACCCGCTGACGTTTCGCCGGATGCTCGACATCATGGTCACGGCACCGTTCCTGCTCATCCGTGCGGTGCTCCCCGGCATGTACGCCCGCGGGTGGGGACGGATCGTCAACATCGGCTCCGTGCATGGGCTGCGGGCGAGCGAGTACAAGTCGGCGTACGTGACCGCCAAGCACGCGCTGGAGGGGCTGTCCAAGGTGACCGCGCTCGAGGGCGGCCCGCACGGCGTCACGAGTAACTGCATCAACCCGGGATATGTGAACACGCCCCTCGTGCAGAAGCAGATCGCGGATCAGGCCCGCACGCACGGCATCCCCGAGGCCGACGTCGTCGAGCAGGTCATGCTCGTCGAGTCGGCGATCAAACGCCTGCTCGAGCCCGACGAGGTCGCGGATCTGGCTCGATGGCTGTGCGGTCCGATGGCCGGCTCGGTCACCGGCGCCTCCTACACGATGGACGGCGGCTGGAGCGCACGGTGAGCACGGCGAGGCGCCTCGCGGGGCGCTTCGTGCCATGAGTGGGCGACCGCACTGAGGGCGCGGTCGCGCGCAACGTTCGTTCGTGATCGGGTTGTCACGACTCCTTGTCAGCCTCCCAGGTGATTGCTAGTGTCTGAAATCTGCTCGAATCGAGCAGATTCAATCACTCGCTGCGGTGACGCCGTCGTCATCGCCCCACCGAGAGGCCAGCGATGACGCCGACGAGTTCCGCCCTGGATGCCCCCGACCGTCTCCCGCGCCGACGATGGTGGGCGGCGATCGCGGCCGCCGCTTGCGTGTTCGGCGCGCTGATCGCGCTGCCCGCGAGCCCCGCCCATGCCGCGGAGCAGTCCCTCGGCGGCGCGACGGGCGTGCAGCAGGATGGCGACGCCTACACGTTCTCGGCCGGAGACGCGCGCGTGCGCGTCACCTTCGAGAGCGCCGACGCCGTCCGGGTCGAGCTCGCGCCGGACGGCACGTTCACCGACCCCGCCAACGACGCGCCGTCCGACCCGAGTGCCCCGGCGGCCAAGATCGTGGTCGGCGGTCTCGGCGGGAAGGCGGGGAGCGCGCTGAAGGAGACCGCGGACGGGTGGAGCATCGCAACGTCCAAGGCGACGCTGACCGTGGCCAGGTCGCCGCTGACCATGGCGCTGACCGATGCCACCGGCAGGACCCTGTGGGCGGAGACCGCTCCGCTGAGCTGGGGTGACGACGGCACCACGCAGCACCTCAGCCGCGGCGCGACCGAGCAGTACTTCGGCGGCGGCATGCAGAACGGCCGCTTCTCGCATCGCGATGAGACCATCGCGATCTCGCGCGACTACAACTGGAACGACGGCGGCAACCCGAACGCGGCTCCGTTCTATCTCTCCAGCAACGGCTACGGCGTGCTGCGCGACACGTTCGCCGCGGGCAGCTACAGCTTCGGCGATCCGGTCGCCACCACTCACGACGAGCAGCGGTTCGACGCGTACTACTTCGTCGGCGACACGCGCGCAGTGCTGAACGACTACACGAAGCTGACCGGACGCCCGGCCATGCTGCCGATGTACGGCATGGAGGTCGGTGACGCCGACTGCTACCTGCACAACGCCAACCGCGGAGAGCGGAACACCCTGCCGGGGGCGACGGCGATCGCGGACGGCTACCAGCAGAACGACATGCCGCTCGGCTGGATGCTCGTCAACGACGGCTACGGCTGCGGCTACGAGCAGCTGCCCCAGGTGCACGACATGCTGAAGGACCACTCGTCCGAGCTCGGGCTGTGGACGCAGAGCGACCTCACGAACCAGAAGGAGGAGGTCCAGGCGGGCGTCCGCGTCCGCAAGACCGACGTCGCCTGGGTGGGCCCTGGTTACCGGTTCGCGCTGTCCGCGTGCGAGAAGGCGCAGAGCGGCATCGAGGACAACACGACAGATCGATCGACGGTCCTGACCATCGAAGGATGGGCGGGCACGCAGCGCTGCGGCGCCGTGTGGAGCGGCGACCAGTCGGGCAGCTGGGACTACATCCGCTGGCAGATCCCCACCTACGCCGGCACGACCATGTCCGGTCAGCCGAACTCGACAGGCGACATCGACGGCATCTTCGGCGGCAGTGCCGACACGTACACCCGCGACCTGCAGTGGAAGATGTTCCTGCCGACCACCTACGCGATGAGCGGATGGGCCTCCTCCGACAAGCAGCCTTACCGCTACGGCGAGCCGTACACGACGATCAACCGTGACTACCTGATGCTGCACGAGCGGCTGCTGCCGTACCTGTACACGTATCAGGCGCAGGCGCATGCGACCGGCCTCGGCTCGACCCGCCCGCTGTACGTGGACTACCCGGACGACGCGAACACCTGGGGCGACGCCGCGAAGTACGAGTTCCTTGCGGGCGACAGCTTCCTGGTCGCGCCGGTGTACTCCGACACGACGGTCCGTGACGGCATCTACCTGCCGAAGGGCACATGGGTCGACTACTGGAGCGGCCGCACGTTCACGGGCCCGACCACGGTCGACGGCTACGCCGCGCCCCTGAACCGGCTGCCACTGTTCGTCAAGGCCGGCGCTGTCGTGCCGATGTTCCCGGAGGGGACGCTCGACTGGGAGGCGGGCAAGAAGTCCGGACGGCTCGACCTCGACGTCTACCCCCAGGGCACGTCGTCGTTCTCCCTGTACGAGGACGACGGCCGGTCGCAGGCCGGCGAGGACGGGAGGAATGCCACGCAGAAGCTGTCCGTCACGGCGCCCGCGTCGGGCAGTGGAAAGATCGGGGTCTCGGTCGGCGCGCTGTCGGGCGACTACCCCGGCAAGCCGTCCGCTCGCAGCTATCGGCTGTCCGTGCACACCGACACCGCACCTTCCACGGTGCGCGTGGCGGGTGTGAAGCTGAGCGCGGCGTCGTCCGCTGCGGCGCTCGACAAGGCCCCGGGGTACTTCTTCGACGCGTCGGCCGGGGTGCTCCGGATCCAGACCGACAGCCGATCCACCGGATCCGAGTTCGCCGTCGACATCACCGGCTCGACTGCCGTGGGCGGCGTGCATCCGGAGAACCGGGTGGTGGACGCGACGGTGTCCGTCGACGCGCTGAGCATGGCGGGCGGCACGGCCACGGCGACCGTCACGGCCACCAACCGCACCGGCGCCGACCTCAAGGTCACCTCGACGACGCTGGCACTGCCGCAGGGCTGGACGGCGACGGCCACGGATGCGACGACCAGCACGCTGGTGCCGGACGGGGCGACCTTCACGGTGCCGTTCACCCTCGCCCTGCCCGACTCGGCGCCGCCCGGCGCTCAGACGGTGACCGCGCAGGTGGGCTACACCGTGCGATCCGCGTCGTGGAGCGTCGGCGCGCAGGCGCAGACCACCGTGGCCTATGCGAGCCTGAGCGCCGCGTTCAACAACACCGGGATCAGCGCCGAGGCGGCGCCGACGACGGCGAACATCGACGGCGGCGGATCCAGCTTGATCGCGGAGCGCCTCGCCGCGGCGGGCGCCGGCCGGGGTGCGACGGTCACGGCGGACGGCTTCACCTTCACGATGCCCGATGTGGCCCCTGGCAGCCCGGACAACGTGGCGGGAGGCGGACGCACCGTGCCGGTCAGCGGCGAGGGCAATGTGATCGCCGTGCTCGGCACGGGCACGAGCGGTTCGGCGACGGACGCAGTGACGGTGCACTACGCCGACGGATCGACGAGCGCCGGAACGCTCGGCATGCCCAACTGGTGCTGCCTCGCGACCAACGCCTATGGAGCGAAGATCGCGGTCGTGACGAAGGGCAAGAACACCGCGAACGGGCCCGCGTATCCGACCACGGAGTACCGCCTCTACACGAACACGGTCGAGGTCGATCCGGGCAAGCGGGTCGTCGCGATGACCCTGCCGGGCAACGCCTCGGTGCACGTGTTCGCCGTGACCGTCGGCAGTCAGGTGATCGTGCCGCCGCCGCTCGCCGACGGGCAGTACGCCCTCTCGGTCGGATCCGGTGCGGGGGTGCTGAGCGCTCCGGGTGCGGATGCCGCGCAGTTGACGGTGAAGCCGGCTGCGGCGGGCGACGCCACCCAGAAATGGGTGGTGACGCGCCTGGGCGGCAGCGAGTACACGCTGAAGAACGCGTCGAGCGGCTACTGCGCCGACGTCTTCTACAGCTCGAAGGACGAGGGGGCGATGGTCGGTCAGTACGCCTGCGGGGGCACCGACAACCAGACGTGGATCCTCTCGAAGGACGAGAACGGCGCACTGAAGCTCTCGAACAAGAACTCCGGCCTCAGTCTCAGCGCGGAAGCCGACGGCACGGTGACGCAGCGAGCCGACACCGGGGGCGCCGGCCAGCGCTGGACGGCGAGCGCGAACTGACATCGCGTCCGCAGCAGGGCGGGGGACCCGGGCAGCCGGTTCTCCCGCCCTGCGCGTTCTGCGTTCTGCTTCGTGTGCGCTTCGGCGTCCGCGCCACGTTGAGGCCGTGTGCGCCCCCGCCCGAGCTGGTCAGGCCGTCACGGGCACGGGCGACGCCTGCGGCGCCGTGCTCTTCGCGTCGCGTGCACCATCGGCCGCGCCGAGTCGCGCCGCACGGTCGAGCCATGCCTCGACGCGCGCGGGGGATGCGTCCTTCACGCCGAGCATCCGCGTGGTCCGGACGTCCCTGATGCCGCAGAACCGCATCGTCCCACGGGCGACATGCGTCTGCGCCGGCAGGCCGGTGAAGGGTGTGAGGAACCACGGCGTGTCCGCCAGCAGCATCAGCCGGCCGTGCGGCGCCGTCAACAATCCCTCAGGCAGGCCGGATGACGTGTACCGATACTCCTGCTGCGGGAGGAGCGCGCGATCGAAGAAGCCCTTGAGCAGCGCGGGGACGGATCCCCACCAGAGCGGAGTGGTGACGACGATCGTGCGGGCGGCGTGCAGGGCCTCCCGCGCCTCGACGAGGTCGGGCTCGAGCGTCATCCGCTCGCGGTAGCCGAAGCGCAGGATCGGGTCGAAGACGAGATCGCGCAGCGCGAGCACGCGCGCATCACCGTGCGCCTCCGCATATCTCCGGGTGAGCGCGGCGGTGAGGGAGCGGGCATCGGGGTGGCCGTCGAGGACGAGGGCGGCGGACATGCGATCTCCTATCTTGACACTGTCAACTAGCTGGACAGTGTCAAGATAGGAGACAATGTTGCTCGTGTCAACTTCGCGATCCGGGTATCACCACGGCGATCTCGCGCACGCGCTCGAGACGGCGGCGATGCAGCTGCTCGCCGAGAAGCCGGCGCAGGAGATCAGCCTGCGCGAGGTCGCGCGCGCGGCGAACGTGAGCCACAACGCGCCCTACCATCACTTCGCCGATCGGAACGGCCTGCTCAAGGCGATCGCCGAGCGCAGCATGGCGGACCTGCTCGCGCTCGTGCGCAAGGCGATCGCTGAAAGCCCCGACCCGCGGGCTGCGTTGCGCAATGGGGGGAGCGCCTACATCCGATTCGCGGTCGAGCACCCGAATGCCTTCGACGCGATCTACGACCCGACCGTGTGCGTGCCGGGATCGCCGACCGCGACCATGGCGCCGCTCATCGAAGGGCTCGAAGAGGCGCTCGGGGAGGCTGCGCTCGGCGCCGGGCTGGACCGTCCCGAGGACGCCGTGGGCTTCTGGGGGCTCGTGCACGGGCTCGGCACGCTCTGCGCCGCTGGGCATTTTCCGATCGAGATCGCGCTCGCCGGATACGTGAGTGCGGTGGATCGGATGCTGCCGACGGTCTCCGCTTGACGCTCTGCGGATCCGCCCGCGCATAGGTGGCACCTCGGATCCGCCCGGCCCGCGCCCAGGGTTCGCCCACCGCTCTTCCAGGCGGGTTTTCGTACGGTTGAGGGATGTCCTATTCCGCCCACCGCCCCGGCCGCATGGATTCCCAGGGCCGGATCGCCTTCGACGTCGACGGACAGACCGACCCCTCGAACCCCTCCGACCCGACCGCGGAGGACCCGTTCATCTTCGTGCGCGACTACACCCCGAGCGGATCCGATCCCGCCGCGGCAGAGCCCGCGGCCGAGGCCGCGACCGCCCCGATCGAACCCGTCGTGACCCCGCGCGCTGCCGAGCCGGAGCCGCTCCCCGAACCCGCGCCGCGGATCGAGGACCTGTTCCCCGCGGCCGCCGCGCCGGCTGCGGAGCCGGAGCCGGTGCCCGTGGTCGAGCCCGCCCCCGTCCTCGCGGCGCCCGCACCGGCCGCCGTCACGCCCCCGAAGCGGCCCAAGCCCCCGAAGCAGCCTCGTCCGCAGGGCTGGTTCTGGCGTCGCCTCGCGATCCTCGGCGGCGCCGACGGCACGATCCTCGACCGCGTGCCCAGCGAGCAGCCCCGCTTCGTGCAGATGTTCTTCGTACTGGCCGGCACCGCGCTCGTCTCGGCGCTCTCGATGCTGTTCGCCCTCACCACGGGCGTGCAGGTGCTGGTCTGGCTGGCTGTGCCCCTCGCGGTCGTCTGGGCGCTGCTGATCTTCAACCTCGACCGCTTCCTCACCTCGACCATGCGGTCCACCCGCAACCTTTGGCGGCTGCTGGGGCTCGCGATCCCGCGTGTGCTGATGGCCGCGATCATCGGGTTCGTCGTGGCCGAGCCGATCGTGCTGCAGGCGTTCCACAACGACATCGCCCGCGAGGTCACCGCGACCAACCTGGTGCAGGCGCAGTCCGACCAGAAGGCCGTGACCAGCGGTCCGGAGAAGAAGGCGCTCGACGCCGCCTCCGCACGTCTTGCCGACCTGCAGAACCAGGCGTCGACCGGCATCGTGAAGGGCACCTCCAGCGACTCCGCCTCGCAGAAGGCCGCGCAGGACACGGTCACCAAGATCACCGGTCAGATGACCGACCAGCAGAAGGTCATCGACCAGGCCCGTGCGCTGTATCAGTGCGAGCTCACCGGGCAGGGCGCCGGAACGGTGCCGGGCTGCACCGGCGTTCAGGGCGACGGCGCCAGCTCGGATGCGGCGAAGTCGCAGCTCGACCAGGCGCAGCAGACCTACGACGCGCTCGCCGCGCAGCTGCGTCAGGCCAACACCGACCTGGAGTCGGCGGACAGCTCGTCGAAGACGGCGACCTCGGCCACCGAGGCGCAGAACCGCCAGCAGGCGAAGGACCAGATCCCCGCCGCCGAGCAGGCGTACAAGACCGCGCTCGACGCGTACAACGCGCGGGCTGCCTCCGTGGCCGGCACGAACGCCGGAGCGGTGGGCCTGCTCAGCCAGATCTCGGCGCTGGACCGGCTCTCCGCGAAGGAGCCCGTGCTGGGCTTCGCGCACTGGCTGATCGCCGCCCTGTTCTTCATGATCGAGCTGCTGCCGGTCATCGTGAAGGTGCTGACCAGCTGGGGCGACCCCTCGCTCTACGAGAAGGCCGAGGCGATCGCGAAGCAGGTCGAACTCGACCGCGTCACGTCGAGGGGCTACCGAGACCGCGCCGCCATCATCGCGGAAGAGGCGCAGCATCGCGCCTTCGCCGACGCGCACGAGGCCGAGACGACCACCGCCGCCGACTCGAGTCGGACGTCCGCGAGCGAGACGGAGCCGGCACCTGTCGCGCCCACCGTCGCGGGTGCGACCGCGCCCACCGTCGCCGCGCCCGCTGTCGCCGTCGAGACGACTCCGCCCGCGCACACCGCGCCGGCCGCGCCCGTTCCGTCCGGTGCGCCCTCGTGGCCGGTGCCCGCCCATCCGGGCGTCGGATCCACTCATCCCGCCCCGGCTTCGGCGCACCCGGCTCCGGCTTCCGCGCACCCCGCCTCGCCCGAGACGGCCAGGGTCTGAGCAGACGCGAAAGCGCCCCCTCCGGTCGAACCGGAAGGGGCCCTTTCGCATTTGCTACTCCTTGACGGATCCCGCGGTGAGGCCGGCCACGATCCAGCGGCTGGCCACGGCGAAGAGCACCATGGTCGGCAGGATCGTGAGCACCGCGGCGGCCGACATCGAGCCCCAGTCCACGTTGAACGTGGAGATGAAGCTGTTCAGCGCGGCGGGGATCGTGCGGTTCTCCTCGGACTGCATGAGCACGACCGACAGGAACAGCTCGTTCCAGCAGTTCACGAAGTTGAAGATGAACGCGGCGATGATCCCGGGGGTCATCACCGGCACCAGGATCCGGAACAGCGCGCCGAGCCGCGAGCAGCCGTCGATCATGGCCGACTCCTCGAGCGCATCCGGCACGTTCTCGAAGAAGCCGCGCAGCATCACCGTCGAGAACGGGATGCACACGGCGACGTAGACCAGGATCAGTCCGGGCTTGCTGTCCACCAGGCCCAGATCGGTCATCATCGTGTAGAGCGGGCCGAGCGCGATGAACGCGGGGATCATCTGGGTCAGCAGGAAAGCGATGAGCACCGTGCCCTTGCCGCGGAACTCGAACCGGGAGATCACGTAGGAGCTGAGCAGCGCGATGAGCGTCGACGTCGCGCCCGCGATGAGGGCGACCACCGCCGAGTTCGCCAGGAACACCCCGAAGTTCGCGTCGGAGAACAGCTTGGCGTAGTTCTGCACCGACGGTTCTGAGGGCCAGTACTCGATCGGGAAGCGGTTCACGGTCTGCGGCGACTTGAACGACGTCAGCACGATCCAGTACAGCGGGAAGAGCGTGATCAGCAGCCAGAGCGCGAGCCCGACCACCTTGACGACCCCGCCGACGGTGATCCGGGAGCGGGAGGAGCGCGCCGGCCGCGAGGAGCCCGTGCGTCCGGTCGTGAGGGTCATGGTGGCGCTCATCGGCTGGCCTTCCGCATCGCGAAGAGATAGAACGCGCAGAACACGAACAGCACCGCGACGACGATGAGCCCGAGCGCGCTCGCCGTGCCGTAGTTGCCCTGCTGCGTGAAGTTGATCATCCAGGTCGTGATGATGTGGGTCCGGTTCGCCGGTCCTCCGCCTGTCATCGCCCAGATGATGTCGGGGAAGTTGAAGATCCAGATCACGCGCAGCAGCACGGTGAGGAACAGGGTCGTGGAGATGTACGGGATCACGATCGAGAAGAGCTGGCGCGCCTTGCCGGCGCCGTCCAGGCTCGCGGCCTCGAGCACCTCGTCCGGCACGGACTGCAGGGCGGCGAGGATCATGATCGCGAAGAAGGTCACGCCGTACCAGATGTTCGCGACGATCACCGCGAACATCGCGAGCTTCGGATCCGCGAGCCAGGGCAGAGGCGCCGAGATCAGATGCGTCTTCATGAGCAGGTCGTTGATCACGCCGAACTCGGCGTTGAACATCCAGCGGAACAGCATCCCGATGAGGAATCCGGACACGGCCCAGGGGAAGAACACGAGCGCCTGGTAGACGCCGCGGAATCGGAACCGCTGGCGCAGCGCGAGGGCGATGAGGAAGCCGATCACGAACTGCGGGACGAGGGATCCGATCACCCACAGCACGGTGTTGCCCGCGACGGTCGGGAAGACCGGGTCGGAGAGGACCTTCGCGAAGTTGTCGAAGCCGACGAACGGCGTCGAGGTGAGATCCCAGAGGTTGTAGTCCAGGAACGCCATACGCGCGCCCTGGAGCATCGGCAGGTACGTGAACCAGCACACGAACACGATCGCGGGCGCGAGGAAGGCGAGGATCGTGAGGGCGTGCCGGGCGCGGAACGTGGTGCGGCGGCGCCCGGCGCCCGTGGGGGCGGGGCGCGATCGATCGGGCCGGGCGGCCCGGCCGGACGAACCGGCCGGGCGCTCGGTGGCGGAGGTCGAGGTCACGACATCAGCCCTTCTTGTACTTGTCAGTCCAGTACTGGTCCCACGAGGTGAGCAGCTCCTTGGTGGTCATGTTGCCGAGCAGCACGCTCTGCACGTCCTGGTCCGACTTCTGGATCCACTCCGTCCACCACGCGACGCCGCGCGGCTGCTGCACGTTGACGTAGGTGTCGGGGTGCTCGGTCATCGTGACGTAGCTCGTCCATGGGCCGGTCGAGTAGAACGGGTCCTTGGCCGCAGCCGCGATGATCGGGACGAGGCTGTTCTTCTGCGCGAACGTGGTGGCCGGCTTCGCCGAGGACAGGTACTCGACGAGCTTGACCGCCGCGTCCTTGTGCGCGCTCGACTGCGCGACGCCCCAGCCGGCGACGGCGAGGGGCTGCGCCGCCTTGCCGCTCGGGCCGGTGAGCAGCGGCGCGGTGTTCCACTGGTCCTGCTTCAGGCTCGACGCTGAGACCGTGGCGATGACCTCCGGGTCCTGCAGCAGGAACGCGGTCGTGCCGTTCGTGAAGCCCGCGACCATCTCGGGGTAGCCCCACGACACGGCCGACGGCGGAGAGGCCTTCTTGAACAGCGCGAAGTAGTCGTCGACGCCCTTCTGCGCGTCGGGCGAGGAGAAGATCGTCTTGCCGTCCTTGAGCAGGAACGCATTCGAGGTGTCGAGGTCGTCGATCGTGTACGCCTCGATCGCGGCGACGACGTTCGAGTTGGCGTTCTTGCCGCCGCGGAACGCATAGCCGTACTGGTTCTTCTCCGGATCCTGGATCTTCGAGGCCTGGTCCAGCAGGTCCTTCCAGGACTTCGGCGGCCCGTCGAAGCCCGCCGATTTCACGAGATCCGTGCGGTAGAACAGCGAGAGACCGTAGAAGCCGTAGGGGACGAACCAGGTCTTGCCGTCGGAGACGCCGGCCTTCTTGGCGTTGTCGGTGAGCGCGCTCCAGCCGTCCCAGCTCTTCAGATCCTTGGTCATGTCGTACAGCCAGTGGTTGTTCGCGAACGGCCCGACGGTGATGTCGCGCGTCTCGAGCACGTCGATGCCTTTACCGGACTGCAGCATCTGCTGGATGGTCGTGTCGGCCTGCTCGGTCGGCGGCGAGACCAGCTTGACCGTGATGTTCGGATTGGCCTTCTGGAAGTCGTCGAGCAGGCCGCGGATGAGCTTGGTGCGGTCGGGGTTGGTCAGGCTCTCCACCATCTGGAGGGTGACCTTGCCGTCGGCGGATCCGCTTCCGCTCGTCGCTCCGCCGGAGCAGGCGCTGAGCGCGAGGACGGCGACGATGCCCACCCCGGCGATCGAGGCGAGTCGGGTGCGCTTCACCATGGGGCTTCCTTTCATTGGGTGTTGCAGGGATGGTGCAGGTGGGGGAGGTGCGGGTCAGTGCCCGGTGAGTTCGAGGATCCGCGGCACGCAGCGCTCGGCGAAGGCCTCGAAGTCGGCGGGCTCGTTGTAGAGGTGTGCGGACAGGCGGAAGTAGCCGGCGCCGGCGAAGCTCGTGAAGGCGGTCTCCACGCCGACCTCGTCGAACAGGCGCATGCGCAGGTCGTCGGCCTCCTCGCGGGTCCGGCCGATGCCGAGCGGCAGCCGGATCAGGCGCATCGACGGCACCGGCATCGGCAGCTCCACCAGGGCCGGCTCGTCGGCGGCCCGTTCGAAGGCGTCGGCGATGATCCTGGCGCCGGCGTCCGCGATCTCGGAGACGGTGCGGCGCGTGCGCTCCCAGCCGTGCTCGCGCTCGATGAAGGCGATCGCGGCGGGGGTCGCGAGGTAGGTCGTGGCGTCGATCGTGCCCTGTGTGTCGAAGCGCCCGGGGTATGCGTCCGTCGCGGCCCAGGAGTCGATGAGCGGCCAGAGCTCGTCCCGATCGGGCGCCTGCGTGATCAGCAGCGCGGATCCGCGGGGAGCGCAGGGCCACTTGTGCATGTTGCCGAACCACCAGTCGCCGCCGCCCGCGACCGCCGCGTCGGGGATCAGGCCGGGAGCGTGCGCCCCGTCGACGAGCACGCGCACACCGCGTTCGTGCGCGAGTGCGGTGATCTCCGCGGTGGGGAACCGCCGGGCGGTGGAGGACGTGATCTGGTCGACCACGATGAGGCGGGTGCGCGGGCCGATCTCCTCGGCGAAGCGGGCGACGACGCTCTCCGCATCGTCCAGCAGGCCCAGCGCGACCGTGCGGAGGCGGGCGCCGAACCGCCGGCCGAGCCGTGCGGCACCCATGGTGACGGCGCCGTAGCCGTGGTCGGTGACGAGGATCTCGTCGTCCCGGTCCAACTGCAGCGCGTTGTACACGACCGTGGCCGCGGCGGACGCGTTCGGTACGAAGGCGGTGTCGGCCGGGTCGGCGCCCACGAACGGTGCGACGGCGGTGCGCGCGGCCTCGACCTTCTCCGCGATCCGGGGGAACCAGCCGATCGGGCTGAGGTCGGCCTCGCGACGCAGCGCGTCCTGCAGTGCGACGACCTCGCTCGGCACGGCGCCGAAGGATCCGTGGTTCAGATGCACGATCGCCGGGTCGAGGGGCCACGCGTCGCGTGCGCGCTCGAAAGTGGCCAGGCGCACAGGGGAGGTGCGGACGGTCGTGTCGGCGTCGGGCATGGTGTGCGCGGATCCTTACCGGGAGTGGAAGCTAACTTGTCGCACAACTTTGGCATGAATGTCGGACAAATGCCACTGTTACGATCTCATTTCCCCATAGTCGTAGAACAACTATCCCTCGAAGGTGCGAAACGGCACACTCAAGGGGAACGGATCGAAGGAGAAGCATGAGCGCTCGGGAGACCGCCCTGCACGGACTGCGGGCGCTCATCGCCGACGGCGAGCTGAAACCGGGCGACAAGCTGCCGAGCGAGGGTGAGCTCGGCGAGCAGCTGGGCGTCTCGCGCGGATCGGTGCGCGAGGCGATCCGTACACTGTCGGCGCTCGGGGTGCTCGAGACCAGGCATGGATCGGGCAGCTATGTCAGCAGCCTGCGTCCCGCCGATCTGATCCGCGGGCTGTCGCTGACAGTGGACGTGCTGCCTCTGGATGCCATCCTGGAACTCGTCGAGATCCGCCGTCCACTGGAGGCGCACGCGGCATCGATCGCGGCGGCACGGGGCGACGACGCCCTGCTGGCCGGGCTCACCGAGCTCGTCGAGCGGATCGCCGAGTGCCCCGATCACGACGAGGCGTCGCGCCTGGACCACGAGTTCCACATGCGCATCGCCGAACTCGCCGGGAACGCGGCGCTCACCAGCCTCCTCGAGGTGCTGCGCTCGCGCACCCGCCAATACCGGATCTTCGACGACGAGGACGCCGCTCAGCTCAAGATCCTCTCGGACGCCGGGCACCGCGCGATCGTGCGGGGCCTGATCGCCCGCGATCCTGCAGCGGCATCCGCGGCGGCCGCAGGTCACGTGGCCCAGACCGAGTTCTGGCTGCGCAAGCAGATGTCGGAGTGATGCATCGCGTGGCCGCTTCCGTGTGACATCCCGAGGCGGATCCGGCCCGAGGTGTGTCCGGTCACGCCTACGCTGGAGCCATGGTCAACTACCGATACCTGGGCAACAGCGGTCTGAAGGTCTCCGAGATCACCTACGGCAACTGGGTCACTCACGCCTCGCAGGTCGAGGATGACGCCGCGGTCAAGACGGTGCACGCGGCGCTCGACGCCGGCATCACGACGTTCGACACCGCCGACACCTACGCCAACACGGCGGCGGAGCTCGTGCTGGGCAAGGCCCTCGAGGGCCAGCGCCGCGAGAGCCTCGAGATCTTCACCAAGGTCTACTTCCCGACCGGCCCCAAGGGCCCGAACGACACCGGCCTCAGCCGCAAGCACATCCTCGAGTCGATCAACGGATCTCTGAAGCGACTCGGCACCGACTACGTCGACCTGTACCAGGCGCACCGCTTCGACTACGAGACCCCGCTGGAGGAGACGTTCCAGGCGTTCGCCGACGTCGTCCGCCAGGGCAAGGCGCTGTACATCGGCGTGTCCGAGTGGACGGCGGAGCAGCTCCGCGAGGGGCACGCCCTGGCGAAGCAGCTGGGCGTGCAGCTCATCTCGAACCAGCCGCAGTACTCGATGCTGCATCGGGTGATCGAGGGCAAGGTCGTGCCGGCGTCGGAGGAACTGGGGATCTCGCAGATCGTCTGGTCGCCGATGGCGCAGGGCGTGCTGAGCGGCAAGTACCTGCCCGGGCAGCCGGTGCCGGAGGGCTCGCGCGCCACGGACCCGCACTCGGGCGCGCAGTTCATCCAGCGCCTCCTGCAGGACGACATCCTCACGGCCGTGCAGCGGCTGAAGCCGATCGCAGCGCAGGCGGGCCTGACGATGCCGCAGCTCGCGATCGCCTGGGTGCTGCAGAACAAGAACGTGGCGGCCGCCCTCGTCGGCGCATCCCGACCCGAGCAGCTCGCGGACACGGTCAAGGCGTCCGGTGTGGTGCTCGACGCCGACACCCTCTCCGCGATCGACGCGGCTCTGGCGGGCGTCGTGAACGAGGACCCGGAGGACACCTACGAGGTGTCGCCGAAGGGGCGCCTGGTCTGACGACCGGCCCGCAAGACGGCCCGTGCCAGTGAGGCCGGGCCGTCTTGCGTCGGCGGGGCGCTCAGCCGACGGTGATGTCGACCTGGAGGTCGTGCGCGATCCGCTCCAGCGCGACGCGCAGCGCCTCCGGATCCGCCGGCACGCGTGCGACGACGGACGCCTCGAACAGGCGTCCGCCGGCCATCGCGGCATCCCGGGTCTCGGTGGTCATGCTCTCGATGCTCAGGGCGTGCTCGTTCAGCACGCTCGAGATCTCGCGCACGATACCCGCCCGGTCGTTGCCGAGCACCTGGATCGACAGCTCCTGCGCGGCCTCGGCCGATTCGGATCCGGGATGCACCGCGATCGTGAGCAGTCCGTCGAGCCCGTGCAGCGACGCGCGCAGCTCCTCGACGCGCTCGACGGGCACCGACACCTGGACCACGCCGGCGAACGTGCCTGCGAGCTCGGCGAGGCGGCTGTTCTCCCAGTTGCCGCCGTGCTCGTCGACGATGTGCGCAACGGTTGCGACGAGGCCGGGGCGGTCGGATCCGACGAGGGTGAGGATGAGCGTGGTCATGCCGCCAGCGTAGGGGAGGGGGCACCCTGCGACCAGAGGGATCCTGGCATCAGGACGCTGCGCGGTCGCCGCGCGCGACCTCAGCCCTCGGTCCACTCCCCGGTGGCGAGGAACTGCTCCAGTCGCGCGCGGTGCGGGGCGAGATCCCAGCCCTTCGAGGCGACCCAGTCGTCGGAGTAGTACGTGTCGAGGTAGCGGGCGCCGCCGTCGCAGATGAGCGTGACCACGCTGCCGCGCTCGCCGTCGCGCAGCATCCGGGCGATGAGCTGGAATGCGCCGACGAGGTTCGTGCCGGTGGATCCGCCCGCCCAGTGCAGAGTGCGCTGCTTGAGCAGCCGGATCGCGGCGATCGACGCGGCGTCGGGCACGGGGATCATCTCGTCGATGACGCCGGGCACGAACGACGGCTCCACGCGCGGCCGCCCGATGCCCTCGATCCGGCTCGGGGTGCCGGTCGTGAACGACGGATCCCCGTTGCGCCAGCCTCCGTAGAAGGCGGAGCCCTCGGGGTCCACGACGGCGATGCGGGTGTCGTGGCGGCGGTAGCGCACGTAGCGGCCGAACGTCGCACTCGTGCCGCCGGTGCCCGCGCCGACGACGATCCAGCTCGGGATCGGGTGCCGCTCGCGGCTCAGCTGGCTGAACACGCTCTCGGCGATGTTGTTGTTGCCGCGCCAGTCGGTCGCACGCTCGGCATAGGTGAACTGGTCGAGGTAGTGCCCGCCGCACTCGGAGGCGAGGCGCTCGGCCTCGGCGTACATCGCCGCCCCGGAGTCCACGAAATGGCAGCGCCCGCCGTAGAACTCGATGAGGTCGATCTTCTCCTGGCTGGTCGAGCGCGGCACGACCGTCACGAACGGCAGGCCCAGCATGCGCGCGAAGTACGCCTCGGACACGGCCGTGGATCCGCTCGACGCCTCGACCAGTGTGGTGCCCTCGTGGATGCGGCCGTTCACGAGCCCGTACAGGATCAGCGATCGGGCGAGCCGATGCTTCAGGGACCCGGTCGGATGCACCGACTCGTCCTTGAGGTAGAGGTCGATGCCCCACTCCGCGGGCAGGGGGAACACATGCAGGTGGGTGTCGGCGCTGCGGTTCCCGTCCGCCTCGAGCAGGGCGATGGCGGATCCGGTCCAGTCGGAGGTCATGACAACGAGGGTAGCCGGGGCGGCCGACGCGTATCGGGTGCCGCCGTCCGTCGAGGCGGGAGCGCCCCATCCGGTCGATCGGCGCCCCGCGATGTCCGACCCCCGCCGTAGTCTGCCCGCATGGAGAACACGATGATTCTCGACCCGACCGCGGTTCCGGGCCATGGCCGGTCACTCAGCCCGTTCGTCATCCTGCGGGATGCAGACGGGTTCATCCGCTTCGCCGAGGCGGTCTTCGATGCGCGCGAGATCGTCGAGGTGCGCACGCCCGCGCCGACCGGCGGGCTGATCCACGCGGAGATCCGGCTCGGGGACTCCGCGATTCTCATGTCGGATCCGATGCCGGGGTGGGACGCGCGACCGGGGTTGTTCCAGATCTGGGTCGCCGATGCCGAAGCAGTGCTCGCGCGAGCGGTCGAGCGCGGCGGTGTCGTCGTCACCCCGCCGACGCCGTTCTACGGCTCGGTGACGCTTGCCCGGATCATGGACCCCTGGGGAAATCTGTGGTGGCTCTATCAGCCGGTGCCCGGCCAGGCGGATCCGCTGCCCGCATGGGAAGGGGGCTCCGACGTGGTGTTCCGGACCCTGGACGAGCACATGCGCGCGATCTCGTCGAGCGCAGAATCCGCGTGACGCGAGGACGCTGACGGCACATCAGCGCGTCGACCCTGTCGCGCTGGCCGCGTCATGTCCGGCCAGGTCAGGCCGGGCCGAGTCGGCGCAGACTGCGCCGGCATCGGGTGGCGTCGGGTGCAGCGGCGCTCACGCTTCTGGGCCGGAGTTGTAGCGCTCGAGGATCTCGGCGAATCGCGCGACGTCCGCGGTCTTCCAATCGCGCATGCGGCGATCGGTGACGTCGCGCATCGCCCCCGCCTGCGCCGAGAGCAGATCCTGGCCGCGCGGCGAGAGCTGCAGCGGCTGCCCGCGGCGAGAGTCGCCGGCGGCTTCCGCCGGCACCTCTTCGATGAGCCCGGCCTCGAGCAGTGCGGCGGTCTGCCGTGAAGCGGTCGATCGGTTGAAGCCGAAGTACTCGGCGATGTCGATGACGCGCGCGCCTGGATTGTCCGCGAGCATCCGCAGCAGCGTCTGGTCGACATGCGAGATCGTGCCGGAGGAACGATTGCGCGTGGCGCCGCGGCGGGCGACGACGCTCAGTCCGGTGTGCACCCGAGCCAGTGCCGCATCGCGCGCGTCATCCGGCGCGGGCGCGGCGGAGTTCCTTTCGGCGGGCATGCTCGGAGTCTAGAGCAACCGTGTTGCCTAATGCAACAGACGTGATATGGTTCTCGACGTAACTGTTGCATATTGCAACACCAACGTCCTCCCTGTGAAAAGAGCATCGTGACCGCCGCGCCGATTCTGACCGCCGCCTCCGCTCCGTCGTCCCTCGCCCCGACGCGCGCCTCCGCGCATCGTGACCCCGCGCTCGGTCTTCCGTCTGCGGCCACCTGGCGCTCGATCGGCTCGCACCTGCTCATTCCGCTCTTCCTCGCGATCGGCATGGCGTTCGCCTACCTGGGTGCGTTCCACGCACCCAGTGCACACGACCTGCCGGTCGCCGTGGTCGGGACGACGCCACAGGCGGCCGTGTTCGCGCAGACGCTGAACGACAAGGGCGACGGCAAGGTCGCGGTGCGCACGGTCGCCGACGCGGCGCAGGCGAAGCGGTGGATCGTCGATCAGAAGATCCTCGCGGCCTACGAGGCGACGCCCGAGGGCGCCAACCTCTACGTCTCCCGAGCGGCATCCGAGGCCGGCGCCGCCACCGCGGAGACGATCTTCCTGCCGATCGCCTACCAGCAGCATCTGCCGGTGAACGTCGTCGATGTGCGTCCCGGCACCCCACGGGATCCCGGTGGGCAGACGCTCTTCTTCCTGCTCGTGGCTCTGAGCGTGGGTGCTTATGCGAGTGCGGTCGCGATCGCCGCGGCCACCGCGCGCCTGCGAGCCGGCTGGCGGCTCGGCATCGGCGCCGTCGTCGCGCTCGCCCTCTCCGCGATCGCCGTGATCATCGGCGGGGGTGTCTACCAGGCGCTGAACGGCAACGAGTGGAGCATCTGGCTGCTCGGCGCCCTCTATGTCTTCGGCATCGTGTCGATCGGGATCGGTCTGCATCCGATCCTCGGCAAATGGACCACGCCGGCACTCACGGCGCTGTTCGTGATGCTGAACTTCACGAGCTCCGGCGGCGTCTACCCGGCCAGCCTGTCGCCCTGGTTCTTCGCCGGTCTGCACTCGTTCTGGAACGGCGCCGCCTGGCTCGACGCGGCCAGGGCGCTCACCTACTTCCCGGATCAGAGCATCGGCTTCGACGCACTGCGCCTGGCGCTGTGGGCCGTCGCGGGCGTCCTGCTCGTCGTGATCGGAGCAGCCTTCACGCGCTCGCGACGTGTGCTCGCCGAGTCGGCCCGCGATGCGCAGGAGGCGGAGACGGACCTGGTCGCAGCCTGACGTCCAACGCGATCGCGCGGTTGTCGGCTGTTGCGTCTCGCGTGCGGGGCGCCTGTGCGTCAACCCCGTTCCTCTCGACTCACCCGTTCCGTGGACGTGCTCGTGTCAGGTGCGACAGGCCCGCGATCTCGGCGGCGCGGATGACGTCCTGACGCCCCGGGTACTCCGCGTGGCCGGCGGGCAGCACCGCGAGTTCGAGGGATCCGGCCGACCGTTCCACCGCGTTGGCGACCGCGAACTGGCCGGGCGGCGGCACGTTCGCGTCCCAGAGAGCGGCCTCGACGCGCACCGGAACCCGCGCGTGCAGCATCGCCGTGGAGGCGTCGAACCAGCGCAGCGTCTCGCGCGCGGCGGGGTCGGCGAGCACGTGCCGGCGCATCGCCTCGCCGCTGCCCACGCACCGGACGGCCAGGCGCAGGTCGTACTGGCCGAAACTCGGCACGATCAGGGTCGCGGCGAAGTATCGGTCATCCCAGGGCACGGCGAGCGCCCCCACTCCGCCGCCGAAGCTCTCCCCGACATAGGCGAGGGGAAGGGATCCGACGACGGCCTGCAGCGCGTCGGCCGCGAGCCAGAGGTCGCGCGCGCACAGTCCGAGAGCGAAGCGGTCGGCATCCTCGATCCCGGTGATCACGTGCTGGTCGCGCACCGACGGCGCGCCGATCCCGGAGTTGAGCGCGCCGAGGCCCCGTGCGACCGGGAAGATCGCGGCGGCATCGACGGGCACGCGCTCGAACTGCGGCATCCGGCGCCCGCCGTAGCCGTGGCTGTGCACGAGCCCGATCCGCGCCGGATGATCGAGCGGCTCGGCGAACCAGGCGCGGAGCCGCGTTCCGTCGGCGCCGGTGTGCTCGAGGATCGAGATGCGGCGGCCGTCCTGCACTCCGACGGGGGTCAGCGCCGGCTCAGGGTCGATCCGCGCGGCGTCCGCCCGCCATGCGCGCCAGCGCTCGGCGAAGCCCTCGGGCGCGGGGATCGGCTCCACGGCGCGCAGGGCCGCCAGGTCGTACCCGTAGGTGCCGTCGAGCGCGGCGTCCGGGAACCAGCGGTCGTACGGGTGGGTCATGGACGGATCCTCTCCGGCGCCCGATCCGGGCGCGGGGCGATGGGCGCCGCGGAGCGGGGTCGCCGCGTCGGGCCCGACCCGACGCGGGAGCGCGAGCCGGCATGCGCTCGCGGGCCAGACCCGAGGGTGCGGGCGCCGGCGATGAGCGGGGCGGCGGCGCCCCGCGTGGCAGACTGGAGCCCGGATCGGAAGGAGCGCGGGTGCTGGTATCGGAGCGACGAGAGCGCATCCTCGCGCACGTCAGCGAGCGCGGCACGGTGACCATCCCCGAACTCGCGCAGATCCTCTCCGTGAGCCCGATGACCATCCGTCGCGACATCGATCTGCTGGCCGAGGAGGGCGGCGTGCGCAAGGTGCGCGGCGGCGTGCGCGCTCCATCGAAGACACCCGCCCCGAGGGCGCCGGCGGCGGCGGTCTCCCCCGAGCGCCGGGCCGTGGCCGCGCTCGCCGCGGGGCTGGTCGAACCGGGCATGGCGGTGGGGATCTCGGGCGGTGCGATCTCGCTCGCGCTCGCCGAGGAGCTCGCCGGCATCCCCGAGCTGACGATCGTGACGAACTCGCTGCCCGTGTCCGATCTGTTCGCACGCCCCGACCGCGCCGATGAGCCGTACACGCAGACGGTCGTGCTGACGGGCGGCGTGCGCACCCCCGCGCAGGCGATGGTCGGCCCTGTGGCGGTGCGGGCGCTCGAACAACTGCACTGCGACATCGTCTTCCTCGACGTGCACGGCCTGGACGTGCAGGCGGGGATGACCACGATGAACCTGCTCGAGGCCGAGACCGATCGCGCGTTCATGGCCGCGGGCCGCGAGGTCGTCGTGCTCGCCGACCACGGACGCTGGGGCGTCGTGGGCCTCACCACGGTCGCCGACCTCGACGACATCGACCGGCTCGTCGTCGACGCCGGCCTTGCGGACGACGCGCGCGCGCAGCTCGCGGCGCACGTCGGTGAGCTGCTCGTCGCGGATCCCCGCGAGAGCTGAGTCAGCGCCGCTCATCGGCGCGCGGTGCTCGCTCGTTCGACCAGGCGAGTTCCGACGGTCACGTGGCGCACCGGCAGATCCGTACCCGGAGGCGCGGTCAGCTGACGCTCCAGCTCGGTGAACGCCGCTTCGACGAGCTGCGCATGATCGGGGGCGACGGTGGTGAGCGCCGGCACCGCGAAGCGCGCGGCGCGGATGTCGTCGATGCCCGTCACGGCCACGTCGCCGGGCACGTCGCGACCGGCCGCATCGAGGGCGGCGAGGGCGCCGAGCGCGATCGAGTCGTTGGCGCACACGATCGCATCGAGGTCCGCGACGGCGGCGATCATCTCGGCGGTCGCGCGAGCGCCCTCCTCGGAGGTGAACGCCGTGACCTGGGCGACGATCGCCGGATCCGCCGGGATCCGCGCGGCCTCGAGCGCCTCGACATAGCCGGTGTGGCGGCGGTCGACGGCGTCGGACGGGCGGGAGTCGCGGCGTCCGATGAACGCGATGCGGCGCCGTCCGCGCGAGAGCAGGTGCTCGGTGGCCAGGCGTGCGGCGGCGCGGTTGTCGATCGTGATGTGCGTGAACGGGCTCGCCTGGATGTGCTCGCCGAGCAGCACGAGCGGGCCCGGCGCCGTGCGGCGGGTGAGGTCGCTCACGGTGAGCGAGCGCGGGATGTGGATGAGCCCGTCGGTGGGCGGCAGGCCCACGCCGTCGGCCACCGCGATCTCGCGGGCGTGGTCGCCCTCGGTCTGCACGATGAGCACTGCGAGCCCGCGCTCGTCGGCGCTGCGCACGAGCAGCGACGTGAGCTCGGCGAAGTAGGGCTCCTCCAGATTCGGCACGGCCAGCGCGACCAGCCCGGTGCGCGGAGCCCGCACGACCGGCACGGAGCGGCGCGGCTCGTCGCGGGGCGGGTCGGCGGGGCGGGTCACGGCTCTCCCTGAGCTCAGGCGTCGGGCCGGGCGGGATCGACCGGTGCCACTCACGTTAGCGCCGCCGATCACGACTGCACCCGCAGGGCGATCACACGGGCCTCCGGCGCGCCGTTCGTCGCCGTGACGACGAGGCGCACGGCGCGGACCGGTCCGACGTGCGCGGGCATCGGGTGCACGCGCAGGCGGTGCCGGTTCGCGGTCTCCTCGGCCACCGGGATCCACGCGCCGGATCCGTCCTGCCGCACCTCGATGCGGTAGTCGCGCACCAGCTGCGGGATGATCTCGTCCGGGCTGCGGTGGTGATGCAGCGTGTTCAGTTCGAGATCGACGTCGTCGTCGAAGACGACGCGGATCTCGCGCGCGGCGACCGGATCCGGCCAGTCCAGGCGCAGCCAGGCCGGTCCGTCGGCGAGCGGCGCGGAGGCCCACATGTTCGGCCCCCCGAACGGGCGGTTGAAGCCCGAGACCGCACGCTCGGGAGCGAGCGCGGCGCTCTCCGGCTCGGCGCGGAACACGACCGCGCGGCCCCGCAGCGGTTTGGTGGGCCATTGCACGAGCAGCTCGTCCTGACTGATCTGCACGTTGCGGTCGTCGTTGTCGGCACGGTGCACGAGAGTGAGCACCCCCGGGGCGAGCGGCGTGCCGGCCGCGGTCAGATGCACGCGCACCGCCGGGTTCGCGCGCAGCACGACGATCGCGTTCTCGGGCACCGCGGGCGCGTAGGGCGTGTCCACGCGGATCCAGGACGGGCCTCCCGCGGGCACCCTGACGGTGGTGGTGTGCTCGAGGCGTGCGGGGATGACGTTCTGCCGGACCCCGGTGGAGTGCACCTCGACGGTGAGCTCGGCGTCCTCGTCCGTGGTGAGCAGCAGCTGCACGGCATCGAGCCGGGGGTGCACCGGGATCACGAGGCCGAGGTCGTCGGTCAGCGCTTTCGTGTCGGGGTCCGCGGCCTCGGCCGCGACCTCGGAGCGGAATCCGGATGCGGACACGCTCGCCGTCCGCGCGAGATCCTCGGGATCCTCGTTCGCGACTCCGATCAGGGTCGCGTCGGCGCGCAGCAGCAGCTGCCGCAGCTCGGCGCGGCGGGTGCGGTGCAGCTCGCGCGGCGAAATGTCGTGCTCGACGCACATCGCGGCGGCGGTGCCGGCCGCCTCGCCCATCGCGGCGCAGGTCGCCATCACGCGGGCGGCGCCGAACGCGAGGTGCGTGGCGGAGGCGTTGCGCCCGGCCATGAGCAGGTTCTCGACGTTCACGGAGTAGAGCGAGCGGAAGGGGATCTCGAACACGCCCTCGCTGAAGCGCTGCAGAGCGCCCGCGCCGGTGGCGTACATGCCGTCGGCGGGGTGCAGGTCGATCGACCAGCCCCCGAAGGCGACGCCGTCGTCGAAGACGGTCTGCCCGATCACGTCGTTCTGGGTGAGCGTGTGGTCGCCGATGAACCGGCGGTACTCGCGCTTCCCGGGCAGATTGCCGATCCACTCCAGCGTCAGGTTCTCGGCGTCGAACTCGCCGGAGTTCTTGATGTGATCCCAGATGCCCAGGATCACCGAGCGCAGCTCGTCGCGGATCCGCTCGTTGTCGTGGACGATGTCGAGCCGGCCGCCCCACTCGATCCACCAGTAGTGCGCGCCGCTGTCGCCGGAGCGGATGATGCGCGAGGACGGGATCGGGGTCGTGCGGATGTCCTTCGCCGACTCCGGCGCCACGTACTTCACCGGGTGCCCGACGTCCTTCGTGTAGAAGAGCAGCGTCGAGCCGAGAAACTCCCGCTCGGGCTCCGCGGGCGCCCAGTCCTCGTCGAACTCGGCGCGCCCCTCCTTGCCGAGCCGGTGGCGGGCGCCGACCAGCGCGCCGACGAGACCGTCGCCGCTGCAGTCGAGGAAGACCGGCGCGGTGAAGACCGTGCGGATCTCGGATCCGAGGGTCCAGCCGGTCACGGAGCGCACCCTGCGCGCGTCGTCGGGGCCGTCGGCGCGCGCCTCGATGACCTCGGTGTTCAGGAACAGCTGGATGTTCGACTCTCGGCGGACCGTGTCGAGCACGACGTCGTCCCAGTAGATCGGGTTGCCCTCGGGATTGCGGTACTGGTTCTCCCGGTACAGCTCGCCGATGATGCCGGTCTCGCGGGCCCAGCGCTGGTTGCCGTGCGCGGTCGCGCCGCATACCCACACGCGCACCTCGGACGAGGAGTTGCCGCCCAGCACCGGACGGTTGTTGATGAGAGCCACGCGGCGTCCGAGCCGGGCCGCGGCGACGGCCGCGCTGACGCCGGCGAGTCCTCCTCCGACGACGACGATGTCGGCATCGACGGTGTGGGTGCGCATGGGATCTGCTCCTGGGTGTTCGGGGTTTCGCATCGGTGGGGGAGTTCGCATCGGTGGAGGAGGGGCGGGCGCCGGCCGTCGGCGCCCGCCGCAGGATCAGGGCACGGCGGCGATCGCCTCCACCTCGTACACGCGCGCCACGTTCGTGGTCGACGCCGACGGCGTCTGGATCAGCAGGCGCACGGCGTCGGCGGTCGCTCCGCCGGCGCTCACGGCGACGGTGCCGGCGGTGTTGCCGGTGAAGGATCCGATCTGCGTCCAACCGGCCGCCGTGCGCACCTCGACGGTGAAGTCCCTGAGCACGGACAGGGCGGGGTCTCCCACCGAGTAGCCGCTGCGCACGCGCAAGAGTTCGAGGGGCTGCGCCTGCGCCCACGTCACCGTGTAACTCGGGTGCGCGTCCGTCGTCGCCGAGATCCACCGGCTCGCGTCGGTGCACACGCCGTCGATCGCGCGTTCCGGGCCGGTGTCGGTGCGCAGCTGCGACGACGCGGTCGCCGTGCCCGTGCGCGCGAGGTTCTGACCGCCGGAGTCGCCGCGGATCCCGGCCACGACGTCGGCCACCGTCGCGGGTGACGGCGCAGCGCCGGTGCGCGCTACCCGCGCGTAGGTCAGCGTGCCCTTCTCCGGGGCGGAGAGGTACAGCACGTCGGCGCCGTCGTCGGCCGTGGCGGCGCGCAGGCGCTGCTGGCCGGTCACCGGGGCGCCGATCGTCGTCGCCGACCACCCCGACCCCGACGAGGCGAGCATCACCACCTGGCTGCGCGCCGTGCCGCAGTCCGGCAGCGAGAGCACCGCGTAGACCCGCGTCTCGGATCCTGAGCGGGTTGCGTCGACGGTGGCGATCGTGTCGATCCCGCCGCCGAGCGCGTGGGTGTCGATCAGCGTCTCGTCGGCCCAGCCCGTGCCGTTCCACGTCGCCCAGTGCACATCGAACGCCGTCGAGCCCTGCTCGGCGTAGCGGTACGAGACGCCGACGAGCTGTCCGCCGGCGACGGCCATCTTCGCGGTCTGCACGGCGGGAGCGTCGGGGGAGACCGTGTTCACCGTCTCTCCCGCGGCGAACGAGCGCCAGACCGTCGCGCCAGGGCCGGTCGGCCGGATGGGCGCCGCCAGCGCCGTGCCGGCGACGTCGCGGAAGACCTTGGTCGCGGGGTCGTAGACGACGTACGAACCGAGGTGGCGATAGGGTCCGGCGGGCCATGGGCCCCACTCCCAGAGGATGTGCACGCGGCCGCTCTCGTCGACGGCGAGGTCGTCGGCGTAGAACGAGTAGCCGACCGCGGACGCGATCGTCGTCTCCCTGGTCCACATGCCGGTCGAGAGCGAGTAGTGGTAGAGCACCCCGTCGCGGCGTCCCTGCGGATCGGCGCCGACGCGCACCATGAGCCAGGCGTCGCCGTCGGCCCCGCGCGCGGTGACCGGGTACGAGATCGCCGCGCCCTGATCGGGCATCTCCGCACTCACGTCGACGAGCGAGGTCACATCCCCCGCGATCGTGGAGCGGAAGTAGTGCCAGGGCTCGTGGTGCATCGACACGAAGGCGTGGATGATGCCGGATCCGTCCACGACGATCGAGGGCTGATTGTGCCCGTTGTCGTCGAGGAAGTTCGCGCATGCCCCTGCGGCGGTGCGCAGGCAGCCGGTCGCCCAGGTGCCGTCGGCGGCGCGGGCCGCCAGGTTCACCTCGTGGCGTCCGGTCGTGGCGGTGACGTTGTAGGCGAAGTACGTCGTGTCGCCGACGACGGCGAGCGGGTTCCACCAGCCGGACTGGTTGGAGCCGTCGACCGTCACGGGCACGGTCTCGAGCGAGGGTACGGGTACGGGTGCGTCCGCGGCCGCCCCCGGGACGGCGAGCAGGGCCGTCGCGAGGGCCGCCGCCGCCGCGGTGGCGACGCCCCAGGTGCGCAGGGCCATGGCGTCTCAGCCGATCAGCTTCTGAGCGGCCTCGCCGGCCTGGGCCATGGCGTCCTTCGGGCTCTGCTGGCCCACGAGCACCGCCTGCACGCGTTCGGCGACGACCGTCTCGATCTGCGCGTACTGCGGGTACACCCAGAACGGGTTGGTCGTGGCGGTCTTGGTGATCCGCTCGGCGAACTGGGTGCCGAACGCGTCGGCGGTGACCTCGTCCGAGGCGAGCGCCTTGGTCGTGACCGGGGGGAGCCCGCGCTGCTTGTAGTCGCCGAGCACGGCGTCCAGGTCGCTCGTGGCCCACTGGCCGAAGTCGGCGGCGGTGCGGGCGCCCTTGTCGTCGCCGACGACGACGATCGCGCCGCCCCAGACCAGTGCGCGCGGGGTGTCGCCCTTCTTCAGCACCGGGCGCGCGTACGCGACGAGCTTGCTGTCCAGATCCTTGTCGGGCGAGTCCTTGGTGACGGCGCTGCGGCCCACCGGGGCGTCGTCGTAGATCGCGGTGCGGCCCTGCGAGAACAGCGAGCGGGCATCGAAGCGATCGACATCGGCGGCGATCAGGCCCTGGTCGTACAGCGATTTGTACCAGGTCACCGCCTCGACGCTCTCGTCGTCGCCGATCGCGACCTTGCCGTCCTTCACGAGCGGGCTGCCGAACGTCTGCATCCAGATGAGGATGTCCTTGAGCTGCGCGGCCTTGGTCGACGCGGCGTAGGGGATCAGGCCGTTGCCGAGCCCCTTGAGCTTCTTCAGCGCCGCCTCGTAGTCGTCGATCGTCGTCGGGAACTCATCGATGCCGGCCTTGGTCAGCAGCTCGGAGTTGGCGACGAGGCCGATCGCGCCGATCGTCCAGGGGAAGCCGTACTGCACGCCGTCGAACCGGGCCGCCTTGAGGGCGGCGTCGGTGTAGTCGCGGCCCTTCGTGAGCGAGGAGACGTCCTGCAGCTTGCCCACGGCCGCGAGCGAGGCGAGCCAGGCGACGTCGACGTGCGCCGCCCCGGTGAACTGCCCGCCACGCACCTGCAGCATGAGCTGCTTGAAGTACTCGTTGTACGGGAACGAGACCTCCGTGACCGTGACCTTCTTCTGCTTCGCACGGTAGCCGTCGAGCAGCGCCTTGATCGCCGGGGCGGCGGCCTGCTCCGTGAGCGACCAGCTCGAGAACGAGAAGTCGGCGGGGGTGAAGGATCCGGCGGCGAGCCCCGACGGGGCCGCGCTCGGCCCTGCGGCGGCTCCGCCGGACGGCATGCAGCCGGCCAGGGCGACGCCGGCGGCGCCGAGGCCGGCGAGCGAGAGCAACTGACGGCGGGTGATGCGGGTGGAGGTCATGGGCGGGTCTCTCTTCTTCGAGGGGAATGCGGATGGATCGGAGGGGGCTCAGCCCTTGACCGCGCCGGCGGTGAGGCCGCCGACGAGGAAGCGCTGCAGAGCGATGAAAGCGATGGCCACGGGGAGCGAGACCGCCAGGGAAGCGGCCATCAGCTCCGGCCAGGCGGTGGAGGCCTCGCCGATGAACGTGTTCACGAGCCCCGGTGGCAGGGTCTGCTTGTCGGGGCCGGCGAGGGTGAGCGCGAAGATGAAGTCGTTCCAGCCCCGCACGAAGGCGAACAGGCCCGCGGCGACGAGACCGGGAGCGGCCAGCGGCATGACGATCGAGTGGATGATGCGCAGCCGTGAAGCGCCGTCCATCCGCGCGGCCTCGATGAGCTCGTCCGGGATCGTGTCGAAGAACCCCTTCAGCATCCACACGCACAGCGGCAGCGTGAACGTCGTGAACGACAGCACGAGCGCGGTGTAGGTGTTCAGCAGGCCGTAAGCGCTGAACACGGCGTACAGCGTGATGAGCAGCAGCGCCTGCGGGAACATCTGCGACGCGAGCACGAAGTACATCAGGCTGCGGCGGCCGCGGTAGCGGAACTTCGAGAACGCGTAGCCCATGTAGGCCGACACGATCACGGAGAGCACGGCGGTGATCACCGAGACGATCACGCTGTTGCGCAGATAGCCGAACAGCGCCGGGTTGCCCGCGAGCGCGGCGTAGGCATCGAAGGTGATCTCCGTCGGGAACAGCTTCGGCGGATACGAGAACACCTGCGTGCGCGGGGTGAGCGAGGTCGTCAGCAGCCAGTAGATCGGCAGCAGCGCGAATCCGCCGAAGACGACGATCGAGACCCAGGCGGCGATCTTCACGGCGCGATGATCGCGCCGGATGCGACGACGGCGGGGCGCGGGTGCGGGCGCGATGGTGGGAGCGGACTGCTCGAGCACGGCGGTCATTTCTTCTCCCCCTTCTCCGAGAAGCGGACGTAGACGACGACGAGGCCGAGCAGCAGGATCATCCAGAGCAGGCCGATCGCGCCGGCGTGACCGAGGTCGAACCCGGTGAACGCGGTCTCGTAGACGGCGGTGGCGAACGTCTGGGTGGCGCCGGCGGGACCGCCGCCGGTGAGCACGTAGATGATGTCGAAGTGCTGGAAGTTCCAGATGAACTCGAGCAGCAGGACGAGGCCGATGATCCCGCGCATCTGCGGCACGGTGATGGAGAAGAACCGGCGCACGGTTCCGGCGCCGTCGATCTCGGCCGCCTCGTGCAGCTCGTGCGGCACGGTCTGCAGTCCGGCCAGCAGCATGACCATCATCCAGGGGAAGGACTGCCACGTCTTCGCGACGATGACGGCGATCATGGCCGTGGTCGGATGCGCGAGCCAGGCCTGCGGCTCGTCGATGAGCCCGAGACCCTGCAGCAGGGAGTTCATCACGCCGTAGTTGGCGTTGAAGATCCACATCCACAGGAACGAGACGACCACGCCGGGGATGAGCCACGGGATGAGCATGAGACCGCGCAGCACCTTCGTGCCGCGGATCTTCGTGCTGAGAGCCAGGGCGAGGCCGAATCCGATGACGAAGGGGGCCAGCGTGGTTCCCAGCGTGAAGACGAGCGTCTGGCCGAGCAGGCGCAGGAAGTCGCCCTGCAGCACATCGACGATGTTCTGCAGCCCGACGAACTCGCGACCCGGCGTCACCAGGCTCTGTTTGAAGAACGCGGTGATGAGCGCCGTGATGAGCGGGTAGACGACCACGGCGAGCAGGAGAGCGAGCCCGGGCACCGTGAGCAGGAAGGCGAACATCCCGTCGCTGAGGCGGCGTGGTCTTTTCTGTGACTCTTTGTGAGACAAAGTGAACTGTTCTGTCATCGAGGGCGTCCTTGGCCTTGCTGGCGGAAGAGGTGCGGATCGGGAGGTCCGTGCTTTTCCCCAGTAAACACAGCGAATCGTGTTCACGTCAACACGAAACTATCACGAAAGGGTAACGAGCAACGGTGTAATGAGGTGGAAATAGATGGTTGAAAGTGAGCGAATCATCTCGCCTTCTCAGATCTGCGCCGAACTCACGGCAGGCTCGATATGAATCGATGCTTGATTGGCGATTATCGATTGCGTTAGTGTCCCGATCAGTCGCGGAGACGCGACGGCGCAGTCCCCTTCCCAGACAGGCACCGCCCCCAGATATCGGAGACGCGATGAAGCGTGCACTGACGACACTCGCCCTGGCCGCCCTGCTCGGCACCCTCTTCGCCGCCGGAGGCACGGCCGCCGTCGCCGCGGCCGACGACGGCGCCCTCTACATCGCACCCGGAGGCGACGACGCCGCCTCCGGGGCGATCGATGCGCCCCTGGCGACTCTCGAAGGCGCCCGGGACCGGATCCGTGCGCTGAGAGGATCCGGATCCCTTCCCGCAGGAGGCGCGACCGTGTATCTGCGGCAGGGCACGTACCAGCGCGACGCGTCGTTCCAGCTCGACGCCCAGGATTCCGGGACCGCGGAGGCGCCGATCACGTATCGGTCCTATCCGGGCGAGCGCGCGACGCTGAGCGGCGGACGCACCCTGCCCAAGGCCGGTTTCACCGCGGTCACCGACCCGGCTGTGCGCGACAGGATCGTCGAGGCCTCCGCACGCGACAGGGTGCAGCAGATCGACCTGCGCGCGCTCGGCCTGACCGACTACGGCCAGCTCAGCCGGCACGGGTACTGGAAGGCGAACGACGTCAGCACCACGCCCCCCATGGAGCTGTACATCGAAGGGCAAGGCATGACGCTGGCGCGGTGGCCCAACGCCGACGCGGTCAAGCCCACCGTGCAGATGGGCGACATCATCGACCCGGGGCCGACCCGCAAGGACGCCGACCTGCAGGACCGCGGCGGCACGTTCACCTACGGATACGACCGTCCGAAGTACTGGTCCCAGGCGAACGACGTGTGGCTCGACGGGATCTTCGGCTACAGCTGGGAATGGTCGTACAACAAGATCCAGTCGATCGACACCGAGAAGAAGACGATCACGCTGCGCTACGGCGAGATGAGCGGGATCATGAAGAGCTGGTTCCCCGACTTCCACTTCGCGCAGAACCTGCTCGAGGAGCTCGACGCCCCCGGCGAGTACTACATCGATCGCGACAAGGGCGTCCTGTACCTCATGCCGAACGCGGCGTTCACGGCCGGTCGTGGCGACATCACCGTGACCACGCTGAAGGATCCGATGCTGCGCACCGACGGGGCGTCGTACGTGACGTTCGACGACGTCGCGATGGAGTATGGGCGGGCTACCGCCGCCGTCATCCTCGGCGGCTCGCATGTCACCGTGTCGCACGCGGACATCCGCAACTTCTCCGACGGCGGCGTGCTGATCAACTCGCCCGGCCGGTACACCTACGACGGCATCCCGGTGAACCGCGGCGGCACCGACCACGCCGTGACCGACAGCAGGATCACCCACATCGGCGGCATCGGAGTGGTGCTGCAGGGCGGCGACAAGACCACGCTCGCCCCGGGCCGCAACCGCGTGGAGAACTCCGAGATCGCGGACTTCGCGTACTACCACAAGGCCTACAACCCGGGCGTGATGTTCGACGGGGTCGGCAACGTCGCGAAGAACAACAAGATCCACGACGCCCCGCATCCGGGCATCATCGTCTACGGCAACGACCACCTGTTCGAACGCAACGAGGTCTACGACGTCTGCAAGCAGTTCCACGACCTCGGCGCGATCTACATGAACTCGGGCAAGACGCCGCAGCAGCGCGGGCACGTGTTCCGGGAGAACTACTTCCACGACATCGGGGTCGGCATGGCCGGCGTCGAGGGGATCTACGCCGACAACTTCACGTGGGATCTGGAGATCACCAAGAACATCTTCGTGAACATGGGCAACTCGGGGATCAAGAGCGGATCCGCCGACTACATCGAGGCGCGCAACAACATCTTCATCGACAACCTCGTGCCCTACGACAACTACGAGCAGTGGATGGGCAACCAGGAGGGCAACGTCGTCGACCGCGACTACATGCCCGCCTGGAAGCAGGTGTTCGCGGACAACCACGACTTCGTCGGGACCCCGTATCTGGAGAAGTACCCCGAGCTGGCGCACTTCTTCCAGGACGACCACTACTTCCCGAACCACAGCACGTTCGCGCAGAACGTGGTGTGGAACCCCAACCGCAAGCCCGCGGGTCTGAACGCCCAGGGCGCGAAGGACGGCAAGAACCTGCTGAACTACGACAGCAACATGGTCGCCACCTCCGATCCGGGCTTCGTGGACGCGGCGCATGGCGACTATCGGCTGAAGCCGGACGCCGCCGTGTTCTCGCAGATCCCCGGCTTCCAGCCCATCGCGTTCGACAAGATCGGCGTTCAGGGCCGGATCGGGCAGTCCCAGTCCCCCGAGAAGGTGGCGCTCGAGGGCGTCGCCTTCCAGGGCGACCCGGTGCAGGTCGACGTCGGGCACGACGTGCGCGCCGCCGCGGTGCCGCTCCCGTGGAACGCGGCCGATGCGAAGCTGACGTACGCCTCCGCCGACCCGGCGATCGCGACGGTCGCCCCCGACGGCACGATCTCCGGCGCTGCTCCGGGCGCGACGACCATCACCGCGACCGCCGCATCGAACCCGGCGCTCACGGCCACCATCGCCGTGACGGTGGACGAGGGCGACGGCGTGCTGCACTTCACCGACTTCGAGTCGGGGTCGAACGGCTGGCCGACGGATCCGAACCGCAAGGTCGTCGACGACGGCACCGGTGACCACGTGTACCGGATCGTCAAGGGTGCCAACGCAGTGCTGCCGCGGGACTTCACGTCGTTCGTGCTGGACGCCGACGTGACCACGCCCGCCGGGCCCGCGGCGACCGGATCCGGCCTCGTCATCTACGACCGCAACGGCAAGGGCGGCGGGTACATCCGCTACCGCAACGCCGCGGCCGGTCCGACCTGGACCGTCTTCGACGACGGCTGGAAGGCCGTCGCGGAGAAGGTGCTGCCGGCTGACCAGGCGCTGCCCGACGGCAAGACGTCGCACGTGCGGGTCGCGGTGCGGGACGGACGCATCAGGATCTCCGTGGGCGGGAAGCTCGTGCTCGACGGGGCGGATCCGGCCCCCGGGGCGGCGGGACGCGTCGGGTTCTACGTCGAGGGCTACCCCTCGCTCGACCTGGACGACATCGGCTTCTCGATCTCCGCGGTGCCCGTGACGGGGCTGGCCGTCGACGCCTCCGCGGTGTCGATGAACGTCGGCGAGCGCCGGACCGTCGCCGCGAAGATCGCCCCGGAGGACGCGAGCGACCTGCGCGTGGGCTGGACCAGTGCGGATCCGACCGTCGCGACGGTCGATGCCACGGGGCGCATCACGGCGGTCGGCGCCGGATCCACGACGATCACCGCCGCGAGCGTGGCCGAGCCGACGGCGACCGCCGCGGTCGCGGTGACCGTGTCCGACGCGACCTATCCGACCGTGCGTTTGGATGCGCAGCTCAAGGACGGCGCGAACTGGAGCGCGTCCGACGTGATCTCGGTCGGCGACGCCGGCGTGACGATCAGCGGACAGGGCGTGCACGGCTACAAGGCCGAGCGCTTCGGCGACGGGCTGCTGCAGTTCGACGCGGATTTCGGGGCCTTCGACGGCGGCTGGTACGGGTTCCAGGTGCGCTCGGACCAGACCGGGATCCCCGCCTGGCAGAACTCGAACACGGGGTACCTGTTCCTCGTGAAGCAGGACACATTCGAGTTCCAGAGCTGGTCGCCCGGCCAGACCATGCTCGACATCATCCCGAACACGGTGATCGCGCCGAACAGCACGCACCGCATCGAGGTGGGCGCCGTGAAGGAGACCGGCGGAACCCGGTTGGTGCTGAGGGTGGACGGGAAGACGGTGTGGAACACCCTCGATGCGCGGCAGAACCTGCGCATCGGGGCGGACGGGTTCTTCAACCTCTACCACTACGCGAAGACCAGCACCCTGACGGTGCGGCCCACTCCGCCGCCGGCGACGATCACGGGCATCTGCTGGGCCGCCGATGCGGATCCGAAGACCCGCTACGTGGTCGGCGACGACCTCGACGTCACCGGGATGGTCCTGGGCGTGCGCTGGAGCGACGGCACTCTCACGAGCACGCCGGTCGTGGCGGATATGGTGAGCGGATTCGACAGCGGCAGGGTGCGGCCGCGCCAGACGCTGACGATCACCTATCAGGGGCAGACGACGACGCTCGACATCTCGGTGCGGCCGAAGATCAAGCAAGACGAGGAAGAGGTGCCGCGATGCGCGTGACGTTCATCGGCGACTCGATCACCGACGCGGGGCGCGACCGTGCGGATCCCGGATCCTTCGGCGACGGCTACGTGTCGCTGCTGGCGCCCGGGCTGATCGCAAGTGGCGCGACCGTGCGCAACCTCGGCATCGCCGGCAACCGCGTGGCGGACCTCGCCGCGCGGTGGGATGCCGAGCTCATGCCGACCGCCCCGGACCTGCTGACCGAGTTTGTGGGGATCAACGAGGTGTGGCGCCGCTTCGACAGCGACGACCCTACGCCGACCGCGGAGTTCGAGGAGGCGTACCGGCGGCTGCTCGCGCAGGCGGTCGAGGCATACGCGCCGCGGCTGGTGCTGATGGAGCCGTACCTGCTGCCCGTGCGCGCGGAGCAGGAGGGCTGGCTCGCCGAACTGGACGACAAGCGCGCCGCAGTCGCACGCCTCGCCGCGGAGTTCGACGCCGCCCTGGTGCCGCTGCAGGCACTGCTTACGGCGGCGGCCGCGGGACGTGATCCCGCGGAGTTCGCGCCCGACGGCGTGCACCCCACGCCTGCGGGATCGCGTGTCATCGCGGACGCCTGGACGGCCGCGTCGAGCATTAGCGATAGTCGATAATGGATCTAGAATGAGCAGCATGACAGACGCGCTGGCCTCGACGAATCTGCAGCGAGGGCTGCTGTCGGATCAGATCTACTCGATGATCAAGGGGATGATCAAGGAGTCCTCCCTGGCTCCCGGCGAGCAGCTGGTGGAGTCGCAGCTCGCTCGGCAGCTGCAGGTCAGTCAGGCGCCCGTGCGGGACGCCCTGAAGCGTCTGGCGCACGAGGGGCTGGTGTCGCAGGTGCGGCACCTGGGCAGTTTCGTGGCGAGCTACTCTCCGGAGGAGGCCGCGCAGGCCAAGACCGCCCGCGTCGAGCTGGAGGCTCTCGCCGGACGACTCGCCTGCGGAGCGCTCGATGACGAGCGCCGCGCTGCGCTCACCGGCCTCATCGAACGGATGCACGCGGCCGCCGAGGCATCGGATCTTTCCGGATTCCGCGAGCTCGACTTCGTGTTCCACCGGACGGTGATCGAGGCGAGCGGCAACGTCTACCTGCCGCGCATGTGGGACCTGCTCGAGCCGAGCCTGCGGGTGATGCACGTGCTCGGCGACCCTTCATTCACCGGCGACTGGCACGAGGTCGCGGACTGGCACAAAGGCCTGCTCGACGTTCTCGACGGCGGCGACGCCGAAGCCGCGTCGGCGCTGTTCCGCGCCCACGCGGCCGGCACTCTGCTGAACGACTGAGACAGGCTCCGCCGGCCTCGCGTCAGAGCCGGTACAACCGGGCGGCCGTCCCCGACCAGAACGACTCAGCGTCGGCGGGGGAGAGGGCGGGAAGCGCCGCCGCGATGCGTTCAGTGACGTCGGCGTAGGGCGTGTGCCGCGCCGAGATCGGCCAGTCGCTGCCGTGCAGCAGGCGGGCGGCGCCGAACACCTCGACGGCGGCGGCGAGGATCCGCGCCAGCGCAGCCGGGGAGCGGTCAGGGTGCACCAGTCCCGAGGTCTTGGCGTGCGCGTTCGGCTCGGCGGCGAGAGCGGCCAGGTCTCGGAACCAGGACGGTTCCGGCTCCGCCGCCCCGAGTCCCAGATGACACACCACGAAGGCCGTGGCGGGGTGCCGGTGCGCGAGCGCCGCGGCGCCCCGCACCTGCGCGGGTCGCAGCAGCAGCTCGACCAGGAGCCCGGCGTCGCCCGCCGCCGCGGCGAGATCGTCGAGCCCGGCGACATCGGAGAGGTCGGCGGCGAACTGCGGGATCGCCGCGCGCAGGCCCGCCACGGACGCGCCGAGTGCGGAGCCGGTGCGGCCGAGCGGTTGCCCGGGGGCGGGGTCGTACTGCAGCACCGCGCGCCGCACGACCGGATCCGCCGCCGTGATGCCGGTGAGCCACTGCACCTCGGCGATCGAGTCGGCGGCCTGCACGGCGATCGCGGCCGAGGCGTCCGCATCTCGCAGCAACGGGCGGAGGGTGTCCGGCGTGGCGCGGCGGGGGAGCCCCAGGTCTTCGTCGAACCAGGGGATCGGGACGGCGTCGACGTCCCACAGGTGCACGTGCGCGTCGATGATCCGCATCAGGCCGCGGCGCTGCCGTCTTGCACGATGCGGTCGATCTCGAGCCAGAGGGTCTCGGGGATCGGCACGTCGCGGCCGTGCACGAACGCCGCCACCTCGGCGGGCGTGCGTGCGCCGATCACGACCGCCTCCGCGCCGCGCCGCAGCGGGAAGCGCGCCGCCGCGTCGGCCAGCTCGACGCCGTGCACGCGGCACGCGTCCTGCAGTGCGAGGGCCCGCGCCACGAGCGCGGGCGAGGCCGGCTTGTACTCGTAGTACGGGGCGGTCTCGGGCGCCACCAGGATCCCGGTGTTGTAGACGCCGGCGGCGATGATGCCGACCCCGCGGGCGGCCGCGAGGGGCATCAGCTCCTCCTCCGCCGCGCGGTCGAGCAGGGTGAGCCGCCCCGCCTCCATGATCACGTCGACCGGCGCCTCCGCGGTGAAGCGCAGCAGCGGCGGGAGCTTGCCCATGCCGACGCCGATCGCGCGGACGACGCCCTGGTCGCGCAGTTCCACGAGCGCGGCCATCGCCCCGGCGAGGCCCGCGTCGACGTCCAGCGGATCGTGCAGATGCAGCAGGTCGATCCGGTCGGTGCGCAGCCGCGCCAGGCTCGCCTCGAGGCTGCGCAGCACGCCGTCGCGGCTGAGGTCCGCGACGGTGTCGTGGCCGCTCGCGGATCCCGCGACCGGATCCCCGGACGCGTCGACGATCTGCCGGCCCACCTTGGTCGCGAGCACGTAGTCGTCGCGCGGCACGCCGCTCAGCGCCAGGCCCAGCCGGCGTTCGCTCTCCCCGGCCCCGTAGTGCGGGGCCGTGTCGAAGTAGCGGACGCCGGCGTCGAGCGCCGCGCGCACGGTCGCCACGGCGTCGTCGTCCGCGACCGGCGTGTAGAGGTTGCCGATCGGCGCGCAGCCGAGGCCGAGGTCGTCCCGCAGCGCGACGCGGCCGACCGCGGCGGGGTTCAGCGGACGGAGCTCTGCACGGAACGCCATGCCTCGTACTCCTCGCGGGTGTCGGGGGTCAGCGGGTAGTAGTCGCTCAGCCGGGCGCCCTCATCGAGGCGCGAGCGGCTGAACACCTCCCACTCCTCATGATCGCGTGCCGAGTCGATCACCTGGGGCGCCATCGCCTGCGGCACCACCACCGGGCCGTCGTCGTCGGCCACGACGAGGTCGCCGGGCATGCACAGGGCGCCGCCGACGGCCACCGGCACGTCATACGCCCAGGGCACCAGCTCGGACTGCGAGGCGTAGTGCGGGGTCGTGCCAGTGGACCAGACCGGGATGCCGAGCTCCCGGATGCGTCCCGCGTCTCGGATCCGCCCGTCGACGACGATCCCCGCGCCGCCCTTGCGCGCGAAGTAGCGCGCGAGGATGTCGCCGATGCAGCCGGAGAAGCGGCTGCCGTACGCCTGGATCACGAGCACGTCGCCCGGCTGCACGGCCTCCAGCACGTGCCAGAGCGCGGTGTGGCGCTCGGCGTACTCCTGGCCCTGCCCGGACGCCATGTCCTCGCGCTGCGGCATGAACTGCAGGGTGAGGGCGGATCCGACCACACGGCTGCCGGTGGTGAGCGGCTCGGGTCCGTCGATGTAGCTGTGCCGGATCCCGAGACCGTGCAGCTTGGCGCACGCGGTGGCCGAGGAGATGCCGTCGAGGTCTTCGACCAGGGCGCGGGGCGGGCGGGTGTAGGTACCGCCCCGGACGGGCAGGGCGAAGTCGGGGCGGATCAGGTCGGCGCTCATGCGTCTCCTCCGGAGGGGTGCAGGCGGGGCGTTCCGGCCCCGCGGGCGATCATCAGGTCGAGGTCGGCGGCGTGCGCCGGAGGCAGGGTGACGACGAGGTCGTCGTCGCAGTCCCAGATGGTGGTGACCGTCGGGTTCTCGGCGGCGCGATAGGACCCGGACGCGCCGGGGAAGGCCCCGGGTTCCTCGGCGGTCGCGGAGACGCGCACGATGCGGTCGGCGCCGAAGCGGCCGCCGCGGATCCGCACGGTGCGCGGGTGCACGACGGAGGTGTTGACCAGGCGCAGTCCGATACCCACGTCGTCGATGCGGTGCACGAGCGCCGCCACGTCGCGAGGGAGTCCGGGGCGGCCGCGGTCGACGTCCTCGTAGCGGAGCGCGGTGAAGGGGAGCCCGCCGTTGTAGAGCATCTGCGGCGCGCCGCCGACGAGCTGCGTGAGCACCTCGGTGACCACGGGGTTCACCCGCTGCCAGAAGTGCAGGTGCGCGGCGTCGGGGTCGGCGTCGTCGCCGAGCATCATCGCCACGCGGCGTGACACCTGGCCGAGCGCCATCTCGAGGGCGCGCTGCGGATAGTCGGGCAGCTCGCCGCCGAGGTACGCGATCCAGCCGGCCTCGTGCCCGGCCTCCTCCTTGTCGCGGAACGGGGCGACGAGGTCGGTGCCGGCGGGCAGTCCCGCACGCGCGCGGTCGAGCAGCGCGCGGTCCTCGTCGCTGCGGCTCCACCACCACAGCCACAGGGGGATGTCGAGCTGCAGCGGTCCGAAGTCGAACCAGCCGTCGATGCCGTGCCGGTACGGCACGAGCAGGCCGGGTATCGTGGCGGCCGCGCCGAGGCGCGCGCGCCAGCCGCCGCGCAGGCTGTAGGTGCTGTCCTCGATCGAGCCGGTGATCGCGTGCTCCAGCACGGTCTCCAGCGCGGGGCGCACCAGGTCCAGAGCGTCGTCGCGGCCGGTGACGAGCGAGTGGTTGAGCGCGCCGATCAGGGCGCTCATGGCGACGGAGTGGAAGCCGTGCGGCCAGGCCCAGCCGTAGTGGCCGCCCCACCATCGGCCGTCCTGCAGCGCGCCGACGGCGCCGTCGGGGCCGACGTTGTCGGGCACGAGGCCGCCGTTCGCGTCGGCGCGGGCGAGCCATCCCTCGACATAGCGGCGGATCCACGCGGCCGACTCGTCGTCGCCCTCGTCGAGCCAGCGCAACGCGGGCAGCGAGGTGGCGGCGAGGTTCACGGGCGCGTCGCCTGCCGCGCGGCGCTGCAGCTCGTCCGCCATGCGCTGCGCGTTCCCGGGGTCGGCCAGGTCGTCCCAGGTCGCGATCGCGTCCAGCCCCTGGATCGGCAGCCCGTAGGGGCGCATCTCGATGCGGTCGGCGGAATAGGGACGCACCCGCCCGGCGAGGGGGGATCCCTCGGGCTGCGGATCCTCCAGGCCTGCGCGAGCGCCGAGCGCACCGTTGTGCGGGGCGCGGATGATGTTCCGCTCGGCGTCGTAGTTGCCGTGCGCGGGATCCGTGAACAGCGCCGCGAAGCGGCGGGCGCGCTCGGCGAACGCCGCGTCCGACGGGTCGGCCGCCCGGATGCCCGCGAACAGCAGCACCGACTCGCCCTGGTGGAACCAGTCGTATCCGTTCTCGTACTCGTCGGTGAGCATGCCCGCTTCGGAGAGCTGCGCGGTCACCCCCTCCCAGCAGCGCTTGGCATCGGCGAGCGCCGCGTCGTCGCCGCCGAGGAGGTAGAAGGCGGGCCAGTTGAAGAACGGCTCGTACAGGTCGTCCACGCCGTCGCGATCCTCGAACTCGGCGACGCCGCGCAGCCGCCCGTCGGGCAGCGTGTACCGTTCGGCGAACAGCCGACGGGCGGCCTCGACCTCATCGAAGAGACGGCGCTGCAGCACGGCCCAGGCGGGGATCGCGCGCAGCGGGGAGGTGGTCGGATGGGTCATCGTCAGCCCTTCGTGGCTCCGGCGGCGAGGCCGCCGATGATGTGCTTCTGCATGAGGACGAAGAACACCAGCGCGGGTGCGATTGCGAGCAGCAGCGTCGGGAACACCTGCGTGTAGTCCGTCGAGAACTCGCCGACTGCGGCGTACACCCCGGTCGTGACCGTGTAGATCCCCGAACCCGGGCCGAGGATGATCTGCGGGCTCACGAAGTCGTTCCAGACGCCGATCGAGTTCAGCACCACGATCGTGGCGACGACGGGTCGCATGATCGGGAAGATGCAGGTCCAGAACGCGCGGATCCGACCTGCTCCGTCGAGCGCCGCGGCCTCGTCGATGTCGCGAGGCACCGACCGCAGATAGGCCGAGAACAGGAAGATCGTCACGGGGAGCGTGGCCGCCGTCTCGAACAGGATGAAGCCGGGGATCGTGTTGATGAGTCCGAGCACGCGCAGCACGAACACCACCGGGATCAGCGTGACCTGTCCGGGGATGAACAGCCCTGAGACGAACAGCAGCAGCAGACCCATGTGCCATTTCGAGCGGCCGCGGGCGATGACATAGGCGACCGGTGCTGACAGCAGGATGCAGAACACGTTGACCAGCACCACGAACAGCAGCGTCACGCCGTAGGCGGCGATCACGTTGAACTTGCTGCTCGTGATGGCGGCCCAGAGGAACTCCGGGGTGAAGCTCTGCGGCGTGATCAGCAGCGGGCTCTCGATGATCTCCTTCTGCGGTTTGAACGCGTTGATCACCATCGTGTACAGCGGCACGACCATGACCACCGCGACGACCGTCAGCACGATCCACCGGGCGAGACGGGCGACGAGCGGTGCCCGCGTGCGACCGGCGCGGCGGACCCGCCCGCGCGAGGACGGCGGGCGCACAGCGGGGTTGAGGCTGGTGGCGGTGCTCATCAGTCGTCCACGACCTTCTGCTCGGCTCGGCGGCGGATGAGGGTCACGGCCAGCCCGACCGCCGCCGTGACGATGAGCAGGATGACGGACTGCGCCGCGCCCAGCCCGAGGGCGGAGCGGGCGAAGGAGTCCTTGAGGATCTGGTACACGATGGTCTGCGTGGAGCCGGCCGGCCCGCCGTCGGTGAGCGCCAGCACGACGTCGTAGGCCTTGAGCAGCCCGACCAGGGTGAGCACCAGGTTGACGGTGAACACGGGAGCGATGAGGGGGAAGGTGATGCTGCGGAACTGCTCCCCGCGGCTCGCGCCGTCCACGGTCGCCGCCTCGTAGTACTCCGCCGGCACCGATTTGATGCCGGCGAGGAAGAGGATCATGTTGAAGCCGAAATGCGACCACACGATCGTGAGGATGACGCTCGCCTTGGCGAAGGTCGGATCCGTGAGGAAAGGCAGCGGGCCGAGGCCGATCGCCCCGAGGACGCCGTTCACTGCGCCCTGCGGGGCCAGCATCGCCGACCACAGGAAGCCGATGATCAGACCGCTGATCACGTAGGGATAGAAGAAGACCGTGCGCAGGAGCGCGTTCGCGCGACCGGATCCGGAGATCAGCGCGGCGATCGCGAGCCCGACCCCGTTGCAGAGGACCGTGCCGGTGACCGCGATCACGCCCGTGAACAGCGCCGCCTGCGCGGAACGCGGATTGCGGAACGCATGGACGTAGTTCTCCCAGCCGATGAACGTGAAGCGCAGGCTGTAGCCGTTCCAGTTGGTGAAGCTCAGCACGCAGGCCAGGATCATCGGGATCACGAACATGGCGATGAAGACGGCCACCGCCGGAGCACTCATGAGGAAACCGGGGAGGGCGCGCTGGATGCGGCGCGCCGCGCTCACTCTGCGGTGCGCGGGGGTCGTCGCCGCGGTGTGGGCAGCGCTGCCCATGGGCTCCTCCTCGGATGCGGCGCCCCGGGGGCGGGCGGTCGCGGCCGTCCTGCCCCCGGGGGAACGTGTCATCGTCACGATCTCAGTGCTCCCGCCGTCAGCCGGCGTTCGCGGCGAACCAGTCGTCCATGCTCTTGAGCACGTCGGCTGCAGGTGCGCCGCCCAGCAGTGCCTGGGTCTGTGTGTTGATCTCGCCGGAGTATCCGGTCGGCATCGTGCGCTCGCCGTAGCCTCCGCCCGTGGGGGTGTAGGACGACGCCTTGGTGTCGGAGACGATCTTCTGAAGCTCTTCGCCGAGAGGGGTCATCTCGTACGAGTAGCCGTCGCGGTAGTTGCCGTCGACCCTGAGCTGCGAGGCCACGGCCGCCTTGTCGGTCGTGAGGTACTCGATAAGCTTGGCTGCAGCGTCCTGGTTCTTGCTCGAGTTCAGGATCGAGTACGGGCTCGCGATGTTCGCGCCCATCGCCGGGGTCTGAGAGCTCTTCTCCGCCGGGGCGCGGAACACGCCGATCTCGGCCGAGTCCGCCGCTTTCGCCTGGCTGCCCACGAACCAGCTGCCCATCGGATAGATCGCACTCTTGCCGCTCAGGAAAGCCTGTTCGGCGTCGGGATACTTGATGCCCAGGGCCTCCTTGGGGAGGTATCCCTTCGACACCCAGTCCGCGTAGGTCTCCACCGCGGACCCGTAGGCCTTGGTGAACGTGGTCTTGCCGCTGGAGATGTCCTGGTAGAACTTCGGATCCTTGGAGACGATGGTGGGCAGACCCAGCACCTGGAGAGTGTGGCTGGTCATCCAGTCGCCGCCGGTCTGGACGGGCACATCCCAGCCTGCAGCCTTGATCTTGCCCAGGTCCGCGGTGAGCTCGTCCACGGTCTTCGGCGGTGCAGTGATGCCGGCGTCGCTGAACGCCTTCTTGTTGTAGAAGACCAGGCTCTGCAGCTGGACCCCGATGCCGGCCATGTAATTCTTGCCGTCGATCGAGTACTGATCGGCGAGGGGGCCCTTCTTGGCCCAGCCGTACTCGGACAGATCGACGAGCTCGGGGGCGAGTTCGGCCGTGGGGGCGAGCGACTGCACGACGTCGGGAGCGTCGCCCGAGGCGAGCAGGCGGGGGACCGCGGCGGCGACGCCCTCGGCTCCGGGGTTCTGGATGACGACGTCGATGTTCGGGTTCTTCTTCTCGAACGGCTTGACGAGCGCGTTCCAGTACTCCTCAGTGAGGTTGGGGGTGACGTTCACGAGCACGTGCAGCGACACCTTCTCGGTGCCGGCGGCGTCGGAGCTCGCGGGCGTGGCGGCACCGCTGCAGCCGGCGAGCGCGAAAGCGGTGATTGCGGCGATGCCGGTGGCGGGTATGAGGCGGCCCTTGATCATCGTTGATCCTTCCTGATGCGGGTGGTGGGGCATCCGCGACGATACACTAATCGATAATCGTTTGTGAAGGAATTCGGGCGATGTGAGTAAGCGTTTTCCCGAGAGCGTCGACCGATCGCCGCCTCAGCAGGGGCAGATCAGGCCTCGGCGCGGCGCGCGCGGTAGGCGGCGACGGCGTTGCGATTGGCGCAGGCCGTGGAGCAGTAGCGCTTCGACCGGTTGCGCGAGAGGTCCAGGGCGAGGGCTTCGCACGTGTCGTCCGCGCAGACGGAGATGCGGGAACCCTCCTCTGCGCGGATCACGTCGATCAGGGCCATCGCGGTCTCCACCAGCACGCGCTCAGCGAGAGGGCGGTCGTCGGCCACCGCGTGCAGGTGCCAATCCATCGCGTCGTGCCGAGCGAGCCGGAGCGCGAGCGAGACGCCGGCGAGCGCCTCGTTCACAGCGATGGCCATCTCGTCACGGGATGCGAGGAGCATCGTGCGCAGCTGAGGGCGGAGCTTCCGCAGTGCGTCGACCTCGGCCTGATCGCGGTCGATCCGGCCGGTGTAGCCGTATCCGCTCAGAAAGGCGGCCTCGTCGGCCGGCGTCAGGAGCGAGTCGGGATCCTCGGCCGAGTTCACAAGCCACACGGCGGCCCGCAGGGTCTCCTCGGTGTCATCGGTGAAGATCATGTTGACATCTTACAGCCCGTCGCGGTAGCGTCACATGTCATGAGCACAGTGGCAAATGACAAGCCGGCCGGCGGCATGCGCACCGGACTCGTCTTCGCCCTCGGTGCTGCGCTCTCGTTCGGGATGAGCGGCGCGTGGGCGCGCGGCCTCATGGACGCGGGCTGGAGCCCCGGCGCCGCCGTGACCGTGCGCATGTGGGTGGCCGCGCTCGTGCTGCTCGTGCCGACACTGCTCGCGCTGCGGGGCCGCTGGGGCGTGGTGCGCAAGCACGCGGGCATGATCCTCGTCTACGGGCTGCTCGCGGTCACCGCGGCGCAGCTGTGCTTCTTCCAGGCCGTGGCCGTGATGGACGTCGGCCTTGCCCTGCTCGTCGAATACACCGCGCCGATCGCGGTCGTGCTCTGGCTCTGGCTCCGTCGCGGCGAGCGCCCCAGTGCCCGCGGCATGGTCGGGGCGGTCGTCGCGTTCGTCGGACTCGTGCTCATGCTGGAGGTCTTCACCGGATCCCGGGTCGATCCGATCGGGATCCTGTGGGCGCTCGGAGCCATGGTGGGGGCGGCGACCTACTTCCTCCTCTCGGGCCGCGGCGACACCGGCCTGCCGCCGATCGCGCTCGCCGGACTCGGGCTGCTGATCGGCGCGATCGGCCTGACGGCCGCCGGCGCGACCGGGATCCTGCCGATGGCGTGGAACACCCACGACGTCACCTACCGGTTCGGCACGCTGCCCTGGTTCGTTCCGGTGATCGCGGTCGGCGTGATCGCCACGGCCCTCGCCTATGTGCTCGGCATCGTCTCGACGCGCCGGCTGGGGTCGCGGTTCGCGTCGTTCGTCGCGCTCTCCGAGGTGATCGCAGCGCTGCTGTTCGGCTGGCTGTTCCTCGGTCAGCTGCCCGATCTGGTGCAGGCCTTCGGCGGCGCGCTCGTGCTCGTCGGCGTGGTGCTCGTGAAGCTCGGTGAGCCGGCCGCGGACGAGGTGGAACCGGATGCGGTTCCGGAGCCGGTTCCGACGCTGCACTGACCTTCAATGTATACGAAATAGCCCGACTTCCAGCAGTACTCGCCCATGGGCCGGGTTTGTGCATACACTGAGGGCATGACCATCGTCGCCGAGGGGATGCGCGCGGGGGAGTTCGCGTACCGCGCGCTGCTCGAGGAGATCCAGTCCGGATCCCTGGCAGCCGGCACCGTGCTCGCCGAGGTCGAGCAGGCCGAGCGGCTCGGCGTGAGCCGCACCCCGCTGCGCGAGGCGCTGCGACGGCTCGCGGCGGACGGCCTCGTCGAGCAGGTCTCGCCGCGCATCACCGTGGTCGCCGCGCTCGACGCCGGAGACATCCGCGACCTGTTCGCACTGCGCCGTGCGTTGGAGGAGAGCACCGCGCGCGCGGCTGCGGCCGCCGCCGACCGCGCCGAGTTCGCCGAGCTCGCCGATCGCTTCGCTCACGCCGCCCGCTCCCTCGGCGACGAGGAGGGCCGCGCCCAGTACTACGCGCTCATCGCCCGCTTCGACGAGGCGCTCGACGCGGCCGTCGGCAACGACTACCTCACCGCGGCGCTGCGCACCGTGCGCACCCACCTGGTGCGCGTGCGCCGGATGGCGCGGGACAAGCCCGCCCGCCTCGCCGCGAGTGCCGGCGAGCACCGCCTGATCGCGGAGGCGATCGGATCCGGAGACGGCGACCTCGCCGCGCACGCCACCCATGTCCACCTGCACAACGCGCTCGCGAGCATCCTCGACTCGCTCGCCGGTGCGGACCCCGACACCACGACCCCGTCCGGAAAGAAGGCCAGAGCATGACCGTCACCCACCACCTCCGCGTGCACCGCAGCGACGAGCAGCTGTCGCGCGAGGGGCAGCTCGCCTGGCGCCTCGCCGAGATCGCCGCCGACCCGGTCGAGGTCGACGCTGATGTCGTCGACATGATCATCAACCGCGTCATCGACAACGCCTCCGTCGCGGCGGCCTCGCTCACCCGCGCCCCCGTCAGCGCCGCCCGCCAGCAGGCGCTGGACCACCCGGTCTCGGTGAACGGATCCGGATCCACCGTGTTCGGCTGCGCCCTCGAACGCCGCACGAGCCCGGAGTGGGCAGCATGGGCGAACGGCGTCGCCGTGCGGGAGCTGGACTACCACGACACCTTCCTCGCCGCCGAGTACTCGCACCCGGGCGACAACATCCCGCCGATTCTCGCCGTGGCGCAGCACGTCGGCGCCGACGGTCGCGCGCTGGTGCGCGGCATCGCCACCGGGTACGAGATCCAGGTCGACCTGGTGAAGGCGATCAGCCTGCACGCGCACAAGATCGACCACGTCGCACACCTCGGCCCGTCGGCCGCGGCCGGCATCGGCACCCTGCTCGGCCTCGACGTGGAGACGATCTACCAGGCGGTCGGCCAGGCGCTGCACACCACCACCGCCACCCGGCAGAGCCGCAAGGGCGAGATCTCCACCTGGAAGGCGCACGCCCCGGCCTTCGCGGGCAAGATGGCGGTCGAGGCCGTCGACCGGGCGATGCGCGGCGAGACATCGCCGAGTCCGATCTACGAGGGTGAGGACGGCGTGATCGCCTGGATGCTGGACGGCCCGGACGCGTCGTACGACGTGCCCCTGCCCGTGACCGGCGAGTCCAAGCGCGCGATCCTCGACACGTACACGAAGGAGCACTCCGCGGAGTACCAGGCGCAGGCCTGGATCGACCTCGCGCGCAAGCTGCACAACGAACGCCCGGAGCTGACGGATCCCGCGAACGTCGACGCGATCGTGATCCACACCAGCCACCACACGCACTACGTGATCGGCTCGGGCGCGAACGATCCGCAGAAGTACGACCCGCATGCGTCCCGCGAAACGCTGGATCACTCGATCCCGTATATCTTCGCGGTCGCCCTGCAGGACGGCAGCTGGCACCACGTCGACTCCTACGCGCCCGAGCGCGCGCAGCGCGAGGACACCGTGGCGCTCTGGCACAAGATCACCACGGCCGAGGACGAGGAGTGGACCCGCCGCTACCACTCGATCGACCCGGCTGAGAAGGCGTTCGGCGGACGCGTGGAGATCCGCCTGACGAACGGCGAGACCGTGACCGATGAGATCGCGGTCGCCGACGCGCACCCCCTCGGCGCCAGGCCTTTCGCCCGGGAGGACTACATCCGCAAGTTCCGGATCCTCGCGGAACCGGTGCTCGAGCCGGCCGAGATCGAGCGGTTCCTGGAGCTGGTGCAGCGCCTGCCCGAGCTCACTGCGGAGGAGGTCGCGCAGCTCTCGATCGTCGCCGCTCCCGGCGTGCTCGCGATGGCGCCTGCGCCCAAGGGCCTGTTCTGATGCTGTACGCCACCACGCCCGCCGCGGAGAAGCGGCGGATCCTGCGCGAGCGGCTCGCCGCCGGGGAGCTGCTGCGCTTCCCCGGTGCCTTCAACCCGCTCTCTGCCCGGCTCATCGAGCGGAAGGGTTTCGACGGGGTCTACATCTCGGGCGCCGTTCTCTCGGCCGATCTGGGGTTGCCGGACATCGGACTCACCACGCTCACCGAGGTGGCGGGACGTGGGCAGCAGATCGCCCGGATGACCGAGCTGCCGGCGATCATCGATGCCGACACCGGCTTCGGTGAACCCATGAACGTGGCCCGCACGATCCAGACGCTGGAGGACGCGGGGCTGGCGGGCACGCACATCGAGGACCAGATCAACCCCAAGCGCTGCGGGCACCTCGACGGCAAGGCGGTGGTCGACGAATCCACCGCGACCCAGCGGATCCGCGCCGCCGTCGACGCCCGCCGGGATCCGAACTTCCTCATCATGGCGCGCACCGACATCCGCGCCGTCGAGGGGATGGACGCCGCGGTCGACCGGGCCAAGGCGCTCGTCGACGCCGGAGCCGACGCGATCTTCCCGGAGGCCATGCGCACTCTCGCCGAGTTCGAGCGGATGGCCGCCGAACTCGACGTGCCGATCCTGGCGAACATGACCGAGTTCGGCAAGAGCGAGCTGTTCACGACGTCGCAGCTCAAGGACGCCGGGGTGAGCATCGTGATCTGGCCGGTCTCGATGCTCCGGATCGCGATGGGCGCGACCGGACGCGCGCTGGATACGCTGAACGAGGAGGGGCATCTGACCTCGAAGCTCGGCGAGATGCAGCACCGGGCCGACCTGTACGACCTCGTCGACTACGAGTCGTACAACCACTTCGACACGAACGTCTTCAACTTCCGCATCGACAAGGAGCTCGGTCTCTGAGCCCCCGCTCGGACACCGTGCACACACGAAGGAGTGACATGAGCGACCCCGACATCAAGAAGGGCCTCGCCGGCGTCGTCGTCGACACGACGGCGATCTCGAAGGTCAACCCCGAGACCAACAGCCTGCTCTACCGCGGCTACCCCGTGCAGGAGCTCGCCGCGACCCAGCCGTTCGAGGCCGTCGCCTACCTGCTCTGGAACGGCGAGCTGCCCGCCGCGCAGCAGCTGGCCGACCTGCGCGCGACCGAGCGCGAGCACCGCGCGCTCGCCGCCAACGTCAAGGCCGCGATCGACCTCGTGCCCGTCGACGCCCATCCGATGGACGAGATCCGCACGGCGGTCAGCCTGCTGGGAGCCTCCGACGCGGCCGGATCCGGATCCGTGCTCGACGCGAGCGGCACGCCGGAGCAGAACCTCGAGCGCAGCGTCCGGCTCTTCGCCGCGCTGCCCGCGATGGTCGCGTACGGTCAGCGCCGCCGCCGCGGGCAGGACCTCGTGCCGCCGCGCGACGACCTGGACTACTCCGCGAACTTCCTCTGGATGACGTTCGGCACCGAGCCGGATCCGGTCGTCGTCGACGCGTTCAACCGCTCGATGATCCTGTACGCGGAGCACTCCTTCAACGCGTCCACGTTCACCGCTCGCGTGATCACGTCGACCCTGAGCGACCTGTACTCCGCCGTGGTCGGGGCGATCGGCGCGCTCAAGGGCCCGCTGCACGGCGGCGCGAACGAGGCGGTGCTGCACATCTTCGACGAGATCGGCGAGGCCTCGAACGTCAACGCCTGGCTCGACACGGCCCTTGCGTCCAAGCGCAAGATCATGGGCTTCGGGCACCGCGTTTACAAGAACGGCGACTCGCGCGTGCCGACAATGAAGGCCGCGCTCGACACGCTCGTGGAGCACTACGACCGCCCCGACGTGGAGGAGCTGTACACGACGCTTGCGGACGAGTTCGTCGCGCGCAAGGGGATCCACCCCAACCTCGACTATCCGTCAGGCCCGGCGTACAACCTCATCGGCTTCGACACGCTGACCTTCACGCCGCTGTTCGTGGCGTCGCGGGTCACGGGCTGGACCGCGCACGTCATGGAGCAGGCCGCGTCGAACGCGCTGATCCGCCCGCTCTCGGTCTACGACGGTCCCGCCGAGCGGCACATCGAGGTCTGACGGATCCCCTGCCCCCGGTCGTCGAGCGGGCAAGAGGCGAGACGAAACGCGGTGATCCCGAGGGGCGCCGCGTTTCGTCTCGGTCGCCTTCGGCGTCCTCGCGCAACGACCGTGGTGAGGGCGTCAGCGGGCCAGCCACCGGCGCAGCGAGCGCGTCACGAATGGCAGCACCCAGTACGTCATGATCGGCGTCAGCACGATCGTGGTCGCGAGCACGCGCAGCCAGATCGGCAGACCGTTCCACCCGGGCACCGGGCTCATCAGGTAGGTGAAGATGAGATTCATCGGGAAGAAGCCGAGCCAGATCGATACGGCCTGCTTCCAGCGCGGCGGCGACGGCGCCACCATCACCGTGGTCGCACCGGTCGAGGTCGGCACCGAGATCGTCTCGGTGGACGGTTCGTCGAACCAGCCCTCGATGCCGGTGCGCCGGCGGGTGCGCTCGCTGCGCACGAACTGCTCGCCCATCGACAGCCACCAGGCGCGTTCGCTCGACGCCTCCCACGCGTCCAGGGCCGCCTCGTCGGCGAAGCGGTAGAGCATGTGCCAGTGGTGCGAGTCCTCCCCGTCGCGCACCCAGCCGGATCCGAGGAAGCCGGGGTGGCCGCTCGCGAGATTCACCCCGGTCTGCACCCAGGCTGTGGCTTCGGCGATGCGGGTGGGGTCGACCTCACGGCGGATCGACACGGTGATGGGCGCGGGTGACGGCGTACCGGACATGGTGGGTCCTTTGGGGGAGTGCGTGCTTGTGGCGTCCCCGAGTGTACGCAGTGCGTGTTTCCCTGATGTTGCGGATCCCGGATCCCGTGCGCGGCGGCGAGCGCCCCGCTCGGGTCGCACTCTGGCGGTTCAGGTCGCACTCTGGCGGCTCGGGTCGCACTTTCTGCTGCCTCGGGGCAATCGGAAGCGCGGAAAGTGCGACCTGAACGGGCGAAGCGGTCTGGCGGACGAAGCGGTCTGGCGGCTCAGACCGCACTCCGGCGGGCCAGGCGCCGACGCCTCAGAGGAGCGCGGCGGCCGCTTGCCGGGCGGCCCCCAGTGCCACGTACTCGCCCGGTTCGGGCACCACGACCGGCACACCGAGGATCTCTGGCGCGATCCGGCGCACCGCCTCGGACTGCGCGCCGCCGCCGATGAGCAGCGCGCGCTCGAGGGGGATGCCGAGCCCGCGGAGGGCGTCGAGCCCGGCGCCCAGGCCGCGCAGCATCCCTTCGACGGCGGCGCGGGCGAGGTTCGCGCGCGTGGTGGAGGCGAGCGTCATCCCGGTCAGCGACGCCGTGGCGTCAGGGAGGTTCGGGGTGCGCTCGCCCTCGAAGTACGGCAGCAGAGTCAGCCCGTCGGCCCCGGCGGAGGCGTGCAGCGCGAGGTCGCTGAGCTCGTCGTGCCCGACCCCGAGCAGCGCCGCGGTGACATCGAGCACGCGCGCCGCGTTCAGCGTCGCCACGAGCGGGAGGAAGTTCCCGGTCGCGTCGGCGAACCCCGCGACCGTGCCGGACGGATCCGAGATCGGCGCGCGGCTGATCGCGCACACCGTGCCCGAGGTGCCGATCGACACCACGACGTCGCCGGGCTCCGCTCCGAGCCCGAGCGCGGCGGCGGCGTTGTCCCCGGCGCCGGGGGCGACGCGGCGGCCGGCCGGATCCGCGACCGACTCGTCAGGGCCCAGCACCCGCGGCAGGATCGCGTCGTGCCCGAGCGCGGCGACGAGCAGCGCCCGGTCGTAACCGCCGTCTGCCGGGCTCCAGTAGCCGGTGCCGCTCGCGTCGGAACGGTCGGTGACGAGCTCGTCCAGCACCGGTCCGAGCGGCGACACCCCTGCAGGCCCGTAACCGCGCAGACGCCAGGTCAGCCAGTCATGAGGCAGCGCCACGGCAGCCACGCGCGCCGCGTTCTCCGGCTCCGCGTCGCGCAGCCAGCGCAGCTTGGTGATCGTGAACGACGCCACCGGCACGAGCCCCGTGCGAGCCGCGAGCTCGGCCGCGCCGAACTCCGCGATGAGGTCCTGTGCGGCCCCGGCCGAGCGGGTGTCGTTCCACAGCAGCGCATCGCGGATCACGGCTCCGGACGCATGGAGCGCGACCATGCCGTGCTGCTGGCCGCCGATCGACCATGCCTCGACGTCGTCCATGCCTCCCGCGTCGGCGATCGCGGCGTTCAGCGCGCGCCACCAGGCCTCGGGGTCGGCGGAAGTCCCATCCGGATGCGCCGCGCGGCCGGTACGCACGACGGATCCGGACGCGGCGTCGAGGATGACGACCTTGCAGGACTGCGTGGACGAATCCACGCCCATCACCAGCGTCATGTCAGCGGGCGCCGAGGAGGTGCTCGGTGGCGAGCTGCTGCAGGCGCACGAATCCGAAGCCCTTGCCGCCGAAGTACGCGTTCGTGTCGAAGTCCTCGTAGGCGGAGCGATCGGAGAGGAGCCCGTCGTAGCTCTCGCCGGCGTTCAGGGTCGGCGCGGAGAGCTCCTCGACGCGGGAAGCGGCCAGCGCCTCCTGCACCTCCGGGTCGGCGCGGAAGGCCGCGGCGCGCTCCTTGAGCAGCAGATAGGTGCGCATGTTCGCGCTCGCCGAATCCCAGACGCCGGTCTCGTCCTCGGTGCGCGACGGCTTGTAGTCGAAGTGGCGCGGGCCCTCGTAGGCGGGCACGCCGCCGGGGCCGCCGTTCTCGAGCAGGTCGACGAGCGCGAACGCGTTGTGCAGGTCGCCGTGGCCGAAGACCAGATCCTGGTCGTACTTGATGCCGCGCTGGCCGTTCAGATCGATGTGGAAGAGCTTGCCGTGGTACAGCGCCTGCGCGATGCCGGCCGCGAAGTTGAGCCCGGCCATCTGCTCATGGCCGACCTCGGGGTTCAGGCCCACGAGCTCGGGACGCTCGAGGGAGTCGATGAAGGCGAGCGCGTGGCCGAGGGTCGGAAGCAGGATGTCGCCGCGCGGCTCGTTCGGCTTCGGCTCGATCGCGAACCGGATGTCGTAGCCCTTGTCCGTCACGTAGTCGCCGAGCAGGTTCACGGCCTCGCGGTAGCGCTCCAGCGCGGCGCGGATGTCCTTCGCGGAGTCGTACTCGGCGCCCTCGCGCCCACCCCACATGACGAACGTCTTCGCGCCCAGTTCGGCGCCGAGGTCGAGCTGGCGCAGCACCTTGCGCAGCGCGAAGCGACGCACGGAGCGGTCGTTCGAGGTGAAGCCGCCGTCCTTGAAGACCGGCGCGCTGAACAGGTTCGTGGTCACCATCGGCACCACGAGCCCGGTGTCGGCGAGCGCGCCCTTGAGGCGGTCGATCTGCGTCTGTCGCTCCGCCTCCGTGGATCCGAACGCGAACAGGTCGTCGTCGTGGAAGGTCAGGCCGTAGGCGCCGAGCTCGGCGAGCTTCTCCACGGCGTGGACCACGTCCAGGGCCGGCCGGGTGGGGCCGCCGAACGGGTCGGCGCCGTTGTAGCCGACGGTCCAGAGGCCGAACGAGAACTTGTCCTCGCGGGTGGGGGTGAGTGACATGGTGATCCGCCTTCAGCGACGTCGATGAAATGTTGTAGCAGCGAACATATCAGTGAGCGCGGGACGGTGCAACGTCTCCCGCCAGACTGCGCGCCCCTTCGAGAGTGCGGAGCAGGGCGCGGTCTCGAAGCGGGGATGGGGATTCGCGAGTGGGACGGAACGGGAGGGGGCGCGCGAGGATCGCGTCAGCGCGGGGGCGCTGTGGATGCGCGCACGATCAGCTCCGCCGGCATCCGCACATGCTCGTGCGGGGCGCCGTCGAGCATCGCCAGCAGCAGGCGCACAGCCTCGGCCCCCATCTCGGTGAGCGGCTGGCGCACGGTCGTCAGCTGGGGGATGTGCGCAGCGGCCTCCGGCACATCGTCGAATCCCACCACCGACAGATCCTCCGGGACGCGCAGGCCCCGTTCGACCGCGACCCGGATCATCTCGATCCCGGACAGGTCGTTCGCCGCGAACACCGCGGTCGGCGGCGCGGTCAGGTCGAGCAGGGCGTGTGCGCCGGCGGTCGAGCTCGCGGCGCGATAGCCGCCGTCGACCACGAGCGCGGCGTCGAAGGGGATCCCGGCGCTCTCGAGGGCGCGGCGGTATCCGTCCTCGCGCTGGTGCGCCGACTCCAGATCGGTGCGGCCGCGCAGGTGCGCGATGCGGCGGTGTCCCAGTGAGATCAGATGCGCGGTCGCGGCGAAGCCGCCCTCGGCGTTGTGCACGCTCACCGAGGCGGGTCCGTCGGGCCCCTCGTGCGGATCGATCGCGACGAGCGGCACGGTGGCGTCGGTCGGCATCGTCGTGGGGGTGACCAGGATGGCGCCGTCGATGAGCGTTCCGCCCAGCCGGGACAGCGAGCGGCGCTCCCACCCGAGGTGCTCGCCCGCGGACACGCTCCCCGCGTAGGCGAGGACGTCGAAGCGGGTGCCCTGCAGGGCCGCCGAGACGCCCTGCAGCAGCTGCACGGCGAACGGCTCGAACTCCGCGACGAGCACCCCGATGACATCCGTCCTGCGTCGGCGCATGGAGGTCGCGACCAGGGAGCTCTCGTACCCGAGCCGCGCCACGACCTCCTGCACGTGCTCGAGCGTCGTCGCGGAGACGCCGTCTCGCCCGTTGATCGCCTTCGAGACGGTCGCGACCGAGACGCCGGCGGCGTGAGCGACGTCGTGGATCGTGATGCGGCGGTTCATTCGTCCAATCTACCGAGCGAAAACGTTATCGATATCGTTTGACATGCGGGCGATCCGAGTGTCAGAGTAGGCCGACAGCACATTGGGTGTTGCTGGCAACAAATGCCGGCGCGGGTGCTGAAGACTCAACGATGAGGAGACACACAGCATGAAGATCCGCAAAGTGCTGACCGCAGCCGTGGCGCTCGCAGCCGTGGGAGCGATCGCCCTCACCGGCTGTTCCGGAGGCTCCGGCAGCGGCGACAGTGGCGGCAAGCAGACGCTGACCGTGTGGCAGAACTCGACCACCGGCGACGGCAAGCAGTTCTGGACCGACGCGGCTGCCGCGTTCCACAAGGCCAACCCCGATGTGACGGTGAAGGTCACCTCGATCCAGAACGAGGACATGGACGGCAAGCTGCAGACCGCCGTCAACTCGGGCGACATGCCGGACGTCTTCATGGCGCGCGGCGGCAGCAAGCTCGCCGACGTCGTGGCGGCGGGCAAGGTCAAGGATCTGACCGGCAAGATCGACCCCGACGTGAAGAAGGCGATCGGCGATGCGGCCCTCAGCGCCTTCACGGTCGACGGCAAGATCTACGGCGTGCCCACGGCCGTGCTGCCCGGTGGGCTCTTCTACAGCAAGGACCTGTTCGCGCAGGCCGGCATCACCGAGACGCCGAAGACCATGGACGACCTCGAGGCCGCCATCACCAAGCTCAAGGCGGCAGGCATCCCGCCCATCGCACTCGGAGCGAAGGACGCCTGGCCGGCCGCGCACTGGTACTACTTCTTCGCGGTGCGCGCCTGCGGCAAGGATCTGATCACGAACCTCGCCACCAAGAAGGACTTCAAGGACGGGTGCTGGCTGACCGCCGCGAACAACCTGCAGAAGTTCGCGCAGGTCGAGCCGTTCAACGAGGGCTTCCTCACCACCTCGGCCCAGCAGGGCGCGAACTCCTCCGCCGGCCTGGTGGCCAACCACAAGGCGGCGATGGAGCTCATGGGCGCCTGGGAGCCGGGCGTGGTCGCCAGTCTCACCCCGGATCAGAAGCCGCTGGCCGATCTCGACTGGTTCCCGTTCCCCGAGGTCTCCGGGGGCAAGGGCGAGGCCGGCGCGATGATGGGCGGCCTGGACGGCTACTCCTGCTCCGAGAAGTCCCCGTCCTCGTGCGAGAAGTTCCTCAACTTCGTCGCATCCAAGGCGCAGCAGGAGAAGTACGCCGTGGCGTTCCAGACCATCCCGGCCAACCAGGACGCCAAGGGCGCCGTCGACAACGCGTCGCTGAAGCCCCTCATGGAGGCGTATAGCAAGGCGCCGTACGTGGCGCTCTGGCTCGACACCGCCCTCGGACAGAACGTCGGCAACGCGCTGAACACCGGTGTCGTCGAGATGCTCGCAGGTCAAGGCGACCCGAAGACGCTTCTCCAGAAGATCACCGACGCCGCGGCGAGGGGCTGAGCGAGAACGATGACTGGCACCCCGGTGATGGCCGAGGCCGTGCCTGAGAGCGATCGCCGCACCGGGACCGGGACTTCCCCGGCCCCGGTGCGGCGGGCACGCGCCGACTGGCGCAAGCGCGGCGAGATCGCGCTGCTCTCCGGGCCCGCCCTGCTGATGTTCGTCGGATTCGTCATCCTCCCGGTGGGGATGGCATCCGTCTACGGGTTCTTCAAGTGGAACGGGTTCGGATGGCCGACGCAGTTCGTCGGCCTCGACAACTACATCCACATGTGGCAGGACCACACGTTCCGTGACGCGGTGGTGCACAACTTCGCGATCGTCGTGCTCTCGCTCGTGCTGCAGGGTCCGATCGCGATCCTGTTCGCCCTGCTGCTGAACCAGAAGTTCCGCGGGCGTTCGCTGATCCGCGTGCTGATCTTCGTGCCGTACGTGATCTCCGAGGTCATCGTCGGCACGGGGTGGAACCTGATGATGCAGGACGCGGGTGCGCTGAACTCGCTGCTCGGCAAGCTCGGGCTCGGGTTCCTCCAGCACTCCTGGCTCGCGGATCCGAAGCTCGCCCTGTGGACGCTGATGGTCATCATCACGTGGAAGTACATCGGCTTCGCGGTCATCCTGATGCTCGCCGGGATGCAGTCCATCCCGGAGGAGCTCTTCGAGGCGGCGGCGATCGACGGCGCCGGGTTCTGGAAGATCCAGTGGAACATCACGGTGCCGCTGCTGGGACCGACGATCCGCATCTGGGCGTTCCTGTCGATCATCGGCGCCCTCCAGCTCTTCGACCTCGTCAACATCATCTGGGGGCAGTACATCTCCGCCACCGCGGGCACCTCGACGATGGCGACGTACATGTACCAGAACGGGCATCTCGCCGGCAGCTACGGCTTCGGCAACGCGGTCGCCGTGATGCTCTTCCTGATCACCCTCGTCGTCGCCCTGATCTATCAGCGGTTCGTGCTGCGGCGCGACACCGATGGCGCGCTGACGGGCGACAGTGGAAAGGCACGCCGATGACCACCGAGAGCCTCCGCACCACCGCCATCGTGCAGCCACGCGATCGCAAGGGCGTCCGCCACTCGCCGAAGGCCCCGTGGGGGAGCCCCGGGCTGTACCTGATCGCGATCGTGCTCGTCACGATCTGCATCACGCCGGTGCTCTACATCATCATCGGCGGGTTCCGCACGAACTCGCAGATCACCAAGGATCCGTCCGGATTCCCCGCCCCCTGGCAGTTCGCCAACTACTCCGACGTGCTCGCCGGATCCGAGTTCTGGACCGCGCTGGTCAACTCGACCGTCGTGGCGATCGGCACGACCGCCGGTGCCGTGCTGCTCGGCGTGATGGCGGCGTACGTGCTCGCCCGCTACGAGTTCGCCGCCAAGCCGGTCATGTACGCGCTCTTCGCCGCCGGGCTGATGTTCCCCGTCACCGTCGCGATCACGCCGCTGTACCTGCTGATCCGCAACCTCGGCCTGGTGAACAGCCTGGCCGGCATCATCGTGCCGCAGATCGCGTTCGCCCTGCCCGGCACGATCATCATCCTGGTGCCGTTCCTGAAGGCGATCCCGAAGGAGCTCGAGGAAGCGGCGGCGATCGACGGCGCATCCCGTCTCGGCTTCTTCTGGCGGATGGTGATCCCGCTGAGCCTCCCGGGCGTCGTCACGGTCGGCATCCTCGCGTTCGTCGGATCCTGGAACGGCTACATGCTGCCGCTGTTCATCCTCAACGACCCGAGCCTGTTCACCCTGCCGCTGGGCGTGCAGAACTTCTCCTCGCAGTACTCGGTCGACACCGCCCGCGTGCTCGCCTACACCTCGCTGTCGATGCTGCCCGCGCTCATCTTCTTCAGCCTCTTCGAACGCCGCATCGTGGGCGGCCTGACCGGCGCGGTGAAGGGCTGAGCATGACTTCGGACACGACCACGGAGGGCCTCGTCGCGACGGAGGAGGTCCCGGCCTTCCCGATCGCCTCCGAGAGGGTCGGGGCGCTGCTCGCGCAGATGACGCTCGAGGAGAAGGCCGCACAGCTCGTCGGGTACTGGCTCGATCAGGGCGGTGAGGTCGTGGCGCCGCTGCAGAACGAGATGGCGGCCGCCGGGCGCCACGACACGCTGGCCGGCATCACCCGCGACGGCATCGGCCACTACACGCGCGTCTACGGCACCCGGCCCGTCGAACCCGTGGAGCGCGCGGCCTGGCTGTGGGCGGAGCAGCGCCGGCTGAAGCGCGAGACGCGCCTCGGCATCCCGGCACTCGTGCACGAGGAATGCCTGACCGGGCTCGCCGCGTGGAAGGCGGCGAGCTTCCCGACGCCGCTGGCCTGGGGGGCGTCCTTCGACCCCGAGCTCGTCGCCGAGATGGGCGCGCTCATCGGGGAGTCGATGCGGATCCTCGGTGTGCACCAGGGGCTCGCCCCGGTGCTCGACGTCGTGCGCGACCCTCGCTGGGGACGTGTCGACGAGTGCATCGGCGAGGATCCCTACCTCGTGGGCACCGTGGGCACCTCCTACGTCCAGGGCCTGCAAGCCGCCGGCGTGCACGCCACGCTCAAGCACTTCCTCGGGTACTCCGGCTCACGTGCCGGTCGCAATCACGCCCCGGTGTCCGCCGGACCGCGCGAGGTCGCGGACGTCTTCCTGCCGCCGTTCGAGATGGCGATCCGGGACGGCGGGGTGCGCAGCGTCATGAACAGCTACGCCGAGATCGACGGCGTGCCCGTCGCGTCGGATCCGGCGCTGCTGACGGGGCTTCTCCGGGAGCGGCTCGGGTTCGACGGCGTCGTGGTTGCGGACTACTTCGCGATCGCGTTCCTCGAGGTCATGCATGCCGTCGCGGCCGACCGGGGCGAGGCCGCCGAGCTCGCGCTGCGGGCCGGGATCGATGTCGAACTGCCCTCCGGCGACGCCTACCTGGAGCCGCTTCTGCAGCGGGTGCGCAGCGGAGCGCTCGACGAGGCGTACCTCGATCGCGCGGTGATCCGGGTGCTGGCCCAGAAGGAGCAGCTCGGGCTGCTCGAGCCCGATGTCTTCGACGACGCGCCTCCCGCCGTCGTCGATCTCGACACACCGCGGCACCGCGACGTCGCCCGCCGGCTGGCCGCGGAATCACTCGTGCTGCTGTCGAACGACGACGTGCTGCCGCTCGCGGCGACGGCGCGGCGCATCGCGCTCATCGGACCGAATGCCGATCGCTCGGAGGCGCTGCAGGGCTGCTACTCGTTCGCGAACCACGTGCTCGCGCACCACCCGGGCTATGAGCTCGGCATCGAGATGCCCACCGTGCGCGAGGCGCTGACCGCCGCCGTCCCAGAGGCCGAGATCGTGCACGTGCGCGGATCCGAGGTCGAGGGCGACGACACGTCGGGCTTCGCCGAGGCCGAGCGCGCCGCCGCGGACGCCGACATCGCGATCGTCGTGGTCGGGGATCAGGCCGGCCTCTTCGGGCGGGGAACCGTCGGCGAGGGCAACGACGTGGAGTCGCTCGACCTGCCCGGTGTGCAGCGCGAGCTCGTCGAGCGCGTGGTCGCGACGGGAACGCCCGTCGTCATGATCGTGCTCTCCGGTCGTCCCTACGCGATCGACTGGGCGCTCGACGACGGGCGCGCGCGTCCGGGGGCGGTGCTGCAGGCCTTCTTCCCCGGCGAGGAGGGCGGCACGGCCATCGCGGACGTGATCATCGGCGCGACGTCGCCGTCCGGACGACTGCCGCTCAGCCTGCCGCGGTCCTCGGGGGCGCAGCCGTACAGCTACCTGCATCCGATCCTGGGCGGCCCCTCCGACGTCACCTCCACGGATCCGACCCCGCTGCGGCCGTTCGGGTTCGGGCTGTCGTACACGAGCTTCGCCTACGACCGGTTCGCGGTCTCCGCCGAGGCCCGCACGGACGGCTCGTTCACCGCGAGCGTGACCGTCGCCAACACCGGCGCCCGCCGCGGGGCCGAGGTCGTGCAGCTGTACGGGCGGGACCTGGTGGCGAGCGTCACCCGTCCGGTCGCGCAGCTGCTGGGCTACGTGCGCGTCGAGCTCGATCCGGGCGAGCGCCGCACGCTGAGCTTCGAGGTGCCGGCGGCGCGCTTCGCGTTCACCGACCGCACCCTGACCCGCGTCGTGGAACCGGGAGAGGTGCGGGTGTGGGCCGCCGCCCATGCCGAGGCGTCCGCTCCGGCGCCCGACAACGGCGAGGTCGCCGGCGTCACCGGGGGTGCGATCTCGAATGAGCGGGCTCGTGCGCACCGCGTGCTCCCCGGCGCTGCCACGGCCGCACTGCCGGTGCAGCTGGTGGGCGACGTGCACGAGGTCGGCGCCGCCGACGCCCGTCTGGTGACGGTGTCCAGCGCGTGATCGAGGTCGCCAATCCGATCCTGCCCGGATGCCATCCGGATCCGTCGATCTGCCGGGTGGGCGAGTGGTACTACCTGGTGACGTCCACGTTCGAGTACCTCCCCGGCCTGCCGGTGCTGCGTTCGCGCGACCTGGCGCGGTGGGAGACGGTCGGGCATGTGATCGGCCGCCCCGGCATGCTCGATTTCGACGGCATCGGATCCTCGGGTGGACTGTACGCGCCGACGATCCGGCACGGGCTGGGGCTGTTCTGGGTCGTGTGCACGCTCGTGGACCGGGAGGATCCGTCCCGGGGCGGGAACTTTCTCGTCACCGCGAGCGACCCGGCAGGGCCGTGGAGCGATCCCGTGATGCTCGACGTCGCCGGCATCGATCCGTCGATCGCGTTCGACGACGCGGGGCGCGTGTGGCTGCACGGCACCCGCCTGGCCCCCGATCCGGAGTGGCACGATCAGACCGAGGTCTGGGTGCGGGAGTATGCGCCGGACCGACGCCTGCTCGTGGGTGAGGAGCACGTGATCTGGCGCGGCGCCGTGCACGGCGCGGTCTGGGCGGAGGGCCCGCACCTGTATCCCATCGATGGGAGCTGGTACCTGCTCGCGGCTGAGGGCGGCACGGAGTTCCACCACGCGGTGAGCGTAGCGCGCGCCGACGCGGTCATCGGGCCGTACGTCGGCAACCGGGCCAACCCGGTCTTCACCCATCGGCATCTGGGGCGGACGAGCCCGGTGATCGGCGCCGGACATGCGGATCTCGTGCAGGCGGCGGACGGATCCTGGTTCGCTGTGATGCTCGCGATGCGCGCGGAGGACGGACAGCATTACCCGCTCGGACGGGAGACCTTCCTGTGTCCGGTCGTCTGGGAGGACGGCTGGCCGGTCTTCGCCCCGGGCGAAGGGCGCCTTCCCGCCACGGTGCGGATCCCGGGGGCGACGGAGGAGTCGACGCCGGGGTCGTGGCAGCCGGATGACCGCGTCGCCGGCGTCGTCGCGCCTTCGGATCCTCGGTGGACCGCGCTGCGCGCCCTCCCCTCCGAGGTCGCGGTCACGGACGGCGACGCCTGGAGGCTGCCGGTGCGCGCCGCGACACTGCACGAGCCATCGGCGCCGGCGTTCCTGGGCGTGCGGCAGCAGCACGCGGACATCGACGTGCGCTGCGTGCTGGATGTGCGCGGACTCGCCGAGGGGGAGAGCGCCGGCATGGCGCTGCGGCAGTCGGAGCTCGATCATGTGACGCTCGCGGTCACCCGCACGGCGGAAGGATTGCGGCTCTCCTCCGAGCAGTGCCGTGGAGGGGACCGGCAGCAGCGGGATCTCGGGGTGCTGTCCGATCCGGACGAGGTCGAGCTCGCGCTGAGCGGGCGCGGATACGCGTACTCCCTCCGGCATGGAGAAGTCGAGCTCGCCGTGGCGGACGGACGCGAGCTGGATGCGTCCGCCACGGGCGGTTTCCTCGGCCTCTGGGTCGGCGTCCACGCCACGAGCGCGGGTGCCGAGCCGCGCGGCGAGGTGCGCGTCACCCGATTCGAGTACGCGCCTGCGCTGGCGGACCACGGCGATCGGTAGCCTGGAGTCCCACCGCGTGCAGGAAGCGAGACGCCGCATGAACGAACGCGCCACGACCGTCGAGGGGGTGCGGCGCACCAACCTTGCCGAGGTGCTGCGCCTCGTGCACCATGCGGGTTCGCGCTCGCGGGCCGTCATCACGGCGGAGACGGGGCTGAACCGCTCCACGGTCTCGGATCTGGTCGGGCGGCTCGTGGAGGCAGGTCTCGTCGAGGAGCACGAGCCCGATCCCACACGCCGGGTGGGGCGCCCCTCCCCGGTCGTCGCGCCGAGCCCTGGCGTCGTCGCCATCGGCGTCAACCCTGAGATCGACGCCGTCGAGATCGGTGCGATCGCGCTGGGCGGCGCGGTGCGGGAGCGGGTGCGGATCCCCGCGGACAAGCCCGAGGTCGACGACGTCGTCCGGATCGTGACCGGCGTCGTGCGCGAATGGCGCGACGGGGCCCTGCGCGGGTGCCGCATCGAGGGCATCGGCGTCGCCGTGCCCGGCCTGGTGCGTGCCTCGGACGGGCTGGTGCGATTCGCCCCGCACCTGGATTGGCGCGATGCCGACATCGCGGGGCCGCTCGCGGGCGCCCTCGGCATCGACGTGGTCGTGGGCAACGACGCCTCGCTCGGCGCGCGGGCCGAGCGGCTCTTCGGCGCGGCACGGGAGCACGAGGACGTCGTGTACCTGAACGGCGGTGCCAGCGGCATCGGCGGCGGTCTCATCCTGCACGGGCGACTCATCGGGGGCGTGGGCGGATACGCCGGGGAGTGGGGGCAGACCGCCGCGAGCGTGGCGGATGCTGCGGACCGGCGCGCGGAGGGCGGAGTGCTGGAGGACGAGGTGAACCGGGCCCGCCTGGTCCAGGCCACGGGCCTCGCCGCGCCCGACGACGTCGAGCTCCGCGCGGCGCTCGCCGCTGCCGGCGAGGGGCCCGTGATCGCCGAGGCCGCACGGCAGCGCCGCATCCTGACGGCCACTCTGGGCAACGCCGTCAACGTGCTGAACCCGGCGATGATCGTGCTGGGCGGCTTCCTCGCGATCCTGCGGGATCTGGATCCGGGATCCTTCGATGCCGAGGTGCGCCGGCGTGCGCTCGCCGCCTCGGCCGAGCATCTGGAGATCTCCGCGGCCGCGCTCGGCGCGGACCGCCTGCTCATCGGGGCCGCCGACGCGGCCTTCGAGCGGCTGCTGGCAGACCCCCTGGGCTGAGCAGACCGGATCCTCCGCCCGGTTCGGATCCGTCGATCGGATCAGGATTCGCTGATCGGATCCGGATCCCGTTCAGGTCGCAGAATCGGCTGTTCCCGAGGCCTGGGAACAGCCGATTCTGCGACCTGAATCGCCAGAGTGCGACCTGAGCGAACCGACCCCGCCCAGGTGCCCGGACGGGCTGTCAGTTCCGGGCGACCTCGAACTCCACCGCGGACCACGACAGCGCCGGCAGGGTGAGGCGCACCGCACCGTCGTCGAGCGCGACGCCCTCGAGCGGGCGCAGTCCGACCGCATCCGGGGTCTGCTCCAGGTTCGCGGTGAGCCGGTCGCCGTCCTCGGGCACGGTGAGCACCTCGGCGGAGCGCACCGCCGTCGCACGCAGACCGTGCAGGGCGAGGTCGACGGTCGCCTCCGCGTCCAGCGAGCGGTTCGCAACGAACAGGGCGAGCCGTCCTGACGCCTCATCCCACGTCGCGACGGCGTCCACCTCGTCCACGTCGCCGTACTGGGCGGTCGTGCCCTGCGTCGACGAGATCGCCAGGCGCATGATCCGCCCCTTCGCCATCCGCGCCATCCGCGCGAACGGCCAGAAGATCGTCTGCCGCCAGGCCGGCCCGCCCTCCTCCGAGCGGATCGGGGCGATCACGTTGACGAGTTGCGCCTGGTTCGCGATCTTCACGCGGTCGCCGTGCCGCAGCAGACTGTGCAGGAACGTGCCGACGACGACGGCGTCCGTGACGTTGTAGGTGTCCTCGATGAGGCGGGGGTGCTCGCGCCAGCCGGCCGCGGCCACCTCGCCCTCCTCGACGTCGTTGAACCGGTCGAAGTCCCACACGTTCCACTCGTCGAAGGAGATGTCCACCTGCTTGCTGTGCTTGCCCGCCGCCTTGACCGCGTCGATCGTCGAGATCACGCCGTCGATGAACATGTCCATCTCCACGCCCTCGGCGAGGAACGACGCCGCGTCGCCGTTCTTCTCCCGGTAGTACGCGTGCATCGAGATGTAGTCGACCTCGTCGTACGCGTGCGTGAGCACGGTGTGCTCCCAGGTGCCGAAGGTGGGCATCCCGCGGTTGGAGGATCCGACCGCGACGAGCTCGATGGTCGGATCCACGAGCTTCATCGCCTTGGCGGTCTCCTGCGCGAGCCGGCCGTACTCGTGCGCGGTCTTGTGGCCGATCTGCCACGGGCCGTCCAGCTCGTTGCCGAGGCACCACAGCTTGATGCCGAACGGATCCTCGGCGCCGTTGCGCCGGCGCAGATCCGACCAGTAGGTGCCGCCGGGGTGGTTGGCGTACTCGACCAGCGCCCGCGCCTCCTCGACGCCGCGGGTGCCGAGGTTGATCGCCTCCATGACCTCGACCTCCGCCTCCCGCGACCAGTCCATGAACTCGTGCAGGCCGAACGCGTTCGTCTCGATCGTGTGCCAGGCGCCGTCCATGCGCACGGGGCGATCGGCGACAGGGCCGACGCCGTCCTCCCAGCGGTAGCCGGAGACGAAGTTGCCGCCGGGATAGCGGACGACTGTCGGGCCGAGCTCGCGGACGAGCTCGAGCACGTCGGTGCGGAAGCCGCGGGCGTCCGCCGCCGGGTGGCCGGGCTCGTAGATGCCGGTGTAGACGCAGCGGCCCATGTGCTCGACGAACTGGCCGAAGAGGCGGCGCGGGACGTCGGCGAGCGAGAAGTCGCGGTCGATGGTGATGCGGGCGTGGGTCATGGAGATTCGATCCGTTCGGGTCATTGGCCGCCGAAGCCGCTGGTGGCGACTCCCTTGACGATCTGCTTCTGGAAGATGAGGAACACGATGATGAGAGGCAGCGCGGCGAGCACGGCCTGGGCCATGACCTGCGCGTACTGCACGCCGTAGGCGCTGATGACGGTCTGCAGGCCCACGGGGAGGGTCATCAGACTGGTGTCGTTGATCACGAGGAACGGCCACAGGAAGTTGTTCCAGGCGCCGATGAACACGAAGATCGCGACGGAGGCGAGGATCGGCCGCGACAGCGGCAGCACGATCGACCAGAACACCCGGAACCTCGATGCTCCGTCGACGCGTGCCGCATCCTCGAGCTCGATCGGGATCGCGTCGAAGAACCGCTTCAGGATGAAGACCATCGCCGGTGCCACGACCTGCGGCAGGATGAGGCCCCAGTGCGTGTCGACCAGGTTGAAGGCGAGCATCTCGTAGAACAGCGGGATGATCAGCACCTGCGGCGGCACGACGATCGCTGCGACGATGACGACGAACAGCCACTTGCGACCGCGGAAGTCGAGCCGGGAGAACGCGTAGGCGGCGAGCGCCGAGATCGTGACGGTGAGCACGGTGACCGCGGTCGCCGTCCATAGGCTGTTCCAGGCCCAGAGATAGACGTTGCCCTGCGAGAGGATCGAGCCGAAGGCCTGGGCCGTGGGGCCGCTCGCGCCGATCCAGCCCGCGTCGCCGGATGCGGCGTCGGTCTCGGTCTTGAACGCAGTGGCGACCGCCCACAGGAAGGGTAGCAGCCACCCGATCGCGAGGATGAGCAGCACCGCGAAGGCGAGCACGGTGAGAACGGTGAACCGGCGGCCGATCGGCCGGCGGATGCGGGCGCGCGCAGCGCCCGGGACGACGAGGGTGCGGGTCGCGGTGGTCATCGGGCGTCCTTCCGCCGACGGGTGATCAGCGCCTGCACGACGCCGAGGATGATGATGATCGCGAAGAACACGTACGAGATCGCGGCGGAGTAGCCGAAGCGGTATCCGACGAACCCGGTCTCGTAGATGTACTGCACGATCGAGCGGGTGGTGTCGCTGGAGAGGCCGCCGAGCATCTGGTACGCCTGGTCGAACAGCTTGAGCGACGCGAGGATCTGCAGCAGGCCGATGAGCGTCGTCGCCGGTCCGAGCTGCGGAAGCGTGATCGACCAGAACTGGCGCCACCCGCCCGCGCCGTCCAGCGACGCCGCCTCGTACTGCTGCTGCGGGATGTTCTGCAGGGCGGCCAGGTAGAGCAGGAAGTTGAACCCGACCGTCCACCACACGGTCGCGATCACGATCGCGAGCATGTTGATCTTCGGATCCTGCAGCCAGGCGATCGGCGCGAGACCGAACGCCTTCAGGACGTTGTTCGCCGCCCCGATCTGCGGGTTGAAGATCCAGATCCAGATCTGCGAGATGACCGTGGAGGCCAGCAGGTACGGCATGAAGAACGACAGCCGCCACAGCCACTGGCCGGGCAGGCCCCGGTCGACGAGCACCGCCATGATCAGGGCGATGATGACGAGCGGAATCGTGGACAGCAGGGTGAACCACGCCGTGTTGCCGAACGCTCCCCACATCACGGGGTCGCTGAGCGCCTCGACGTAGTTCGCGAGCCCGACGAAGCCGCCCCCGGATCCGGTGAGGGACTGGTCGGTGAAGCTCAGATAGAGCCCGTGCAGGATCGGCCAGGCGAGGAACAGCGCGAAGGCGACCAGGAAAGGCGCGAGGAAGACCCAGCCGATCAGCTGCTCGCCGCGGTGGGATCCGCCCGCGTGGCGCCGGGTGGTGCGGTTCGCCGCGCGGCCGGTGACGATGGTCGTGGTGGTGGGGGCCGTCGTGGTCATCTCCGAGCTCCTTCCGGATCGGCGGGATTGGGTTGGGCGAGGAAGCGCTTCACGGCGGCCTCGAAGCGGGTGATGGCGTCGGCGGGACTGCCTCCGCCGAGGAGGGCGGGCTGCGCGGCGGCGCCGAACTGGCCCTGGAAGTTGGATCCGGAGCCGGTGAACCACGCAGGCGGGTCGTAGCGCACGTATCTCGCGGCTTCGGCATAGTGCGACTGCGGGAGCAGCTTCGCGTACTTCGCGGACTCGGTGACCGGCAGGTATGCGGGGACGTGCCCGGCCTCGGCCCAGCCGAAGGAGCCCTTCAGCATGTCCGCCACGAAGCGATAGACCAGATCGCGGCCCGCGGCGTCGGGGTGCGATTGGTGCGGCAGCACGAAGGAGTGCGAGTCGGCGTAGGCGGTGCGGGTGCCGAACAGTGGCGGGATCATCGCGACATCGAAGGGGATCTTCGCGGCCTGCATCGTGCGCAGCTCCCAGACCCCGCTGAGGAACATGCCGCTCTTGCCCGTCGCGAACTCCGCGACCGCCGTGCCGTAGTCGGCCTGCTGGGCGGCGCGCTTGCCGTCGAGCAGCTTCTGCATGAACTCGAGAGACGCGACGGCGGCGTCCTTGTCGATCACGGCGGAGCCGCCCTGCGGCATGTCCATCTCGATGCCGTGCTGGGTGTACAGCGTGTAGAACAGCCGCCACATCTGTGAGCCGTCGCCGAGATAGCCGTAGGAGAGGCCGTGCCCGCCGGTGACACCGGCGATCGCGCCGACCATCGCGAGGAATTCCTCGGGGCTGGTCGCCTCCTTCAGGCGCCCGTCCGCCTCGAGCACACCCGCCTTGCCGCAGACGTCGGTGTTGTACATGAGCACGAAGGGGTGCGCGTCGAGCGCGATGCTGAGGCGCCTGCCGTCGACGTCGCCCTTCTTCCAGATCGGATCCGAGAAAGCGGAGGCGTCCACGCCGAGATCGGCGAGGCGGTCGGTGTCCCAGGCGTCGAGCAGGCCGCCCGGTGCCCAGCCGAGCACCCGGGTGGCGTGCATGATCGCGACGTCCGGGGCCCGTCCGCCGGCCGCGGCCATGGCGAGCTTCGTGTAATACGGGGTGCCCCAGGCCAGCACGGTGGGGCGGATGCGGTAGGCCGACTGCGCCTTGTTCACGCCGTCGAGCAGGCCCGACATCGTGACGCCGTCGCCGCCCGACAGCAGGTGCCAGAACTGCAGTGTGCGGGTGCCGGACGCGGCAGCCGAGGACGGGGAGCATCCGGCGAGCAGGGCGGCGCCCGCCGTGAGGCCCGCGGCGCCGAGGAATTGCCGCCGGTTCAGATCGAGAGGTGGTGTCATCGTCACTCCTTCGTGGACGATCGGGGGATTCCGACATCATTACATCGATGAAATGGGGTGCGCAAGAGGAGTCTGAGACCGGTCACGGATTCGTCGTCGAGTCCCGCCCGGGATCGCGGTCAGTGCTCAGGGGGCCAGCCGGCCGGGGCGGTGCCGGTGCTCTCGCGCACGACGACGTGGTGCGGCAGGGTGATCGTGCGCGGGGTGCCGGTCGGATCCGCGATCCGCTCGGCGAGCAGGTCCACCGCCGCCGCGGCGAACGCGGCCCTGTCGATCTGCACGGTCGACAGTGCCGGCTCCGTGAAACGGGAGAGCTCCACGTCGTCGAAGCCGGTGACGAGCACGTCCTCCGGGACGCGGATCCCGCGCCCATGCAGGACATGCAGTGCGCCGGCGGCGAGCGAGTCGGTGAAGGCCAGGACGGCGTCGAACGGCACGCCGCGATCGAGCAGCTCGGCCATCGCGGCCGCCCCGCCGCTGATCGTCCAGTCCGCGTGGTTCGCCGTCAGACGCGGATCCGCGTGAAGGCCGGCCTCGGCGAGGGCCTGGCGCACGCCCTGCAGGCGGAGCCGGCTGGTGGCGGTCGCGATCGCGTGCTGGTCGTCGCCGCCGACGACGGCGATCCGGCGCGCACCACGGGCGATCACGTGCCGCGTCAGCTCGGCAGCCCCGGCGACGCTGTCGATCCCCACGTGGTCGACGAGCTGGTGCTCGACCTCTCCGATGAGCACGACCGGCAACTGGCGGTCGGCATCGGTGAGTGCGCTGTCCTCGAGCCGGATGGGGTTCAGGATCAGCCCGTCGACGAGGTGCGCACGGGCGCGGGAGAGGAGTTCGCGTTCGCGGCGCGGTTCGGATCCGGTCTGCTCGACCTGCACGGCGAAGCCCTTCAGGCGGGCGGCCTGGACGATGTGGTCGAGCAGTTCAGCGGAGAACGACGTCGCGAGATACGGGAGGGCGAGGGCGATCACCCCGGACCGGCCGTTGCGCAGACCGCGGGCGCTCAGGTTGGGCACGAAGTCGAGCTTGCGCATCGCGTCCTCGACGCGCTCGCGCGTGTCCTCGCGCACGAACACCGTGCCGGTGACCACGTTCGATACCGTCTTCGTCGAGACGCCGGCCAGTGATGCGACGTCCCGCATCGTCGCGCGCGTGCCCCCTGCCATGGGCACAGCCTATGCCTGCGCAGGCGGGGTCCGGATCCACGATCGTTCTATCGATGTAAGCGGGTTCTATGATGTGGCGATGAGCATCGGGACGAACTGGGCCGGCAACCTGCAGTACCGTGCGGCGGGGATCGCCCGTCCGCGCAACCGCGACGAACTGCACGATGCGCTCGCGACCCCGGGCCCGCTGCGTCCGCTCGGATCCCGGCACAGCTTCAACGCGATCGCCGACACCGCAGGCACGCTCATCGACCTCTCCGCGATGCCCGCCGACGTGCAGCAGACGGCGCCCGATGCCGTGCGCGTGCCCGGCGGCATCCGCTACGGCGACCTCGGCGCCGAGCTGCAGCGCCGCGGGCTGGCGCTGGCGAACCTCGCGTCGTTGCCGCACATCTCCGTCGCCGGCGCCGTGTCCACCGGGACGCATGGATCGGGCGATGCGATCGGATCCCTCGCCACGGCCGTGCGGTCGCTCACGTTCGCGGGCCCGGACGGTGAGCGCACGCTGCGACGTGGAGACGCGGACTTCGATGGGGCGGTCGTATCGCTTGGCGCGCTCGGCGTGATCGTCGAGCTCGAACTGGACGTGGAACCGGCGTACGACGTGGCGCAGACCGTGCACGAGGGCCCGGCGTGGGATGCCGTGCTTGGCGAGTTCGACCGGGTCACCGCGCTGGGCACGAGCGTCAGCCTGTTCAGCCGCTGGACCGACCGCGACCGGGCGGATCAGCTCTGGGTGAAGAACCGGGTCGGCGGAGTCGCTCTGGACGGGGAGCTGCTGGCGAGGCTGGGAACGAGTCCCGCTGTCGTGCAGCGGCATCCCATCCTCGGCGTCGCAGCCGAGGCCTGCACTCCGCAGCTCGGCGAGCCCGGACCCTGGCATGAACGGCTGCCTCATTTCCAGCTGGCGTTCACGCCCTCCGCGGGGGAGGAGCTGCAGAGCGAGTACCTGGTGCCGCGGCGCGACGCGGTGCGTGCGATCGAGGCGATCCGCGCCCTCGCCGACCGGATCGCACCGCTGCTGCTCGTGAACGAGATCCGCACGGTCGCCGCCGATGACCTGTGGCTGAGCTCGTCGTACGGCGAGGGCGCGGTCGGACTGCACTTCACCTGGCGCCGCGACCAGCCCGCGGTCGAGGCGCTGCTGCCCGTGATCGAGGCGGTGCTGCCCGACACCGCCCGTCCGCACTGGGGCAAGCTCGCCACGCTCGAACCGGCCGAGATCCGCCGCCGCTACGCCCGCTGGGCCGACTTCGCGGCGCTCGCGCGTCGGATGGATCCGGGCGGCCGGTTCCGCAACGCGTACCTGGAGCGGCTCGGGCTGTAGCGTCCGGCGGTTGCGGTTGCGGTTGCGGTTGCGGTTGCGGTTGCGGTTGCGGTTGCGGTTGCGGCTGTGGCCGCGCACCAGCCGTTCAGGTCGCACTTTCTGCTGCCTGGAGTCCCTCAACGGAGCACAGATTGCGACCTGAGCACCAGGATCGCGACCTGAAGCAGTTCGCCGGGAAGGGTTCCTCCTCGCACCGGATCCGTGACGCCGCATGCCGGCCTCGTCGTCGGCGAGCGGCGCTGGGCCCGTACACTCGCAGGCGTGAGTGAGTCGAAGCCCCAGCGCGCCGCCGGAGTGCGGGAGGTCGCCGCGCTCGCGGGCGTCTCGCGGCAGACCGTGTCGCGCGTGCTCAACGACCATCCGGACGTCGCACCCGACACGCACGCCCGCGTCGTGGCGGCGATGGAGGAGCTCGGCTACCGCATGAACAACGCCGCGCGGGCGCTCGGCACGCACCGCACCCGCACGATCGGCGTCCTCGCCTCGGATGCCCTGCAGTACGGCCCCTCGCGGAGCATGGCGGCGATCGAGGCCTCGGCGCGCGAGGCCGGGTACTGGATCACGGCGGCGTTCGCCGACTCCGGCGACGAGGCCTCCGTCCGCGACGCGATCGAGCACCTGCGCGCCCAGTCCGTGGACGGGATGATCGTGTTCGCGCCGCATGCCCGCACGCTCGACGTGCTCGACGCGCTGCGCATCGGCACACCCGTGGTCATCCTGCACGCCGCCGAGCGGGCAGACTTCTCGGTCGATCAGCGGGCCGGCGCGCGCCTGGCCGTGGCGACCCTCGCCGACGCCGGACACGAGCGGATCGCCCACCTCGCCGGTCCCGCGGACTGGCTCGAAGCCGAAGCGCGTGCGGCCGGCTTCGCCGAGGAGCTCGCCGCGCGCGGTCTGCCCGTCGGCGCAGTCTTCGCGGGTGACTGGAGCCCGCGCTCGGGCCACGAGGCCGCGGCGGCCGTGATCGCCTCCGACGCGACCGCCGTCTTCGCCGCGAACGACCAGATGGCGCTCGGTCTGATCGGCGGCCTGCGCGCGGCGGGCGTGGACGTTCCGGCGCAGCTCAGCATCGTCGGGTTCGACGACGTGCCCGAAGCGGCGTACGCCTGGCCGCCGCTCACGACCGTGCGACAGGACTTCGAGGAGCTCGCGCGGCGTGCGGTCGCGCAGGTGATCGCGCAGAGCGGATCCGGTGCTCCCGGCGCCGGCAGCACGGGGGCATCGGACGCGCCGGCGTCCGCGGTATCCGGCTCGACGGATCCGATCGCCCCCGTCCTGGTCGCTCGCGACTCGGTGGTCCCGCCCCCGGCCTGAGTGCCCTGGATCCGCATGGTCCCCGTCCGTTCGGGCCGCAGCTTCTGTCCCCCCGGGGCGTTCAGGTCGCAGTTTCTGCGGCTTGAGGGGTCTCGATAGAGCCGAAAGTGCGACCTGAGCTGCACAAGTGCGACCTGAGCTGCACAAGTGCGACCTGAGGCGTCCGGCACGTCGGCGTCGCCGGTCGCCTCGCGCACGGAGCCTGTGGATAACGTCTGACGCCTGGCGCCGATACTGACACGGTGGGGGAGTGTCCCGCTCCCAACCGCTCCCTGATGCACTCGGCTCCTCGTTCGCCGTCGGCGAGGCCCAGGCCCTCGGAGTGCGGCCCGGACGGCTGCGCGGCTCCGACCTGCTCCGGCCCTACTCCGGGCTGCGCGCTCGCCGCTCCGCTTTCGCGCCGGAGCATGACGAGGATCCTTTCGCCGCACAGCGACGGATCCGAGTCGAGCAGGCGCTGGCGTACGCCCCGCGGCTGCGTCCCGGCCAGTACTTCAGCCATGAGACGGCTGCGGCGCTGTGGGGCGGACCGCTGCCGCTCGTCCGTGAGGATCGCGTCGTCGGCGTGCACGTGAGCACCCTCGGTGAGGGGCCGCTCGTGCGGGCCGCAGGCGTGGAGCGCCATCGCGGGGATCCGAGATTCGTCCGGGTGCGCACCGATCTCGGCGTTCCTGTCGCCTCGCCTGCTTCGACCTGGACGCAGATGGGGCACCTGCCGTTCTTCGCGCTGGTGGCTCTCGGTGACTGCTTCTGCCGGTTGTGGCGGCCTGGCGTGGGGCGTCCGCATGCAGGGAAACCACAGTTGGCGACCGTCGCCCAGCTCCGCGCCGACATCGGTGCGGGACGACGCCTCGGGGCTCCGATGCTGCGCGAGGCGATCGAGTGGGTCCGGGAGGACTCCTGGTCGCCGCGGGAGTCCGAGCTTCGCTGTCTGATCGTCGCCGCAGGGCTGCCCGAGCCGCTGCTGAACGTCGATCTGTTCGACGGCTCGACGTTCTTGGGCTGCGTCGACATGGTCTACCCGGAGCGGAAGGTGGCGATCGAATACCTGGGGCGGGTGCACGCGAGCAGCTGGGGCACGGACGTGGAACGGCTGGCACGACTTCGCGCGGCCGGGTGGACGGTGATCGAGGTCACGGCGGAGCTCCTTGCGGATCCGCCAGAGCTGCTTGGCCGAATATGGCGCGCGCTCGGCTTCTGAACCCCGCCCAGCGACGGTTTCGCGGGTGAGCCCCCCGGCGGTGGTGTCGGCGTGTGCGCCCGAGGTCGAACGGGCGCCGGCTCGCGGCGTCCGTTTCGGCGTCTGCGCCGGCTCGCGTTCCCCGCTCAGGTCGCACTTCCATCGTTCAGGTCGCAGTTTCTGCGGCTTGGAGAGCCTCGATAGAGCCGAAAGTGCGACCTGAGCAGCGGTAGTGCGACCTGAACGGCAGGAGTGCGACCTGAGCAGCGGGAGTGCGACCTGAACGGCAGGAGTGCGTCCCGCCGGGGATCGCGTCGTTCGGAGGGCGTGCAACGAGCCCGGTCCGGGCACCGCTTGACGGACCGAGCGCAGGGATGCCAGACTTGCCGTGACCGGTCACAGTAGCCCAGGAACCCCGGGCGCCACCCGAGAGGATCCGAATGGCCACCTTCGCTCCCGAGATCGAGCAGGCGATCGACGCCGTCCGCGCCGATGTGGCCCGGCTGCATGCCGAGCTCGTGCGCTACGGCCTCGTGGTCTGGACCGGCGGCAACATCTCCGGCCGCGTCCGGCTCTCGGAAGACGGCAGCGGCGACCTGTTCGTGATCAAGCCCTCGGGCGTCGGCTACGACGACCTCGCTCCGGAGAACATGATCCTCTGCGACCTCGACGGCACCGCGATTCCGGGCAGCCTGGGCAGCGACCGCAGCCCGTCCAGCGACGCCGCGGCGCACGCCTACGTCTACCGGAACATGCCCGAGGTCGGCGGCGTCGTGCACACCCACTCCGACTACGCCGTGGCCTGGGCGGCGCGCGGTGAGGAGATCCCCTGCGTGATCACCGCGATGGCCGACGAATTCGGCGGACCCATCCCGGTCGGGCCGTTCGCGATCATCGGCGACGACTCGATCGGCCGGGGGATCGTTCAGACTCTGCGTGGGCACCGCAGCCGTGCGGTGCTCATGCAGAACCACGGCCCGTTCACGATCGGCGTCGACGCGAAGGACGCGGTCAAGGCCGCCGTCATGGTCGAGGACGTCGCGCGCACGGTGCACCTCGCCCGCGAGGCGGGGCCGCTCATCCCGATCCCGCAGGAGGCGATCGACAGCCTCTACAACCGGTACCAGAACGTCTACGGCCAGAACACGGACGCCCGCCGATGAGCGCGCGAGACGACATCCTCGCCGGTCGCACGAGCCTCGGCATCGAGCTGGGATCCACGCGCATCAAGGCGTGCCTGATCGGATCCGATCCGGCCGTCGTGCTCGCGAGCGGATCCTCATCCTGGGAGAACCGCCTCGAGGGCGGACTGTGGACCTACGGCCTGGACGAGGTCTGGGCCGGCCTCCAGGAGGCCTACGCGACGCTCGTCGCCGACGTGCACGACCGCTACGGCGTGCGGCCGACGACGTTCGGCGCCCTCGGCATCTCCGCCATGATGCACGGCTACCTCGCCTTCGACGCGGAGGGCGGGTTGCTCGTGCCGTTCCGCACGTGGCGCAACACGAACACCGCGGTCGCAGCGGCGGAGCTCACGGAGCTGCTCGGCGTGAACATCCCACTGCGCTGGTCGATCGCGCACCTGCATCAGGCGGTGCTCGACGGCGAGGAGCACGTGCCGCGGATCGCGAGCGTGAACACCCTCGCCGGATACGTGCACGAGCGCCTGACCGGCCGCCGCGTGCTCGGCGTCGGCGACGCCTCGGGCATGTTCCCGATCGACTCCGCGACCGGCGACTACGACGCGGCCATGGTCGCGTTCTACGACGCGCTCGCCGCGGCCCGGCTTCCCGCACCCCTGCGCGCACTGCTCCCCGCGGTGCTGCCCGCGGGCGCCGACGCCGGCGCGCTCACCGGCGAGGGTGCGCTGCTGCTGGATCCGTCCGGATCCCTCGCGGCCGGCATCGCGCTCTGCCCGCCCGAGGGCGACGCCGGCACCGGCATGGTCGCCACGAACGCGGTCGCCCCTCGCTCCGGCAACATCAGCGCCGGCACGAGCATCTTCGCGATGGTCGTGCTCGAGCGGCCGCTCGGGGGCCTGCACCACGAGATCGACCTCGTCACGACCCCGGCTTGCGACGCCGTCGCCATGGTGCACTGCAACAACGGCGCGAGCGAGCTCGCCGCCTGGGCGGGGCTGTTCGCCCGCTTCGCCGCCGCGGCCGGGGCACCCGTGAGTGACGACACCGCGTTCGAGGCGCTGTTCCGCGAGGCGCTCGCGGGCGAGGCCGACGCCGGCGGGCTGCTCGCCTACAACCACCTCGCGGGGGAGCCGATCGCCGGGCTCACCGAGGGACGCCCGCTTCTCGTGCGCACCCCCGACAGCGCCTTCACGCTGGCGAACTTCATGCGCGCCCAGCTCTACGGCGTGTTCGGCACACTCGCACTGGGCATGCAGACCCTCGCGGCGGAGGGCGTGCAGCTCGATCGGATGTATGCCCATGGCGGCATGTTCCGCACCGCGGGCGTGGCGCAGCGCTTCCTCGCCGGCGCCCTGGGTGCGCCCGTGGCCGTGGGCGAGGCCGCCTCCGAAGGCGGAGCGTGGGGGATCGCGGTGCTCGCGTCGTACCTCGCGCACGCGGGCGAACGGAGCCTGGGCGACTACCTCGACCGGCAGGTGTTCGCCTCGGCGGACATCGTCGTCGCCGACCCGGATCCCGACGACCTCGCCGGATTCGCCGCCTACCTCGACCGCTACCGCGCCGGCCTCGCCATCGAAGCCGCCGCCGTCGCCTCCCTCTGATCCGACCGGACCGAACGTCACCGCGCGGATCCGACATCCGCACTCCACAACCGAAAGAACTCCGATGACCCGCACTCCGCTCACCACCTCGCTCGACGGCTACGAGGTCTGGTTCCTCACCGGCAGCCAGCACCTGTACGGCCCCGAGACGCTCGCGCAGGTCGCCGAGCAGTCGCAGCAGATCGCGCGGATCCTCGACGAGGCCGGCGACGTGCCGGTGCGGATCGTGTGGAAGCCGGTGCTCACCGACGCGGCCTCCATCAAGCGCACCGCGCTGGAGGCCAACGCCGATGAGAAGGTCATCGGGCTGATCGCCTGGATGCACACCTTCAGCCCCGCGAAGATGTGGATCGCGGGCCTCGACGCGCTGCAGAAGCCGCTTGCGCACCTGCACACCCAGGCCAACGTGGAGCTGCCCTGGGCCGACATCGACTTCGACTTCATGAACCTGAACCAGGCCGCGCACGGCGACCGTGAGTTCGGGTACATCCAGACCCGGCTCGGCGTGCCGCGCAAGACGATCGTCGGGCACGCGTCCGACCCGCGCGTGCAGCGCGAGTTGGGCATCTGGCAGCGCGCCGCCGCCGGTCTCGCCGCGAGCCGCGACCTCAAGCTCGCCCGTTTCGGCGACAACATGCGCTTCGTCGCGGTGACGGAGGGGGACAAGACCGAGGCCGAGCTGCGCTTCGGCGTGCAGGTGAACACCTGGGGCGTTAACGAGCTCGCTGACGCCGTCGCGGCGGCCGCCGAGGCCGACATCGACGCGCTCGTCCTCGAGTACGAGGAGCTGTACGAGGTCGTCCCCGAGCTGAGGCGGGGAGGGGAGCGTCACCAGTCGCTGCGCGACGGCGCGGCGATCGAGTTGGGCCTGCGCGCCTTCCTGGAAGAGGGCGGGTTCAGCGCCTTCACGACCTCCTTCGAGGACCTCGGCACGCTGAAGCAGCTCCCCGGGCTCGCCGTGCAGCGGCTCATGGCCGAGGGGTACGGCTTCGGCGCGGAGGGCGACTGGAAGACCGCCGTTCTCGTGCGCATCGCGAACGTCATGGGGGCAGGTCTGCCCGGAGGCGCGAGCCTCATGGAGGACTACACCTACGACATGACCCCTGGTGACGAGCTCATCCTCGGCGCGCACATGCTGGAGGTGTCACCCTCGCTGACCACGCGCAAGCCCACTCTCGAGATCCACCCGCTCGGCATCGGCGGCAAGGATGACCCGGTGCGCCTGGTCTTCACCGCGGATCCCGGATCCGCCGTCGTCGTCGCCCTCAGCGACATGCGCGACCGGTTCCGCCTCACCGCCAACGTCGTCCAGAACGTCGAGCCGCGCGCCGCGCTGCCGAAGCTGCCGGTCGGCCGCGCCGTCTGGAAGCCGCAGCCCGACTTCACGACCTCGGCGGCTGCGTGGCTGACCGCCGGTGCCGCGCACCACACGGTGATGTCCACGGCCGTCGGCATCGAGGCGTTCCGCGACTTCGCCGAGATGGCCGAGGTCGAGCTCCTCGTGATCGACGAGAGCACCACACTGGGCGAATTCCAGAAGCAGGTCCGCTGGAACCAGGCGTACTACCGCCTCGCCCAGGGGCTGTGACCGTGGCGGAGCCGCGCAGCGCTGTCCCTCATCCGATCGAGCCGCGCAGCGGGCGGCAGCTGCGCATCGCAGCGCACGGCTACGAGGCCGACATCGCGTCCGTCGGTGCGACCCTGCGCGCGCTGCGGTTCGAGGGGCGCGATCTCGTCGTGCCGTTCGACGCCGACGAGGTGCGGCCGGGGTTCCGCGGCGCGACGCTCGCGCCCTGGCCGAACCGCATCGTCGACGGGCGCTACGAGTTCGGCGGGGTCGAGCACCGGCTTCCGCTCACCGAGCCCGAGCGCGGACAGGCGCTGCACGGCCTCGTCGCCTGGAGCGAGTTCGCCGACCGCGTCGTGGATCCGGATCGCGTCGTGCTGGCGTCGACCATCGAGCCGCAGTCGGGATACCCGTTCCGGGTCGAGGTCGAGGTGGAGTATCGCCTGGACGCCGATGGGCTCACGCAGACCGTGACCGGGCGCAACCTCGGCGTCGACGAGGCGCCGTGGGGGACCGGTCCGCACCCCTATCTCGTGGCCGAGCCCATGCCGGTCGCGGATGTCGCGGATGTCGCGGGAGGAACGGGATCCGCCGTGCCGCCCGTCGACGGCTGGACCCTGCTGCTGCCCGCCTCGGCGGTGCTCACCGTGACCACGGACCGGCTCAGCCCGATCGCGCTGGAACCCGTCGAGACCCACCCGGACTGGGACTTCCGCACACCGCGGCGGATCGGGCCCACGTTCATCGATCACGCGTTCACGGGGCTGTCGCAGATGGGCGGATCCACGACGGTCGAGCTGCGCGCCGGTGAGCGCGGCGGCGTCGCCCTCACCTGGGATACGGCGTGCCCCTGGGTGCAGATCCACACCGCGGACACTCCGGACGCTCCCGCCACGCACCGGCGCGGACTCGCGGTCGAGCCGATGACGTGCGCGCCCGATGCGTTCAACTCCGGCGCCGGTCTCGTGGTGCTGGAACCCGGCGCCGCGCATGCCGCGAGCTGGCGGATCCACGCGCTGTAGCCGACACGTCGTCGCGACGTGCGTCTCTGCGGGAATTCTGCTCGAACGGGGCAGTTCTCCCCATCGATCTGGCGCGGGCCGCTCGCTAGTCTGAACCCATGGCCACAGAGGGGGAACCGCCGCAGGGCGGACATGAGCTCGATTTCGGAACCGGGTCGCAGGATCCGACCCCGCCACCGCCGGCGGCACCGGCGCCGGCAGAAGGCGAGGCGGTGAACCCCGCATCCGGTCCTCCGGTCGCTCCGGAACAGTCGCATCCCGCGCCGGGACAGGCCTTCCCTCCGCCGGGCCAGCCCTCGCCGGCGCAGCCGGATCAGCCGTATGGCGCGCAGCCGGGTCAGCCCTATGCCGCACAGCCGGGTCAGCCCTGGCCGGCGCAGCCGGGCCAGCCCTCTGCGGCACAGCCCGGACAGTCGTATCCCGGCCAGCCCGCGCAGCCCTATGCCGCACAGCCAGGTCAGGCCTACCCCGGCCAGCAGTACCCCGGTCAGCCGGGCCAGCCCTACGGAGCGCAGCCCGGCCCGCAGTATCCGGGCCAGCCGGGACAGCCGTACGGAGCCCAGCCGGGTCAGCCCTACGGCGTGCAGCCCGGTCAGCCCTACACGGGCCAGCCCGGACAGCCCTACCCCGGTCAGGCCGGTGGTGCGCAGCCGCCGAAGAAGTCGTCGAAGGGCTTGCTCTGGGGCCTGATCGGTGGCGGTGTCGCCGTGCTCATCATCGCGATCCTGGTCGTCGCCCTGCTCGTGGTGCCGGCTCTCACCCGCTCCTCGGTGACGGCGGCAGACACGGTGAAGGCCTACCTGACGGCCGTCTCCAAGAGCGACGCGAAGGCCGCGCTCGGCTATCTCGAGAGCGTCCCCGACAAGAAACTGCTCACAGACTCGGTGCTGAAGGCCTCCGACAAGCTCGGTGGCGTCAGCCACATCTCGGTGAAGAAGGGCGGCGAGAGCAAGTACTCCGCCACGGTCCCGGCGACGTTCGAGGTGAGCGGACGCACCGTGTCGACGACGTACGAGGTGTACAAGGACAAGGACACCTGGAAGATCGCGAACGGCGTGACGCCGATCTCGCTGGACAGCCTGCGCGGCCTGGACGCGACATTCAACGGCGTTCCCGCGGCCGAGATCAGCAACGCGTACGTCTTCCCCGGCACCTACGAGATCGCACTGGACTCGAAGTACTTCTCGATCGATGGCGACTCGACCTTCGCCATCGCGTCGTCCGACGACGCCTCGGCGTTGTACGACGTGCACACGAAGCTCAACGACGCCGGTGTCACCGAGTTCCGCTCGCTCGTGCGCACCGCCGTCGAGGCGTGCGTGGCCATGAAGACGCTGGCGACGCCGTGCGGCATGGACATCACCGCGATCGACCTCTCCGGGGCGAGCCCGGTGGAGGGTACGGTCACCCGCACGCTCACGGCCGACGGCAGTGCAAAGCTCGATGCCCTGCAGCCGGAGAGCAGTGGATCCACGCCGACGGTCGTCTCTGCATACGACTACATCAGCGTCGACATGAGTCTGCAGGGCAGTGACGGTCAGACCTACACCGTCACGTTCGGCGGGACCCTCGACACCCCGACCGTCGACTTCGGCAAGAGTGATCCCCAGGTCACGTGGCAGCAATGAGCGACTGACGCCGCCCGCGCACGAGTGAACCCCCGCCGACCCGATTCGGCGGGGGTTCTGCGGTTCGTGACCGCGTGGGAGCCCGTGCAGGAAAGCCGGGCGCATCCCATTGCGCGGGGAAAGACGAGCACCCGATCCGGCCAGCGTCTGCGGCCCGCGCAGGATCCGTTGTACGTGCCGAAGGTGACCGGCAGGTGAACTCGGCGTCAGGTGTCGGTGAATTACATGGGAGTCCTCCTAATTGCATGGGCGACCATGTAATCTGGATCCAGCGTCGACGACGACGCAGAACCAGGAGCACACGATGGTCCGCGACATCACCCACTTCATCGGAGGATCCGAAGTCCCCGGCACCTCGGGACGCTGGGGGGAGGTCTTCGATCCTTCGACCGGCGCCGTGCAGGCGCGGGTGCCGCTGGCGAGCGGGGACGAGGTGCGTGCGGCGATCGCGAATGCCGAAGCCGCTCAGCCCGCGTGGGCGGAGACGAACCCGCAGAAGCGTGCGCGGGTGCTCATGCGCTTCCTCGAGCTGGTCCGCGACGAGATGGACGACCTGGCCGCCTTGCTCTCCAGCGAGCACGGCAAGACGCTGGATGACGCCAAGGGCGACATCCAGCGCGGCGTCGAGGTGATCGAGTTCTGCGTCGGCGCTCCGCACCTGCTCAAGGGGGAGTACTCCACCGGCGTCGGCACCGGTATCGACGTGTACTCGCTGCGCCAGCCGCTCGGCGTGGTCGCCGGCATCACGCCGTTCAACTTCCCCGCGATGATTCCGCTGTGGCAGATGGGCCCGGCGATCGCCGCCGGCAATGCGTTCATCCTCAAGCCCAGTGAGCGCGATCCCTCGGTGCCGGTGCGGATCGCCGAGCTGTTCCTGGAGGCTGGTCTTCCCGCGGGGATCCTCAACGTCGTGCACGGCGACAAGGAGGCCGTCGACGTGCTGCTCACCGATGAGCGCGTGCGCGCGATCGGCTTCGTCGGATCCACTCCGATCGCCGAGTACATCTACACGACCGCGAACGCGCACGGCAAGCGTGCGCAGTGCTTCGGCGGGGCGAAGAACCACCTCGTCGTGATGCCGGACGCCGATCTGGACCAGGCCGCGGACGCCCTCATCGGCGCCGGCTACGGCTCGGCGGGGGAGCGGTGCATGGCGATCTCGGTCGCCGTGCCGGTCGGCGAGGAGACCGCGGACGCGCTCGCCGCGAAGCTCGCCGAGCGCGTGGCCGCGCTCAAGGTCGGCCCCTCGCTCGAACCCGGCATGGACTACGGCCCGCTCGTGAACCGCGCGGCTGTCGAGCGCGTGACCGACTACATCCAGCAGGGCATCGACGCCGGTGCCGAACTGCTCGCCGACGGGCGCGGATTCGCCGTGGATGGTCATGAGGAGGGCTTCTACCTCGGCCCGACGCTGTTCGACCGGGTCACGACGGACATGTCGATCTACCGGGAGGAGATCTTCGGACCGGTGCTCGTGATCGCCCGCGCGGCGGACTACGAGGAGGCGCTGCGGATGGCGTCCGAGCACGAGTTCGGCAATGGCGTGGGCATCTTCACCCGCGACGGCGACGCGGCCCGCGACTTCGTGGCCCGGGTGAACGTCGGCATGGTCGGCGTGAACGTGCCGATCCCCGTGCCGATCGCCTACTTCACCTTCGGCGGCTGGAAGCGCAGCGGCTTCGGCGACCTCAACCAGCACGGTGCCGACGCGTTCCGCTTCTACACGAAGACCAAGACCGTGACCTCGCGATGGCCGGCGGCGGGTGTCCGCGAAGGCGCCAGCTTCGTCATCCCGACCATGCACTGACCCGGCCGCAGGCAGCGGAAACACCAGAAGGACACGACATGACCACCGTCGCCACCCCGATCACGATGACCAGTGAAGAGCGTGCCGCCATCCTCGGCGCCGTGCGCGAGTTCGCCGAGACCGAGCTCGCCCCGTTCGCCGCCGAGCGCGACGAGAAGCACCTCTTTCCCCGCGAGACCCTGCGCGCCGCGGGCGAGCTGGGCCTCGGAGGCATTTACGTGCGCGAGGACTCCGGGGGCACCGGGCTCGAGCGCGTCGACACCGTCGCGATCTTCGAGGAGCTCGCCAAGGGCGACCCGACGATCGCCGCCTACATCTCCATCCACAACATGGTCGTCTGGATGATCGACAGCTACGCGACCGACGCGCAGCTCGCGCGATGGATGCCCGAGCTCACCACGATGGAGGGGTTGGGCAGCTACTGCCTCACCGAGCCGGGAGCAGGATCCGACGCCGCGGCGCTCGCGACGAGTGCGACCCGGGACGGCGATGACTACGTGCTCACCGGGGTGAAGCAGTTCATCTCCGGCGCCGGCGAGGCCGCGGTCTACATCGTGATGGCCCGGACGGGCGCCGCCGGCGCGCGCGGCATCTCCGCCTTCCTGGTTCCGGGCGATGCGGCCGGCCTCAGCTTCGGGGCGCCGGAGAAGAAGATGGGCTGGCACGCGCAGCCCACCCGCCAGGTGATCCTGGACGGCGTGCGGGTCCCCGCGACGAGCATGCTCGGAGCCGAGGGACAGGGTTTCGCGATCGCGATGAGTGCCCTGAACGGTGGCCGCCTCAACATCGCGGCCTGCTCGATCGGCGGCGCGCAGTGGGCGCTGGATCGCGCCGTGCAGTACGTGCACGAGCGCGAGGCCTTCGGTGAACCCCTCGCCGAGAAGCAGTCCATCCTGTTCGCCGTCGCCGACATGCGCACGGATCTGCAGGCGGCGCGGCTCATGGTGCGCGACGGTGCGCAGGCCGTGGACGAGAAGGCGCCGGACGCCACGATGCGCTGCGCGATGGCCAAGCGCTTCGCGACCGACGCCGGGTTCGATGTGGCCAACAGGGCCCTTCAGCTGCACGGCGGGTACGGGTACCTTCAGGACTACGGGATCGAGAGGGTCGTCCGTGATCTGCGGGTGCATCAGATCCTGGAAGGGACGAACGAGATCATGAGACTCATCGTCGGACGCGAGATGCTGCGCCCCTCCGGATCCGCCTCCATGCGCCAGGGGACGGTGGCGTCATGACGCGCATCGCGTTCCTCGGCCTCGGCCACATGGGCTTGCCCATGGCGAAGAACCTGCTCGCCGCCGGGCACGAGGTGATCGGTTTCGACGTGGTGTCCGCCGCGGTGGACGCCGCCGCGGCGGCGGGCCTGCCGGTCGCGCAGTTCGGCGTGGACGCGGTCGCCGGCGCCGAGGTCGTCATCACGATGTTCCCGGCCGGCAAGCACGTGATCGCCGCCTACGAGAACGAGCTGCTGGGCGCGGCCGACCCCGGCACGCTGTTCATCGAGAGCTCGACGATCGCCGTCGACGAGGCGCGCGTCGCGCACGCACTCGCGATCGAGGCCGGGCACCGCAACATCGACGCCCCCGTGTCGGGCGGCGTCGTGGGGGCCGAGAACGGCACGCTCGCCTTCATGGTGGGCGGATCCGACGAGGACTTCGCCGCCGCGCTCCCGCTGCTCGAGGCCATGGGCAAGCGCATCGTGCACTGCGGCGGGCCCGGGCTCGGGCAGGCGGCGAAGGTGTGCAACAACATGATCCTCGGTATCTCCCAGATCGCCGTGGCCGAGGCGTTCGTCCTCGGCGAGCGGCTGGGCCTCGAGCACCAGGCGCTGTTCGACGTGGTGTCGCAGGCGTCGGGTCAGTGCTGGTCGATCACGACGAACTGCCCCGTCCCCGGCCCGGTGCCGACAAGTCCGGCCAACCGCGACTATCAGCCCGGGTTCGCCGGCGCGCTCATGGCGAAGGACCTGGGGCTCGCGCTGCAGGCGATCGAGGGCACGGGCACGGACGCGCAGATGGGCCGGCTCGCGCAGCAGATCTATGCGACGTTCGCGGCCGGCCCCGGTGCCGCCCGCGACTTCTCCGGGATCATCACCGACATCCGCGACGCGTCCTGATCGGATCCGCGCCGTCACCGGATCCGCGTCACGTGTCGCGCAAGCGCCGTCCGTAGCGACACGGACACCGTGCGTTCACCGACATCGGAGATACTGGAAGCGCCACGAAGGTGCGGCGAAAGGATGACCATGGCCACGAGCGAGTACGAGACGATCCTCACGGAGCAGCGCGGACGGGTCGGCTGGATCACCCTGAACCGGCCGCAGGCGCTCAACGCGCTGAACTCGCAGGTCGCCGAGGAGGTCACCGCCGCCGCCGCTGCCTTCGACGCGGACGAGGGCGTCGGTGCGATCGTCGTGACGGGATCCGAGAAGGCCTTCGCCGCGGGCGCCGACATCAAGGAGATGGAGGGGATGTCCGCGGCCGAGATCACCGCGACCGACCACTTCGGCGTGTGGCGCGACTTCGCCGCCGTGCGCACCCCGGTCATCGCCGCCGTGTCCGGCTTCGCCCTGGGCGGGGGATGCGAGCTCGCGATGATGTGCGACATCATCCTCGCCGCGGACAACGCCAAGTTCGGCCAGCCCGAGGTGAACCTCGGGGTGATCCCCGGCATGGGCGGCACGCAGCGGCTCATCCGCGCGGTCGGCTACTACAAGGCGGCCGAGCTCGTGCTGTCCGGGCGGATCATGGGCGCCGAGGAGGCCGAGCGCGCGGGCCTGGTGTCGCGCGTGGTTCCGACGGCCGAGCTGCTCGCCGAGGCGTCGACGCTCGCCGAGACGATCGCGTCGAAGTCGCTGCCGTCGATCCTCGCCGCGAAGGCGACGCTCGACGCCGCCATGGAGACCACGCTCGCGGTCGGACTCGACATCGAGCGGGAGGCCTTCGCCTCCCTGTTCGACACGGTCGACCAGAAGGAGGGCATGGCCGCCTTCCGTGAGAAGCGACCGCCCCAGTTCGTGAACCGGTGATCGACATGGCCGACATTCGCTCCCTCGGATCCTTCCCGGTTCCGTCCGGCGATGATGCAACCGGGCGTGACCGGGACGACTCCAACGTGGTGCCGCTCTTTGCGGACGGCGCTCTGCCCGACTCCGACGATCTGCGGCTTTCGGAGGACGACCGGCGAGAGCTGGTCGGCTGGACGATCGCCTGCGCCGAGCGGCTGCTGCCGCTGTTCCAGGCCGAGCGTCCCGACGACGACCGCCCCCGGGAGGCGCTCGCCGCTGCGGAGGCGTTCCTGCGCGGTGAGCTCGACATCGACGCCGTGCGGGAGAAGGCGTTCGCCTGCCACGAGGCCGCGCGGCAGGCGCAGGATCCGAGTGCCGTCGCCGCCGCGCGCGTCTGCGGGCAGGCTGTGGCCGTCGCGCACCTCGCCGGACACAGCCGTCAGGTGCCGCGGCACACGGCCCGGGCGTTCCCCGGCGACCGCTCTCGCCGCGACGAGGAGCTCGCCTGGCAGCGGATGAACATCCCGGCCCGCTTCGACGCCTACGTGTACGACGGCGACTGAGCCGGCCGGGACCCTCACCACTCCGCCGCGTCGGAAAACGGAGAGCCCCTCGGCGTGTCGATGCTCGCGAGCGTCGCGACACGCCGGAGGGGCCACGCACCCCTCTCCGTTTTCCGACTGCGTGCTCGGATCCGGTCACAGGATGCGCCGATCCGGGTCAGTCCTCCGAGACGACGACCGTCACCTCGATGTTCCCGCGGGTCGCATTCGAGTACGGGCAGACCTGGTGCGCGGCGTCGGCGAGAGCCTGGGCCTGGGACTGCTCGAGCCCGGGGAGGACGACCTCGAGGCGCACCGCGAGCTGATAGCCGCCCTGGCCGTTCGGGCCGATCTGCACGCGGCCGGCGACGGAGGAATCGGCGATCGACACCTTCTGCGCACGGGCCACGGAATGAAGCGCGGAGTGGAAGCACGCGCTGTATCCGGCGGCGAAGAGCTGCTCGGGGTTCGCGCCGTCGCCGGAGCCGCCCATCTCGCGGGGGATCGCCAGGTCCAGTTCGACGCGGCGGTCGGTCGTGACGACCCGGCCGTTGCGGCCGGCTCCTGTGGCGATGGCTTCGGCTGTGTAGAGGACGTCCATGGGTGATCTCCTTCAGATCGAGGTGGGGGTGGTCGATGGGGTCACGGCTGCGGCGCGCGGCCGGCGGCGACGGCGTGCATGGATGACGAGATCGTGTGCAGCCTGCGGATGAGGTCTTCGGCGCTCGTGCGGTCGGGGAGGGCGAAGCCCTCGGCGATCTGACGGGGGATCTCACGGAGCTCCTCGCGCAGTCGAAGGCCGTGAGCGGTCAAGCCGATCGAGACGACCCGCTCATCGGGGGGGCGTCGTTCGCGCACGATCAGATCGTTGCCCTCCATGCGGCGCAGAAGAGGGGACAGGGTGCCGGAGTCGAGCTGCAGGCGATCGCCGAGCGACGAGACCGTCTGCTCGCCGTCCAGCCACAGGGTCACGAGCACCAGATACTGCGGGTACGTGAGGCCCCACGGTTCGAGCAGCACGCGATAGGCCTGGGTCGTCGCGCGGGTCGCGGCGTAGAGCGCGAAGCACACCATCTCGTCGGTTGCAGCCATGCCGTAAGCATTGCACACAAGCTAGTTGTGCACAACTTAACGCGGACGAGGCAGCGTCGGCGATCGGGCTCGATCCCGCCTCGTCAGCTGCGCAGCTCGTCGAGGGCTTTGGCGATGCGGCGGTCGCGGGTCGCCTCCTGCTTGGCGTCGGCGACGGACCCCGCGATCTCCTTGCGGCGAGTGAAGCTGAGCGCCTCGTAGGCGGCGGTGAGCCCGGCCTCGGCGAGGGCGGACGCCAACGTGTCGGGCACGTCGACCGTGCGCTCGGCGACGTCCGGCGTGATCACCGCGTCGAACTCCTCGCCGAGCTCCACGCCCATGGCGGCGCGGTTCGCCTTGCTGAAGCCGATGAGGTTCTTGCCGCCCATGCGCGCGAGGCGCAGGCGCGCGGTGTTCGCTCCGATCGTCACCGCGACGGGGAAGGCCTTCGCGGTGCTGATCTCTGCGACCTGTGCATCGGTGAGCACGATGGCTCCTGCCGGTCCCATGGGCTCGAGGACGGTGCGGATCCGCAGTTCGGTCATGCGCGTCAGCTTACGACCGCTCCGCCAGAGCGGCGAGGGTGTCGTTGCGCTGCTCGATGAGCCGGACCAGGTGCCGCCTCATCACGAGTGCGTCGACGAGCCGCCCGATCGGGCCGAACGGCGAGCGGAACACGATCTCGTCGCGCATGAGGGTCGCGTGCTCGCCGGGGCGTTCGAGAGTCCCCGGAGCCGGATCCGGCTCGAAGGTGTGGCGGTGCCGGAACTCGGCGAACGGGCCGCGGATCTGCCGGTCCGAGAACGCGTGCGGCTCGTCCACGTCGAACACGAGCGAGGTCATCCGGAAGCGGATCCCGAAGTGCCGCGCGTCCCAGGTGACGGTGTCGCCCTCGGTCATCCGGCCGGAGCGCACGCCGTCGGCGATGCGTTCGTCGTGCGTCACCATCGAGTCGACATGCACGCCGACGTCGAGGGAGAGGGCGAACACCCGCTCGATGGGTGCGGCGATCGTCCGCTCCAGGACGAAGGATCCCATCAGAGCGGATCCGGCTGCGGACGCGGGTCCGCGAAGTCCCCCGCGGCCTTGCGCATGCGCGCCACGATCGCGACGAGATCCGCGCCGTCCTCGGGGGAGATCCCCGGATCCGTGAACACCTCGTCGTTGAGCGCCGTGGTGGCCCGCTCGACGAGCTCGCGTCCGGTCTCGGTGAGTTCCAGCAGCGCGGCACGGCCGTCGTGCGGGTCGCGGTGCCGTGCGATGAGGCCGTCGCGGACCAGGCGGTCCGCCGTGCTGGAGACGCTCGTCGCGTGCACCTGCAGACGCGCGACCACGCTCGACAGCGGCAGGGTGCCCGTGCGGCTGAACGCGAGCAGCCGCAGCACCTCGTAGCGCGCGAAGGACAGCGCGAACGGTCGGAGGGTGGCGTCCACTCGGGCGAGCAGCAGCTGCTGGGCCCGCATCACCGACGTGACCAATGACATGCCATCGGCGGCGTGGTCCCAGCCGTGTGCGAGCCATTGCCTCTTCGCCTCGGCGAGAGGGTCGACGGGCAGCGGATGCGGACGGGCCATTCCCCTACGTTACCGGGGCGGGAAACGGATCCTTGTCGGCTCGCTGGCGTCCGACGGGCACCGTCGAGGGCGCGGCGGGCGGCGACGACGGGCTCGGCGCTCCGCTGGCGCGCGCGTGCTCGCCCCACCTTGTCGCGTGAGACTGAATGTCACCGAGCGTGAGATCGAATTCCACAACTCGAGCCCGCTAGAATCATCGCAAGCGCAAACGGAGGTTCGATGAAGATCTACGTCCTGGTGAAAGAGGTTCCCGACACATACGGGGACCGCAAGCTCGACCTGGAGACGGGTCTGGCGGACCGCGGCGCGGGGGAGGTCGTGCTCGATGAGATCACCGAGCGCGCTCTCGAGGTCGCGCTGAGCTACGCCGACGCGAACCCCGGGACCGAGGTCGTGGCGCTGTCGATGGCTCCGGAGTCGGCGACCGCGTCGATCCGGCGGGCCCTCGCGATCGGCGCCGGATCCGCCGTGCATGTGGTCGACGAGGCGCTGCGCGGCGCTGATCTCGGCGTGACGGCGGCTGTGCTCGCAGCGGCGGTCCGGCGTGGCGGGCCCGACCTCGTCATCACCGGCAACCTCTCCACGGACGGATCCGGGGGAGTCATCCCGGCGATGCTCGCCGAGCACCTCGGCTTCGCGCAGGCGACGGCGCTGAGCGCCGTGTCGATCGGCGCCGACGCCGTGACAGGCACGCGTGCGACGGACTTCGGATCCCAGCAGGTGAGCGCGCCGCTGCCTGCGGTGATCTCGATCACCGAGGCGCTGCCCGACGCGCGCTTCCCCAACTTCAAGGGCATCATGGCGGCCAAGAAGAAGCCGCTGGAAGTGCTCTCCCTGGCCGACCTCGGCGTGAGCGCCGACCCGGCGGAGGCGCCGCAGACGATCCTGACCGCGGTGGCCGAGAAGCCCCCGCGCGCGGCGGGTGTGAAGATCACGGACACCGGCGACGCGGCCGCGCAGCTCGTCGAGTTCCTCGCACAGAACAGGCTGGTGTGACCATGGCATACCCCTCCGACTCGATTCTCGTGCTCGTCGATGTGACTCCGGCCGGTGCGGCAGCGCCCTCGGCCGCGGGCTTGCTGGGAGCTGCGGCGCAGTTGGGCTCGCCGGTCGCGCTCGTGGCCGCTCCTGCCGGGACTGCGCAGGCGGCGGTCGACGCGGCCGTCGCCGCCGGCGCGCAGGTCGTGCTGACCGCGGACATCGATGCCGGATCCGTCACCGTGCCCGTGGTCGATGCGCTGCAGGCCGCGTACCGCGCGGTCGGCCCCGACGCGGTGCTCGTCTCGAACTCGATCGCCGGCCGCGACGCCGCAGCACGCCTCGCCGTGCGCGAGCGCCTGGCGCTGTCCGTCGATGCGATCGGCGTCTCCCGCGACGACGAGGGCGTGGTGGCGCACCACTCCGTCTACGGCGGGGCGTTCCTCACCGACTCCGCCCCCACGTTCGGCACCCCCGTGATCACGGTGCGCCAGGGCGCGGTCGACGCCCGCGCGGAGGCCGTGACCGACGCCCGCGTCGAGGCGCTCGCGGTGGATGCATCAGGCGCTGCGGCCGCAGCCGGAGAGCCGATCGAGGCCGTGGAGGCGGTGTCGTCCCGGCCAGAGCTGCGCGGCGCCAAGGTCGTCGTCTCGGGCGGACGCGGACTCGGATCCAAGGAGAACTTCTCCCTCGTCGAGGACCTCGCCGATGAGCTCGGCGGCGCGATCGGCGCCTCCCGCGCCGCCGTCGACGCCGGGTACATCCCCTATGCGCACCAGGTGGGCCAGACCGGGGTCTCGGTCTCGCCGCAGCTCTACATCGCGCTCGGCATCTCCGGGGCGATCCAGCACCGTGCCGGCATGCAGACGGCCAAGACGATCGTCGCGATCAACAAGGATCCGGAATCTCCGATCTTCGACGTGGCGGACTTCGGCATCGTGGGCGATCTGTTCACGGTCGTGCCGCAGGTGATCGAGGCGCTGCGCGCACGGAAGAGCTGACCATGACGACCGTGCGCAGGGGACTGCCCCGCACCCGGGGCGGCGAGGCCTGGCCTCCCGCCGGGGTTGCCGTCGCGGGCGCTGTCGGCACCGCCGCGCCCGGCGATGAGCGCGTCCTCGAGAGGGAAGACACTGCTCCGGGCCTCCCCGAAGCAGCGGAATCCATCTCCTCACCCTCCTCGCCGCCGGACTCGCCATCGGGGATGGAGAACGCCGCTCCGAGGGTCGGGGAAGAAGCGGAAAGCATCTCGGCGTCTGCGGATCCGGCCCGCGCCGCCGGCGCCGCAGCAGGCGGATCCGCGCTGCGCCGGGGGCTTCCGCGCGTGTCCGGGGGCGACGCATGGCCGCCCGCCGGCGTTGTGGCGGCTGGTGCTGCGGCGGCGATCGGCGCCCCGAGCGAGCTCCCGAGGGCGCTGTCCAAGACGGAAGCCGACGCTCAGAGCGCGGCACAAGCACCGCGCTCCCCGGCAGCGGCCACCGCCCCGACTGCCGCCACCGTCGGTTCGCCCGCGTCTGCACTCGACGTCTCCTCCACGACCCCAACCGGATCCGCCCTGCGCCGGGGACTTCCGCGCGTCGCCGGCGGGGATCCCTGGCCCCCGGCCGGGACTGCCGTTCTGGTCGAGGCTGCGGTCGTACCCACTCCGTCCGAGGCGGCCGAGATCGCCGTCCTCGAGCCCGACCTCGCGTCCGATACGGCGACGGCCCTGGCCGCGGCACCGGCCGCATCCTCGACCGCTGTCGCCACCCGTCCGGACGTCTCCGTGCCGCTGCCGTTCACCCGGACGGTCTGGAACGGCTCCGCCCCGCGCCACGTCGCGGCCGAGCCCGCGCCGTCGAGGCCCCGTCCGACCTGGCCGCAGGCGATCGGCGGACTGTTCGCCGCGGCAGGACTTGCCGTGCTCGCGGGCGCCGCGATCGCGATCGTGCGGGCGTTGTGCAGCCTGCCCTTCATGCAGGACTTCCTCACGACCTACCCGGGCGAGTACCACCTGCCCGCGGGCGCGCCCGTCGGGATCCCTGGGTGGATCGGTTGGCAGCACTTCTTCAACGTGTTCCTGATGACGTTGATCATCCGCTCCGGCCTGCGCGTGCGCAGCGAGAAGCGGCCGACCGCATTCTGGACGCCGCGCGGCAGACCCAAGGGCAAGATCAGCCTCACGCTGTGGTTCCACCAGGGTCTCGATCTGCTCTGGATCATCAACGGCGTGATCTTCGTGGTGCTGCTGTTCGTCACGGGGCAGTGGATGCGGATCGTGCCGACGAGCTGGGAAGTTTTCCCGAACGCGCTCTCCGCCGCGCTCCAGTACGTCTCCTTCGACTGGCCGACCGAGAACGGCTGGGTGAACTACAACAGCCTGCAGCAGCTCGCCTACTTCGCGATCGTGTTCCTCGCCGCACCCGTCGCCATCGCCACGGGGTTCCGGATGTCGGGGCTGTGGCCGAAGAAGGCGGAGGGCCTGTCCAAGGCGTATCCGATCGAGATCGCCCGCGCGGTGCACTTCCCGACGATGCTGTTCTTCACGGCGTTCATCGTGGTGCACGTGGCGCTCGTGCTGCTCACCGGCATGCTGCGCAACCTGAATCACATGTTCGCCGCGCAGGACGCGGTGACCTGGACCGGCTTCTGGGTGTTCGTGCTCTCGCTCGTCGTGATCGCCGGCGGATGGATCGCTGCCCGGCCGCTCGTGCTCGCGCCCATCGCGAAGGTGTTCGGCCAGGTCTCAGGGCGCTGACCGGCAGCACCCGATGAAGCGTCGGGCTCGCCTTCACCCCCTCGCAGCGTCTTCACCCCCTCGTATGGCCGCATCCCAGAGGGGGTGAAGATGCCCAGAGGGGGTGAACGCGTTGACGGGGTACCCGGGGCAGTGCACCCCAGGGCGGTGCATCTCCGGGTCGGATCCGCATCCACGCCCCTCACCGCAACGAGGCCCCCTCTGAGCAGCGAACCCCGTGGGGCGCGGCTTGGAGGGGGCCTCGTCGCAGAGGCGCTGAGAAGGGTCAGCGCACGAAGCGGACTTCCTTGATGGTCTCGCCGAGGAACGGCTCCTGCTGCGAGGCGCCATCGAGGACGAAGCCGTTGCGCACGTAGAAGCGGTGCGCGCGCGGGTTGTCCTCGGCGACCCAGAGGTAGCTGCGCTCGCCGGCGGCCACGGCCGCCTCGAAGAGGCGCTGGCCGATGCCGGTGCCGTGCCAGGCGTCCAGCAGATAGATGAAGTAGAGCTCGCGCTCCGCGGGCGGGTTCTCGTCACGGGCCGGGCCGGATCCGACGAAGCCCACGATCTCGCCGTCGACGAGCGCCGCGCTCATGCGGTACTCCTCGCCCTGGGAGGCCCAGTGCGTCCACAGCTCGGCGAGGCGCTTGGGCGAGACGGCCTCGAGCGTCGCGGTGCTGATCAGGTGGTCGTAGGTCTCGTGCCAGCACTTCGCGTGCACACGGCCGAGCGCTTCGGCATCGACATCGCGAACGGGCCGGACGGTGACGGTGGGAAGGGCTTCGGCGCTCATGTTCGCGACTCTACGCGCGCCGTGCGCTGAGGAGAAATCGAGCGTTACGGGCTCGTTTCGCCGCGTGACACGGTGTGACGCGACTGTGTGGATCCGACAATCGATTCCTGGGATCCGTGCCGGATTCACTACGCTCCCGGTGTGAACGTGATCTGGCGCACCCTGCTCGTCATCCTCTCCGCCCGCCGGCGCTCCCGCCGAGGACAGACCCTGGCGGCGACAGCTGTCGGGCGGATCCGTCTCACCACGCTGCCGACGGATCTGGACATCCTGCGGCACATGAACAACGGCCGGTATCTGTCGCTGTTCGACCTCGGCCGGTGGGATCTGCTGATCCGCACGGGGTTGTTCGACGCCATGAAGGAGCGCGGCTGGTACGCCGTGGTCTCGAGCGAGACGATCACCTTCCGCAAGTCGCTCGAGCTGTGGCAGCGCTTCGATGTCGAGTCCCGGTTCATCGGACACGACGACAAGGCCCTCTTCATGGAGCACCGCGCGGTCGTCGACGGCGAGGTCTACGCCAAGGTGATCGTGCGGGCGCGCATGCTGCGCCGCGCCGGGGGCACCGTTTCGCACGAGGAGTTCTTCGGAGCTCTGGGCCGCCCCGAAGACGTGCCGGGCGTCGAGGACTGGATCCACGACTGGGCCGCAGCGTCTGCACTGCCGCCGACCAAGGCCCCTGCACCGAGCGTCTGGACGGACTGAGCGCCGCGACTCGTACCAGCGCACAGGGCCGGATCCTCCTCGCGAGGGCGGCGCGCTCGCACGCTAATCTGAGCCCGTGGGGGCGATACTTCGGACGACCGGGCGAGTGCTCTGGATGCGCTGGCCGGCGCTGCTCGCGTGGTACCTGGCAGGAACCCTGGCCCACTTCTGTGTGACGGAGGTGGCCGGTGTCGTCGGCGCGTACACCTCCGTCGGAGGGCTGCTCATCCTGCCCTTCGCCGTGCTCGCCCGGCTGATCAGCCTGGTCGGCATGCTGCTCGTGATGCGCGACGGCCTGCGCTCGCTGCAGAGCGTGGCACCCGTGCCCGAGTCGGCCGCGGAACGGCGGCGCAGCTTCCTGACCGCGCTGCTGGCGAGCATCCTGCCCTTCTTCGCGGTCTATGCCGCGCAGGGGCTGCTTCGTGAGGACATCCAGAGCTACGGACAGCGCGCTCTCGCGCAGACCAGGGAGGAGATCGGCGCCACCCTCGGCACCGATCGCACCTTCGACCCCGGCGACAACGTACTCGAGCTGTCGTTCAACGTGTGGACGGTGCTCGTCATCGTCGTGGCGTTCGCTGCGCGCTGGGCCTGGGGCCGCTGGTCGAACCGGCTCCCTCGCATGCTGGCCCTGCTCGCCGTGTACTGCGAGGTCGTCTGGGTGTTCTTCTCCGTGCTGCTGCTGAAGGACATCACCGATGCGGCGACGGCATGGGTCGATGCCCGCGTGGCGATGCAGTGGCTGGGCGAGCTGCGCGCGTCGCTCGCGAGCTGGCTGCCTCCGATCGTGTGGCTCGGCGACGGGATCGGCTGGCTCATCTCGCAGGCGGGGCCCGTCCTGCTCGCGCCCCTCGCGTGGCTCACGGTCGCCGGTGTCGTCTACGGGCAGGCGATCGTGGCGGAGAAGCTGCAGATCCAGCACCGGCTCGTCGTGCAGATGCGTGAACGCGCCGCCCGGGTGCCCAACCCGGTCATGCGCCGGCTGCGCGATCTCGGCACCGAACTCGGATCCCGGTTCCTGCCCATCTGGCGGGCGATCCTGCTGATGTGGCGTGCGGGACCAGTGATCATCGGCTCCTACGCGCTCCTGTACGCCGTGGTGATCGTCGCACAATCATGGCTGCGCTACGGGCTGAGCCGCTGGATCGGACCGCACGACACGGATCTGTTCTGGGCCGTGTACTGGCCGGTGATCTTCCTGCTCCCGCCGCTGATCATGGAGCCGATCAGGCTCGCGCTGGTGGCGAGCGCCTATGACACGACCTTCGGGATGCTGCGCCGCGCACAGGAGTCGCGGACGGATGCCGCGGCACCTGTCACCGAGGAGGAGGTCGACGCGGCCGCCATCACCGCCGCCGCGGGAGTGCTGCCCACAGCGGCTCCGCGCGCGAAGGCGTCGCGGGGAGCCCCCGTCCTGCCGCCCGGCGCTCCGATGCCGCCGAGATTCCCGCCGGCCTGAGCGCGGCTCACGAGGTCGCCCATCGGCGCCGGGATCAGGGGTCGATGCTGAACCGCACGAAGGTCGACTTCGCGAGGAGCGGCTCCACATCGACCCAGAACGGACCCTCGGCGTCGGCCGGTACCACGTACGGCAGGATCAGCTTGTAGGGACCCACGCGCTTCTTCCCGTCGTCAGGGCTCGTGACGCAGGTGTCGGGCTCGTCCTTGTCCCACAGCAGCCCCAGTTCGGTCCGTGCCGAGAGCCAGACGCGTCCCGTGCTCTGCTGCACGAGTTTCGGACTCCAGCATCCCGGGGCATCGTCGCTCGTGGGCGTCACGGGAATGCCCACGAGGATGAGTTTCGCGTCCTTCGGCATGTCGAGCCCGCTCGTGTCGGTGATCTCCTTGGCCTGGACGGGCCCCCAGGTCGCGCCCCTCAGCTCGGCCGTGCCCGAGGTGCCAGGCTCGACGGACCAGACCGGTTGACCGGAGTCGGGGAAGGCATGCTTCCACTGCCACCACCCGACACCCAGGACGGTGGCGGGCAGCAGCACGACGAGCACGCAGAGCGCGAGCGCGTTGCTGCGCCACCAGCCGCGTCCGGCCGCCATCAGCGCGCCCACCCGGTCGGATCCAGTTCGACCTCGTTCTGCAGGGGCACCTGATCCAGGTCGACGGCGACCTGGATCACGCCGTCCGCGACCGTGGAGTAGTCGGCGGCGAACTCGAGCGTCGCCGTGCCCTTCAAGGCGCCCTCGGGCAGTTCGAACGCGAGGCTGCCGTGACGGGGGACGCCGGTGACGAGGATCATGCCCTTGGCGGACTCGCCCCGTTCGGTGGCGGAGTAGGTGCGGTCGCCGAGATGCAGGTCCGCGACGTACAGCGCTGCGCCGAACTGATCCACGACCGTGGCGGCATCGAGGTCGACGACGAGCCACGTGCCGTCCGCATGCCAGCGATCCCCGTCGGACACCGAGCGCGCTGCGCGGACGCGGGTGACCGTCACCGCCAGATTCCGGGTGGTCGCGCGCTCACCGACCGTCGTCGTGCTGACGAAGCTGTCGTAGGGCGCATCGTCGGGTTTCTGCACCTGGGTGAGCCCCCACGCCGCGACGACCAGGGCGACCGACAGCGCCCAGACGCCTGTAGTGCGCCAGTTCCGCGCACGCGGCGACGAGGGCGGCGGGTTCACAGGTGAGGCGGGGAGCGGAGGAACGGTCATGGCGTCGCCTCCTCCTCGGCCGGCACCTGGTCCACCGGGACCGTCGCGTAGGCGCCCGTGCGGATGTCGGCCCAGTAATCGCCGCGCGTGAAGAGCTGGCCGACGTAGTGCGTCGAATCCGGCAGCACGACGCGGATCTCGTCGCCGCGGGCGACCTCGGCCCCATCCACCAGCCAGGCGACCCGCACCCGGGTGGTGACATCCGGCTGAAGGGAGGAGACATTGCTGCCATCGACGACCCGGTTGGCATTGAACCCCTGAAGGGAGACGTCCTTCACGGCGATCCCCTTGAGAGTGTCCTTCTCGGATGCGCTGCGGGGCTTGTCGAACGTGTTCGTGACATCGAGGACGACGACGAGAGTGCGCTGCCCCTCTGCCGGGTAGAGGTTCGTGCCGCGGACCTCGCCGCCGATCGCCGCGCTGATGACCGCTATGTCGAGATCGGATCCGACATAGTGCTGACCGACGTGCAGCTCCGGCGGCGGCGGCTTCGGCACCTCCGCGAGCCCGCCGAACGCCGCCGTGGAGGCGAGCAGGACGGCGCCGGCGCCGCTGATGAGCCAGCCCGTCGGCAGACGGTCGGCCATCTTCCGCGCCCACGCAGCGGCACGGGCCTCCGACGCGGCGCGCGTCGCGGCGTCCGCGACGGCCGGCGGCGCGGCCTCCGCCTCGTCCTCTTCCCCCACGAGCACAGCATATAGAGGGGCACGGAGGGCGTGCCGCCCTGCCGTCGACGCGGAGGAGCGCCATGCTGGAGGGGAGCACTCCGCGCCCATCCCGACGGCGCGGGGAGGGAAGGACGGAACCGATGCCGCAGTGGCTGAACGCCGCGGACACCGAGCGTGCGCGCCGGGCCGTCGCCCTCGCCCAGCGCTGGATCGACGAGGCTGCCGCCTCGCACGCGGATCCGGCTGCCGAGCGGCTGGCCGGGGTGCTGCGGGATCCGAACGGGCTGCCGTTCACGCTCGGCTTCGTGGACGACGTGATGCGCCCCGAGAGCCTGGGCGCGGCAGCCGCCGGGCTGAACAGGGTGGCTCCGCTCGTGCCGGGGTTCCTGCCCTGGTATCTGCGTGCGGCCGTCCGCGCGGGCGGGCTCGTCGCGCCGGGGCTCCCCGCGCCCACCGTGCCGATCGCCCGCACCGTGCTGCGCGAGATGGTCGGCCACCTCATCGCCGACGCCCGCCCGGCGAAGCTCACCCCGACCATCGCGAAGCTGCGCGCGACCGGCGCGCGCCTGAACCTGAACCTGCTCGGCGAGGCGGTGCTCGGAGAGGACGAGGCACAGCGGAGGCTGGACGGGATCCATGAGCTCATCCGCCGCGACGACGTCGACTACGTGTCGGTGAAGGTCTCCGCGGTCGTGAGCCGCATCTCGATGTGGGCGTTCGACGAGGTCGTCGAACAGGTCGCCGAGCGGCTGCTGCCGCTGTACCTGACCGCGGCGGGGGATCCGTGGGCGTCGGCGAGTCCGAAGAGCCGTCAGACGTTCATCAACCTCGACATGGAGGAGTACCGCGACCTCGACCTCACGATCGCCGTGTTCACCCGGATCCTGGAGGATCCGCGGCTGAAGGACCTGGAGGCGGGCATCGTGCTGCAGGCCTACCTGCCCGATGCGCTGCCGGCGCTGCGCGAGCTGACGGCATGGGCGAAGGACCGCGTCGACCACGGCGGCGCTCCGATCAAGGTGCGCCTCGTGAAGGGGGCGAACCTCGCGATGGAGCGCGTGGAGGCCGCCCTGCACGGCTGGACGCCGGCGCCCTATGACACCAAGATCGACACCGACGCGAACTACCTGCGCTGCCTGGACGAGGCGCTGCAGCCCGAATCCGTCCGGGCCGTGCGCATCGGCATCGCCGGCCACAACCTCTTCGACATCGCGTACGCATGGCTCCTCGCCGGCGACCGCGGAGTGCGTGCGTCGGTCCCTGATCTCGTCGAAGGGGCCGGCGCCGGTACCGCCGATGTGGGATCCGGATCCGGACCGATCGAGTTCGAGATGCTGCTCGGCATGGCGCAGGGGCAGGTCGAGGCGGTGAGCCGCGAGGTCGGACATGTGCTGCTGTACGTGCCCGTCGTGAAGCCGCGCGAGTTCGATGTCGCGATCAGCTACCTCGTGCGGCGGCTCGAGGAGACCGCCTCCCCGGAGAACTTCCTGTCCGCGGCGTTCCGGCTGCATGAGGATCCGGATGCCCTCGACCGCGAGATCAACCGGTTCGCATTGTCGCTCGAGCGCTCGGCCGACCCTGCCCTGCCCGCGCGCCCGCGCCGCCGTCAGAACCGGCTCGCCCCGGTGCACGAGTCCGCCGCGCTCACCACGGATCCGGATGCGGAATCCGCCGCGCTCACCCAGGCGGTGCTCGGCATCGCCGAGGCCGTGGATCCCGGCGACACCTTCGTCGAGACGGCCGTGTTCGCGGCGCGCGAGGACGAGTCCGCCATCGCGGCGGGCGCTCCCGGCTTCTGCAACGCCGTCGACACCGACCCGGCGCTGCCGGCGAACCGGGAGTGGGTGCGCGAGATCCTCGCACGCATCCCCGTCTCCACCGCCGGCGACGGAATCGTGCGGAGCGCGCGCGTGACCGAGGAGGCGGAGCTGGAGCGGATCCTGTCCCGGGTGCGCGCCGCGGCCGGCGTCTGGGGGGCACGACCCGCGGCCGAGCGCGGCGAGGTGCTGCTGCGGGCCGCCGCGGTGCTCGAGTCGCGCCGGGCCGAGCTCATCGAGGTCGCGGCCGCCGAGACGGGCAAGGTGGTCTCCGAGGGGGACATCGAGGTGAGCGAGGCCGTCGACTTCGCGCGCTACTACGCCGCCAAGGCCCGCGAACTCGACGCGATCCCGGGGGCGGCGTTCGTGCCGTCCCGGGTCACAGTGGTCGCTCCGCCCTGGAACTTCCCGCTGTCGATCCCCGCGGGCGGAGTTCTCGCGGCGCTCGCCGCGGGATCCGGCGTCGTGTTCAAGCCGGCTCCGCAGGCGCGGCGTTCGGCGGCGGTGATCGCCGCGGCGCTCTGGGACGCGGGGATCCCGCGCGACCTGCTCGCCTTCGTCGACATCTCCGAGGGCGAGCTCGGCCGTCAGCTCATCGCGCACCCCGAGGTCGACCGGGTGATCCTCACCGGATCCTTCGACACCGCCGCGCTGTTCCGCAGCTGGCGGCACGACCTGGCGCTGCACGCCGAGACGAGCGGGAAGAACGCGATCGTGATCGCCCCGTCGGCGGATCTGGATCTCGCGGTCGCCGACCTCGTGAAGAGCGCGTTCGCGCATGCGGGGCAGAAGTGCTCCGCGGCATCGCTCGCGATCCTGGTCGGCCCCGTGGGGCGCTCGAAGCGGTTCGCGCGTCAGCTGGTCGACGCGACCCGGTCCCTGCACGTCGCGTGGCCCGAGGACCCGCGCGCCGAGGTCGGGCCGGTCATCGAGCCGCCCCAGGGCAAGCTGCAGTGGGCGCTCACCGAGCTCGGCCCGGACGAGAAATGGCTGCTGAAGCCGCGCGAGATCCCCGGATCCGAGGGCCGGCTGTGGACGCCCGGCATCCGCCTCGGCGTGCAGCCCGGGTCGCGCTTCCATCGCGAGGAGTTCTTCGGACCGGTCCTCGGTGTCATGCACGCCCCGACGCTCGCGCGGGCGGTCGAGCTGCAGAACGCCGTCGACTACGGGCTCACGGCGGGACTGCACACGCAGGATCCGGATGACCTCGCGCTCTGGCTCGACCGCGTGCAGGCCGGAAACCTGTACGTGAACCGCGGTATCACCGGCGCCATCGTGCAGCGTCAGCCCTTCGGCGGGTGGAAGCGCTCCTCGGTCGGCACCGGCGCGAAGGCGGGCGGCCCGAACCACCTGATCGGGCTGGGATCCTGGCGCGACACCGGCGGCGCCGGATCCACGACCCTGCACCTGCGCGGACTGGACTCGCGCATCACCGCGCTCATCGAGGCGGCCCAGCCGTCGCTGGACTACACGGCGTTCGAATGGCTGCGCCGTGCCGCGCTGTCGGACGCGCTGGCCTGGGACCGCGAGTTCGGGCGGGTGCGCGACGTCTCGCGCCTCGGCGTGGAGCGCAATCTGTTCCGGTACCGCTCGCTGCCGGTCGCCGTGCGCGCCACGGGCGAGGCGCCCCTGCGCGCGCTGCTGCGCGTGGCGATCGCGGCGATCCGCGGCGGGGGAGCGTTCACGCTCTCCTCACCGATCGGCCTGCCCGCCGCGGTGCGTCGCGTGCTGGGAGAGGCCGGCGTCACCGTGTTCGTGGAGAGCGACGCGGAGTGGATCCAGCGATTCACGGGACCGGCAGCCCCGGCGGACGGATCCGTTCTGCTCCCGCCGCAGAGGCTGACGGAACGCCTGACGGAAAGCGGCGGCAATCGCGACGGAGGCGAGAAGGAACCCGATGTGGAGGGTGCGCCGGCACGGCCGAACCGCGTGCGCATCGTGGGTGCGGCGGATGACGTGGCTGCCCTGCACTCCGCGCTCGCCGAAGCGGTGCAGGGGGATCCGGATCTGGCGATCTTCGCCGGCGAGGTGACCACGGCCGGCCGCATCGAGCTGCTGCCGTTCCTGCATGAGCAGGCCATCGCGATCACCGCGCACCGCTACGGCAACCCCGACGATTGGAGCGCGGAGGTGATCTGAGCTGGAACCGTGCCGTGATGGCCACGTCCAGGCTCGGGTGAGAGAATGGTCGACGGCGTGCCCGTGTCGCACCTTCTCCGCGCATCCGCGATGTGTCGGATCGAAGGACCGCCGGGCCTCAGGACAGCGTCCGCCGCGACCGAAGATTCGCAAGGAGCCTCATGTCGACGCCTGAGACCGCCACCGTCACGCCGACCCGTACCGCGCACCACCGCCGGTACCTGATGTGCAAGCCCGAGCACTTCACGGTGAACTACAGCATCAACCCGTGGATGGAGCCGGCGAACCCCACCGACACGGCCAAGGCCGTCGCGCAGTGGCAGAAGCTGTACGACCTGTACCTCGAGCTGGGCCACGAGGTCGAGCTCATCGAGCCGCTCGCCGGCTACCCCGACATGGTCTACACCGCCAACGGCGGCTTCGTCATCGGCGGCCGCGCCTACGTGCCCTCGTTCTACTACGAGCAGCGTCAGGGCGAGTCCCCGGCGTTCGCCGACTGGTTCCGCACCCACGGCTTCGACACCGTGATGCCGAAGGAGATCAACGAGGGCGAGGGCGACTTCCTGCTCGCGGGTGACGTGATCCTCGCCGGCACGGGCTTCCGCTCCGCCGGCGACAGCCACCGCGAGGTGAGCGAGGTCTTCGGTCGCGAGGTCGTGACCCTGACCCTCGTCGACCCGCGCTTCTACCACCTCGACACCGCGCTGACCGTGCTCGACCCCGTGATCGGCGAGGAGAACGGCGGACCGGCGAACGCCAACATCGCCTACCTGCCGCACGCCTTCGACGACGTCTCGCAGCGGATCCTCGCCGAGCGCTTCCCGGACGCGATCCTGGTCTCGGACGAGGACGGCGCCGTGTTCGGCCTGAACTCGGCGAGCGACGGCTACAACGTGATCATCTCGCCGCGCGCCACGGGCTTCGAGAAGCAGCTGCGCGAGCGCGGTTACAACCCGCTCACGGTCGACCTCAGCGAGCTGCTGCTCGGCGGCGGCGGCATCAAGTGCTGCACCCTGGAACTGCGAGGCGCGTGATGACGCCCGCCCTTCGACAGGCTCAGGGACCGGATCTGGGCTACGCAGAGCACGGGACGATCGCCGGGCAGGACCCGGAAGCCGGCGCGGAGCCGCACGTGGCGCGCAACTACGCGCCGCTCGACGTCACGATCGCCCGCGCCGAGGGCGCCTGGGTGACCGACGTCGAGGGCAAGCGCTACCTCGACCTGCTCGCGGCGTACTCCGCCGTGAACTTCGGGCACCGTCACCCCGCACTCGTCTCCGCCCTCGAGGAGCAGCTGGGCCGCGTCGCGCTCACCAGCCGCGCCTTCCGCAACGACCGGCTCGAGCCGTTCGCGGCCGCGCTCGCGAGACTGTGCGGCAAGGACCTGGTGCTGCCGATGAACACCGGCGCCGAGGCCGTCGAGACCGGCATCAAGGTCGCGCGCGCCTGGGGCTACCGCGTCAAGGGCGTGCGTCCGGATGCGGCGCGCATCGTCGTCGCGCACGGCAACTTCCACGGCCGCACGACGACCATCGTCGGCTTCAGCGACGACGAGTCGGCGCGTGACGGGTTCGGTCCGTTCACGCCCGGCTTCGACGCGGTGCCGTACGCCGACGCGGAGGCGATCGCCGCCGCCATCACCGACGACACCGTCGCCGTGCTCATCGAACCGATCCAGGGCGAGGGCGGCGTGGTCATCCCGCCCGAGGGCTACCTGCGCCGCGTGCGCGAGATCTGCACCGAGCGGAACGTGCTGTTCATCGCCGACGAGATCCAGTCCGGCCTCGGACGCGTGGGCGAGACCTTCGCGTGCGACCGCGAGGGCGTCGTGCCCGACCTGTACCTGCTCGGCAAGGCCCTCGGCGGCGGGATCCTCCCCGTCTCCGCGGTCGTCGGGAACGAGGACGTGCTGGGCGTCATCCGTCCGGGCGAGCACGGATCCACCTTCGGCGGCAATCCGCTCGCTGCGGCGGTCGGACTGCGCGCGGTCGAGATGCTCGAGTCGGGCGAGTTCCAGGAGCGCGCCCGCGCGCTCGGGCAGCACCTGCGCGAAGGGCTCGAGACACTCCTCGGTCACGGGGTGACGGAGGTGCGCGTCGCCGGTCTGTGGGCCGGCGTCGACATCGATCCGGCCCGCGGCACCGGCCGCGAGATCGCGGAGAAGCTGCTGGACCGGGGCGTGCTCGTGAAGGACACGCACGGTCAGACCATCCGCATCGCCCCGCCCATCGTGGTGCGCGCGACCGAGCTGGACTGGGCGCTCGAGCAGCTCCGGGTGGTGCTCGGGAGCTGACGCTTGCGTCGCCGAGACGAGGCGGCGGGCGACGTCAGATCCGTGCCGCTGCCTGCCTGGCGCGGGTCGGGGTCGGGGCGTGTTCGGCGCGCATCGCCCGTGCCAGGCTGGCGCTGTCGCGGAATCCGACGAGCTGCGCGACGGCGGTGTTGGTCAGTCGTAGATGCTGACAGTCTGACAGCAGGCTGAGCGCGCGCCCGACCCTCTCGCGGCGGATCTCCCTGGTGATCGTCGTGCCGCGGGCGCGGAACGCCCGTTCGAGCTGGCGCAGGGAGATGTTCAGGGTGCGCGCGACGATGGCGGGCCGCAGTTCAGGGTCGGGATACTGCGCTGCGATCGCTGTCAATGCAGAGGCGAACCGCTCCGGATCTCGTGGAGGCCGTTGCGATCGCGCCGCCTGGGCCAGATTGCGCAGCAGCAGGACGGAGAGCAGTTGTTCGATCAGGATGCGATCCACCGGGGAATCGGGCAGTGCGTGGAGGGCCGCGGCGAACGCCGCCGTCGGGCGGAGCCACGAGACGGAGGCAGGAAGCAGATGCGCGCGATCGGGGGAGAGGCCGCTCCTCTGCCAGAGGTCGGACGGCGCGGAGATGACGATCATGGACGCCGGGTGACGGGCCCGGATCTCAGGTCGGCGCGGGTCCGAGCAGACGAGGCCTGCTCCCTCCGACACATCGGGATCATCAGGGGTCGTCGGAGTCGATGACAGTGAGATCCTTCCCGTGATCACGATGTACAGGCGCACGCCGTCGTGCTCGGGGAGGAGTTCGTCCGGAAGGCGCGCGTGGGCGGCGATCTTGACCCTGGTCACGAGGATCGCACCGAAGCTCGTGGTCCGGATCGCACGCGAAGCGTGTCTCACAGGTCGCCTCTCGCCCATGCTCACCGTTTTCATATCGGGTACTTTCACCCGGGTGTATCTACCCTGGCACTGGTAACCGACACTCTAGACTCTTGATAGGTGTCTCGTGTCCCTTCTGCCGCCGCTGCTCACGTGGGCGCTCGGCTCCGAGGAGCGCGACTCCTGGCGACGATGACTCAGGATCAGCTCGCCGCAAACAGCGACATCGATTCTTCGAACATCCGGGCCTACGAAGCAGGGCGGGCGATGCCCAGCATTCCGACGCTGGTCCGGATCGCGTCGGCGTTAGGTGTTTCGCCGGGCTATCTGATCGACGATCTCACCGTCGACATGTTCCCGGTCGCTGCGGTCGACGGTCGCCGGCGCTCGCGCTGAGGGCGCGCGTCGTCGGCGCGGTCAGAGGTCGGTGGAGGGCCGCGATCGGCGGCTCAGCCGGTCGCCGCTCCTCGGAATCGTCATCTGCGTGTCCAAAGGCGACAGAAATGGCTGATCGCCATGTCGGCGGAGGACGGCTCCGGCACGATGAGAGCAGCACGGGTTCGTCCCGGTCCCGTGCTGCTCGGGGTGAAGGCGTCGTGGCCTTCGCTCCGAGCGGATCCGCCGCTGCGTTCACGACCGCAGCGGTGGTCTGGGCGGCGCGGTGTGTGCGCGATGCGCCGCGGTGATGCGTGAGCGCTGGGGCGTGTTCTTCTGGGGATGCGATGCTCGTCATCATCGCGACGGTCTGCGAGGTTCCCGACCCACCCCGCGCCGCCCCGTTCCGCCGTGCCGGCGTGACGCGGAGCCGCCCGGCCCGGCGTGCGTCTCACAGCCCGGCGCGATGCGCCTCCCACTCGTCGACGAGCTCGGGCATCCGGCGCGCCATGAAGCGGAAGAACTCCGCCATCTCGCCGGCCCGCTCCCGCGCGGCGTGGTCGTCGTCGTGCTCGGCGCCGATCGCCTCGATGTGCGCAGCGAGGCGCTCGTAGATCGGGCCGTTGTTCGTCATCAGTCCGTACCAGGTGTCCGGGATGATGACGTAGTGGTCGCGGCGGCGATCGGGGCGGGAGACGCGGCGGATGACCTGAATCGTCTGGAGGTAGCGCACGGCGCCCGACACCGCTGCGGCGCTGATGCCGAGCCTGTCGGCGAGATCCGCGGCGCTGTACCCTTCGGCGGGTGCGGCGATGAGCGCCATCATCACGCGACCGGGCATGCGCGGGAAGCCGACCGCGGTGATCATCGCCGCGGCCGCCTCCGCCGCATCCACGCCGTGGTGCACCGGCGGCTCCGGTTCCTGCACGCTCATGAGCCCATCATCCCGCGGTCTGCAGCTCGCGGCGCCGCATCAGGGCGAGCGTCGCGGCGGCGCCCGCAGCGACCACGAGCACCAGCCACCAGGTGCCGCGGAGATCCGTGGCGCGGTTCGACACGATGGGGGCGACCGAGAACGGCGAGAACCGCGTGGTCCACTCCGGCAGCCCGAACAGCGGGCCGAACAACCCGAACACCGTCGCGAGCAGCACGAGTGCCCAGGCGATCCCGATCGTGCCGCGGGGCAGCAGCACGAACACGAGACCCGTCAGCACCGTGAACACGCACGCGGCGAGCCCCTGCCCGAGTCCGACGACGGTGACCACCTCGGCGAGCGAGGACGCGTGCTTGTTTCCTGCGAGCCCGGCGTAGGCCGCGAGCATCGCGGCGGCGACCACGATCGCGATCGCGAACGTGGCCACGAGCAGGTAGTCCGCCAGCCACCGCACCCGGTTCACGGGCTGCGCCAGCACGATCTCCGCGGTGCCGTGCGCCTCCTCCTGCCGGGCTCGTGCGACGATCTGCACCGCCGCGCAGGCGGCCAGGATCCCCAGCATCGTGAAGAACACCGAGACCACGGTCTCCTCGAGGTTGCCCGCCTTGCCGATCTTCTCGAGGAGCTGCTGCACGGCGGGGTTCTGCCCGGAGATCTGGCCCGCGAGGCCCGAGAGCTTCGTCGCCAGCACTCCCGTGAGCGCGCCGCCGATCGCCCAGCCGATGATGGCCCCGTTCGTCAGCCGCCAGACGAGGGCGTGCGGCGTCGACAGCGCCGGGCGCGCGTGCACCCGGCCGGGGCGCGCCGGAACGAACCCCTCGCCGATGTCGCGCGCCGACTGCAGCGCCACGGCGACCACCGCGAGGACGAGGCCGACCACGAGTCCCAGCAGCGCGGGCCAGGCGTCGTTCGTGTCGTAGGGGCGCGCCTGCTCGGCCCAGCCGAAGGGCGAGACCCACACGAGTCCGGAGCTGCTGATGCGGGTGAGGTCGTCGCTCGGCGTGCCCGCGACGTTGCCGATCCCGTCGATCAGGAACGTGCCGACGAGGATCCACACCGTCAGTGCGTTCGCCCCGCGCGAGGTGCGCATGAGCTGCGCCGCGATGAGCCCGATCCCCAGGAACGCGATCCCGGTCGTCGCAGAGGTCGCGCCCATGAGCCAGGACCCAGCGGGCTCGAGCTTCGAGCCGAGCAGCGCGAGCGCGACCAGCACGCCGAGGACGAGGTTCGCCGTGACGCCGTGGATGATCGTGGCGATGGTCGGGAGGGCGCGCCCGACCGGCGTGGCGGCGACGAGCTCGGCGCGGCCCGCCTCCTCGTCCCCACGGGTGTGCCGCACGGCGAGGAAGGTGCTCATGAGCGCCGCGAGCATCGTCAGCCACGGCAGGATCTCGAACGAGAGGAACTGCCCTTCGGAGGCGCCGGACGGCAGGCCGCGGAACATCATGATGACGGGGTTCGCCATCACGGCCGCCAGCACCTCGACGCGATCCTTGAGCGTCGCGTACGACTGGGTGACGCCCGCGAAGCCCGCGTACGCCATGAGCACGGTGGCGAGGATCCAGAGCAGCAGCTGCAGCCAGTCGCGACGCAGGCGCTGCTTCAGCAGCACGGCGAGCATCATGACTCCTTCATGGCGGCGCGACGGGACGCGCGAGTCCCTGCGCCGGTCGATCCCTCGTCCTCGGCGGCGCGGAGCGCAGCGAGGTCGTCGCCGTAGTGCCGCAGGAACAGCTCCTCCAGAGAGGGCGGCTCGATGCGCAGGCCGGTGACGGCGCGCTGGGCGAGCACCGGGAGCACGGCGGGGATCGCGTCGCTGTCGACCGTGAAGCGCACGCGGCCGTCATCGATCGTGCCGTCGTGAGCCTCGGGGATCCCGCCGAGCACGGAGGCGTCCGTCGCCTCGAACGACACCTCGGTGCGAGTGAGGTGGCGCAGCTCCTGCAGCGTGCCCGATTCGACGATGCGCCCGGCGCGGATGATGCTCACCCGGTCGCAGAGCAGCTCGACCTCCGAGAGGATGTGGCTGGACAGCAGCACTGTCGCGCCGCCGCGGCGGATGCGCTGCACCTCGTCGCGGAAGACGACCTCCATGAGCGGATCCAGGCCGCTCGTCGGCTCGTCGAGGATGTAGAGGTCGGCGGGGACGGCGAAGGCGGCGATGAGCGCGACCTTCTGCCTGTTGCCCTTCGAATAGGCGCGTCCCTTCTTGCGCGGGTCGAACTGGAACGCCGTCATCAGGCGCTCCCGCTCCGCGCGGTAGGCGGCGTCCTTGGTCCTCGCTCCGCGGAGGCGCGCGAGGAAGTCGATCGCCTCGCCGCCGGAGAGGTTCGGCCAGACGCTGACGTCGCCGGGCACGTAGGCGACACGGCGGTGGATGCTCACCGCCGACGTCCAGGGATCCTCTCCGAAGACCGTGGCGGATCCGCCGGTCTTGCGGGCGAGACCCAGCAGGATCCTGATCGTGGTGGACTTGCCGGCCCCGTTCGGGCCGAGGAAGCCGTGCACCTGGCCCTCGTCGACGCTGAGGTCCAGTCCGTCGAGCGCATGCACGCGGCCGTAGTGCTTGGTCAGGCCGTCGGTGCGGATGATCGTGTTCATGGCGGTGATGCTACGCCGATTTCACAAATTCGTGAAGTAAGTGAAGTGTTCGGATTCCGTGAGGATCCCGGGCCGGCTCAGGCGTTCACGGTCACGCCGATCGTGTGCCAGCCGGTCGCGCCGTCGGGTGCCGGGGGAGCGGTCTGCGCGGTTTGCACCGTGCCGTCAGCGCCGATCGCCCGGCACCGGATGGTGCGCTGACCGGCGGACGCCTTCCAGGGCAGCCGCCACTGCACCCAGGTGTCCGCGGAGATCGCCGGGGCGAGTTCGGCGCGCTGCCACGGACCGTCGTCGACCTGCACCTCGACCGCGGAGACGCCGGCATGCGGCTGCCACGCCACACCCGCGATCACCGTGTCGCCGGCCGAGACGGGGCCGCGGGGCACGTCGATGCGCGATTCGAGTTTGATCGGCCCGCGCTCCGACCAGCCGCGTGAAGTCCAGTACGCGGCGGCGCGGTCGAAGCGGGTGACCTCCAGATCCGTGACCCACTTCGTCGCCGAGACGTACCCGTACAAGCCCGGCACCACCATCCGCACCGGGAAGCCGTGCTCGAACGGCAGCGGCTCGCCGTTCATGCCGATCGCGAGCAGCGCGTCGCGGTCGTCGGTGAGCGCCTCCAGTGGCGTACCCGCGGTGAAGCCGTCCGCGGAGGTCGAGAGCACCATGTCGGCGTCGGCGGATGGCTGCGCCTTCGCCAGCAGCTCGCGGATCGGGTAGCCGAGCCACACGGCGTTGCCGATGAGATCGCCGCCGACCTCGTTCGACACGCAGGAAAGCGTCGCGGCGTTCTCCACGAGCGGCAGCGCCAGCAGCTGATCCCAGGTGAGCTCGACCTCGTGAGCGACCATGCCGTGGATGCGCAGTCGCCATGTCGCGGGATCCACCTGCGGCACGACGAGTGCGGTGTCGATGCGATAGAAGTCGGCGTTCGGGGTGATCAACGGGCTCAGGCCCTCGACCTTCAGCGCGGCGCCGGCCGGGATCGGAGCGGCGGGAGTGGCCGGCTTCGGCAGGTGCAGGGCGGCGCGCACGGTGCCGACGGCGACGGATCCGGCCCGGCCGGCGGTGGCGGCGACGGCCGCGAGGATCCCGACCGCGGCGGTGCCGACGGTCCACGCCAGGAAGCGGCGGCGCGAGGCGCCGGTGGCGGGTGCGGGGGCAGCGTGTTCGGCCGCGGCCGGGGCGGGCAGCCCGTCGGGCGTGGTCGGCCCTGCGTCGCCCCGGTCGGGCAGACGCGTCATGAGCATGCGGAGCACGAAGGCGGCGGCGATCCCCGACAGCAGCGCCGGCAGCCACGACAGGGTGGCGGCGTCGGCGCGCAGCGGGGCGAGCAGGGAGACCGCGGCCCCGAGCACCACGAATCCGGCGACGCCGATGCCGCGCCGGCGTCGCTCGCAGAGTCCGAGCGTGGCGGCCGCGGCGAGCAGCACGATCGCGATCCCGGTGAGCAGCGCCGCCTTGTCGCCGGTGCCGAACAACGCGATCGCCGTATCCTTCGCCCAGGACGGAGCGGCGTCGATCAGGGTGCCGCCGACCACGGCGAACGGGCTGGACTGGGGCGCCAGCAGCGTCGCGATGAGCTCGCCGGCGCCGATCCCGAGCAGGGCCGCGGCGATGCCGGCGGCTGCAGCGCCTGCCCTGTTGCGCGAAGCGGATCCGGTCATGCACTCAGGGTACGAATCCCCAGGATCCCGGGGGCGACCAGATCACGGATCCGTAAGAAGTTCGCAGTCACGGTCGATCCGGCACTCGTGTGATGCGCCCGGTCGCGGCGAGCAGCGCCAGCGCCGCAGCGAACGCGACGAGCATGGTCGCGCCCATCAGAGTCGCCGAGACGCCCGCGCGCGAGAGCAGCGGCGGCAGCAGCGCGCCCAGCAGGGCGGCCAGGGTTCCCAGCACGGCGGAGGCGGATCCGGCCCCGCGCCTGACGCGGCCCAGCGCCAACGCGGTCAGCGTCGGGTTGTTCACGCCGTGCAGGCCGACGAGCAGGAACAGCGGCACGAGCAGCCACGGCAGCGGACTGTGCAGCAGTGCGCTCAGCAGCACTGCCGCGGCCGCGGCGGTGCCGAGGGTGAGCGAGGTCAGCACGACGCGGCGAGCGTCCATGCGGCGCTCGCCCGCGGTTCCCGAGGTTCTCGACGGGCGGCGCGCGAGACGCCGGCTGAGCCAGGCGCCCAGCATGATGCCGCCGGCATTCACGGCGAAGATGAGCGCGAAGCCCTGCGCGTCGACGCCGAATTGGTTCTGCAGCACGAACGACGACATCTGCAGATAGGCGAAGAACCCGGCAGAGGCCAGGCCCAGGGTGAGCGCGAAGACCATGAACGGCCCGTTGCCGAGAGCGGCCCCGATGCCGCGCAGGTCGTTGCCGAGCCCGCCGGTGGTGCGTTCGGCGCGGGGGTGCGTCTCCGGCACGAACAGCGCCGCCGTCAGCAGCAGCAGTGCGCCGATCACACCCAGCGCGACGAACAGGCCGCGCCAATCGGTGAAGGTCAGCAGCGCGCCGCCCAGCAGAGGCGCGAGCACGGGGGCCGCGCCCGCGATCGCCGTGAGCGTGGCGAACCCCGCTGTCGCCTCCGCCCCCTCGTGCACGTCGTGCACGACCGCCCGGGCGATCGCCATCCCGGCCGCGCCGCAGAGCCCCTGTAGCAGTCGCACCAGGATCAGCAGCTCGATCGACGGCGAGACCGCGCACACGAAAGAGGCGACGGCGAAGCCCGCCACGGCCCACAGCAGTGGACGGCGGCGCCCGTAGCGGTCGCTGATCGGTCCCCACAGCAGCTGCCCGAGAGCGAGCCCGATGAGGCACGCGCTCATGGTCACCTGGGCGAGCGCCTCCGTGGTGTGCAGCTCGCGGCCGAGCGCGGGCAGCGCCGGGATGTACAGATCCATCGAGAGCGGACCGAACGCCGAGAGCGCGCCGAGCGCGGGCAGCAGCGTGCGACGGCCGCGTGCGTCCTCGGCCGAGGATGCGTCGCTCACGCGTGGTCGCCCGAGTCGTGGCGGCCGATTCCGTCGGGGCGTTCCGCATCGCTCGCTCCAGCGCTGCGCGGCTCGACCCGGATCGGCGTGGTCGCGCTCGTGATCGGCGGGGTCACGGCGCGCTGCATCGCCTCGACCACCCGCACGGGACGCGTCTCATCCAGGGTGAGGAGGAAGCGGGACTCCTCCCGGCGGTGCAGCCGGCCGGAGTAGAGCAGCCACCCGGCGCCGATCGCGAAAGACAGGAGTCCCGCGACGCCGCCGACCGTGATCGCTGCGCGCGGCCCGAACGCGTCGGCCACCCAGCCCGCGATCGGCGCGCCGATCGGCGTGGCGCCCATCACGACGGCCATGTACAGCGCGAGCACCCGTCCGCGCAGGGCCGGATCCGTCGTCGTCTGCACGTAGCCGTTCGCCGTCGTGAGCATGGTCACCGTGGAGAATCCGACGAACACGAGCGTGACGGCATAGGAGACGTAGGTCGGCATCTGCGCCGAGACGATCGACGCGACGCCGAACCCGCCGGCGGCGATCATGAGCACCCGCACTCTGGCGCGATCGCGGCGTGCGGCCAGCAGGGCGCCGGTGAGGGATCCGATCGCGAGCACGGAGCTGAGCAGGCCGTAGCCGTCGGCCTGCTTGTGGAACTCCAGCGCCATGGTCGACGCGAAGATCGGGAAGTTCATGCCGAACGCACCGATGAGGAACACCATCGCGAAGACGACCAGGAGATCCGGGCGGCTGCCCACGTACCGAACGCCCACGATGAGCCCGCCGGCGCGGCGGTTCTTCGGGCGGGGGATGAGCTCGCGGGTGCGGATCAGGAGCAGCGCCACGATCATCGCGAGGAAGGTGGCCGCGTTCGCGACGAACACCCAGCCGGATCCGAGGGCGACGATCGCGAGGCCGCCGACAGCCGGGCCGATCAGGCGCGCCATGTTGAAGGACGCGGAGTTCAGCGCGACCGCGTTCGAGGCGTTCTCCATCGAGACCATGTCGGACACGAACGCCTGCCGGGCGGGCGCGTCGAATGCATTCGCGACGCCGAAGCACGCCGCGAACACGAGCATGAGCGGCAGGGTCATCACGTGCGTGAGCAGGAGCACGGCGACCGCGATCGCGAGCGCCATCAGGGTGCTCTGCGTGACGAGCAGGATCCGGCGCCGGTCGAAGCGGTCGGCGACCCGGCCGGTGAGCCCGACCAGCACCAGAGGCGGACCGAACTGCAGGGCCATGGTCGCGCCCATCGCCGTCGCGTCGTTATGGGTGAGCTCGGTGAGCACGACCCAGTCCTGTGCGGTGGACTGCATCCAGCCGCCGATGTTCGAGACGATCGCGCCGAAGAACCAGATCCGGTAATTGAAGGCCCCGAAGGAGCGGAACATCTGGCTCACAGCTCGGCCAGCTTCCGCATCAGAATGCTGGCCTCGTGCAGCACGGTCAGCTCGCGGCCCGTCAGACCGAGCTCGGTGATCTCGGCGACAAGGAGTTCCGTGCGCCGCTGGAGGGTCTCGGCCACGACCTTCTCGCCGGCCGGGGTGATCTCCACGTGCACACGGCGCCGGTCCTGGTCGTCGGGGATCCGGGTGACGTAGCCCTGCTCCTCGAGCCCGGTCACGACCGCGCTCATCGTGGGGGCGGTGACGCGCTCGCGATCGGCGAGCGCGGTGAGGGAGTGGCGGCCGTGCGCGCGGAGCGCGGCGAGCACGCCGAGCTGGGCGTCGCTCATCGCGGCGTTGCGGCTGTCCACGGCGCGCACGGAGCGCAGACGGCGGGCGAGTCGGAACGTGGCGAGGCGCAGTTCGGTGGCGGTCTCGTGCAGGTTCTCAGAAGTCATTGCTTAGATAGCCTAACTAAGTATTCGCGGCTGTGGGGGAACCTGGGTAGGCAAGAGGGTGAACAAATGCCAGCGCGTCCGTTCCGCTCGCATCGGCGACCGGTGAGAATGGACCAATGCCCCTCGCGCTCGAAGTCGCCGTTCAGGACGCAGCCGGAGTACGCGTCGCCCGCGAGATCGGCGCTCGCCGCGTGGAGCTGACCCAGGCCCTCGCCCTCGGCGGGCTCACGCCGTCGCCGGCGACGCTCGAGCTCGCGGTCGAGGCCGCGATGCACGGCGGTCCCGAGGTGCACGTGCTGGTCCGCCCACGCGCGGGCGGATTCCACTACGACGCGGAGGAGATCGCGACCGCGGTTCGAGACGTGCGATGGATGCTCGGCCATGGCGCGACCGGCGTCGTGATCGGCGCGCAGACGGCCGCCGGCGAGCTCGATGCGGACGCCCTGACACGGCTGCGCGACGCGGCCCGCGAGGCGCGCGCCGATGCCGCCGTCACCCTGCACCGGGCGATCGACGTCACGCCCGATCCGCGGGCGGGCCTCGATGTCGCCCTCGCCCTGGGCCTCACGCGCGTGCTGACCTCGGGTGGCGCGTCGGCCGCGCGCGACGGCGTGGACATGCTGCGCGCCCTGGTCGAGGCAGCCGAGGGCCGGATCGAGGTGATGGCCGGCAGCGGCGTCACCGCGGCGAATGCGGCCGAGATCGCGGCAACCGGCGTGGACGCCCTGCACTTCTCCGCCAAGCGCACGGTCGCCGCACCCGGATCCGTGCGGATGGGATCCGCGGCCGATGACGGTGGCGGCCACGAGGTCACCGACCTGCAGGAGGCTCGCGCGGTCTGCGCCGCACTGGGGCTCTGACACGGCGCGGTTCGCGGGACGCCCTTTCGTGCGTTCGCCTGTCGCGGGACGCCCTGCACCTGCGCTCGCCTGTCGCGGGACGCCCTGCACCTGCGTTCGCCTGTCGCGAGTCGCCCTTTCGTGAGGGTTCAAGGGGCGTCACGCGTCAGGGGAACGACAATCCGATGCGGTGCACGAGCGTCGGATCCGTAGACTCGGGGCATGGCTGAGCCCCGCACCGCCGAGTTCGCCGACGCACACGGCATCGCGATCGTCTACGACGTCCACCCCGCCGACGACGGCGTAACCCCGCGTGGAGCGGTGCAGCTGCTGCACGGCGTCGGCGAGCATGCCGGGCGTTACGGCGCGCTGATCGCCGCGCTCACCGCCGCCGGCTTCACGGTCTACGCCGACGACCACCGCGGGCACGGGCGCACGGGCATGAAGCAGCATGGCGACGCCGCGAAGCTGGGCCGGCTCGGCCCCGGCGGGATGCGTGCGGTCTTCGCCGACGAGTGGCAGCTCACCGAGCTCATCCGCGCCGAGAACCCGGATCTGCCGCTCGTGCTGCTCGGGCACTCCTGGGGATCCTTCGTCGCGCAGCATGTGCTGAATCGGCACCCCGACGGATACGACGCCGTGATCCTCACCGGATCCGCACACCTCACTCCGACCGACCTCAACTCGCTGCCGCTGAACGCGCGGTGGAAGGGTCCGGACGCGACTGGGCTGGAGTGGCTCACACGCGATCCTGCGGCGTGGGAGGCGTTCCGTGCGGATCCGCTCACGACCGAGGTGCCGCTGCTGAAGCTGTTCGGGCCGATCGAGGCCGTGCGGCTCTACGGCCGCCCCGGCAAGGACTTTCCGAACGACGTGCCTGTGCTGCTGATGGTCGGCCGGGACGACCCGGTCGGCGGACCGCGCAGCGTGCACCGCCTCGCCGACGACTACCGCAACCGCTCCGGCCTCAGCGACGTCACGACGCTCGTGTACCCCGACGCACGCCACGAGATCTTCAACGAGCTGCAGCAGGCCGAGGTGCGCGCCGACCTGCTCGCCTGGCTCGACAAGCACATCGCGCGCCGCGGCTGAGGCAGATTCCCACCCGCGCTGTTCTGCAGGAGCCCGGCGGCGTTCTGCAGGGGCATCGCGGGAGACTTCCCGGCCATTCCACGGGCCAGGTGTCGTTTCGGCCGTCCGGCCCTGCAGAACGGCTCGGCCTCCCTGCAGAACGACCGGGTCTCCCGCACGCCCCCGCCGCCGCACGCCGCCGCGTAGGCTGGACCGGTGCACGGTGAGTACAAGGTTCCTGGCGGCAAGCTGGTCGTCGTCGACTTCGAGGTGACGGACGGCGCGATCTCCGACTTCCGGCTGGCGGGGGACTTCTTCCTCGAGCCGGACGAAGCGCTCGACGACATCAACGCCGCGGTCACGGGGCTGCCCGTCGAGACCGACGCCTCGGCCATCGCCGCCGCCGTGCGTGCCGCGCTGCCCGCGGGTGCGCAGCTGCTCGGACTCACCCCCGAGGCCGTCGGCACCGCGGTGCGCCGCGCCCTCGTCACGGCGCCGGGCTGGCGCGACTTCGACTGGGAGATCCTGCACGACAAGGCCGTCTCGCCGCGGATGAACCTCGCCCTCGACGAGGTGCTCACCACCCGCGTCGGCGAGGGCCGCCGCCGTCCCACGCTGCGGATCTGGGAGTGGGACGAGTCCGCGGTCGTGATCGGATCCTTCCAGTCCTATCGCAACGAGGTGGATCCGGCCGGGGCCGCGAAGCACGGCTTCGACGTCGTCCGCCGGATCTCCGGAGGCGGCGCGATGATGATGGCCGCCGGTCAGATCATCACCTACTCGCTGTACGTGCCGGCGACCCTCGTGCAGGGCATGACGTTCGCCGACTCCTACGCCTTCCTCGACGACTGGGTGCTGCAGGCGCTGCGCTCGCTCGGGATCGACGCCGTCTACCAGCCGCTCAACGACATCGCCGGGCCCAGCGGCAAGATCGGCGGGGCCGCGCAGAAGCGTCTCGCGAACGGCGGAGTGCTGCACCATGCCACGCTCTCCTACGACATCGACGGTCAGATGATGACCGAGGTGCTGCGGATCGGGCGCGAGAAGCTCAGCGACAAGGGCACCGCGTCCGCGGCCAAGCGCGTGGATCCGCTGCGCAGCCAGACCGGCCTCAGTCGCGCCGAGATCATCGAGCGGTTCAAGGACACCTTCCGCGCCGTCACCGGCGCCGAGGACGGCACGATCGCCGCCGACGAATACGAGGCGGCGGAGGACCTGGTGCGCACGAAGTTCGCCACCGAGGCGTGGCTGCACCGGGTTCCGTGAGCGACGGGGCTGAAGCCGCACCGGCCGTCGAGCGAGCGGCGGCGCCCGGCGCCGTCGAGATCGTGCACGGGGAGGCGCTCGACGTCGCCCGCACCCTGCCGGACGGATCCTTCACGCTCGTGTATCTGGATCCGCCGTTCAACACCGGCCGTACGCAGGAGCGGCACGCGGTCTCGAGCCGCCGTGCCGACCGACCGGCGGACGCACTTCAGGATGAACCGGCGCCCACGGCGGATTCGGCGTCCGAAATCCGGGGATCCGCGAACTCCATCCTGAATGCGGTCCGGCCCGGGCCATCGCAGCAGGCCGCGCCCGACCGTGCCCGCGAGGTCAACCACGGCTTCCACGGGCATCGCTACGAGCGGGTGCGCGAGCTGCTGCACGCCTATGACGACCGCTTCGACGACTACGGCGACTTCCTCATGCCGCGGCTCGAGGAGGCGTGGCGGCTGCTCGCCGACGACGGCACGCTCTACCTGCACCTCGACTACCGCGAGGCGCACTACGCGAAGGTCATGCTCGACGCCGTGTTCGGTCGGGACTGCTTCCTGAACGAGATCATCTGGGCGTACGACTACGGGGCCAAGCCGCGTACCCGCTGGCCCACGAAGCACGACACGATCCTCGTCTACGTGAAGACCCCGGGCGGGCACGTGTTCAACGTCGACGACATCGAGCGCGAACCGTACATGGCGCCGAGTCTGGTCAGCGCCGCCAAGCGCGAGCGCGGCAAGCTCCCCACCGACGTCTGGTGGCACACGATCGTGCCGACGTCGGGGCGGGAGAAGACCGGGTATCCGACCCAGAAGCCGGAGGGGATCCTGCGTCGCATGATCCAGGCGTCCAGCCATCCGGGGGATCGGATCCTGGACCTGTTCGCCGGATCCGGCACCGCGGGCGCCGTCGCGTCCGCGCTGGGCCGCGAGGCTCTGCTCGTCGATGTCAGCCCGGAGGCGGTGCGGGTGATGCGGCAGCGGATCCCGCATGCGACGCTTCGCGAGGGCTGACCGGGGCGCCCGGGAACTCGGGTAGCGTGTGGATCCATGCGCTCCCTGCCCGTGGATCCGAACAGCCGACCGGTCGCGATCGGTTCGCGGTTGCGTGCGGCCCGCAAGGCGCAGTACCTCACGATCGACGAAGTCGCTGAGGTCACTGGCCTGACCAAGGGCTTCCTCTCGCGTGTCGAGCGCGATCTGACCTCGCCGAGCGTGGCGTCGCTCATCACGCTGTGCGACGTGCTCTCGATCTCGGTCGGCTCGCTGTTCGAAGCTCCCGACGTGCGGGTGGTCCCGGCGGGCACCGGCCCGCAGATCAACTTCGGTGGCACGGGGGTCGAGGAGCGGCTGCTCTCGCCCCGTGGGGAGTCGCGCGTGCAGGTCATGCGCTCCACGGTCTCCGCCGGCGGACACGGCGGCGGGCAGCTGTACACGATCGCCGCCGAGGTCGAGGTGCTGCACGTGCTGAGCGGGCGGGTCTCGGTGCGCTTCTCGGATCGGGACTGGGAGCTCGGTCCGGGTGACACGGTCACCTTCCGCGGCAGCGAGCCGCACAGCTGGCGCACTGAGGGCGAAGAGGGCGCCGAGCTGATCTGGGTCTTCGCGCCTGCGGCCTGGGCCTGACGGCGAGCCCCGCGGAGCAGTCGGAGGCCGATCGTCGGCCCTGCGCCGGGCGCTGAGGACGGGATCCGGGTCGAGACCTTGACGTCCGTCCTGCGCGGCTGCTAGATTCGCGCACATCGAAAGTTGCCAAATAGGCAACCAAAGATTCATCCAGAACAACTCTCGGATGAGTTTCGTGCGTCGAGGAGGTCGCCGTGGTGGTTCCGATTGGTCCTGTCGACAGTTCGCTGATCCCGAGGTACGCCGGGCGTGACGGGTTCGCCAGGCTCCCGCGTCTGGACCAGGTCGGACGAGCCGACATCGTGGTCGCGGGGGTTCCGTTCGACAGCGGCGTCTCGTACCGCTCGGGCGCACGGTTCGGGCCGAACCACATCCGCGAGGCATCCCGTCTGCTGCGCCCGTACAACCCGGCGCTCGACGTCTCGCCGTTCGAGCTCGCCCAGGTCGCCGACGCCGGCGACATCGCGGTCAACCCGTTCAACATCGGCGAGGCGATCGAGACGATCGAGCAGGCCGCGCTCGACCTCACCGCCGACGACACCCGCCTGGTGATGTTCGGCGGCGATCACACGATCGCCCTGCCGCTGCTGCGTGCCGCCGCCCAGCGGCACGGTCCGGTCGCGCTGCTGCACTTCGACGCGCACCTGGACACCTGGGACACCTACTTCGGCGCCGAGTACACGCACGGCACCCCGTTCCGCCGGGCGTTCGAAGAGGGCATCATCGACACCGAGGCGCTGAGCCACGTCGGAACGCGCGGACCGCTCTACGGCAAGAAGGACCTCGAGGACGACCGCCGCTTCGGCTTCGGCATCGTCACGAGCGCCGACGTCTACTACCAGGGCGTCGTCGAGACCGTCGCGAAACTGCGGGACCGCATCGGCGACCGCCCGCTGTACATCTCGATCGACATCGACGTGCTGGACCCCGCGCACGCCCCTGGCACCGGCACCCCCGAGGCCGGTGGCATCACGAGCCGGGAGATCCTGGAGATCCTGCGCGGCTTCCGCGGGCTGAACATCATCGGCGCCGACGTCGTCGAGGTGGCCCCGGCCTATGACCACGCGGAGATCACCGGCGTCGCAGCCTCGCACATCGCGTACGACCTGGTGTCGCTGCTCGCGGACAAGCACGCCGCCGACGCTGCTGAGCGAGCGTCCGCATGACGGAGCACATCCGCAACGGCGGCGACGTGGTGGTCGAGACGTTGACCGCGCTCGGTGTCTCGCACATCTTCGGCATCCCGGGGCAGCACGCTCTCGGCCTGTTCGATGCGATTCGCCGCAGCGACCTCGAATTCGTCAGCTCACGCGTCGAGAACAACTCCGCCTTCGGTGCAGACGGCTATGCCCGGGCGACCGGCGAGGTCGCGGTCATGTTCGTCTCGACCGGTCCGGGAGCCCTCACCGCGCTCGGCGCGTTGCAGGAGCCGTACGCGACCGGCGTACCGGTGCTCGTGATCAGCGCGCAGATCCCGCGCCGAGGTCTCGGCGGGCAGAAGAACGGTCTGCTGCACCAGCTCGACGATCAGCAGCGCAGCGCGCAGAACGTCACCAAGAGCACCGCGCTGGTGCGCGACTCGGCGCACATTCCGAGCGCGATCCGGGAGGCCTGGGAGCTCGCCCAGACCGTGCCGGCGGGCCCGGTCTGGGTGGAGGTGCCGCAGGACGTGCTGCTGGACCCCGCGACGATCCCCGTGGTCCGCGACCTCTCCGCCGCGGTCCCGGTCCGCCCGGCGCGCGCCGAGCTCGTCGACGAGGCTGCGCGCCTGCTCGCCGGAGCCGAGCGGCCGGTGATCCTCGCCGGTGGCGGGGTGCGCCGATCGGCGACCGGATCCGCGGAGCTGCTGCGGGTGGCTGAGGCGCTCGGCGCGCCGGTCGTCTCGACGGCGGGCGGCAAGGGTGCGATCCGCTTCGATCACCCGCTCTCCGCCGCGAGCTGGATCGAGGACCGTTTCACGACCGACCTCCTCGAGGACGCGGACGTGCTGCTCGTGGTCGGAAGCACGATCGGCGAGGTCACCAGCAACTACTTCACGTTCGCGCCGCGCGGGCGGCTCATCCAGATCGACGCCGAGCCGCGCGCCCTGGGGTCGAACTATCCGGTGCTGGGAATCCACGCGGACGCCGGTCTCGCGCTCGGTGCGATCGCCGATGCCCTGGAGGGATCCGGATCCGCGGATCCGGAAACCGTCGAGACCGCCCGGCGGGACGCGAACCTGCGCGGCGCCCGGATCGCGGCCGAGCTGCGCGCGAGAGTCGAGGAGCGCCTCGCAGGCCAGGACCTCGCGACCGAACGGAACCTCTTGCGCGACCTGCGCGCGGCGGTGCCGTCCGACGCGCAGACCTTCTGGGACATGACGATCGCGGCCTACTGGGCGTGGTCGGCGTGGGATCCGCAGGACGGCGGGTTCCACTCCGCGCAGGGCGCGGGCGGGCTCGGGTTCGCGTTCCCCGCGGCCATCGCCGCCGCGATCGGCACGGGCCGGCGCACACTCGCCGTCTCGGGCGACGGCGGCGCGATGTACTCGATCGCCGAGCTCGCCACCGCGCGACAGCACGACGCCGACGTGACCTGGCTGATCGTCGACGACGGCGGCTACGGGATCCTCCGCGAGTACATGGAAGGCGCCTTCGGGCAGGCCACGGCGACCGAGCTGGCACGGCCCGATTTCGTCGCGCTGTCCGCCGCGTTCGGCGTTCCCGCCTACGAAGCCACCCTCGACACCCTCGGCGAGACCGTCGCCGCCACATTCCGTCAGTCCGGACCCGCCGTGGTCGTGCTGCCTGCGCTGCTGCGCATGTTCGAGCTCACCTGACGCACGCCGGTTCTCGTCCGAGACGCCGGAACATCATTCGTCCCCTCCACGCACGACAAAGGAGCCCCCGTGGATATCGCCATCATCATCATCTACCTCGTCGCCATGCTGGCGTTCGGGTTCTGGGGCAAGACCAGGACCAAGAACTCCAAGGACTTCCTCGTCGCCGGGCGCCGCCTGGGACCGGGGTTCTACACCGGGACCATGGCCGCGGTCGTACTCGGCGGTGCGTCCACCGTCGGCGGCGTCGGCCTCGGCTACAAGTTCGGCATCTCCGGCATGTGGCTCGTCGTCGCGATCGCTGTCGGCCTGCTGCTGCTGAGCCTGCTGTTCGCCCCGGCCATCCAGCGGCTGAAGGTGTACACGGTCGCTCAGATGCTGCAGCTGCGGTACGGCATCAACGGCACCCAGGCGTCCGGCATCGTGATGGCGCTCTACACGCTGATGCTCGTGGTCACCTCGACCATCGCGTACTCGACGATCTTCCACGTGCTGTTCGGCACGGAGCGCTGGGCGTCGATCACGATCGGCGCGGCCATCGTGATCATCTACTCGTCGATCGGCGGGATGTGGTCGATCACGCTGACCGACATGGTGCAGTTCATCATCAAGACCGTCGGCGTGTTCTTCCTGCTGCTGCCGTTCTCCTGGGCGCAGGCCGGCGGCTACGACGGCATCGTGAAGCGCCTCGGTGAGACGGTCGGCGCCTCGCACTTCGACCTGTTCGCCATCGGCGGCGACACCATCATCACGTACTTCGTGATCTACACGTTCGGCATGCTGATCGGCCAGGACATCTGGCAGCGCGTCTTCACGGCCCGCTCTCCGCAGGTCGCCCGCTGGGGCGGCACGGCGGCCGGCATCTACTGCGTGCTGTACGGCATCGCCGGCGCGCTCATCGGCACGGCGGCCGCGGCGGTGCTGCCGAAGGACGCCGTGAAGGACGACGTCTATGCCGCCATGGCCGAGCACGCCCTGCCGGTCGGCCTGTCCGGCATCGTGCTCGCCGCGGCCGTGGCCGCGATGATGTCGACGGCCTCGGGGGCGCTCATCGCCTCGGCGACCGTGGCCCGCGCCGACGTGATGCCGCTGCTGCGGCGTCTGGTGGGCCGGGGAACCGATCACAGCCACGACATCGGTCAGGGCAATCCCGAGCACGACATCCGCTCGAACCAGATCTACATCGTCGTCCTCGGCGTGGTCGCGACCCTCATCGCGCTCGTCCTCAATGATGTGGTCGCCGCACTCACCGTGGCCTATGACGTGCTGGTGGGCGGCCTGCTGGTCTCGATCCTCGGCGGCCTGATCTGGAAGCGCGCGAACGGCGCCGGCGCGATCGCGTCGATGATCGTCGGCACCGCCGTGACCCTCGGCAGCATGGTGGTCTACGGCATGATCGCCGGTGATGCGCTCTCTGGTGTGCTCGCGAACGAACCCATCTACTGGGGTCTGATCTCCAGCGTCATCGTGTACGTCGTGGTGAGCCTTGCGACCAAGCCCACGCCCGCGGATGTGCTGCAGCGCTGGGAGGACCGCAAGGCGGGCAACTTCGACGAGGAGACGGGCATCGTCGTGGTCGAGCCGCAGAGCCACTGAGCCCGACCGCACTCGGCGCGATCGCGGTCCACGCGTCTGCGCCGGGTGCGACGATCAGCACAGGTTGTGACGATCAGCACGCGGATCCGGTGGATACGCGTGCTGATCGTCACACTGTGTGCGGATCGTCACAGGTGCGGATCCCGCATGCGACGCTGCGGGAGATCACAGGCCTCAGCGCACGTCGACGAACACCGGGTTCGCGTAGAACCACGTGTCCGACCACGGGTCGCCCTCGCCGTCGCCGTGCCGCTGCGGACCGGCGGGATCGACGGCGGCACCGTGGTATCCGGTGCCGGTCCGGTTGCCGTCGCTGCCGCGGAACCGCACGTAGAACGGCCGGTCGACCCGTTCGAACACGTGCGTCAGGGTGAAGGTGCCGCGACTGCCCGTGGTGTCGAACTGGCGCACCACGCGCGTCTCGGGCGCACGCATGGCGTCGGCGTCCGCCGCGGCGCCCGTGACCGGCCCGGCGATCACGTCGACGTGCGCGAGCTGCGGCAGGATCCCGGCCGCGTTCACGTAGTCCGTGGTGGTCACGGTGATGGTGACGACGACATCCTGCCCGCGCTTCGCCGTCAGCCGGCCGCCCAGCGTGACCGTCGTCCCGGACGCATTGCCCCAGCCGCCGCCGGCGCCGTTGCCTCGACCGTTGCCCTTGCCGGGCATCGTGGCGCCGACCTGGACGTCGAGCCCCGCGATCAGGTGCCCGTGGTCGACCCACATCCGCCCCCGGCGCATCGCCTCGAGCACTCCGGCGTAGGAGCGCGTCGTGACGCCCGTGTGCAGGCGCGAGAACTGTCCGGGCCAGAAGTCGCTGCCGCCCTGGGGCATCCCGGTGTCGACCGGATCGGGCCGCATCCCGCGCACGGCCCAGCGGTCGAACTCGCTCGGCAGGCTCGCATACGGTTCGCCGGCCGGGTAGTCCCCGATGCGCCAGGTGTCCTTGACGGTGAGGTGGTTGTCGGAGTTCGAGGTGATCCAGAACGGCTTGCCCTCGGCGAGCAGGGCGTCCCAGAGACCGCCGACGGTGGCGGTGGCCCAGTCGAACCCGCCGTACGGACGGTAGGCGTCCGTAGGGTAGGCCGCCCAGCTGTCCGGCCGCGGCGCGTTCACGTACTCGCCGCGCTGATCACCGGGGCCGGCGTTCTGGCTGATCGCCGATCCCTGCGCACCGGGCGCGCCCTCCATGCCGATGAAGATGTCGGGATCCGCGTCGCGCCAGGTGCGGAGCTCGTGCGGGGAGTCGATGCCGAGGCGCATCGGGTGGTTCGCGAGCACGACGGCGTCGCCGAGGGCGCCGGCGGACTTCTGCGCGCCGAGCCATGCGACCGCTTCGGCCGCACGGCGTTCGAAGTCCGCCATCTGGGCGGCGTCCGCCGGCTTGTCCCAGTGATTGAGCTTGCCGTCCCAGGCCAGTTCGAAGGCGCGCAGCAGGCGGATGTCGTCGGTGCCGGGGGTGATCAGCACGGTGGCGTGCTCGGCCGCCGGGATGTACCACTCCAGGCCTTGGAAGATCAGCATGCCGCGGGCATCCCGCTCCTGCTGGATGAGGTCGCGCGCGGTGGGCAGTCCGCGGTCGGCGTGGGCGAAGTTGCTGTGCTCCGTGAAGGCGAGCCAGTCGACGCCGTAGTGCTGCGCGGCGTCGAGCTGCTGGGCCATCCGGTACTTCGCGTCGTGGCTGAACTGCGTGTGCACGTGGTGGTCGCCCACGAGCCATGCCAGCTGCGGGTCGCCGGCGGGGCGCGTCGCGGATGTGCTCGCCATCGCGGCGCCGGCTCCGCCGAAGGCCGACAGCCCGCCGGCGGCGAGGGCGATACCGGCGGTGCGGAGGATGTCGCGGCGGGAGAAGCCCAGCGCGCGCAGTTCGGCGTCGGCGTCGAGGGCATGGTGGTGCGGGGCGTCATGAGCGTGCATCGGGCGCTTCCTTCGGAGTCGGGGACCCTGGGACCCTAGGCACTGCGGATGGACGGCGAGGAAACATCCGATGTCCTGCGCGTGGCGAATCGCTTCGGGTGCTCAAGCCCTCGGGCGGCGGTGCTGCGCGAACGCCTCCGCCAACGCTCCTCGCACCGCGCCGATCGCCTCCGAGCCTCGTGCCGACTCGCGCACTGCCGTGAACACCTCGCGCACGGGGGATCCGGGCAGCTCGGCCAGCGTGACCCGCGCCGCCGTGTCGCCCCAGATCAGATCCGGCAGCATGCCGACCGCGTGGCCGGCCTCGATCAGCCGCACGTGTGCGGTCAGGTCGGCCGCCTCGAAGCGCACATCGGGCTCGAAGCCCGCGGCGCGGCACTGCTGCACCGCCCACTGGCGCGCGGCGGATCCGGTGGGCTCCATGATCCAGGCGCGATCGCGCAGCCTGTCGAGCGACGCGGCGCGCTCGCCGGGAGGCAGGACGAGGCGGATCGGATCCTGGCCGATGAGCTCGTGCACGTTGCCGGAGTGCCGCTCGCGCGTGTGGCCCGGATACTGCTCGGCGATCACGAGGTCGAAGCGGCGCGCGGTGAGCTCGAACAGGCCTTCCTCGGGCGGGGCCTCGGTCATCTCGACGCGCAGGTGCGGGTGCGTGAGCGCGAGCGCCGTGAGGGCGGCGGGCACGATCGTCTCGGCGGCGGTGGGCATGGCGCTGATCCGCACGGCCTCGGCGGGGGCGTGGGCGAGCGCCTGCCTGGCCTGCTCGTCGAGTTCGAGGGCGCGCGCGGCATGCGCGGCGAGCACCCGGCCCTCCGCGGTCAGCCGGATGCGGCGCCCATCGGGTTCGAGCAGGGTGACCCCGGCCTCGCGTTCGAGCAGCGCGAGCTGCTGCGACACCGTGGAAGGGCTGTACGACAGGGAGCGCGCGACCTCGGCGACCGTGCCGCGCAGGGCGAACTCGTGCAACAGTCGCAGCCGTCGCAGCTCGAACATGGGCTCTCCTTGACCATTCGATATCTACGAATAATATCCGTCACCAATGATCGCTTTTCCTGCAGGGAGATCGGATCCATGCTGGGAGCGTCCCCGCGCGTGCGCGCGTGATCCCGACCCCGGCACCGAACCCACGAGGAACCATGACCGCCACCGAAAGCCCCGTCTCCGCCGCAGCCGGCATCGACGATCTCTCCGCTCTCGCCGACGACGCCGTCGTCCTCGTCAAGAAGTGGCTCGTGGAGAGCCGCGAGGTGCCCGTCGACGCCGCCGGCCAGCGTCTCGCCGGCGTGCTGCGCGACCCCAACGGTCTCGACTTCACGGTCGGCTTCGTCGACGGCGTCGTGCGCCCGGAGGACCTCAAGGTCGCCGCGGCCAAGCTCAAGGAGCTCGTGCCGCTGACCCCCGGCTTCCTGCCCGCGCCCATGAAGGGCGCGATCGGCCTGGGCGGCGCGACCGCCGGCATGGTCCCCGGCATCGTCGTGCCCGCGGCCCGCACGGTGCTGCGCCAGATGGTGCGCCACCTCATCGTGGACGCCCGCGACGAGAAGCTCGGCAAGGCGATCGCGCACATCCGCGAGACCCAGGGCGTGAAGCTCAACATCAACCTGCTCGGCGAGGCGATCCTCGGCCGCGAGGAGGCCGCGCGCCGCCTCGAGGGCACCCGTCGTCTGCTTCAGCGCGACGACGTCGACTACGTCTCGATCAAGGTCTCGTCCACCGTCGCCCCGCACAGCCCCTGGGCGTTCGATGCGGCCGTGGCCGACGCCGCCGAGGCGCTGCTGCCGCTGTACCGGATCTCCGCGAAGGGCATGCCCGACGGCTCGCCGAAGTTCATCAACCTCGACATGGAGGAGTTCAAGGATCTCGACCTCACGATCGCGGTCTTCACGAACATCCTCGACCGCCCCGAGTTCAAGACCCTCGAGGCCGGCATCGTGCTGCAGGCCTACCTGCCCGATGCCCTGGGCGCCATGATCCGCCTGCAGGAGTGGGCGGCGAAGCGCGTGGCCGACGGCGGTGCTCCGATCAAGGTGCGCGTCGTCAAGGGCGCCAACCTGCCGATGGAGACCGTCGACGCCGAGTCGCACGGCTGGCCGCTCGCCACCTGGTCGACCAAGCAGCAGTCCGACGCCTCGTACAAGGCCGTGCTCGAGTACGCGCTGCGTCCCGAGCGCGTCAAGAACCTGCGGATCGGCGTCGCCGGTCACAACCTCTTCGACATCGCTCTGGCATGGCTGCTCGCCTCCAAGCGCGGCGTGACCGAGGGCATCGAGTTCGAGATGCTGCTCGGCATGGCCTCGGCGCAGGCGCAGGTCGTCAAGCGCACGGTCGGGTCTCTGCTGCTGTACACGCCGGTCGTGCACCCCGACGAGTTCGACGTCGCGATCGCGTACCTCATCCGCCGCCTCGAGGAGGGTGCGTCGCAGGAGAACTTCATGTCCGCGGTCTTCGACCTCGACGCGGATCCTGCGCTCTTCGAGCGCGAGAAGAAGCGCTTCCTCGCCTCCGTACGCAGCATGCCCACCGATGTGCCCAGCACCAACCGCGTGCAGGACCGCACGGCGCCGATCGAGCCGGGTCTGACCGACGGCTTCCTGAACGCCCCCGACACCGACCCGTCGCTCGCGGCGAACCGCGCCTGGGGCGATGCGATCCGCGCCCGCATGAAGGAGTCCGAGCTCGGCAACGCGACGGTCAAGGCGAACACCCTGTCCACTGCGGAGCAGGTCGACACCGCGATCGCCACCGCCGTCGCCGCGGGCGAGGCCTGGCGTGCGCTCGGCGCCGAGGGGCGTGCCGCGATCCTGCACAAGGCCGGCGACGTGCTCGAGGCGCGCCGCGCCGAGCTGCTCGAGGTCATGGGATCCGAGGCCGGCAAGGTCATCGAGCAGGGCGACCCCGAGGTCTCCGAGGCGATCGATTTCGCGCACTACTACGCGGAGAGCGCCAAGAAGCTCGCCCATGTCGACGGCGCGACCATGCAGCCGGTCGGGCTGACGGTCGTCACGCCGCCGTGGAACTTCCCCGTCGCGATCCCGGCCGGGTCCACCCTCTCCGCCCTGGCCACAGGCTCCCCGGTCATCATCAAGCCCGCCCGCCAGGCCCGTCGCTCCGGCGCGGTCATGGTCGAGGCGCTGTGGGAGGCCGGCGTGCCGCGCGAGGTGCTGCAGTACGTGCAGCTCGACGGCCGCGATCTGGGTACGAAGCTCGTGAGCGACCCGGCCGTGGGACGCGTCATCCTCACCGGTGGTTACGAGACGGCGGAGCTGTTCCGCGGCTTCCGGCAGGATCTGCCGCTGCTCGCGGAGACCAGCGGCAAGAACGCGATCATCGTCACCCCGTCCGCCGACCTGGACCTCGCCGCGAAGGACGTCGCGTACGCCGCGTTCGGCCACGCGGGCCAGAAGTGCTCGGCGGCCTCGCTCGTCGTGCTCGTCGGATCCGCTGCGCGCTCCGAGCGGTTCCGCCGCCAGCTCGTCGACGCCGTCCGCGCCTACGACGTGGGCACGCCGGAGGACGGCTCGAACCGCATCGGCCCGCTCATCGGCCCGGCCGAGGGCAAGCTGCTCGGCGCCCTGACCACGCTGCACGCCGGCGAGAGCTGGCTGCTCAAGCCGGAGAAGCTCGACGACGCCGGTCAGCTGTGGCGTCCCGGCATCCGCGACGGGGTGAAGCGCGGCAGCGAGTTCCACCGCGTGGAGTACTTCGGCCCGGTGCTCGGCATCATGACCGCCGGCTCCCTGGACGAGGCGATCGACATCGTCAACGACATCGACTACGGCCTCACCTCGGGGCTGCACTCCCTCGACGAGGACGAGATCCAGACCTGGCTCGCCGCGATCCAGGCGGGCAACGTGTACGTCAACCGCGGCACCACGGGCGCGATCGTGCAGCGCCAGCCGTTCGGCGGCTGGAAGAAGGCCGCGGTCGGCGCCGGCTCCAAGGCGGGCGGCCCGAACTACCTCGTGGGTCTGTCCGAGTGGACCGACGCGCCCGTCTCGACGACGCGCGAGCTCGACGCGCTCGCGACGGGCGCGGTGGGCGCGCTCGCCGCCGCGGGCGACGCGGACGCCGACATCGCGTGGCTGCGCGGCGCGCTGGCCACCGACATCGACGCTTGGGCGGACGAGTTCGGCGTGGTGCGCGACGCCACCGGACTCACCACGGAGCAGAACGTGCTGCGCTACCAGGCCGTGCCGGTGACGGTGCGCTTCGAGGGCGCCCGCGTCGCCGAGCTGGTGCGCGTGGTCGCCGCCGGACGCCGGGCCCGCGCCCGGGTCACCGTCAGCACGCTCGCTCCTCTGCCGGGGGCCGTGGCCACCTGGCTCGGCACGCAGGACGTGACCGTCGCCACCGAGGACGCCGCCGCATGGGCTGCACACGCCCGGCGCCTCGCCGCGCGCGACGGCCGGGTGCGCCTCATCGGCGCTGCCGCGGCGGCGACGGCGGAGGCCGTGAACGGGTCGCCCAGCCTCGCGCTGTACGCGAACCCGGTGGTCGCCGCGGGTCGCGTGGAGATCCTGACCTTCCTGCGCGAGCAGGCGGTCTCGGTCACCGCGCACCGCTTCGGCACGCCGCACCGTTACGACATCCCGCTGCTGGATCCGATCGCCTGATCGGATCCGGATCCCACTCGTCGTTCACGGCGTCGGGATCCGCCCCGGGGCCCCGCGCCCCGCACAGACCCGAACCCGCCGCCCTGCTCCCTGGGCGGCGGGTTCGTCGTCACCGCCGGGGTCGTCTCGCTGCGCTCGCTCAACGACCCCGGAAATGCCGGCCGACGCTCAGGCCAGCGGCAGGGCCCCGTCGTAGGCGCTCGCGGACAGCGCCGGCTCGGCGGGGCCGCCGCCGAAGACGCGCGAGAGCCCCGGATCCGTGCGCCACTGCGGCCAGCCCGGGTCGCCCTCCTCGACGAATCGGGCCGCCACGGCGTGCATCTCGGTGGCGAGGTGCTGCGGCGGGGTGGGGCCGGCCAGGCGCTCCACGAACGGGTCCTCGAGCACGTCGAACCAGAACGGCACGTCGAGGCAGTGGCACGACCACCCCTTCGTGGGGGACACCCAGGCGAAGCGGTAGGCCCAGGTGGGGGCATCGCCGCGGGCCTGAGCGGCCCGCACGACGAGCGAGCGGAACACCCGGTCCGTCACGAACCGTCCGAGCAGCGCCGGAGTGCCGCGTCGGCGCTGCTCTCGGTTCGCTGCGAGGTAAGCGCGGCGCGCGTTGCGGTCGCGGCTCAGCAGCATCAGCGCGAGAGCCGCCGGCACGAACCGCAGCACCCGGGGCGCCCGGTCCATGGTCATCGTGAACTCGTCGTCGGTGGCGCCGAGCAGCAGCGGCTTGTCGGCGCCGATCCCGTCGTGCAGCGCCTGTACGGCGGGCCGCGGCACAACGTCGCCATCGACCACCGGGCCCCAGGGCAGCCCCTCGGCGAGCGGCGCGAGCAGCGCCTTCAGCCTCGTCGCGCCGAGCAGCGCGGCCTTCGGCTGCGCCCGCTGCAGGGTGCGCTCCGGGACCGTACGGAAGCCGTCGGCGTCGGGCGCGCAGCCGAGCAGCACGCCCAGCGCCCGCGTGCGCCGCGACGCCAGCGCGGGATCGATGTCCGCCAGCGCGGGAGAGAAGGCCATCGCCGCGTGGAACAGGTGCTGCGCACACTCCAGGCCGAGCAGAGTCAGCACCGCGCCCGCGCCGGCGGACTGCCCGGCGATCGTCACGCGCGCCGGATCCCCGCCGAACGCGGCGATGTTGCGCTGCACCCACTCCAGACCTGCGATCCAGTCCAGCACGCCGCGGTTCGCGGGAGCGCCAGGCATCAGGCCGAAGCCGTCGAAGCCGAGCCGGTAGGACACGGTCACCGTCACCACGTCGTCGCGGTTGAACGCGGCGCCGTCGTACCAGGGGCTCGCGGGGGAGCCGTCGACGTATCCGCCGCCGTGGATCCACACCATGACCGGGCGCGCGCCGTCGAGTCCCGGGGTGTACACGTTCACGTTCAGGGTCGCGGCGCCGGGGATGCTCGGCTCGGGGATGAGCGTCTCGCCCTTGTCGCCGCGCTGCGCGGTCGGGCCGAAGGCGGTCGCATCGCGCACCTCGCTCCAGGGCGCGGGAGCTTGCGGGGCGGCGAAGCGGCGCTCGCCGGTGGGTGCCGCGGCGAACGGGATCCCGAGGAAGGCGGCCGAGGCGCTCGGAGTGCCGGGCTCGCCCCGCCAGAATCCCCGGACGGGACCGGAGGTGGTCTGGGCGAGGGGGGCGTCGTCGGTCACCCGATCAGCGTATCCGGCCGTCCCGATGGGGTCGTGGAGCGTACCGCGGTGGTGTAGATCCGGGGGTACACGTCGGAAAACGGAGAGGGGATACGGCGTGTCGTGCTTTTGCGGTGGGCCTTAGCCCGCGACACGCCGAGGGCGTCTCCGTCTTCCGACGAAGAGGATGGGTGCTCGCGCCCTCGCTGCGCTCGCTCAGGGGCCGGGGGCGGCGATCGCGCCGAGCCTCAGGGCCTCAGCAGGGCGAAGAACCTCTCGACGTCGGCGGCCATGTCGATCGTCGGATCCAGCATCCATGCGTTCTGCAGCCCGTCCGCGAGGGCATGCCCGGCACGGATGATCCATTCGGGATCCAGGTCGCTGCGCATCCGGCCCTCCGTCTGCGCGACGGCGATGGCCTCCCGAGCTGCCGCATGCACCCGCGCCGTCCGCTCGAGGAAGAAGTCGTGCGCGGGGTGGGTCGGATCGGCCGCCTCGGCCTGCAGCTGGGTATAGAGCTGCACGAGACCGGGGACGTCGGTGTTATGGCGCACCACCTGCAGGAAGCCGTCGAAGAACTCGATCTCATCGCTGCCGCCGATGTCCTGCGCATCCCGGGCGCGCAGGATCTCGACGAACAGCTGCTCCTTGGTGCCGAAGTAATGCAGCAGGCCCGCAGGGCTCAGCCCCACGGCGTCGGCGATCTCGCGCACGGAGGCGTTGCGATATCCGAGCCTGCCGACGATCTCGAGCGCGGCCTCGAGGATCTCCTCGCGCTTGACGACGCCCTTCGCGTACGCGCCTCGTTTGGCCATGGAGCCAGGATAACGGGCCGTAACGAAACACGAACATCCGCCGGGTTTCATCTTGAAACCCTTGCGACGTTTAGATTTCGATGCGACAATCGAACCGGATCCAGAAACCAAACATGGTTCGGTATTTGGACCCAGATCCGATTCGCTCGACGAGGAGCCATCCCATGACCATCACCCCTCCCGATCCCGCCGCCGAGATCGCCCCCACAGGTCTCATCCGGGCGGCCGCGCCCGCTGCGGGGGAGCCGGCGGCGAGTCCGCCGGCGACCAAGCGGCTGCTGCCCAGCCTGCTGATCGCGTCGATGACCCTGTTCGCCACCTACGGCGGGCTCATCGCGATCCTGCTGCCCACGCAGATCCTGCTGCTCGACGAGAAGAACAAGGTCGCCAACCTCGCGATCGTCACGACGACATCCTTCATCTTCACGTTGTTCGCCCAGCCGATCGCGGGTGCGCTCAGCGACCGCACGCGCTCGCGCTTCGGTCGTCGCGTGCCATGGATGGTGCTCGGCGCCCTGGTCGGCGGCGTGCTGCTGCTCGGCATGGGCTCGCTGACCGATCTGATGTGGATCACGGTGTTCTGGGTGGTGATCCAGGTGGCGCTGAACTTCCTGCAGGCCCCGCTGACGACCATCACCGCCGACCGCTTCCCGCGGGCGAAGCGCGGCGGTGCGAGCGCCATGATCGGTCTCGGCACGCAGCTCGGCATGACGGTCGGCGTCATGCTCGCGGTGGGACTCGGGGCGCAGCTGGGTCTCGGCTATTCGGTGTTCGGCATCGCCGTGATCGTGGTCACGATCCTGTTCGCGCTGTTCAACAGGGACTGGTCGTCGAAGGAGGCGGAGGTCGAGCCGTTCCGCTGGGGTGCGTTCTTCAAGGGCTTCTGGATCAACCCGCGCAAGCATCCCGACTTCTTCTGGGCGTTCACCGGCCGTTTCCTGCTGATCCTGGGCTACTTCGTCGTCTCGGCGTATCAGCTGTACATCCTGACCGACTACATCAAGCTGCCGCTGCAGCAGGCGCAGGGCGCCGTGATGACCCTGACGCTCGTGGCCTTCGTGCCGACGCTGCTCGCGATCGCGCTCTCCGGCTGGTGGAGCGACAAGGTGGGCCGCCGCAAGGTGTTCATCTATGTCGCGACCGTCGTGATGGCAGCGGGGCTGGCGTTCCCGCTGATCATGCCGGACATGACCGGGATGATCCTCATGAGCATCGTCAACGGCGTGGGCTTCGGCCTGTACATGTCGGTCGACGCCGCGCTCATGACCGAGGTGCTGCCGAACGAGGGCACCTCGGCGGGCAAGGACCTCGGCATCCTCAACGTCGCCACCAACATCCCGCAGGCGCTGAGCGCGCCGATCGCCGCGGTCATCATCGGGTCCTTCGGGGGCTATCCGGTGCTGTTCGTCTTCGCGATCGTGTTCGCGGTCCTCGGCGCCATCGCCATCGCGCCGATCAAGTCGGTCAAGTAGCAGTCCGCCGTTCCGTGTCGCCGGATCGGATCCGGTGCGGCCGCAGGAACGGCAGCCATCCCCTCCACGAAAGGAACTCCGATGGAGAACACCCAGACCTCGTCCCTCGCGGCGGTCGCCGCGCTCGCACCGCCCGAGGTGCGGATCGCAGAAGGCGTCGTCCGCGGACGCTGGCGCCCCACCACGGGCGGCAGGGGCAACCCGCAGTCCGCGGCGTTCCTCGGCATCCCGTTCGCCGAGGCGCCCGTCGGCGAGCTCCGCTTCGCAGCCCCGGTGCCCAAGGCGCCGTGGGAGGGCGTGTTCGACGCGGCGGAGTTCGGAGCGACCGCGCAGCGCGGCGACCCCGGGGTGACGCTCATCCCGGAGCCCAGTGTCGAGGGCGAGTCGACGCTCAACGTGAACGTGTACACCCCGCTGATCCCGGCGGACGGCACCGCGGAGGTGGCCGGCATGCCCGTGCTCGTCTACATCCACGGCGGCGGCTACTTCGCCGGGTCCCCGGCCAGCCCCTGGTACGACGGACGCAACTTCAACCGTGACGGCGTCGTGACCGTGACGATCTCGTACCGGCTCGGCTTCGACGGCTTCGGCTGGATCGAGGACGCCCCGTCGAACCGCGGCGTACGCGACTGGCTGCTCGCGCTGGAATGGGTGCAGCGCAACATCGCGGCCTTCGGCGGGGATCCGGGGCGTGTCACGATCGCCGGGCAGTCCGCCGGGGGTGGCGCGGTGATGACCCTGCTGGGCATGGAGAAAGCGCAGCACCTGTTCCACGGCGTGTACGCGATCTCCGGGGCCCTCGCCGACGTGTCGGCAGAGCGGGCCGAGGCGTTCGGACGCTCGCTGGCGGAGACCGCCGGGGTCGCCCCCACCCGTGCCGGCTGGTCGACGCTGGATCAGGATCGGGTGCTCGAGCTGCAGAAGAAGGCGACCGCCTTCGAGGGCGGCGACATGTCGTCGATCGTCGAGGACGGGCTGCCGCTCGGGCCCAGCGTCGACGGCGACCTGCTGCGCCGTCCCACGCCGGACACGTTGCGCGTGGGAATCGGATCCGACAAGCCGCTCGTGCTCGGCGCCACCGACGACGAGTTCACGATGGCGACGGCCGACGCCGGAAAGGCCATGGCGCTCGTGCCGAAGGGCATCCTGCTCGGCAAGCTCGGGGTGCCGAAGGAAGCGCGCAAGGCATACCTCGCCGCGAACGCCGACGTGGTGGCGAAGGGCAAGGCGCGCCTGGCCGGGCGCGTGCTGACGGACAAGATGTTCCGTCGTGCGATCCTGCGCATCGTCGCCGACCGTGGCGCAGCGCCCACCTGGGTGTACCGGTTCTCCTGGCCCTCCGGCACCTTCGGCTTCGCGGAGCACTGCCTCGACGTGCCGTTCTTCTTCGACTGCCTGGACGGGCCCGCGATGGTGCCGCTGGCCGGGCCCAACCCGCCGCAGGCGCTCGCGGACGAGGTGCACGCCGCCGCGGTCGCGTTCATCGCGGGCGGCGACCCGGGCTGGGCGCGCCACGACGCCGCGACCGGGATCGCGCGCGTGTACGACACCCCGTCGCGGGACGAAGCGGATGCCTACGCCTCGGTGCGCCCGCTCCTGGAGGCGTGACGGGATCCCGGTTGGCGATGGGGTGGTCCGGTGGCAGACCTGGCGGTGGGATCACCGGGCAGCCGCCCCGCTGACCGGGTGCCCCTTTCGGGGTCGTTGAGCGAGAACGGCGGAGCCGACCGAGACGAAACGCGGTGCTCTCGCGAGGGTGCCGCGTTTCGTCTCGCTGCGCTCGCTCAACGACCCCGGCGGAGCGTCAGTGCCGGCCCGGCGCCTGCATGAGGTCGAACAGCGTCTCGATGAGGGCCGTCATGTCGAGCTCCGGTTCGACGAGCAGCTGCATCTGTGCGCCGTCCGAGACCGCCTGCAGCAGCCGTGCGGCCAGCATCGGATCGATGCCGCTGCGGATCCGGCCCTCGGCCTGAGCCTCGGCGATCGTCCCGGCCCATCGATCGCGCAGACCCGCGCCGCGTTCGGCGAAGAAGGTGCGAGAGGGGTGCTCGGGGTTCGCGGAATCGGCCGCGAGGCGGGTGAACAGCTCGACGAGACCCGGCACGCGCGCGTTGTGGCGCACGATCTCGAGATAGCCGTCGCGCATCTCGTCGAGAGCGGCGGCCTGCACGGCGCCGAGATGGCCGGCCATGTCGACCTCATCGCGGGTGCGCAGGATCTCGACGAACAGCTCGTCCTTGCTGTCGAAGTAGTGCAGGAGCCCGGCCTGGCTGAGGCCGACCGCCTCGGCGAGCTCCTTCACGGAGGCTCCGTGATAGCCCTCGCGGGCGACCACCGCGAGAGCCGCGTGCAGGATCTCCTCGCGCTTCGCAATGCCCTTCGCGTACGAACCTCGTCGTGCCATGACCCGAGACTATCCCGGGGCGGGAGGGCGAAGTTCCAGAAACCGAGTAGCACTTGCTTTTTGTTCCACAACCTGATCGACTGACCCTGCCCGTCACCCGAGTCGTCCACGAAGGAGTCGACAATGACATCGCCCCGCGATCACCTGCCCGAGCTCAGCACCGAGGAGAAGGCGTCGCTGACCAGCGGCAAGGACTTCTGGACCCTGAAGCCCATCGACCGCATCGGCCTGCCGTCGATCATGGTCACCGACGGCCCGCACGGCCTCCGCAAGCAGGCCGCCGAGAGCGATCACCTGGGCCTCAGCGAGAGCGTCCCGGCGACCTGCTTCCCGCCGGCGTCCGGACTCGGATCCGCCTTCGATCCCGAGCTGGCCGAGCGCGTGGGTGTCGCGCTCGGCGTGGAGTCGGCGATCGAGGACGTCGCGGTGATCCTCGGCCCCGGCATCAACATCAAGCGGTCGCCGCTGTGCGGGCGCAATTTCGAGTACGTCTCCGAGGATCCGATCGTCGCAGGCCGCATCGGCGCCGGACTCGTGAAGGGCATCCAGTCGCAGGGCGTCGGCTCGTCGCTCAAGCACTTCGCGGCGAACAACCAGGAGTTCGAGCGGATGACCGCCTCGAGCGACGTGGATCCGCGACCGCTGCGGGAGATCTACCTGCGCGGATTCGAGCGCATCGTCAAGGATGCCCAGCCGTGGACCGTGATGTGCTCCTACAACAAGATCAATGGCGTCTACGCGTCCCAGGATCCCTGGCTGCTCACGCAGGTGCTGCGCGAGGAGTGGGGCTTCGAGGGCCTCGTGGTCTCCGACTGGGGCGCCGTGAACGACCGCGTCGCCGCACTCGTGGCGGGACTCGACCTGGAGATGCCCGGCAGCGACGGTGCTCCGGACCGCGCCGTAGCCGCGGCCGCCGCATCCGACCCGGCCGTCGCGATCGCGCTGGACGCCTCTGCCGGACGCGTGCTCGACCTCGTCGGCCGCGCCCAGGCGCGCCCGGCGGTCGCCGGCCCGCTCGATGTCGAGGCCCACCACGCCCTCGCCCGCGAGGTCGCCGGACGCTCGATCGTGCTGCTGCGCAACGAGGCCGTCGACGGCGCCCCGCTGCTGCCGCTGGACGCGGACGCCTCGATCGCGCTCATCGGCGAGTTCGCCCGCACCCCGCGCTTCCAGGGCGGTGGCTCCTCGCACATCAACCCGACCCGCGTGGATTCCGCGCTCGACGCGCTCACCGCCGTGGCGGGCGAGCGGGTCGCGTTCGCACCGGGCTTCGCCTTCGATGCCGCTGCGGACGGACAGGACGTCCTCCGCGACGAGGCGGTCGCGCTCGCCGCCTCCCGCGACGTCGCCGTGGTGTTCCTCGGTCTCACCGACGCCGAGGAGTCCGAGGGCTTCGACCGCGACCACATCGACCTCGCCGCGCATCAGCTCGCGCTGCTCGACGCGGTCGTCGCGGCCAATCCGCGCACGGTCGTCGTGCTGTCGAACGGCTCCGTCGTGGCGCTGCCGTTCGCCGACCGCGTGCCGGCCATCGTCGAGGCGTGGCTGCTGGGCCAGGCCGGGGGATCCGCGACCGTCGACGTGCTGCTCGGCGCGGTGAACCCGTCCGGCCGCCTGGCCGAGACGATCCCGCACCGCCTCGAGGACACCCCGGCGTTCGGCAACTTCCCCGGCTCGAACGGGCACGTGCGCTACGGCGAGGGCATCTTCGTGGGCTACCGCTGGTACGACGCCCGCGATATCGCGGTGACCTACCCGTTCGGGCACGGCCTTTCGTACACGTCGTTCGCCTACGGCGCGGTCACCGCCGCCGTCACGACGTCGGGCGACATCGCGGTGACGGTCCCCGTCACGAACACCGGATCCCGCGACGGCCGCGAGGTCGTGCAGGTCTACGTCGCGCCCGTCGCCTCCGCCGTCGAGCGCGCGCCGCGCGAGCTCAAGGCGTTCGCGTCGGTCGAGATCGCCGCCGGGGCGACGACGGACGTGGAGCTGACCGTGCACCGGGAGGACCTCGCGTACTGGGACATCCGGGTCGACCGCTTCGTCGTCGAGGGCGGCGCCTACCTCGTCGAGGCCGGGGCTTCGAGCCGCGACCTGCGCGGATCCGCGACCGTCGACGTCGCCGGAGACGCGGTCGTGATCCCGCTCACGCCCGAGTCCACGCTCGCCGCCGTGTTCGCGCACCCGGTGGCCGGACCGATGGTGGCGGGCACGTTCGCCGCGATCCAGGAGCAGTTCGGCGATGACGGCGACGGCATCATGTCGGGCGAGGCCATGGCGAAGATGATGGGTTCGTTCCCGCTCGGGCGCCTCCCCGCGTTCGGCTGGGGCCTCGACCGCGAGGGCGTCGACCAGCTGATCGCCGCCGCGAACGCGCCGCAGGGCTGAGTCGGCCTGAGCAGCGACGGAACGCGGCCTCCCTTCCGGGGGCCGCGTTCCGTGTGTCCGGGGGCGTTCCGCGTGTCGGGGCCGTCCCGGGGCGGATCCAATCCGCTCAGTGGTCGCGTATTGCGGTCATGCACCGTGAACAGCCGCAATATGCGACCAGTGAACAGCGATGGCCGGTGCGCGATGGCCGGTGCGCGATGGCCGGTGCCCGGATCCCGGATCCCGGACTCAGCCGGCGTGCCGGCGGGCTTCCCAGCCCGAGCGCACCATCTCGTCGACCGTGTGACGCATCCGCCAGTCCAGGTCGCGCGCGGCGAGCTCTCCGGTGGCGACGATGCGGTCGGGATCACCGGGACGGCGCGGACCGATCTCGGGTGTGAAGGCGATGCCGGTCACGCGGGCCATCGCGTCCATGATCTGGCGCACCGAGAGGCCGTCGCCCGATCCGAGGTTGTAGGCGGCCTCGATCGGCTCGCCGGCGATCATGCGCTGCGCGGCGGCCACGTGGGCGGCGGCGATGTCGCCGACATGCACGTAGTCGCGCACGTTCGTGCCGTCGTCGGTGGCGTAGTCGTCGCCGTTGATGCGCGGGGTCTCGCCCGCGAGCAGCTTCTCGAAGACGATCGGGAACAGGTTGTGCGGGCTCACGTCGTAGACGGTCGGATCCGCGGATCCGACGACGTTGAAGTAGCGCAGCGACGTGTGCACCAGCGGTGTCTCGGATCCGGCCGTCGCGACGGCCTGGTCGCGCAGCAGCCACTCGCCGATGAGCTTCGACTCGCCGTAGGGGCTGGCCGGCCGCTTCTCGGTCTCCTCGACGACAAGCGGCACGTCGGGAGTGCCGAACACCGCGGCGCTCGAGGAGAACACGATGTTCGCCACGCCGGCCGCGGCCATCCCCTCGAGGATGACGCGAGTGCCCTCGACGTTCTGTGCGTAGGTGTGCAGCGGGCGCTGCACCGAGACCCCGGCGTACTTGTACCCGGCCACGTGGATCACGCCCTGCACGGCGTGCTCGCGGAGAGTCTGCTCGACGAGCTCCCGGTCGAGGATGCTGCCCTGCACGAAAGCGGTGCCCTCGGGCACGAATGAAGCGACGCCGCTGGAGAGATCGTCCAGCACGACGGGCGTGAGCCCGGCCTCTGCGAGCGCGCGCACCACGTGCGATCCGATGTAGCCGGCGCCGCCGGTGACAAGCCAGGACATGGGTCTCCTTCCGTCGCGCGGTTGCGCGGGTCTCATTCTGGCAGGGGGCTTGCTGGGCGATTGCCGGGTCGGATCGTCGGACCGGATCCGCGAACTTCCGCGAGAAACCAATTCCTGCACGAGACACCATGTGTGCGGGGCGGTCTCATGCTGGATCCGGTTTCTGGCGCCGGCGAGGCGCGGGTCCGGATCCGGTTCCGGCGGGTCAGACGTCGCGGTGCGGGCCCGCCGAGGGGACGACCGTGAACAGGTGCGGTTCGGCGAAGCCGGCCTCGGCGAACGCCGCGCGCACGGCCTCCGAGACGGCCGGCACGCGGTCGTGGTCGACGAGGGCGATCGCGGCGCCGCCGAACCCGCCGCCGGTCATGCGCGCCCCGATCGCGCCGTGCGCGAGGGCGGTGTCGACGGCGGTGTCGAGCTCGGGGATCGAGATCTCGAAGTCGTCCCGCATCGACGCGTGCGAGGCGACCAGGAGGTCACCGATCGCGCGCGGCCCGTGTGCGGCGAGGGCCGCGACCGTGTCGAGCACGCGCTGGTCCTCGGTCACGACGTGCCGCACCCGGCGGAAGTCGACGTCGTCGAGCAGCTCCGCGGCGCGCGGCAGATCCGCCTCGGTCACGTCTCGCAGCGCTGCCACGCCGAGGGCGGCGGCCCCGCGTTCGCAGGAGTCGCGGCGTTCGCGGTAGCCACCCGTGGAATGGGCGTGCTTGACGCCCGTGTCGATCACGAGCACCTCGAGCCCGGCCTCGGCGAAACCGAGCGGGATCGAGCGGGTCTCCAGCGTGCGGCAGTCCAGGAACACCGCCGCGTCGGCCTGCCCGAGCGTCGACGCCATCTGGTCCATGATCCCGGTCGGGGCGCCCACGGCCTCGTTCTCGGCGCGGCGACCCGCCTGGGCGAGCGCCACCGCATCGAGGCCGAGGCCCCAGAGCTCGTTCAGGGCGGCGGCCGTCGCGCCCTCGATCGCGGCGGACGATGACAGCCCGGCACCGACCGGCACCTCGGAGGCGATCGCGATGTCGATGCCGGCGAAGGTTCCCGCGGCCCAGGCGGGAACCAGAGCGCGCAGCGCCCATGCCACGCCGAGAGGGTAGGCCGCCCACTCCGGGACGCTCGGTCCCTGGGCTCGTCCCGCGGCGCCGTCGGACGGGAAGAGCGTCTCGAGGTCATCGAGCGCGACCTCGACCGGCTCCTCGGCGAATGTGGAGGCGACGCGGATCCGCCCATCTGTGCGCAGGCGTGCGGCAGCGGCCGTACGGTGCTGGATCGCGAAGGGCAGTACGAAGCCGTCGTTGTAGTCGGTGTGCTCGCCGATGAGGTTCGCACGTCCCGGCGCCGACCATACGCCGGCGGGCTCGGATCCGGTCAGGCTGCGGAACAGCTCCGTCGCGGCGCCGACCGCGGGCGACGCGGGAGCCGCGGCGGTGACGTCGGCGGTGGTGGCGGGGGCGGGGGTCATCGGGTCTCCTCGACGGGCAGGGGGACGGAGGCGATCGCGTCGCGCAGGCGCGCGGCAGCGTCTTCGGGCAGGATCTCGGCGGTCCATGCCGACATCGCCGACTCGGATCCGGCCAGGAACTTCAGCTTGTCCGCGGCGCGGCGGGGGCTGGTGAGCTCGAGTCGCATCCGGATCTCATCGCGTCCGACGTGCACCGGCGCCTGGTGCCAGGCGGCGATGTACGCGGTGGGCGTCTCGTAGAGTGCGTCCACGCCACGCAGCAGGCGCAGATACAGCGGGGCGAGCTCGTCGCGCTCGGCGTCGTCGAGTGCGGTGAAGTCGGGCACGTGCCGGTGCGGCATCAGCTGCACCTCGAGCGGCCAGCGCGCGGCGAACGGCACGAACGCGGTCCAGTGCTCGCCCTGCAGCACGACACGCTCCGATCGCTGCTCGGCGTCAAGGATCCGGTCGAACAGATCGGCGCCGGTGCGGGCGATGCTCTCACGCAGTCGCTGCGTGCGCGGGGTGACATACGGGTAGGCATAGATCTGGCCGTGCGGGTGGGGGAGAGTCACGCCGATCGCCTCGCCGCGGTTCTCGAACGGGAACACCTGCTCGATGCCGGGCAGCGCGCTCAGTGCCATGGTTCGATCGGCCCACGCCTCGATCACCGTCCGCGCGCGGCTGACGGACTGCGTGCCGAAAGACCCTGCGTGCTCGGGGCTGAAGCAGACGACCTCGCACCGGCCCACGCTGGTGCGGGTGCGCTCGATGCCGATCGCCTCGAGGTCGGCGAGGCCCTGCGGCGGATCGACCGCGGCCGGGGCAGCGCCGATGGCCCCGGCGAGTGCCGGGCCGAACGACGGGGAGCGGTTCTCGAACACCGCCACGTCGTAGCGCGACGGCACCTCGGAGGGGTTCGTCGGAGACTGGGGTGCGAGCGGATCCGCATCCGCACTCGGCATCATCACCCGGGTCTGGCGCTTGGTGGCGAAGGTGATCCAGTCACCGGTCAGCACGTCCTGGCGCATCGTCGCCGTCTCGGGGCGGGGGTCGAGAGAGCGGGCATCGATCGAGCGCTCCGCAGGAAGGGTGGATCCGGCGTCGTCGTAGTAGATGAGGTCGCGACCGTCGGCGAGGCGCGTGGCGCGCTTGACCACGCCGGCGCCGAGTGCGGTGACGTCGACGGCGGCGTCGCCGAGGGTCGGCGTGGTCGCGCCGAGCTCAGATTCCATGTTCACGTAAACACGATAGGGCACGCGGCGTGATAGCGTCAACAATCCTGAGGTCGGTACGCGCAGGGGCCGGCAGGGGAGAGGCGAGGCGATGCCGAAGCACGACGACGAGCTCGAGGAGATGCGGCGGGTCGCCGCCGGAGAGTCGTCGGCATCCTCCCGACGCGGTCCGAGACCGACCGGGCGCGTCTCCATGGCGATGGTCGCCGCACGCGCCGGGGTGTCCGGGCAGACGGTCTCGCGTGTCGTGAACGACAGTCCCCGAGTGGATCCGGCCACGCGCGAACGGGTCGAAGAGGCCATGGCCGAGCTCGGCTATCGCCCGCACCGCGCCGCACGGGCGTTGCGCACGGGACGGTCCGAGACCCTCGGCGTGGTCGCGCAGACCCTCGCCACGGTCGGCAACTCCGCGCTCCTGCAGGCCGTCGCCGAGGCTGCGGAGGCACGGGGCTACGCGCTCGCCGTCGTGACACTCGGGGCCGAGGGGCGCATCGGCGAGGCCTTCGACCGACTGCACGACCAGGGCGTCGACGGCGCCATCGTGCTCAACGAGGCGTCCGCGCTGGCCCGAGACGCGGATCCGGCCGGGCTCGCGCTCGTCGTCGTGGACGCGCCCGCCGATCCGCGCTTCACCGTCATCGGCACCGACCACGCAGCGGGCGCTCGCGCGGCGACCGCGCACCTGCTGGATCGGGGGGCTTCCACCGTGCACCATCTGGCGGGGCCGGAAGGCTCGTTCGCCGCGGCGGAGCGCGAGCGCGGATGGCGGGAGGAGCTCACCGCGCGTGGCCTCCGGATCCCGGATCCGGTCCGCGGAGACTGGAGCGCGGGATCGGGCCACGATCGTGGCGGAGTGCTCGCGGCCGATGCCTCGGTCGAGGCCGTCTTCGCCGCCAACGACCAGATGGCCCTCGGTCTGCTGCGGGCTCTCGCCGACCGCGGCCGTCGTATTCCGGACGACGTGGCCGTGCTCGGCTTCGACGACATCGCCGACGCCGCCGAGTTCCGCCCGCCGCTGGCGACGATCCGGCAGGACTTCGCCGCGCTCGGTGAGCAGGCCGTGCGCCTCGTCGTCGACCGGGTCGAGGGGCGGGACGTGTCGGATCCGGCCCTCCTGACGCCCGCGTTGATCGTCCGCGCCAGCGCGTAGCCCGGCGCGCCCGCTGGGTTCGGGATTCGCCGCCGCCCTGCCACCCACTCGGATCCGGGTTGGACCGCCGCCCTGCCGTCCACTCGGATCCGGGTTGCACCGCCGCCCTGCCATCCACTCGGATCCGGGTTCCATCGCCGCCCTGCGGCTCCGCGTCCACCCTTCGGCGTCGCGTCCGCTCTTCGGTTCCGTCCTTCGGGCAGCGCTTGTTCTGTTCGGGTCGCACTTCTTCTGTTCAGGTCGCACTTTCTGCGCTAAAACGCCACCGGAAGAGCAGAAAGTGCGACCTGAGCGTCGATGGCGGCGCGATGGAGGTGGCGCAGCTGGTGCGGCGCCCGGTCTGGTGCGGCGTCCGCCGTTGCCGTTGCCATCGCGGCCGTCGTGGCGCGTGCCCTGCGGCGCCTGTCCCACGGTTGCGGAAAGCGTGTTCCCGTGTCATCATTGGTGCGAATTGGAAAGCGCTTACCCACGGAGATCCGCGAACGGAACGGCGGGCGAGCACGACACGAAGGAAGCACCGTGGCTGAGAGCACCACCCGCGAGATCGGCATCATCATGAACGGCGTCTCCGGGCGCATGGGCTACCGCCAGCACCTGGTGCGTTCGATCCTCGCGATCCGCGAACAGGGCGGCATCGAGTTGCCCGACGGGACCCGGGTCACCGTGAAGCCGATTCTCGTCGGCCGCAGCGCGCAGAAGCTCGCCGAGCTCGCCGCGAAGCATGGCATCGAAGACTGGACGACCGACCTCGATGCCGCACTCGCGGATCCGCAGTGGGAGATCTGCGCCGACTTCCTCGTCACCAAGGCGCGCGCGACCGCGATCCGCAAGGCCATCGCCGCGGGCAAGGCGATCTACACCGAGAAGCCCACCGCCGAGTCGGTCGAGGAGGCCCTCGAGCTCGCCCGCCTGGCCCAGGCCGCCGGGGTCAAGACCGGTGTCGTGCACGACAAGCTCTACCTGCCCGGTCTGCAGAAGCTGAAGCGCCTCATCGACTCCGGCTTCTTCGGACGGATCCTGTCCGTGCGCGGAGAGTTCGGCTACTGGGTGTTCGAGGGCGACTGGCAGCCCGCCCAGCGTCCGAGCTGGAACTACCGCACCGAGGACGGCGGCGGCATCATCAGCGACATGTTCCCGCACTGGAACTACGTCATGGAGAACCTGTTCGGCGAGGTCAAGAGCGTCTACGCGCAGGCCGCGGTGCACATCGCCGACCGCTGGGACGAGAACGGCGAGCACTACACCGCCACTGCCGAGGACGCGGCGTACGGGATCTTCGAGCTCGAGGGCGGCGTCATCGCCGAGATCAACTCCAGCTGGACGGTGCGCGTGAACCGCGACGAGCTGGTGGAGTTCCAGGTCGACGGTACGCACGGATCCGCCGTCGTGGGCCTGTTCGGCGCGAAGATCCAGCACCGCAACGCCACCCCGAAGCCGGTGTGGAACCCCGACCTGGCCGACGCGCACGACTACGACGCCGACTGGGCCGACGTGCCCGTGAACGACGTGTTCTTGAACGGCTTCCGTCAGCAGTGGGAGGAGTACCTGGAGTCCTACGTGCTCGGCACGGACTACGCCTTCGACCTGCTGGCCGGCGCCCGCGGCGTGCAGCTTGCCGAGGCCGGCCTGCAGTCCTCCGCCGAAGGTCGCAAGATCGCGCTGCCCGCGCTGAGCCTGGCCGGCTCGAACCGGGGCTGAGGCGCACGATGACGATGATCCGCCTCCTCGCGGCCGACGGTGCGACCTCCGACACGGAGCTCAACGACGCCGGCGCCTACACGCGTCCGACCGCGCCGCTGCAGAGCCGCGTCGCCTACGCCGCCGCGCATGTGGTGCCGAAGGTGCACGCCGACAACACCCCTGGCCGGCCTGCCGACATCGACTGGGACGCGACGCTCGCGTTCCGGCGCAACGCGTACTCCTGGGGCCTGGGCGTCGCCGACGCCATGGACACCGCGCAGCGCAACATGGGGCTCGACGCGGCGGCCACCCGCGAACTCATTGCGCGGAGCGCCGAGGTCGCGCGGGAGGAGGGCGGATCCGTCGTCGTCGGCGTCAACACCGACCACGTCGACGAGGAACGCATCTCGCTGCCGCAGGTGATCGACGCCTATGTCGAGCAGCTGCACTTCACTGAGGAGCAGGGCGCCGGGCCCGTTCTGATGGCGTCGCGTCACCTCGCCCGTGTGGCGGAGTCGCGCACCGACTACCTGCGCGTGTACGCCGCGGTGCTGCAGCAGGCGACCACCCCGGTCGTGCTGCACTGGCTCGGCACCGCGTTCGACCCACAGCTGGAGGGGTACTTCGGATCCGGTGACTGGCGCGACGCGTCCGGCACGCTGCTGCGGATCATCGCGGAGAATCCGGGCAAGGTCGCGGGCGTCAAGATGAGCCTGCTGAACGCGGAATCCGAGATCGCCGTGCGCGAGCAGCTTCCCGAAGGCGTGCGCATGTTCACCGGCGACGACTTCAACTACGTCGGACTGATCGGCGGCGACACCGTGGGGCAGGGCGGGAGCCACTCCGACGCGCTGCTCGGGGCGTTCGCCGCGATCACCCCGGTCGCCTCGGCCGCGATCCAGGCGCTCGACGCGGGGGATCCGGCGCGGTACCTCGAGATCCTCGGGCCGACCGAGGAGCTCAGCCGCCAGGTCTTCGCCGCGCCCACGTTCTACTACAAGACCGGTGTCGCATTCCTGTCCTGGCTGAACGGGCACCAGCCCGCGTTCCAGATGGTGGGCGGACTGCACTCGGCGCGCAGCCTGCCGCACCTCAGCCGCATCGTCGAGCTCGCGAACGCCTCGCTCGCGCTCGAGGTCCCGGAGCTCGCGCGCGAGCGCTGGCACGGCATGCTCGCCCTGAACGGAGTGACCGCATGACCGCCGTCGACTCTCGCCTGTCGATCAACCAGGCCACGATCAAGTACGCCGACCTCGCCACCGCCCTCCGCGTCACGGCTGAGGCCGGGGTGCAGGGCATCGGACTGTGGCGCGAGCCGGTGCACGAGGTCGGCCTCGAGGTCGCGGCCCGGATGCTCGCCGACTCCGGACTGCGCTTCACGACGCACTGCCGGGGCGGGTTCTTCACGCTGCCGGCGGGGCCGGAGCGCGTCGCCGCGCTCGATGACAACCGCCGCGCGATCGAGGAGACCGCGACGCTCGCCGCCGCAGGGGCGGAGGGGTCCACGGCGATCCTGGTGCTGGTCGCGGGCGGGCTGCCCGAGGGATCCCGCGACCTGATCGGCGCCCGTGAGCGCGTGCGCGACGCGATCGACGAACTCTCGACCGATGCTGCCGCCGCCGGAGTGACGCTCGCGATCGAGCCGCTGCACCCGATGTTCGGATCCGACCGCTGCGTCGTCTCCACCCTGGGGCAGGCGCTCGACATCGCGGCCGACTTCGACCCGATGGTGGTCGGTGCGACCGTCGACACGTTCCACATCTGGTGGGATCCGCAGGTGCTCGACCAGATCGCCCGCGCCGGTCGGGAGGGGCGCATCGCGACCTACCAGGTGTGCGACTGGAAGACGCCGCTGCCCGCCGACGTGCTGCTCAGCCGGCACTACCCGGGCGATGGCGTCATCGACTTCGCCTCGCTCACCCAGGCCGTCGTGGCGACGGGGTACGACCGCGACATCGAGGTGGAGATCTTCAACGCGGACATCTGGGCTGAGGATCCGGCCGAGGTCGTGCGCCGCACCGCGGCATCGTTCGCGCAGACGGTCTCGCCGCACCTGGGCTGAGGAACGCGCATCGAGGATGGATGCACTTCTGCAGGGCATCCGCGTCGGATCCGTTCTGCAGAAGTGCATTCGTCCTGTGAAACCGGCGACATGGCCTCGGCCCCGGGCCCCGACGCCACATGAAAGGCTGATCCCATGACCATCCGACCCGGGCTGTGCTCCGTGACCTTCCGGCAGCTGGATCCGGCGGCGATCGCCGCGCTCGCAGCGAGCGCCGGGCTCGAGGCGATCGAATGGGGCGGCGATGTGCACGTGCCCCCGGGCGATGCCGTGCGCGCCGCCGAGGTCGCACGGATCACGGCCGACGCCGGGCTGGCCGTGGCCTCGTACGGCTCGTACTTCCGTGCGGAGGCGGGGGAGGACATCGCCCCGGTCCTGGATTCGGCCGAGGCGCTCGGCGCGGCCCGGATCCGGGTGTGGGCCGGGCGGATCGGTTCGGCCGACGCCACCGCGGCGGAGCGTGCATCGACCGTCGACGCCCTCGCCGCCGCCGCCGAGCAGGCGGGCAGGCGCGGGATCTCGCTCGCCCTGGAGTTCCATGGGGGCACGCTCTCCGACGATGCCGCACAGACGCTCCGTGTGCTGGAGGAGGTTGGCAGCCCGCATCTGGGGACGTACTGGCAGCCGACCGTCTCGGCGTCCGACGCGGTCGCGGTGGCCGAGTACGAGCGGATCGCCGACCGCGTCTCGGCCGTGCACGTGTTCTCCTGGTGGCCCGCGACCCAGCGGCTGCCGCTCACCGCCCGCGACGGGCTGTGGCGGGCGTTCTTCGCCGCCGCGGCCACCGTCCCCGTGCCGCCGCGCGACGCCCTTCTCGAGTTCGTGCCGGACGATGATCCGGCGGCACTCGCGGCGGAGGCTGCGGCACTGCGCGCCTTCCTCGCCTGACGGAGAGGTCGCGTCCTCGACGCGTCGTCGACAGTGTGTAGATCTATGGCAAACGCTTGCCAAATGTGCGCGAGATCGACATGATCGGACCGAAGGCAGTTTTCCCCACAAGATCCGCCGCGCGCTGCACGAAGTCGTCCTGCGCCGCGGGACAGGTGCGTTTCGCAGCCCTCGTCGGGCACCGCAGGCGGAGATCCATCGAAGAAGATCGGAACCCCAGATGAAGACAACTCGAACATTGCTCGCGGTCGTCGCTGCCGCAGGGCTGGCTCTCAGCGGCGCCGGCGTCGCGAGCGCCGCCGAACGCCCCACCTCCTCCCTCGACCTCGCGCACGCCGCCACTGCGGGGGTGGGCCCGGGGGCGGCCGCGCAAAGCCGAGGCGCCACCGTGACGGCGGCGTCCACCGTCACCGTGAGCACGCTGGCACAGCTGCAGACGGCGATCGCCGCCGCACAGCCCGGCGACACGATCACCCTGAAGAACGGCACCTACGCGGTCGGATCCGCTGTCGCCGTCACAGGCGGCGGGGCGTCCGGGAACCCGGTGACGATCACCGCGGAGTCGGTCGGCGGAGTGACCCTCACAGGCGCCTCGAGCTTCACCTTCTCGGGTGCGCACGACGTCGTGCTGCGGGGCTTCCGGTTCACCCAGTCCACGACGCTCGAGGTCCCCGCCGACAGCCGCGCGGTCACCTTCAGTCGTGACGAGTTCGCGTTCGCGCAGAGTGCCGAGCACAACCTGATCGTCCGCGCCGACGACTCGGTCGTCGAGTACAGCTGGTTCCACGGCAAGAGCACGATCGGCGTGTACCTGGGCATCGAGGGAGCCGGGACGACGGAGATGGCCACCGGTGTCAAGGTGCACCACAACTACTTCTCCGACCAGAGCTTCGCCGGCAAGAACGGTGGGGAGTGCATCCGCCTCGGAGTCAGCCCCCGCGCGCTCAGCACCGCCGGAGCGGTCGTCGAGAACAACCTCTTCGAGAGGGCCAACGGCGACCCGGAGACCATCTCGGTGAAGTCCAGTGGCAACACGATCCGCTACAACACCGTCCGCGACAGCTTCGGCGGCATCGTGCTGCGGCACGGCAACGGCAACACGGTGGTCGGCAACAGGATCATCGGCGGCGCCAACGGCATCCGCATCTACGGCAACGACCACGTCATCGTGAACAACTACGTGGCCGGCCTCAGCAAGGAAGGCATCGTGATCGGATCCGGCACCGAGCGCGACCACTACGAGGGGGAGCCGGCGGATGACAGGAAGGGCAACGACGCCCCCGACCGGATCCGGATCGCACTGAACACCCTGGTCGACAACGGGGGCGGGATCATCGGCGAGACGAACCGCACGGTTCCGCCGCTCAACGTGACGATCGTGGACAACATCGTGCGCGGGCAGACGGGCTACCTCGGCAACGTCCCGCTCATGCAGGACTTCTACTGGCGGGGCAACATCATCTGGGGTGCCGCGGCCGACGGCAACATCCCGAAGGTCGGCTTCACGCGGGTGGATCCGCAGCTCGCGCAGGATGCCGCCGGAACCTGGAAGATCTCCGCGTCCAGCCCGGCCGTGAACGCGGCGACGCAGGCCAACCACGCCAACTGGGTCACCGACGATCTCGACGGGCGTGCGCGCACCGGCGTGTACGACATCGGCGCCCAGGAGGTGACCAGCAGCCCGGCGACGCGCCCCCCGCTCACCACCGCGAACGTCGGGCCCAGCGCTCCGTAAGCGGAGCGAACGCCCCGAGGCGAGAGGGGTGGGACGCACGTCGATTCAGGGTGGCAACCGAATGCCATTTCCGCATCCGAAAGCCGGCAGGAGCACGCGAGGAGAGGCCGGATCGGAGCCCACCCCGATCCGGCCTCTCTTCGTGCTCAGACGCTCAGCCGCTCAAGCGCTCAGACGCTCAAGCGCTCAGCGGGCCGACATCCCCCGCGTGCAGCGGCGTGCGCCGCGCGTGCGCGGCGGAGTACTCGTGCGCACCGACATCGGCGGCCCCGGTGCGATGGCGGCCGAGGATGTCGTCGCTCACCCAGGCCGTGTGGTCCTGGGTCGCAGCGTCGATCGCGGGGCTGCCCGCGCCGATGCGAGGCAGGCCCTCGTCATCCAGCGCCAGGAGCGGATCCACCCGGGTGAATCCCGTCGTGGGCGCGTCGCCGTCCGGCGCCGCACCCCAGAGGATGTTGCCCGACCAGGTGAAGTTCTTCGACTTCGGAACCAGCGCGAGCGAACCGCGGTCCGAGACGACGAGGTTGTCCACGATCACGCAGTCGTCCGGCTCGATCGGCCGCGCGGTCTCGCCGATGATGCCGCCGCCCACGTCGATGAGCGAGTTCAGCGCGATCCGCACCCGGTCGGGTGCATCGTTCTTCGTGCGCGAGGTGGAGGGCTCGCCCTCGTAGTGGTCGCGCAGCGTGCCGCAGCCGATCACGATCGCCGAGCCGCTGATCCCCGTGATGAGGTTGTTCACGATCACGTGGTCGTTGCCGTATATGCGGATGCCGTTCTCGCCGTTCAGGATGTGGTTCGACTCGATCCGGGTGCGGTTGCCGTGCCGCAGCACGATGCCGCCGAGGGAATCCCGGATGGTGTTGTACCGCACCGTGTTGTCGCTCGACTTCACCGAGATCGCCTCAGGGTCGCCGTTGCACCGCTCGAACAGGTTGTACTCGACGATCGCGTGCGCGCTGCTCAGCGCCCGAGGGCTCACGCCCAGGCGGATCGGCTCGCCGCCGTTGTCGCCGGGGAAGGTGTGGTCCGAGAAGTAGTTGTGGTGGATGTGCACGTTCTGGGCCATGTCGGTCGGTTGACCGCCCTCGATGCCGAGGTAGATGCCGAGCGTCGACTTGCCGTGGAAGTGGTTGTACTCGATCACGGTGTCGTCGGCGCGCACCATCACGTTGTGCAGACCCTCGATGTCGGCCAGCACGAACTCGTTGCGGCTGAGCGTGATCGCCTGGCACGAGGCGGGGATCTCGAACGTGGTGGACTGCGTGAACACGAACCCGCTGAGGGTCACGTGGTGCGCGCCGTCGAACACGAAGCTCTGCGCGCCCGCGAAGGTGACGCCGCCGACGCTCTCGGCCGTGATCGTGAGGTGCTTGTTCCAGCGCCCGCCCACGCCCGCGAGCCGGATCGGGGATCCGTCCGGCACCGCGTACGTGCCGTTCGCGACGATGATCGTCGTGCCCTCCTTGGCCGTGTCGATCGCCGTCTGCAGGGCGGCCAGATCCGACACCGACGTGTACGGCCCCCGACCGTCCACTACGGGCACGATGCCCGCGCGGGGTCCGACGGCCTGTGCCGCGCCCGGGATGCCCGTCAGCGCCAGAGCGGCGCCGGCGGCGGACAGGATGAAAGTGCGTCTCTTCATGATCCTCCTCGTTGAGTGATGGGCCTGCACCGCTCTCGGCGCAGGGTCGACGGCGGTCCCGTCGATGGCTCGGGGACCGGGGGTGGGCGGGGCGGCGGCGCGGCGGGCGGATCCTCAGGCGGTCGCGTCGTCGGTCAGGAACAGCTCCACGACGGGCACGGCCGTGTCGGGGCGCTGCAGCGGGAGCTGGAGGGTGAGGGTGCCGGTGGGCAGTCCGCCCATGAGGGTGTTCTGCGCGACCCGATCCGGATCCACGTGCAGCGGCACGAGCTCGGAGGCATCGGTCATGAGCTGCGCGTAGCGCACCCGGCCCGCGAGACCCGGAAGGTGCAGATGCTTGAAGGGCCAGGCGAACAGGTGCGCGTAGAGCCGGTCACCGCGCAGCGTGTACCGCACATCGGCCGGCGGACTGAACGGAGCGGGCCCGGCACCCTGGATGGCCCGGGCGTGGTCGTCCATCCATGCGCCGATCCCGCCGAAGATCTCCTCGGCATCCCTGCCGAGCCGGCCTCGACCGTCGGGACCGATGTTCAGCAGCAGGTTGCCGTTCTTCGACACCCCGTCGACGAGGAGCCGGATGAGGGACTCCGCGGTCTTGAACTCATGGTTGTCGCGGTCGTAGCCCCAGCTGCCGTTGAGCGTCTGACACGCCTCCCAGGGCACCTCTTCGCCGTCGCGGGTCATCGGCGCGAGCGGCTGGTACTGCTCCGGCGTGACGATGTCGCCGGGGATCCCGAGCCGGTCGTTCACGATGATCCCCGGCTGCAGCTCCCGGACCAGGGCGAGGAGGTTCTCCGCGTCCCAGTCCGCCGCGCCCTTGCCGGCCCAGTAGTCGGGACGGTGCGTGTAGGAGAAGTCGAAGAACAGGTAGTCGATGCGCCCGTACTGCGTGAGCAGCTCGCGCACCTGGCCGTGCAGGTACGGCTGATAGCCGCGCACGTCGCGGTCGGCGGTGGCCGCCTTGAATTCCTCGTCGTCGCGCTGCGGGTGCGTGCCGTCGACGGGGAAGGACTCGTGGTGCCAGTCGATGAGCGAGTAGTACAGGCCCACGCGCAGGCCCTCGGCCCGGCACGCGGCGACGAACTCGGCCACCGCATCCCGGCCGAACGGCGTGTTCATCGTGGTGTAGTCGGTCAGGGCCGAGTCCCACAGGCAGAAGCCGTCATGATGCTTGGCGGTGAGCACGACGTAGCCGGCCCCCGCCTCGCGCGCCGTGCGGGCCCAGGCGCGCGGGTCGAACCGGTCGGGGTCGAAGCGGGCACGGTAGGGCTCGTAGTCGGCGTCGCTCATCCGCTCCCGGCTCTTCACCCACTCGTGCCGCGCGGCGAGGGAGTACAGCCCCCAGTGCACGAACATGCCGAGGCGGGCGTCGACGAACCAGGTCAGGTCTGCAGGGGTGGGCATGCGGTCTCCGGGGGCGGGGTCGGCGACGGGAGAGGTCCGGGCATCGCGGGGGCGGGTGGTGTGCGGCGGCTGCCCCGCCGCGAGCGGTCGGGCATCGAGTAGGGCGCGGTCCAGCGCCGAGAGCTCTGCCGCGGTCATGCCGTGTGCGGCGAGCAGTGCTCGGACGGATCCGTGCGTCGCGTCGATCTCGGCGAGCACGTCCCGCATCACCGCGGCAGGCGACTCCGTGGCGAGCACGGCGGCGTACGGCGACTGCGGGTAGGCGCGGCGCAACCGCTCCGAGGTGGCGCGGCGGCGGGCCTCGGGGATGAGCGATGAAGTGAGGGCGTAGTCGGCCACGACCTCGTCTCGGTCGGCCCCGACCGCCGCCAGGGCGAGCGCGATCACGAGTCCGGTGCGGTCCTTGCCCGCGGTGCAGTGCACCAGAGTGGCCTCGCCCTCGGCGATCGCGCGGATCGCGGCGACGAGCACGGGCATCGACTCCGCCAGCAGGTGCCGGTAGATCCCGGCGAGGTCGTAACCCTCCAGGAAGAACGAGCGCGGCGACCCGTGGTACAGCGGGAGGCGGATGATCTCCACATCGGCCAGCATCGTCGGGGCTTCGGCGGCCTCGTCGTCCGAGCGCAGATCGAGGATCCGGCCGACCCGGGCGCGCAGCTGCTCCGCCCCGCGCCGGTCGACGTCCGACAGCGCACCGGAGCGGTACAGCCGTCCGGGGCGGACGCGGGCGGATCCGGCCGGGATCCCGCCCACGTCGCGCAGCCCCACCACGCCGTCGATCTGCAGCACCGTCACGATCAGCCCTTCAGCGCGCCGGAGGTGAGGCCGCGTGCGAACGACCGTTGGAACAGCAGGAACACGATCACCGAGGGGGCGAGCGCGAGCAGCGACGCTGCCATGATGACGCCAGGGGTGACCTCGGGGTCGATGCGCAGCGTGCGCAGCGCGAGCGGCAGCGTGTACGTGGCGTTGCTGGTGGAGACGAGCAGCGGCAGCAGGTACTGATCCCAGATCATCGTGAACCCGAACACCCCGACCACGCCGAGGGCCGGCTTGCACAGCGGCACGATGATCTGCGCGAACACGCGGAGCTCGCCGGCGCCGTCGATGCGGGCGGCCTCCTCCAGCTCGATCGGCACGTCCTTCATGAACTCGGTCATCACGAGGATCGAGAACGCCCAGGCGCCCAGCGGCACGATCATGCCGGCGAGTGTTCCCATCAGGTTGATGTGCACGAGCGGCAGATCCGACAGCAGGATCGACAGCGGCAGGGCGAGGATCTCCTCCGGCAGCATCATGGTCGCGAGGATCGCCACCATGACCAGCGCCGAGAAGCGGAACCGCTTGCGGGCCAGGGCATACCCGGCGAGCACCGAGACGATGACCTGCAGCAGCAGGCCGAACCCGACCACGAAGAACGAGTTCGCCAGGTACTTCAGTACGCCGTAGTCGATCGCGATCCCGAAGTTCTCCAGCGTCGGCCGGGTCGGGATGACGCTGAGCTCGGTCGGATCCGAGACCTCGCCGAACGCGCCGACGAGCAGCGCGATCAGCGGGCCTGCGAACAGGATCGCGACGACGGCGTACAGCACGACCTTGACGGCGATCGCGAGGGGAGTGCGGCTCTCGGTCAGTCCGAGGGCGGTGTCGGTGCCGGCGCTCATGCGTCCTTCCTCCTGCGGGTGATGAGCTGCACGAAGACCGTCAGCACCAGCGTCGCGAGGAACAGCAGCACCGCACCGGCCGAGCCGACGCCGAGCTTGCCCTGTTCCAGGCCGAGTTTGTAGAGCAGGGTCATGACGACCTCGGTCGCGCCGTTCGGGCCACCGTTGGTCATCAGGAACACCTCGGTGAACACCCGGAAGCCGCGCACGGCGGCGAGGATGAACAGGATCGTGAACACGGGGCGCAGGCCCGGCAGGGTCACGTGCAGGATGCGCTGCCACCGGTTCGCGCCGTCGACGGTCGCCGCCTCGTACAGGCCCCGGTCGATGCCTGCGAGCCCGGCGAGGATGATCATCATGTCGTACGGCGCGCCGCGCCAGATCCCCATCACCATGATGGATCCCATCGCGGTGCTCGGATCGTTGATGTACTCGCTGGGGCCGAGCCCGACGAGGCCGATGATCGAGTTCAGGAAGCCGTCCGCCGCCGGGTAGTACATAATCCGCCAGAGCTCGGCGATGACGGCCATGGGCACGACCACGGGCAGGAACGCCGCGGAGCGCAGGAACGAGAGCTTGCGGGTCTGGCCCTCCAGCAGCAGGGCGAGCAGGAACCCGACGCCGAGGCTTCCGGCGGTCTGCCCGAAGGCGAGGACGAGCGTGTTGATCGTCGCATCGCGGAAGTCGGCCGACGACAGGATCGTCTGGTAGTTCGCGAGCCCGACGAACTCGTTGCCGAGGTAGGGGCGGACGTTCTCCACCGACATCGAGACGGCCTGCACCATCGGGATGTAGCGGAACACCAGGAAGAGCAGCAGCGCGGGAGTGAGGAACGCCCACGGGATCCACCACTTCCCCTGCGTGCTCCGCCGGCGGCGCCGGGCCGGCGACGGGACCAGGAGGGCCTCCGTCGCCGTGCTCGGCGCGGATCCCGCGGGGGCGGTGTCCACGATGTCCATCGTCACTTCTTGAGGATCCCCTGCGTCAGCAGTTCGGCGGTGAGCTTGCCGTCGAGGTCGGAGAGCTCCGCCTTCAGGTCGAGCGAGCAGTCGGCGAGCAGCGCGTTCACAGTGTCGGCGGTCATCTGACGCACCGGCGTCCAGCTCGGGATGTTCGGCGCGTAGCGGCCGTCCTCCTGGTAGGCGGTCGCGAAGGTCTCCCAGCGCTTGTCGTCGCGCACGTCGGACACCTTCACCGTCTTGTTCACCGGCAGCTGCACGCTGAACGTCCCGTTCGTGCCCTCCATGCCGGCCTTCTGCGCGTCTGCGCCGATGTACCAGTCGGCGAACGCGTTCTGGCCCTTCTGGTTCTCGGATCCGGCCATGAGGTAGATCGCGCCGCCCTCGGCGAGCACCGCGGCGTCCTTCGGTCCCTCGGGTGCGGGGACGACCTCGTACTTGTCGGCGCCGAGGGACTTGTCGAACCGCGGCAGCATGTACGGCCCGGTCATGTACATGCCGGCGACGCCGGTCTCGAACGCCTCATTGGTCGGCGGGGTGTCCATGCTGACGGCGCCGGGCTGCATGACCTTGGCATCGCACTGCAGACCCCGGAACCATTCCATCGCCTTGACCGAAGCCGGGTCGCTCATCGCGGGGAGGAACTTGTCGCCGGACTTCTTGATGAAGTCGCCGCCGGCCGCCCAGAGGAAGTTGGAGAAGTACCACGATGCGTAGCCGCGCTTGGTCGACGCGGGCACGGCGAGACCGTAGGTGTCGTTCTGACCGTTACCGTCCGGATCCTGGGTGGTGAACGCCTTCGCGACGGCCTCCAGGTCGTCCCAGGTCTTCGGGGCCTGCAGGCCGAGCTTCTGCAGCCAGTCGCTGCGGATGAGCAGCGCGTTCGCCTGCGCGGAGTAGGGGATCGCGTAGGTCTTGCCGTCGGTCGCCTTGCCGGCGGTGGCGGCCTGAGGGGTGAGGTCCTTCGCGTGGGGCACGTCCTTGGTGCTCACCTCGCGGACGATGCCCTGCGTGTGCATCGTGCCGAGCTGGCTGATGTCGTTCATGACGATGTCAGGCAGATCCTTCTGCCCCGCGCGCTGGGCGAGCTTGGTCTCGAAGTCGTCGAAGATCGCGGTGAGCTCGGCCTTGTAGCCGGTCTTCTTCTCGAAGGCGGCGACCATCGCCTTCTGCGCGGCCTCGCTCGGGCTGCCCGGGGTGGTGCGGATCCAGATCTCGAGGGTCGACTTCTCGTTCTGCTTCACGCCGGCCGGAGCGCCCGAGCCTGTGCTCGAGCAGCCCGCGAGGGCGAGGGTGGCGACGCCGATCAGGGCGGCGGTGCGCAGGATTCTGCTGTGCATGGGGTTCTCCGTCGGTTTGGCAAACGCTTGCCACTTTGCAAGACGTCGATCGCGAATCTAATGTAGGTCCGCAGACGCTGTCAATCATTCATCGGATGTTTCGCCCGTCGGGCGAAGAGGGGAGTCGGAATGGGCGAGCGGATGCGCGCGCGGCTGGTCATGGAGGAGCGGCGTCGCCACGACGTCTATCCGGACGACGTGCTGGCCATGATCGACGCTACCGTGACGCTGCAGCGGCCGTTCCTCACCGCCGCCGAGCTGGCGGATCAGCCGGAGGCGCTGCGGGACACCGACGTCCTGCTGACCGGCTGGGGCGCGCCGGTCGTCGACGGCGCTCTGCTGGAGCGCGCTCCGCACCTGCGCGGCGTGCTGCACGCGGCCGGCTCGGTCAAGCACATGATCGCCCCCGAGGTCTGGGCGCGGGGGGTCGCCGTCGTCTCGGCCGCCGCCGCGAACGCCGACCCCGTGGCCGAGATCGCGGTCGCGCAGATCGTGCTCGCCGCGCGCGGCGTGCCGGCGGCGCGGCGCCGCTACGTCCGTGAACGGCAGCTCACCGCGGCGGGCGCGGCGTCCGGCGCGCGCGGGCGCACCGTCGGGCTCGTGGCGCTCGGCGAGATCGGGCGCAGGGTCGCCGAACGGCTGCAGGGCAGCGGGCTCCGGCTGCTCGCGGCGGATCCGTTCGCCGATGCGGCAGCGGCGGCCGAGGTCGGCGTCGAGCTCGTCTCGCTCGAGGAGCTGTTCGCGACCGCGGACGTCGTGAGCCTGCATGCGCCGCTGCTGCCGGCGACGACGGGGATGATCGACGCCGCGCTGCTCCGCCGGCTGCCGGAGGGCGCGACGCTCATCAACACCGCGCGGGGCGGGCTCGTGGACGAGGACGGACTCGTGGCGGTGTGGCGGGAGCGCCCCGACCTCACGGCTCTGCTGGACGTCACCGTGGAGGAGCCGCCCGCGCCGTCCTCGCCGCTGTGGACGCTCGAGAACGTCGAGCTGACGCCGCACGTGGCCGGATCCATGGGCGAGGACCGCGCGGCGATGGGGCGGCTCGTCGCCGCGGAGCTGCGGCGTTGGGTGGCCGGTGAGGCGCTCCAGCACCGTATCGATCCGACATCGCTCGATCGCATCGCCTGAGGTCCGCAGACCCCGATTCCCGCGCGGAATCGGCAACCGATTGCCCGGGTCGGATCCTGAGCGCGGGGGACGGCCGCCCCGTCCCCCGCGCGCCGCGGGAGCAACGCCCTTGGGGCACTATGCTCGGGGCATGACCCCGGAAAGCCTTTCCCCGACGGGTGCCGATGCGTCGGCCCGGAGCGCGTTCGGTGCCGGATCCGGGGCACCGCACGCGGCGACGCTGCAGGACGTCGCCCGCGAGGCGGGTGTGTCGCTGGCGACGGCGTCGCGCGTGCTGAACGGCTCCGCGCGCAAGGTCGCCGGGGCCTTCCGCGAACGGGTCGAGCGCGCGGCGGAAGAGCTCGGCTACACCCCGAACGTGTCGGCCCAGGCCACCGCTCGCGGCCGTTCCCCGGTCATCGCCCTGCTCGTCGCCGACATCGCCGACCCCTATTTCGGGCAGATCGCCGCCGGCGTCGCCCGGGGCGCCGACGAGCGCGGTCTCGTCGTGACGATCTCGATCACCGAGCGCGATCAGGAGCGCGAGAACCGGATCCTGCGGGCCCTGCGCGGACAGCGTCCGCAGGGACTGATCCTCGCCGCATCCCGCGCGGAATCGGGTGACACCGGATCCGGGAGCTCGGAGCTGGAGGCCTTCGAACGCTTCGGCGGTCGCGTTGTGACGTTCGGCGATGGCTCAGTCGTCGGCGGAGAGAGCCGCGGCGGGCGCTCGATCGTGATCGACAACGCGGGCGGCGCCGAGGAGCTCGGGCGGCGCATGGCCGCGCTCGGCTACCGCACGGCGATCGGCATCGGCGCCGCCGAGGGCGTGCGCACCTCCGATGACCGGCTGAACGGCTTCGCCCGTGGGTTCGCCTCGGGGGGAGGGCGAGTGGAGCGGATCCACCGCGGCGACTTCCGGCGGGAGTCGGGCGCGACGGCCATGGCCGCGGCGCTGGACGAGGGTGTCGCTCCCGGCACGCTGGTGTTCGGCATGAGCGACGTGGTCGCGCTGGGCGCGATGTCCGCGATCCGGGCAGCCGGGCGCGAGGTCGGCACGGACATCGCCGTGTGCGGCTTCGACGACGTCTCCGCGAGTGGCGACGTCACCCCCGCGCTCACCACCGTGCGGGTACCCCTGAACGAGGCGGGGTATCAGGCATTCCGCGCGATCGTCGACGACGACTGGGCACAGTCCGACCTGCCGGTCGAGGTGGTCGTGCGCGCGAGCACCCCGGGGCCGTCCGGCGTGGCCTGAGCCGCCTCGGCGCGGCGCGGCCCGCCTCAGCCGGCGCCGGCCGCGGCGGGCTCGAGACGGACGGCGGCCACGGCCGCGGCGATCTCCTCAGTCGCGAGGGCGGGGTCCAGGATCCGGAGCAGCGCGCGTACCGGATCCGCGGCCTGCCGTGCCTGCTCGATCGCGATCCGTTTCGCGTCGGGGGCGCCGGCGCCCGAGCACACGAGCCGGATCCAGGTGGCGAGGGCGCGGAGGGAGGCAGCTCCCTCGCGCCCGGCCGCGCGCTCGGCGCGCAGCACCGGCACGACGCGGATGGCGAGCTTGGTGGCGCTCTCCCCGGAGATCTGCGCGAGATGATGCGCGATCCGGCCGTTGGCGAAGCGGTCCGCGAGCGCGCCACGGTACGCGTCGAGATCGAGACCGCCCGGCAGCTGCCGCGTCGCCTCATCCCAGAACGCGTGCACCCAGATCCGGCAGTCGGGATCCGCCATCGCCTCGGCGACGGTCGTGTGCCCGCGCAGGGTGCCGATGCCGGCGAGCAGGCTGTGCGCGCCGTTGAGCATCAGGAGCTTGCGCCGCTCCCACGGCTCGATGTCGTCGACGAAGCGCGCGCCCGCCGTCTCCCAGCGCGGGCGGCCGTTCGGGAAGTGGCCGCACAGCACCCAGTCGGAGAACGGCTCTGCGACCACGGGCGACGTGTCGTGGAATCCGGTCAGCGCGGCGGCGGCAGCCCGGTCGGCATCCGTCGTGCGCGGAGTGATCCGGTCCACGGACGTCGACACGAAGGAGACCTGATCGCGGATCCCGTCCGCGAGCGCCGGGTCCACCGCCTCGGCGAGGCCGAGCAGCCCCGTGCGCACGAAGGCGCCGTTGTCCGGGATGTTGTCGCAGGGCACGATCGCGATCGGGCTCGCGTCGGCCGCGATCCGCGCCCTGAGCCCTGACAGCAGGCGTCCGAGCGGGGTCGCGGGTGGTTGCCGGCGGCGCAATGCGACAAGGTCGGCGGCGACCGCGGGGTCGTCGAGATCCGGGGATCCGTCGCGGCGCAGTCGATATGCGGGCTCGGTGATCGTGAGCGTGACCAGGGCCGTGCGGGGTGCGGCGAGCAATCGTTCGAGCCGCACCGTGTCGGCGGCGGGGTGCGCCTCGACGATCGCCGGGATGATCTCGGCCCGGTCGCGCTCCGGGCCGCGCTCGATCAGGGTGTACAGCCCGCCCTGCCGGGAGAGTTCGTCGGCGACGCGCGGACCGCGGCCGGTGAAGGCGGCGATCGTCCACTCCGCCGCATCCGCCGCGTGCGCGGTGTACCAGGCCTGGTGCGCGCGATGGAAGGCGCCGAGGCCCAGGTGCACGATGCGCGGTGGTGCGGCCGAGCCGTCGATCGCGCCCCGGCGCAGCGCGGGGCCCGTCACAGCTTGAACGCCTTCCGGGGCAGCGTGTCGACCAGGTCGTGCGCGATCCGGTGCGCCGCCGGCTCGTCCAGGCGGCCCTCGGCCACGAGTCGCGCGAGGAAGGCGGCATCCACGCGGCGGGCCATGTCGTGGCGAGCCGGGATGGAGAGGAAGGCGCGGGTGTCGTCGACGAAGCCCGCGCCGCGGTAGAAGCCCGCTGTCTCGGTCACCGCGGCTCGGAAGCGCAGCACCGCGTCCGGGGCGTCGAGGAACCACCAGGGCGCGCCGATGTACACGCTCGGATAGAAGCCCGCGAGTGGGGCGATCTCACGCGAGTACGCGGTCTCATCGACCGCGAACAGCACGAGATGGAAGTCGGTGGCGTTCCCGTAGCGCTGCAGCAACGGGCGCAGCGCCTCGGCGTAGCCCGTGCGCACGGGGATGTCGTGGCCGGTGTCCGGGCCGAACCTCTCGAACGTCGCGGTGCTGTGGTTGCGGAGCACCCCGGGGTGCACCGTCATCACCAGCCCGTCCTCGACCGACATCCGCGCCGACTCCAACAGCATGTGTCCGTGGAACGCCGTGGCCTCCGCCGCATCGAGGTCGCCGCGGACGGCGCGCGCGTAGAGTGCGGACGCCTCGCCCGCGGTCAGCTCGACGGCCAGGGGCTGCAGCACCCCGTGGTCGGCCGAGACCGCCCCGTTCGCGATGAAGTGCGCACGCCGCGCCTCGAGGGCGCCGACGTAGCCCGCATAGTCGTCGACCGCGGATCCGCTCCACGCCGCCAGACGCTCGACGTTCGCGGCGAAGGCGGGATGGGCCGGGTCGAGATAGGCGTCCGGCCGGAACGTCGGCGCGACCCGGCCGCGGAAGGCGGGGTCTGCCGCGAGAGCACGGTGCACGGCGAGGTCGTCGAGCGGATCGTCGGTCGTCGCAAGGAACTCGATGCCGAATCGGTCGAAGAGCGCCCGAGGCCGGAACGACGGAAGCGCCAGCACGTCGCTGATCCGGTCGAACAGCGCATCGGCGTTCGCCGCATCCGGCTGCTCGTCCAGACCGAACAGCTCGGTGAACTGATGGGTGAGCCAGTAGCCCGATGCCGTGCCCGCGAACAGATGCCAGTTCTCGCAGAACCGCCGCCAGGCGTCACGAGGGGCGGCGGTCGGTGCGGCGCCGGTCCGGTCGGGGACGGCGAGGTCGTTGAGAGGGATGCCGGAGGCGTGCAGCAGGCGCGTGACGTAGTGGTCGTGGCGCAGCAGCAGCTCGGTGGGATCGGGGAACGGGGCATCATCGTGCAGCAGGCGGGGATCGATGTGGCCGTGCGGGGAGAGGACCGGGAGAGCCGCGACCCGCTCGTACAAATCCCGGGCGATGCCGCGGGTGCGCGGATCGACGGGGAGCAGGCGGTCGGGATCGGCTTCGAGGTGCATGGGCGCTTTCTGGATCGCGGGGGGCGGTCGTGGTCACACGGCCGGCTCGCCCCGCTCGTGCCTGGATCGTGGGCGCTCCCGCCTGCGAGGGCGGTGCTGCCTGACCGGTATTCTGTCCAGCGTCGCTCCCGCTTGTCAACCGATTGCCAAACTCGGGCGAATCGGATCCGCGGCGCGACGGCCATGTGCAGGGGGCGTGGATGTCGGGAGGGATCCGTCCCGCGATGACGTGCGATGAGCGCGTCGTCGTCGGCGCACGGTACGGTGGTGCGAAGTCGTGAAGGAGTGTGACCGTGGCAGCGGACGCAACGGAGCCGCGGCCGACGCGGGCCAGAGCACGCGCGGCCGCCACGATCTATGACGTGGCGAAGCTGGCGGGCGTGAACCCCTCGACGGTGTCTCGCGCGCTCACGCAGCCGGGGCGCGTCAACGCCGGCACCGAGGCGCGGATCCGCGAGGCGGCCGCGCAGCTCAAGTACCGCACCAACCCGATGGCGCGCGCTCTGCCCACAGGGCGCACGAAGACGCTCGGCCTGCTCATCGCCGACATCACCAACCCGGTGATCTTCGGCATCGTGCGCGGTGCGGAGCAGGCGGCCGGCGAGTTCGGCTACACGCTCGTGTTCGCGGAGTCGCAGGAGTCGGGGGAGCGCGAGGCGCGGTCGGCCGAACGCATCCTGCCGGCGGTGGATGCGCTCGTGCTGGGCACCACGCGTCTGCCGGATGAGCAGATCCGAGAGCTCGCGGAGGTCAAGCCGGTCGTCGTGCTGAACCGCGAGATTCAAGGGGTCTCGACGGTGACACCGAACCTCGAGCCGGGCATCGACCAGGCGCTCGCGCACCTGGAGATGCTCGGCCACACATCCCTCGTCTTCCTCGCAGGGCCGGCCGAGTCGTGGATGAGCCGGCGGCGCTGGGATGCCCTGCGCACCGGTGCCGAGGCTCGCGGGATGACCATCGCGTCGATCGGTCCGGTCGAGCCGACGATCGACGGCGGCCGGGGCGCGCTCGCCCGGGTCATCGCCTCCCGCGCGACCGCGATCATCGCGTACAACGACATCATGGCCATCGGCCTGCTGCGTGCGGCCGGTGAGCACGGCGTCCTCGTCCCCGGCGTCTTCAGCATCCTGGGCTTCGATGACATCTTCGGATCCGACTTCACCTCTCCCGCGCTGACGACCGTGCGCTCGCCGCTCGCGGCGGCAGGGCGATACGCCGTCCGCAAGGCGCTGGAACTCGCGGGCGCGGTCGAGGCCGACGACGCGGCCGCCGTGGAGGCGGCGACGCTGGAGACCGAGCTCGTGATCCGCGGCTCGACCGGATCCGCCAGGGCGGTCTGACGGCCGCGCTGCCTCTCGCCGGCGATCGCCCGGAGACGGAAGGGCTTCCGCTCATCCCCTCACGGTCGTCTCAATGTATGGCAAGCGTTTGCCAGATTGCCGCTCGGCGTGCTTCAATGAGCGCGGATCTCCCCGGAGACGCCCCGGCACCGCAGCCGTGCACACCGAAAGGACATCTCGATGAGGATCGACAAGGCCGAGGTGATCGTCACCAGCCCCGACCGCAACTTCGTCACGCTGAAGCTCACGACGTCCGACGGCGTCACAGGTCTGGGGGATGCGACCCTCAACGGTCGTGAGCTGGCGGTGGTCGCCTACCTGCGTGAGCACGTCGTGCCGCTCTTGATCGAGGCGGACGCCTCGCGCATCGAGGACACCTGGCAATTCCTGTACCGCTCGGCGTACTGGCGCCGCGGGCCAATCACGATGGCCGCCATCGCCGCGGTGGACATGGCGCTCTGGGACATCAAGGCCAAGGCCGCGGGGATGCCGCTGTACCAGCTGCTGGGCGGGGCGAGCCGGGAAGGGCTCCTGGCGTACGGGCACGCCTCGGGCAAGGAACTGCCGGAACTGTTCGACTCCGTGCGTGCGCACCTCGAACAGGGCTACCAAGCGATCCGGATCCAGACCGGCGTGCCAGGGCTGAAGGCGATCTACGGCATCGCCTCACAGGCGGCCGACACTGGTGGCGGCGAGGCGCGCTACGACCACGAGCCGGCCCGGCGTGGGGCGGCGCCCGTGCAGGAGGACTGGGACACCCGCGCCTACCTGCGCCACCTGCCCGGCGTCTTCGAAGCCGTGCGCAACGAGTTCGGCCCCGAGATCCCGCTGCTGCACGACGGCCATCACAGGATGACGCCGATCCAGGCCGCCCAGCTCGGCAAGTCGCTGGAGCCCTACGACCTGTTCTGGCTCGAGGACTGCACGCCCGCCGAGAACCAGGAGGCGCTGCGCCTGGTGCGTCAGCACACCACGACGCCGCTCGCGATCGGCGAGGTCTTCAACACCGTGTGGGACTTCAAGGACCTGATCCGCGATCAGCTCATCGACTACGTGCGCGGAGCCGTCACGCACATGGGCGGCATCACCCCGCTGAAGAAGACGATCGATTACGCCGCGATGCACCAGATCAAGTCGGGCTTCCACGGGCCGACGGACATCTCCCCGGTGGGCATGGCCGCGCAGATGCACCTGGGGCTGGCGATCCACAACTTCGGGATCCAGGAGTACATGCAGCACGGCGAACGCACCGACCGGGTGTTCCAGCAGTCCTTCACCTGGAGCGGCGGCCTGCTGCACCCCGGCGACAACCCCGGTCTGGGCGTCGAGCTGGACGTGGACGAAGCCGGCCGGTACCCGTACGAGCAGGCCTACCTGCCCTACAACCGGCTCGCGGACGGCACCGTCCATGACTGGTGAGACGACGGCCCCGGTCGATGCGCGCGCGGGATCCGCGCCGCTCATCGTCGTCATGGGGGTGTCGGCAGCGGGCAAGTCCAGCGTCACTCGAGCACTCGCCGCGCGCCTGGGTGTGGGCGGATGGGATGCCGATGACCTGCACTCGCCGGACAACGTGGCGAAGATGGCTGCGGGAACGCCGCTGACCGACGAGGACCGCTGGCCGTGGCTGGACGCTGTCGGCGCCGCCCTCGCCGCAGGGCGCGGCGAGGGCGGGCGGGTCATGGCGTGCTCGGCGCTGCGCCGCGTCTACCGCGACAGGCTGCGCGAGGTCGCGCCGGAGGCCCGTTTCGTGCACTTGCACGGCACGCCCGAGCTGCTGCAGGCGCGCGCCGCGGGGAGGGCGGGGCACTACATGCCGCCGTCGCTGCTGCCCTCGCAGCTCGCGCTCCTCGAGCCGCTGGATCCGGACGAGGACGGAACCGTACTCGATGTCACCGGCCCCGTCGACGAGATCGTGACCGCCGCCGTCGCCTGGATCCGCTGAGCGCCCGGCAGCCTCCGCGACGACCGCACGGATCCCGTGACTCAGGACGCTCGCTGGTCGCAGATTGCGGTACCGCGGCTCCGATGACCGCAAGACGCGACCACTGAACCGGGGAAAGGCGGCCGGCGATCAGCCGCCGAGCGCGGCGCTGACCACCGCCCGAGCCTCCTCCTGCACGCGGGCGAGGTGGTCGGGGCCCAGCAGCGACTCGGCGTAGAGCTTGTAGACGTCCTCCGTGCCGGACGGACGCGCGGCGAACCAGGCATGCTCGGTCTGCACCTTGAGGCCGCCGATCGCCGCGCCGTTGCCGGGTGCGTGCGAGAGCTTGGCCGCGATCGGCTCGCCGGCGAGCTCGGTGGCGGTGACGGAATCCGGCGACAGCTTGCCGAGCGTGGCCTTCTGCTCCGGGGTCGCCGGAGCGTCCACGCGCTGATAGGCGGAGGCGCCGAACGCCTCCTCGAGCTCGCGGTAGCGCTCGGACGGGGTCTTGCCCGTGACGGCGATGATCTCCGCAGCCAGCAGACAGAGCAGGATGCCGTCCTTGTCGGTCGACCACACGGATCCGTCCTTGCGCAGGAACGATGCCCCGGCCGACTCCTCGCCGCCGAACGCGACGGAGCCGTCGAGCAGCCCGGGCACGAACCACTTGAACCCGACGGGCACCTCGAGCAGGCGCCGGCCCAGCGACTCCGCGACGCGGTCGATGATCATCGACGAGACCAGCGTCTTGCCGATCGCGGCGTCCCGGCCCCAGCCCGCGCGGTGCGAGAACAGGTAGTCGATCGCGACCGCGAGGTAGTGGTTCGGGTTCATCAGGCCCGCGTCGGGGGTGACGATGCCGTGCCGGTCGGCGTCGGCGTCATTGCCCGTGAGCACGTCGTAATCGCCCTTCTTCGCGACGAGGGACGCCATCGCCGAGGGGGAGGACGGATCCATCCGGATCTTCTCGTCCCAGTCCAGCGTCATGAAGCGCCAGGTCGGGTCGACCTCGGGGTTCACCACCGTCAGGTCGAGGCCGTGCATCTCGCCGATGAGGGCCCAGTACTCGACCGAGGCGCCGCCGAGCGGATCCGCCCCGATCCTGATGCCGGCCCTCTTGATCGCCTCGATATCGATGATCGTGGGCAGGTCGCGCACGTACCCGTCGCGGAAGTCGTAGGTGCCGAGGTCGCTCGTGTCGATGTCAGCGAAGCGCGTGCGCTGCACGCCCTCCAGACCCGCCTCGATGAGTTCGTTCGCGCGGTTCGCGATCCAGCCGGTCGCGTCGGTGTCCGCCGGGCCGCCGTGCGGAGGGTTGTACTTGAAGCCGCCGTCGCGGGGCGGGTTGTGCGACGGGGTGACCACGATGCCGTCGGCGCGGCCGGGCTCGTCGTCCGCGCGGTCGCGGTTGTAGGTGAGGATCGCGTGGCTGAGCGCCGGTGTGGGCACCCAGGCGTCGCGCGAATCGACGAGCACGTCGACGCCGTTCGCGACGAGCACCTCGATCGCGCTGCGTTCGGCCGGGCGGCTGAGCGCGTGCGTGTCGCGGCCGAGGAACAGCGGGCCGGTGATGCCCTGCGCCGTGCGGTAGTCGACGATCGCCTGGGTCGTGGCGAGGATGTGCTGCTCGTTGAAACTGCCGCTCAGCGAGGATCCGCGATGCCCGCTCGTGCCGAACACGACTCTCTCCGTGGAGATCTTCGGATCCGGGATCCGGTCATAGTAGGCGGCGATCAGCTCGTCGACGTCGATCAGGTCGCTTTCCTCCGCGGGGAGGCCGGCACGGCTCGTCATGCAGACAGTCTGCCCCGCGGAGCCGCGGAACGCATCATCGTTTCGATATGGAACCTCGGGTCACGAAGTCAAGGCCTCCGGTGCGCCCGACTAGGCTGAACGCCGTGACCGAAGCCGCCCCCGCCCGCCGTACCTACAGCTACCTCGGCCCCGCGGGCACGTTCACCGAAGCGGCGCTGGAGCAGGTGCCCGAGGCGCGCGGACACGACTGGCGACCGGTGCACAACGTGGGCGAAGCGCTCGCCGACGTGCTCGAGGGACGCAGCGACGCCGCCATGATCGCGATCGAGAACTCGGTCGAGGGCGGGGTCACCACGACCCTGGACGCCCTGGCCACGCTTCCCGGCCTGCGGATCGTCGGCGAATACCTGGTGAAGGTGGACTTCGTGCTGGTCGCCGCTCCCGGGACGCGGATCGAGGATGTCACGGTCATCGCCGCGCATCCGGTCGCCTATGCGCAGTGCTACGGCTGGCTGGGCGAGCACATCCCGACCCACCAGCACGTGCCTGCAGCGAGCAACGTCGCCTCGGCACTGGGGATCCTGGACGGATCTCTTCCGGCCGACGCCGCCATCGCAGCCCCCGGCATCGTGGCGCACCACGAGCTCGAGCTTCTCGCCGACGGCATCGGCGACAACGACAACGCCGTGACGCGCTTCGTGCTGGTCGCGCGCACGGTGGCGCCGGCCCCGCCGACCGGCGCGGACAAGACCTCGCTCATCGTCGAACTGCCCGAGGACCACGCCGGTGCGCTGCTCGAACTGCTCGAGCAGTTCTCCACCCGCGGCATCAACCTGTCGCTGCTGCAGTCCCGGCCCATCGGCGACGAGCTGGGCCGGTACCGCTTCGTGCTCGACGCGGACGGCCACATCCAGGACGAGCGCATGGCCGACGCGCTTCTCGGCATCCGCCGGTTCAGCCCGCGCGTGGTCTACCTCGGCTCCTACCCCCGCGCCGACCGCCGCATCGTGCAGTACCCCGAGCGCTACGCGGACGACGTCTTCGTCGAAGCCCGGGACTGGATCCGCGGGCTGATCGCGGGGGAGCCCGAGGGGGAGCCGCAGGCGTAGGGATCCAGCGGGATCCGCCCGTCGCCCTTTCCGTTCACTGGTCGCAGATTGCGGTCTTGAGCGAGGTCTGACCGCACTTTGCGACCAGTGAGCGGGGCAGGTCGGATGTGCCCCGTTTCGGGTCGCACTTCCCTCGTTCGGGTCGCACTTTCCCCGTTCGGGTCGCACTTTCCCCGTTCGGGTCGCACTTTCCCCGTTCGGGTCGCACTTTCCCCGTTCGGGTCGCACTTTCCCCGTTCAGGTCGCACTTTCTGCTGTGACCGACCGGGTTTTGGAGCAGTTTCTGCGACCTGAAGCGGAGTGGACGGCACGACGAGCGGATCGGGAGGCGGATCCGGAAGCAGATTCGGATCCGGATCCGGATCCGGCGACGGGGCCAGCCGACGGAGCCGGACGACGGAGCCAGACGACGGAGCCGGACGGCGGGGTCAGACGACGAAGACGGACGAGCGGCCGCCTCAGCCCGCGAGCAGCTCCAGGGTCTGGGTCCGGCCCGGCGTGCGGTCGGGGTCCTCGGCGGTGAAGGATCCGGCGACGGGCGAGACCATGATCTCGTCCACGCCGTGCTTCGCGGCGAACGCCTCGAGCTCTGCGCGCACGGTCGCGGCGTCGCCGACGAACCAGTTCGCGAGCGCGGCGGCGTGGATCTGCTCCTCCTGCGGATCGGGGTTCGCGGCGAGGGCGGCGCGGGCCTGCTCCACGGTCTCGAGTGCGGTGAGCGGGCGGTTCAGGCGCAGCCGCGCCATCATGCGCAGCTGCGGGATCGCCCGATCCGACGCCTCCTCGGCGGTGGGCGCCGCCACGACGTTCGCGGTGAGGAAGGTCCGCGGTGCGGGGTGCGCCTCCGAGGGGCGGAAGCCCTCGCGGTAGAGCGAGAGGGCGCGGTCCAGGCCCTGGCCGGAGAAGTGGTTGGCGAACACGTACGGCAGGCCGAGGGAGGCGGCCAGCTGTGCCGAGTAGTCGCTCGACCCGAGCAGCCACACCTCGGGGGCGCCCGACGCAGCCGGCGTGGAGCGCACCGCGTATTCCCCGCCTGACGTGAACTGCACGGTCGCGCCGTCGGGCTGCAGCATGAGTGCGATGTCCTGCACGTGGTCGGGGAAGCGCTCGACATCGCCGGCGGTCCCGGCGGCGCGCAGCAGCTGCGTGATGACCGGGTCGCTGCCGGGGGCGCGCCCGATGCCGAGGTCGATGCGGCCGGGGGCGATCGCCTCGAGCGCGGCGAACTGCTCCGCGACGATGAGCGGCGCGTGGTTCGGCAGCATGACCCCGCCGGATCCGACCCGGATCCGCTGCGTGCGCGCCGCGGCGGCGGCGATCAGCACGGGCGGTGCGGTCGAGGCGACGGCCGGCATGTTGTGGTGCTCGGCGAACCAGTACCGCCGATAGCCGAGTTCGTCGGCGCGGGTCGCGAGGGCGAGCGACGCCGACACCGCCTGGGCGCTGGTCTGCCCGGTGCGCACCGGGACGAGGTCGAGGACGGAGAGAGCGAGAGAAGACATCGCCTTTCGACAACGCGAGCGGGTGCCGGGACATTCCGGATCCGGGTCGATCCGACAGCGGACCCGCGCCGCCCTGGTCCCATGGCGCCGTGCCGGGACGCGGCAGACCGCGCCGAACTCGACCGCGCCCCGGTACCCCCCCCCTTGACCATGCATCCGCACCGGCGTAGTCCGGAGGCATGCACGGGTTCGCGGATCGCGCCGAGGCCGGCCGGCGGCTCGGCGCGCTGCTGGCGGACGATCCCCCTCGGGATCCGGTCGTGCTCGGCCTGCCCCGCGGCGGGGCGCCGGTGGCGGCCGAGGTGGCGCGGGTGCTCGGGGCTCCGCTCGACGTGCTCGTGGTGCGCAAGGTCGGCGTGCCCTGGCAGCCTGAGCTCGCGATGGGGGCCGTCGGCGAGGAGGGCGCGACGGTCCGCAACGACGACGTGGTGCGCTCCGCCGGACTGGATGAGCCGACGCTGCGTGCCGCGGAACGCCGCGAACGCGCCGAGGTGGAGCGCCGTGCGCGCCTGTTCCGCGGGGGGCGTGCGCCCGAGCCGCTTGCGGGGCGCACCGCGCTCATCGTCGATGACGGCATCGCCACCGGCGCGACCGTGCGCGCCGCGTGCGCGATCGCCCGAGCCAGGGGTGCGGCGAAGGTCGTGGTCGCGGTGCCGGTCGCTCCGCCGGAGACGCTCATCCAACTGCGGGCCGGGGCGAATCCGGATGCTGACGAGGTCGTCTGCCTCGAGGCGCCCGCCGGCTTCATGGCGGTGGGCATGCACTACGTCGACTTCCGGCAGACGCCCGATGAGGAGGTCATCCGGCTGCTCGCCGCCGCACAGTGAAGGCCCCCCGGGATCCGTCCCGACAGTCACGCGACAGAGGCGCGACAGCGGCGCACCGCTACCCTGGCGGCATGGACGCCGAGATCTTCTATGTGCTGGTCGGATCCGTCATCGTCGCGGCGGTCGCGCGCTGGCGCGGCTGGCCGGCCCCGCTGCTCGTGACCGTGGTGGCGCTCGCGGTGTCCTTCATCCCGGCGGTGCCCAACCTCCGCATCGACGGGCATGTGCTGCTCACGCTCGTGCTGCCGCCGCTGCTGTACTCGGCGTCGCTGGACGTGTCGTTCGTGAGCTTCCGCCGCAGCATGCCGCAGATCCGCCGGCTCGGCATCGGCCTGGTCGTCGTCACGACCGCCGCCGTCGGGCTCGTGGCGTGGCTGCTGATGCCGTCGCTGACCCTGCCGGGCGCTCTGCTGCTCGGTGCGATCGTGGCCCCGCCCGACGCGGTCTCGGCCGCGGCGATCGGCCGCAAGCTGGGCCTGCCGCGGCGGGTGATGACGGTGCTGTCGGGGGAGAGCCTCATCAACGACGCTACGTCGCTGACGCTGTACCGGGTGTTCGCCGCGATCGTCGCCGGCGCGACACTCACGGTCTGGGACGGCATCTGGCAGTTCGCCGTGGCGGTCGTCGTCGGCGTCGCGATGGGCGCCGTCGCCGGTCTCGGTATGCACCAGCTCCGCATGCGCATCTCGGATCCGGTGGTCATCGGCACGTTCGGACTGCTCGCGCCGTTCGGGGTCTACGCGATCACGGAGCACCTGGGCGGATCCGGTGTTCTCGGCGTCGTCGCGATGGGCCTGGTGGTCGGCTTCAACGCGCCCCGCACGAGCTACGCGACGCGTATGCAGGAGGCGCCGATCTGGCTCTCGGCGGACTTCCTGCTGGAATCCTTCGTGTTCGCGTACATCGGACTGCAGCTGCCGCCCGTGATCGGCGAGCTCGGCGCGACGCACGTCGGGGGAGTGCTCTGGCTCGCGGCAGCGGTGTTCGTGGTGGTGCTGCTGGTGCGGCCGCTGTTCGTGTATCCGGCGTCGGCGTGGGGTGCGTTCTGGTCGCGGCTGCGGCTGCGCCAGTTCGAGAAGAGCCTGGCATCGGGACAGTTCCAGAGACGGGTCGACGCCGTCGCCGAGAAGCAGCGGAGGCGGGGCTGGACCGGCCGCAGCCCGAGCGAGGACGAGCTGCGCGAGCGCTTCCGGGAGTCGCAGCTGAGCTGGCGCGACAACGCCGTGATCTCGTGGGCGGGGATGCGCGGTGTGGTCACCCTGGCGACCGCGCTCGCCGCGGCGGACCTCGCCGGGCTCGACACGGGGGCGGCTCACGCGATTGTGGTGGTCGCGTTCCTGGTGACGGTGGGCACCCTGCTGCTGCAGGGGCTGACCCTGCCGCTGCTGATCCGGGCGCTCGGCGTCGCCGACGTCACCGACGAAGAAGAGGAGGACCGCCGTCAGCTCGCGCAGGTGCGCACCCGCACGCGCGAGGCGGGCAAGGTCTTCCTCGATGAGAAGCGCACCGCGTGGGAGCAGAAGCACGGTGCGGCGTCGCTGGGGTGGTTCGACCGCTTCGCGCAGCGGTTCACCCGCGTGGAACGGGACACCGAGAAGGGCCAGCGCGATGAGGACGCCATGCCGCGTCCGAGTCGTGACGAGCTCATCGGCCTGTCGAAGGGCTGGCTGCAGGTGCGTCGCGACGTGCTCATCGCCGAGCGCGACGCCGGCACGCTGAACGAAGAGGTCATGCGCGAACTCATCACGGCGATGGACGCGGAGGAGCTCGCGCTGGACACCCGGATGGCGACGGCTCCGGTCGAGCGCTGACGCCGGATCCGTCACCGCGGACGAGGGGCCCGGGATCGATCGATCCCGGGCCCCTTCTCGTAGCCGGTCAGGCCACGGCGGCGACTCGCTCGAACGGGGTACTCGAGCGGCTCAGCGACAGGCGGACGTGCCAGCGCGAGCTGTAGCTGCGGTCGGGCAGCTGATCCAGCAGGTCGCGGTCCGCGATGCCGAGGCCGTCGTGCACGGCCTCGCGCCGCAGGTCGTCCTTCGACGCCGGATACTCCATGCCGGCGAGGAATCGGTCGAGTGTCGAGGGCAGCATCATCTTCTCCTCTCGGATCGGCCTGACTCAGGCGTCGATCTGCTCGCGACGGTCCGGCGAGTCCACCTCGATCCGGCGGGCCTTTGCGCGCTCGCTCACCGGGATGATGATCGAGAGCACCCCGCTGTCGTAGGACGCGCTGATCCGCTCGATGTCGACGCCGTCGCCGAGGGCGAACTGCCGCAGGAACGATCCGGACTCGCGTTCTCGAGCGAACCAGCGGACGCCGTCCTGTGCGCCCATGGTCCGCTCGGCGCGGATGGAGAGCTGGCCGCCGTCCACGTCGACGTCGATGGAGCCCGGGTCGATGCCCGGCAGATCGGCGTGCAGCACGTATCGGTCGCCGTCGCGGTAGAGGTCCACGGGCATGCGCCGGGGCGCACGCGGGGAGTCGAACACGCTTGCGGCGAAGCGATCGAGCTGGCTGAGGGGATCGAAACTGAGGGTCATGTCTTACTCCTTTCCAATGGCCCGTTCGGGCGTGGTGTCGATGCAGGATCTGCATCTATTGGTGTAGATTTTTTATAGATCAAAGTCAGGAAAGTTGCAAGCTCCGAGGAGAACACGCATGGCAGCACGCGATTCGGCGACTCCGGTGTACGGCATCGCCGTGGCGGCGCAGCTGGCGGACATGAACGCGGCGAGCCTGCGACTGCTGGAGCAGAAGGGGCTGCTGACCCCGGCGCGCAGCGAAGGCGGCACCCGGCGGTACAGCGACGACGACGTCGCGCGGCTGCAGCGGGTCGCGCTGCTGCGGGACGAGGGGATGAACATCGCGGGGATCGGCCGGGTGCTCGCGCTGGAGGACGAGAACGAGGGGCTTCGCGATGAGCTCGAGGCGGAGCGCGCCGAGAGCGCGGAGCTGCGTCGCCGCGCGGCCGATCGCCGTGAGAAAACAGGTCCAGCCTGAGCCCGACCCTCAGAAGGCGGGTCTCAGGGTGAGAGTGATCTCTCGCGAACGGTCGCGGCGTCCGAACGCCACGAGGCCCCCGGATCCCGAAGGTTCCGAGGGCCCCGTCTGCGATGAGGTCAGCGAGCGGATCCGACCGCGGCCTCGTCGGCGGCGGACTCGACGGACTCGGGCGCCTCGTCATCGACGTCCTCGGCGAACGGCAGGCCGCCTCGCGGGGCGTTGTAGAGGCCGAGGTCGAGGATGCCCTCGCGCTTGGCGACGATCGTCGGCACCAGGGCCTGGCCGGCCACGTTGACCGCGGTGCGGCCCATGTCGAGGATCGGGTCGATCGCGAGCAGCAGGCCGACGCCCTCGAGCGGCAGGCCCAGGGTCGACAGGGTGAGGGTCAGCATGACGATCGCGCCGGTGGTGCCCGCGGTCGCGGCGGATCCGACCACGGAGACGATGATGATCAGCACGTACTGCATGATGCTCAGGTCGATGTGGAAGAACTGGGCGACGAAGATCGCGGCGAGGGCCGGATAGATCGCGGCGCAGCCGTCCATCTTGGTGGTGGCGCCGAGCGGCACGGCGAACGACGCGTAGCCGCGGGGCACGCCGAGGTTGCGCTCGGTCACGCGCTCGGTGAGCGGGAGCGTGCCGATCGAGCTGCGGCTCACGAAGCCGAGCTGCACGGCGGGCCAGACGCCTGAGAAGTACTGCTTGATGGAGAGGCCATGCGACTTCACCAGGATCGGGTAGACGACGAACAGCACCAACGCGAGGCCGATGTAGATGGCGCCGGTGAACCAGGCGAGCGAGGTCAGCTTGTCCCAGCCGTAGTTGATGACGGCGGATCCGATCAGGCCGAAGGTGCCGATCGGAGCGATGCGGATGATCCACCACAGCACGCGCTGGATGACCTTGAGCAGCGACTCGGTGAAGGCGAGGAACGGCTCAGCCTTGCGGCCGGCCTTGAGCGCCGCGATGCCCACGGCGACGGCGACCACGATGACCTGCAGGATGTTGAAGTTCACCGAGGAGACGAACGTGCCTTCGACCGGTCCCGGGGTCGTGCCCACAGCGAGGCCGAGGAAGTTCTGCGGGATGAGGCCGAGGAGGAAGTTCCACCAGGTGCCGACCGTGGACGGGGCGCCCTTGGCCAGGTCGGTGCCGGCGTGCGCGCCGGGCTGGATGGTGATGCCCAGCACGATGCCGATGGAGACGGCGATGAACGCGGTGATCGCGAACCAGAGGATCGTCTGACCGGCCAGGCGCGCGGCGTTCTGCACGCGGCGCAAGTTGGAGATGCTCGCGACGATCGCGGTGAAGATGAGCGGGACCACTGCGGCGCGCAGCAGCGTGACGTACGAGCCGCCGATCTTGTCGAGCGTGTCGGACAGCACCGTGTGGGTGTCGTGCGTCGCGCCGAGCTGGCGACCGATGAGGCCCGCCACGATGCCGAGCACGAGCGCGGCGATGATCTGGAAGCCGAACGAGGTCAGCAGCTTGCGGACGGGTCCGCGCGTGTCGGGCGCTTTCGGGCGCCGTGCCGCGGGGGTGGTTGTGCTCATGGGGACTCCAAGTCGGTGCGCTGGGGTGCGCCGAAGCGATCGGCGCGATTCGCGCCGGGACGGTGGGCGCCGTGGCGCCGGATGTCTTCAACGCTATGAGTCCGCTGGTATTCCAAGCGCGGGTGTGACGAACGATGACGCACCCGGTCCCTGAGCCTGTCGAAGGGCCCGGATCCGGGATCGTGGGGTCGTTGAGCGAGGACGGCGAAGCCGACCGAGACGAAACGCGGTGCCTCGCGGGCCAGTCCGGACCCGGTCCCTGAGCCTGTCGAAGGGCCCGGACCCGTGCGGCCGGCCTACGGTCACCCCGCGCTGACGATGCTCTCCGCAGTCATCCACGCGTAGCCGTCGGGGTCGGTGAAGGTCCCGTCCGCGACGACCGCGAGCCGGTGGGATCCGCTGCCGCTCGGGTCGATGCCGACCTGCTTCGCGAGGGAGGCGCGCTTGTAGAGGGCGAGCTTGACGTCGCCCGATTCGAACTCCACGTAGGAGGGGAAGCTCTTCGCGACGGTCAGGCCCTGCTCCTGGTAGAAGCGCTTGCTGGCCTTGACGCTGTCGACGCCGAGCAGCAGGACGATCCGCTCGACCTCGCCGGTGGCCGGTGCCGTGGCGCTCTTGTTCGCGCTGGCGATCTGCCACGCGGTGCCGTCGGGCGCGAGGAACGAGCCGCCGTAGCCCCAGAGGCTCTTGGCGACCGGCTTGATGACCGTCGCGCCGGCGGCCAGCGCCCGCTCGACAGCCGCGTCGACATCGCCCGGCTGGACGAAGATGAGCGACGGTGCGAAGCCGCGGAACCCGCTGCTCGGCGCGGAGGTGGCGCGGACGGCGACGTGCTCCGCCAGCCCCAGGGCGTCGCGGTAGAAGGACTCGGCCACCGGCACGGCGTCGGAGCTGGTCTCGATGGTGATGCGCTGAATGTTCATGCTTCGAGTCTCGGATCCGAGCCCGCGAGGGCGCTTCTCGATTCCTGCTCGATGCGGGCGCCTGCACGCACACGCGATCGACTGCGCGATCAACGGGCGACGCCGGGGCTACGGGAACAGCTGATCCAGCACCGCCCAGTCGCCTGCATCCAGCGCGTTCGTGGCCGCGGTCTGGGCGGCGGGGGAGACGTGCCCGGAGATGTGTTTGAGCCAGACCGCGCGGGCGGTGTCCAGATCCTGTGTGCGCACGGCGGCGCCCATCTCGTACAGAGCGTTGGTGTAGTCGACGACGCTGACACCCGGCACAGCGTCGTACGGGAGGTACGAATCGATCCAGGGCAGTGCGGGGTCCGGGCGCAGGATCAGATGAGCATCGGGCTGAATCGCCCCGCCGATCACATGATTGAACCGTGCGAGAGTCCGTCCGTCGAAGCACAGGCGCGCCTCGATCGAGTCGAGGTTGTCGTTTGGGGCGACGACGTAGGAGTAGATGCCGTCTGCGTTCGAGATGATCTCTCCGCGAGCACCGGATCGAGAGCCTCGATCCTGGAGCGCGTCGGCCTTCAGCAGGTGTGCGACATCGCCCTGCAGGCTGAAGGATGCCTCCGCTCTGCAACCGGCGGAGGCGTCGTCCGACGAGGGCGTCGGAGTGGGCGAGGCGATCGGCGCGGCGCTCGGTTCCGCCGATGTGGTGCGTGCGGTGGCCTGGTGTCCGAAACCCCCCAAGGCGCTGAACGCAGGAGAGGCGAGCGCGATCAGCCCAGCGATGACCGCCGCAGCCGCGACTCCGGTGGCGATCTGGGCGGCGCGGGTCACGGTGACCAAAATACTGCGGGCGCCGGCCTCGGCGCCAGAGGCTTCGGAGTCTCGATTCGTGGAGAGATGCCAGGATCCAGTCGGGTCCCGGTCGGGCGGGCTGGAGTGCGGGAGCGCCGAAGCCCGCCGGCGCAGTAGAGCCTGCGTCGGGCCTGCCTTTCATCTCGTTGCGCTCGCCCAACGACCCTGGCGGAGTATGCCTCAGTTCACGCAGGGGACATTCCCGGACTGCAGCGGGGACGACGAGTCCGTGTAGACCGGGTTCGGCGTCGACGGTGCAGAGGAGCCCGAGGATCCGGAACCGGATCCGGAAGGCGAAGACGTCGACGGCGCCGGGGAAGGCGCGGCGGTCGGCGTCGGCGGGTTCAGCAGGTCGTGCACCTGCGCGCGGATCGCGTCCACGTCGACGATGTTCACGCTCTGCCCGTCGACCGTGTCGAAGTGATCGATCGGCAGCGTGACGAACGAGATGTTGCCGCCGGCCAAGCTCTGCGCCTGTTGCGCGAACGACAGCAGATCCAGCTGGTCGTCGAGCGCGATGTCCTTCTTGGCCACGTCGATGAGCTTCTGCAGCTTGCCGAAGTCGGTGAACGTCGATGCCTGCTTGAGCTTCACCGCCAGCGACACCATGAACGCCTGCTGGCGTCGGGTGCGATCCAGATCCGTCATGTCGAAGTCGCTCGAGGTCGTGTCACGACGCTGCCGCACGAACGCCATCGACTGGGCGGCGTTCAGCTCCTGCACACCGGCGGGGAAGTCGGCGCCCGAGAACGTGTCCGCGGTCGCGTGGTTCAGACACACGGTGATCGGCTGCACGGCCTGGGCGACCTCGTAGAACGCAGCCATCGTCACCTCGACGAAGTGGTCGATCCGCACACCGCCGAGGAACGCCGACACCGTCTTGATGGTGCTCTGCCGTGCGGCGGTGCGGGACTGCTGGTACGCATCCGCCTCGGCGACGCCCTTGTCGGCGAGCTTCTGCATCGAGGCATTCATGGCATCGCCGTACGCCTCCTTGATCTTGCCCTTGTCGACGCCGCCGGGGGAGTCGGGGAAATCCACGTAGTCGTCGCGGGGGATCGAGATGCCGACGGCCTTCCCGCCGTTCGCGGGGATGTGGATCAGCATGAGCACGTTCGTGTTGTACCCGCCGACCGAGGCGTCCTCCGCGTGGATCTGGTCGTAGATCGCCTGCGGGAACGGCTTGCCGTTCTCATCCACACGGCTGTCCAGCCCCATGATCAGGATGTTCGTCTCGCCGGTGTTCTGCTTCGGTCCGGTCACGCCGGCGATCGACGAGCGATGGATCCCGTTGTTCGCGTCGGCGTAGGTGATGACGACAAAGGCAGCCGCGGCGATCAGCGCCAGCACGATCACGGCGATGATGCCCACGATCCACCGGCGTCGTCGATACATGCGGCGCCGGGCGGCGTGCTGGGGGCTCATCGTCATCGTGCGGATCCGTTCCTGTCGGGGCAGTCGTCGCGCGGGTCTGCGGTCTGGCGGGACTTCGATCCTCCGACGGGCACCTGTGCAGACTCCGGGAGCGCCCATGCGGACTCTGAGAGGAGCGCAAGATGGGGAGCGGCGCCAGACGGTGGAACGAAAGAAACGGATGCGCCGGATCCGCCCTCCGTGCGACGATGAGCGCATGTTCATGGTGACGACGAACGACGTTCCCGGCTATCGCGTGACCCAGGTGCTCGGCGAGGTCATGGGCCTCACCGTGCGCTCCACGAACTTCGGGCAGGGCTTCACGGCCGGTTTCCGAGCGCTCGGCGGAGGCGAGATCCCCGAGTTCACGCAGCTCATGTACGAGAGCCGCTACGAGGTCATGAACCGGATGTGGGCCGAGGCGGTGCAGCGCGGGGCCAACGCCGTGATCGCTATGCGCTTCGACTCCGGCTCGCTCGGCAGCTTCAGCGAGATGTGCGCTTACGGCACGGCCGTCGTGATCCAGCCGGTCGACGGCGCCATGCCCGCCCCCGCGCAGCCCGCCGCGCCGCCGGCCCCTCCCGTGGCCTGACAGGCGGACGACGTCTGCCGGCATCTGAATACGGATCCGCTCAGCCTCGCGGAGCGAGGACCAGCAGCTCACCCACCTCGCACTGCAGCGCCTCGCAGACCGCGCGCAGCGTCGAATACCGGATCGCCCGCGCGCGGTCGTTCTTGAGCACAGACAGGTTCACGATGCTCACGCCGACGGCCTCGCTCAGCTGCGTGAGGGTCATGCCGCGCGCGGCGAGAAGCTCGTCGAGGCGGCAGTGGATCCCGGTGTCCTCCTCGTCCTGCGCCGCGGGCGTCACACCAAGCCCTCCGCGTCCTTCTGCAGGCGCGTGCCCAGCTGGAACGCCGTCGCGATGAGAGCGAGCGCGAAGCCCCAGCCGACCGGAGCGAGATCGAGCTCGAGCAGGAACGGCCAGAGCACCTTGGTGACGTGCGGGTCGCCCTCGGCCAGATGGCTGACCGCGATCGACCGACCGAAGGCCCCGGCCGCCTGGCCGAGCACGCCCGCGGCCATCACGAGGATCGCGGCGATCCCGATCGCGGTCGACATCGACCGTCGGAACGGGCGGGATCGGATCAGCGAGACCCCGAGCCACCACGCCACCGCGCAGACGCCCACGGTCGCGAGGGCGGGCAGCGCCCCCTCGATCACGAGCAGCAGGCGCGAGAAGAAGGGGAGCCCTTGGATCGTGACGTGCGCGCTCGCGTAGCTCGACTGCAGCACGGCCGGCGCCCGGGCCAGCGCCTTCACCGCCTCGCCCTCGCGCAGCGGGAGCAGGATCGTTGGGGCGAGACCGAATACATCGACGGCGCGCAGCACGATCGCGACGAGGGCGGCGATCGCGACGCTCACGGCGCCCGTTGCGATGAGTCCGAGCACGAAGCCCTCGGCCAGGCGCGGCCGCCCGTGGGCGGTCGTCATGTCCTTCGCATGCATGGCAGCTCCTTATCGAGAAACGTTGTTATCGATGTTCGTTAACATAACGACAGTCGATAAACGAATCAATGCCGGATCCGTCATGCTCGCTCGAGGGGGCGAACGAACATCTCGCCAGCCCACTCCGGTGGTGACCCGGCGGGCCCTACGCTGTCGAGGGACCTCGACCGACAGGAGCCCGCATGCCGCACGATCCGCGACCGCGCCGCCCGCTCGCCGCGACCTCCCGCGACGGCGACCGCGTCACCGTGCTCGAGCTGTTCTTCGACCTCGTCTTCGTGTTCGCCCTGCATCAGGGCGTCGGCGTGATCACGCACGGGAAGCACCCGCTGGAGAGCCTCGGTCAGGCGCTCGTGCTGCTCGCGCTGGTGTGGTGGTCGTGGTCGTCGTACGCCTGGCTCGGCAATCAGGCCCGCGCCGACGTGGGCATCGTCCGGATCGCGATGATCGCCGCCATGATGCTGGTGTTCGTGGTCGGGCTCGCCATGCCCGAGGCCTTCCACGATCTGCCCGGCGGGCTCGACGGACCGCTGGTGTTCGTGATCGCCTACCTGCTCATCCGCATGGTGCACGGCGTGGTCTACCTGACGATCGCAGGCTCCGACAGGGCACTGCGCAAGCAGGTCGCGTTCACCCTGTCGACCGCGTTCGTGCCGGCGGCAGTGCTGCTCGTGATCGGCGCGCTGGCCGGTGACGGCGCGCGCCTCGGCTGGTGGGCGGCGGCCGTCGCCTACGACTTCCTCGTGGTGTACGTCACGGCGCGGGTGGGACGCAGCTGGCGCGTGAAGTCGGCGTCCCATTTCGCCGAACGGCACGGCCTCATCGTGCTCCTCGCGCTCGGCGAATCGGTCGTCGCGATCGGTGCCGACGCCGCAGAGGAGCCTGTGGGCGTCGGGATCATCGCGGGCGCTGTGCTCGCACTGGGTCTTGCGACCGCGCTGTGGTGGGCGTACTTCGTCCGACTCGCCGACCTCGTCGAGGAGTCGGTGACAGAGCGGCCCGAGCGGGACCGGTATGTGATCGCCGTCGACGTCTACACGTACCTGCACCCCGTCCTGGTCGCCGCGATCCTGTTGGTCGCCGTCGGCGTCGAGCTCTCGATGCCGACGATCGGGGAGGGCCACGCGATCGGTGGCTTCGCCGCCTGGATGCTCGTCCTCGGGCTCGCCGTCTTCCTGCTCACCACGGTGCTGCTGCGCGCCAGAGCATCCCGGAGCTGGTCGCTGCCACGGATCGCGGCGACCGTGCTGCTGCTCGCGCTCGGCCCTCTCGTATCGGGGCTGCCCGCACTCGCAGCGCTCGGCCTCGTGCTCGCGATCGTCGTGGCGGCGTTGGCCGCCGAGCGCCTCGCCGTACGCGGCTGAGCCGCCGCCGGATCCGCCGTTCGAGGTCGACGGATCCGGATCGCGCCGCCTCGACCGCGGGATCCTGATCCGGATCCGCGCACGTCACAGTCCGTCGCGGGCGTTAGCCGACGGCGAACAACGGCATACGGCCCTCGCCCGGTGGTTACTCTCGATGTATCCGGCACGAACTGTGCCATCGCCCTCACCGGGCAGCCCCCACTGGGCAACGAACAAGGAGTGACATGTTCGAGAGATTCACCGACCGAGCCCGTCGTGTGGTCGTCCTCGCCCAGGAAGAGGCGAAGATGCTCAACCACAACTACATCGGCACCGAGCACATCCTCCTCGGCCTCATCCACGAGGGCGAGGGAGCCGCCGCCAAAGCGCTGGAGTCGCTCGGCATCTCCCTCGAGTCCGTGCGCGAGCAGGTGCAGGACATCATCGGCCAGGGCCAGCAGCAGCCCACCGGCCACATCCCCTTCACGCCGCGCGCGAAGAAGGTGCTCGAGCTGAGCCTCCGTGAGGCGCTGCAGCTCGGCCACAACTACATCGGCACCGAGCACATCCTCCTCGGCCTCATCCGTGAGGGCGAGGGCGTCGCGGCCCAGGTGCTCGTCAAGCTCGGCGCCGACCTGAACAAGGTGCGCCAGCAGGTCATCCAGATGCTCTCCGGATCCCCGGGGCGCGAGCCCGCCGCCGTCTCCGGCGCCGCGCACGACAGCAGCCAGCAGCAGGCGCAGGGCGGATCGCAGGTGCTCGACCAGTTCGGTCGCAACCTCACCCAGGCCGCGCGCGACGGCAAGCTCGACCCCGTGATCGGGCGCGAGAAGGAGATCGAGCGGGTCATGCAGATCCTCTCCCGCCGCTCCAAGAACAACCCCGTGCTGATCGGCGAGCCCGGCGTCGGCAAGACCGCCGTCGTCGAGGGCCTCGCCCAGGCGATCGTGAAGGGCGACGTCCCCGAGACGCTGAAGGACAAGCAGCTCTACTCGCTCGACCTCGGATCCCTCATCGCCGGATCCCGCTACCGCGGAGACTTCGAGGAGCGCCTGAAGAAGGTCACCAAGGAGATCCGCACGCGCGGCGACATCATCGTCTTCATCGACGAGATCCACACCCTCGTGGGTGCGGGCGCCGCCGAGGGCGCGATCGACGCGGCGAGCATCCTCAAGCCGCTGCTCGCCCGCGGCGAGCTGCAGACGATCGGCGCCACCACGCTCGACGAGTACCGCAAGCACTTCGAGAAGGATGCGGCCCTCGAGCGCCGGTTCCAGCCGATCCAGGTGCAGGAGCCGAACCTGCCCCACACGATCAACATCCTCAAGGGGCTGCGCGACCGCTACGAGGCGCACCACAAGGTGCAGATCACCGATGGCGCGCTCGTGGCCGCGGCGAACCTCGCCGACCGCTACGTCGCCGACCGGTTCCTGCCCGACAAGGCCATCGACCTGATCGACGAGGCCGGCGCACGCCTGCGCCTGTCGATCCTGTCCTCCCCGCCGGAGCTGCGCGAGTTCGACGAGAAGATCGCCAAGGTCCGCGAGGAGAAGGAGCTGGCCTCCGAGGAGCAGGACTTCGAGAAGGCGGCCTCGCTGCGCGACCAGGAGAAGGAGCTGCTCGCCGAGCGGCTGCGTCTGGAGAAGCAGTGGAGGAGCGGCGACGTCGCGACCAACGCCGTCGTCGACGAGGGCCTGATCGCCGAGGTGCTGGCCCAGGCCACGGGCATCCCGGTGTTCAAGCTCACCGAGGAGGAGTCCAGCCGCCTCGTCTTCATGGAGAAGGCGCTGCACCAGCGCGTCATCGGCCAGGAGGAGGCGATCGCCGCCCTGTCCAAGACGATCCGTCGTCAGCGTGCGGGCCTCAAGGACCCGAAGCGCCCCTCGGGCTCGTTCATCTTCGCCGGCCCCACGGGCGTCGGAAAGACCGAGCTCGCCAAGGCGCTCGCCGAGTTCCTGTTCGACGACGAGGGCGCCCTGATCTCGCTCGACATGAGCGAGTTCGGCGAGAAGCACACCGTCTCACGGCTGTTCGGTGCCCCTCCCGGGTTCGTCGGCTTCGAGGAGGGCGGCCAGCTCACCGAGAAGGTGCGCCGCAAGCCGTTCTCCGTGGTGCTGTTCGACGAGATCGAGAAGGCCCACCCGGACATCTTCAACTCGCTGCTGCAGATCCTCGAAGAGGGTCGCCTCACCGACGGCCAGGGCCGCGTCATCGACTTCAAGAACACCGTGATCATCATGACCACGAACCTCGGTTCGTCGGCGATCGCCGGTGGTCCGGTCGGCTTCCAGATCGAGGGCAACTCGCAGACGACCTACGAGCGGATGAAGGGCAAGGTGGACGAGGAGCTCAAGCGCAACTTCAAGCCCGAGTTCCTGAACCGTCTCGACGACGTCATCGTGTTCCCGCAGCTCAACAAGGACGAGCTGCGTCAGATCGTCGGCCTGTTCACGAAGCGTCTCAGCGACCGCCTGCTCGACCGTGACATGACGGTGGAGCTGACGGACGCGGCCAAGGACCAGCTCATCGAGATCGGGTTCGACCCGACGCTCGGCGCCCGCCCGCTGCGTCGTGCGATGCAGCGCGAGGTCGAGGACCAGCTGTCCGAGAAGATCCTGCACGGCGAGCTCAACCCCGGCGACCACGTGCATGTGGACGCGAAGGACGGGAAGTTCGTCTTCACGACGGGTCCGCGCGGTGAGAAGGTCTCGGTCGGCGTGAACACCGCCGGCACGATCCCGACCACGCCGGACATCGCGGCAGGCGCGGCCTGATCGGATCCGGTTCCCGCATGACGAAGGGGGACGAGCACTTCGGTGCTCGTCCCCCTTCCGCGTGTTCGACGTGGGATGCGTTCCGGCGCTCAGCGGCTCCGTGCGATAGAAGGACGGCGGCGGCTCCGAGCGGAACGGCGCGGGCGGTGCGGCGTCGCGGATGCGGGTGCACCGAAGGACTCCAGCGCGCTGCGCGCGGCGGAGAGGGACGGGTAGCTGCCGAGACGGCGGCTGTGTCGGTCGTGCAGGACGTGCGTCGTGCCGTCGACGGTCACGAAGCCGGCGTACTCGCCGTCCGTGGTCGCCACGTACACGTCGTGGTCCGCCTGTTTCCAGGTGATGTTCATGGTGTTGCTTCTTCGTGCTGTCCGGCGGCGCGCGGCCGCCGGGAAAGTCGGATCCTGTCCGGACGCGCGAGAACGCATCGGTGCGATTCGCGACCCTGAAACTCAGGGACCGTTCGGACGGGTGGCCTCAGATTCATCTCGAGGATTGATCTCAGGGCCGAGTGGCGCGGCGCCGAAGAGACGTCGGCGGGCCAGGCGCGCAATCCATCAGCATAGCAGGCCGGGCGATGCGGCGCACATCGAACCGTGCCGATGACCGACGCTGCCGCGCTGCGCCTCTACCCTGGAGGGATGAGCGACTATCTCGTCCGGCCCGCGCGGGCCGGTGACGTCCAGGGCATCTACGCGCTGCTGGAGCCGCTCGTGGAGCGACGGATCCTGCTCGGCAAGGACATCGCGGTGCTCTACGGCGCGGTGCAGGAGTTCGTGGTGGCCGAAGCCGACGGGCGGCTCATCGGCTGTGGTGCGCTGCATGTGATGTGGGAGGACCTCGGCGAGGTGCGCACCCTGCTCGTCGAAGACGGCTGGAAGCACCACGGCGTGGGGCGGGCGATCGTGGAGCGCCTCGAAGAACACGCGATCGGGCTCGGCCTCAGCCGCCTGTTCTGCCTGACCTTCGAGGTCCCGTTCTTCGAGCGCCGCGGGTTCGCGCCGATCGGCGAGCAGGTCGTGGATCCGGACGTCTACACCCAGCTGCTGCGCAGCGGTGACGAGGGCGTGGCCGAGTTCCTCGACCTCGCGCACGTGAAGCCGAACACGCTCGGCAACACGCGCATGCTCAAACACCTTGTCTAACCTGGAGGCATGAGCCCTCGCCAGTCCGCCGCCGTCTATCGTCGTCGCCGGATCGTGGTCCTCGGCATCATCATCGTGCTGCTCGCGCTGCTGATCGGGCTCGTCTGGGCGCTCGTGGCCCGCGGGGGCACGGGCGCGGATCCGACTCCGGTCCCCACGAGGTCGTCCACGCCGTCGCCGACGGCGTCCACCCCGCCCGCATCACCGGATCCGAGTGCGGACGCGAGCCCCGACCCGTCCGCGACGACGCCCGCCCCGACCAGCACCGCCGATGCCGGCCCGGTGCCGTGCACCGCTGCCGAGGTGCAGGTGACGGCCGTGGCCGACCACGACAGCTACTCCGCCGACGAGAATCCGAAGCTTTCGATCTCGCTGACCAACAGCAGCACCAAGGACTGCACGATGAACGTCGGCACCACGACGCAGGTGTTCACCATCACGAGCGGCAACGACACCTGGTGGCGTTCCACGGACTGTCAGCAGACGCCGAGCGATGCGATCCAGACCATCAAGGCCGGTGCGACCATCACCAGCTCCACCCCGGTCACGTGGGATCGCACCCGCTCCAGCGTGGACACCTGCGAGGCGACGGATCGGCAGCGCGCCCCGGGCGGCGGGGCCGCGTACCGCCTGACGGTGTCGATCGGCGGGTTCCAGAGCACGAACCCGATGCAGTTCCTGCTCAATTGAACCTGGACGGAAGGTGAGAATATGTCGCCCGCGTCCAACCTTTGGGATACCATAGAGATCAAGTCTTCGAGATCTGACGGTTGCCATCCCCAGTGGCTTCGACAATCTCAAGCGTCCCCAGCGCATCGTCGTCCGTCGTCGAGGACTTTGAGGGCCTCTTCATTCATCTGTCCCCAAGCGATGAGAGAAGAGGTCCTCCTCTTTGTGCCGGAACTTCTAAGCTGGAACGATGGCCGTGAAGAAATCGAAGAAGAAGGCACCCGCCGCGGCGGACTTCCGCTCCGAGGCTCTCGCGCAGGCGCTCGAGAAGCAGGACATGGCCGCAGTGGCGCTCGCGTTGCGCAACGGCAACACGGTCGTGCCTCTCATCCGGCCGGGCGCGAGGGACGACCCCCGCGACAGCGGCGAGGTGTGGACCTACCGGGATCCGTCCACGGGTGACGTCGCGCTGCTGCTGTTCAGCGATGCGAAGAACAAGCCCGCGAATCTCCCGCCCGGCGTCGGCATCTACTCGCCGGTGTGGCTGCGCTCGTTCCTCGCGACCCACCGCGACGTGATCACCACCGTGTTCCTCGACATCGCCGGCCCGCACCCCATGCAGGCGCCGCCCGAGGAGCTGCTGCGCGCACTGGACGCGTGACCGCCCCTCAGAACAGGCGACGATCCGTCAACGCGCGTGACCGCCCGTCAGAACGTGTGACGGCTCGTCAGAACGCGGGGACCTCGTCGTCGAGGCGGCGCGGCGCCCGGTGCGCCTTGACGTCGCCGAGCGCCCCGCGCAGGGTCGCCGAGCGGTCATCGATCACGTGCGCATAACCGAGCCGGGCCGCCTCTGAGCGACGCTGGGATGCCTGGGTGACCGGGCGCACCTCGCCGGCCAGACTCAGCTCGCCGACCGCGGCCAGCGTGCGCGGCACGGCGTTCTCGGTGAGGGATCCGGCCACCGCGATCGCGATCGCCAGATCCGCCGCGGGCTCGACGAAGCGCACGCCGCCGACCGTCGAGACGTACACGTCCTTGTCGCTGGTCCTGATGCCGGCCCGGCGTTCGAGCACCGCGAGCACCATCGCCACGCGTGACGCGTCGAGACCGTTCACCACGCGGCGGGGATTCGGGGCTTGCGTGGGGATCGTGAGCGCCTGCACCTCGACGGGCATCGCACGCCGGCCCTCCAGCGCGATCGCGACGCACGTGCCGGGCTCGGGGCGCCCGCGGGAGAGGAACAGGCTCGACGGATCCGGCACCTCCGCGATCCCGGATCCGGTCATCTCGAAGCAGCCGACCTCGTCGGTCGGCCCGAATCGGTTCTTCAGCGCCCGCACGAACCGCAGCGAGGTCTGCCGGTCGCCTTCGAAGTGGCAGACGACGTCGACGAGATGCTCGAGCATGCGGGGACCGGCGACCGACCCGTCCTTGGTGACATGCCCGACGATGACGATCGGGAGATCCCGCTCCTTCGCCACCCGGATGAGGGCCGACGCGACTTCGCGCACCTGCGCGGGCTGGCCCGCGGCGCCATCGGACAGGGCGGAGGTCACGGTCTGCACGGAGTCGACGATCACGAGCTCGGGGGAGACCTCGTCGATGTGGCCGAGGATCGTGCCGAGATCCGTCTCGGCCGCGAGGTAGAGCTCGTCATGCAGCGCGCCGGTGCGCTCGGCTCGCAGCCGCACCTGCCCCGTGGACTCCTCGCCGCTCGCATAGAGCACCCGCCGCCCGGCGCGGGCGGCCGCAGCCGCCACCTCCAGCAGCAGGGTGGACTTGCCGACCCCGGGCTCGCCGCTCAGCAGGATCGCCGCCCCCGGCACGATGCCGCCGCCGAGCACGCGGTCGAACTCCGCGACCCCGCTCGAACGTCGCGGCGATTCCTGCGAGGTGAGCGATGTGATGGGGCGTGCCCGCCGAGCCTCCGTGGGGGTCGTGGCCTCGACCCGGCGTACGATGCCCGTCTGCGCGGCCTGTTCCGTCACCGTGCCCCACTGCTGGCACTCGCCGCACCGGCCCACCCACTTCGCGGTGGTCCAGCCGCACTCGGTGCAGACGTACGCGGGTGCGGTGGGTTTCCGGGAGGCCATGCAGCAAGGCTAGCCGGGGGTGCGGACAGCGCCTGCCGTCCCGAGCCGCCGCCCTCCAAGGCAGCACCGGTAGCCTCGAACCACACACCGACTCGATCGCCTTGAGGGAGCGCGCATGAGCCACGGCACCACCTTCCGCACGGTCGAGGAGCAGCAGGACCGGGTGCTCGCCGCCGTGCGTCCCCGCCCTGCCGAGACGGTCGCCGTCGACCGGGCGGGGGGATCCACCCTCGCGGCCGACGCCACGGCGGTGAACCCCGTGCCCGTGTTCGACAACTCCGCGATGGACGGGTTCGCCGTGCGCTTCGCCGACGTCGCCGGCGCCTCCGAGGACACGCCCGTGACGCTGCAGGTGACGGCGGATCTGCCCGCGGGAAGCCCGGAGGATCCGCCTCTCTCCCCGGGCTGCGCCGTGCGCATCATGACCGGATCCGCCGTGCCGACGCAGGCCGACACGATCGTGCCGTTCGAGGACACCGCGGGCGGGCTCGCGGACTCGCTCCGGACCGCCGTCGTGCAGCGCGCCCCGCGCGCGGAGGGCGCGCACGTGCGCCGAGCGGGGAGCGACGCCGTGGCCGGAGCCGTCGTGCTGCCCGACGGCACGCTGCTCGGCCCGCGCCAGCTGTCGGCGCTCGCGTCGGTCGGCATCACCGAGGTGCAGGTCGCACCGCGTCCGCGCGTGGCCGTGGTCTCGACCGGATCCGAGCTGGTCGCGCCCGGGGCTCCGCTGCAGCGCGGGCAGATCCCAGAGTCGAACGGTGTGTTGCTGGCCGGTCTCGCGGCCGAGGCCGGGGCAGAGATCGTGCTGCGCGAGGTGGTCGGCGACGAAGGCGACGGCCCCGCCGAGGCCGCCGACCGGGCCGCAGCGCTCGGCGCGGATGTCGTCATCTTCTCCGGCGGGGTGAGTGCCGGCGCGTATGAGGCCGTGCGGCTGAGCATGGGCGAGTCGATGGAGTTCGTGGCGGTGGCGATGCAGCCGGGCAAGCCGCAGGCGTTCGGGGTGACCGCGGAGGGCATGCTGCTGTTCGGGCTGCCGGGCAATCCGGTCAGCGCCGCGGTGTCGTTCGAGACCTTCGTGCGCCCGGCACTGCTGCGGCTGCAGGGCCGCACCGAGGTCTTCCGCCCTGTGCGGCGTCTCCCGGCGGGCGCGGCCTGGCGCACGCCGCCGGGCCGTCGCCAGTACCTGCCCGCCGTGATCGTGGACGACGCGGTCGTGCCCGCGACGCGCGGCGGATCCGGCTCTCACCTCACCGTCGGCCTCGGCGGCGCGACGGCATACGCCGTGGTGCCGGCCGAGGTGTCGGCAGTGGAGGTCGGCGACCTCGTCGACGTGCTGGAGCTGGGCTGAGCGACATGTCGGCACCCGGCTCCGAGTCGATGCCCCTCGGCGCGGTCGTGCTCGTGGGCGGTCGCGCCCGACGCATGGGCGGCGCGGCCAAGCACCTGCTCGACCTCGGCGGCTCAACGCCGTGGGATCGCACGCTCGCCGCGCTGGCGGCCCACGGGATCTCCCCGGTCATCGCGGTAGGCCCCCCGTCCACCGACGGTCAGCTGGTGGAGGCCGCAGCGATGTCCGACGACCGGCGGACGGATGCCGCGCCCACGCCCGTCGTCACGTGGGTTCGCGAGGATCCGCCGTTCGGAGGTCCCGTCGCCGCGCTCGCCGCGGCGCTGTCCCGCCCCGAGCTCGACGATGCGGGGGAGCTCCTGCTCCTCGCGGGGGACCTCGCGCACCCCGAAGCCGTCGTCGCCCGCCTGGCGGAACAGGACTCCGTGGCGACGGGTGCCGTCGGGGCCGAGGTCGGAACCGACGCTTCGCTGGTCGCAGATCGCCGTTCTGGGCCACGCGAAGCGGCAATCTGCGACCAGCGAGCAGACGGGCAGCCCGGGCCCGGCGATGACCGCGCCGATGCCATCGTCTTCCGTGCCGGTGGGCACCCGCAATGGCTCGCCGGGAGGTACCGCGCCGCCGCCGTGCGTGCCGCACTCGCCGCGTTCGGAGAGGTGGATGGCGCCTCCTGCCGCGCCGTGCTCGGCGGTCTTCCGATCCGGTGGCTCGCGGACGAGGATGGGATCACGGCCGACATCGACACCCCCGACGACCTCGAACGCGCTCGCGCCGACGTCGCCGGATCCGCCGCACGATCAGAGGAGCCACGATGACCCCGAACGACCGCACCCTCCCGCCGGAGGCGCTCGACGAGTGGGCAGCCGAGCTGCGCGAACGGTTCAACCTCTCCGAAGACGACCTGCCGATCGCCCTGATCCTCGACCTCGCCCGGGACGTCGCGAACGGCGTCGCCCGCCCCGCCGCCCCGTTCAGCGCGTTCATCGCCGGTCTCGTGGCCGGCCGCGCGGGGGGAAGCCCCGGCGACGTGCGCGCCGTCGTCGCCGTCATCTCCGAACTGGCCCTCGCGCACCGGTCCGACCCGGAGGTCTGAGCCCGGAGAGCCGGCTCCCCGGCGGTCCGTCGTACGACCCGGCCGGATCCGGGATCCGCATGGTCGTGATCCGAACGTCCTATCGCGCGCGGCATTATTCACGGCCGAAGTCCCCATGCGCGACGATGCGCGATGCGAGTATGGAGCCATGGCCAGCGCCGGGCCCGTCTGCGGGCCGATCTCCAGCTATTCGCGCGTACGGATCCTGCACCTCGTGCAGGCGCGTCCGCACCGCACGATCGGCGAGCTGTGCGAGGCCACCGCGCTACACCCCAACACGGTGCGCGAGCACCTGCAGCGCCTGATCGAGGGCGGCTACGTCGTGCCGGCCACCGAGCACCGTACGACTCGCGGGCGTCCGCGCGTGCTGTACAGCGCCGCCACAGGCACCCCCGAGGCCTCGAGCCCGGTCGCCAAGCAGAAGGCCGACGACGCCGCCCGCCGCGGTGACCTGCTGCGCCGCGTGCTGCAGACCGGCCCCTCCGCGCTCGGCGAGCAGGCGGTATATCAGCTCGATGCGCTCGTCGAGCACCTCGAGGAGAGCGGCTTCGAGCCCGTCATCGACGAGGACAGCCTCACCGTCGAGCTCACCCCGTGCCCGCACGCCGCAGCCCGGCCAGAGCACCGCCCGGTGCTCTGCCAGGTGCATCTCGGTCTGATGCAGGGCGTGCTCGCCCAGGCCGGCGGGCCGCTGTCCGCGCGCTGCGTGCGCTCGACGTCGCGGCCGGCGGAGTGCACGGTCGAACTGGACCGTGCGGACGGCTCCGCCGCCGCAGCCGAGGAGCGCATCGGATCCCCGGCGGCAACCGGATCCCCACACGGAACAGGATCCCTCGTCGGATCCGTGAACGCAGGAGGCGTCGCGCATGGATTGGCTTGATCCCCTCGTCCTGTCCCGCTGGCAATTCGGGCTGACGACCGTCTACCACTACCTGTTCGTGCCGCTCACGATCGGCATGGCCACCGTCACCGCGATCTTCCAGACCGCGTGGGTGCGCACCGGGAAGATCGAGTACCTGCACCTGACCCGGTTCTTCGCGAAGATCTTCCTCATCAACTTCGCCATGGGCGTCGTGACCGGCATCGTGCAGGAGTTCCAGTTCGGCATGAACTGGTCGGACTACTCCCGCTTCGTCGGCGACGTGTTCGGGGCCCCGCTCGCGTTCGAGGGGCTGCTCGCGTTCTTCCTCGAGGCGACCTTCATCGGCCTGTGGATCTTCGGCTGGGACAAGCTGCCGAAGAAGGTGCACCTGGCCACCATCTGGGGCACAGCTCTCGGCACGATCCTCTCGGCGTACTTCATCATCGCCGCGAACGCGTTCATGCAGAACCCGGTCGGGTACACGTTCAACGAGGCCGCCAACCGCGCCGAGCTCACCGATTTCTGGGCGCTGCTGACCAACAAGGTCGCGCTCGCCGCGTTCCCGCACACGATCTTCGGCGCATTCATGCTCGCCACGGGCGTCGTGATCTCGGTCTCCGCCTGGCACCTGTCCCGCGGACAGCACGTCGAGACGATGCGGAAGTCTCTGAAGTTCGGCCTGTGGGGGATCCTCGTCGCCACCGCCGGCGTGCTCCTCTCCGGCGATCAGCTGGGACTCGCGATGGTGAGCACCCAGCCGATGAAGATGGCCGCGGCCGAGGCGATGTTCAATTCGAGCTGCGGGGCCGATGCCTCGTTCTCCCTGTTCTCGATCGGCACGCCCGACGGCACGGGCGAGATCTGGTCCCTCCGCGTGCCGTACCTGCTCGCGTTCCTGTCGACGCACGACCTGAACGGCTGCGTGGAGGGGATCAACGACCTGAACGCGCAGTACGCGCACCAGTTCGCCGCGACGGGGCTCACCGAGTTCAACCCGGTGCTGTGGATCACCTACTGGGCGTTCCGCTGGATGATCGGCCTCGGCATGCTGCACGCGTTCGTTGCGCTCGTGGGCCTGTGGATCACCCGCAAGAACGCCAAGCGCGAGCCCGCGCAGTGGATGTGGAAGATCGCGATCTACTCGTTCCCGCTGTCGCTGGGCGCGAACATCGTCGGCTGGGTGTTCACCGAGATGGGCCGGCAGCCCTGGATCGTGTTCAGTCTGATGACGACGAAGAACGGCGTCTCGCCCGGGGTGAGCGGCGTCGAGGTGCTCATCTCGCTCATCTCCTTCACCGCGATCTACGCCGCGCTCGCGGTCGTGGAGGTCGGACTCATCGTCCGCGCTGCGAAGAAGGGCCCCGACACCACCGAGAAGCACGACGAGGACGCTCCTGTCCCGTCGGTCGTGTACTGAGGAAAGGAGACGGACATGGATCTCGCCACGCTCTGGTTCTGGATCGTCGCCCTGTTCTTCGTGGGCTACTTCGTGCTCGACGGCTTCGACTTCGGGGTGGGCATGTCGCTGCCGTTCCTCGGCAAGGATGACGTCTCGCGCCGCCAGGTGATCAACACGATCGGCCCGGTCTGGGATCTCAACGAGACCTGGGTGATCGTCGCGGGCGCCTGCCTGTTCGCCTCGTTCCCCGAGTGGTACGCCTCCCTGTTCAGCGGCTTCTACCTGCCGCTGCTGCTGATCCTGCTCGCGCTCATCCTGCGCGGGGTGTCGTTCGAGTACCGGCACCAGCGGGACGACCCGCGTTGGAAGCGCCGCTTCGACACGATGATCGTGATCGGATCCGCCGTCCCCGCGCTGCTGTGGGGCGTCGCGTTCGGCAACATCGTGCAGGGAGTCGCGCTCGACGAGCGGCACATCTTCCGCGGCACCGTGTTCGACCTGCTGAACCCGTACGGGCTGCTCGTCGGCATCACCACGCTGCTGCTCTTCTTCCTGCACGGGCTGTACTTCGTGGCGCTCAAGACCGACGGCGTCGTGCACGAGCGGGCCCGCCGGGTGGCGCGCCTGGCTGCGCTGCCGACGATCCTCGCCGCGGCCGGGACCGTGGTGTGGACCATCGTCATCGCGGCCGGTCGCCCGTCGCTGCTCTGGGCCGTGATCGCGCTCGGCGCCGTGGCCGCGGTGTTCCTGATCCTCTCCGTGGTCTTGTCGCTGCGGGGCCGCGACGGCTGGGCCTTCGCGGCCGGGGTCGTCACGATCCTCACCGCCGTGCTCATGCTCTTCTCGGCGCTGTTCCCGAACGTGCTGCCGTCGACCATCGACCCCGCGAACTCGCTGACGATCCAGAACGCGTCGAGCACGCCGTACACGCTGCAGATCATGAGCTGGACCGCGCTCGTGGCGATGCCGTTGGTACTGGCCTACCAGGCCTGGACGTACTGGGTCTTCCGCAAGCGCGTGCGCAGGTCGACGATCGAGGCCGCCCCGGCGCACGCATGAGCCCGCTGCCGTCCTTGGGTCGCCTCGCGGCTGCGCCGTCCACCCGGGCGCCCCTCCACATCCGAATCGTCCCGATGAGCGCACCCCAGGGCGTGCGCTCACCGGGACGAGGCGAAGGCGGAGAGGGCGCTTCGCATGCGGAGGCGCACGAGGTTGCGGGCACCGAGCCGATCCGATGAAGCCGATCGATCCGCGACTGCTGCGGTGGGCGCCCGCCGCGCGGGTGTACCTCGTCGTGTCGGCGGGCATCGCGCTCGCGCAGACCGCAGTCACGATCGCGTTCGCCGGCCTGCTCGCCGCCGGGATCACGGACGTGGCTGCCGGGCGCTCGCCGCTCGCGGCGCTGCCATGGCTCGCGCTCGTGGTGCTCGTGCGCGCCGTGCTGCTCTGGGTATCGGAGGCGTGGGGCGCCCGCGCCGCCGCGCAGGCCGGGCGCCAACTGCGCAGGGCGCTGCTCGACGCGATCTCCCGCCGCGGCCCGGCCTGGCTCGGCACGCGCAACCGCGCCACGCTCGCCGTCACGGCGGGGCACGGCCTCGACGCGCTGGATCCGTACTTCTCCCGGTACATCCCGCAGCTCGTGCTCACCGCGATCGCGACGCCGGTCATCGTCGCCGTGATGTGGTGGCAGGACTGGCCGAGCGGGCTCGCAGCGCTCGTCACGCTGCCGCTCATCCCGCTGTTCCTCATCCTCATCGGCATCGCCACCCGCGGCGTGCAGCGCAGGCAGCTGCAGGTGCTGCACACGCTCGCGGCGCGCTTCGCCGACACGGTGCAGGGCCTCGCCACCCTGCGCCTGTTCGGCCGGGAGCGTCGCGCCGCCGCCCGGATGCGCGAGACCGCCGACCAGTACCGTCGCGAGACCATGCGCGTGCTGCGCTACTCGTTCCTGTCCGGCTTCGCGCTGGAGTTGCTGTCGTCGCTCGCGGTGGCGATCATCGCGGTGTCGGTGGGGCTGCGTCTGCTGGGCGGCGAGCTGAGCCTCGGCGTCGGACTGTTCGTGCTGCTGCTGGCGCCTGAGGCGTTCCTGCCGCTGCGCCAGGTGGGCGTGCAGTTCCACGCGGCGGCCGAGGGGGTCGCCGCGACCGAGGACGTCTTCGAGGTGCTCGAGGTGGATCCGGATCCGTCGCGCTCTCCGGTCGTTGAGCGACACTTCGACTCGCTGACGCTCGCTCAGCGCGGGTCTCCGCGAGACGGAACGTCCCTCGGAGAGCGCAGCGTTTCGTCTCGGTCGCCTTCGGCGTCCTCGCTCGACGACCGGGGGAAGGACAGCTCCTGGAGGGCGGTCCGGCTGGTCGCCGATGGGGTCGCGGTACGGCACGGTGCGCATGTGCTCGCGCCGGTCTCGTTCACTGCGGAGCCCGGTACCGTCACACTGCTCGAAGGGCGAAGCGGATCCGGCAAGTCGAGCCTGCTCGCGGCGCTGCGCGGCGCTGCGGCATATGACGGGACCGTCACGGTGGAGGGTGCGGCGGTGCGCGTCGGCGCGGGCGTGCCGGGAGGCGATGACGGATTCATGGTCGACGGCGCAGCGGATCCGGATCCGTCCAGGTGGCTCGCCTGGGCCGGCCAGCGCCCCGGGCTCATTCGCGGCACGATCGCCGCGAACGTCGCGCTCGGCGACCCCGCACCCGACCTCGTGCGCGTGCGATCGGCGCTCGTCGAGGCCGCGGCGGCGGACCTGGATCCGGCGCACGAGCTCGGCGTGCAGGGCGCCGGACTCTCCGGCGGCCAGGCGCAGCGCGTCGCCGTGGCTCGTGCGCTGTACCGGCTCGGATCCGGTGCACGCGTGCTCGTGCTCGACGAGCCGTCCAGCGCCCTCGACGCGGCGACGGAGCAGCGGCTCTGGCAGGCCGTGCGCCGTGCGGCCGATGACGGGGTGACGGTGCTGCTGGTCTCGCACCGCGGGTCGGCGCGCGCGATCGCCGACCAGGTGGTGCGAATCGGAGACGGCCCCGTGGCCGCCCCTGTCGGCTCCGCAGCTGCCGGCTCCACCATCACCGCTCAGGTCGCACTTTCTGCTCTTCCGCACCCCCGGGGACAGCAGAAAGTGCGACCTGAACCGGGTGGCGAGGCCACGCCCGCTGAGGATCCTGCCGCGTCGGCGGCGCCCGAGGCGGATCCGGATTCGATTCCGGACCTGCCGGGCTCCGTCGGGGGGATCCTCCGCCTCGCGATGCCTCGGACGCGACGGTTCCTGCCCGCGATCCTCGCCGGGATCGTCTCGGCCGCGGCCGCGGTCGGCCTGCTGCTCGTGAGCGGCTGGCTCATCGTCACCGCGTCGCTCGTCGACAACCTCGTGCCGCTCTCGGTCGCGATCGTCGGGGTGCGGTTCTTCGCGGTGACCCGCGCCGTCACCCGGTATCTCGAACGCCTCGTCGGGCACGACGCCGCGCTCGGCCGGCTCGCAGACCTGCGGGGGGCAGTGGTGCGCCGGCTCACCCCGCTGGCCCCCGCGGGACTCGGATCCACCGACCGCGGCTCGGTGCTCGCCGCCCTCGTCGACGACGTGGAGAACCTGCAGAACCTGCCCCTGCGCGTGGTGCAGCCGCTGCTGACCGGCGGCGTGGTGGCCGCCGTCTCGATCGGCGTCCTTGCCGCGATCGCGCCTTCCGCGGCGCTTGCGCTCGCGGTCTGCCTGGTCATCGCCGTCGCCGGAGCGGTCGTGCTGGGCGGCATCGCCGGAGGCCGGGCCGAGCGCGCGCTCAGCCGTGACAGGGCAGAGCTCGCCGCGGCCCTCGTGGACGATCTCACCGCCCTCGACGTGCTCCAGGCCTACGGAGCGGAGCCCCTCGCGCGCGAACGCATCCGCGCCGCCGACGACAGGCTGCGACGTACGTCCAGCAGGGCCGCCGTCGCGCAGGCGCTGTCTTCTGCGATCGTGTCGCTGGCGGCCGGCGCCGCCTCGATCTGGGCGCTCGCCGTCGCCGCGCCGGGGCAGGCCGGAGGAGCGGTCGATGCGCCGTGGTTCGCCGTCGCGGTGCTGCTGCCCATGGCCGTGTTCGACGTGTTCTCGGCCGTACCGCAGGCCGCCTCGGCTTGGCGCGGCGTGCGCGCGAGTGCGGAGCGGATCCATGCGCTGCTGCCCACGACGCTGCCGGAGGAGGTGCGCGGCGACGAGGGCGAGGGCCTCGTCGACGACGGTGCGCTGAGCCTGCACGGCGTGACCGCGTCGTGGCCGGGTGCCGAGGCGCCGGCACTGCGCGATCTCGACCTCGATGTCGCACCGGGGGAGCGGATCCTCGTCACCGGATCCAGTGGCGCCGGCAAGTCCACGCTCGCCGCGGTCCTCGTCGGCTTCCTGCGCTTCGGCGGCACGTACCGGATCGGCGCCAGCGATGCGGGGCGTGCGCCGGGCCCCGCGCTGCGTCGCCACGTGGGGCTGTGCGAGCAGGATCCGATGATCTTCGACGAGGACATCCGGCAGAACCTGCTGTTCGCCCGGGAGACCGCGACCGACGCCGAACTGCTCGCCGTGCTCGACCGGGTGGGGCTCGCCGGCTGGGTCGCCGAACGCGGCGGGCTGGACGCGCGGGTGGGGGAGCGCGGCGCCCTCGTCTCCGGCGGCCAGGCGCAGCGCATCGCGCTGGCCCGGGCGATCCTGCGCGGATTCCCCGTGCTCGTGCTCGACGAGCCGACGGCCGGTGTGGATCCCGACGCGTCCGATGCGCTGCTGCGCGACCTGTTGGGCGCGGCCGGATCCCAGACCGTCGTGCTCGTCTCGCACGTCGAGCCGCCGCGGGGGACGGTCGACCGCACGCTTCGGCTCGAGGCCGGCCGACTGGTGGCGGACGTGACGCGCTGAGCACGGCGCGGGCCGGATCGTCCCGGACCGCAGTCGCTGACATCGACCGACGGCCGGAACTCCAGACGCGCACCATCGCGCCGGCTTGGATCGTGGACCTGCCCGCCGCTCCGGCCTGTTGCGTAGGCTGAGTCGCGTGCACGAGGGGGATCGCATGACGGACCAGACGACGGCCGCTGAGGTGACGGCCACACGACACCGCACGCTGTCGGTGCCGAGGATCGTGATCGGCGCACTGACGGTGGCCCTGCTCATCGCCGGAGAGTTCCTGCCGTTCGCGGTGGCGCCGTTGGAGCCCGCGCGACAGGAGGCTCTCTCCGCGTTCACCGCGATCGCCGCGCTCAACCACGATGACACGGAACGGATGATGCGAATCGGGTTCATCGGTCTGCTCATCGTGGTCGCCTTGTTGGCGGTCGTGGTGCTCCTGGTCATGTTCGCCGATCGGGTGCGCGTGACGCTCCGTGTCCTCGGGATCGTGTTGGGGATCGTGGGTGCTATCGGATCATGCGTGGTCCTCTTGCTGACCCTGACGGCGATGAACAACGTGGGAGCAGCCCCGGGCCCGGGCGGCCCCGTCCTGCTGCTCGGCACGGTCACGGCGATCGTGCTCGTCTCCGCTTCAGGGCTCGCCAGCCGCGGACCCGCACCGGTCGGCCGCTGATTCGATGGCCGTGGGCCCGGCAGCACCGGCCGCGGTGCCTGCCGTCGTCCTCGCCTCGTCTCGACCGTTCTCAGGACGGATTCACCGATCCGCGTCGTGAGCGACGGGATCCGCGCCTCGGCGCGGATCCATCCTGAGAACGGTCAGGGGCGGACGGGCGAGAGTCAGGCGGCGATCCCGGGGACCTCCTCGAGGCGGCGGTACACGGGGATCCCCCGACCCTCCGCGATCGCGACGTCCTGGTCGGCTCCACGGGATTCGCCGGGCAGGCGCAGCATCGCATCGCAGTGCTGCAGCAGCCGCTCCGCGGTCGGATACATCACCTCGGTCGCGAGCGGGTCGCCGGGGCCGGTTGCACCGGCACTGGACAGCACGGGAAGGGCGACCCACTCGCCGATCATCGGGATGTGCCCGGCGCGGAAGATCGGCCACGCCGCTTCCTCGAGCCGGGCGAGGTTCTGCGCCATGAGCGCGGGATCGCCGCCGGTACCCGACGCATAGGGGCCGGCGATGAGGATCATGAGTGGCTTGGTCATATCGGGTACAATACAGCAACAACGTGCACAAACATGAAGGAGTCGGAATGCTGGCTGCCGCACGCAAGGAGATGCTGCTCGAGCGGCTGCATCGAGACGGCCGGATCGTCGCCAAGGATGTGGCGGCCGAACTGGGTCTGTCGGAGGACAGCATCCGCCGCGACCTGCGCGAGCTCGATGCCGCAGGCCTCGCGGTGCGCGTCTACGGCGGGGCGCTTCCGGCGTCCCCGGCGGTGGTCGACTACGGCCGGCGCACGGCTGTGGCCCCGGACAGCAAGGCGCGGGTCGCGGCGGCGACCGCCGCGCTCATCGAGCCGGGGTCGACGGTGATCCTCGACGGCGGCACCACGACGCTGGCGATGGTCGCCGAGATCCCGACCGCGCTGCCGTGCACGATCATCACGCACAGTCCCACGATCGCCGCCGCACTGCTCGATCATGCTGCCGACGTGTTCCTCATCGGTGGGCAGCTGTTCAAGCACTCGGCTGTGGCCTGCGGTGCGGCGGCCGTCGAGGCCGCCCAGCGGATCAGCGCCGACCTGTTCTTCCTCGGCGTCACGGGCGTGCATCCCACGGCCGGCCTCACCACCGGGGATGCGGATGAGGCGGCCATGAAGCGCGCGCTCGCGGGCCGCGCCGCGGAGACCTTCGTGCTGGCGAGCGAGGAGAAGATCGGGACGGCGTCGCGGTACGGGGTGCTGTCGCTGGACGAGGTCGCAGGCATCGTCACCGACGCGGACCCCGCCGACTCGACTCTCCGGAATCTCGCCGCGGCAGGGGTCCGGCTCATCGCGGCCGGCTGACCGTCTCGCCGGGTCTCGCTCGCCGGGGCGATCGGGTCCAGAGCATCCAAGCCCCTCGGGAAGCATCTTGTGCGGGTCTGCAACCGTGCGGAACCGGTGACCGCGATCGTCTTACGCTGTCAGGCATGACGAATCCCCGTGGAGCGCTGCTGGTCGGCAGCGTGAACTACGACGACGCCGAGACCACGATGCGCACCGCTGCCGCGATCCTCGGGCCGCAGCTGCGTCGCATCCCGGACGGCGAGGTCGGGATCCGGTTCCACTGGATCATGTTCCAGCCCGACGTGCTGGGCCGAGCCGAGGGGATCGAACGCGTGGGGGCGGAGCGGATCCCCTTCGGGGCGGGGCTCGACGCCCGTCCACTACGGATCGGCGACGGCGTCGACGCGGCCGGGATCGAGCTGCCGCCGCTCGGCTATGCGGCTGCGGCGAAGGACTCGTACGACACGTTCGTGCGCCTCCGCGCGGAAGGGGTGATCGCCGGCGACGTGCGGTTCCAGGTGTCGCTGCCGACGTCGCTCGCCGTCATCGCATCGTTCTTCTCCGGCGACGACCGCGCGGCGATCGAGCCGGTCTACACGGCCGCGATCCTCCGCGAGCTCGACGAGATCCTCGACGCGATCCCTCATGTGGACCTCGCGATCCAGTGGGATGTGGCGAGCGAGATCGGCATCATCGAGCGCGCTGCCGGTTACGGCAGAGTCATGCAGGCGTGGTGGCCCGGCGATCCGTTCGACGGGCTGGTCCAGCGGCTGGCGGCGCTCGTCGACGCGGTGCCGACGGACGTCGAGGTCGGCGTGCACCTCTGCTACGGCGACGCCGCGGAGAAGCACTTCGCCGAACCCGCGGACGCGGCGACCCTGGTCCGCTACGCGAACGCCGTCGCGGCGGCCGCTGGACGTCCGCTCACGTGGCTGCACCTGCCGGTGCCTATCGAGCGCGACGATGACGCCTTCTTCGCTCCGTTGGACGCACTCTCGGTAGGGGAGGGCACCGAGCTGTACCTGGGCCTCGTGCACCGCGAGGACGGCGCCGAAGGCGCTCGGCGCCGCATCGCGGCGGCGGCCGCGCACGCCCCCGCGTTCGGCGTGGCGACCGAATGCGGCATCGGTCGCGCCCCGGCCGGATCCACCGAGGGCATTCTGCGCACGCACGCCGAGGTCGCCGAGGGCTGGTGAAAGACAGAGGAAGAAGGGCGAGTGACATGAACGAGGAACCGATCGGCCGGCCGCTCTCGGCTGACGTCGAAGGCCTGCGGCTGGAGGAGTGCTGGGCTGCGCTCGCCTCCGAGACGCTGGGTCGTCTCGCAGTGCTCGGGAAGGACGGAGCACCGGATATCTTCCCGATCAATTACCTGGTCCACGAGGAACGGATCTATCTTCGGTCAGCACCGGGGGCCAAGATCATCGACATCGTCCACGAGCCCCGGGTGGCCTTCGAAGTCGATGCGATCGCGGACGGTGTCGCCTGGAGCGTCGTGATCCGCGGCGCGGCATCACGGCTCGACGCCGACGACGAGATCGTCGCCTCCGGTGTGCACGACCTGATCAGTGCCAACCCGACCGCCAAGTACAACTACTTCCGCATCGATCCGCGGGAGATCACGGGCCGGCGCTTTCGCGTGCGCGGCGAGTGAGCCACGGTGCACTCATCCGGATCCACCCGATTCGCGCTCGATCCCGCTGTCGCGTATGCTTTTCCGCGGTGACGTGTCCGAGCGGCCGAAGGTGCAACTCTCGAAAAGTTGTGTAGGGTAACCCCCTACCGTGGGTTCAAATCCCACCGTCACCGCCATGAAAACCCCCGAGGAATCGGGGGTTTTCGCGTATCCGAGCGGCGCGTGGTGCTTGTCGTCCCGGACCCCCGGGTCTGGGCACACGGCTCGGGTCAGAGAAGATGCATCGCTGCTCGGACGAGCTCGGCGTTGTCGGCGGCCACGCTCCCGTCCGGAAGGACGGGCGTATCCTCCAGCCCGGTGCGGATCCCATGGCCGAGAGGCAGTGCCCGGCGGTTCACCGCCCAGGACGCGACTCCGTCGCCGTGGTGGACCTGGGGCAGATCGATGCCCCCTGCCGTGACGACGGCTTCGATCGCCGCCGCGTGTGCGCAGGCGGCATCCGGGTCCGCGTCGAGAGGCTCGACCATCACGCGGACGCAGTGGCGTGCGATCCCGTGTCGGACGAATGCCTCGGCATCGTCCCGCGACAGCAGCCCGGCCTCGATGCCGATGCCGCGTTCGACGAGCAGTCCGCACAGCTCGACGATTTCCGGCTCCCCCTGGTTCGCCGTCACGAGGTCGGGCAGCACGGTCCAGCTCGCGACCGCCGCGCGCAACCGCCGCGGGTCCGGCTCCACCTGGGCGAACGTGCTCAGCGAGATCGGCAACCCCGGGCACGCCGCGCGAACCGCGGTCAGGGTCGCCGCGACGGGTCCCGCGGCGAACGTCTGGTGACCGTCGTCGTCGAAGACGTGCACGTGCACCGACTGCGCACCAGCTCGGACCGCCGCCGCGGCGTCCTCCGCGATCTGCGACGGGGTTCGGGGCACCGCCGGGTGCTCGCGATCGCCGTTCAGCGCGGCCTGGACGAATCTCCGTATCGTCATGATCCTCAGTGTGATCCCGGGGTCCGACACTCCCCGTACGGCGGGCGCTCGCGCGCTGTCCGCAAAAGGAGCCCCGACGAACGCGACGTCGTCGAGATCCGGCTGAGCCGCACGGGTCCGTCGCGGTCAGTTCGTCTCCGGGTCGCCGACGAGCGACTGCGTACCGAGGACGATCGCGAGCTGCAGACGTTCGGCGTCCTCCGTGTCGGGCTCAGCCGTATAGACCATGATCCGCAGGTCGTCTCCGGCGACGACGAGGGTGTCGCAGTCGATCGCGATCGGGCCGACGAGCGGGTGGTCGATGATCTTGTGCCGCGACTGCTCGGTCGTCGGCGGCCCGGCCATCGTCTCCCACAGCTCGTCGAACCGAGGGCTCCCGGCGCGCAGCTCGGCGACCAGCTTCCGCAGCCGCGCATCGTCGGGATAGCGCGCCACCGTCGACCGCAAATCGGCGGTGAGGCCGGCGACGAGCTCGTCGTGCTCCTGCGCGGTCGCACGGGCACGCGAGCCCGTGCCGAGGACGTTGCGCCACACCGCGTTGCGTTCACGGCCGTGCGGCTCGGCCGTCGGCCCCATCAGCGCGTCGTACGGCGCGTTCGCGACGAGGAGGTTCCACGCCGCGTCGTACACCACGACGGGGATCCCCTCGAAGCGGTCGAGCAGACGCTGCACGCTCGGCGCCAACCGCGTGGGGATCACGCCGTGCCCGGGCGCACTGCGCCCGGCGAGCACGAACAGCTGGTCGCGCTCGCCGTCCGACAGGCGCAGCGCGCGGGCGAGCGCTTCCACGACCTGCTCGGACGGCGCCGTCGCGCGCCCCTGCTCGAGCCGCGTCAGATAGTCGACCGAGATGCCGGCGAGCGTCGCGAGCTCCTCCCGGCGCAGACCCGCGGCGCGCCGCCGACGGCCGTGCGGGATGCCCACGACGTCGGGCGGGATGCGGTCGCGCCACCGCCGCACCGTACTGCCGAACTCCCATGCCTCCACGGCTCCAGTCTGCGCCTGTCCGTCGGATGTTGTCCTGGTATCGGCAGTCCTACGAAAACCCGACGACTGCCCCCATGCCGCATCCCAGACCACGCTGGAAGGCATGACAACGACACTCATCACCGGGGCGAACAAGGGCCTCGGCAAGGAGACCGCGCGCGCGCTCGTCGCCGCAGGGCACACGGTCTGGCTCGGCGCACGCGACGAGGAGCGCGGGCGTGCGGCCGCCGACGAACTCGGCGCGCGCTTCGTGCAGCTCGACGTCACGGACGACGCATCCGTGGCCGCCGCGCTGCAGACGATCGAGGACTCCGGCGCAGGCCTCGACGTGCTGGTCAACAACGCCGGCATCGCGAAACGCGGCGACGGCGGGATGACGGAGTCGCTCGACGGACCCAGCGTGCTCGAGGTGTTCGACACCAACGCCGTCGGAATCGTGCGGGTGACCGAGGCGGCGCTTCCGCTGCTGGAGCGATCGGAGAATCCGGTCGTCGTGAACGTCTCGAGCGCGCTCGGCTCGTTCTGGGCGACGCACGAGCCGACGCGGCCCGCATCCCGCTTCGTCTCGCTCGTGTACGGGTCGAGCAAGGCCGCGGTCTCGATGCTCACGGTCCAGTACGCGAACGCGCATCCCGGCGTGAAGTTCAACGCGGTCGAGCCCGGCATCACCGCCACCGAGCTCGGCGGGGGCGACCCCGGCAGCCATCCCGGACGTCCGGCATCCGAGAGCGCGCAGATCGTGGCCCGGATGGCGATGATCGACGCCGACGGGCCGACGGGTACGTTCCAGGAGGACCAGGGCGAACTGGGCTGGTGAGGGCCGCCCTTCGCGCCTGCGGACGCGCCTCGATCGTGCGACGTAGCATGTCGCCGTGGGCTGTCAACGTGGAGCAGGCCGCCGACGGAACGGCGACAGCGGACGCGAGTTCGTGGAGCAGCGCGAACGGCTCGCGCGAATCACCGCCGTGGTCCGAGACCGGCTCGCGCCGTACGCCTCACCCGACGGGGTGATCATGCCCGGCGCCGCCTGGCTCGTGACCGGGCGCGCCGTCTGAAGCGGCGCCGATATCTCGGTGCGGTCACGATCGCGCCGGATCCGCCCACCTGGTCCGAACCTATGCATCCGCTCGGAATAGGGTGGAACGCAATCATGGCTGTCGCGCCCGTTACCGGACCGGCAGCCACATCTATGGAGAGACCGGAGAGCTCAACATGAACAAGGCAACCCTGACCCGCATCGGCGGCCTCGCCGCGGCGATCGCCCTCACCGCCACCATGACCGCCTGCTCGGGCGGCCAGAGCGTGGCCGACGCGTGCAAGATCGCCAACACGGAGATGACCAAGGCCACCTCGAGCGTCTCGAGCGACGTCAGCTCGGCCATGCAGAAGGCCACCAGCGGCGAGAAGGTCGACTTCGCCGAGATCTTCGCCCCCGTGCAGAAGGGGCTCGACGAGGCAGGCAAGAAGGTCACCAACGAGACCGTGAAGGCGCCGCTCACGGCCTTCGCGACCGAGTTCAACGGTTTCGTCAAGGTCTTCGACGGCTTCGAGATGCCCGACATGAAGAACATCGACGCCACCGACCCGGCGGCCATGGACAAGCTCAAGGAGGCGCAGACCAAGGTCGAGGAGATCTCCACCAAGGCTCAGGACGCCAGCGCCAAGCTCACCGAGCAGGGCAAGAAGCTGCAGGAGATCTGCAACAAGGGCTGATCGCTTCCTGCGCACGCGCAATGCGACCGCGCAACGAGGGCGCCATCCGGGACATCTCGGGTGGCGCCCTTCGTGCGTCATCCGGCGGGAACTCCTCCGCTGCTCGGCTCGATCCCGAGCTGGCGGGCCCCTTGTCCTCCGCGGGCCCGCGACCTCGCCCGGTATATCGGCGGAGGATCTTCCTCTTTTCAGGCGATTCTCTTCCCTTGCATAGGACTTTCACGGTAATCCTGGTTTTTGTGCGCCTGACCGGTGCACGACGTCCGCATCGCCGCGGGAACCCCTGGGGCGACGCCTGGAGGGAGAAGCAATGTCAGAGAGAAGCGCTCGCACGCGACGACGTGTGACGGCGACGACGTCAGCGTTCGTGCTGGCGGCGGCCGGGGTGGCGACCTTCGGGGCCGTCCCCGCAGTCGCGGCGCCGTCGAGCACGCCGCCATCCAGCACAGTGACCTCTGCGAGCACCGGTTCCGCAGGGACCGATGCGAAGAGCGGCACCGGCGATCACTACATCAACTACGTGGCGCCCCGCGCCGAAGCGTTCACCGACGCGTCCGACGACGAGGCGGTCGCCGACACGAACGGCAGCACGAGCGCCCGGCAGGCGATCGGCGCCGCGGCGTTCGAGCGTGCCAAGGAGAACGACCAGAAGCACGCGCAGGGCAACCCCGTGGCGGCCAAACAGCTCGCGATCACCGAGGCGAAGGCCGTGAAGACCGGCAAGAGCCCGAAGAACCTGAAGCAGTCCAAGACGACCCAGCAGGCGAAGCTCCTCACGATCCTGGTCGAGTTCGACGGCACGGAGGACTTCTCGAACCTGCAGGTCCCGACGTCCTTCGGCGCGACCGACTGCAAGCCGGGCGACGTGCAGGGCCCGACCCTGCACAACAACATCCCGGATCCCGCCACGGCGGCGCAGCCTGACAACAACACGATGTGGATGCCCGACTTCTCGAGCGACTTCTACAACAAGATGCTCTTCTCGAAGCAGGGCGTCACCGAGCGCGTGCGCACCGACCTGACGGGTCTTGACGGCAAGCCCGGCTTCGACATCTCCGGCAACACCATGAAGAACATGTACGAGGAAATGTCCCGCGGGGCGTACACCCTCACCGGTGAGGCCACCGCGTGGGTGAAGGTGCCGCACTCCGAGGCGTACTACGGAGCCACCGTGTGCCACCTCAACCCCGAGACCGGCGCCTACGAGGCCGGCCCCATGCAGGACATGCAGGGCCACCCCGACAACCCGCTCGGCGCGGGCCAGCTGCCGATCGACGCCGTGGCGGCGCTCGCGCAGTCCGACCCCTCCTTCCCGTGGTCCGACTACGACATCGAGGACCAGGGCGACCGGGACGGCGACGGCAACGTCAACGAGCCCGACGGGATCATCGACCACGTCGTGCTCGTGCACGCCGGTGAGGACAAGTCCGGCGGCGGCGGCAAGGAGGGCACCTATGCGATCTGGGCGCACTCGTCCGACGTCGCGGGCGGTGCCACCATCCCCGGAACCGACTTCAAGATCCAGAACTACATCGTGCAGCCGGAGAACTCCGGTGTCGGCGTGTTCGCGCACGAGTACGGCCACGACCTCGGCCTGCCCGACCTGTACGACACGTCGAACGCGGGCAACTCCGACATCGACTTCTGGGATCTGATGAGCTCCGGCTCGCACTCCGGCCCCATCTTCCAGTCGCAGCCGACCCACATGGGCATCTGGGACAAGTGGGTGCTCGGCTGGGCGGACCCGAAGGTCGTGAACCCGGGGGACGGCACGCAGACGATCAAGGTCGGGCAGACCTCGCGTCCGAAGAAGGGCACCGAGGACGGCATCAAGGTCAACCTGCCGGACAAGACCATCGTGCTCGCCGAACCGCACAGCGGATCCGAGATGTGGTACTCCAACTCCGACCAGAGCTGGGCGGACGCGACGCTGACCCGCTCGATCGACAACGTGCCCGCCGGTGCGACCTTCTCGATGTGGAACAACTACATCATCGAGGAGGACTGGGACTACGGCTTCGTCGAGGTCTCGACCGACGGCGGATCCACCTGGACCGAACAGAAGGTCTACGACGAGTCCGGCGCCCTGGTATCGACCGATGACGGCTACAGCGACCCGAACGGCCGCATGGCCGACTTCGGAGGCAAGAAGTACGGCCTGACCGGATCCAGCGATGGCTGGCGTCACGACCACGTCGACCTGTCGGCGTACGCGGGGCAGAACATCCAGATCCGCCTGCGCCAGGCGACCGACGCGGCGTTCCAGGAGCGCGGCTGGTTCTCGGACGACTTCGCCCTGACCGCCGGCGGCGCCGACGTCTGGACCGATGATGTCGAGTCCGGCGACAACGGCTGGACCGCGGTCGACGGCACCTTCACCGACACCACCGGCGCAGGCTGGGCCCGCGACACCGGCACCCAGATCAAGGCGCAGTACTACCTGGTCGAGTGGCGCAACTTCGACGGCTTCGACAACGGCCTGAAGTACGGCTACACCACCGTGTACAGCGCGGACGGCTGGAAGGTCGAGAAGGTCCCGTACAACGCTCCGGGTGCGCTGATCTGGTACCGCGACACCACCTACGGCAGCTCGAACCAGGTCACCACCAACCTGACGAGCCTGCCGAGCTACGGCGCCAAGGGCGGCCTGCTGCTCGTGGACAGCCACTTCGACCCGCTGCGCCGCACGGGTGCGGAGGCTGCTCTGGATCCGTCGGTGCTGAAGAACATCTCCAGCCGTGCGCAGTCGTCCAACGCCGCGTTCGGACTCACGCCGACCCTGCCGTTCAGGGACTGCCTGGTCGACGCGAACTACCAGAACGAGGCCTGCACCGACATCCCGGCGCAGCCCGCGGTGAGCACCTTCACCGATGACAAGGGCTGGGTGGCCGGCCTGGAGGTCCGCAACGGGCAGCTGTTCAACCGCATGCGTGACGCCTCGGTGGTCGTCCCGTCTGTCGGCAACGCGCCGTACAGCACGCGCGTCGTCAATCCCGACGGCACCCCCGCGACAGACCTCTACGGTCTGGACCTCGGGTTCACCACCCTCGGCACCGGCAACCCCGCCGATGCCGGCGTGGGCTACGGCACCGTGATCTCGGTGAAGAAGCCCATGCAGGACAACACGGCGGCACTCATCTCGGTGACCGCGCCCCGCAAGGGCTGATCCGAACCGAAGCGCCGGTCCCGAGTTGCTCGGGGCCGGCGCTTCGGCGTTGCGCGGCGCCGCCGCTCCACGATGATCGCCCTGCGGGAGCCCTGCGCACGCGGCCAGGCGACGTGAGGATCCCGTGAGCGCCGGCGCGCCACGCCGCGTGAGGATTCCGTGAGGAGCGCCGGGTGGCGCGGGAATCGGGCTCTAGGCTTCGTCTGTGAACAGCAAGGCCGTCATCGACCAGAAGGCGCCCGTCGCCCGACGGAGCCCGCTCCGTCTCGCCCTCGTCATCGGCGCGCTGGGCGTCGTCTTCGGCGACATCGGCACGAGCCCGATCTACGCCCTGCAGACGGTGTTCAACCCTGAGGATCCGCACCCGATCCCGCTGACGACGGAGAACCTGTACGGGGTCGTCTCGCTCATCGTGTGGTCGGTGATCCTCATCGTCACGGTCACCTACGTGCTGCTCGCCATGCGGATGGACAACGACGGCGAGGGCGGCATCATGGCCCTGCTCACGCTGCTGCGACGATGGGCGCCGAAAGGGCGCACGCGCACGGTGGCGATCCTGTCGGGTCTTGCCGTGCTCGGGGCTGCACTGTTCCTCGGTGACAGCATGATCACCCCTGCCATCTCGGTACTCTCCGCGGTCGAGGGCTTGAAGACCATCAATCCGGGGCTGGACGAGTGGGTCGTCCCGATCACCGCGACCATCCTGCTCGTCCTGTTCCTCATCCAGAAGCTCGGCAGCTCCGTGGTCGGCCGGCTGTTCGGGCCGATCATGGCGATCTGGTTCGTGGTCATCGGGGTGCTGGGGGTCGGCGGAATCATGCGCGATCCGCAGATCCTGCTCGCGCTGCTGCCGACCTATGCGATCCAGTTCATGGTGGGCCACTTCGACATCGCGTTCTTCGCCCTCGCCGCCGTGGTGCTGTCGGTCACCGGTGCCGAGGCGCTCTACGCCGACATGGGCCACTTCGGGCGCAAGCCGATCTCGTTCGGATGGCTGTTCCTCGTCTTTCCGGCCCTGGCGCTGACCTACATGGGCCAGGGGGCGCTGCTGCTGGAGGACAAGGCGAACATGTCGGCGCCGTTCTTCCTCCTCGCGCCGGAGTGGGGCCGGATCGCTCTCGTGGTGCTGTCCACCGTGGCAACGGTGATCGCCTCGCAGGCGGTGATCTCCGGCGCGTTCTCTGTCGCCGCGCAGGCCTCGGGGCTCGGCTACCTCCCGCGGCTGCGCGTGACGCACACATCGTCCGAGACGCACGGGCAGATCTACGTGCCGTGGATCAACTGGCTGCTGATGGTGTCGGTGATCACCCTGGTGTTCGTGTTCCGCACGTCGGCGTCGCTCGCGTTCGCCTACGGGATGGCGGTCATCGGCACGATCACGATCACGACGCTGCTGTTCTTCTACCTGGCGCGCCGGCGGTGGAAGATCCCGCCCTGGATCCTCGTGATCGGTGCGGTCGTGCTGCTCTCCGTCGACCTGCTGTTCTTCGCCGCCAACGCCACCAAGTTCACGCACGGCGCCTGGCTGCCACTCGCGATCGGCCTCGCGGCGTTCACCGTCATGACGACCTGGCAGCGCGGACGCGCGCTCATCACGGCGCGCCGCACCGAGGCGGAGGGCTCGTTGACAGACTTCGTGCGCAACCTGCGCACGCACCCGAAGCTCATCGACCGGGTGCCGGGGACCGCGATCTTCCTCAACCCGGGTGGTTCGACGACGCCGCTCGCACTGCGCGCCAACGTGGAGCACAACCACGTGCGCCACGCGCGCGTGATCATCCTGTCCGTCGACATCCAGAACGTGCCGCGCGTGCCGCAGACCAAACGCTGCACGGTCGACGACCTCGGGGATCCGACCGACGGCATCCTGTACATCTCGGCGCGATTCGGCTACGCCGAGAATCCGGATCTGCCCCGTGCTCTGCGCAGCATCCCGCCGCACAAGACGCAGGGCTGGCTGGATCTGGACAATGCCACGTACTTCCTCTCGAAGATCGAGCTGCGTGAGGGTCGGCGCGGCGGCATGGCGCGGTGGCGCAAGCGGCTCTTCCTCGCGGCCTCGCACATCACGACCGATGCGAGTGACCACTTCGGCCTGCCGCGTGACCGCGTGATCGTGATGGGGTCGCAGATCGAGCTGTAGGGGCCCGGACCGCAACAGCAAGGGCGTGTCGCGGTCGACGCCGAGACGCACCCTCAGCACGAATCGTGCGGTTCAGACCACGGCGAGCGCGTCGATCTCGACGAGCATCTCCTCGCGGGGCAGCCCCGTGAACACGGTGGTGCGCGACGGCAGCACGCCGCTCGGCGTGTGCTTCGTGACGAACTCGCCGTAGGCCTCGTTCATGAGCGCGAAGTCCTCGCGTTTGGTCAGGTACACGCGCAGCATCACCACGTCGTCGAAGGTCGCCCCCGACGCCTCGACGATCGCGCGCACGTTCTCGAGGGTGCGGATGGTCTGCGCCGCGACATCGCCCGGGAACAGGTACTCGCTCGTCGCAGGATCCACCGGCCCCTGCCCCGACACCTGCACGATCGGGCCCTTGCGCACGCCTTGTGAGAACACGTGCGCCGGTGCGGGGGCGTCAGCGGTGAGAAGGCGGGTCTTGTCGGTCATGCTCGTTCCTCTCGATCGGCGGCCGAGCGCGGCGCGCGACACATGCTACGCGACGGCATCGCGGTGGCAGGGCCATCATTGAGGGGTGCCGTCGTCATCCCCTGCCGCCCGCCTGCTGTCCGTCTGCGACAAGTCGTTCCCGCCGTCGGCCGTCGGCCTCGCGGCGGAACAGTTCGTCGCGACGGATCCGGTGCGCTCCGATTTCGCCACGCCGCTGCTGACCCTGGACGCCGGGGCGATGGTGCACAACGTCACGCGCATGGCCGACTGGGCGCAGGAGGCAGGGGTGCTGCTGGCGCCGCACGGCAAGACCACGATGGCGCCGGCGCTGTGGCGGCAGCTGCTCGACGACCGCCCCGGGGGCGCCGGCGCGTGGGGCCTCACTCTCGCGACCCCGTGGCAGGCGCAGGTCGGGCGCGCTCACGGCGTGCGCCGCATCATCATCGCGAACGAGGCAGTGGATCCGATCGGACTGCGCTGGATCGCCGACGAGCTGGCAGCGCACCCCGAGGCGGAGATCCTGAGCTGGGCCGACGGCGTGGACGTCGTCCGGGCGATGGAAGCTGCCCTGAGCGGGGGAGCGCCGCGCTCGCTCCGTGTGCTCGTCGAACTCGGGGGCGCCGGCGGACGCACGGGCGCCCGCGACCTGGCCACGGCGCGTGCGATCGCCGAGGCCATCGCCGGCTCGCCCGTGCTCGAGCTCGCCGGTGTCGGCGGGTACGAGGGCGCTCTCGCGCACGACGCCGGTGACGCCGCGATCGCCCGGGTCGACGCCTACCTCGTCGAGCTCGCAGGCCTGCACCGCGAGCTCGCCGATGCCGGGCTGTACCCCGAGGGCGCACGTCCCGTGGTCACTGCGGGCGGAAGCGCCTACTTCGACCGTGTCGGCGCCATGCTGCCGCCGCTCTGCCCCGACGCGGACGTCGTGGTGCGCTCCGGAGCGTTCCAGATCCACGATGACGGCTTCTATGCGGGGATCAGCCCGATGGGACGCACGATCGGCGAGGTGCCGTTCCGCTCCGCCATGCACGTCTGGGCGCGGGTGCTGTCGCGGCCGGAGCCGGGCCTCGCGCTCCTGGACTGCGGTCGCCGCGACGCCTCGTTCGACGAGGGGCTGCCGGTCGCCCAGCGCGTCGCGGGGCGGGCCCAGGACGACCTCGTGCTCGCGGGAAGCCAGGTGTCGGCGCTCAACGACCAGCACCTGTTCCTGCGGCTCGGCGACGACGTCGTCGCCTCTGGTGCGCAAGCCCGGCTGCGGGTCGGCGACGTGGTGCGTCTCGGGCTGTCGCACCCGTGCACGGTTCTGGACAAGTGGCGCCTGATCCCCGTGATCGCCGATGCCGATGCGCCGGATCCGGCGATCGTCGACGTCGTCGAGACGATCTTCTGATCGGGACTCCCGCCCCGCTCACTGGTGCATCCGACCGTGATCGCCTCGCGCATAATGAGTCTGACCGATCTGAAGGAGGTGCGCGTGGCTGTGGAGAGCGAACCGCCCCGCGCCCTGAACATCCGCGACGTCGCGCGCGAAGCCGGCGTCTCGTACCAGACCGTGTCGCGAGTGCTGAACGGCAGCGACCGGATCCGCGACAAGACGCGCGAGCATGTGCAATCGGTGATCGACCGGCTCGGTTACCGGCCGAATCCCGTCGCGAGGGCGCTGTCGACGAACCGCTCCCGCACGATCGGCGTGCTCACGGCGCACAGTGCGCTGTACGGACCGGCCACGGCGATCACCGCCATCGAGTTCGCCGCGCGCGATGCTGGCTACCGGCTCTCCATCGCGAATCTGCGCTCCAGCGAGCCGGGGGTCGTGCGCACCAGCATCGACGATCTGCTCAGCCACGCCGTCGAGGCGATCATCGTCATCGCCCCGCAGCAGGAGGTGCTGAGCGAGGTCGGCGGGATGAGCGTGGACGTGCCGATCATGGCCCTCGGCCCGAGCGGCGAGCGCCACTCGATGGCGATGGATCAGATCGCGGGTGCCAGGGCCGCGGTCGCGCATCTCGCGGATCTCGGGCACGAGTACATCGTCCACCTCGCCGGCCCGCAGAACTGGACCGAGGCGGAGGCGCGAATGGCCGGCTATCTGCGCGAGCTCGACGCCCGCGACCTGCGCGTGCGCGCCCCGCTGCTGGGGGACTGGACGGCGCAGTTCGGCTATGAGGCGGGCCTGAGTCTGCTGCGCATGCCGGACTTCACCGCGGTCTTCGCCGGCAACGACTCGATGGCCCTCGGCTTCCTGCACGCCTGCCGCGAGCGCGGTGTCAGGGTGCCGGAGGACATCAGCCTCGTCGGCTTCGACGACATCCCCGAGGCGGCGCACTTCTTCCCCCCGCTCACCACGGTGCGGCAGGACTTCGTCGAACTCGGCCGCCGGACGATCCGGATGCTGCTGGCGCAGCTCGGCGGCGATGATCTGGTGCAGGAACCCCTGATCCCGGGCCTGATCGTGCGCGCCTCCACGGCAGCTCCTCGCGCCCTCTGAGGGCGGTCGGGGCACCCCGCGTTCCCCCTGGATCGGCCGGCGCATCACGCCGACTTCGACCAAAAGCTTGACAAATGTGACCGGTTCGCCAGAAGATCACTCGTGCGGGTGTGATCGGTCACAGCCGCGGCGACGATGAGGTCGGATTCCGAACCTCCTCGCCGTCCCGAGCGCATGAGGTCGGCGGCCACCGGCCTCGTGCGAACAGCACCACGAACCGACGTCCGCAGTGATGCGGTCGTCACCCCGACCCACGCCCTCGTTCGCGAGGTGCAGGTCTCGACCGGGCGGTCCGATCGTTCCATCGGCGCGCTCTCTGCTGTCCTGAGCGCGCCATGGCGGCCGCTCGACGAAAGGAATCACATGAAGTTCAAGAGACTGGTCATCGGCGTCGCAGCCGCCGCGACCATCGCCCTCAGCCTGACCGCGTGCGCGGGAACCCGCGGAGGCGGCGGATCCTCCACCGCGGAGCCCGGCGCCAACAAGGGCGCGCTCGTGGGCGTCGCGATGCCGACGAAGACGTCGACCCGATGGATCCACGACGGCGACGCCGTCAAGTCGGGACTCGAGAAGCTCGGCTACAAGGTCGACCTCGAGTACGCGGACGACGACATCCCCACCCAGGTGCAGCAGATCTCGAACATGCTCACCAAGGGCGCGAAGGTCCTGATCATCGCTTCCGTCGACGGCACGGCGCTGTCCAGCCAGCTCGACCAGGCGGCGTCCAAGGGCGTCAAGGTCATCGCCTACGACCGGCTGATCAACGGCAACAAGAACGTCGACTACTACACGACCTTCGACAACTACAAGGTCGGCGTGCAGCAGGCCACCAGCCTCCTCGAGGGCCTCGGCGTGCTCGACAAGAGCGGCAAGGACACCGGTGCCGCCGGACCGTTCAACATCGAGCTGTTCGCCGGAAGCCCGGACGACAACAACGCCACGTTCTTCTTCAACGGCGCGATGGACACCCTCAAGCCGTACCTCGACAAGGGAGTCGTCAAGGTCGGCAGCGGCCAGACCGGCTTCACCCAGGTCGCCACGCAGGGCTGGCAGGCCGACGTCGCCAAGAAGCGCATGCAGGACCTCATCGCCTCCACCTACTCGAACGGCCAGACCGTGAACGGCGTGCTCTCGCCCTACGACGGCCTCTCCATCGGCATCATCTCGGCCCTCACCGGCGCCGGCTACGCGACCGACAAGCTCCCGACCATCACGGGGCAGGACGCCGAGATCCCGTCCGTGAAGTCGATCATCGCGGGTCAGCAGTACTCGACCATCTACAAGGACACCCGCAAGCTCGCCGGCGAGGCCGTGAAGATGGCCGACGACGTGCTGAACGGCAAGACCCCCGAGGTCAACGACACGAAGTCCTACAACAACAAGACCAAGGTCGTGCCGACGTTCCTGTTCGAGCCGATCGTGGTCACGAAGGACAACTACAAGGAAGCCGTCATCGACACGGGTTACTACACCGAGGACCAGCTCAAGTAAGCACCGGCTCACCGGGGTGGCTGCGGACGCT